>VOFJ01003802.1_pt1:355000-520000 | contig 543595 bp, 509 predicted proteins | sample 5384081 | NCBI WGS metagenome assembly VOFJ01 (sample SAMN12384729, study PRJNA508395) | human gut metagenome | isolation source: healthy gut I | host: Homo sapiens | reverse complement strand
GCGATGCCGTGATCCGATGCATAGATTACGTTCACGGGATGACGCAAGACAGGCGATAAGGTTTGCTGGATCAATCCCACTTGCAGGGCGAGCGCCTCGAGCGTTCCCAATGAGCCTTTCGGCTTTGTCAGATTATCGATCTTGTCTTGTAAAGCGGCCTCCAGCCCTTTGTCCGGGGCCTCGATGTGAAATTGTATCATGATAGTAGTATTTTATATAAGTCGTTGTTCTTATTCCTTGATCTTGACGGGGATTCCGCTGACCATCAAGACAACCTCGTCCGCTTTAGAGGCAATATATTGGTTGAGCCAGCCTTGCATATCGGTAAATTTACGTTGCACCTCGTCTATCGGCACGCCTCCCATACCCAGCTCGTTCGTCACGAAGATCAGGTAGGCATCTTGCCGGGAGAGTTTATCGAACTCCGCTTTGAGGAGGGAGAGAGATAATTCCACGTCGCTTTGATTGTCGAAGAAGAAGTTAGTCCCCCAAAGGGTTACGCAATCGATCACCACGACACGACCGGTAAGATCGTGGCGGCTCAAGTATTTCTCTTCCTCTATATTGGTCCACTCGGGGCCACGGTCTCGCTGGTGGCGTTCTACCCGCTTCCGGAACTCTTCGTCCCAGATGCGGGAGGTAGCTAGGTAAACCGGGTTGGGCGACAGCGATAAGGCGAGCCTCTGTGCGTACCCGCTCTTGCCGGACCGCTGTCCTCCAGTCACTAAGATCACTTTCTTACTCATCGCCTTCGTGATTCCTGTTTTTCCGGTGGGCGGCACGTTTAGCCTTGTTGATCGGATTGTTCTTGCTCGTCTTCCGAAGGGCGGCCGATTTCGGGTTGGCGGCGATCCGCTGCGCCACCGCCGATTTGCTCAGTGCCTTTCCGAACTTGGGGCGTAAGGCATCCCGCAATAACTTCTCCTCGTCGGTAAGCTTGGCGGTCTTGGATTTCCAGCCTCCCACTTTCTGCGCCTTACGGGCGGCAGCGTATTTATTGAACTTTCCGAACTTCTCCATTTTAGCGCCTTCACGGCCTCCCTTGTTCTCGGGTTTCGCTTTCCGGAGCGTGCCGAGTAATTCTTTTTCTTGCTGCACCTCCTTTTTCTCCTCCTCTTGCAGGCGGATATATTTCTCTACGTTCAAGCGTTCACCGTCCACCAATACGACATCCTCCGCCGTGACCTTCTGGCCTACGTGCGGTTGCTTGCCGTTTACGGTTACCCGTTCCATCTCGATGAAATTGTCCGCTTCCCGGCGTGAGCAAACACCGGCTTCGCTTATCAGTTTGTTTAATCTAATTTCCATATTATTAATATTATATTATTAGTAAAATAAGGGTGACGATCACACCCATCAACAGTTCCGTATTACTATTCACTTGAATGGCGATACGCATATCCTCGGTCGTGAAAGGCCTCGCGTTCGTTCCGATATAAGGCTTCTCCACCGGTTTGCCGAAATAATCGTGCGTCCCCCCGAACTGGCAGTCCAAGACCGCCGCCAAGGCCGCTTCTGGATAACCGGAATTAGGGCTTGCGTGTTCAGGGCCGAAACGCCGTACGAAATCCCTTTTCCCCCAATTATTGGAGACAAGCAACATCAAATAGGCCGTGAGGCGGGCCGGGATGTAATTGGCGATATCGTCGATTAGCGCCGCTATCCGTCCGAACTCTAGGTAACGCTCATTCTTATAACCGATCATCGAGTCCAGTGTATTCACCATCTTGTAAGCCATCATCCCCGGCAACCCCAGCAGGGCGAACCAAAACATCGGGGCGATCACGCCGTCGCTCAGGTTCTCGGACAAGGTCTCCAACGCCGCCGCCCGTATCTCTTGCGGCGACAGGTTCGAGGTATCCCTCCCAACGATCCGCGCCACTTGCCGCCGTCCTTCTTCCGTGCTACGGTCCACGGCCTCGAACACCGCCTTCACTTCCTTAATAAGCGTCTTCCCGGATAGGCAATAAAATACGCCGACAGCCGTCAGCAACCCACTGAACTGCGGATGTATGATCCAAGCCCACGACAATATCCTCTCGCAGATTAAATACACGCCAAGGATAAGCATGACTGCCAGTATACCGCCTTTTAGGACCCGCTCGGAGCCTTTATTCAACTCTTTCTCTCCGGCGCTGATCGCTTTGCCAAACCATACGATCGGATGGGGCCAACCTTCCGGGTCTCCCAGCAACCGGTCGGATAACCAACCGCCCAAAAAGGGCACGATCTTGAGTAAATTGATAGAATGATGTAACCAATACATATTGAATGTCATTGAAGGAACAAACTTAGACAAAAAAAAGAACATAAGGAAGTGGTAAGCGATTCTTCATCACACATTAGGCGAAAGAAACCTACATTTAAAGGATTTCGAGCGTAGACTTTCATATTCTATCAGCTGTTGTATGATCATCCACCATCCGTTGCATGATCTTCTAACAGTTGGTGGATGATCATACAACGGATGGTAGAAGATGAATAGGTACGGAGAAAACGGCTAAAGGATGCCTTTAGAAGCCTTAAATCTTCGGGAAGGGAGGGCTTGATATACGGGGGATTTCTTTCAATTTTGTATTTATTAACAAGAAAAGCGTTCTTACGGCCGGTTATTATTACTTTATTTGCTCCCACCGTATCGTGAAAGGAGTTAATCGAGATGACAGATGAAAAATCCATTTTAGAACAATTTGCCGCTGGAAATCATACCGCTTTCCGGGAATTGTTCATGCGTTACCATCTGAAAGTCTATTATTTCGTGCTGGGACTCGTGAAGTCCGAGAGCGATGCCGAGGACTTGACCCAAGAGATTTTCCTAAAGCTTTGGACGCATCGGAGTCGTTTCACGGAAGTGAGGACGTTCGGTTCCTACCTCTATGTGCTGGCGAAGCATACGGCGTTCAATTATATCGAATCCCGCCGGGTGAATCTCGTGAGCTTGGAGAGTGCTTCGGAGGAAGACGAGGAGCGAAGTACGCCTTATGAGGATTTAGTCGCTAAGGATTTGCGATTGTTGGTGGATATGATTGTAGAGACCATGCCGCCACAGCGGAGGATGATCTACCGGATGAGCCGTAATGAGGGATTGTCGAACACAGAGATTGCCGAGAATTTACAACTCTCAAAAAAGACCGTGGAAAAACATTTGAATCTAGCGTTAAGGGAATTGCGGAACGTAGTATTGACTTTCCTTCTTGTTATGATATGTTAATGAATTGAGGGTAAAGTGAGAAAAGTAGGTCCTATAAACAAGATAAAATAGAAAAGCAGGAATGAGTCCTATAAAAAAGATATTAAAATACTTTTTCCATCATTCGTTCTCCGGGGAGATGGTGGATCGGGTACATCAACGATTGGCGGAGCCGGGAGACGAACGGGAAAAGGAAGAGGTTTTACGGGAGATCTGGAATGAGATCGGTTTTCCGGAGGCGGATAAACGAAGCGAGATGGCTTTCACCCGGTTGGAGAATACATTGGACGTGAGGCCCCGTCCCTGTCTGCGTATCCCGGCATGGGTGCGTATCGCCGCTATCTGGCTGATCCCTTTGTTGTCGTTGGGTGTTTCTTATTATCTATATAGAGACGCACGGGATGTCAGGCAGCTCGCTTTTATGGAGCGGTTCGTACCTTCCGGCAAGCGGGAGCGGATCACCTTGCCCGATGGTAGCGAGGTCTGGTTGAATTCCGGTACCTTGCTGCTTTATCCATCCGACTTTATCGGGGATAAGCGAGAGATCTATCTGGTGGGAGAGGGATATTTCAAGGTGCGAAAACGTCCTGAGCAACCTTTCATTGTGCGGACGAAAGCGATGCGGGTACAAGTGTTGGGTACCGAGTTTAATTTATCCGCTTACTCGGACCAAGAGAAGATAACGACAACCTTGGAGGAAGGTTCCTTGAAGATCCTTCCTGATGATCCCTCGGTGGCTCCATGTATATTGAGTCCTAACGAGCAGCTTGTCTACATCCCTTCCCGGGGAAAGGTGAACGTGCGGCAGGTGGTGGGCTCGGATTACTCGGCATGGAAAGAGGGAGGCTTGTTGTTTAACAACGATTCTTTCGAGGATATTTTAAAAACCTTGGAACGTGTCTATAATGTGAAGGTGCATTTGCGTACCTCCGCTTATCATTCCAACCGGCTTACGATCCATTTCAATAAGAATGAGTCATTGGTGAACATCATGATGCTGCTCAAGGAGATAGTACCTGGTTTAGAGTATCAGATCAAAGAGGATGGAGTCTATATTGATTAAAATGTATATTTCTTAGTCTTCTTTTAAAAGTGAAAGTATATATAGAAACGAGTGTGTTTACCAATTAGAAGTAAAAACTTTATCTCACTGTTTGTTTGTCGAGCTGAACAATAGATACGAGCTTTCGATAAACAGTTTGGTGTTTGTGTCCTTTGGAATTTCTATTACTCAATGTTCTGTGTTTTACATTTGTTAACTTTATTCTGTTAGGTGTATCCTTCGTATTCCTTGTCCTAATAACGAGTACGTACTATAGAAGGAAATATAAATGTTTAACTAAAAAATCTAATATCGCATGAACAGGAATAAATCTATATGTATCACTATTCTTTGTTTGAGTCTTGCTATGGTTCGGAGTTTGCCTATTGATGCGCAAAAAGTGACATTTCATGACGGTTTTATCTCTTTAAAACAAGCATTTGAGAAACTAGAGTCAGTCTCGACTTATAAGATAGCCTATAATGACAGTCAATTGGATGTGTCGAGAAAGGTCTTGATGGATCAAAAAGAAATGGAAGTCTTGTTGGCCTTATCGCAATTGTTAAAGAATACGGGGTACACATATAAGACAAATGGAAATTACATACTTATTGTACCGGAGAAAGCGGATGATACCACGAAAGACAGAAAAAGAGTATCGGGTGTGATTGTCGATAACCAAGGTATCCCTGTGATTGGTGCAAATGTTGTGGAGAAGGGGACTGCAAACGGAACTATCACTGATATTGATGGGAAATTCACGTTAGAGGTAAGCGGTAATGCTACTCTTCAAGTCTCATATATCGGCTATAATACGCAAGAATTATCGGTCTCAGGAAAGACCGATTTCTCCGTTAAACTTGGCGAGGATACGCAAGCTTTAGACGAGGTGGTCGTTGTTGGATATGGAACACAAAAGAAGGTAAATCTGACGGGAGCGGTGCAAAGTATTTCTAGTCAGGATTTAACGAAGCGAAACCTTTCCAGTTCATCTCAAGCCTTACAAGGCTTGATACCGGGTATGGTTGTTACCCAAAGTTCCGGAGCTCCGGGAGCGACGGCCTCCATCCAAATCCGAGGAACGGGATCGATCAATTCAAATAGTGAGCCTTTGGTATTGATAGATGGAGTTGAGGGGGATATGAACTCTGTCGATATGAATGCGATAGAGTCTGTCTCTGTATTGAAAGATGCTGCATCAGCGTCGATCTATGGATCTCGTGCCTCTAATGGTGTCATTTTGGTGACAACCAAAAGGGCTAAAGAAAATAAATTATCGGTCTCTTATAATGGTTATGTAGGTTTTCGTACGCCTACCTCGACTCCTAATCCCGTAGATGCGGTCACTTATATGGAGGCTATCAATCAAGCGTGCGTTAATAATAATCAAGCCCCTCAATATTCGGAAGAGGTAATTAATGCCTATAAAACTTCTGGGGCAGATAATATTCATAGGTATGATACGAATTGGAAAGATTTAGTATTTGATGAAATCACGTTAACACATAATCATTCACTTAGTGTTAGTGGTGGTAGTGATGTGTTAAAGACATTTGTCAATGCTTCCTATAATTATGAGGATGGTTTAATACCAAATAATTCGTTCAAACGTACTGCTATTCGTTCAAACACGGACGTTAAGCTAACAGAGTGGCTTAGGGCGGGTTTAAACCTGAATATCCGTAGAAGCATTCAAAAAGACCCGACGAGTGGAACAAATAATATTATAAATAGTACGTTGCGTTTTACACCTCTTTTTTGGGGCTGTTAATAATGATGGAACTTGGGGAAATGGCCAAAATGGTATCAATCCGTTAGCGCAAGCGATTGATGGTGGGGTTAAGGTCGTAGATAATAATGATATAGATGTAAAAGGAACTCTCGCTTTGACACCAATCAAAGGTATGGAGATCTTGGCCAGTTATGCCAGCAGGCGGTATGAGAATAAACAAGATAAGTTTCAGAATACCTATGATACTTATGAGGGTGGTAATTTTATCATGACTTATCCTACGACTAAATCTAGGTATGAGGAGTGGTATCAGTTGATTAAGAACCAGTTTAACGCTCAGGTGACTTATGAAAATACTTTCAATGAAAGGCATTATTTTAAGGGCTTTTTGGGATTTCAAACCGATGAGTTCAAAAAATAAGTCGTTTGGTGGTTCACGTAATAATTATTACTATGATGGCTACGAGGAAATGAATCATGGGGATGCCTCTTCCTCTATGGTTAATGGTAATAGTTCTAAATTGACTATGATGTCATATTTCGCTCGCTTTAATTATACTTTTGCGGACAAATATTTAATCGAACTTACCGGACGTTACGATGGCTCATCAAGGTTCACTGCTAAAAATCGCTGGGGATTTTTTCCTTCAGTGTCTATTGGATGGCGAATATCAGAGGAACATTTCTTCGATCCATTAAAAGATGCGATTGATAATTTGAAGATCCGTGCTTCGTATGGTTCTTTAGGAAACCAAGACCTCAAGGACTATTATCCATATGCGTCTGTATTAGCCTTGGATGCCTCGTATTGGTTTGGAGATAGTAAAAATTATACTACAGGAATTTATTCCAATGCGTTGTCTAATCCTGAAATCTCTTGGGAGAAATCACAGCAGTTTGATTTTGGATTGGATATTACCGCTTTTAATACCCGTTTGGATGTGACGTTTGATTATTACATCCGTGAAATTAGCGATATGTTGCAACAATTTCCCGTGACTTATGCGGTTGGTTTGACTTCTCCATGGGAGAATGCGGGCAATATGAGAAATAACGGTTGGGATTTAAGCGTGATGTGGCATGATCGGATAGGAAAAGTGAAATATAACATTAGGGCTATGTTATCCGATGTAAAAAATGAGGTGACGGATCTGTATGGAAATAAGTATATTAATGATAATAATACGACACAAGAGGGATTCCCTATAAGTTCTTGGTATGGATATGTGGCTGATGGATATTTCCAGTCTAAAGAGGAGATTAATAACTATCCAGTTTATGGGAATAATAAAGATAATGTAAAGCCCGGATATATAAAATATAAGGATATTAGTGGCCCTGAAGGGGTACCTGATGGCCAGATCACAGATGCGGATCGTACGATTATCGGTGATCCACAACCACGTTATTCTTTTAGTCTGAATCTAGGTGCGGAATGGAATAACTTTGACTTTAATGTGTTTTTACAAGGAGTGGGTAAACGGGATATATTCTTTAACGGAGCAGGAGCAAGGCCGTTTTGGATGGGAGGTACTGTTTACGAACATCAGTTGGATTCTTGGTCTGAAGAGAATCGAAATGCCCAGAATATCCTTTATTATTGATTGATGGTTCAGGCGGAGGAAACATGAATAATATTCCTTCTTCTTTTTGGGTAAAGAGTGGGGCTTATATGCGTTTAAAGAACGTGAGTGTAGGTTACTCATTGCCTAAGAATATATTAGGTAAATCAGGGCTTAGTAATGTGCGATTTTATCTAAGCGGCCAAAATCTACTCACAATAGCAAAAGGATATAAAGGATATGATCCTGAAGGTGATGTATCATCTTATTATCCGGTTACTCAGGTTTATACATTTGGTGTCGATATAAAATTTTAAAGGAAAGGTTATGAAAAGATACAGATTCATTTATACGATTTGCGTGTTACTTGTTTTTATTAATATATCATGCAGTGATTTTTTGGATGTAGAAGATACGAATCCGTCTTACACAAACGAGGGATTTTATACAAATGAGAACGCAATCAGAGAAGGGGCAACTGGTGTATATTCGAACTTATATATGCAGGTTGTAGGAGAACTCGCCCATACGACAATCTTTGATTTTTATACAGGGCTAGCTCTGGAAAGAAATGAGAATACGACGATTGGTGCGGGAGGTGGTTTAAATGCGGATAACAGCGATATACTTAAATTCTGGTCCCAACTTTATACGAACGTAGCGAGAGCAAACGCATTTTTAACAGGAGTGAGGCCGAATATGGATGATCTTAGTAAGAAGTCTTTACAGTATGTATCGGAGGTCCGTGTGTTAAGAGCGTATTATTATTATCTGTTAATCGCTTTATGGGGGGATGTGCCTTTTTATACAGAACCTCCCACTTCCGATCAGTATGAGGTGGAAAAAAACATCAAGGGTTAAAATATTGGATTTTATTATAAACGAATGTAATGAAGCTACCGAATATCTAGATTGGATCGCAATGGATAGAGGACGTGTTGATAAATCATTTGCGTATGGTCTTATCAATCGTATGGCTTTATTAGGGGGGAGTTTAGATTTCGGAGGAAAAAGTACTGAATATTTTAAAATAGCCGCTGAAGCAGCCTCAAAAGTGATCGGGAAACGTTTGCTGGCATTGAACTACGAGGATTTGTTTGTCGTGGAAGGACAGGCGAAAGCAGATGTCCGAAACGAGATGATTTTGGAGATGATCTATAATGTTGATGGTACGAATGTTCACAGGAATTGGACTGGATTTGGTTTTGTCTCTCGTATGCAAGGACAAACGTCTCGACATCCGAGTATGCTGTTGGCAGATACTTATGAATGTATAGATGGGAAACGTATTGATGAATCTCCACTATATGATGTACATCACCCACAAAAGAACAGGGACCCTCGTTTCAAGGCTACTTTATGGATGCATGGAGATACAGCTACTTGTAATAATGGTTCTTTGAATACCGTTATTATCAATGCCTATGATGACGAGACACAACAATATAATTATACGACTGGTGAATGGGAGGTTAGAAATAATGATGATATAAATAGCGCTGCAGCTTGGGCTAGTTTTACCAATGCCGGGTGTGGTTATATTATAGCTAAATATAGTAAAGAAACATCTCAAAATATTAGCTATACAAGTCAAAATGTACCAATCATGCGGTATGCGGAAATCTTACTTGGTTATGCGGAAGCGAAGATTGAACTAGGGGAGTTGGATCAGAGCGTTTATGACGCTATCAATCAAGTACGAAATCGTGTAGGGATGCCCAATGTATCGGCTGATAGAATCGGAAATATAGAGAAAATGCGTCAATTAGTAAGAAGAGAGCGTAAGGTAGAATTCGCTATTGAAGGATTGCATCTGATCGATATGAGAAGATGGGGAATTGGGGATTTAGAAAATGAGAAACCGATGTATGGTCGTCCTATCGAGGAAATTCGTTATAAAGGTTTGTCTGAGACCGATATTCCTTATTTTAAGAAATCGGATCGTCATGATTTAAATGATATTCCTGATTATGAGTCTTATAAAGAGAAATTGAAAGTAAGGGACGCAAATCGTTATTGGGATGCTAAATTTGAGTTATGGCCTATTCCTCAACAAGAATTGGATCGTAATCCTAAATTAGTTCAAAATAAAGGGTATTAAAATATGAAACGACGAGATTTTTTGACTTATAGTTTATTGACAGGAGGAAGCTCGCTTTTGCTTCCTCTTGTGACAGCTTGCCAAAAGGGAATAAGATTTCCTCTTCCATGCCGATTGAAGGAGGAGCGAAAGTAGAGGAAATGAAAGCTGATATTGTGGTTGTTGGAGGAGGAATGGGCGGTTGTGCAACTGCGTTAGCCGCTTGTAGAAATGGTATGAATGTAATTCTTACGGAAGAAACGGATTGGATTGGTGGACAGGTTTCTCAGCAAGGTGTACCGCCAGACGAACATAAATGGATTGAGTCTGGTGGAGCTACCGCATCTTATCGAATGTATAGAAATAAAATACGTGATTTTTATCGGTATCATTATCATTTAACAGAGGCGGCTCGTAATAATCCATATCTAAATCCGGGTAATGGTGGTGTATCTAAAATATGCCATGAACCGATGGTTTCTGTGGAGGTCTTGATGGAAATGCTAATGCCTTATGTTAGTGCGGGAAAATTACAAATTTTGTTAAATCATAAGGCTCAAAGTTCCGATGTGCAGGGAGATGAAGTGTTAGCTGTTACTGTACGAGATAGACAAAATGGAGAACTTGTTACCTTGACCGCTCCTTATTTTGTGGATGCGACAGAGTGTGGTGATTTACTACCACTGACGAAGACTGAATATGTAACAGGTTCGGAGTCGCAAGAAGATACAAAAGAGCTGCATGCTGCTAAGCAGTCAAATCCTTTGAATAATCAGGCTTTTACTGTTTGTTTTGCGATGGAATACATACCGGGAGAAGATTGGACGATCGATAAGCCAGATAATTATACGTTTTGGGCTAACTATATACCAAATTTAACTCCTGCATGGCCAGGTAAATTGTTGAGTATGACCTATCCGACACCATCTACATTAAAACCTAATCATGCTGTCTGTATTCCTGATGGAACACCAACGGATGCTTTTAACTTTTGGATGTATCGTAGAATTATAGATCAGCATAATTTTCTTCCAGATACTTACCAAGGGAGCACGACTCTTGTTAATTGGCCTCAGAATGATTATATGTTAGGGAATATTATAGATGTGCCCGAGAATGAATTTCAGAAGCATGTGGATGCCGCAAAAGCTTTGAATCTTTCATTGTTATATTGGTTACAGACTGAAGCCCCACGACCAGATGGTGGTGTTGGTTGGAAGGGATTAAGGCTCCGTAAAAATTTGCTTGGTACGAAAGATGGAATGGCTAAATATCCTTATATAAGGGAGTCACGCCGCATTAAAGCGGAATTTAGAATTTTAGAGGAGCATGTGGGCGAAGAGAATAGGAAGTTGATATCAGGAGAAACAACTGCTGCTGCATTTTATGATAGTGTTGGTATTGGTTATTATCATATAGATTTGCATCCTTCTTGTGGAGGAGACAATTATATAGATTTCAACTCTCTTCGTTTTCAAATACCGTTAGGTGCTTTATTACCACAGCGGGTAAATAATTTGTTCCCTGCATGTAAAAATATAGGGACGACTCACATAACAAATGGGTGTTATCGTACCCATCCAGTAGAGTGGGGAATAGGAGAAGCTGTAGGTTTATTAATTACCTATGCCAGTAAAAAGCAAATATCCGCTCGTATTATTCGCAGCGATAAGAATATGCTAACGGATTTCCAGCAATGGATTCAAAAAGAAGGAGTCGAGATTGCATGGAAAAAAGAACTTGTGTAAATATTGTGTGTTGGTAAAAATTAGGATTGGAGAACCGTATTAATGGAATCAAGAAATGAATTCTTGTTTTGTTGATACGGTTCTTTTCTTTTTATGTCAAGAAAATGTTTTTACCTTTAGACGGGCAAAAAGAATCCCGAATGAGTGGGTATGGATTTTTTTGCTAAAACATGTTAATAGAAAGTTTTTTCTTTTTTTAATAATATGTATTTGTTTGTCAGTTACGAAATAATCACTACCTTTGCACCGAAAAATTTTTTATTAATCAATATTAAACAGCGTTTTATGAACAATTACGAAACCGTTTTCATTTTGACTCCCGTTTTGTCTGACGCTCAGATGAAGGAAGCGGTAGAAAAATTCACGAACCTCCTGAAAGAACAGGAGCTGAAATCGTGAACGAAGAAAATTGGGGCTTGCGCAAATTAGCTTATCCTATCGACAAGAAAACAACAGGCTTCTACCAGTTGGTTGAATTCAAGGCAGATCCTAGTGTTATCGCTACGTTGGAGTTGAACTTCCGTCGTGACGAGCGTGTGATCCGCTTCTTGACTTTCCGTCAAGACAAGTATGCCGCAGAATATGCAGCTAAGAGAAGAAATTTGAAATCATCTAAAGAAACAGTAAAGGAGAATTAATCATGGCAGCAACTCAATCAGAAATCAGATATTTGACTCCGCCTTCAGTAGACGTTAAAAAGAAAAAATATTGCCGTTTTAAAAAGAATGGCATCAAGTATATCGATTACAAAGATCCTGAATTCTTGAAGAAATTCCTGAACGAACAGGGTAAGATTCTTCCGCGTCGTATCACTGGTACTTCCTTGAAGTTCCAACGTCGTGTGGCTCAGGCTGTAAAGCGTGCTCGTCATTTGGCGTTGCTTCCTTACGTAACCGATTTAATGAAATAATTAATTAAGAGGAGACAGAATATGCAAGTTATTTTGAAAGAAGATGTAGTGAATTTAGGCTACAAAGACGATATCGTAACAGTAAAAGACGGTTACGGACGTAACTTTCTAATCCCCACGGGTAAGGCAGTTATCGCTTCTGAGTCTGCAAAGAAAGTATTGGCTGAAAACTTGAAACAACGTGCTCACAAGTTGGCTAAGATCAAAGAAGATGCTCAGACTTTGGCCGCTAAGTTAGAGGGTGTAGCTTTGACGATTGGTGCTAAGACTAGCTCTACAGGTACGATCTTCGGTTCTGTAACGAATATCCAAGTTGCTGAGGCTTTGGCTAAGGCTGGTTTCGAGAATATCGATCGTAAGATTATCTATATCAAGGAGTCTGTTAAGGAAGTAGGTAGCTATAAGGCTGTTTTGAAACTTCACAAAGAGGTTTCCGTTGAGGTTCCTTTCGAGGTTGTTTCTGAATAATAGATACTTTAATATATCATGAAAGAGGGTAGTTTCGAAACTGCCCTCTTTTTTTGTTTTAATTATAAAAAAAGATATCTGTCAATCAGCAAAAAAGCGCTACATTTGTCTCCAAATTTGCAATAATTTTAGAAAGTGAGCAAAAAGTCTTTTCTATATATTAACTTGCTATTTGCGTTGTTTTTTTTTTTCTTGCCCGGACTTCAGGCGAGAGAGAAGACTTTTACGGTCGTGATCGATGCTGGGCATGGCGGTAAGGACCCGGGAGCTAGAGGGGCGAATGTTAATGAGAAGGAGATAAATCTCGCTGTCGCCTTAAAATTGGGTCGATTGATAGAGAATAACGCGGAGGATGTGCGTGTGATCTATACTCGTAAGACGGATCGTTTTATCGAGTTGGACGAACGTGCGAATATAGCGAACCGCAATAAGGCGGATCTTTTCGTGTCTATCCATACGAATGCCGTAAAGCGTGGAAGTACCGTGCAAGGTACGGAGACGTATACGCTGGGTTTGGCCCGTAGCGAAGAGAACTTAGAGGTGGCTATGAGTGAGAACTCAGCGATCTTGTTGGAGGATAATTATCAACAACGGTATGAGGGATTTGACCCGAACTCTTCGGAGTCCTATATCATTTTCGAGTTTATGCAGAATAAGCATATGGAGCAAAGTATTAGTCTGGCTTCCGAGATACAGAAATCGTTCGGGGCTTGTAAGCGGGTGGACCGTGGCGTAAGACAGGCTGGTTTTTTGGTGCTTCGTAAAACGAGCATGCCCAGTGTTCTGGTCGAGTTGGGGTATATCTCGAATCGTCAAGAAGAGCAGTTCATGAGAACCGCCGCCGGACAAAATAAATTGGCGGAAGCGTTGTACGATGCTTTTTGCAAATATAAGAAGAATTACGATCGTCGTAAAGGAAATATTTCCGGAGCTGTCGTTGCTCCCGTAGCGAATGAGAAAACTCCGCCTCCGGGGAGCGAGGCTGATATCTTAAATAAAAAACAGCAAGCCACAAGACAGAAAACCTCAGTTTCTTCTACCACTTCCGTGAACAGGAACACGAAAGGAAAGGTTATATATAAGATACAATTCTTGACTTCCAATAAGAAGCTTCCTGCGAACTCCCGGTTATTTAAGGGGTACAAGAACGTGGATTTCTATGTGGAGAAAGGTATCTATAAATACACGTATGGCGAGACTTCGGATTTTAACTCGATCCGGAAGATGCGCCGAACGATCGCAAAAGATTTTAAAGATGCTTTCATCATCGCTTTTAAGGATGGGAAGAAGGTGAAATATTAATGATTTAGGAATAAATTATACATTATAAATAAAGGAAATGAAAAGTGTATTCACTAAAGAGGCGAAGATCGGACTTGTGACGATCGTAAGTCTGGCGTTATTGTATTTAGGCATTAATTATCTGAAGGGTATTAACCTGTTTCAACCGGTGAACCATTACTACGTATCATTCAGCAACGTAAAGGGGGTGACGATTTCCAGCCCTGTATTTGTGGATGGTTTTAAGGTGGGATTGGTTCGTGATATTATTTATGACTATGATACGACCGGTAAGATCATCGTTGAGGTTAGTTTGGAAGATAAGATGAGGCTGAATAAGGGAAGTTATATAGCGGTTGTCAATACTTTCTTAAGCGGAGCTGAGTTGCATATCCATTTGAACACTTACGTGGATGACTTTTTGAAGCCGGGTTCTACGCTTGAGGGACGAATGGAAGAGGATATGATGCAATCCGTACAGGAGAAGATCTTGCCAAGCGTTGAGAACCTTTTGCCGAAGATTGACACGATCTTGGGTAGCTTGCAAACCTTGATCGCTCATCCGGCCTTGGCTCAATCCTTGAATCATATCGAAAAAACGACTAGCAACCTAGAGGTGTCTACCCGTCAGTTGAATCAGATGTTGAGTAAGGATGTACCGGGTATCGTGAATAACTTGAAGACGATGACGGATAATTTCTCGGAGGTGAGCGCCAACTTGAAAGAATTGGATTTGGCTACAACGGTCAATTCCATCAATGCGACCTTGGCGAACTTGAAGTTGACTACGGATAAATTGAATTCGACGGATAATAGCATCGGCTTGTTGTTAAACGACAAAGGATTGTATGATAATCTGAACAGCACGATGGACAACGCCTCTAAGCTATTGCTTGATTTGCGGGAGAATCCGAAGAGATACGTGCATTTCTCTGTTTTTTGATTATGTTAAAAAATCATAGCATAAAAAGACGTTATTTAGAATCATTCTAATTAGACAAAAAGTTAGGAGACTCCTGCTGATTATACGCATAAGGCCTTTAGGTAAAGTGAGATAGATACTTCCTGAGGCCTTATTCCGTCACCGGACGTCAGCGTTTACGCTTTTGTAGAGGTCTCTAAAATAAAGGGTTTTTGAACATTGGTCGATCTAAATAGCAGTAAATCAGATAGGTATTAGTAACTGTCTGAATCTAAAAGGGATATTGAAAATTCATATTTACCAAACAAAATAGCACTTTTTTTTTCGGAATTAATTTCTAAACTTTGTAGTCCGAATGTAAAAAAAGTATTAGTGGGAGAGAGAAAACATGCAGACTGATTATCAAACATTGTGGAATAAGTGCCTTGCGGTCATAAAGGATATTGTGCCTAAGGCAGCTTTTGACACATGGTTCGTACCTATCGTTCCGTTATCATACGAAGACAAGAAGTTTACCATACAGGTGCCTAGTCAATTCTTCTATGAGTATCTGGAAGAGAAGTATGTTAATGTTTTGAAAGTTACATTGTATCGTGTAATCGGTCAAGGAACCATTCTTAACTACCGTATCATGGTGGATAAGACAACTGGTGGTACGGTTGATTATCCGGCGGAGAATGCTTCCACCGCTGTAAAGAAAGTCACTCCCAAGGACGCTAACAAGGCTCCGAATCCATTTATGACGACTGCTCCGCAGGATTTGGACCCTCAGTTGAACCCGAAGTATAATTTTGATAATTATTTCGAGGGTACGAGCAATAAGCTGGTTCGTACGGCGGGTGAGGCTGTTGCCCAGAATCCGGGAAAGACTACGTTTAACCCGTTGTTTATTTTTGGTCCGTCAGGAGTGGGGAAAACTCACTTATGCCATGCGATCGGAACCCGTATCCGGGAGTTGCATCCGGAAAAGAAAGTGTTATATGTATCTTCGCATTTGTTCCGGGTACAGTTTACAGATGCTATCCGTAAGAATACGACTAATGACTTCTTGAATTTCTATCAAAATATCGATGTGCTGCTGTTGGATGATATACAGGAGTTGATCGGTATGGATAAGACTCAAAATACATTCTTCCATATTTTCAACCACCTGCACCAGTTAGGTAAGCAGCTTATCTTGACTTCTGATAAACCTCCTGTGGATTTGCAAGGGATGGAAGAGCGCTTGATCACCCGTTTAAAATGGGGATTGACGGCTGAGTTGAGCCGTCCGGATCTGGATCTACGTAAAAAGATACTGAAGAATAAGATCAACCATGACGGAATCATGATTCCGGATGAGGTCTTTAACTTTATCGCTAATAATGTGACGGAGAATGTCCGTGACTTGGAAGGTATTCTCGTCTCTTTAATGGCTAATGCGGTTATCAATAATCGTGAGATCGATCTGCCGTTGACGAAACGTGTGGTTAGCCAAGCGGTTCGGTTGGAGAAGAAACAGATCTCCGTACAGATGATTCAGGAGATCGTTTGCAAGTATTTCAACTTGGAGCAATCGGTTATCCAGACTAATTCCCGTAAACGTGAGATCGTGCAAGCCCGTCAGATCACGATGTATTTGGCGAAGAAATATACGGACTCCTCTTTTTCCCATATTGGAAAGATTGTAGGAAAGAAAGACCATGCGACGGTCTTGCATGCTTGTAAGACGATCAAAGACCAGATTGAGACTAGTAAGTCTTTCCGGTCTTCCGTAGAGGAAATCGAGGTCTTGCTCAAGAACTAAATTAAGAATCCCTATATAGTAGGATAAGGACGTCTCTCTAAAGAGGCGTCCTTCTTTGTTTTGGAAGATCCGTATAAGTGTTAAGTTTTCTTTTTGGAAAACTATTTGATGCTTAGTTTTGTTTAAGTAGTTGAAAATGTGGAGTTGCAAGTTTTGTTTTGGAAAACTTTTCAATAAGTATTCTTTTTTTAACGTAGGGTAATTTGGATAACTGGTAAAGTATGCGTAAACTTGCAGTCGCAAAATAAATATAATAATTGTGGATCGTAAAACTTACACTTTTTGACGAAGCGTTTAAGGCTTCATTGGATTACTTTACCGGTGACGAGCTCGCCGCTAAAGTATGGGTAAATAAATATGCCTTGAAGGATGCGTTTGGAAATATCTATGAGGAATCTCCGAATGATATGCATCATCGCTTGGCAAGTGAAATTGCCCGTGTAGAAAAGAAGTATCCTAACCCTCTGTCGGAAGAGGAACTCTTTGCCCTGTTTGATCATTTCCGTTACATCGTGCCGCAAGGAAGCCCGATGACGGGAATTGGCAATGATTTTCAAATTGCCTCACTCTCTAATTGTTTTGTTATCGGATTGGACGGGCAAGCGGATTCGTATGGTGCGATTATTCGTATTGACGAAGAACAGGTACAATTAATGAAGCGCCGTGGTGGTGTAGGCCATGATCTTTCGCATATTCGCCCGAAAGGTTCTCCGGTTAAGAATTCTGCGTTGACTTCTACCGGGTTGGTTCCGTTTATGGAACGTTATTCGAATTCCACCCGTGAGGTGGCCCAAGATGGCCGTCGTGGAGCTTTGATGCTGAGCGTTTCTATTAAACATCCGGACTCGGAGGCGTTTATCGACGCTAAGATGACGGAAGGTAAGGTTACAGGTGCAAATGTATCTGTGAAGATTGATGATGATTTCATGAATGCCGCGGTTAATGGCGGTACCTATAAGCAACAATATCCAATTGATTCGGATTCTCCCGTTTATGTGAAGGATATCGATGCTTCTGGCTTATGGAAAAAAATTATTCATAACGCTTGGAAATCCGCTGAACCGGGTGTGCTATTCTGGGACACGATCTTACGTGAGTCTGTACCAGACTGCTATGCGGATCTGGGGTTCCGTACGGTTTCCACGAATCCTTGTGGCGAGATACCTCTTTGTCCGTATGATAGTTGCCGTTTGTTAGCGATCAATTTATATTCATATGTGGTAAATCCGTTCACTCCGGACGCTTATTTCGATTATGATTTGTTCAAGAAGCATGTAGGTTTGGCCCAGCGGATTATGGATGATATTATTGATTTGGAGTCGGAGAAGATCGAGATGATCTTGGCTAAGATCGACTCGGATCCGGAATCCATGGAGGTAAGACAAACAGAGCGTCATTTGTGGGAAAAGATCCAACGAAAGACTTTGCAAGGACGCCGTACAGGTGTGGGCATTACGGCGGAAGGCGATATGATTGCCGCTTTAGGTTTGCGTTATGGAACAGAAGAAGCAACCGATTGTGCGGAACTTATACAAAAGACATTAGCTTTGGCCGCTTATCGTTCATCCGTAATGTTGGCGAAAGAACGTGGTGCCTTTGAGATATTCGATGCGAAGCGTGAGGAAAAAAATCCGTTCATCAACCGTTTGCGTGAGGCTGATCCGGGTTTGTATGAGGATATGTTGAAATACGGCCGTCGTAATATCGCTTGCTTAACAATCGCTCCGACAGGAACGACTAGCTTGATGACACAAACCACTTCCGGTATAGAGCCGGTATTCTTGCCGGTATATAAGCGCCGCCGCAAAGTAAACCCGAACGATTCCGAGGCTCGTGTGGATTTCGTGGATGAGACAGGCGACGCTTTCGAGGAGTATATCGTATTCCATCATAAGTTTGTAACGTGGATGCAAGCGAATGGTTATTCGGCAAGTAAGAAATATACACAAGAAGAAGTGGAGGAGCTAGTTGCTAAGTCTCCTTATTATAAAGCGACTTCCAATGATGTCGATTGGTTACAAAAAGTCCGTATGCAAGGACGCATTCAGAAATGGGTGGACCATTCTATCAGCGTAACGATCAATTTGCCGAACGATGTAAGTGAGGAGTTGGTAGATTCTTTGTATGTTGAGGCATGGAGATGCGGATGTAAAGGATGTACTGTTTATCGAGATGGTTCTCGTTCCGGTGTCTTGATTGCGACAGATAAAAAGAAGAAAAAAAGAGGATTGCAACTGCATGCAACCACCGGTTATCGTATCTACCCGTCCTCGTGAATTGGATGCGGATGTGGTAAAATTCCAGAATAACCGTGAGAAATGGATCGCTTTCGTCGGCTTGTTAAATGGCCGTCCGTATGAGATCTTTACCGGTTTGGCCGATGATGACGAGGGTATCATGTTACCTAAAAACGTTTCTAAAGGTAGCATTATCAAGAGCTATGATGAGGATGGTAATAAGCATTACGACTTCCAGTTCAAGAATAAACGCGGTTATAAAATGACAATCGAAGGCTTGGATGGCAAGTTTAATCCGGAATATTGGAACTATGCTAAATTGATTTCCGGTGTGCTCCGTTACGGAATGCCTATCGATCAGGTTATAAAACTGGTACAGGGTATGGAGTTGAATAGCGAGTCTATCAATACTTGGAAGAATGGCGTGGAACGGGCCTTGAAGAAATATTTACCGAACGGCATGGAAGCGAAAGGGCAGAAATGTCCGAACTGTGGGTTGGAGACCTTGATTTATCAAGAAGGTTGTTTGATCTGCACGAATTGTTCGGAGCCTCTAAATGCGGTTAAATAATTGACTAAATCTATATACCATGAAAGTCACTTTTAATATAAACTTCCATACCGTTTGGGGACAGAAGTTATGTGTAGTGGGCTCCATACCGGAATTAGGCTCTTGGGAACCTGCTTTGGCTAAGGAGATGAATTACTCTGGGGATGGAAACTGGAAACTGGAACTGGATCTTCCACCCGATATAAAAGATATAGAATATAGATATTTCTTAAGTGTTAATGATAAGCAGATCTTTGAGGAGTGGGAGAAGAATCACCGGATTGTATTGGATGGACAATCTGATTCTTACATCCTTTATGATTATTGGCAAATCCGTCCGGATAATCTAGCCTTTTATTCTTCGGCTTTCACCAAAAGTTTATTCGCTCATCCCTGCAATACACATGAGAGGGTCGTTAGAAGTGGAAGAAAATTGGTGATAAAGATATCCGCTCCCCGGGTGGAAAAGAATCAGTGTGTAGCCATTACTGGAAATCAAGAATGCTTAGGTAACTGGCATCCGGACAAGGCTTTATTGCTGAGTTGCGATACTTTCCCGGAATGGCATATTGATTTAGACGCTGCGGAGATACGGTATCCTTTAGAATATAAATTTTTGGTTTGGGATAATGATTCCCGTCAACCTTTGTATTGGGAGAGTGATGAGAATCGTATTCTAAGTCTTGTTCCCCAGAAACAGGGTGAGACCGTTGTTATATCTGGTCTTTACTTCCGGGATAGCTTACCGTTATGGCGTTGTGCCGGCTCGGTTATCCCCGTCTTTTCCTTGCGCTCGGAAAAGAGCTTTGGAGTAGGTGATTTGGGGAGATTTACACATGTTGGTGGATTGGGCTAGAAAAGACGCACCAACGTATCATTCAAGTATTACCTATGAATGATACGACAATGACCCATACTTGGGTGGATTCCTATCCGTATAGCGCTATTTCTATTTATGCCCTTCATCCCATGTATGTGGATTTATCGGCTTTGGGGACCTTGAAAGATCCGGAGAGAGCAGCTTTTTATGCAGGGAAGCAAAAAGAATTAAACGCAAAAGATACGGTTGATTACGAGGAAGTACTGAAATATAAATTGGGTTATTGTCAAGAATATTTCGCAGGGGAGGGTAAGGCCGTATTAGATACGCCGGAGTTTAAAGAGTTCTTGGCGCAAAATGAGTCATGGTTGATGCCTTACGCTACTTATTGTTTCTTGCGGGAAAGTTATGGGACATCGGATTTCTCTCAATGGCAAGGTAATTCTACTTACAATAAGACACGTGTTCGCGCCCTATGCCGGGAAGATAGTGACGCATGGCCGGAGATCTCGTTCTCTTATTTCTTGCAATATGTATTGCACAACCAGTTCAAGTCGGTATCGGATTATGCCCGTAAGAATGGAGTTGTATTGAAAGGTGATTTACCCATTGGCGTGAGCCGCACTAGTGTAGAGGCTTGGACGGAACCGAAATATTTTAATATGAATGGTCCAAGCGGGTGCTCCCCCCGATGACTTTTCCATGAACGGTCAGAACTGGCTGTTCCCGACTTATAACTGGGATGCGATGGAGAAAGATAATTTCTCTTGGTGGAAAAAACGCTTCGCTAAGTTAAGTGATTATTTCGATTGTTTCCGTATAGATCACATCTTGGGATTTTTCCGAATATGGGAGGTTCCTTGTGAATATGTGCAAGGGCTTTGTGGTCATTTCAATCCAGCGTTGCCGTTCTCGAGAGAAGAGATCGAGCAGTATGGATTGAATTTTAACGAATCTCGTTTCACGACCCCACATATCAATCGACAATTTTTATCGGAATTGTTTGAGGAAAATACAGAAGAGGTGATAGGTGCTTATTTGGCACAATCCTCCTCCCGGCATTATGTGTTAAAACCGTTCTGTGATACGCAAAGGAAGATTGAGGCGTTGTTTGCGGATAAGGCGGATCCAGTTTCCCTACGGATCAAGAATGGCCTGTTTACGATTGCGAATGAGGTATTATTTCTTCGTGACCCAAGAGAGACCGATAAGTTCCATCCCCGGATCTCGGCGAATCAATCCTATATCTATCGGGAATTGAGTGGTTCCGACCGTTATGCGTTCGATCAGTTATACTGGCATTTCTTCTATCATCGCCATAATGATTTTTGGAAGGCGCAAGCGTTTAAGCGTTTGACACCGTTGGTCGCGTCCACGGAGATGTTGGTTTGTGGAGAGGATCTAGGTATGATCCCCGCCTCTGTTCCCGAGGTTATGAATAAGTTGCAAATACTAAGCCTTGAGATTGAGCGTATGCCGAAGAGTCCGCAGCGGGAATTTTCCGATATGTTTAATTTGCCTTATCATTCCGTTTGTACGACTTCTACACATGATATGACTCCTCTTCGTAATTGGTGGAAAGAAGATCCGGAGAAGACACAGCGTTATTACAACCATGTATTGCAACGGATCGGTGAGGCCCCGGATGAATGTACGGCTGAAATCGTTGCCCAGATTATTTCTAATCATTTGAAGACTCGTTCCATGCTGACGATTATTCCGTTGCAGGATTGGTTTGCTATGGATGATTCTATCAAGCGAAAGGATATAGAATCCGAGCGTATTAACGTTCCTGCGAATTCAACGCATTATTGGCGCTACCGGATGCATATTACGTTGGAACAGCTTTTGCAGGCTGATAACCTGAATAATAAGATAGTCTCGTTGATAAAAGAGGCTGGACGAAAATAAGAAAGACTAAGGGCCGTATCGAAAAGTGCGGCCCTCAGTCTATTTGTCCGCTTTCTTTTTCTCGGAACACATCGAGCAGGCTCCGTTGAACCGTGCGTTTGGTTCGATCTCTAGGGATTGGGTATATATATCTCCCTTGATAATTGCTGTTGATTTTAGAATAAGCTTTGCGCTTACTTTTACGGAGCCATCTACCTCACCGAGAATCTCAGCATTCTCGGATACGATATTGCCTGTTACGCTACCTTTGGGGCCGATAACGATCTTGCCGTTGCAACTGATGTCCCCTTCTACTTTTCCATCCAAGCGAAAGTCTGTCTCTGTGATAATATTACCCTTTATCGTTGTCCCCGCAGCCAAGGCGTTGTGTAATCCGCCTGCGGAATTTTCATCTTTTTGTTTTATTCCCATCATAATGTGTTGTTACTTGGTTGACAAATATAAGACTATTTTTTTGCAGGAAGGTTTACTTTCTATACATTTACAGATAAATTAAAAGATTATGACAACAAAGATTGAATTACGAAGGATGACATTCTATGCCTATCATGGCGTGGCACCCCAAGAGACCCGGGTTGGGAATACTTTTATCGTAGATTTGATACTGACAGCGCCGTTGGAGAATGCGGTATGGAGCGACGATTTAAGCGATACGATCAATTACGCCACAGTATATGAAACCGTGAAAGCAGAAATGGCTATCCCCTCGAGACTTCTTGAGCACGCGGCGGGGCGTATCTTGAAGGCTTTGAAAGAGAGATTTCCACAGATCACGGAGGTGGAACTTGTCTTGTCTAAATTAAATCCTCCGTTTGGCGGAGATATTCATAGTGCTTCGATAATTCTTAAAGAAAGCTTTCTTTCTGTTTAGAAACTTTTATTTACCTTCGCGTTTGTAAAGAAGTGATGCGATATACGATATACTAAAAGCACAAATACGATAACATTATGGCATTTACCAACAACGTAATGATTGTTCGTCACGGATTGCTGGCGAAGTTAGTAAAGCTCTGGAAAGAAAACCGTCTTCTAGAAGAAATAGATCGCTTACCTATCGAGTTGAGTCCCCGAAAGTCGAAAGTGAGGGGCCGTTGCTGTGTACATAAGGAACGTGCCGTCTGGAAATACAAGACCTTGCCTTTGCTTGGTTTTGATATGCAGGACGAGGAAGATGAGTTGACACCGCTTTCAGAGTATGCGAAGCGTGCCTTGTTCCGCTCGGAGAATAAGAAGGAAAATATCATGTGTGTAGTGGATGAGGCGTGTTCCTCTTGTGTCTCCGTGAATTATGAGATCACGAATCTTTGCCGGGGTTGCGTGGCTCGTAGTTGTTATATGAACTGCCCGAAGGACGCTATCCGATTCAAGAAAAACGGTCAGGCCGAGATTGATCATGAAACTTGTATCAGCTGTGGTAAATGCCACCAAAGCTGTCCGTACCATGCCATCGTTTATATCCCGATCCCTTGCGAGGAAGTTTGTCCGGTGAAGGCGATCAGCAAGGACGAGTACGGGGTGGAACATATCGACGAATCCAAATGTATCTATTGCGGTAAATGTGTGAATGCTTGTCCGTTCGGTGCTATCTTCGAGATCTCGCAAGTATTCGATATCTTGCAACGCTTGCGGAATAAGGAACAGATGGTAGCGATTGTCGCTCCGTCTATCTTAGCTCAGTTTAGCGCTCCGAAGGAAAAAGTGTATGGCGCTATCAAGTCCTTGGGATTCGAGGAAGTGGTTGAGGTGGCGCAAGGCGCTATGGAAACCACCCGTCATGAGGCGGAAGAATTGATCGAGAAATTGAAAGAAGGACAACCGTTCATGACCACTAGTTGCTGTCCGTCTTACGTGCAATTGGCCGAGAAACATATCCCGGATTTGAAGAAATATATCTCTTCTACCGGTTCCCCGATGTATTATACGGCCCGTATCGTGAAGGAAAAATATCCGGATGCGAAGATCGTGTTTGTTGGCCCGTGCGTGGCGAAACGAAAAGAGGTGAAACTAGATCCGTGCGTGGATTTTACACTTACGTTTGAGGAAGTAGGTTCCGTATTGGAGGGATTGGGTATCAAGATCGAGGAGGCCCAGCCTTTCTCTGTATTATTTAACGCTGTCCGTGAGGCGCATGGCTTCGCCCAAAGTGGTGGTGTGATCAACGCCGTTAAGGTTTATTTGAAGGACGAGAACGTAAATGCCGTGCAGGTAGCCAACCTGACAAAGAAAAATGTGGCATTATTACGTGCTTATGCTAAAACCGGAAAGGCTCCCGCGCAGTTTATAGAAGTGATGGCTTGCGAGGGCGGTTGTGTGACCGGTCCTTGTACGCACGCCGATAAGACTGCCGGACAAAAGCAGCTTATTAAGGAGCTTACTAAATTCTAGACAAAATGATTAAAAAATTGGTTTTATTTGTCTCCTTGACGGGAGTTTTTCTATGTACCGCTTCTTGCGGACATAAAGAATTACCGTCAATGGGAGATTATTCCGTACAGGTATTTAATGATACCCACGTACGTTTCGCTCCGGATGTATATCCCGCCGCTTTTAACGCTCCGGGACCGGACAGTACCTATCATTTGGTGAATGGCCGTATTATCTTGAAGAAGGTAACATTGCCGGAATATAAGCGAAACGTTTCCGTCAAACTCCGGGTTACGGTAGCTTCGAATGGAGATCGCTGGGATAAATCCGGCTCTTGTTTTGTATTGCCAAATGCCTCGGGCATTAATTTGTTGAATATCGCTAAAGGGGAGAAGGAGTTTCCTGCGGTGGATAGCGTGAAACTGGAGAAGATGATCGGTATCATCCCCGGGACGGATTATCAACCTACCGTGGAATTGATGCGTTTCATGACTCCGTTCGGAGTAGGGCATTACAGTAGTCCCGAGGATAGCTTGACGAAACATCGTAAACCTGTGTATGTCGACCATTGGGAGGATAGCGTAAGCTGGGAGCAAGACATAACCGATTTGTATCCTCTTCTGGAAGGTGGCGCTTATGTTGGGATCTTTATCGATACATGGACACCGGAAGGATACGTCGCTAGCATGACGATCGATGTGGACGAGTCCGATCTGACTTGCGACGCTTTGCCGAAGAAACATGTAGAGCCGTTGATGAATACGGTTTATTATATCGGGCAGGAATATCCGGATATATTCGCCCGGAAGGACGTGTCATTGGATTTTGATATTCCTCAAGGCGCACGTGATGTCCGTCTGAAATATATCGTTACGGGACATGGCGGTCATTCCGGTGGTGATGAGTTCGTGGAGAAACAGAATATTGTATCTGTTGATGGAGTTCCTGTCTTGGATTTTGTTCCTTGGCGTACGGACTGCGCTTCTTTCCGTCGTTTTAATCCGGCTACCGGGGTTTGGTTGAGAAAGCGTCTGGCTGCCTATATCACCGAGAAGGGTTATTCGGAGAAAGAAGTAGAGGAACCCTTGGCGTCTTCGGATCTTTCCCGCTCTAATTGGTGTCCCGGATCGGACGTGATACCGGAAGAGGTGGAGCTGAAGGATATCCAACCCGGCCATCATACGCTGACGGTGAGTATTCCGGAAGCGGCAGAAGTGGATGGGAATAAGCTGAATCATTGGTTGGTCTCAGCCTATTTGGTCTGGGATGAGTAAATAATGTGATAATATGTTATGTACCAATGTGCCAATCATGCTCTCTTCAACTAATTGGCATATTGGCACATTAGCCAATTAAAAAATTATTGATATGGAAGACTTGTTACCTTTCGCCCTATTATGTTTCACTTCGTTTTTTACGTTGACCAATCCACTCGGTACGATGCCGGTTTTCTTGACCATGACCAATGGTATGAATGACCATGAGCGGAAAGCGATTGTCCGAAGGGCCACGATCGTGTCGTTCATCACCTTGATGGTTTTTACTTTCTCCGGTCAGTTCCTGTTTAAGTTCTTTGGTATCTCCTCGAACGGCTTTCGCATAGCTGGCGGCTTTATTATCTTCAAGATTGGGTTTGATATGCTTCAAGCACGCTACTCGAACGCGAAGTTGAAAGAGGAAGAGGTGAAAACCTATGCGGATGATATATCCATTACTCCTCTGGCAATCCCGATGTTGTGCGGTCCGGGAGCGATCGCCAACGCAATCATGCTTATGGATGACGCCTCGACACTCAGCTTAAAGGGTACGTTGATTGGTATTATCGCATTGGTTTATTTTATCACGTTCTTGATCTTACAAGCTTCTACCCGTTTGGTACGGATATTGGGAGAGACTGGAAATAACGTGATGATGCGTTTGATGGGATTGATACTGATGGTGATCGCCGTGGAATGTTTCGTAAGCGGATTGAAGCCTATCTTGATCGATATCTTGCGTGAGGCGATGGGCTAACAAATTACCAGACCAGCTTCTTTCTGCGATGGGCGCTAAATATTGGAATAACCTTTTTTATCCTCATCGCAATCGGAGATATTTGCTTTCCAGATAAGTAGCTCTGCTTGGAACGGGAGATACGATATGATATCATGGGTGTGTGTTGTTCCGTTTGAGATCGTGATCTTCTTGGATTTAGCATACAGGTTCATATCCTTCATTTTTTGCTGTCCTTCAGGTGTCGTATCATGAACTTCTTGTGTGAAATGAAGTCTGTTTATTTTTAACATGGCTAGGTGATCGATTAATTCTTTGAGATTATCCTTCGAGATGAGAGTGAAAGGTGTGTGTATTGCCACGGTCCGATTGCTGTATCGGGGGGGCCATCTAGTATGGTCATTCCCGGTACGTTCCATTGAATATCTCTACCTGAGTTGGGCTGTTTATTGCTGGAGGAAGCAGAAAACGTAAGGTTTGCGTTGCGTAAAAGAAACCTTTTTGTCCGGATGCTTTTATTAGAATACAAGAGGGGCTATATTCAGTTTATAATGTTCGGCCGCTAGTTCTCTGTCTGTGCGGAATATGATATTGGCTCGTTTGTCTTGTATTTTTATTTCCGGGGTGAATCCGGCGGAAAGCGTGAACAGATCGGTCAACTCCCGAGCGATCATAGCCTGTTTTTCATTTTCTACACTGATGAGGGTTGCCTTGTTGAATGTGAAATCACCTTTGTCTGATACACTTTGCAAGGGGAAAGGAATGATCTCCGGTTTTTCGTCCGGAAGGAAACATTTTACAAGTATCATAACCAAAATAATAAAATATATACCCGTTGTACGTAACATAAGAATAATTTTTAATGATATGCTTTTTTGTTTAATTTTTCACTTGCTGCAAATCTATGCTTTAAGGATATTTTCTTGAGTCCAAAATCGTCCGTGAAAATTCAAAAAACGTTTTTTATACTCTGCAAGCCTTATATTTCGGACGATTTAGTGTTTTTGCCGAACAATGGGTGATATACAACTATGCGAGTATTTTGGAAGTTTTTACAATTATATCTATTGCTGTTTTTAGTGTGTTTAACAGAGTCTCTTTATGCAGCTCCTAGGTATTATTTTAAACAAATCTCTTTGGAAAACGGATTATCGCAGTCTTCCGTAAAATGTGTGCTGGTAGATGAAAGAGGGGTTATGTGGATTGGTACCCGATTTGGGTTGAATCGTTTCGATAGGGAAAAGATTACCGTTTATCAGGAGGAGAGGGAGAATCCGCATTCTCTTCCTTATAATGATATAGTTTTTTTGGAGGAAGATGCGGAGGGAAATATTTGGGTAGGAACCTGTTGCGGATTGGCATATTTCGATCGTGGTACTTTCCGGAACCTGCTTTTGAGTCTTTTTCCGGTAATATTTATATTTCTGGAGTGGAAGGGCTGGTTAGGATACGGCCCGGCTATGACATTCATGAGGAAGAGGATTTTTCTGTGAGCATGATTAATTTGGCTTTAGATGGGTTACCGATTCATCCTGATGGTATATCCGGGGAACAGGCTATTTCCATTCCGTGGGATTATGTTTCCCTTGGGAGGGGTATAAATCAGGGGCGGATATCTATTTGGCGAAGCCGTTTGATATAGATTCCTTGTTGGTGATTCTGCGGAATATATTAAGACAACGAGACCTACTTCGTGTGCGTTATCGTGAGTCCGGTTGTCTATTCTCTCCAAAAGAGGATGCGACAAGCAATGCGGACGAACAATTCATGTGTAAATTGAATACGTTGCTTCGGGAGAACTTGAGTAATCCGGATTTGAATGTGCCTTTTTATCGCCTCTGCGATGGCGATGAGTAGAACGACGCTTTATAGCAAGTTCAGTCATTTGTCGGATGTCTCGGTTGGTGATTATGTGATTCGGTTTCGTATGGTCGAGGCTTCTCGGTTGCTTTCATCTCATAAGGATATGAGTATTCAGGAAGTAGCGGACCGTGTCGGTTTTTCCAGCGCTCGTTATTTTAGTACGGCTTTTAAACAAAGCTATGGGGTCACTCCAACCGAATATCGTCGAAATAATTAAGTGTTAGTTGCAGACTATTCTTTTCATAAATTCAATCTTTTTAGCAGAATCTGATAGATATCTCCTATAAACAACTTTTTGGGTGAGTCATATGTTTTAAATAGCTCCTGAATGAGGACATTATGATAGATTTTCTATGATAATTATTATTGTCTACCTATTGACATTTCGGGTTGGCTAGTGTAAAATTGGCTTAAAAAAGTATGGCTACAATAAAAGTAAAGTTTCGTCCATCGACGGTGAGAGGCAAAGCGGGTGTTGTCTGCTACCAACTTTGTCACAGACAGGAGAATAGGCAAATAACTACCGATATGCGGATATTTCCTCATTGGTGGAATGGGGAGAAACGAGAGTTGGTTGTTACGCCTGACAATGAAAAAACTATTTTTTCTTATCAGAAACGAATAAATGCGGACTTAGTTGCGATCCGGAAAATCATTCGGGAATTAGATGCTGTAGGGGATGAATACACCTTATCCGATGTGATCAGGAGATTTCGATCTCCAAAAACTGAAACCGGAATGTTGGACTATTTGAGAAAAGAGATTGGACTCCTTCATGATAGCGGTCAATTCAGTACTTCCCGTAATTATTTACGAACATTGAACAGCTTCTCCTCTTTTTTAGAGAATTGTGATATACCTCTCACCGCATTAGACTCCGATACGGCTTGCAAATATGAGAAATGGCTATGGGGAAGGAGAGTGAGTAAGAATAGTAGCTCATTTTATATGAGAATCTTGCGTGCCGCTTATAATAAAGCTGTACAAGAGCAACTTGTGGAGCAAGCTTTTCCTTTTCATGAGGTATATACCGGGATCGCCAAGACATCGAAACGTGCCGTTAGTGAAAAGACCATTTTGAAGTTGCAGAGACTTGACCTGTCTTATTCATCGGCTTTGGCTCTCTCTCGGGATTTGTTTGTATTCAGCTATAGTACTCGAGGGATGGCGTTTGTGGATATGGCTTATTTGAAAAAAGAAAATATAGGTAAAGGGGTAATTACTTACTGTCGCCATAAGACCTGTCAAAACCTGACGTTGCGAATTGAACCTTGTATAGAGGCGATCTTGAGACGATATCTATCGGACTCTTCGAAAACTCCCTATGTATTTCCAATCATTACCGATGAAAATCCGGATCGGGCTTACTTGCAATACCAAACGGGATTGAATTACCATAATCAGAAATTAAAGCGATTGGGGAAGTTAATCGGTGAGACATTGCCTCTATCTTCATACACTCCCCGCCATAGTTGGGCTACCGCTGCACGCAATCATAATATCCCTGTTGCGGTTATCAGCGCAGGAATGGGACATACCTCCGAGAAGACAACTCTTATTTATTTGGACTCTTTGGATAACTCGTTGATAGACAATGCGAATAATGGAATTTTAAAAGACCTAAATTCTACTGTCTCTTGGTAAGAAATCTTAGAAATACGTCGCAAATGTAATTATAATCTGCAAAACAAAAAAATAAAGGGGGGATTTTTGGATATAAATTGTATCCTCTGTTGATGTAACTCGTTAACAAATAGCATATATAAATACGTTAATTGTTTTCTTCTCTATTATTCTTTGTCTGGTCTGGAAAATGAGAGTGTATACTTTTTTCGACAACAACCTTATCTTTTTTCGAGTATCAAATTGAGTAAACCGAGTAAAAAAGTAGTTTTTATATATTTTATGTATTTGATAATAAGATAAATAACTATTTGTACTGTTTCTTACCAAGAAACGGTAGAAATATAGGGTTAGGGGTTTCCCATTCACTGTAGTTCAGGAATGGTCCTCATTTCGGAATTTTATATAAAAATAGCCGGATTAACCTTGATTGCTGTATATCCTTTAATCAAAAAATAAGGAAATACAGGAATGGAAGGTATATCCTCTTTGTACATGAATAAAAACGGTATAATTCATTGAAAACAATAACACTTGACGGCAACCATTGGTTTGCGCTAAAAGTATTTTTATAACAAAGTTTTTGAGATCGAGGAATCCCTCAAGAAGGATGATATCGATTGCTATTTCCCTTGTGAGGATGCGGTGGTCATGCGGAATGGAGTAAGAAAGATCATACGTAAACCAATTATCAGTTCAATCCTGTTCTTTCATTCTACGACGTTGCGTGCGATGGAGATACAGCGACAATTCACGGACAAGGTGATACTGTATACAAGAGATAAGGAATTGAAAAAGGTGCCACTTATCATTCCGGACCGGGAGATGAATATTTTCATGTTGGTCACGTCATCCGGCGAGAAAGGAATGGAATATTTGGGGGCTGACAGTACCAAGTTTTGTCGGGGAGAACGTGTGAGAGTGATTGACGGGAAATTCAAGGGGGCGGAAGGATATATCTGCCGGATCAAGAAAAACAGCCGTTTGGTTGTCGCCATTCAGGGGGTCTGTGCCGTAGCGACCTCCTATATCCCACAAAGCTTTATTCAAAAAATATGAGAACGACAATAGAGACCGGTCTTTTTTTATCGGGTGGTTTTTTGATATCCATTTTACAGGGATTGATACTTATCCCCAATATCTTGTTGATCTCCTATAAGAAACGATTGTTCGATCAGCCCGACGAGCGTAAGGTGCATTCCATACCTGTTCCCCGCTTGGGAGGTATCTCTTTCTTCCCGGCGATACTCGTGTCGCTCTGTTTGATAATCGGTCTGTTCCATTGCGTTGGGATTCCGATAGCTCGTTTGCTAACCGATCGAAGTTTGTTGGAGTTACTGTTTTGGGTCAGTGGTTGTATGCTACTTTATCTCATTGGTGTGGCAGATGATCTGGTGGGTGTCGGTTATCGTTACAAATTTGTTGTTCAGGTTTTTACGGCGATCCTATTGGTGTTGCCGGGGGCATGGATTAACTCGTTAGGCGGTTTGTTCGGAATTTATATGCTTCCTTCGTGGGTGGGTATTCCTTTGACGGTTTTGATAGTCGTTTATATAACCAACGCTATTAACCTGATTGACGGTATAGACGGCTTGGCTTCCGGCTTGAGTTGTATCGCGCTTACCGTATTGGCGGCTATCTGTATATCTAACGGATCTTATTTTTATGCATTGTTGGCGTTAGCTACATTAGGTATATTGATACCTTTCTGGTTCTATAACGTTTTTGGCAACGCTCAGCGTGGGCACAAACTTTTCATGGGGGATACAGGAAGCTTGACGATCGGTTATATCCTCAGCTTCTTGGTAATACAACTAAGTGTCGTACATTCAGATGGGGAGGTCCGGACAAACCCTTATATGGTTATAGCATTCTCGACGCTCCTGGTTCCTCTTCTTGATGTCTTCCGTGTGGTGTTGCATCGATTACGTAAAGGCAGGAATCCCTTCTTACCGGATAAGAATCACATCCATCATAAGTTGTTGCGGACTGGTATGCGTGTCCGTACGGTATTGGTGACGGTCCTGTTAATCTCCTTCTTTTTCATAGGGATGAATATCCTGCTGTCCCCGGTTTTAAATCTTACTTGGTTATTGGTACTAAATATGTTGTTGTGGGCATTGATACATCTTATCATCAACCGGTGCATCATCCTTTATCAGGAAAAAGAGTGGCATCAATGAAATCAAATCAATTAATTTTATATCATGAATAAGAGTTCTCGTTATTCACATGTGTTTTTCATACAATTGGTAGGGTTGTTATTTCTTTTAAGCGCCTGTTCCACTACGCACCAAACGAATTATTTTCAAGATCTTCACCCCGGAGAGAGTGAGCAGAAGGTCGTGTCTCCATTGACGGTCAAGATACGACCGGGCGATCAGATCTCTATTCTGGTGAATAGCCGAGATCCCCAACTGACCAACCTATTTAATTTGCCGATCCTGTCGCAGCAGGTCGGACAGGTATCGCAAGGTAGTGGATCAAGTCGTGGCTTGTCCGGCTATACGGTAGACGATCGGGGTGAGATTGATTTTCCTGTATTGGGAAAAATCCATGTGGCGGGGAAAAGCCGGTCTGAGATAGCGGCCTTTATCAAGGATGCGTTGATTACTGGGAATTACGTAAAAGATCCGGTGGTGACCGTTGAATTTATGAACCTTACAATATCGGTTCTGGGTGAGGTGAACAACCCGGGGCGTTTCAATATCGACCGGGATCAAATGACCTTGTTAGACGCTATCAGTATGGCGGGCGATTTGACGATTTATGGCAAACGGGATAAGGTAATGGTACTACGTGAGGAAAATGGAGCGCAACGAGTTTACGGCATAGACCTTTGCTCCGCCAGCCAGATGTATGCGTCTCCCGCCTATAACCTCCAGCAGAATGACGTGATTTATGTGGAGCCGAATACCGTGCGGGCACGTCAGTCCACTGTCAACGGAAACAATGTTCGTTCCACCTCCTTTTTGGATATCGCTGGCTTCCTTGTTGACAACGATTAGCGTACTTGTATTCAAATAATAATTGATCATTCAATTCATTCATTAAAAAATTATGGCTCAAAATAACGTTAGAACGGGTCAACCGGAGGACTTCATGCGGATTCAGGACTTGTTTTACCTCTGTCTCTCCAAGTGGTATTGGTTTGTCATCTCTTTGGGGATAACGCTAAGTGTCGCTATTCTTTATGTATTGGTTACTCCTCCGGTTTATATGCGGTCGGCGGCTTTGTTGATCAAGGACGAGTCGAAGGGGCAATCTCTTTCCGGCGAGGTGGGAGGCTCTTTTTCCGATCTGGGGCTTTTTCAGGCGAACACCAATGTGAACAATGAGTTGATATCCTTGCAATCTCCTGCGCGATTATGCTGGATGTCGTGAATCGATTGCGTTTGGATGTTGCCTATCATACGGATGGGGCTTTTTATCGCAAAGTCCTTTATGGACAGGATCTTCCGGTCTCTGTTTCATTTGCGGATTTGCAAGATAATGAATCCGTGTCTTTTACCTTACGTTTGCTGGATGAGGAGAACGTGGAACTATCCGATTTCATTCGGGAGGGTGAGGAGCTTGAAGAGACCTCGGTCATGACCTGTAAGTTACGGGAGTTGGTTACGACTCCGGTGGGTAAACTGACGATAGATCCGACCCCTTATTTTCAAGGAGCGTTCGCTCAGCCGATTTATGTCTCGCGATCCGGTCTGTATGGCACGTTATCCGCCTATTCCGGTAATTTGAGCGTAGCGTTAAGCGACGAGAAATCAACGGTGATCAACCTCTCGATTAAGGATGTCAGTGTGCGGCGTGCGGAAGACATATTGAATACCTTGATATCCGTCTATAATGAGAATTGGGTAAAAGACAAAAACCAGATCGCCATCAGTACCTCCATGTTTATCAATGATCGTTTGGGTGTGATTGAGGGGGAGTTGGGGAGCGTGGATGAGAATATCTCTACTTATAAAAGCGAGAATCTGCTGCCGGATGTGCAAGCGGCCTCCAGTTTGTATCTGGCGCAATCCAGCGAGACCAATTCCCGCATCCTTACTTTGAACACTCAGTTATCCATGGCCCGTTATATCCGGAACTACTTGACGAACGCTTCCAGCAAGAACCAGTTGCTACCGGCTAACTCCGGTTTGGAAAGCACCAATATAGAACATCAGATATCAGAATACAATACGACGCAGTTGCAACGTAACAATTTAGTGGCGAACAGTAGCGAGCGAAATCCGTTGGTGATGGATCTGGATCATTCCTTGCAGGCCATGCGTACGGCTATCATCTCGTCCATTGATAATCTGGTAGTCACGCTTAATACGCAAATTAGTACTTTGCGACAAAGCGAGAAGCAAACCACGGCCCGTATCGCCGCTAATCCCTCGCAAGCGAAATACCTGTTATCAGTGGAACGTCAGCAAAAGGTAAAAGAGTCATTGTATTTATTCCTGTTGCAGAAACGTGAGGAGAATGAGTTGTCCCAAGCTTTTACGGCATATAATACACGGTTGATCACCCCGCCGACGGGAAATATGCTTCCTATAGCCCCGGTTAAGAAGAATATCTTATTGGTAGCTTTTGCGCTCGGCTTGTTAATACCGGTCGTGATCCTGTTTATGTTGGAGAATATGAATACGACTATTCGCGGGCGAAAAGATATAGAGCGATTGACCATTCCATTCGTTGGAGAGATACCTTTGTCATATCGGGCGAAAAAAGGCTTTTTCCGGCGTAAGAAAGAGGAAAAGGCCATAATCGTAGTCAAGGAAAAAAGCCGCAACGTAATCAATGAGGCATTCCGGGTAGTACGTACCAATTTAGAGTTCATGATGGGAAAAGACGCTCACTCAAAGGTTATCATGGTATCTTCCTTGAATCCCGGTAGCGGTAAGACCTTTATAACGATGAATCTCTCCACGAGTCTCGCCGTAAAAAGTAAAAAAGTTCTGGCGATAGATATGGACCTTCGTCGAGCATCCCTTAGCGATTATATCCATTCTCCAAAGTGTGGCATATCCGATTACCTAAGCGGACAGGTTCCGGATTATAGCTCTATTATCGTAAAGGGAGAAACTATCGCCGGTTTGGATGTGATTCCCGTAGGTACGATCCCCCCAAACCCTACGGAACTTTTATTCTCGGAACGTTTTGCCACATTGCTGGAACAGCTCCGTATGGAGTATGATTATATCTTTATCGATTGTCCGCCGGTCGAGATCGTGGCCGATGCTTCCATTATCAATAAGTACTCAGACTTGACCTTGTTTATCATCCGTGCGGGATTACTTGACCGAAACCTGTTAGCGGATGTCGAGAAGTTCCATACGGAACGTAAATACGGCAACATGTCTTTGATCTTAAATGGAACAGACGGAGGAGGTAACCGTTATGGCTACAAATATGGCTACCATTACGGCTACGCCGGATATACGAAAGAGGAATAAATAGGATGTGGTTTTTCAAAAAGCAGACCAGTCTTGTGGGAAGCGGTATTTTGGAGGGATTTACTGATTACCATTCACATATATTACCCGGGGTGGATGATGGTATACGGACGTTGGGTGAATCTTTGGATACGTTGGATTGTTTGGAGAAACTAGGAGTTAAATCTATTTGGCTTACTCCCCATGTCATGGAAGACATTCCCAACACGAGCGAGAAATTGAGAGAACGTTTCCAGCTTCTTCTTCAATATTATTCCGGAGGTATAGCTCTCCATTTAGCCGCGGAATACATGTTGGATAACTTATTTGAGGAGCGACTGGCCTCAGAAGACTTGTTGCCGATTGGCAAGGCTCAAAAACATTTGCTAGTGGAGACTTCCTATTTTAATCCTCCGATGGGATTAAATAATATTCTGCTTCGGATCAAGGCAAAAGGCTATATACCTGTACTGGCGCATCCCGAACGATATACCTATATGAATGAGAAAGATTATTGGCGATTGAAAGGTATGAACGTGAGGTTCCAATTGAATCTCCTTTCCTTGATCGGTGCATATGGTCCGGAGGTTCGAGGTAAGGCGGAGTGGCTACTGAAAAACGGCTATTATCAACTCTGTGGAACTGATATTCATAGCCTTACGCTTTGGAAAGAAAGTGTTATGAAGAAAACAATATCGGGAAATGTCTCTCGAATGTTGCAAGGCATCATAGCGACACATTTCCCGGGATAGTTAATGGAACAAGTAACGATATTCATCGCACGAGAAGCAGGGACAAGCTTTCTTTACGCCGGGCAAGTCACGATGCCCCACGATAAACGCATGAGGAAAGAGCGTGTGGAGTTTCCACAGGAGTTCCCTCAATCGCTCCTTCTGTTCCGGGGTACGGGTATCGGCGGTTTTGCCGCTTTCATCCAATCCGCCTTCATAACAAATACCTATGCTGCAACGATTGAGTCCACGGACATGGGCACCTACTTCCAGCAGTCGGCGATGCTGTGTCACGATTCCACTCCTGCGGATATAGAAATGATAGCCGATGGTACGGAATCCCCGTACCTTATGGTCACGGAGAAGCTGTTCCACCGTATAGTCACGGTCACTTTGGGTAGCGGAGCAATGTATGACGATGAAGCGGACAGAGTCCGCCCCATTCATCATCAATCCGCTTTCCACTTGCGTCAGCAGGGTACGCTCGTTGAGCGTCTCTTCTCCGCCGACAATCATGGGAAATGTTTCTTGCGTCATTGTCACTAGAATTTAGAAGTGAGAAACACAGGAAGATACACCTAATGCCGTTAAGGCTGCGATAATAGCCTGTACGATAGCTTGGACTATTTTCTTCCAATCGATTTTACTTGAATTGCTCATGTCTGTTCAAATTTGAGGGTGAATAATGTATAGTTCTTGGAGATCAGATCTCGTCGGGACTTTCGGAGTCCCCTTCCTCGGGAGTTACGATAGGTACCCCACCCTTAAAGTCGATTCTCACCAAATTGGTTTTCTCGGGCAGGAGCGCATAACGGAACGTCCCGTTAAGGATCGTATACTCGGCGTTAAACGCCGGTCGGATACTTTTCACCAGCTTAGCTGTCACCTCCTTGGGTGTGCTTACGCTTTTCTCGGTGAGCAACTCGTTGTAGAAGATGCCCAATCCGTCCAGCTTGATCTTGTAACCAAGCGCCATGTGGGTTTGGCAGAAATAAGCGAGACGTTCGATGACCCCGATCACGTCGGCCGGTGTCAAGGCCGACTCTTGTGCGATCTGGGTAGCCACCTGCTTGGTAGTGATTGTACCATAATAATAAGCTTGAGCACTGTAAACAGTTTCTCCCTTACGAGGGCCAATGTTCAAATCGATTTTTCTAGCATAAAAAGGCTGTGCCATAATGTTAAAATTTTAATAGTGAATACTCTGTTATTTTTATCAATGTCATTGACTGATACAAAAGTAAGGAAGTCGAAAACCTCACTTTCGGATGCTTTCGGTTTCATTCCGGTTGTTTCGTTTAAGGCGTTTCCGAAGTGAATAACTAATGGCTTGTCAAGTGAATAACTAGCGGCTATACCTAGTGAATAACTAACGGCTCGGGAAGTGAATAACTAACGGCTTCAGTTCCCGCTTACGGTTCACCGAGATACTGTACGATGATGCCTATTTGCCTAGGTGTAAACGTCCTGTTATGAGTCTTATAGTACGCTTCTTTCAACTCGGCGAGCAGGTCGGGGTTATGCTTCATCAGGTTACGGAGGTTTGCGATGGCAGATTCCTCGTTAATTGTATCAGGAAAATAGAGCTTCGCCAACTCCCTTTTGGAGTAGGGGCGGATGCGGAAATTTGTCTCGTTCATGACTTCTGATTTTTTTATGGTGATTATTCGATTTATAGATACCGGTCTCTATCGTAAAGCTTTGCGGGCAAAAATACGGTGGCCGCAGACAAGCGGAAAATTTGTTGCGACCTGTTGCATGAATCACATAAATAGCGATCGCCATGCCGACTAAGACACTCGACTGGTACATCTCGGACAAAGTGCGGCTGCAAGGTTACCTGGATCAATTGGGTGCGTGCGACACCATGAAAGAGGTGGTGGAGCAAGTCGTGAAAGCGATGATCCTGGATGATAACAAGCGGGCTAATGCCGGAACGGTTTTTAAAAAGGCATTCTTCGAGGCGTTGCGACCTTATTTTGGTGAGTTGGAAGGAGGCGTTACCTATGCCACATTCAACCGCCGTTGCAACGAGATGATACGCCGGCTCTCCATGGTGGAAAAGCATAAGGCCATCCAAGTGCTGCTGGATGGAAAGGCTTCGGGGCATATCGAGATCGAGGCTCCTAAGTCCGAGGAGGGAAAAGAGGGACGTATCCGGATCGTGCTGGAGATACCGTATCAAGACACGGGCAAACTCCATCTAAGCACGGGGATGTACGAATTGGAGTGTAAGGAGATTATCCTTCGTGGTTTTGATGCCGCCTATGCGGATCGTATCCTCTGCTGTTATGAGGTGGAGGGCGGTGCCGATCGCATGGCTGATGCTTTGGAATGTCTTGCCGCCCTGTCTGATGAGGAGACGCTCGGGCAAGTACATATACATTATATATATAACAACATTGACCGTGACGGATTGAGCTTACAGCAAGCGATTCTCTTGGCACGTCATGCGAAGAAATGAAGGAACATGAATATGGAAGCGTTAATGAACGAGGCGTTGGAGCGAATCAACCGGCAGTATGGCATTCGCCTTATGTTGGAGAAGGCACGCCCTGGTTGTGTCTTTCCCAAAGTGGACGTAATGGGTTGTTTTGTGCGGTTTAATCCTAAAATCAGATCTTTCCTGACACTTTATAACCTGATGTTGCAGTTCCCTTCCATCGACAGTGAGAGTGTCGTGTTTTTCCGACTTTACAACCTCTATTTGGATTGCGATGCCTATCCCAAAGCGGAGGTTGCGTTAGACCAATTGGAAAAGGAGGTGAATCAAATCATACGCAAGATTGATAGGCGTTATGTAAACTCTGTGACGCAATCCGTTGAACTGCAAATGCTGTTTATATTGCTTCACGAATCCTCTCACGCCCTCTTTTACTATCGTCCTGAAATAGCGGCTGAATTTCTCGCTGATGCACGTCGTAGTGTGGAGGAGGTCCAATATCTGTATACGAAAGGACTCCCCAACCGGATGAAGGGATACATGGACTCTATGATTCCGGATGGACTGCCCGATGATATACGGGCAGAGGCATCCAAAGAGCAACAGGAGAAAATGCGACAATATGGCCGTCAAATTTTTGACTTTTCCGGCTATTTGCAGTCCGGAGGCGAAGGAATGCTCGAAGAATTCGCTTGCGACCATTTGGCGTGGCAACAAGCATTGGTCCAGTATATGGAAAAGGCTGGGATGCTTGGCGAGGCGGTACTTCGTTCCAACATCAATCTATTGCTTACTCTCCATATTTTGGATTATGACAAGGCATTGAGAAGTATCTTTACAGGTGAGGCCGATGAGAAGCAAATAAACCTCGTCCGAGATGCGGGCATACGCCATGCCGCCTTACGTGATTGCATTTGGCATTTTTATAAGGAAACTTATCCAGCCGACCATTCGCATGAGTTCCTGCGTCAGTCCGAGGAGCGGGATGAGCGTGCCAAACGTCTATTGCTTTGTTCCACATTCAACCATGCGTCAGAAATCATTGATTTGCGAGACCAACCCTTCCGTTTGCCGGATGAACCTCGTATCAACGTTCTGGAGGAACGGTTTGCGGAGATAGAGGAGAGGATTCTGGAGTTTTGCTAATTGGATTGGTGGCACATAGGAAAGGAAAAGTAAACTATAGAGCGTTTATTTTAATAAATAGAATATGTTTGGTAACTTTTTAAATAATCATATCAGATTGGATTATTCCGATTTGAGATATAAAGAACAAGGAACTCCTATCGTGGCGCAACGAAACAACCGAATGTTCCAATTCGGTATTTATGGCGATAATAGCGTGATCTTCCAGCGTTGTATCAAAATGGGCTCAATTATATTGTTTAGCATAGAAAAATGTTCGGCCAAGGATTTCTGTTCTGGCGCATGTCTATATGAATACACGCCGCAATTCGAATTTGACAAATCCATAGCTTATGCTAATGCCGTTCATTATTATACAGCCGGTCGTGGTAATGCGATACCGGCTAGTATAAATCTATGTAGTGTATATGGTGATGATTTCACATTAATCTGCATGGTTGGGAACAAATCATTTGCGAATGCTTTTCATCGATCTAAGATGGGGAAACATTATATACATACATTCTATATGGCAGGGATGGCTCCGGCTCAGCACCATTTGCTTGCTATTGAAGAGGGATACGTTATCCATTTTTCACGAGGCAATGGGAGCGGAGCACCCCAGATTATTCTTGAGGAGTTTGAGCAAGTGGAAGAACGTGCGTTTGAAAGATGGGGAACCTACCTTTTACAAGTGGAATACAAGCATGAGGATACGGCGAATCGGCTGGTAGCTCGAAACAGAGCGTTATTGGTGTTTGCGGGATTCGTATCTTTTGGAGACTATGGACTAATGGCAAACAATTGTGAACATTTCGTGAGTTGGTGTAAAACAGGGAAAGCCTATAGCACGCAAGTTACGAATTTCTTTATTGATGCGACTTCTATTCTGGCAAGCATAATCATTAGAAATCCGGCTCCACTGATGGTCCGTCTTGCGCAACGGAAATTGTTGCTTGGTTAAAAAATGTTGTGCTTTTTAGATTCTTTTATGACTCTATTTAGTAGCTTGCTTTTTTGAAAGGATTACCAATGCTAATGAAACAAAGGTTTATCAAATATTAAATTTGACTTAATTACATGTCTACTTCTCAACGTGTTGTGAAAAATACATTGTTTTTATACGTGCGAACTATTGTTTCGTTATTGGTAAGTGTTTTTACGACTCGTATTTTACTAGGGACATTGGGTGCATCGGACTACGGACTATATAATGTAGTGGGCGGTTCTATTGCAATGCTGGGGTTTATAAGTACCTCCATGAGCGGTGTGATCCAACGGTATCTCAGCCATGCCGAAGGAAGTGGTGATGAAAGAAGGATACAGTTGATATTCAACAATGCACTAATCGTGCATTACATCTTGGCGGTTGTCACCATCATTCTCTTGGGAACTGCTGCTTTGTTTTTCTTCAATGGGGTACTGAACATTCCGACAGGAAAAGAGACGGAGGCTGCGATTATATACGGTTGCATGATGGCAAGTACCGTATTTTCCATCACTATTGTTCCCTATGATGCCGAGATTAATGCTCATGAGAACATGCTTTTCTACTCCATCCTCGGTATTATAGATGTGATGTTGAAACTGCTGATAGCGATAGTTATTCTCTATAGAGACAACGAAAAGTTAGTATTCTATGCTATCTTAATGGCTGCAGAAAGTTTTCTGTTACGTTTTATTACACAACAATATTGTCGGAAACATTATGAGGAGTGTCGGAAAGTGCAGATGTGCCACTACTACGATAAGGCTACCATTAAGGAAATGACATCGTTTGCCGGATGGAATATGACAAATACGGCCACTGGTATGATCTCCCTTTTTGGCATGAATATCGTAATCAACCACTACTTTGGAACAGAACTAAATGCAGCACTGGGTATTGCTACACAGCTGTCAGGAGTATTGATGGGCGTATCTATGAATATGATAAAGGCTGTCACGCCTGTATTGGTGAAGTCTGAAGGTAGAAATCAACGAGACAGGATGCTGGAGATTTCATATGTAGGTTGTAAGTTCTCTTACTTGCTTTTTGCTTTTGTAGGGGTACCGGTGTTGGTGTTTTTACCTTATATTCTTAATCTGTGGTTACATAATGTTCCTGAATGGACTGTGTAGCATTCTGTTCAATTCTGCTAGTATTAACTTTGGTTGACCAACTAACAGTACTTCTTTATCAAAGTATTATGGCCGATGGACATATTAAGGTATATAATGTGTTGAGATCTATCACTAATTTGATGCCTATCCTTATCAGTATCATTATGTTTAGTTTGGGAGATTTTTTTCACCTACATGGATTTTGATAAACTGGCTAATTTGGAAAGGAAGTATAGGAGGAATAGTAAATCTTATTGTTGCATCCAAGAACTTAGGGCTATCTGTAAGTCTTTTTTTTTAAAAGAGTTATTGTAAAAGGGATGACAGTAACTGTTGTCGTTGCTCTTGTTGCTTGTATTGTGAAGGAGAGTGCTGATTATTTGCTTTTATCGGAACTATGGGGTATATTGACAGTTTTCCTTTTGAGTCTACCCCTTTATTGGCGAGTGGCTTTTACCCAACTAGAAAGAACGATTTTTTATATAATGTTTAGTAAAGTATTGAGAAGAGTATGAGTGTCTTGTCACGTATATGTGGAAGTCTGGAAGCTCGGATAAATCAACCGAGGTTGAGTATTTTGCGGACAATTTATTTCAATTTTAGGACATTGCCATTCAAGCAGGCAATAAAATTACCTATATTTATTTATGGTCGTGTCCGTCTCTTTGGCCTTAATGGAGAAGTCATTTTTGAGAATACTTATATAAAAAACGGGTATGGTAAAAATAGGCAAAAATACTGAGTCTTTCAGTCTTTTTGATCATAGTGGATTTATTTCTTTGGGAGGAACTAAGAGCAAGATTGTATTTGAAGGACCAGCCTCTATAGCTCTCAACTGCAAATTAAGAGTTGCTATAGGTGAATTGCGTTTTGGAAAATATGCATATATAGGTTCAGGTGTAAGATTGATATGTAACGGAAGTAAGATACATGTCGGAAAATATTCAAGGATCGCTTTTGATACTGTTATAATGAACAGTGGATTTCATTATATGTATAATAGTAGTAAGAAAGTAATAGGACGTTGTACCAATCCGATAGAAATAGGTGCTTATAATTGGATTGGCAATCGATCTACTATATTTGGAGGATGTCAAACTAAAGATTTTACAATTGTCGCAGCTAGAAGTTTGGTCAATAAGGATTTTACGAAAGAGAAAGGTGAATTTATGATGTTGGCAGGTCTTCCAACTAAATTGGTGGCGACCGGTATTAAACGGGTTTTTTCTCCTAAGTATGATCAAAAGATTTCCAAATGGTTCAATGAGCATCCACAGGAAAAAAAAATACTACTTGGTAGATCAGTACGAAGATAAATTAGATGATATTAATCAAGAATTTTGAGATAAATATGGAAATCAGAAATTTAATCATAAAAGGAACTAGGAAATTGTATAGGAATATAAAGAAACCTGTTTTTAAGGTGGATTACTCTGATTTGGATAGAGATTCTGCAAATGAGAAGATACTGAAATTATTGGAAGAGGATAGACCTTGTATGATTTCTCGTTTTGGTTCGGGCGAGATAGGCATTGTAAACAATTACCTAACAACTCACTCCAATTCGCCTTTGTTTAAGCGATGCTATGATTATATCACGGATGATACTGGTTTGCCTTGGTGGGATAAACTATTTTATAAATCAATGCGTCTGAATGCTGGCATTTTTCCTGAAAGCATAGAAATTTTGGATCGATTTGCCGAACGTTACCTGCAAGATATTCCGGAAATTGATTTGTTAGGCTCATTTAACTATACTGAAAAGTTTATGCCGTTACGGAAAGGACTTATCAAGGTACATTTGGAATGTCTCTATCCATTTTGGACTAAACAACCATGGACACTTGCATTAAAAGGGAAAAAAGTATTGGTTGTTCATCCATTTGTAGATACCATTGAATCTCAATATGCAAGACGGGAACTACTGTTTGAAGATACTAACATATTACCATCTTTTGAGTTGAAAACGTTGCGTGCAGTTCAGTCTAATGCCGGTAATGATGTGATTTTTTTTGTGATTGGTTTGAGGCACTTACTTATATGGAAAAAATGAAATCAGCGGAATAGATTTTGATATATGTATTTTAGGGTGTGGAGCATACGGTTTGTCATTGGCTGCTACAATTAAACGAATGGGTAAGAAAGCCGTTCATATGGGTGGCGGTTCTCAGCTCCTTTTTGGTATTAAAGGGAAAAGATGGGACAATGATGCTTATCATTGGAAAGATTTACCACAATTGGAAACAAACTATAGTAGTCTTTACAATAAGTATTGGGTAAGGCCTTCACAAAGTGAAAGACCAAAGTCCGCGAGTAAAGTAGAAGGAGCTTGTTATTGGTAAACATTTATGGAAAGTTTAGATTATTGTTACTGGGCTTTAGGCATAACGGCTGTTTATCTAACGCTTTTACTTATGCAAAAGCGTTATAGATTATTACTTCCTTCTATAATTCATACATTTATTTGGCTGATTACAATCTTACTCATAATATTCCAACTAAAAGGTTTGTTTGTGTCAAATCAAGTTAGTAATAATGTTTTTAACTTTTCGAGCGAGTTCATATGTATATTAATGTTGACATCTGTGATAGGTTTTACTATGGCTCATATTGCAACAGCAAGGGCGGAAACTAAATTGAAGGTACAACTAATAGATATAGAAACGATTGATAGAATCTTGGGTAAATTTAAATGGATTCCTTATTTTTGTGGTATTATTGGTATTTTATTGTTTATATTTCTAATTGTAACAATCGGTAATATTGATTCATTTAGTGATTATCGTATATTAGCTCTTTCGACAGAAAGAGTAGGATATGCAGCAATTGCTCAACGGATATCAGGACACATAAACATTCTTGGTAATTTTTACCTAATGTTGTTAGGATATAAATATGGTCAAACAGGAATAGATATAAGGGGCTTTTTTAAATATGTGCTATTGTGTTCTTTTATTAATATATCTATTGGAGGAAGAGTGTGGATCTTGACTTCAACTCTGCCTTTTTTAGTTACTTTCTTCTTTAGCCGTAAATACAGTTCTTTAGATGTTGGTTTGCGAAAGAAAGATATAATGCATATAACAGTTATTGTACTAATCTTTTCATCTCTTTTTTCTGTCATAGCCCAGCTTCGAAATAAATCTGATAATCATGGAACCTATATGGATAAATTTTTATACTTAACAGATGGCTCTAGAATGACAAATATGGTACTTGAACAATATCCTGAAGATTGTTATAATTACGAATATGGGAAAAGTACTTTGGCGCAAGCCTTTATTTTGTCTCCAATGAGTCAAAAATTCTCAAAATCAATATCTCATGATCTGGGATTATCTGTTACTGTTAAGTCTATAATGCCTTATTTATATTATGATTTTGGCTTTTGTGGAGGAGCATTATTTTGGGGATTACTTTGTTTTTTTATAGAATACGTATGTATTAGGCTTAAATATAATTGTACAGTTATAGGGATTTTATTGTTTGGTCAATTATCATTTCTTCTATTTCAGTCTCCTGTTGGACATATATTTGCTGTTTATACACCAGTTTTTGAATGGCTTATTATTCTGTATGTTTTTAGGAAAAAGCTTTTTAGAGATTGTTTAGATACAAAATTTGAATAATAATATGAATCTTTTAAGACGCATTAAACACGCTATTGGTATATTTATACATTATTATATAAAGCCGAATCCTTCTGATTTTGGTTACTTTGGGCGAAATGCTTCATTGGGTATTCCTGCTGATTTGAAGAATCCCCAGAATATCTATTTGTATGACTTTGCCCGAATAGGATGCCGATCTACTATTATGACAATGGGCAATAGTAAATTTATAATGAAGCGTGGATGTTTGACAGCTGAGGGGTTGGTTGTAGTGACCTCCAATCACTATCAACGAATTGGCGAATTTTTGGATGGGGGGAATGAGGACAATCTTTATCGTGATATCATTGTAGAGGAGGACGTGTGGATTGGGATTAATGTAATATTGCTTTCTGGAGCACGCATTGGTCGAGGAGCTATTATCGGTGCTGGAGCTGTTGTAAGAGAATTCATACCTCCCTATGCTGTGGTGATTGGAAATCCGGCAAAAGTGATTAAGTTCAAATGGGAGATAGCTAAAATCATGGAACACGAGCGTTTGTTATATCCAGAAAACAAATGTTTTACCAAAGAGCAATTAGAATATTATCGCAATTCTTACAAGTGATATTTACTTTTATAATTATGAAATATTATTATCCTGCATTATCTGATAAAGACTTAGGATGGATTAGAATTGGTGGACCAGGATTAGCAAACTGTATGTTTCTTGCAGCAAATGCCTATATCTCCTCTATAAGAGGAGATGGAAAACTCATTACTCCGACATGGTGTAAATTTAGCTTAGGACCAATATTAAGAAAAGAACACGACAAAAGAGTCTATAACCAACTATTTAATGATATCGGTATTAAAGGCATAAGAAAGGCATGGATTATCTTAACAAAAAAAATGTTTAATCGGAAAGATGTAGAAGTGTATCATACTTTAGGTGATTTCTTTCAGGACTTAAACAAGGACGTAGTATTAGTACAAAAAAATATTTTAATTTGATATTGAAAGAAGAAACGGTTAAAAATGTGAATGTTTCTGAAATGAGAGAACAGGTGGCTGTTCATATTCGATTGGGCGATTACGTACCAGAAATGAGAGTCGATATAGAATGGTATAAAAAAGCTGATAGAAAATATTCTGAGGGAATATCCCCAACAAAAATTCGCTCTCTTTTCGGATGGTAGTGATGACGAGTTGATTTCATTGCTTTCCTTGCCGAACGTCAAACGCTGTTTCTTTGGAAATGCATTTGCCGACATGTGGGCTATTTCAAAAACAAAATTTGTGATTGCCTCTGATTCTACATTCTCTGCTTGGGGAGCATTCTTGGGACAAAGACCAATAGTCTTTAGTAAACGCCATTTTCCACCAGTGTATGACGGGTACGTGCCGGAAGCGGTGGTATTAGGGAAGGCAACGACTCTTCCGCTTGAATTTTTAACTTATTTATAATAATTTGTTCACATCATGAAAGGAATTGTATATTGGACACCTTATATATGTATGCATTCTGCAAGTGTATATGAGGAATTAGGGAAAAAGACTTCACGTTATTATCGCTTGTAAGAGCTTAGAATATGGAACATTTGGTGGACTCAACATGAAAAATGTCGAGATTGTTTATGTTGAAGAAGAGGATGATGTTGACATACTTATCCAAAGAACTCAAAAAATATGTACATATTAATCAAGCATTGAAAACATATCCGGAAATAGAGATTTTTTTGGTTATGCGCTTCGTCGTTTACTGACAAAAAGGATGCTTTGTAATGGCTGTGAATATGGAACAATACCAATGGTGGACACTAAAAAGGAATTCTTCGAAGACTGCAATGGTTTTATCTTTTCAATATAGGTCAGGGTAGACGAATCAAAGCGATAGGATGTACTGGTTGGACCGGAGTATTAGCTTTTAGGAAAGCTTGTATTTCTTCCAAGAGACTTTTTGACTTTATTTATTCTGTTCCTTCTCCAAATTCATACTTATTAGAGGAATCTTGTCAAGTGTCTTATAATCACGTAAATGTACAATCTGGGGGGTAAAATTTATTTATTTAGGTCAAATAGCTAACCGGAAATGTATCTTAAATTTAATTCAAATATTCAAAAAGTAGAAGGTAATTGGTCGTTAGATATCATAGGGGAAGGGCCACAAGAAAAGCAACTACGTGAAATGATATTAGGTGATAGTCGCTTTTCATACTGGGGGAAATTAATGCCTTCTGAAGCTCGCAAACTTCTTTCTACAACCGATGTGCTATTGCAAGTCAGCAAATTAGAAGGTTGGGGATGTACAGTCAATGAGGCCTTGATGTATGGAAACAGGGTGATTGTTTCGGACTCTGTCGGTTCACGAGCTTTGCTTCGCAATAAGGTTGATTGTGGGCAGATATTTGAAAGTGGAAATTGGGATGTTTTAAACCTCAAATCCGCAACTAAGCTCTTCAGCGTCCTTCTTGCGTCTAAACGTCCTCTCATCACTGAATTAGCAGATAAATTGAGGCTGAAATACCCACTTCTGCCCACAATATCCCCTTGCCCCACTATGCGACTTGAGGCAATACGCAGTATCATACCCATAAGTTGTAGGCGTTATCCAAAATCAGTCTGAAAAATATCTGCGTAAGCATTATTACAGGTATAGATATTCAGCACATACCGCCTTGATGTTCTGATCCACTTGGCTGGTACAGAGACAAACCTGAAGACAAACGCTTTTATGCGACTTGTTGCATTGAGTCCGAACCTCTTTACGTCAAGTCTGTGGATAATGGCCTTGTAGAAATTACGGATAAGTGCCGTAAGAAGAAGGAACACAGTGTTCTCTGCCATGAAGGATTTGGGCAATCTGTCCCACCCGAAACCATTGTTCATATCATCGAAGATACGTTCCTTTCCTCCACGAAGGTTATAGAACTCGACAATTTCTCTTGTGGAAGATTCATAGTCGTTAGTCAGGATACAACGGTATGTGTATTCTCCTTCCCAAAGATCCAGCACACCGTCCATCCGTTTCTGTCTTTGAATCACAAGTCGGTATGCTTTACCCTTCCACTTCTCAACAAGAATAGAGTTCAATTCGAACTCAATGCCATTGATTTCCTCAGTCTTCCAGCCTCTAAGAGCAAAGATGTCATTGTAGAGCGAACTGCAGCGGTTTGCGCGGATATAGAAGGATTTGCTGTGTTTCTCTATTTCCTCCACGATTTCCTCGGAACATGATCCACAATCAGCTCTGAAACGATTGATTGTAAGTCCGTTCTGCTCAAATCTCTCAAAGAATCTCTTCAGCGTGTCCTTCTGATGAAAACGAACGTTGGTGTTACCATCGCTATTCTCAATGCCAACAATCAAGTCGTCAATAACCGCCACGCCAGGGCGATAACCAAGGAACTTCTTGTATGTAGGCTTTGCATCATACTTCTCAGTCTCTATGAACTGATGGTCGAAATCAACATCATACATCTCGCCCTCTTTCAGTTGGCCGGATGCAAACATACAATTGAGCAGTAAGGTATTGAGTGTGTCAGCCGTGTTGAAATCGTAGTTCTTACCCGTATCTGATGTGTATGAGATGTTTCCTTGCGTCAGTTCCTTTATCGCTCTGAGGATAGTATCAGAACTACAAGTACGAAGTGTCGGATGGAGCGAGAGATGGTTCATGAAATGAGTAGTGACATCCTCAATGCATGAGCCACCACAGAAGTAGATACTCATGAGGGAACGGACGATTTCACTGTACTGATAACCGAACGAGCTACACCTTAGACCGAGTGTCGAGTCGATTACAGATGACAATGTGGAGTCAAATTGCTCCATGATTGAAAATATTCCTCCAAAAGGAGTGAGCTTCTCGGATTTTATTTGTATTTTTGCCATGCCTGATGAGGTTTTGTTTGATTTATTTTTTTTTTTGCAACACTAAGTTAAGTGAATCCTCTGACATGGCAAAATCCTGAGCAACTTTTTTGTTGCTCAGGTACTTAAAAAAAAATATTTTATAATAGTGTTGCGGAATTAAGGTTAAAAAACTGTATAGAGTACGAAATCTCCAAAGGAAGTAGAACCTTTTGAACAAAGGGAACAAATATCTAATGATTTTCGTTGTATTTATCCCGAAGCCGAAGCAGAATACTTTCTTCAAATATTAGATTTTTATACAGGTAAAAACTGTATAAAAGTAAAAAGCTCCTTGGAGCTAATTAAAAATTGCCTTACATTCTGTTTGCCGTATGTACATTACGGATGTTTCTAAAGTGCACGAAGAGTGAATTTTTCTATTAGCTAGAATGCTTTCCTGCGAACTGCTCCTTTTCTACATGCCGTTTTTCAGTTATTAGGGAGGCTTGTTAGGATTGGCGCTCTTGCTGTTTGCGGTTTCATTTGCTTTTAGCTATCTATTCCAGAAAAAGGTGGCACGCTTTCTTTAATCAATAAATATAAAAGAATGAGAATCTTCTTGACACATATACTACCGGAGCATCTTGTAGCCGAGTACCACCTTTCGTTTGCTGCTTGTAACTTCTCGCGGAATCTGATGAGCGGCGGAGGCTTTGATAAGGTGTATTCCATTATGCCCTTGTTTGTCTGCGGTGAGATGAAAACGTTTAAAGAACCGGACAATGAATTGGTGTATTCTTCGCTACGCAGGAAAGGAAAGGTGGCGGCAAAATTAGCAATATTCGTAGAGCAGGTGTCCGTTTTTTTACGGATAGGGTGGCATGATACCCTATGGCTTTACAATATAGGCATATTGAATGTCCTGTTGGTATTGTTGCTAATGCTGTTCAAACCGAAGGTGAGGATCTATGCCATTGAGCTGGATTTCACGCCTCCGACTCGAGGGTTTTGTGTGATGTCATTTTATCTCTATCTTCTGAACCATATAGACGGGGTGATTAAACTGGCGGACTCCCCGCTCTTCACCAATAAGAATTCGGTTTGTCTTGCAGGGGTTACGCCTAATAGGAGGGACAAAGTTCCTTTAATTAAAAAACCGACTATGGAGTTTTTGTTGTCAGGAGTTTTGCAGCCTGACATATCGTCGTTGCCTCTTATATTAGATGCTTTTGCAAAAGTAAGAGATTGTAGATTGCACATCACAGGAACTTGCGACAGTAAACAGTTGCGGGAATATGCGGACAAGTATCCTAACATCATTTATCATGGCGTGTTATCGTTTGATGCCTATTTGCACTTGTTGCACAGCGTGACATTCCAACTTAGTTTACGTAATCCAAATTGGAGCGATAATCAATGTAATTTCCCCAGTAAAATAATAGAAGCTCTTTTACATAACCGTATCATCATCTCTACCATCCATTATCCGCAAATAGAAGGTATTAGGTATATCGAAACCGTTAGATCGGAGGATGGTTTTGAGAAAACGTTGAGGCAGATAAAGTCTATGCGGGAAGAGGAGTTGATGAAATATGCTAACCAATCTGAACTGGTCCAACAAAAGTTCAATCCTAACGTATGGAATAATTGGATGACAAGGATTGAGAATCGATTGGAAGAAAAGTGAAGATTTATGAAATATTTGATTTTACAAAATACTATTGCGCCGTATAGGAATTCAATGTTCAATAAATTTGTTGAAATGGGATTGGATATTGAACTCTTATATATGTGCGAACGGGAAAAGGAACGCTCTTGGAAGATTGATTATTCCACCATGAAGTTTCCGTACATAGTTGATGACCGTCCATATAAAGCATTGCATGGCATACCTCTGCATTGGAACCCCAAATTGATAAGGATTATGTGTAAGGCTAAGAAGGCTAGAATTATCATGGGGTCACCTTGGAATTCGCCAGATGTCATCGTTGCCTGTATACTGAAAAGAATGGGAATGTTCAAAGCCGAAATAATCTTTTGGTCGGAAGCCAATTATCTAACCAACGGTTCCCGAGAAAAGAATTGCTTCCGTGATTGGATTCGCCGATTTGTTTACAATACAGGGGAGGGGTGTGTGATCGTACCTGGGCAAATGTCAATAGAGACTTTCAATCGATGGGGAATCCATGGCAAGCGGTTCATCCCATTACCTAATGTGATAGAAGAGAACAAAATATGTCCATTGTTAAAAGAAGAACATCGGTTTACATCGTCCGATGAGCCACCACGATTTGTAATGCCCGTTCGTTTGGATGAAAAAAAATCAAGGGGGTAATGAACTTCTTCAAAGCTATAGGTGAAGAAAATGTTTTGTCTGCACAATTCGACGTATTAGGCGATGGGAAGGACGAGGCGTTGATAAAACAATTTATTGATGAAAACCATTATGAGCAGCATATTCATTTGCGAGGATTTTGTTCTATGGAAACTGTAGTTGGCTATTATTCGAACAGTGACTGTTTTATTCTTCCTTCTTACTCAGATCCAAGTCCTCTCTCCATTGTGGAGGCTTGCTGTTGTGGGCTGCCTCTTCCCATTTCATGCCGCTGTGGTAATCATTATGAGACTTTGATTGAGGGAGAAAACGGTTTCTCTTTCGATCCAGACAATACAAAACAAATAAAATCAGCATATGAATCATTGCTTACTTGTCGTCAAAATTGGGTTGAAATGGGAAGGAAGAGTTATCAAATGTTTGAGGTGAATTTTAAGCAGGAAACCGTGTTGAAGAGGTTTGTTGAGATACTGGAGAACAAATAGAATAATAAGGCAATGAAATATCTTCAAACGATAGCCGGACTGAGGGCAAAATCAGGCGGAACTTCTACTTGTACTTACGATTTAATCAAGGCTATGCGCGGTTTAAGTTGTAACGTGGATTTGATGACCTTGCAGGCAGATGATTTATTGGGTAACAACGAGTGGTGGATAAAAGCCCTGCCCAATGACAGTATCAGTAGTTACGGATATTCCCGTAACATGAACCGTTTCTTGCAAAAAGTCGGATTATGATTTATATCATACCAACGGGATGTGGATGTATTGCAACCATGAAACTTGTCTTGTGGCGCGTAAAAAAGACAAACCATATGTCATTACGCCTCATGGAATGCTTTATACGCAAGCATTGGCCCGGTCTGCGTGGAAGAAAAAACTACTTCTCGCAATGGGGGGAGTTGCTAAAGATTTGAAATCTGCTACATGCATCCATGTGACTTGTAGTACAGAAATGAAATTCTACAAGGCATTGGGCTATCATAATCCAATCGCTGTCATTCCTAACCCTGTGACTATCCCTCATTACATACCCAACATCATTACACATGGAGAAAGAAAGAGTATTGGATACTTGGGACGTCTCCACCCTTATAAACGTCCAGACGCATTGATTAAAGCATGGGCACGACTAAAAGAGGAAACCGTTGGATTTGAATTGCTCTTTATGGGAAAAGGTACGGATGAGTATGAGCAATATTTACATAAGCTGGTTGATGATCTGCATCTGAAAAATGTATCTTTTCTGGGGATGGTTACTGGAGAAGATAAATTTAAACGGTTAACATCAATGCGTGTGTTATGTGTGCCTAGTAAAACGGAAAATTTCGGGATGACTGTAGCTGAAGCATTGATAGCCCAAACCCCCGTGATTTGTACCAAGACCGCTCCGTGGGAAGAGTTGAATACACGTCATTGTGGCTGGTGGGTTGACAATGATATTGACACATTAGCACAAACGATTAGGGAAGCTTTGCTTCTGCCGCAAAGCGAGATTGATAAAATGGGTGAAAATGGAAAACTTTTGATAGAAACGAATTACACAGACACACAAATAGCCTTGAAGATGAAACAACTTTACGAATGGATATTAACTGGTGGAGAGAAACCGGAGTTTGTATACGAATGAACACAAACTCCGGTGGGTAGGCAAAGTATCATAATGCGCTTGGCTGGAAGCATCAACCGGTGTTACAACAGTGAGACATGATATGGGGTATTTACCTTCGATGCTAATTAGATTTTACTTTATCAAACTTTTCCTTTACATGAAAATAGGAATTATTACAATATTGAAAGTTAATAACTATGGTGCGGAACTTCAAGCCTATGCTACTCAAGCGGTTCTGAACCGTATGGGATATGACGCTGAGATTATTGATTATCTTTTCTACAAGAATCCGAAGCACAAAACTACACGGCTTTCTAAACCCATTTTTCGACACGGAATAAAGAAACAGTTATCCGAATATCTATATCCGATGATAGAAAAAATAAAAGCAGGTAAATACAGGGAAGATAACTTAAAGCGCATAGCACGGTTTGAGAAGTTTCATCGGGAACATACCCGAATGTCGCAAACTTACCGCACTATGGATGAACTTTACACAAATGTACCCGATTATGATATTTATATGGTTGGGAGCGACCAAGTCTGGAATCCTGGTATCTATTCTTCAATTGAGCCCTACTTCTTAACTTTCGCCCCGAAAGGAAAGAAACGAATAGCCTACGCATCTAGTTTCGGAATATCCACACTAACTGATAGCTACATACCTTTTTACCGAAAAGCACTCAAGGAAATGGATGCCATTGGAGTGCGAGAGGAGCAAGCCGTCGATTTAGTGAAAGAAGTGTCGGGAAAGAACGCTACTTTGGTGCTTGATCCTACCCTGCTACTTACCGCTACGGAGTGGAAGCAAGTGGCACATCCTGCTGTCACGTTAAACGAAAAATATCTGCTTATCTATGAATTAACTCCTTGTCCTTATATCAAGACATTAGCCACGTATTTTGGTAAGATGCTGAATTACCGTATCATCCGAATTTGCAAACAAGCTGTTGTGGAGGACAAAGAGACTGAAATATTGAATGTGACTGATGCCGGTCCAGCCGAGTTTCTGCATTTCTTCTCAGAAGCCTCGTTGATACTGACAAACTCATTTCACGGTACTGCGTTCTCTATCAACTTTGGAAAGGACTTCTATACTATCACTCCTGCAAGAAAGACAAACAACTGCCGCCAGCAGAGCCTACTTAGGTTGATGGGACTGGAAAATCGGCTGTTGCAAGAAAATGCTCCGTTGCCCAACCTAACGAAGGTAGCGATGGACTACACACTTGTTAGGTCGATATTGGAAAAAGAACGAGTAAAATCAACACTTTTCATAAATAAAGCGATTCATGGAGAATAAGGTAATGCCCACATTATGCACAGACGAGCAATGCACGGGGTGTATGGCTTGCGCCAATGCCTGTGGCAGGCAGGCTATTACGTTCAAGGTCAATGATGAGGGTTTCTACCGCCCGCAAATCAATACTGACTCATGTGTGAGTTGTATGAGTTGCGAAAAGGTATGCCCGATACTTAGCCCTGCGAAAGCTTTCCACTCTACAATGGGAAAGGTCTTTGCTGCTTGGCACAAGGATACCGAAGTACGCAAAGAAAGTTCATCAGGTGGAGCTTTCTCTGCTTTGGCTGAAACAATTATAGAACAGAATGGTATAGTGGTAGGTGCCGCATATACGGACGAACTGAATGTTCAACATATTTGTGTAACCGATAAGGCGGGTTTGGCTCGATTGCGGTTGAGCAAGTATGTACAGAGTGAGATAGGCTTTGTCTATCAAACTATTTGCGAATACCTAAAACAAGGTAAAAGGGTGTTGTTCTGTGGTACACCCTGCCAAGTGGCAGGGTTAAGAGCTTTGTTTCCCAAGGAGGAGCGACTGGTATGTGTGGACTTTATTTGCCACGGTGTACCGTCGCCCTTGATATTGCAACGTTATTTGGCATGGCTGACTCCCCAGACAGGAGAGATAGTCCATATTAATTTCCGGGGGAAGGACAAAGGATGGTATGATGCCTTGCGTGTTGTCGCCTTGAAAGATGGAAAAAAAGTTTTGTTAAAGGGTAAAAAAGATGCCTTTTGGGTTGGGTTTAATAATAATAATAATATGCAATCGTCTTGTTACCAATGTCGTTTCGTGGGTATGGAGCGGTTGGCAGACATTACGATAGCCGACTTTTGGGGAGTCGGCAAACAGATACCATTCGGATATAAGAATGAAATTGAGAAAGGTGTGTCGATGGTCTTGGCTAATAACGGGCGTGGCTTGAAACTTGTCGAGGATAGCGAGGACAAGATGATATTGATTCCACGTGCGTTAGACGAGGTTTTTCTACGTAACCAAACAATGGTGGTTCCATGCAAGCGACCTAAAAGTCGAGATACCTTCTACAGAGACTTGAAGCGATTGTCTTTTGACGAGATGATTATACGTTATCTCACTCCTAACAATAAGACCAAGTTGGTAAAGCTATGGCGGGAATATCTACCTGCATCGTTGATTGCCATAATCCGTATACGTGACCAAAAATAAAGTCCAGTGAAAGTAGAAGCTTATCACGAGTGCCTGCCGCTCAAGAACAAATTCAAACGATTAGGATGGAATGTCTGTGCCTTGCTATTCTTCCGTCCATTTGTAGGACCTCTCTTTTTTGGAGGTGGCGTAATTTGCTGTTGCGTCTGTTCGGTGCGACAATTGGGAAAGGATCGAAAGTCAGTGCGTCAGCTAAAGTGTGGGCGCCATGGAATCTGGAAATAGGTGAATATACGGCCATTGGTGCAGGAGCCAACTGCTACAATCCCGGAAAGATTGTCTTGGGCTCAAAAGTGGTTGTTTCGCAAGGAGCTTATCTTTGCGCCGCATCTCACGACATCACCAACCCGCTCAATCCGCTCATTACCGCTCCTATCCATATCGGCTCATTCGCATGGATTGCAGCTGAAGCCTTTGTTAATATGGGAATAACCATAGGTGAAGGTGCGGTGGTAGGTGCACGTGCTGCTGTATTTAAGGATGTTGATCCATGGACGGTAGTCGGTGGTAATCCTGCCAAATTTATCAAGAAACGTATTATCAAAGAATAAATAATGCTGGATCTTTCTGTTATTATCCTCACGTATAATGAGGAAATACATATTCGGCCGATGTCTGGAGAACGTAAAGCAATTTGCCTCAAAGGTGTATGTCGTGGATTGTTTCTCAATTGATCGAACCGCGCAAATTGCAAAAGAGTTAGGAGCTGAGGTTATTGAACATGAATGGCCGGGAAATCAGGCTGAGCAATTCAATTGGGCTTTAGATAATCTTCCGATTACTACGGAGTGGATTCTCCGCCTTGATGCGGACGAGTATCTACTGTCCGGACTGATTGAGGAATTACTGGAGAAATTACCAGTTATACCGGAGAGTGTTTCGGCCCTCTCTCTCTCTCGCGCGCGCGCTTTCTGCGGAAAGATACTACATCACGGTATCGTGAATAACATCCGTATTATCCGCATTTTTCGAAAAGGAAAGGCACGGTATGAGAAGCGACTGATGGACGAACATCTGTCAGTATTATCGGGAGAGACAATTGATATGAAGAACCAATTTGTGGATGACAACCGTATGCCTATTGGCCTGTTCATCGACAAGCATAACGGGTATGCTACCCGTGAGGCGGCATTGTTGTTAGATGCCGAATATCATTTGACGAATATGGATTCCCCTGCCGCAAGATTACGGGAGAGAGGTGGAAAAAAGAAGCGGACGCAAAAAGCTCGGTATGCCCGGATGCCTTTGTTCTGGAGGGCTTTTGGATACTTTGTTTACCGTTATATCATCAAACTTGGATTTTTGGATGGTAAGGAAGGTTTTCTTTGGGATTTTCTGCAAGGCTGGTGGTACCGTACCCTTGTGGATGCCAAGGTATATGAAATAAAGAAGGCTTGTGGAGACGACAAGGAGAAGATGAGGCACTTCTTGCAAGATAAATACAACATCACATTGTAATTTACATGAAAGTTTCAGTAGTCACCGTCACATGGAACAGTGCGGCCACGTTGCGTGATACCCTGGAGAGCGTACTAGCTCAGACCTATTGCGATATAGAGCATATCATAGTAGACGGGGGGAGCATGGACGGAACAATGCGGTTGGTTCAGGAATATGAGCCACGCTATAATGGTCGGTTACGGTATATCAGTGAACCGGATAGAGGTATTTATGATGCCATGAACAAAGGTATCGGGATGGCTTCCGGTGAAGTGGTGGGAATACTGAACTCGGATGACTTCTATACATCGCCGGATGCTGTAGAGAAACTGGTCGGTGAATTAGTGGGCTGTCATGTCGATGCCGTGTTCGGGGATATTCATTATGTGGATGACAAGGATTTGGACAAATGCGTCCGTTATTATTCATCCGCAAGTTTCAAACGGTGGAAAATGCTGTTAGGTTTTATGCCTGCCCATCCATCCTTCTATTGTAGGAAACAGGTGTATGAGCGTTACGGGATGTTTTCCACATCATACAAGGTGGCGGCAGACTTCGAGAATTTATTACGACTGATTTATGTGGGAAAAATCTCCATTAAGTATGTCCCAATGGATTGCGTGACAATGCGTACAGGCGGGGCTTCCACTTCGGGGCTGGCCAGCCATCGGCAGATACTCGCAGACCATGTGCGGGCTTACCGAGAGAATCATGTACGATCGAATGCCTTGCTAGACAGTTTGCGTTATGTATATAAGGTGGTGGAAATCGCAAAATACAAATTGATACAAAATAGGACGATGAAGAAATTTTTGGTGGTACTCTTGCTTCTCTTGGTTACTGTCTCGTTACAACTATCCGCACAAACAAGGTCCGGAACGGTGGATATATTTATGGGAGCGGATTTTAATTACAGGGATATCTATTTCAACAACCGTGTCTATGACGTGCTGCTTAATCTGACACCGGGTATCAAATGGAACATGGGACACCGATGGGAAGTGGCTGCGCAAGTATTTGTCCCGGTTGTCAACCAGTATGGAGACCGGTATAAGAAGGTGCGTTTGAATATGGCGGTTCTCTCCAAACAGCTTGTCGTAGGACAGCATTGGAAAATGAAGCTCTCCGGGGGATTATTCGGTTCTGAACGGTATGGGCTGGACTTGAGGAATATGTTTGTTTTCAACCCATGGCTTGCCATGACCGCGCAAGTAGGACTGACCGGATATTGTTCGATGGCAACGGGATGGGAAGCTAGTACGATGAAGAGACTGACTGCGCAAGTAGGACCTGAATTTTATATTCATCGGTGGAATACACAGATATCCATACGAGGGGGACGTTATGTGTATGGTGATTATGGCATGATAGGTGAGGGATTTCGCCATTTTAAGCATGTCAGCGTCGGTGTCTATGTTTCCTATAGTAACAAGGGTAAGGAAGATGCGGGTTTCAAGGTGATCATGATGCTTCCTCCCTATAAGCGTGCGGTGCGGAAAATTAATATCCGTCCGGCAAGCAATTTTCGCTTGACGTATAGTGTGGAAGGTAACGGTTACGCCAACTGTACTTATTTTACCGATCCTGAGCAGAATGAGCGGGAGGGATGGTTCGACCGTGATTTGCTACCGTGGGGTACGGACACGATGACTCCTGATTTTACCTTTAAGAGAAGAAAGGAGGAAAAGAAAAATGAAGAATGAAGAACGAATAATGAAGAATTTCCGACAGATGCTTCTTCTTGTCTTCCTGTGGGCAGGGTGTCTTTCCGCATCGGCACAGCTTTATACCGGTCTGTCGGGACTGATCAATACGCCTTCGGCAGATATGAATGAGGAGGGTACCGCACGTATTGGCAGTTATTTTATGAACAAGCATTTCACGCCGGATGATGATGGACGGTATGGCTTTATTTATGATGGCGAGAAATACAATACCGTGGATTTTTATCTCTCACTCACTCCTTTCCGTTGGGTGGAAATCGGTTATACGTTTACGCTTCAGAAATCATTGTTGGAAGGATACGAGAAACCGAAATACAATCAGAAAGACCGGTATTTTTCTGTTAAGTTGAATCCTTTACGTGAGGGGCGTTATTATCCTGCCATAGCCATTGGCTCGAATGATTTTTTAGGCTCGCCAAGCAAACGGCATGGTCATGGAGGAAGCGGTGCGGGATATTTTTGCAATTACTACATTGTTGCCACCAAGCATTTTAAACCATTGGGGCACGATATAGGGGTCAATTTGGCTTACCGTTATTGCCCGACTACTTATAGTGAGAAATGGGAGGGTGTTGTTGGCGGTATTACATGGCAGCCCAAATGGGTTCCGGATTTGCGTGTCATAGCGGAATACACCGGAAATGAAGTTAATATTGGCGTGGATTGTCTATTGTGGAAACATCTTTTTCTACAAGGTGGATTACAAAATGGCAAGTATTTTTCTGGTGGTATCTGTTTCCAAATGAATTTGTTTTAAATCTTATTAATAATTTATTAGTCATGAAGAAGTTAATGCGAACAGGGGCATGTTTGCTCTTGGTGGTCTCGATGACCTTGTGTTTTGCTGGATGTAAGAAGGATGATCCAGATTATGAGAATGTAACTCCGCCTGTCGTTGCTGTCGCTCATAGTATTAGTGGACGGATAACCAGTATGAGTGGTGAGGGTATCATTGCCACGGTTACGATGGGTGGCTCGGAATCCAAGACAACCGGCGAGGATGGTACTTTCTTGTTTGAGAACGTGAAGTCTGGTACGTATACCTTAAAAGCGGAAGCGAGTGGGAAACTCTCTAAAGAGGTGAGCGTTACGGTTTCCGGCAGCGAGAAGAGCGAGAATCGAGTATGGAATGTGACTTTGAGTAATTCCGGTACCGAGGTTATCGCAAAGGAGGATGGTTCTGCCGAAGCCGTTGTTTCCTCGGAAACAATAAAGGGGAATGAGGAAGGAAAAGTCGAGATAAACATATCGGCTCCGGTTGGAGCTGTTCCTGCAGGTAGCCTGATCACGATTACTCCCACTTATTCTTTAGAGGATGCTTCCTCGTTAACGAAAGCCGTGGGGAGTTATTTGCGGGCCACGGAGTCGGTAGTGTTGGTTGGAACGAATGTGAGTTGCTCAGATGTTTCAGTGACATTGCGGGAGCCTCTTAATTTGGTTTATGACGTAGATCCGGATGTGGCGACCGCTCTTACAGCTCAAAAATATGTAAATGGCCAGTGGGTAGATGCGGATTATACAGTGGAAGGTAATAAAGTGACGGTGATAGCCGACAGTTTTACATCTTATACATTGCTTTTGGGTGCGGAGGTTACTTCTTCTTCCTCTTCGGAAGCGGTCAGCTTTGGTCAGGATTCTTGGGATAATTTGTATGGAAGTGGTGATATGAGCGTGAGTTCAGCTTCTTATGCTTATAAGATCGGGACGGAAATCGAATCTTTCGGAACCAATAGGGTTACGGCTTATCTTGTTGAGATATTGGCTCGTATTGCCGGTGCTTCTGTTACGACTGCGACAGGTAATTATCCTATCAACGTGATCTTGCCGGTTGGTACGGCTTTGACGATTAGTGGGCAGCAGGAGGTAAAGGCTTTGTCTGTATCCGCTTTAGGGCGATCGGTTTCCGGTAGGCAGTACGGAAGTGTGGCGATCGTCACCCGTACGTATAATCGGGAGCATACAGGAGGATCGAATTAATTTACATATAAAAAGTCACTGCTGTTCAGAAAGGGAATGGCGGTGATTTCTGAAAATATCTTTATGGGAAAAGTAGCTTTGATTACTGGTATTACCGGCCAAGACGGTTCCTTCTTGGCCGAATTCCTTTTGGAGAAAGGATATGATGTACATGGCACCATTCGCCGCTCATCTGTTGATTTCAGGGAACGGATCGCGCATTTGGAAGGCCATCCCGCTTTCCATCTTCACTATGCGGATCTAGGGGATTCCACGAGTCTCTCGCAGGTGGTGAAGAGGGTAAAGCCTACGGAGATTTATAACCTCGCTGCGCAGAGCCATGTGCAAGTCTCTTTTGATTCACCGGAGTTCACGGCTGATGTGGATGCTACCGGGGTATTACGTATTCTAGAGGCGGTAAGGCAAAATGATCTTACGGGTACTTGTCGTATTTACCAAGCCTCTACTTCCGAATTATATGGGAAGGTGGAGGAGGTTCCTCAGAATGAGAAAACGCCTTTTCATCCGTATAGCCCCTATGCGGTGGCGAAGCTGTATGGTTATTGGATCGTAAAGGAGTATCGGGAGGCTTATCATATGTTTTGCTGCTCGGGTATCTTGTTTAACCATGAATCGGAACGACGAGGCGAGACTTTCGTGACTCGTAAGATCACGTTGGCTGCCGCACGTATCGCGCAAGGGAAACAGGACAGGCTTTTATTGGGTAATTTATCGTCGCTTCGTGATTGGGGGTATGCCAAGGATTATGTGGAATGTATGTGGCTGATCCTTCAAAATGAGAAACCAGAGGACTTCGTGATCGCTACGGGTGAGCAACATTCCGTACGGGAGTTTTGCGAATTGGCTTTCCGTTATGTGGGCTTTGAATTGTACTGGCAAGGTGAGGAAGAAAATGAGAAGGGAATCGACCGCAAGACGGGAAAGGTGCTGGTGGAGGTATCTCCCGATTTCTATCGTCCCACCGATGTGGTTAATCTTTGGGGAGATCCATCGAAAGCGAGACGTGAGCTGGGGTGGAATCCGCAAAAGACTTCTTTTGAGCAACTGGTGAAGATAATGGTGGACGCGGATATGGCGAAGGTGGCTGTGGAACGTGCCTCTGCGCATGTTCGTACTAATTTGGCTGAGTATCTAGAGAAGGGCATCGTGAAATGATGGAGAAGAACGCTAAGATATATGTAGCCGGCCATAGAGGATTGGTCGGCTCTGCCATTTGGGAGAATCTGGAAAGAAAGGGATATGAGAATCTGGTAGGACGTACGCATAAAGAGCTGGACTTATTGGATGGCATCGCTGTCAAGCGCTTTTTTGATGAGGAACAGCCGGAGTACGTGATTCTCGCAGCCGCTCATGTAGGGGGGATTATGGCGAATAGTAAGTATAGGGCTGATTTTATCTACCGGAACTTACAGATTCAGCAGAACGTGATTGGTGAGAGCTTTCGCCATGGGGTCAAGAAATTGTTATTTTTAGGTAGCACTTGTATTTATCCACGTGATGCGGAGCAGCCGATGCGAGAGGACGCTTTGCTGACTTCTCCGCTGGAGTACACGAATGAGCCGTATGCGATCGCCAAGATCGCAGGGTTGAAAATGTGCGAGAGTTTTAATCTGCAATATGGTACGAATTATATCGCTGTGATGCCGACTAATTTATATGGCCCGAATGATAATTTTGATTTGGAACGTAGCCATGTATTGCCAGCTATGATACGGAAGATCCATTTGGGCAAGTGTTTGAATGAGGGAGATTGGCAAGGTGTTTGCCGGGATTTAGATGCCCGTCCAGTGGAGAGTATTGATGGACATTGCTCCCAAGAGGAAATTCTTTTGGTTTTGGCTCGTTATGGGATCTCTTCGGATAAGGTGGAGCTATGGGGAACTGGTAAGCCGCTTCGAGAGTTCTTATGGAGTGAGGAAATGGCAGATGCGAGCGTATATATCATGGAACATGTGGATTTTAAGGATACTTATTCGCAAGGAGATACTGATATCCGTAATTGCCATATTAATATAGGTACCGGGAAGGAGATTTCGATCGCTACTTTGGCAGATTTGATCGTGAGAACAACCGGTTATCGAGGTGAGGTAGAGTTCAATCCCACAAAACCGGACGGAACTATGCGTAAATTGACCGATGTGACCAAACTGCATGAGTTGGGATGGCATCACCGGGTGGATATAGAGGATGGCGTGAGAAAAATGTATTATTGGTATCTAAGCGCTGTTATAAAATAAATAAAGGTATTAAGGAATTTATTGTTTGATTAAAATCTTATATATTTTTTGCGAACCGGTCTTCTTTTTCTCCTTGGGGGAAGTAAGAAGGCCGGTTTCTTTATCGTCTATCCTTTATCGCATTGAATGTCCTCTTCCCTTTTAGATAAAATGCCAGAATTAAACTGTCCCGCATAAGTTCCGGGATGGTGCTCAGTGTTCTTTTCTCCAGATTCTCTTTACGCTTAGGCGTATATTCCGGTTTGAGTTGGTGATAGGCTTTCCGTGCCTCATAAACTGCTTTGGCGTTCGCGAAATGTCCTTCCAGCAGGAACTTCGCGGCGGCGATATAGTCCAGCCAAAAGCGGACACACATCACATGCTTTAGATCTTCTTCCCGGGAATTCTTGTAAAGCATCAATAAGCTGTTTCGGAAATTCAAGAAAGTCTTGCGGGGACTTTCTGCGTTCAAGGTGGCTCCACCGACATGGTAAACGATGGATTGTGGGACGCATATCAACCGATATCCCCGGGAACGTAAACGCCAACACATATCGACCTCCTCTTGATGTGCGAAGAATCCGGCATCCAATCCCCCGACTTCCTTATACGTAGCCGTACGAACGAATAAGCAGGCTCCTGTCGCCCATAAGATATCGGCGGGAGTGTCGTATTGCCCCTCGTCCTTTTCCACGATATGCAAGATTCTCCCCCGACAAAATGGATAGCCGTATTTATCAATGTATCCTCCGGCCGCACCCGCATACTCGAAGTATTCTTTATTTCGTTGAGCCCGTATTTTGGGTTGGACACAAGCGATTGACGGATCAGAGTCGAGAGTGGCAATCGGGGCATCTAACCAATTGGGAGTAACTTCTACGTCGCTGTTTAATAAAACGCAATATTCATGGTCGAGCCTTTTGAGTGCTTGATTATATCCTTCGGCAAATCCGTAGTTCCGGTCGAAGCGGATAATGCTGACCGTGGGGAATTTTGCTTTCAACATCTTGATCGAGTCATCGGTAGAACCGTTGTCTGCTACGATAACCTCCGCCCATTCCGGAGAGTTGGATACGACGGAAGGAAGGAATTCCTCCATTAGCTTTCTTCCGTTCCAGTTTAAGATGACAATCGCTACTTTTTTCATCCTTGTTGCTCGTGTTTATGTTTCCAACGTTTATGGGTCCATAGCCAGTAAGCCGGATCACGCAAGATCATTTTCTCTAAAAGTCGTGCGTATCGCTCGGTGATGTAATTCTCCGGAGTCTCTTTTGGATTCTCCGTAATCAGCTTCATGTCTACGGTGTAATATCCTCTTTTTACCTTTTGGGTATCGAGGAAGATCACAGGCAGGTTCAGTTTCCGTGCGATACGCTCCGGACCGGTTAATATGGCTGTGTCTTGATGAAGGAACTCAGTCCAATAATGCAGGTTCGCCTTGCTGGGTGTCTGGTCCGCCAAGAAGATGACGACTGATTTGGTTTTGTCTTGTTTTAACTTGATGATATCCCGTATCGTATCGTTTTTCTTGATGCCGAAAGAACCGAACTGTGTCCTGAGATCGGCGAATAGCATATCAAAGGCCTTGTTGTTTAACGGACGGTATATCTGATAGATGCGTGAGTCCTCAAAGCGAGTGGTCGAGCCGGAAAACCATTCCCAGTTGCCATAATGCCCCATCGTGAGGATGAAGCAAGTATGGCCTTTCTTCATAAGTTGGTCAACCAATTCCGGGTTCCTCAGATAGGCTCGCTGTTGTATCTCATCCAGAGAGATATGGGCTAGTTTAATCGTTTCTACGATATAATCGGCGAAATGATGGTAGAACCGGCGTTCCAACTGACGCAACTCAGCCTTGGATTTATCCGGGAAAGAGGCGGTTATATTACGGCGCACTACTTTTACCCGGTATCCGGCTATCTTATAGATAAGGACATATAGGATGTCTGATAACACGTATAAAGCCCGCATGGGAAGTAAGGCGTGTACTTTTACCCAGCTATAAAGAAAGGCATATTGTATTTTATCCCACATCTTAGTTGACGGTTGATGATTGATTGTTGACTATTAATGCGGTGCGATCCTCATTCCAGCCGCCTAGTACGACTTTGCGGGTCTCATTGACCAAGGTGGCATCATAAGGGATTTCTACCTTTATATAGTTCTCGGTGAAACCGTGCATCTTGCCGTCTTTCTTGGTATGCTCGAATAAGACATTCGCTTCCTGTCCGATATGGGCCTCATAAAAAAGGCATGTAGTTTCCGATCCGAGATATCCAAGAGTTGTTGGCTGCGTGCATGCTTGGTCTTCGGATCTACCACGTGATCGATCTTCAACGCTTGGGTTCCGGGGCGTTCCGAATAGCTGAACACGTGAAGTTGGCTTATATCCAAACTGCCTATGAATTGGCGTGCCTCCTCGAAGTACTCGTCTGTCTCGCCACGGGTTCCAACAATTACGTCTACACCGATAAAAGCGTGCGGCATGACTTCCTTGATCTTTTCGATCTTATGACGGAAAAGAGAGCGGTGTCGTAACGGCGGCGCATTAATTGCAAGACAGCATCGCTGCCGCTGCTTGTAAAGGGATATGGAAATGAGGTGCGAAACGTTTGCTGTGAGCCACGAAGTCTATTGCCTCGTCGGTAATCAGATTCGGCTCGATGGAAGAGATACGATAGCGTACGATTCCATCTACCTCATCCAAAGCCCGGATTAAGTCGATAAAGGTCTCGTCGGTACTTTTGCCGAAGTCCCCGATATTCACGCCTGTCAATACGATCTCCTTGCCTCCTTTACGTGCGACTTCCTGCGCCTGTTCCACCATGCTGGCGATCGTCCCGTTCCGGCTTCTTCCGCGGGCGAAGGGTATGGTGCAATAAGAGCAATAATAATCGCATCCGTCTTGTACTTTCAAGAAATGACGGGTACGGTCGTCCGCCGAGCAGGAAGGGGAGAAGGAACGTATATCCTTGCTTTGTGAGGCGATAACCGCTCCACCATTTTCTTTCTTCTCTAGGTTCTCCAGATATTGAAGGATCTCTAATTTCTGTTCGGCGCCAAGAACCAAGTCAACGCCTTCTATATGGGAGACTTCCTCCGGCTTCAACTGTGCGTAGCAACCGGTCACCACGATAAAGGCACCGGGGTGTTGTTTACCGATCCGGCGAATCGCTTGCCGGCATTTCTTGTCGGCTAGTTCCGTTACGGAGCAAGTATTCACCACGCATATATCCGCTTTTTTCACCGGGGCGCACCTTTGCGTACCCCTTTGTTCGGCTAATAGCTTTCCAATGGTAGAGGTCTCCGCAAAATTTAGTTTGCAACCCAGCGTATAATAAGCGGCCTTTTTATTGTTAAATACGGTCTGATCTATCATTTTCGATTTAGTTAGAGTGCAAAGGTACTAATTAAGCCCGGATTAGTAAAGAGTTCGGATTGAGATGGACTTAAAAACTCATTACTATTGCATAAATAGTTTTCCGGAAGCTTATCTATTCTTTTTTGCTATTGGATATATTCTACAAACCACGGCGTGGTTTGTGCGATTCACGTCGTGGTCTGTATAAACCATGACGTGGTCTGTAAAAACCATGCCGTGAATTAAGGAATAGATACAGTCAAGCAACATTATTTATGAAGACTTGTTATCGAATAGTCCTTGCTGCGGCCTTGTTTTGTTTATTGTGCCGATAGAGGAAATACGGCAACTAGGGTTCCACTAAGATTAATACCGGATTGTTATCATTCTCGGGTTGCTCCCAGTCGATTAGGTAACGGTTGTCGTTTGAGATGTATTTGGGAGTGAAATAGGCTTCTTCGGGAAGTTCAAATGAGTTTTCCGGGTATATGAATTGTACATAGGCTAATTGCTTCTCCGCTATATCATAATATAATGTATAGGTATCTTTATCAGAGAAGTTATGCATATAGAGCCGGTCTCCGATTTGCCCGGGTATGACAGGGATTGTCTTTGTCCTGAACAGGTCGTTTTTTATATCGTCTATCGTGATATTATAACGGAGTTCCTCGGGTGTTCGGTATTTACCTAGATCGAGGACGGCATAAGGAGTTAGCTTCATGTCGTTGGAAACTTTAAATATCGTATCGCAGAACAACTCCTTAAATGCGGCAATCTTATTTCCGTCGAAAGGACGGAACTCATAGGTAAATGTCATGACGAAAGGAGGTTCTGTATAAGATTTATAGTAAGGTATGCTATCCGATATGACTATATCTTGGCAAAAATAGAACCGAATGGGTGCGTTGCCAGAGAGGTTGGGTACGTGACCTAGGATAACGTTCGTCTTAGGGAGGGGATAAAATCCCCGGATGTTCTTATCCGGAATTTGAATGGTTTGGTGGAATTTCCCTTGCCAATCGTATATCTTTATCCGAGTGGGGCTATCTTTTATATAAATAAGATGATCATGAGGTTCTAGTCCGGATATACGACTAAACTCATCCGGACCTCCTCCTTGTTTGCCGATATCGTATAAATATTTTCCTGCCAAGTCGAAAACGGAAGCTCTGTTATCATGCTGTACCAATAGCTTATCGCCATGTTTAATAATGCGGGAGATGTATTTGATCAAGATTGAGTCATTCGTTTGCAGAGGGATGAATTGGATGGATTTCGCCCATTTCTTTAAGGCTACTTCTTGAGGCTGATGGTCAAAAACAGTTGCTAGGTCAATTGTTATACATTCCTCTGATTTCTCGCTTGTGCCGGTACAGGCGGTTAGTAATATCGCAAATATAATAAGCCATTTATTCATAAAAATATCTTTGTCCTAAAGTTGATAGGACAAAGATATTTAATTTGTTTCGAAATATTCGTAATATTATGAAGATTTTGTACTGTTATTTCCAATCCACTAAGGATGATTTAAAATAGTTCCAATCGGCCTTTTCCCATAAGGGGGCTTGCGCACCAAGTCTTACTTTATATTCGTCCCAATGTGTGTTCTCTACTTTGGACCAACCTTTTTCGGCGACACCTGCCAAACGGGGCATTAACAGGAATTGCAGATCTCTGAAATTGGTGATCGTCTCGCACCAGATAGCGGCTTCTATACCCGCTACATCTTTTTGAGGATTCTCTACAGTCGGGTTGAAGGTCATCGGGTCCCAGTCGTACATTTCTTGGATCGTTTGTTTCTCGTAGGCGGCCATACCTAAACGTTCTTGCTCCGCGCTTTTGGGTGGAGTCCGCACTTGGTTCCAGATATTTATGGTCCAGATAAACGTAACCGCTCGGCGAGAGAATCACTTTCGCTTTTTTGGATATCCCAAGACCCGGATCTTTTGGTGCCTCTTTCATGAATTCTGCGAATAAGGCCATGATCTCTTTATATTCGGCAGGTATATTATCTTTTTTCTTAGAAGAGTCCTCGTTTTTTTTTGCTTCAGATAAATCCAGTGCTGGATGACATCGCCTTCCGAGATATCCGCACGGGCGGTTTCTTGCCAGCCGACCATTTTCTTTCCATTCTTCAATACGATTTCCCGTGTCTTATTTATAAAACGGACGAACTTATCATGGGGTAAGCCGATCGCCTCGTCACCTCCGATATGAATGTAGTTTCCGGGTGCTAAAGCGGCTAGCTCCGCGATAACATCCTCCGTAAATTGCATCGCTTTCGGATCATCTACGTCGAGGGCATTGAAGGCCTGTCCCGGGATGTTAACATTGGTCTTGAATTTGACAGCGTTCTTAAAGTCCGGATAAGCGGCGAATATGGCAGCTGTATGCCCCGGGATATCTACTTCCGGGATGATCGTGATGAAGCGTTCGTTCGCGTAATTCACGAGATCCTTGAATTCCTCTTGCGTATAATAGCCACCTTTTCTGCCGTTGTTGGGAAGTTGACCTCCTATTTCCGCTAGCTCGGGATATTTCTTGATTTCGATACGCCAACCTTGGTTATCGGAAAGATGCATATGCAGTACGTTCATCTTATATAAGGCGACCATATCGATCACTTGTTTCACTTCCTCGGGATCGAAGAAGCAACGAGATACATCGAAAGAGAGTCCGCGCCAAGCGAAACGAGGTGCGTCCTTCACTTCCAGTAGCGGTAGATAAATCTTCTCGCCTCCGGGTTGTAGGTTACTACCCACGATTTGTTTCAAGGTAGTGATACCTCGATAGATACCTTCTAGGGTAGTGGCCTTGATGTAGATGTTTCTCTTTTGGATGGAGAGGGAGTAAGACTCATCTACGGGGACACTATCTTTCGGACTCAATCCATAAGCTTTTGGCAGGTCGGCGAACTCTTTCGGATCTGTCAACTCGAGGAAGATGATGCAATTCGATTCTTTGTCTGAGGCAGAAGCCAGCTTGATGCCGGACAACTTTTCTATCTCGTTGGATAGCAACTCGCCCATACCCTTTAAGGATTCGTCCGCATAACCGATCTCGATGCCGGGATGGATCGTGAATGTACCTTCGCCTACTGTCATTTGGGCCGGAGCGGGGATAATACTTACGCTTCTTTCTCCAACATCTGGGGATGAACAGGCGATAAATGTAATAAAACTACAGAGGGTCAATGCCCATGCGAGAGTGATTCTTTTCATTCTTATTTTAAATTTATCCTTAATTCCGCAACACTATTATAAAATATTTTTTTTTTTTTTTTTAAGTACCTGAGCAACAAAAAGTTGCTCAGGATTTTGCCATGTCAGAGGATTCACTTAACTTAGTGTTGCAAAAAAAAATAATCAAAAAAAACCTCATCAGGCATGGCAAAAATACAAATAAAAAATCCGAGAAGCTCACTCCTTTTGGAGGAATATTTTCAATCATGGAGCAATTTGACTCCACATTGTCATCTGTAATCGACTCGACACTCGGTCTAAGGTGTAGCTCGTTCGGTTATCAGTACAGTGAAATCGTCCGTTCCCTCATGAGTATCTACTTCTGTGGTGGCTCATGCATTGAGGATGTCACTACTCATTTGATGAACCATCTCTCGCTCCATCCGACACTTCGTACTTGTAGTTCTGATACTATCCTCAGAGCGATAAAGGAACTGACGCAAGGAAACATCTCATACACATCAGATACGGGTAAGAACTACGATTTCAACACGGCTGACACACTCAATACCTTACTGCTCAATTGTATGTTTGCATCCGGCCAACTGAAAGAGGGCGAGATGTATGATGTTGATTTCGACCATCAGTTCATAGAGACTGAGAAGTATGATGCAAAGCCTACATACAAGAAGTTCCTTGGTTATCGCCCTGGCGTGGCGGTTATTGACGACTTGATTGTTGGCATTGAGAATAGCGATGGTAACACCAACGTTCGTTTTCATCAGAAGGACACGCTGAAGAGATTCTTTGAGAGATTTGAGCAGAACGGACTTACAATCAATCGTTTCAGAGCTGATTGTGGATCATGTTCCGAGGAAATCGTGGAGGAAATAGAGAAACACAGCAAATCCTTCTATATCCGCGCAAAAACCGCTGCAGTTCGCTCTACAATGACATCTTTGCTCTTAGAGGCTGGAAGACTGAGGAAATCAATGGCATTGAGTTCGAATTGAACTCTATTCTTGTTGAGAAGTGGAAGGGTAAAGCATACCGACTTGTGATTCAAAGACAGAAACGGATGGACGGTGTGCTGGATCTTTGGGAAGGAGAATACACATACCGTTGTATCCTGACTAACGACTATGAATCTTCCACAAGAGAAATTGTCGAGTTCTATAACCTTCGTGGAGGAAAAAGGAACGTATCTTCGATGATATGAACAATGGTTTCGGGTGGGACAGATTGCCCAAATCCTTCATGGCAGAGAACACTGTGTTCCTTCTTCTTACGGCACTTATCCGTAATTTCTACAAGGCCATTATCCACAGACTTGACGTAAAGAGGTTCGGACTCAATGCAACAAGTCGCATAAAAGCGTTTGTCTTCAGGTTTGTCTCTGTACCAGCCAAGTGGATCAGAACATCAAGGCGGTATGTGCTGAATATCTATACCTGTAATAATGCTTACGCAGATATTTTTCAGACTGATTTTGGATAACGCCTACAACTTATGGGTATGATACTGCGTATTGCCTCAAGTCGCATAGTGGGGCAAGGGGATATTGTGGGCAGAAGTGGGTATTTGAGTCTCAATTTATCTGCTAATTCAGTGATGAGAGGACGTTTAGACGCAAGAAGGACGCTGAAGAGCTTAGTTGCGGATTTGAGGTTTATAGGTTATATCATGGCAAAAGTAAGGATTTGTTTTTACTTTTACGCGAATTTCACAAAAGTGTGCTATGATCAAAGAGAATTTCATTAAGATTTACGAGGAGAGTTTCAAGGAAAACTGGGCCTTGCCGGCATTAACGGATTACGGGAAAAGTAAAACCTTTACTTTCGGTGATGTAGCAACGGAGATCGCACGTATTCATCTTTTATTCCATGAGTGCCAAGTCCGTCGTGGAGACAAGATCGCGTTGATCGGTAAAGACAGCTCCCGTTGGTGCATCGCTTATATGGCGGTTGTTACTTATGGGGCGATTATCGTGCCTATTCTTCAGGACTTTAATCCGAATGATGTACATCATATTATTAACCACTCGGAATCTGTCTTTTTGTTTGTTAGCGACCGGATTTGGGATTCTTTGGAGGAAGATAAGATAGAAGAGGTTCGCGGTGTATTCTCTCTTTCTGATTATCGTTGCTTGCATCAACGGGATGGAGAGAATATCCAGAAGTTGATGAAATCGCTGGATGAGAAGATGACCGAGAAATATCCGGATGGCTTCACCCAAGAGGATATCAAATACGCTGAGCTGGATAATGATAAGGTGGTAGAGATCAACTATACATCGGGTACGACCGGATTTAGCAAAGGGGTTATGTTGACGGGGAATAATTTAGCCGGAAACGTGACGTATGCCCGGACACTGGATCTATTGTTCCGGGGTGAACGTGAGTTATGTTTCCTGCCTCTGGCCCATGCCTATAGTTGCGCTTTCAATTTATTGGTACCCATGGCATTCGGTGTGCATGTCTATTTATTGGGTAAGGTGCCGTCTCCTAAGATCTTATTAAAGGCATTCGAGGAGGTGAAGCCGAACTTGATCTTGATGGTTCCCCTGATTTTGGAGAAGATCTATAAGAAGATGATCCTTCCTCAGTTGAATAAGCGAACCTTGAAGTTGGCTTTGAATATCCCACTGTTGGATTCACGTATCTATGCCCAGATCCGCAAACATTTGGTGGATGCCTTCGGCGGACGTTTTCGTGAAGTGATCGTGGGAGGGCGCGGCCATGAATGAGGAGGTGACGAATTTCCTTTATAAGATCAAATTCCCGTTCACGATTGGTTATGGTATGACGGAATGTGGACCGTTGATCAGCTATGACCATAATGACGAGTATGTTCCCGGTTCATGCGGCCAGATATTGAAGGGCATCATGAAGGTGCGTATCGACTCGGAAGATCCTTATAATAAGGTAGGCGAGATTCAAGTATCGGGCGAGAACGTAATGAAAGGCTATTATAAGAATGATGAGGCAACCCAAAATGTCTTCACGGAAGATGGCTGGCTAAGGACGGGTGATTTGGGTACGATCGATCATGACAACCGTATTTTTATACGTGGCCGTAGCAAGACGATGATCTTGGGGGCGAGCGGACAGAACATTTATCCGGAAGAGATCGAATCCAAATTGAACAATTTGCCATTCGTGATGGAGAGTTTGGTCGTGGAGAAAAACGGGAAATTGATCGGGATGGTGTATCCGGATTACGATACGGTGGATAGTACGGGTATCTCGCATACGGATCTTCCAGTTATCATGGAACAAAATAGGATAGAGTTGAACAAGCTCTTGGCTCCTTACGAAACGATCTCGGAGATACAATTGTATCCGACAGAATTTGAGAAAACACCGAAGAAAAGTATTAAGCGTTACCTGTACAGTAATTATTGATAAATAAATAGAAAGCAAACGCAGCTAATATTCAGCATATTGTAAAAGCGGTAGAAAATAATTCAAAAAAAAACGTCTTATGTTGTACAACATATTTGATTAATACATACATTTGCATCGTTTTAAGACAAGAAGATATTATAGACCGTTTAAATTAAAAAACAAAATGAAAAAGTTAGTTGCATTTGCTGCTGTTATCGCAGCTGTATCATTCGCATCTTGTGGCAACAAATCTGCTGAATCTACCGAATCTGTTGCTGAAACAGAAGAGGCTACTGTAGTTGAGGAAGCTCCTGTAGTAGAAGAGGATGCTGCCGCTACTGATTCTGTAGCTGTCGAGGTTACTGACTCTGTTGCCGTAGAAGCTGCTCCTGCTGAATAATAATCAGTAAACGAGTTTTGAGGACAGTCTGTATGCGTTGAACATACAGACTTTTTTTGTTTATAAACCATAGATAATGATATGAGACAAATTTTACTTCTTCCATTGGCCGCTCTATTGGCTATGCCGGTATTCTCGCAGACTCCTGCCGATACGACGCTTACGATTCGGAATATAGAGATTCAGGGTACCCGTTTCGCCGGGTTGAGCGAGAGGGGTGGGATGAAAATCTTGCGGGTAGATAATAACTTGAGTAGCGTTACCAATACGACGGCGGATGCTTTTCGCCAATTGCCTTCTGTCATTACCGATATGGAAGGAGCCGTTACATACAGGGGCTCCGGTAATGTCGGGATGCTTGTCGATGGAGTTCCTTACGGTTTGCTGGAAGAATATAGCGGTGACGTGCTGATCCAACTTCCCGCCCTGTTCTTTAACCAGATCTCATTAGGGGCATTTCCTCCGATTAATGCGGTGCCGGATGGTGACGCGGGCATACTCAATCTGGTGCCTCGTATGTATGGAACGGGAGATTCCCCTCTATATGTTACGCTTGGGGCGGGATGGAATGAGCGATATAACGCAGGAGCGGTATTGAATTTGCATCCCGGAAAATTCCATATCAATGCGAAATACAATTATAGGAGGGAATACCGGGAACGATCTTTCAGCAAATCGACCGCGACCGCTAAAAACCGGACGGAGATGAATAATAATGCCACGGCTCGTCCGGACGTACATGTGGCGGATATGAAAGTAGACTATGATCTTTCCGCGAAAGACCGGATCACCGTGCATGGCCTGTATCATTTGATGGATTATAGCCGGTATGGACGCATTAACAACCGGGTATTCAACCCGAAAGGGGAGCAAATGAAGTATGTGATCCGTAACCGGTATAACGACCAGCGCCAGGAAAGCTTATGCCGCCGAAGCGTATTGGAACCATGAGATTTCGGAGAATCAAGGTTTTTATACCGTATTCAACTATAATAATTTCTCGTATGATGAGGATAATGATTTCAAGAATGAGAATCCTCAAAACGGGAATATCGTCTCGGAGGATAACCAATCTATCGACCATACGAAACATAATTATTTCTGGGGATTTGGATATGGGCAGGAGATCGATGGTTGGGATTTCAAGCTTGGTTATATAGGTCGTGTGCGAAACGAGGATTATCTGACGGCTGCTTTTGATAAGGTTGACGGTAGTTTTGAGTTAAGTCCGGCGAAATCGTATAATTACGATTTCAACCGTTATCTGAATTTGATCTATGCGGACGTGGTTAAGAATTGGGGCGCTTTTAACGCGGAGATAGGGATACAGGCGGAATTTAGTCATTTTAAGATGGATGAGTTTAGCCCTTCTTGGATCAACGATCCTTATTGGCAGGGGATAAAAGGCAAAGAGAACAAGAGTTCCCGTTTTCATTTGTATCCTCGTTCCCGTTTTACTTATGAGGTGAATAAGAGCAATCGCTTAAGCTTGAGTTATCAGCAACGGGCGATTCGTCCGAATGGCAGCTATTTGTGCTCTTTCTTGAATAACAGTGATCCTACCCATATCATACAGGGGAATCCGGACTTGAAGGATGAGTTTATCCATAACGTAGAGCTAGGATATCAGTTCTCGGCTCCCCGTCTCCGTTTGACTCCGGCTATTTATTACCGGAATCGTACGAATCGTATCATGGAAACCGCTAGCCAAGTAAATGACGAGACGGTTTGGAAGAAAGAGAATATCGGACATAGCCAAGCAGTCGGAGCCGACTTGTCCGGTAGCTGGAATCCGGTACGTATCTTGACGGTCGGTTTCTCCGGGGATATCTATCGGGACGAGATCGATGGGCGTACGATAGGCTATGACGAGAAGAAATCCTTGGTTTGCTGGGATGTGAAGGGGAATGTAAACGTAAGTATTACGCCGACTACGGATTTTCAGGTAGACGGCTTCTACGTTTCCGACCAGCTTACGCCTCAAGGTAAGATCAAAGGCCGTTATAGCGTAAATGCCGGTCTCTCTCAATATTTCCTCAATCGTAAATTATGCGCGAACTTAAGTATCAACAATATATTCGATAGTTTAGAAGAAACAACGATTATTGATGCCCCGAACTTAGAAATGACGCAAAAGCGCAATCGTGATGCCCGGGTAGCTTGGCTTACGTTGACTTATAGTTTATAAAGTAGGTTCCGTGCCCTGTGTTCCATCTTGTTTGTGCTTTTGGATGAACAAGATGAAACGCATGGAACGGTCGTACGTGAAATAATTCCAGATCCAGTCGATCAGTACAATTAGCTTATTCTTGATTCCTAAGATGGAACGTAAATGTACGAGCATCCAAACCAACCATGCCGTAAATCCATGTAATTTCACCTTATTTAAATCGGCAAACCGCTTTATTCCTGCCGACAGTAGCTAAAGTTCCTAAATTCTTATAATGGAAAGGTCTCGGTTTTTTTAGAGCCTCGATCCGTTGTAGATTTTCGGCTAATAACTCACCTTGCTGAATCGCTACCTGAGCGACTTGCGGATGTCCGTTCGGGTAATCCGGTTCTGCCATCCAGCAGACATCTCCTATGGCGAATATATTGGATAAGCCTTTTATGCTTGATTACATTCATTGACGATAATCCGTTCCCCCCGGGTCAAGAGTTCTCCTTCGATATGATCGAAATGCACCGCTTTCACACCACTTACCCAAAGTAAGGTCCTAGTGGGTATGGTTTGTCCGTCATCTAAGAAAACGTCCCCATCCTTATAGTCCACGACACGCTTCTGAAGAATGATGTTAACGCCCATATCCTCAAGGAAGCGTTTAGCGTTGGAGGAGGCTTCCGGAGACATGGCCCCTAGTAATTTAGAGGACCCTTCTATCAGATAGATATTCATATGAAAGTTTCCTAGATCCGGATAGTCTTTCGGCAAAACAAACCGTTTCATCTCGGATAAGGCGCCGGATACTTCTACACCTGTAGCCCCTCCACCTACAACAACTATATTTAGCAAAGCTTGCTTCTCGTCCGGGTCCGTACAAGTAGTCTCTTTCTCTAAATTAATTAATAAGGTGTCTCGTAAAGCTAACGCCTCTTCTACCGTTTTCATGGGTAGAGACTGTTCCTCGATCGTTTTGTTTCCAAAGAAGTTGGTGATAGTTCCAGCGGCGATTACAAGATAATCATATTCCAATTCGCCGATGGAGGTTTGAATGGTATGCCCTTTCGGATTGACGCCATAGACCTCTGCCAACCGGAAGTAAAAGTTCTTTCTCTTCTGGAATATCTTTCGATATGGAAAGGATATTTCATTATATTCTAAGCCGGAGGACGCTACTTGATAAAGCAGGGGAGGAAACTGGTGATAGTTGTTCTTGTCGATTAAGACTACTTGAAACTTGCTCTTTTTCAATTTCTCAGCTAGTTTTAACCCCCCAAATCCGCCCCCGATAATTACGACCCGCTTTTTGTCTGTGTAAGGAATGTTGAAGCCCATGATCTAAACGCTTTTTTTATATAAACATAGAAAGAAGCGAATTGGTTCTTCCGTTAATTATTAATGAATGTAAGCGGGTAGAGGCTTTATTTACAGGAAGGTTTATCGTGTTTCGGGGAAATACGTTTCTTTACCTTCCGCTTCAATCGCAAAAACTGCAATATGGAAAGTATACGCATCAAGATTATGAATAAGATAACCCCTAGCAAAATATAGCAAATTATCGGCGATGTCATTTTACCCTCTTCTTCACAAATTTTATCCCAGTCTTTAATTTGGAATAGTAAAACATAAAAAAATATGGTGGTCATTATACACTATCTTTTATTAGATCATCCATACGGATAGGTGTCTAAAATCAATGAGGCAAAGATAAATGAGTATAACTTATTAGGAGTTATACAACTTGACAATTTAAATGTATATTCTGATAGGGGGGTGTTTTTTACAATGATTTAAGTTTTTTCCTTAGCTCCGTGGGACTATATCCAAAGCGTGCCTTGCAAAATTTGTAGAAATGCGAATGCGAGGAGAAATCGAATTCATCTATTATATTCTTAAAATCATCCTCGCTGTTAGCTATGGCGACCAATAGTCGTTTGGATTTCTCTTGCATCAGCCATTCGTAGGCTGGAATACCGAAAACTTTTTTAAACTTCATCCGAAAGGAATTTACTCCGTAACCTATCATTTGAGCTAGATCTGTTACTGTTTTAGCTTTTATATAATTCTCGGCGATGAGTCTCTCAAACTCTGCTGAATGCGTACTTGATAAATAGAAAAAGTAGTCTAATTCCTCTTTTCTATAAAGCTTTTTCAGTAAGTAGAATAATTCCGTTCTCTTTAATTCATACAAAGGGTAGTTCAGGAAATTATTTTCAAGATATTGTCCGACAAGTTCTAGAAAACCGTATAAAGGTTCCACTATTTTCAGTTCTATCCACTTAGAGATAGGTTGAGGTAATATTCCGTACGGATGTTGGTAATACGGTAACTCATTCATCGTTAAACTGTCAAAAAAGAAAATGATGATTTTTGAACCTAGTGTGATATCATATGTGTAATTTTCAAATGATCTTAGAAAGATCATATACTGTTCACCGATTGTTTTCTTTTCTTCTTTAGTGGAATATATAGTTATGGATCCGCTTAAGATAAAAATAATCATATCGCTGGATAAACCAGATAAGGTTTGTGTTATTTCCTCTGACATCAATATGATACTAAAGCCAGCGTGTAAGATTCGGTTTTCAGATGTTTCCGGAGAAATTCTGTTAATAAGCTTGTTCATAAAATTATTGTTATTTAGTTTGTTATACAAATATTTCCCCCTTCAGTAAATCTAGATGCAAAAAAAGCGCAATGTATTAGTATGGTCTGTATACAAACTATCATTTTTTGTATACATTATGATATGAATGAAAAATAAATAGGAATCAGAGGAGGTCTCTGATTCCTTGTAAAATAAGATCTCCCATTTTTTTATGGGAAGAATTAAGTTCACTAATACTTTAGGAGGGTAATTTCTATTATCACAATAGAATGAAATAAAAACTAAATACGTCTTACAGATGAAAATAAGACATTACGTGTGAACAAGCTTGAATATTATAACGTATTGTATTTTATTTTCTTAGTCGTTTTATTTATCCGTGCGGAATGGAAGCACCGGTAATCCTTGTACGTTTTGCAAGTTGCCAATTTGGAAATTCCGGAAGCCATAACGAACGGCTATTGGGGCTTTTACGTCTGGAGCTGAGATAATAACGGTTTTTTTGTTAGCGTCTATAGTTGCGTTAGCCTTGTGGAAACGCATGTCTTTTCCGGCTATCTCGAAGCCTATGATCCCGTTATCTCGATTGAAGCCATCTTCCGCATTCTTGAAAAAAAGAATGATTTTATCTTTATCTACTTCCATATGATCGTATTGGGGGCCCTCACAAGCGATGGTTGTATAACCATAGGTTTTGTTTAGAGCCATATAACAAAGACGCTCACCGATCTTTTGTTTTTCTTTGGGGTGTATTTGCCGTTTCTCGTAATCCTGTACCAGATCGTTCGTGGAAACAATACCGCTATTGGGGATCAACCGGGTAGCTTTGTATTGCTCTTCACGAAGGTACGCGGCTTGGTCTCCTTCTCCATATTCGTAAGGGGCGATTTCTACCAGATAGAAAGGTAATTCTTCTTGTCCCCATAATCCTCTCCAATGTTCTACCATTGTCGCTAGGCGTTTAGCGTAGTCCGGGTGTCCGACATTTGACTCTCCTTGATACCATAGGAAACCTCTGACCGTATATTTGCTGGCCGGTTTCAGCATTCCGTTATACATGATCATGGGTTGTAGCATCGGATGGATTTTCTCATCGTTACCCGCTAAGGATAGATCGATATCGCTATAATTCCGCAGGATGTCTTTGGGCAACCAACCTTCAACCGTGGAACCGCCCCAGCTACAATTGATGATACCTACCGGGACATTCAATACCTCGGTCAATAGGGTCGCGAAGAAATAGGCGGTAGCTCCGAACTCCGGGGCGTTTCGCGGATCACATACTTTCCATTCGCCACCTACCGGATAATCTTTCGGTTCCAAGGCTCCGACCCGTTGGATCGTAGCGTAACGGATCGAGTTCTTATATTTCCCGGATGTAGCGATAGCGTGGTTTCCTCCCTCGATAGGGCAGTGCCAGAAACCTCTTAATGGCATTTCCATATTGGATTGGCCGGAACCGAACCATACCTCGCCGATCAGAAGATCATGCAAGACAATCTTGTCTTGTCCATTCTTTAATGTTAACTGTTGCTTTTCGAAACTGGCCGAGGGCGTCTGAACCCAGATTTCCCATCTGCCTTGATCGTTTACTTGGGCCGTGTATTCCGTATTGTCCCAAGAACTACGGACTTTCAGGCTTGAATTTGGGGTTGCATTTCCCCAGAGCCGTACTTTAGTGGCTTGTTGGAGTACCATGTTGTCGCTTACCAAAGCTGGCAGCTTGATCTCGGCCCGGAGGTTCACCAAACCGAGAAGGAGGCCTATCACCATCCAATAGAATTTGTTCATATCGCTTGTTTTTTTGATGTCGGAAGCTTCCGACGGTTGTTAATCTGATAAAAAAGAGCCGGCAGGCGGTCTGCCGGACGGTTATTCGCCGGCAAGTCGTTCGATAATCTCCATACACATCCGTCCGTTGTGATAGGGACATTTCCAGAAACCGGCCTTGTCATCCTCGCGATTGATCTCGTGATCGAGCGATACGCTCCAATGCCATTCCCCTTGTTCCTTGTCGATCAAATAACGCTGAATGAATTTCCAGCATGTATAGGCTGTGCCTAAGGCAGGCTCATCTCCGAAATGTTGATACAAGTTGAAATGACCCACTACATTCTCGGCTTGCACCCACCAATGCAGGTCCGTGTCGGCTTTCTTCTCATTCGGGTGATACTCGTAAATGAGGCTACCGTTCGCTAATAACCCGTCTTCGGCCGCTATCGCTACCTTTTGAACCAAGGGCTCTACTTTCTGAAGAATCTCGTTGTCTCCCAATTCGATAGCGGCCTCATGCAGTAACCAAGATGCCTCTATATCATGACCATAGGAGATGATACGGTATTTGCTTTCCCAATCCTCGTTGAAAAAGAGGTTTAAATGATAGGTACGGTGATCCAGAATCTTGTCGGTGAAAATCAGGATCAAGTTTCGGAGTTGTTTTTTGAGGTGCTCGTCTTTCCATACCCGATACAAGTTAGTATAAGGTTCGAGGATATGCAGATGGGTGTTCATAGTTTTTTTCTCATTCTCATCCTTGTCGCTTAGTCGCATATCCTCTATCAGTTTCCAGTCTTTCGTAAAGGCTTCCATATAACCGTTCTTTTCCGGGTCGAAACTATATTGTTCGATTGCCTTGAAGAGACGGATCGCATAATCCAACGTTTCTTTATCTCCGGTAGCCCGGTTGTACTCGCTTAATCCGTAGATAGCGAATCCTAAGGCGTAGATTTGCTTTTTGGTTTGCACGGGTTGACCGGTATAGTCTAATTCCCAGTAAATACCCTCGAATTCTTGGTCGTAGAATTTATCGATAAGGTAACGTTTGGCACGGGTCGCCGTTTCCAGATATTCCGGCTTTCGTAATAAACGGTATGCGGCGGAGAATGTCCATAGGATACGGGCGTTCAAGATGGCGCCTTTAGGGGCATGTACGACTCGTTGATTGTTTCCCGTGATTTGCCCATGGAAACCACCATACTCACTATCTATCATTCGGTTCATCCAGAAAGGGAGGATATTGTTCTCTAGCTCCCATTGAACCTCGTTTTGTAAATCTTCGGTGATTTTATTCATTTGTTTCTTTTCTTTTGGTTTCTAACGTAGCGGTGATTTCCTTCATCTTTGTCTCGCTAAGCGGGTAGAAGGCGATAAATACAACGGACAGGATCGTACCTACGGCCGGTAAGAAACTGAGGAACATCTTGATTCCGCTAATCGTTTCCTCGCTTTGTACGGTATTGGCCTGAAACCCGAAGAAAGCGAGTAGCCAGCCTGTGATTGCCGTGCCGATCGCCCATCCGAATTTCTGGCTCATGGACGAGGAACTGAAGATCAATCCTGTGGCACGGTTCCCTGTTTTTAGTTCTGAGTAGTCCGTGCAATCGGCATACATGGACCAAAGTAGGGGGAAAATACTACCGGCACAAATACTGATGAACACTTGGAACGTGAATATCAGGGCTAGATCCGTCTTGTCGAGCCAGAAAAAGAGGATGCTTAAAACCGAGGCGATCAGCATGGAGCCCATATAGGTTCTTTTCTTTCCGATCTGGTTGCTTAATGGGGCGGCCAAGATCACGCCGACAATATTGGCCGCCTGTCCTACCGCCAGATATAATCCGCTTAAGACGAAGGAGACTCCGAAAAGAGATACATTGGCATAGGCTTCCTCAATGATAAAGTATTTGAAATAATATACGGTAGCCCCGTCGCGGATGGAATTGAAAACCAGAGCGGAGACACCTGCTCCCAATAGTATCCACCAAGGCTTGTTGTGCAATAGATCTCTCAAGTCATCTTTTAACGAGCCTTGTTGCTCTTTAATCGGTTTTACCCGTTCTTTTGTCCATGCGAAACATCCATAAAAGAGAATGGCGCACAGGATAGCGATAACTACGACAGCCATGGTCCATCCATGTTGTTGATCCGCCAATTCATCGCTATTTCCACTAAAGAAACGCACCATCGGCATGAATAGCAACAGGGCTATAAAACTGCCAATATAGGCGAATACCATACGGTACGTAGAAAGGGTATTACGGTCTTGTGGCAACGGGCTCATTACTCCAAGCAAGGACGCATAAGGCACGTTTATAGCGGAGTACACCATCATCATCAAGGAATAGGTGATATAGGCATAGATCAAATTACCTGTTTGTCCGAAAGAAGGAGTCATGAAAGTGAGCACTCCGATAGCGGCGAACGGGATCGCCAGCCAAAGCAAATAAGGGCGAAATTTTCCCCAGCGTGTTTGCGTACGATCCGCCGCAACGCCGACAATCGGGTCAAAGACCGAGTCCCATATACGAGTTATCAAAAACATCGTACCTACGGCTGCTGCCGGTAATCCGAATACGTCCGTATAGAAAATCATCAAGTAAGCGCCAAACAGTTTCCAGAACATGGACGATGCCATGTCCCCGAAACCGTAGCCTATCTTCTCTGTTAGTTTAATCATATGAGTGGTTTTTGTAGGTTATTTCAGGAGTGGAAGATTTCGATCGATTAGCTTTTTCAGCGTCTCGACAGATGCGGTCGTAGTCAGCCCGTCGGCCGGAGTGTTCATGCAGTAATCTACCAATTTATCGATTGTGGATACAGCCACGTGCATACGGGTATCGGAAGACGCATAGTAAATATACACGGTTCCATCCTCATCCGCGATCCATCCGTTAGAGAATAAAACGTTGGATACATCGCCGATCCGTTCCTCATTTTCCGGAGCCATGAAATAGCCGGCGGGTGTGGCGATAGGTCTCGTGGGATCTTCCAATGCGGTCATATACATATAAAGCACGTAACGTAATCCGGCGGCGCATCCCCGTACGCCATGGGCGAGATGTAACCAGCCTCTCGGTGTCTTGATCGGGTGGGGGCCTTCGCCATTTTTCACTTCCTTGATCGTATGGTAGTAACGTTGGTCGATGATGGTTTCTTCCTTGACTTCGGCGTGCGTGATATCATCAATCAAGGCCCATCCGATACCACCGCCACTTCCTGCGTCGATAAATCCGTCTTGGGGGCGGGTGTAAAGGGCGTATTTGCCATTTACGAATTCCGGATGTAATACGACGTTACGTTGTTGGCTCTTGGTCTTTAAATCCGGGAGACGTTCCCAGTTTTTCAAGTCTTTTGTCCGGGCGATAGCTGCCGTGGCGGTTGCCGAGGATAGATCTCCGGGAGCTGCGTTCGGGTCATGGCGCTCGGCGCAAAAGATTCCGTAAACCCAGCCGTCTTCATGAGCGGTTAGGCGCATGTCGTAAATATTCGTGGCCGGGACAAGATCGTCCGGCATGGTTACCGGGTAATCCCAAAAGCGGAAATTGTCTACTCCGTTCGGGCTTTCGGCTACGGCGAAGAAGGATTTACGGTCGCTTCCTTCTACACGTACCATTAATATATATTTGTCATTCCATTTGATCGCACCGGAGTTCATGGTTGCGTTCATGCCGATGCGTTCCATCAAGTAGGGGTTTGTCTTTTCATTTAAGTCATATCTCCAGAAGATCGGGGTATGCGCGGCTGTCAGTACAGGGTGTTGATAACGGGTGAAGATTCCGTTTCCGTCTTCTAAAGGGATATTTTTCCGGCTTAACAAGGTTTCGTGTTTAGCGAAGAGTTCGTTTACTTTTTCTTGAAATTGTTCCATGATGTTTTTGCTTTAAATGATATTATCAGATGGTGGGAGACGGGGCACGCCCCGTCTCTACAACTGGATATGACGTGATTTATCTGGTTTATGTATGATGTTATTTATATAGGTTGATATCGGAGGCGAACAATGTTTTCGGATTTTCAAAGAACTTCTTGAAATCCTCGGCAGAGGCTTGTCCGGGATAAGGGCCAAAAAAGTGAGTGACTTTTTCACGGGCGTTTCTCCATACCAATACATAAGCGACCGGATATTTCTCCATGGCAGGCAGCAGGGTTCCCGTCCACCATGTGGAGTCTGGTACCCCTTCGTAGCCGGTCTCCGTGATCGCTATGATCTTATGGTTGGCTTTGCCTATGCTGTCTATTACGGAAAGACTGGTATCCATGCTTTTCAAGAAGAAATCCTTATCTTCCGTTGGTAAGCGTCGAAGCCTAGGACGTCGATCAAGTCATGTCCGGGGTAACGTTCCAGATAAGACGCTTGATCCCGCGGCTCCGTACCTGTGGAATAAGCGTAAACGATCTGGTCTGCCGCTCCGTGAGCGTTTAGATAATCGGCGGTCATTCGCCATAGCGCCTTGTATTCATCCGTGGTACATAAATTCTGTCCCCACCAGAACCAACTTCCGGTGTGTTCGTGCCAAGGACGGAATAGGACGGGAATCTTGGTGCCATCGCTTGTTTTCAAGGAAAGGATGAAATCATTCACTTTGCCTAGCCAACTTTGGAATTTCTCATAGTTCTCCCCTTCCGGAAGGATCGATTTCACGACAGCATGGTCTGATACGTCCCAAGCGTCCCCTCCGGTTTTAGGGTTACGGGGATGCCAACTTAAAGATACCAAGCCTCCCCGGTTATATTGGTTGATGATTTCCTTGCGTATTTTCTCGAAAGGTACTTTATCAAGGCTTTTATCTCCCCCGAGTTCGATCTCTCCAAGATCAAAGCTGATAACGGCCGGATAATCGCCGCATACTTTTTGCACGTCTGAGCCTCCTTCGTCAAATTCCCATCCGATCCCATAAACCGTATCATCGTGATGTCCGAACATGATTCCTTTTTGTGGAGTCGCACGTAGGTTCTCTATTAAACGTTCTCTCGGCGAAACCTGTTCGCTTGTCGGTTCTAGTCCTTTCTTCGACGGTGAACAGGCGATTAGTGCCCCTAGGCATAACATGGTAATTAATTTCGTGTTCTTCATGATAACTGTCTTTCTTTATGAACGCGAATGTAAGAGGTATCGGGCAGACAATCTAGTATTATTTTATCTGATAGCGATATTATTTTCATTTTAACCGGAACGGTTGTTTGATTTGGAATTCATTGTTATCTTTGTGCATGTTAATTAATCAAATAGAATGACTATGGGAAAATGGAATGATTTACAAGAACAAGTGAAGGAAGGGAGAGAATGAGAGAAAGCCCGAAAGGAGAATTTGGGAAAGTTCTTTTATGATTTGGCGAAACTGACTTTTGCGGGTGTAGTTATATGTGGGGTTATCCCGTTGTATAAGAATCCGAATGATTTTTCACAGTGGGTAATGCTCATAACAGGTTTAGGAGGTACAGGAATGATTGCGGTTTGTGCAAATAGAATATTTAAATAATAACAGATATGAATAACATGACATTTTTGTTTTTAATTATTATCGTGGTAATGGGGATATTTCTTGCATGGACTTATACCAAATCCGGTAAGAAATGGCTGAAGAACCTATAGCGAACATCTAGATATAGAACTATACCCAATACACGGATCTTATGGAATTATTTATTTTTTCTATAAGATCCGTGTATTGTTTTTGGTAACCCTTGGTTTCTAGTCCCCAACTTGAACCTGTATACGCTCTTTTGAAGTTATCCTCTTCTCAAATACTTTCGTGTCCAGCAGAATAGGGGCATTGACGAAATCCGGGACATTATAGGAATAGACAGAGCGATTCGTAATAGGTTTCCGGATCTTCCTGGGGAAGGAGAAAGGGCTTGCTTATCTTGCCATTCTCATCCATGCTTGCCAGATAAAGGCGGGTATAAAGGCCGTCACCCCGGCGGCTACTGAAGACAAACCAGCGGGAGTTGCTACTCCAGTTGTGAAAGCTTTCGGTATCATCGCTATTTACTTCGGATAGCTCGCGGAGGTCTCCGCTTGTCAAGTCCAGTAACCATAGATTCGCCTCTTTATGCCAGATCGAAAAGTTTCCGTAATCGGATAAGGTGAACATAATATATTTGCCGTCATAGGAAGGGCGGGGAAAAGATACGCTTTTCCCTAAAGCCTCAGCGTTCACCAACGTATCGATACGGCTCCCGAATGTACCGGCAGAGGGATCAAAATCGATACTACATAAATTATATCTTATCTCTTTATATTCTTCGGGAATCTTTTTAGCTTCGGCGGAACAAAAGTAAAGCGTACGACCATCCGGGGAGAACGCAGGGAAGGTCTCGAACCTGTCTTTCTTTTGCAAAGAATCGCAAAGGAGTAGACGATGATCTGCCGGATGGTAAACGACTATATCAGATTCCAAATCCAATACTTCTACCCGCTCGTCCTTAACCGTATGGAACGATTGTCGGGTGTTGTTCGTGGAATACGCTATATATTCGCCTCCGGGATGCCAGTAGGGATAGACGCAAGCGGCGATTGTCTGATCTGTTTTCGTGTTGAGGTATTCATCCTTATTGTAGGTTCTCATAAAAAGTGGCTCCATGCGTTCCTCGGATGTGAAGACTGAAATGGCTCGGGTCCGTACGGTTAAAGGCATGGCAGTTTACGCACATACCTTTGACCAGCGTGTTTTCCACCAAAGGCCTTTCTTTATGAGACGATAGATCACGCTCATAAATACCCATACGGCTGTAGACTTCATAACCGGGAGCGATCTTTCGGTATACTAAGCCGTAATCGATCGGGTGGGGGCTGATGTACATGGGGAAAGGTTTGTAAGTACTCCATTTACCCTCTTGCTTGATACTGACAGTAAAGAGTAAACTATCGCCTTGATTGGAGATGAGCAGTTGTTTCCACTCTTTTTCCGAGAAATTGACATGCTTCGCGTTTATATGCACCTCTTTGCCTTGGCACCCTTTTACGATAACATCTATCCGCTCATAGGAGGTATCCGTATAAGAGAAATTCATAGGTGCTATCGTGGCGGGTATTGTCACCCCGATATAATCCGGATAGATGGACGGGTATTTCTCTATTTGTTCGGGGGATACTACCGAATTCCCACAAGCGGTAAATAACGCTATACATATACTATATAATAAGATAAGCTTTCTCATGGCCGTTTATTTTCTGAATAATAAGTAATACCAAAATGTCTTCTCGTATTTTGGGCGAAGGATAGGCTCGGAGTCTTTCTGCGTCATATAAACACGGGCGAACTCGCTTACCCCTTCCAATACGTTGCGGGAGATGCTCCAAGGAAGGCCTTGGAAATTAGGATGCTGCTGTGTCCAAATGAAAATCAATGCCTCTTGATAAGAGATGGGTATGTGGTTATAGCCCAGATCTTTTCCCAGCGGATAATATTTCATGAAACGTTCCAGATCCTTCTTTTGCAAGACATAGGCTAACATATACTCGAAAGCCATCCGGTTACTTTTGTTATGTTGCAGCAATAAGCCTAGCATGACATCCATTTCCGTGTCGCTGAACAAGAAATCTTCTGTATATCGGGCTTTTCTCAACCATCCCCATTCGGGATGCTTCTCTATCTTTTCATCGTTATTTAGATAGCTCATGGCGTTGGTCGCCCATTTCTTATAGAACAAGGTATGCTGCAAAGCCCGCAGGTATTTGGCGGCGACAGCGTATTGTCCATTGATCAAGTTGGTCTCGGCCAGACGCATATAGGCACGTCCGCTTTTCTTATAGTCGGGGATAGCCTCCATCGCTTCGAACATATAGCGTTGTGAGGAGTTGATCATTCCCAGATGATAGAATATCTCGCTGGTAGGGAGCGGTGAGGTGAAATCTCTTTGGAAGGTGGGGATCAATCCTTCCGTTCCATTTTGGTAGAAATGGAACATGCGATCCCCTAATTGCCCGGTCTTGGCGAGAGCCAGATTTAAGCAGGTCACGGAGAAAGGAGAATTAGGCTCTTTGTTTTCCGCCGCCTTGATGATCTGGTTCCATTGTTTCATGCGGGTGAGGTAGTCGTATTTCATAGCCTCCTCCTTATCCGAATTGCTGGCGGCATAGATCCATGTGCCACCACCGATAAGGAGCAGGGTGGAGATAATACCCATCCATGCCTTAGTGCTCTTTACGGGTGGGGGAAGTAAAGCAAGTGCCCCGGGGGTTATGGCAACGGTAGCAATAACAAGTAACAGGGTGTTGGGAACGATCATGGGGAAACGATAATAATCGATGCCGGTCATGAGGCTAAGCAATGGATATTGCGTAAGGCTTTGTGCCAATAGGGGGCATAGGATTCCAAGCAAGATGTAGATAGGAATCCATATATAGGATTTGTTGGATACGATTGGTACGGGTTTGATGCAATGCCCGATTGCTACTCCGATAACGAAGATGAAATAGGCCCCACCACCTACGATCCAGTAGAGTACCGGCATTATTAGGAGCGTATAGATTATTCGTCCCCATGGATGAGTGATTTTTCGCTGGATGATTAAGGCGAAGAGGGCGAGAGTTATGGAGACAGGGAATGCCAGCAGGGCATTCTCATCACATAAAAAAATACCCAGAGCAGGATAGAGGGGAGAAAGCTGAACGGATACCAAAAGTCGGAAGCCCCCATTTGTTGGGCCAGCCAGTTTATTTGCCGTTGGATAAGCACGAGAACGATCGCCAAGATCGTAGCCCCTGCCCAAGCGAAATAATAGAACTGCGTCAGGAACTCCGCTATATATTCAGCGATGCCTCCGGGATGGAGACATTTGTCGATTCCATATTCCGGCGTGAACAGGAATAACTGGAATTGCTCGTGGTAATGTAAATGATGAGGATAATAAAGTCCCCAAAACAGGCAAATCGCACAGCCGAATAATAAGGAGGCGATTCCTCTTATGTATCTATATTTACGTGTATTTTCCATGATTCTATTATTTAAAAGTCTCAGCTTCCTCGTCGTAGTAGATCTCTTGTACATCTTCAGCGTCGAAAGGAAGCTCGCTAGTGGATAATTCAGGTATATTATAAGATTTCAACGTGATATCGTAATGTTCCGGATCCTCTTGCGGGAGAACGAAAGGTTTATAGGCTTTTCCCGTACTATCCACGTAAGAGAAATAAGGCTTTCCGTATAGTCCGTCATCCCGCTTACTGGCAAAGACAAACCAATGGCTGTTAGAGGACCAACTATGGTAGGTATCCGATTTATCGGAGTTGACGGCAGGTAAGGTATCTATCTTCCCGGTCTGGAGGTTCATCATATGCAGGTCTGTTTCTTGGTGCCAGATCGGGAAGGTTCCATAATCGGCTACCGTGAAAAGTAGGTATTTACCGTCGGGCGATATCTTGGGATGGCAGGCGGAGCCATTATGCTTCTGGGCATCCCATACGGTTTCGATCTGTCGGCCCCATTCCTTGGTATCTTTATGGAAAGATATGCGGCATAGGGAATATTTTAGGTTATGGATGCTATCGGGCAACGGCTGGATGGGAGCGGAGCAATAATAGATCCAGTTCCCATCGGGCGAAAAGGTAGGGAAGGTCTCTAACTCATCCTTCCGGCTAGTCAATGGGGAGGTGATGAGTTGTTTCTTTCTGAAATCGGCGACCACTAGGTCGGAGGTTGTGTCATAGACTTCCAACCGCTTACTTCCTAACGAATGAAAAGCAGGGATGATAATATTCGTGGAAAAAACGGCGAACTGCCCCGATGGATGGAAATCGCCATAGACAGCCCCATTCGGCAGACTGTCATTGCTCAGTTTCAACTTCCTTAAATGTCCGTTACGGTTCAGCAGGGTGCCTCCTTGCTTTCCCCGTAAATGGAACATGGATAAACTTCCTTTCTTATTTCCGTAAATATGGCAGTTCATGCAAGAACCGTCGGTATCTTTGTTGTCGGCAATAACCCGTTCCTCGAAGGTATTGATCTCCCGCTCGCATAATTGGATCTTGTTCCATACCTCGTAGCCGGGTTCTATAAGCCGGTAGCTTATGTAACTATCCAGTTTCTCCGGAACTACTTGCCAGTAGAAAGAGGGGTAACGAAACCATTTACCCTTGATACGGGCGACTACGGTTATTTGCAGGCGGTTGCCCACTTCCTGCTCTAAAAGGCTTTCCCATAGGTTTAAAGGGAAAATAGCTTTCTTTCCGAAAGATAATTGTATCTCTTTTGATTTCCCTTTTAAGGTTACTTGCATAGCGTCCGCATCGTTTCTCAATAAGAAGTTGAGAGGGGCAATATTCGTGGGAATCATGATATCCGTATAATCGGGATACATGGGGGATTGGGTCTGTGGTATCCTCTATTTGCTTCGGGGTAGGGGTACATCCTGCCAGCAAGCAGATTATCCAGACGAGGTAATAGGTTATGTTCTCTTTCATGATTCTTGCTTCTTTCATGGCTTACTCTCCTTTCCGGGCTCTGTGGTCGCAAAATGATAATAGAACCAATAGGTCTTGCCGTATTTCTCTTTCAAACTCGTGTCCTTTGCCTCATAAAGCCGGGTATAATCGGCGAATTCTTTCGCTATCTTTACCGGGATTTGGTATTTTATAAGCTCTTCCGCACGGATATTACCTTGGCGGGCGAGATGGATCAGCAGGGCCTCGGCGAAAATGGAACTAGAGACCTTACCCGGTACATAATCTTCTACAAAAGAACGGAGATCTTTAGAGAGTAAATGATAGCAGAGTAAGTATTCGTAAGCACGGAGATTGCCGGCGTTCGAGGCGACTAAGTTCCGTAAGGAAGTCACGGCATCGTTACCGGAACGTAGATGGTCTTGGGTCGGGATGTCTCTGCGTTTCTTCTCCAGCCACTCCTTTACTCGCGGGGTTTGCTGACCGGGTATTCTCTTTTCGGCCCAGCTTTTATGAAGGAGTGTCTTGTCTAATATACGTAGATATTTAAGAGCTGCCTCATCATCCCCATTGACCAGATTGATCTCAGCCAGCCGTTTGATCATACGGCTACCCGAATTGCGGGGAGAGAAGATCATACTTAGCATGGCGCAATGCTCGGCCATGGTCATATCTCCTAACGTAAACCATAACTCGTTGGCGAATAGGATAGAGAGAAAAGAAGCGGATGGGTTCACGGGGAGGATCAACCCATTCGTACCCGGTTGATTCCACGCTAGGAGGTTCCGGGAGAGAGATACGGGTGAGTTGATCTCGGACGGATGCGTGGCATTGTACAGGTTCCGGTAATAGGTCACCCAAAGGATTTGGCGGTCTGTCTCGAGATGTTTCCTCATCTTTTGTATATTTCCGAAATAATGTTCCACATCGAGGCTGAGTACATACTCCCGGTCGAGATCCGGCTTACTCCACCAAGTGGTAGCGGGATATTGGGTCGCTGGAAGAAGTAATATACCTGCCGCAAGCAGGGCACTTAGCTTTTGATGGTGCGCTATGATTCCGGCGGCCAGCATAAGGGCCAGACAGAGCCATGCCCCGTACCCGAAGCACCAATAGCAAAGAAGCATGGCGGGAATGCAGGTAAGAAGACGTTGCCCCTCAGTTTGGCTCCGGCTATATAACAGGAAAACACCTTCTGCTCCGATCAAGGAGAGAGTCGCGGATAACGGATAGGCGAGTCCGCAAGACCTTCCGGCCTCCCATAATACAAGTAGTATCATAAGAGGAAGGGCGTATCTCTTGCTGACGAATTGCCGGAATGTCCGATAGGTAAGCAGGGCAAATAAAGTTAAGACAACGCTTAGGATGAACGGGCCTCCCCCGATATAATAAAAGAATTGCGTAAGGAAATCGCCGGTGAGACAAGCCAGCCACGCTTCCTCCTGAAAATATCCACGGAGAAACTCGCCGCTGTACAAGAACAGCATCATTTGCTCTTTGTGGAACAAATGATAGGGGTACATCCAGAAGAAGAAAGCGAAGATCGCTATCGCCAGTACCGCTAGCGTGATCGACAGATCCTGTTTAATGATTCGCTTCATCCAGTTCCTTTCGTAGCTCTTCGGTCAAGGAGGTTTTTATCATCTTATAGAGGAATTTCCCGACCGTTTGGTTGATATGTTCTTTCATGAACGCATAATTAAAAGCTTGCGTCTCTACTCTCAAGGAATCCCATGTCTGCTTGATGCGGATGGAATCTTCCGGCGAGCAAGTCTTAAGCGCTGTCCATAGGGCATAGGATTCGCTATCGGTCTTTTGCTTCCGGTCTTTCCAATGCTGCAAGGCGTCGTTTTGCGGTGTACCGGAGGCCGAGCTGATGGAGTCTATCCGTACTGAGGTCACACCCGGTTCCGTTACGACCAGTAGCTCTTGGAACTTGAGACGCAAAAGGATGCGCATACGGAGGACTTTCATCTCTTCTCCCGTTCCTTGGAAAGTAAACCGTGCGTTCTCTATTCTCGTAGAATCGATATTTTCGATTGAGGCGTTTTCCATGGGTGCCAGATAAATCCATTCCCCATCCTGCTGTGCGGTGGGTAGGGTGCCTTCTATGATGTATTTGGAATCGTTAGATTGACAGGCAAATAGGCACAATAAAGTGAATACTCCTATAAATAGATATTTCATCGATCGTGTTCATTAGTAATTAGAGACTCAAAGTTTAGACTGCGTAAAGTTAGTGTTTTTTCGGAAAAAGGAATGATGTTTTTTTGACAAAGGGTGATACTTAATTTACGTAGCTGTTGGGGAGGAATGGAAAAAAGGAGGACGCTAATTCAGACATCCTCCCTTTTTATGAAATAAAGAACAATTAAGCGTTTAGGACTTTCTTGAAGCGACGGATAAATTCCTTGGCCTCATCCATCGTCAGGCAAAGCGGCGGAAGCAGACGGATCGTATTGGTGCCGGCCACTCCGGTGAATACCTTTTCTTCGAAGAGCAGTTTGCTGCGCACTTCTTTGATAGACTCTTCGAACTCGATACCGATCATCAAACCACGGCCCCGAATTTCCTTGATACCCGGAAGTTTATGAAGCTCTTCCAATAAATAGGCACCCACTTTCGCCGCGTTATCAATCAAACGCTCGTCTTCCATAATATCGAGAACGGCGATAGCGGCCGCGCAAGCCAAATGGTTACCGCCGAAAGTAGTGCCGAGCATACCATAAACCGGCTTGAATTTCGGGCTGATCAATAACCCACCCATCGGGAAGCCATTGGCGATACCTTTCGCTACTGAGATCAAATCCGGCTTGATACCGGCATATTGATGCGCAAAGAATTTACCGCTTCTTCCATATCCGGACTGGATCTCATCCAAGATCAGACAGGCATCATAAGTCGTACACAGGTTGCGTAACTCACGCATAAAATCATCCGTTGGCAATTGGATGCCACCTACACCTTGGATACCTTCGATGATCACGGACGATACATCCCCCTTCTTCAACTCTTCCTCTACGGCGGAAGCGTCGTTCAATGGAAGATAAGTAACCGCTAGATCCTCATTTACCGGAGCGATGATCTTCGGGTTATCCGTGACACGTACGGCGGCGGAGGTACGCCCATGAAAGGCGTGCTTGAATGCGATCACCCGCTTCTTCCCGTTATGGAAAGAGGCGAGCTTTAACGCATTCTCGTTCGCCTCCGCTCCGGAGTTGATCAAGAACAACGAATAATCATCGTAGCCGGAAGCCTTCCCTAGCTTATCCGCTAATTTTTGTTGCAAGCTATTGATAACCGAGTTCGAGTAAAAGCCTAATTTATTTACCTGCTCGGTAATCGCCTTTACGTAAGTAGGGTGGCTATGGCCGACCGAGATTACGGCATGTCCGCCATACAGGTCGAGGTATTCGTTTCCCTCTGTATCCCATACATGGCATCCTTTGCCTTGTACGATCTCTATATTAAATAATGGATATACGTCGAATAAATTCATCTTTGTCGTATTTTTTAAAACGCGGAGGGTTTTAAGTGTAAGCCAACCGTCTCCTCCAACCCGAACAATAAGTTCATGTTGTGGACCGCTTGGCCGCTAGCACCCTTCAATAAGTTATCGATCATAGAGATGATAAGAAGCTTATCATCTATTTTCTGTAAGTGGATCAAGCATTTATTCGTATTTACCACTTGTTTCAAATCCGGGTTCTTATCAGTGATAAACGTGAAGCTGTGATCATCATAGTATTCCTCATAAATACGTCGGATCTCTACCAAGTCGATCTTGCAATCGATGTATGTCGTGGCGAATATACCACGGGAGAAATTACCGCGTACGGGGATGAAGTTGATCCGGCTTGAATAGCTCTTCTGCAACTGGCTCAAGCTTTGGTTGATCTCGGCCAAGTGCTGATGCGTAAAAGGCTTATAGATCGATATGTTGTCGTTGCGCCAGCTAAAGTGAGAGGTGGAAGAAGGCTTCACGCCCGCTCCCGTCGATCCCGTGATGGCATTGACATGCAAGTCGGAATTCAGCATCAAGTGCTTCGCCAACGGCAATACGCCCAATTGGATGCAAGTAGCGAAACAACCGGGGTTCGCTATATGCCGGGCGTTGCAAATCCGGCGGCGGTTCAATTCCGGCAGGCCGTACACGAAATCGTGCTCCGGGCCTTCGATCCGGTAGTCCATGCTCAGGTCGATAATCTTCACGTTCTCGGGGACCGTGTGGCTCTCCATGAACTTTTTCGTATCGCCATGAGCGGTACAGAAGAACAGAAGGTCGATGCTATCTAACGGCAACTCGCTGGTGAACACCAAATCCGTCTCGCCATAAAGACCGCCATGCACGTCCGTGATCTTGTTACCGGCGTTACTGCTACTGTTTATAAATGTAAGCTCGGCATCAGGGTGGTTTAGGAGCAGGCGGATCAATTCACCCGCCGTGTAACCCGCTCCGCCTATAATTCCGCATTTAATCATATCTCTTCGTCTTTATGGTTCGTATAATAAACACGCAACGGAGTGGAAAGAACCTTGATGAAGCCTTTAGCGTCCTCGGCGGTCCAACCTTTCTGCATCTCTCCGTACTCACCGAATTTCGTCTTCACCAAGTCATCCTCAGATTCTACGCCAACGGTAGAGAAGGACAACGGACGAAGCTCCAGAATAGCCGTACCGTTCACGTTACGCTGAGACTCTTGCAACATCGCCTCGATATCGCGCATCACCGGTTCCAGATATTGGCTCTCGTGCAAGAACATGCCGTACCAGTTCGCTACCTGATCCTTCCAGTATTGTTGCCATTTGCTCAACGTATATTTCTCTAGGAAGCGGTGCGCCCCGATAATCAACATAGGAGCGGCAGCCTCGAAACCGACCCGTCCCTTGATACCGATGATCGTATCGCCCACGTGCATATCACGGCCGATACCGTAAGCGGCCCCGATCTCCTCGATCTTCTGGATAGCGGCGATCTTATCCTCGAACACCTCACCATTCACGGCATGAACCTCACCGTTCTTGAACTCGATGCGCAATTGCTCGCTGCCGGTCTTCTCCACTTGTTTCAGATAAGCGCTCTCGGGCAGTCCTTGTGCGGAATCAAGAATCTCGCCACCGCAGATAGAGGTTCCCCAAAGACCTACGTTATAGGAATATTTCAACTTCGTGAAATCGGCCTCGAAACCGTGCTCCTTCAAGTAGTTGATCTCTTCCTCGCGGCTCAAGGCCATATCGCGGGTCAACGTGATAATCTCCACGTTCGGAGCCAATACCAAGAAAGTCATATCGAAACGGATCTGGTCGTTACCGGCTCCGGTAGAACCATGGGCGATAGCGTCGGCGCCAATCTCGTTCGCGTAGCGGGGGCGATCGCCAAGGCTTGGAAGATACGCTCGGAGCTTACGGAGATCGGATACGTACCATTACGCAGCACGTTTCCGAAAATCATGTACTTCAAGCTCTTCTCGTAATACTCTTTCGTAACGTCGATCGTCACGTATTTCGTGGCGCCTAGCTTATAGGCGTTCTCCTCGTTTTGTTTCAATTGTTCCTCGCTGAAACCACCTGTGTTAGCGCAAGCGGCGTATACCTCGTATCCTTTTTCTTTAGCCAGATACATGACCGTGAATGAGGTATCCAAACCTCCGCTGAACGCTACTACTACTTTCTTCTTCATCGTTTCTTTATTTTATGTTGTTTTTCTATCGTATTAATTTAGTCCTTTTTAGTCTGATTACGGGCCTCCCGCTCTCGTTGCGCACGATGCGGATCGGCCGGGTCGAACAGCATGGCCGTGCAGATGCAATACTTACGTTCGGTGCGTTCCAAGATATCGTGGTTCACGCAACCGTTGCAACCTCGCCAGAAAGCCTCATCGTCCGTCAAGTCGGAGAACGTAACCGGTACATATCCCAGCTCGGTATTCATCTTCATCACGGCAGCGCCGGAGGTAAGGCTGAATATCTTCGCTTTCGGCCAGCGCATGCGGGCAAGTTGGAAAGTCATGTCTTTGATGCGTTTCGCGATACCCAAGCCCCGGAAATCCGGATGTACGATCAAGCCGGAGGTAGTCACGTACTGCTTGTTTCCCCATGACTCGATATAACTAAACCCGGCGAACTCGTTTCCCGCCAAGGCGATCACCGCTTTGCCCTCTTTCATCTTCTGGGCCACATACTCGTGCGTACGTTTGGCGATACCCGTGCCCCGGACTTTAGCGGCAGACTCGATCGTATCTAGGATCGTATCCACATATACCTCGTGAGAGGCATCAGCGATCATAACATCAATTTCTATTTCTTGTTCCATTTTATTGTTTGTTCTTAGTTTTTTCCTTTTATATAAAATGTGATAAAGCGGCAATCACCTTCTCTTGGCTCACACCGTTGCGGGGGATTACCAAGATCGTATCGTCTCCGGCTATGGTGGCCAGTATCTCGCTGGGGGCATGGGAGTCTATGTCCGAGGCAATTCCCATGGCGTAACCCGGTCGTGTCTTCACCACCGCCAAGTTTCCGGAAAACTCGATATTCGGCTTTTTCTTGCCTTCAGGCTGTGCTTGTTTGCTTATACTCTCTTCGGGAAGGCGATATACATAATCTCCGGTTCCGTCGTGTACCTTGGCTACTTTCAGTTGCTTGATGTCGCGGGAAAGCGTAGCTTGCGTAACCGAGAATCCGCTATCTTCCAGTTCTTTAAGCAGTTCTTCTTGATTACTTATCACTTTCGTCTGTATAATACCGCAAATGGCATCCAATCGTTCCTTCTTTGTACTCATGTTGTATATTTATGCAAAACAGGCTGCAAATATAAAGAGTATTGTTGAATAAATATACAATCAAGGGCTTTTTTTTCTGATATAAGTAGGGGGTAAGGGATTTTCCTGCTTAGTCTAGGTTTAATCACTGTAAGTGTTAGGCATTTCATCTATTTATATTCATCTTCTATCAGCCGTTGGAGGATCATGCAACAGCTGTTAGAAGATCATGTACCAATTGGTAGATGATTATGCAACGGATGGTAGATGATGAATGTCATTCAAAGAAAAGGCTAATACTTCCTATAGAAAGAACGAAAGGGTGTGGTCGTTTTGAACAAAATGGTAGTATCTTTGCGTTATTAAAAAGAGAGTATCAGGTTTAATTTCAAGTAAAAGGATATGAGAAAAATAGCAAGTTTATTCGTGGCCTTGCTTTTATTGGCAGGCTGTTCCAGCGTACCGTTGACAGGACGTAAGCAAGTGTTGTTGGTTTCGGACCAAGAGGTGTTGTCGTCCAGCCTTACCCAGTATAACGATTATATAAAGACGGCGAAAAAATCGACGAACGTGAACAAGAGCGCTATGGTAACCCGGGTCGGAAAGAAGATAGCCGCCGCTACGGAGGACTATTTGCGGGCGAACGGGATGACGGATGAGGTAAAAAACTTCTCTTGGGAGTTTAATTTGGTGAATGATCCGCAGGTGAACGCCTTCTGTATGCCGGGAGGCAAGATCGTGGTGTACGAGGGATTGCTGCCTTTAGTTTCCTCGGACGATGAATTGGCGGTGGTCATCGGGCATGAGGTCGCCCATGCCGTAGCTAAACACAGCAATGAGCGTATGAGCCAGCAACTAATGGCCCAATATGGGGCGGCTATTTTAGGTGCGGCCGTAAGCAATAAGAGCGCGGCGGTACAGCAAGCGGCCAATACAGTATATGGTGTGGGAGCGCAGTATGGCGTAATGCTTCCTTTCTCCCGTAAGCACGAGTCGGAAGCGGATTATATGGGATTGGTATTCATGACTATGGCGGGATACAATCCGGACGTGGCAGTCAACTTCTGGCAAAAGATGTCCGCCGGAAAGAGTGGCTCTACGCCGGAATTTATGAGTACGCACCCCAGTGATGCCACTCGTATAGCGGAAATCCAAAAAGTCCTACCCGCAATCAAAACCAAATACAAAAAGTAGTTGACAGTTGACAAGTGACAGTTATTTTATCACTTGTCTCAATTTTCAATTAAACAAGATTCCCATCTTGTTCATTAAGAAACAAGCATTCATATTCTGGGCTATTCCTTCTCTTAGTTGATAAGAGAAGGATAGCTCCTCGTCTTTTATATCCGCTTCGAAGCGGTAATTCTTTATTTGTTCCGGGAACTCTTCCTCCAAAGTACCCAACACTAAATCGTGGGTGGCGATGATGCCGCAAGCCTTATAAGCGACCAGCTGTTTCATAAGGGCAAGAGAGCCTTTCTGCTTGTCGATAGAATTTGTTCCCTTCAAGATCTCGTCCAAGATGATAAATAGCTTCTCCCCGTTTTGCAGCCTGTCGATAATCATTTTCAGCCGTTTCAACTCCGCGAAGAAATAAGACTCGTTGCTAGCCAAGGAATCCGAGGTACGTAAGCTGGTAACCATGTGGGCGGGATAAACCGTCAAGGAGGCGGCGCAGACCGGAGCGCCTACGCAAGCCAATAAGTAATTGACACCGATCGTCCGGAGGTATGTACTTTTTCCGGCCATATTCGCTCCGGTGATAATCAGGAACCAAGGACTTTTGCGGATATCGATATCGTTCTTTACGCAGACTTCCCGGTTCAAAAGAGGATGTCCCAAAGCCTTGCCTTCCATCTGGAAATAAGTGTCGGCAATCTCCGGATAGATGTATTCCGGATGGTTGAAAGCGAAACCACCCAACGAGTTCAGCGCGTCGAAACGAGCCAGCGCGTCGAACCAAAGCGGAAGTTTATCGGAGTAAGTCTGAATCCAGCGTTCCAAAAGGATGGCATGGCGTGTATCCCGCAAGTAGAAGAGATTGAAAATGATACCCGCCAAACTGAATCGTTGGTCTAATCCTCCGATATACGACGACAAGCGTTTGATAGCATGCGAGGCCAATTCCTTCTCATTCGCTAATTGTCCGCTGATCTCTTTCAGCTCTTCCGACTGGAAATTATCTTCTTCCACACATTGCATCAGCTTTGAGTACCGATTGAAAATAGACTCCATCTTATTGACGGTCGCGTAAAGCGCATTGATTTCCTTGGCTCGTCCGTAAGCGATCACTAACGTGATTAAGAAATAAATATTCAATAAACTCCCGCTGATCCAATCCAGTGAGTAAGCGATACCCAATACGATCCACAACACTGGGACCGCCCAGATCAATAGTTTCCACGGTAGGCTATCAACGAATTTATGCTTACGCTGAGTGAGTCGGTCCATAAAGTTGATATCGTTGTCTCTCGTATCTTGCGTGTCCTGCCGGATGATTCCCGTCACATAGAAATGCTGCCGTAAGGCGGATAAAGTCGCTAATTCCTTGACAGCCTCTTGCCGTTTGACGATCTCCTTCTTATCCGTCAAGGGATTCGAGAGCCAATCGGCCAGTCGTTCCCGCCCGAACCCGGTTACGGTACGATTGAGCGATTGAAACAAGGAGCGGTCTCCAAACACATCCAGATCCAAGCAGAAAGAGTGCTCGCCCGAGATCTTATCGGCTGCCCCGTCGAATGCGCTGAAATCATAGTCCAGTCCTTTTAGCTCATCCTCGTTCAGTTTGATCAAGGTCTCGGCGTATACTTTTCGTGCGTACATTTTATTATGGTACCACATCAGGAGCGCGAACGGGATGATATAAGCGAAGGTGATCCCCGTCAGGCATTGCCAACTCTCATCCCTGAATATCCATAAGGAGAGGATCGCTTCCGCCACTAAAGCCAACCGGATACTCCCCATCAAATGGATCTTCTTTTTCAAATTACCCAAGCGCCGTGTATAAGCGTCGATATTTTCTTTGTAATAACTATAGATTTCTTCCATAGCCGCGAATATAGGAAAAATGAACTAACCTCTTGAATTTTGGTTTATATATTATATTCATAGGTGAAACGACCATTATTCATGTAATTTGGGCGATAAAGCCAACTGCCGTTTCCCCTATATTCGCGGACACATTTATAATTTAAGATCATTTATGAAAAAAACGATTATATCCTTTCTCTTCCTTCTTGTTTGCGGTATGGCACATTCGCAAGTTTTAGCGAAAGGGCCGGAAGAGAGTTATAATGCGGATAGTATTCGTGCGATTTTGGATAAGTCACCTTATTTTACCTTATTCAAGGACAATTATTTTATTGGCGGTATCCCTATCGGCAACAAGCCTACGGCGAGAAACTCCGACGTTAAATTCCAGTTGAGCATCGCCCAGCGTCTTACGAAAAGTAAACTCCCCTTCGATACCTATCTTTTCTTGCAATACACGCAAAAGGCTTTTTGGAATGTCTTTCAAGAGTCCTTGCCGATGCGCGACTTGAATTTTAATCCGGGTATCGGTTTGGGGCACCTTATCGTACATAAGAATAAATATATCGGAAAAGGCTATTTGATGGTCGAGCACGAGTCGAACGGTAAAGATAGCATCTTCTCCCGAAGTTGGAACAAGATCACCCTAGCGGCGGCTGTCCTGTTGAATAAGAACTGGGAAGTTCAATTCAAGGGCTGGATACCGATCGTGGATGGTGGGGAAAATAAAGACATCCTTAAATATAATGGTATATTCCAAGTGGCCGCCAATTACCGGACAGACAACAGGCGCTTTAACTGCGGGGTTATCTTGACCAAACGAAAGACTTGGTTCAGCTTTAACACTCAGATCGAGTTGAGCTATAAGTTTAATAATAACGAGAACCAATATTTCTTCCTGCAATATTATAATGGTTACGGTGAGAACCTTTTGGAATACAATCAATACAAAAGCATGCTGCGGATCGGTTTCGTGATCAAGCCGCAAGATTTCAGTATTTACTAAAAAATATCCTTCTTGATAGATCTCATTGATCGGGCGATAGATGTAATATATGATACATTTCGTTTCTTTAGGAAACAATACATTTACAGACTTTGTTTTCTAATATATTGAACGTTTCCCGGATAATTAAAGAGATACGCCATGAAGGAAAAAATTGAACAATTAAAAGCTCTCAACCACAAAGCTGAGTTAGGGGGCGGAGAAGACCGCATTGCGAAGCAACATGCGGCAGGTAAACTAACCGCTAGAGAAAGAATCGAACTACTATTGGAAAAAGGTAGTTTCGTGGAAATCGACAAGTTCGTGACACATACGTGCCATGAGTTCGGTTTAGAAAAACAGCGTCCATTAGGGGATGGCGTGGTCACCGGTTACGGAATGATCGGGCAACGCACGGTATTTGTTTTCGCTCAGGACTTCACGGTATTCGGTGGAGCCTTGTCCGAGACGTATGCCCGTAAGATCTGTAAGATCATGGACATGGCAACGGAACTAGGCGCTCCGGTGATCGGGTTGAACGATTCGGGAGGCGCACGTATTCAAGAAGGGGTTCGTTCCTTGGCGGGATACGCCGAGATATTCCTCCGGAACTCGTTGGCTTCGGGCGTGATCCCGCAGATTAGCGCTATTATGGGCCCGTGTGCGGGTGGAGCGGTTTACTCGCCGGCGTTGACGGACTTTATCTTTATGGTAAAACAAACGAGCTATATGTTTATCACCGGCCCGGAGGTCGTGAAAAGCGTGACGCAAGAAGAGGTTACGATGGAGAATCTGGGAGGCTCGGAAGTGCATAGCACCCGTTCCGGAGTGGCTCATTGCACGGCGGATAACGATATGGATTGTATCTTGAAGATACGTGAGTTGATGTCGTTCTTGCCGAATAATAATATGGAAGAGCCGCCATTCGTTCCTACTACCGATAGCCCGAACCGCATCGATCCGCAATTGGATCTGCTGGTTCCTACTAATCCCAACCAGCCGTACGACATGAAAGAGTTGATCCTTTCCGTGGCTGATGATCAAAACTTCTTCGAGATACAAGAGGAATATGCCAAGAACATCATTATCGGTTATATCCGTTTGAATGGAAAGACGATCGGTGTCGTGGCGAATCAACCTGCCGCGTTGGCCGGTACGCTGGATATCAACGCGTCCGTAAAGGCCGCCCGTTTCGTCCGTTTCTGCGACGCGTTTAATATACCGTTGTTGACGCTGGTGGATGTACCGGGTTTCTTGCCGGGCGTGAACCAAGAGTACGAGGGAATTATCCGTCATGGCGCTAAGTTATTGTATGCGTATTGCGAGGCTACCGTGCCGAAAGTGACCGTCATTACCCGAAAGGCTTACGGCGGCGCTTACGACGTGATGAGCTCCAAGCATATCCGGGGCGATATCAACTTCGCTTATCCAACCGCCGAGATCGCTGTCATGGGACCGGATGGTGCCGTGAATATCTTGTTCCGTAAGGATTTGAAGACCGCGGAAGATCCCGAAGGCAAACGGAAGGAATTGCAAGCCGATTACCGGGAGAAGTTCGCTAACCCGTACCGGGCCGCTGAGTTAGGCTATGTAGACGAGATCATCGAGCCGTCTATCACACGCAGCCGCTTGATCCGTAGTTTTGAGTTGCTGGCCAACAAACGGCAATCCAATCCTCCGAAGAAGCATTCCAATATTCCTCTTTAAAAACGAATCCTTATGATAAAGAAAGTATTAGTTGCCAATCGTGGCGAGATAGCGATGCGGATATTCCGCACCTGCCGGGTGATGAACATCCCGACCGTAGCGATCTATACGCATGTGGATCGCGGAGCATTACATGTACGTTATGCGGAGGAAGCTTACTGCATCTCGGAAGATGAAGCGGATACCTCTTACTTGAAGCCGGACTTGATCCTTGAGATCGCCAAAAAGACAGGAGCCGCTATTCATCCGGGTTACGGCTTTTTGTCGGAGAACGCCGACTTCGCCCGCCGTTGCGAGGAGGAGGGCGTGATCTTTATCGGCCCGAGCGCCGACGTGATCGCGAAGATGGGTATAAAGACCGAGGCCCGTAAGATCATGAAAGAAGCCGGTGTGCCGGTTGTTCCCGGAACGGAAAAGCCGGTGACGGACATAGAGGATGCCAAGAAGGTAGCCGCCGAGGTGGGTTATCCGATTATGCTAAAGGCGCTTGCCGGAGGCGGTGGAAAGGGTATGCGTTTGGTACATAGCGAGGATGAGATGGAAGCGGCTTTCCGTATGTCTCGTTCCGAGGCGGCCAACTCGTTCGGAAACGATGCCATCTATATCGAGAAGTATATCGAGAACCCCCATCATATCGAGGTGCAGGTACTCGGGGATAAATATGGGAACGTGATCCATCTGTATGAGCGTGAGTGCTCTATCCAGCGCCGTAACCAGAAAGTGATCGAGGAAGCGCCCTCTCCATTCGTGAAGGAGGCCGCTCGCCAGAAGATGTTGGCCGTAGCGGTGGAGGCTTGCAAGAAAATCGGTTACTACAGTGCCGGGACGTTGGAGTTCATGATGGATAAGGACCAGAACTTCTATTTCCTCGAGATGAATACCCGCCTTCAAGTGGAGCATCTGGTGACGGAGGAGACAACGGGCGTGGACTTGGTTCGCGATATGATCTTGGTGGCCGCAGGAAATCGTCTGCCTTATAAGCAGGAAGATGTGGCTTGCCGGGGGCATGCCTTGGAATGCCGTATCTATGCGGAGGACCCGGAAAATAACTTTATGCCCTCTCCGGGCGTGATCAAGGTGCGTGAGGCTCCCGAGGGACGTAACGTACGTCTGGATAGCGCCGCTTACGCCGGTTTCGAGGTGTCCTTGCATTACGATCCGATGATCGCCAAGCTTTGCACATGGGGCCGGACCCGTGAGTCCGCCATCTCGAATATGATACGTGCCTTGCGGGAATACAAGATCTTGGGAATCAAGACAACGATTCCGTTCCACCTGCGTGTGTTGCATAATGCGACCTTCTTGAAGGGGAAATTACGATACGACCTTTATCGACACCAAGTTCGATAAGGAAGACTGAAACGTCGCCAGAACAGCGATCCGACCGTAGCCGTGATCGCCGCCGCCTTGAAGCATTACGAGGAGGAGAAAGAGGCGGCCGCCCGTGCGACGACCGTTCCGCTGGTAGGGGAGTCCCTGTGGAAACACTACGGGAAGTTACAAATGTTGGCCAATAACTTTTAATGAGAGGAGGAATGATTATGTCAAAGGCTTTAGCGACTTATTTTGCCACGGTTAACGATATTCCCGACACGGAGTTCAAGGTAGAGATTCTGGAAGACGGGCCTATCAAGAAAGTATCCGTAAACGGTACCGTTTATGATGTAGATTACAATCTGGGCGGAGATACGATCCACTCGATCATCATGAACCATAAATCTCATGGCGTACAAATATCCAGTGTTGGAGATTCCACCTATGAGGTAAAGAATAAAGGTGATTATTTCCAAGTACAGGTGATTGACGAGTTGAAGAAATTACGCCTGTCGAGAACTAGTTCCAAGACGGTCGGCCGTCAGGTCATACAGGCCCAGATGCCGGGCGTGATCCAGAAGGTATATGTCAAGGTAGGCGATGAGGTCAAGGCGGGAGCCCCGCTTTGCGTATTGGTTGCCATGAAGATGGAGAACGAGATCCGTACGCCGATCGATGGGGTGGTGAAAGAGGTGTATGTCAATGAGACGGACAAGGTCTCCGTGGGTGATAAGATGTTGGTTGTAGAGTGAGTTGTCTCGGGGTTATAGTTTTCCCTCGAGAGAATAGGAAAGGAATCGGAGCAGTCCGGTTCCTTTCGCATGTTTGGTAAAATTATCTTAAAAAACATTCCGTCTTTCTATCGTGTTACAGAGTTATTATTTCTACATTTGTAGCGTTTAAACCTAAATCATGAAGTTATGTTGACAGCAATGGTCATTGTGTTCCTTGTCGGTTATTTGATGATCGCATTGGAACATCCTCTAAAGATAAACAAGGCGGGAACGGCTTTGCTTATCGGTACGGTCTTATGGGTTATGTACACGTACGCGGCCCCGTTTTTCATCCCGAGGGCCTCGGCAGAGGAATTCAGCTTGTTCTTGGAATCGTTCCCCTCTTTGGGTTCTTTAACGTTTAAGGAACAATGTACCCGGTTCGTCGTGGAGCATCAGGTTCTGGATAGTATCGGAGAGATCGCCGAGACACTTATATTCCTGATCGGGGCGATGATAACCGTGGAGCTGATCGATGCCCATGGCGGTTTCATGTTTATCACGAATCATATTACCACGAAGAAAAAGAAGAAACTGCTGGCGTTGATTGCCGTGATCACGTTCTTTATGTCGGCCGTGTTGGACAACCTTACGACCTCGATCGTCATGATCATGCTGATCCGTAAGTTGCTCGGGAATTATAAAGAGCGGTGGGTGTTCGGCAGTATCATTATTATAGCGGCGAATAGCGGTGGCGCTTGGTCACCGATCGGCGACGTGACTACGATCATGCTTTGGGTAAGGGGAAATATCTCCACCTCATCCACGATCCCCCATTTGATCCTGCCGAGTATCGTATCGGCGTTGATCCCGGTCTTGATCGCCATGCGTTTCTTGCATGGCAACGTGACGCCCCCTAACGCATTCTCGCAAATGGAGGCGGACAATGAGTTGCTGAAGAAATTGAAGGATAAGGAGAAGTTATCGATCTTGATCATCGGTGTGTTGTGTTTATTGTTCGTGCCTGTATTCAAGACGGTTACTCATCTTCCCCCGTTTATGGGTATCTTGATGGGAGTGGGTATTCTTTGGTTCTATACGGAGATGCTATACGCCCGTAAACCGATCGACGAGGACTTGAAATTGCGTTTGTCCAAGGTGGTTCACCGTATAGACGGGGCGACCTTGTTATTCTTCCTCGGAATCCTTTTGGCGGTGGATGCCTTGCGTTGCAGCGGCGTATTGTCGGATTTCGCTTTCTGGCTGGACGATACGGTAGGCAATGTGTATGCGGTGAACCTGATTATCGGCGCCTTATCGTCTATCGTGGATAATGTTCCGTTGGTAGCGGGTGCTATCGGTATGTACCCGGTGGCTACGGACGCTATGGTGGCTGCGGCGACTGATCCGGCTTATCTGGCGAACTTCGTGCAAGACGGCGTGTTCTGGCAGTTCTTGGCTTATTGCGCAGGAGTAGGTGGAAGTATGTTGATCATCGGTTCCGCCGCCGGAGTCGTCGTGATGGGCTTGGAACGGATCAATTTTATTTGGTACTTGAAGAATATCTCTCTGTTGGCCTTGGCGGGATATTTGTCCGGTGCGGTGGTATATATTCTCCAGAATTTGATATTATAATAAGTATATGATATTAATTGCGGATAGCGGATCTACAAAGACGGAGTGGTGCCTGGCGGATCAAGGCAGACCGGTCCGTACGGTCGTGACAGCGGGTACCAATCCTTATTTCCAGACACGGGAGGAGATTGCCGGAGAAATCCGGGGTGCCTTATTGCCTGCGTTGAGGGGTGAGCGGATCGATGCCATTTACTTCTATGGCGCCGGTTGCGCCTTCCCGGAGAAGAACCGGATCGTGGAAGAGGCGATTACGCCTTATATCCCGGCTCCCATAGAGGTGTATAGTGACTTGATGGCGGCTGCTCGTGCCTTATGCGGGAGCCGTCCGGGAATCGCCTGTATATTGGGGACGGGATCGAACTCTTGCCTGTACGACGGGACGGAGATAACGGAGCATATCTCTCCCTTGGGATTCATTCTGGGGGATGAGGGTAGTGGCGCCGTGCTCGGGAAGTTATTGGTAGGGGATTGCTTGAAGCGTCAGTTGCCGGCGCCTTTGGTTCGGAAGTTTATGGATCAATATGAGTTGACGCCCGCCTTATTGTTGGAGCGGGTATATAAACAACCTTTCCCGAATCGTTTCTTGGCTACCTTGTCCCGTTTCTTGTTGGAGAATATCACCGAGCAACCGATTTATAATTTGGTCTATACGAGTTTCCGTAGCTTTTTCCTCCGTAACGTGGCGTTATATCCGGGAGCTGATACGTACCCGATTCATTTCGTAGGCTCTATCGCCTATTATTATCAGGAGGTATTGAGAGCGGCGGCCTTATCCTTAGGCTTGAAGGTCGGTACGGTCGTACAGGCTCCCATGAACGGATTGATCCGGTATCATTTTACGAACGAAGAAAAAAATGAATGAGTTATGGCATTTCAAAAGATAACCGAGTCGGAATCGTTGTACGATAATCTGGATCAGATGTCTGTCCGGGAGTTGCTGGAAGGCATCAATAACGAGGACCGGAAAGTGGCGATCGCCGTTGGCCGGGAGATCCCGAAGATCGAGAAGCTGGTAACCCGTATCGTAGAGCGGATGCGGAGAGGCGGTAGGCTCTTCTATATCGGGGCGGGTACGAGTGGTCGCTTGGGTGTCTTGGACGCCTCCGAGATCCCTCCCACGTATGGTATGCCGAATACCTTGGTGATCGGTTTGATCGCCGGCGGCGACCGGGCGCTCCGGAATCCCGTGGAGTCGGCGGAAGACGATCTGGATAAGGCTTGGGAGGAACTTCAACAATATCATATCAATACGAACGACACCTTGGTGGGGATAGCCGCCTCGGGTACGACTCCCTACGTGATTGGCGCCCTGCGTAAGGCACGCTCCGAGGGAATCCTGACGGCCTCTATCTCCTGCAACCCGGACTCCCCGATGGCGGCGGAGGCGGAGATCGCCATCGAGCCGGTAGTAGGTCCGGAGTTCGTCACCGGAAGTACGCGGATGAAGAGCGGTACGGCCCAGAAGATGGTGCTGAATATGATCACGACCTCCACGATGATCAAGCTTGGCCGGGTGAAGGGGAACCGGATGGTGAACATGCAACTGACCAACCAAAAATTGGTGGACCGTGGCACCCGTATGATCATGGAAGAGCTTCGTCTGGATTACGAGCAGAGCAAGAATCTCCTGCTCCTACATGGCTCCGTCCGGGAGGCGATCGATTCTTATCACCGTGAATGGCGGCTGAATCAATAAATAATTCCTATCTTTCGGGGTAAAACCTAAAAGATCGTTGATTATGATGTGGGATTTCATACTAAGACTTTTCGTGGCAGGTATTCTGGGCGCCGTTGTCGGGCTAGACCGTGAGTACCGTGCGAAGGAGGCGGGTTACCGGACTCACTTCCTTGTTTCGTTGGGTAGCGCGTTGATCATGGTTGTCTCCCAATATGGCTTCCAAGATGTCATCCTAGAGAATAGCGTAAGTCTCGATCCGAGCCGTGTGGCCGCCCAAGTGGTGAGTGGCATCGGTTTCATCGGGGCGGGTACGATCATCATCCAGAAACAATTCGTGCGGGGATTGACTACCGCCGCCGGTATCTGGGCGACCGCCGGTATCGGTCTGGCCGTCGGCTCAGGCATGTACGGGCTCGGTATCGCCGCCACTTTGTTGACGCTCGCCGGGCTGGAGCTGTTGAGCGTTATTTTTAAAAGCATTGGGATGCGAAGTTCCTTGGTGGTATTCTCTACCTCCGACAAGGAGGCGATCAACCGGATCGCCCGTGTTATCTACGAGAAAGGTTTCCTGCTGGTAAGCTATGACATGAAAAGACTGGGGCATCAGGAGAAGGACGAGTACGTCGTCAGCATCGTGTTGAAGGCCCGTAAAAACACGGAGGAAAGTCCACTGTTGCTATTGATGGAGCAATTTCCGGAGGTTACGGTGGAGAGAATTGAATAGTTATTCTGCATTGGCGGTAAGTTTTCGTATATTTGCGGCTCGAAACTATTTAATAATCGTACGATGAATTTTATTTCTAAGCTATTCAAGAAGAACGTATCTGAGGCGGAAGAGGCCGGCAAAGGTTCCGTGGAGGAGTTCGTATCTTTAATCCGTGTATATTATCAAGCCGTTATGGCCGTGAACTTGGGTATCACCAACTTGAACATGCTCGCCGATATGGCTTTGTTCAAACGCATGTTGAAGATACCGACCCAGAATAACAAATTGGGTGTCGCCGAGAAATCCCGTGTGCGCAAGGTGTTGATGGAGGATTACGGCCTAAGCGAGGCTTTCTTCAAGGAGATCGACAGCTCGGTGAAGAAGAACTGCAAGAACCAGAACGATATCAAGACGTATTTCTTCATGTTCCAAGGTTTCTGCAATGACTTGTTCAACTTGCTTGGTAATCTGATGCAGTGGAAGTTCCGCTTTTCCATGCTGGTGAAGAAGTTGCTGTATAATATGACGACGAAGACGGTTCACGATATCTTGACCAAGTCCGAGTGGAAGGATATCAGCGTGCAGAAGGCCGCATGGAGCGTGCGTAAGTATGCCGAGAAACTAGGCTACTCCGAGCAATGGATCACGGACTTCGTGTATAACGTCGTGCTTCTGGCGAAAGAGGACCAGAAGAAGGAACTCAAAAAGAACAAGGAAGCATGACCACCGAGCTGCATCCGCTAGGCTTCTTCCTCCCGGAGAATACGAGATTGCTGATGCTGGGAAGTTTCCCGCCTCCAAAAGCTCGTTGGAGCATGGATTTTTATTACCCGAATATCCAGAATGATATGTGGCGCATCCTTGGCTTGATTTTCTATGGGAACAAGGATGCGTTCCTGCGAGACAAGAAGGCGTTCAGCGAGGAGAAGGCGAAGGCTTTCTGCCGGGAGAAGGGGATCGGGATCGGTGATACCGCCATGGAGGTGATCCGCTTGAAAGCGAACGCCTCCGATAAGTTCCTTGAGGTGGTACGGCCGATCGATCCGGAAAAGGTCTTGTCCCAGATACCGGAATGCGTGGCGATCGTGGTAACCGGGCAGAAAGCGATGGATACTCTCCTCTCCGTATTGCCCGGCACGGAGGAGCCGAAAGTGGGCTTCTCGTCGGAATTTTCTTGTATGGGAAGGACGATGAGGCTGTTCCGTATGCCTTCATCCTCTAGAGCTTATCCGAGGCCGTTGGAGGAGAAGGCCGCCGTTTACCGGGGGATGTTTGAGACGTTGGGGATGGTGTGAGGCAAGTCTGCCATACAGCATTCCTCGTTTACGCCCCACCTCTTCAAGGAGTGCGGTAAGCTCGGAAACGTCCTATCTGAATGATGTCCAATTATCTCTTTCGTGTATATACATATTTTAAGTACTTGATGCGACATTAGAACAGGAGAAACGCTGCGATATTTGCGACGTTATTCAGTTTAAAACGTCCGATTATGGAGTTTAATGCACGAACTTATTTTCAGTAAGGTACAGTTGTAGCATCTTATCGCCGTAAGATGTATGATCTTACTGTTGTAGGATGTATGATATTACCGTTGTAAGATGTATCATCTTTCACGGATACTTGACATCTCCTTGTCTTGCGTCTTTTAGCAAAGTGACAGTTTGTAAATTTAAGTCATGGAGAATCGATTCTTTCGGGTAAAGGTAAGGTATGCTCCCGAAAACGAAAGAAAAAAACGACAATCGATTGGTTGATAGGCTAATGTTGAATAACGGCCTTTTATTCTAGCGGAATTTATTCATCGTATTTCATGTTTTGGGGGCAGGAAGGGAAGAAAAACGGTGCTACAATAGGGTTATAACAGGGTAAGAATGCCCATTCGCGACTACTCATAACCCTATTCTTGACTACTTACGATGCCCAACGGCAGTATCGGCGTTGCCTAATACGACTAGTTACGCAGGCTTCCGGCACCTATTGTGTGTGGAAAACGCTGTATTTTAACAAAAAGGGGTGCTTATTGCTACTGCTTTCTCGCTATTTCGCTAGGTTTGGAAAATAGGTGTGTCAAGGTAAATGCTCTATGGAAATCAAAAAGATGGCCGGAGAGCGGTTTGGTTGACGGAAGGATATTTGCAGGGCGAGTACCGTGTAAGATAAAAAGAGAGGAGACGGAACGATAAACGCTCCGCCCCTCTTATATAACAAGAATGAATGAATTATTGGGATAATCTCATCATAAAATATTGCTAGTGAGATACATCTTCTTCATTTATCCGATCAGAGATACTCAATGTCACGGAGAACATTGAGTATCGTGATATTCATTTTTAGATCAATTATTTACGTAAAATCCAATATGCCCAGTTGCGCCGCTAAAAGTTATGACAGATCCTACTTGAACTGTAGATCCATTACAAGAGACTCTATATCCCTTATCTATGGAAACAACTTTATACTTTCCATGTTCAACAAAGTAAACCCATGGACCTCCACTATAAAAACCACTGGTGATAGTATATTCCATGAAATTTTGATCTTCAATAACCATTGATATATGGGCGTCCCCTGATTTTGAGCTGTAACGTACATTTTTGAATACCCTTCTCTTTCTGCGGCATAGGAAGGTGATGGACCATTTACGTCAGCATTGATATTAATAACAGTTGTTGTTAATAGTGCAATATAGAATGAATAATACTTTCTTCATGATATATTTTCTTTATTTTCTTGTTTTAAAATTCCAGAACCAAGCCTCTCCCCAATCACCTGCGCCGGGTTTCGGAGCCGCTAGTTTAAGATGCTCACCATCCGCTTCCAAGATGATGTGATATTCATATTGAGGAGCGAAGGTATCATCAGTGTCTCCCATTTTCACCAGTCCTAATAAAGGAATGGTTCCGGTGAACGTTAATGTACCTTGATCCCGACCATCTTTGGCTACAGCGGATAAGTCCCATGCGATTGTTCCGGATTGACCGCGGCTGGTTTCTACTTTCTTGCCAGCCAAGGTAAAAGTCATCCAACCTTCTAACCCATCTTTGGCATATCCTTTCTCAGTACATTGTTGGTCGATGTCTGTGGCTTGAACTTGCCACCATTCCGGACCTGTGCTTTCCATATAAGCACCATTTCCCCAAAGGCCGTTGCTGGCATCTGTATCCCAAACCCAAGTTACAGAATTATACTCCGGTCCGAATAATCCTTCATAAATAGAAGGCACATCCACATACTCGGAGATCGTCACATCGTTAGAGAAAGAGGTGATGGAGCCGTCTTGGTTCATAGCCCGGACGGTCAAGCTCGTGAGGGGAGGAGTGCCAATGATGGAACCCTCGGTTCCGGTGGCTAGGATGGCCCCGTCTTGATCCAATACCTGTACCGTCAGTGTGGGATTGGTGGAGAAGGTGAACTTGTTTTGTCCGGCCGTCGTTTGCGTAAGCGCTACACGGGCTTGCAGATCCGCCTCGGTTAAGTTGGCGGATATGCCCGGATCACTTTCTGTGATTGGGTCGCAGGAAACCATCATTCCTGCGATCAATGCCATTACTATATAATATATATTCTTTATCATGATTGTATATTCTGAATTAAAAAGTTATTAATTAGCCCAGCCATTGTACTCGGCGTCCGCTCCCCAACCTTCGTTCTGCTGGAGTTCACTGGAGAGTGAGATCTGGCTCTCAGGTATCTTCATGAAACCGGCGGAGGTGTTGTAGCGGGAGGCGTAACCACCATTTTGCGCCTTGTTCGTGGCAGGATTACCAGCGATGTAGATAGGCGTACCTATCTGTTTCTGCAAGGCAGCGGCGGCAATGTGCCAGCGGCGGATGTCGTTCCAACGGGTACCCTCCAAAGCTAATTCCCAACGGCGCTCGTTTTGCAGAGCTTGGAGCGAGTAGCCGATAGCCGGAAGGCCGGCACGCTCCCGCACCTTATTCATACCGGTGGCATCTCCCTTGAGCTCGGATTGCATCAAGAGAACGTCAGCGAAGCGGATCAATACCAAGTCGTGGATGTTGTCCAAGGCTTGGTTATTCGCGCCTTGCGTCCAGCCATCGATTCCGTACATCTCGTTCTCGAAGGTCTTGAAGTAGCCACTCTCGTCATTGGATGTCTTGCATGCGACAGGAGACCATTTCATGGCATAGTAGTCCGTTTCCTGTACGAAGTCCGCCCAACCGCCTTTGTTATAAGCGGGTAATTTGTCCGTACGATATACGGAAGCGTCGCGACGCATGTCATTTGGTTCTGCGCTTGCCCAATCGTTCACGAAATTCGGTGCTACAGGCCCGGCTCCCCAACCTTGTCCGAAGGGGAAGGTATTTGCTACGTCTTGATCTCCGCGAAGACCGAAATGAAGCGCGTAACCATTGGCGAAAGCGATGGTAGTATTCCAACTGGCCAGCTTATTGAACTTGATGGCGAACATAGATTCCGGGTTGACGGCGTTATCATCCTCTACCCATTTCAATCCTTTTCCGGCGGTGTATTCGAAATCGTTCACCGTGCAACGGTTCGTGTAAGCCCAAAGGCTACGGAAGTCGGATGCTAAGGAATATCCGGAATTGTTCACGCAATCATCGATATAAGAGATCACTTGATCCTTCGTTAGGGTAGAGCCGTCGGCCAAGGTGACGGAGGTCAGCGGGTTGTAAGTGGCGCTGGTCAAGGCGGCTATATCTTCGCCATTCCCGTACATGCCGGTGTAGAACAACCAAGCACGGCCTAACATGGCCTCGGCGGTGTACTTGTCGACGTGTCCTGCCTCAAGGGATGACGTACCTCCACGCCATGCGGGCATGATGTCGGCGGCTGTCTTAAGGTCTAGCAAGATCTGTCCCCAGATCTCGGCGGGGCTTGCCTGTGGCACATCGCTTGTCTGGGATGTAGTGATTAGGGGTACACGATTGTACATCGAGGCTAGCTCGTAGTAGAAATAGGCACGCATGAAGAGAGCCTCGCCCATCAATTGGTTACGTGCTTCCGTGGAAGGAAAGTCCGGACAGTTATCCAAGGTCTCTATGGCGCTGTTGGCACGGAATACGCCGGCATAACGGTCTTTCCAGAACTGGCGGGTCATGTCGGACTGATAGTTGCAGAGCAGGTCCATGGCCTGCATCAGCTTGTCGTTCGAGCCGCCCCCGCCTAGCGCGTCATCGCTGGCTAGTTGGGCGTAATAAAGGAACGATCTCTCGGGGTTGGCGCAAACGGATGCCATGCTGGCGTAAACGCCTGCTATCATTTGCTGGGCATCGTCGTACGACTCCGGGAATGTAGCGGTTGTCTTCTCTGTGTAATTGGTCGTGTCGAGCATGTCCTCACAACTGGAGAAGGCTACGGCAGCGCCCATACATATTGCATATATTAACTTTTTCATGTTGCTTTTCTCTTAAAATTTAATGTTAACACCTACCATATAAGTTCTGGGTGAAGGATAAGAACCTAAGTCGATACCTCTTGCCCAAGGATTGTCCTCGCGATAACTATCGTTCGTACCGATTTCGGGGTCCATACCCTTGTATCCCGTGAAGGTGAAGAGGTTCTGGGCGCTTACGTACAGACGTAATTGCGGCAGTGGGCAGTTCTTCCATAGGTTCTTGAAGTCGTAGCCCAAAGTAACGTTCTGGATGCGGAAATAGCTGGCGTCTTCCACGAAGATATCGGATATCTGTTGGAAGTTGACACCTGTGTTACCCGGAACCAGACGAGGATAACGATTGGAGGTTCCCTCACCGTGCCAGTACTCAAATACCTCGGAGGTGTAATTCTCCACGTTGCCGTCGGTAAACTTACGATAAGAGCGCATATTTTGTTGTCCGAAGGCCCCATAGGTGGTTACCGCTAAATCGAATCCTTTGTAACCAACGTTGAAGCTTAGACCCATCGTGATATCCGGGTGCGGGTTGCCGACTTCGGTCTTGTCGTCCTCGTTGATCACGCCGTCGCCATTCACGTCTACGAATTTCAAGTCGCCCGGTTGGATGGAGCTACCTTGCAGGGAGTTGGCTGCGTTGCCTTTACAGTTCTTATCCAGATAAGCCTGCACGTCGGCGGCGTTTTGCATGACACCTTCCGTTTTATAGGCCCAGAAATAACCGATCGGGTGTCCTACTTCCATACGGGATACAGGACGTGTGTTCTCGGCCAGTACCTTGTCCGGACCTAGGATGTAACCGTCTTTGTTGTTGATCTGCGTAACCTCGTTCTTGTTATGGGCAAGGTTTAGGTTCACGCCATACGTCCAGTCGCCCTTCTGGTCGTTCCAGCCTAAGCCGATCTCGACACCTTTATTTTCCACGGTACCGCCGTTGATATAGGGAGCGTTCGTTCCGTAAGAGTCTAGGATCGGGGCAACGATCAACAGGTCCTTGGTTTTCTTGTTGTACCAATCGAAGTTCAAACTCAATCGGCCGCTTAGGAAACGGGCATCTAGACCAAGATCTAGCTGCTCGGAAGTCTCCCATGTCACGTCCTCGTTCGGCATGATGCTGGCATAACCGCCTTGCGTGGCCGTACCCTTGTTGTTGCCGAAGGAATATTGTCCGAGGTGGTCGAACGCTACGGTCGAGAAATATTGGAAGTTATCGATATTACAGTTACCGTTCTGACCCCAGCTGGCACGGATCTTCAAGAAGTCCATCCAGTCGTGCGTGTTTTCCATGAAATCTTCATTGCTCACGACCCAACCAGCCGATACGGAAGGGAACGTACCCCAGCGTTTACCACGGGCGAAGTTCGAGGAACCATCCGTACGTAAGATCACGCTAGCCATGTATTTCTCGTTGAAGTTATAGTTGATACGTCCGAAGAATGACGCTAAGGCGTTATCCCCTGTCGGATATCCTTTGGCTGAGGTCGGTTGCGAAGCCATGCTATTGCTGATATAAGCCCGGTCCCAGTCGGAGAACAGAAGGTCGTTCGCCGTTGCCTCCAGATACTCGCCCATACCGAAACCGCTCTTCTTGAAGGATTGACCGACTAATACATCGAAGTTGTGTTTCTCGATGTTGAAGGTGTAGCTAAGCGTATTCTCGATCTGCCAGTCCCAACCAGTCGTCATGTTCTGGGTAACCTCATTGGTTAGTTTTTGATCGGTAGAGGTTAGTTTATAAGCCGGACTGTAGCCACGGTAAGAACTGGAGTTCTGTTTGTAGCTGACCTGTCCTTTATAGACGAGTCCCTTGATTGGTTGTACCTTCAAGTAGCCAACCATAGTTAATCCGTAGTTTTTGCTCTTGTTGTTTCCACGGGAGGAGTTGACCATTGCGGCGATCGGGTTACTCGTATAAGAGTTGTAGTTGAACCAACCGGCCTTGTTCAAGTCGTCATACATATAGTAATCCCCGTTCTCGTTATAGATAGGAACCAGCGGGTTGGCACGTAACATCCAAGAGATGTCGTTACCGTATTGATTACCCTCGGAGATACCGGAAGATTCATTATGATTATAGTACAGGTTCTCGCCGAATGTGATGATATCCAAGTCACCCTCTTTCCACAAAATATGTTCAGAGTTCATGCGAACCGTGAAACGTTGGTAGTCGGAAGCGACCGGCTTGCCTAGCGTACCTTCCTGTTTCGTGTAGGATACACCCGTGGAGAATTTGGAGCGTTCCGTACCACCGGCCAAGTTCAGGGAGTGGCTGGTAGTGATGGCGTTCTTGTTGCGGATTGCGTCAAGCCAGTTGGTACCCTCATCCTCGCCGCTCATGTAACGGTTGTACTGTTCTTGTGACATGTAATTCGTCCACGTGTAAGGTTGGTTACCCGTGTTGAAGTTCAGTTGGTCCATGACTGCCATGTATTCCTTTGCATTCAGCAAGTCCGGCATCTTATATACGTTCTGGAAACCTACATAGCCGTCGTAACTAACCTGTAATTTACCCTGTTTGCCCTGCTTTGTCGTGATCAATACAACACCGTTGGCCGCACGTGAACCGTAGATCGCGGCGGAAGCGGCATCTTTCAATACGTCCAAGCTCTCGATATCGGCGGGACTTAAGGAATTGATGTCGCCTTCGACGCCATCAATAATGTATAGCGGAGTCGTGCTGCCGTTTGTTCCGGCACCACGAATGTTGATATCGAAACTCTTACCCGGCTGGCCGGAGTTCGCTACGATATTGACGCCCGGGCTTTGGCTCTGCAAGGCACCTAGCGGGTTTGTCGTGTTTAATTTTTGGATATTCTCTCCCTTTACTTGAAGGGTAGCACCTGTCACCAACTTTTTCTTTTGTACACCATAACCTACTACCACTACCTCGTCCAAGCTCTGTGAGTCCTCTTTCAAGGTGATCTGTAAGTCGGATGTTTGGGCGGGTTACGGGAATCTCTTGGGTCATATAACCAATGTAGGAGATCTCTATGATAGAGCCGGGGGCGGCCTCTAAGCTGAACTTACCATCCAAATCGGTTATCACTCCGTTTGTCGTTCCCTTTACGATAACATTGGCACCGATGACTTCCATTCCTGTTGCGTCTTTCACGGTACCAGTGATTCTTTTTGTTTGTTGCATGACTTCCATCGAAGTACTAGGGGCGGCTAACATTTGTGGTATGCCACCTAGCTGGAAGGCCATACATGCGCCTAAAAACAGCGTCGTTTTCTTAATTGTTGAATTCATTATTTTTTACATTAAATCATATAAGGCTAAACTAAAATTCATTTACTCAATAGGGTCATTAGCGGTTAACTGCTAAAAACATTAGATTTTCGGTCCTTCCTCATAGGCAATTGTTTTTTGTTGTTAATATGTATTGTTAATTTCTGTCGCAAAATTACGTCGGATCCCAAGTGCGTTCAAATACTATTTTATCCAAGAATAATACTTTTTTTGCCGGAGTGTATTTTTAACACATCGATGGGGTAGCCGTAGGCATGAAAGCCTTTGTGACTGGTCGCGAAGATAGATGTGTGAAGGAAAAGAGAAGGGGGATTTTGTATAGAAATAGGGGGGATATGTATTTATCCCTGTTAAAAAAGGTCTCTTATACAATGATTTTTGTCTTTTTTGTAGTTATCCCGGAACTCTTTGGGAGAGCAGTTTTTCTTTTTCTTAAAGATACGGTTGAAGTTCGAGAGGTTATTGAAGCCGCAGTCATAACAAATCTCCGCGATGGATCGTTGCGTGTCCACCAGCATGCGGGCGGCGTAACCGATACGGATATCGGTGATATAGTCGGAGAGGGTCTTCCCTGTCCTTAACTTGAAAAAACGGCTGAAAGCGGAAGGGGCCATACCTACGAGTTCAGCCAGTAGGTTCAGGCGGATATCCTGTTGGTATCGCTCGTTGATGTAATTTTGTACTTTTTGGATACGACGACTCTCGGAATGTATATCCGTTATTTTAGCGAACGAGGAACTAGCCAATACTTTGTAGTCCTCCTCGATGGAAAGCTCATACAAGATGGTCAAGAAGTTGATGACCGCATAAAAACTTTGCTCCTCGGAAACCAGCTTTTCCAGTAAATGGTAAACCTTCAAGATGGAAGACATCGGGAAACTGATGCCGCATTGAGCTTTCTCCAACATTTTCCGGATACTGTTGAATTGGTTTTTCTCCAATATATTATTCCCGAAGAGATTGGGAGAGAACTGGATCGTGATCTCATGGATCAGAGGCGATTTACATGCGTTCTGCTCCCAGACATGTTCCAGTTCTTTCCCGGTTATCAATACTAACTCGTATTCTCCGATCACTTCAGCGGAATCACCGACCACACGCCTTACCCCCGGAGCGTGCTCAATGAAATTGAGCTCGTACTCCAAGTGGCAATGGATCGGATAGGTAAATTCTGTCTTACGCCGGTCTACGATTGTAAAAGCAGTCCTTTTCCGATAGTGGGGTTATCTCGCGGATAATGTCCATTCTCTGTTGACAATTTAGTTAGTGAGCCTCGGTCAGCTCTATGACCTTGCTATGGGCATGAGCCGTAGAGAACACGTTCATTCCTATTTTCATCAAGAAATCTCCGCTGAAGGTACCTCCGTCGGTAACCAAGGTCGATTTCTGGCCCGGCATGAGGTTTATCTCTTGTACCTTATATTTCTTATTCGGGTCCAATCCTTGTAGCTTTACGGGGAAAGTCTTTTCTCCGAAGCGAGGGTGGATATCATAAGCGAATAGGACGGATTTGCTTTTTGCCTTATCCACGTACATCACGGATGAATGGTTGGTATCGTAAGGGGAGACTAGACGGTACAGATCGCCGTCGAGGATCGTGCCCTTTAGACGTTTGTAGTTGGCAACTGCTTCTTGGCAGTATTTCATCTCGTCATCGTTCATTTCCTTCAAGCTGATATCGAAGCCCATCTTACACATCATGGCCACGTCGGTACGGAACTTGATGGAGGTATTCTTGTTCCAGCTAGTCACGTGGGCGCACATTGCCTTTGCCGGGAAGAACTGGGAGAATCCCCATTGGATATACAAACGCTCGATCGGATCGGTGTTGTCGCTGCACCAGAATTCCGTGAAATATTTCAATGCCTCGTAATCACAGCGGGCACCCCCACCGGAGCAAAGCATGATCGGTAGGTGAGGGTATTTCTCGGCTACCCGTTTGAATACGTTATAGACACCTCGTACATGGTCGATATACAATTGATTCTGTTTCTCTTTAAGATAGGGGGAATAGACATTGGTAATCGGGCTGTTGCAATCCCATTTGAAGAAAGCCAGATCCGGATTCTCGATCATGATATTATCCACCACGCTGAATACATAATCCTGTACTTTCGGGTTGCTTAAGTCTAAGACAAGTTGGTTGCGATAGTAATAGGTCTCACGATTCGGTAGATGGATCGCCCAGTCCGGGGTGTTTCTCGAAAAGTTCGCTCTTGGGGTTTACCATCTCCGGCTCGATCCAGATACCGAATTTCACGCCGGCATCTTTAGCGGCCTGCACCAGATGAGGAATGCCGTTCGGCAACTTATCGTGTGTAACCTCCCAATCGCCCAATCCGGCCTTATCGTTTTGACGAGGGTATTTATTAGCGAACCAACCATCATCCAGCAAAAACATATCTACACCTAGATGCTTGGCTTCTTTCATTAGTTCCTCCAATTTCTTCTCGTTGAAATTGAAACCGGTCGATTCCCAGTTGTTCAGTAGGGTAAGGCGATCGCCTTTACCATCCTTGATCTGGTAATTACGTGCCCAATCATGGATATCACGACTGGCTTTTCCGGTTCCTTGGTTACTCAACGTAAAGATAAACTCAGGGGTGACGAACCATTCGTTCGGCTTCAATTCATAGGCGGACGCATAGGGATTGATGCCGGAGATGACACGAAGGTTACCGGCGTTGTCCACCTCGAACGTAAAGCGGTAGTTTCCAGTCCAACCGATCGTTCCCATTAAAACATCTCCTGTATTCTCGCTGGCCGGGGCACCTAACCCAATCTCAAAAAACGGGTAAGCGTGCATGGCGGCACGGGAGCCTAGTTTCGTATCGATAATCTTTTTCCCGAATTTCAAGTCTTGGCTGCTCATCTGTACTTCCTTGGCCCAGTCACCGCTAAACTCGGTCAATACATAGCGAGGACTCTCGAAATAAAGCATATTGGAAGCGTATTGGGTAATCGTGACCGGTTTTTTCTCCATATGACGAATCTCGGTCCAAGCCTTGATCACGTTTTCTTTAGCGAAGGTTACATAATGTAATTTAGCCTCCACTGGGTATACATCGTCTTTCAGGGAGATAATTGTCTCCGTAACGTTATTGTCTAGTTTCTTAGATTCGCTGGAAACATACTTGAATATGCTAGTCATGTTTCCGTCGTTATGCTGGATGGCGAAAGCCGGTTCGAAATAATCCTCCGCTCCTGAACAAGGATACACTTCCCATCCACGGGTTGATACGCTGCCATCCGTTCCGGCTTGGATATTCCATGAGAGGTTCTCAAATTCGGATTCGTTTACTAATTTATTTCCCAGATAAGTTTGGTAGAGCCGTCCGTTGGGGGCTACTTGTAAAATCAAGTCCGTCTCGTTGGTCGAGATTAAGATCATCTTTTGATCGGCGGCTTTTACGAATGGCAAACAAAAACACAAAAGGATAACTGTAAGTAATAGATTTTTCATGGTAAATTATTTGAATGTGTAAATAGTAGAGACGTAGCGTGCCACGCCTCTACTAGAATACATATTGTAATTAATTCTGCTCTTTCAGGATCACGTCGTGAGCGCCACCCTCAACGATACTTGTAGAGGAGACAAGCGTGATCTTGGCATGCTGCTGCAACTCTTGGATAGAGATGGAACCGCAGCTACACATCGTAGCGATCATCTTACCCAATGTTACGTTTAAATTATCTTTCAATTTTCCGGCATACGGTACATAGCTGTCCACGCCTTCCTCGAATTTCAAGGACTCGTTTCCACCCATGTCATAGCGCTGCCAGTTCTTCGCACGGTTAGATCCCTCACCCCAATACTCCTTCACGAAGTTGTTTCCGATTTTCATCTTCTTCGTAGGAGACTCGTCGAAGCGGGCGAAATAACGGCCCATCATCAGGAAGTCGGCACCCATAGCCAACGCTAATACCATATGGTAATCGTGTACCAAGCCACCATCGCTACAGATAGGGATATAAACGCCGTGTCTCTTGAAATACTCGTCACGAGCTTTCGCTACGTCGATCAAGGCGGTAGCCTGTCCGCGACCGATACCTTTCTGCTCACGGGTGATACAGATGGAACCACCACCGATACCTACCTTGATGAAATCCGCTCCGGCGTCAGCCAAGTAGTTGAAACCATCTTGGTCAACCACGTTTCCGGCACCAACCAGTACCTTGTCTCCGTAGGTATCCTTGATCCAGTGCAAGGTCTCGTACTGCCATTCGGAATAGCCGTCGGAAGAGTCGATACACAATACGTCAACGCCAGCCTCTACCAATGCCGGAACACGTTCCTTATAGTCGCGGGTGTTGATACCGGCACCTACTAATAATTTCTTATCTCCGCCGGATAACTCTTTCGGATTCTCACGGTGGCTATCGTAGTCCTTGCGGAATACGAAGTATTGAAGCTTCTGATCCTTGTCGATGATTGGCAATGTATTCAACTTATGATCCCAGATAATCTGGTTCGCCTCTTTCAAGGTCATGCCTAGCTCGCCAACGATTAGTTTAGCGAACGGGGTCATGAAATCTTTCACTTTCATGTCGATCGGGTCTTTGCCTTCACGGTAATCGCAACTGGTTACCATACCTAGCAATTTGCCGTTAGGCGTACCGTCATCTGTCACACCAATCGTAGAATGTTCTGTCCGGCGGACTAGCTCAAGCACGTCGGCCAAGGTATTCTCGGGCGTAAGGTTAGAGTCGCTGATAACGAATCCGGCCTTGAATTTCTTTACTTTGCGAACCATATCCGCTTGGCTCTCGATCGGTTGCGAGCCGAAGATGAAGGAAAGTCCTCCGTTGCGAGCCAACTCGATTGCCAGTTTAGGGCCGGAAACCGATTGCATGATCGCGAAACGAAAGGAATATTTAATTCAATAGCGGATTTCTCGCCAGACTTGAATTTCACAAGCGGCGTTTTCAATGAAACGTTTGCGGGAATACATTCTTTGGTGGTTAAACCGGGAATAAGTAAATACTCACCAAATGTTCTCGATACATCGTTTAAGTAGATTGCCATAAGATTTTATATTTACAGGATGAGTTTTTTTAATTGCGCAAAAGTAGCGATTTCTGTTCATATATGAATCACATGTTTACATGAAATGTTCGAAATATGCGTCACGCAACATTTATAGTTATGGATTTGTTATTAATGTAGATTTAAAAAGGAGGAAAATATGAGAGTTGTAGTTGATAAGGCTCAATCCAGAGGGTATGCGAATCACGGTTGGTTGAAAACACATCACACGTTTAGTTTTGCTAATTATTACAATCCGGAAAGGGTTCATTTCGGGATGCTACGTGTATTGAATGATGATTCCGTGGCGCCGGGTGAGGGATTCGATATGCATCCACATAAGAATATGGAGGTTATCTCCATCCCGTTAAAGGGATATTTACGCCATGGGGATAGCATAAAGAATAGCGAGGTGATTACGCCGGGAGATATTCAGGTGATGAGCGCCGGTACCGGTATCGTGCATAGTGAGTTCAACGACAGCGGTAATGAACAATTGGAGTTCTTGCAAATATGGGTATTTCCCCGTGAGGAGAATACCAAGCCTCATTATGCCAGTTATGACGTGCGTCCGGTTACTTCGGAAAAGAATAAGTTGTCCTTGATCATCGCTCCGGATGGTAGCGCTCCTGCGTCGATCAACCAAGACGCTTGGTTCTCTTTAGGAAACCTAGATGCCGGTCAAGTAAAGGAGTATAAGCTACATAGTAAAAATAATGGGGTTTATTTATTCGTGATCGACGGAGAGGTGGAGGTAAGTAATACGATCCTGTCTAAGCGTGACGGGGCCGGATTCTGGGAAACCGAAAGCATTACGATAGAAGTCTTGAAGCACGCTAAAGTTCTTTTGATAGAAGTTCCGATGATGAAATAAATGTTGATAGGTTAGTGCTAGCGGGTATCTTAATAGTTGATGTAACAAAGCTATTAGGGTACCCGCTCTTTCTTTTTAATGTTTTATCGGTTTATCCGTGAAGTAATCGATCATCTGTAAGATCGCCCGGCTACAAGCTGGACAGAATGGGGCGTAGTCGCGCATCATACAGTGATCCATCGGGCGATAAATGCCTTTAGCGATGTAACCGCCTCCCTCGAATACGCCTGCCTTATCTTTATGAGCGTCATCTAATGGGGTAGGTACCGGTGTATTAGCCGGCAGAAGATCTTTCCATTTAGCATCGAAGTTAACCAAGGTCGTGATGTTCGGTTCCCAAGGCTCGTACTTCAAATTATAAAAATCTTGATAAGCGACCTCGGAACTGAAGTATTCATCGGCTAGGCCGGCGAAACTATGTCCGAACTCGTGAACGAATACGACTGGGGTACGTGGGTTATCGGCGGTTCCCATGGCATAAAAATTATACATACCGCCACCACCGTAAGCGTCCGTGTTTACCAAGATGAAGATTGCGTCGCAAGGAGCGTTCCATACGGCGTCACGTATAGACTTCATATCCGGGGTGGTTAAATAGCGATCTACCCCAAACGTATAATAACCGGAATTCAATGCGGTATTCTTGAATATACCTTTACCGGATACATCTGTTCCCGATTCTTCCGAAACGGCATCTACCGCCCAGACATTGAAATCTTCCCGGCGAGTGTCATAAGGCGGGGTCTTAAACAATGCCTCCGTAAAACGTTTGGCATCAGCTACAAATTTCTCTTGCTCGTCCGCCGTATAACCTTCCGCTAAGAATACGAGGTCTACTTTCCCGGAGGAATCCCCGTTATATCGGATTTTTGTGATCCGGTTTTCCTTGAGTTTCCCCGGTCAATAAAAATACTGGCCGGATCAATCTCTTGTTTCAATAAAGGATGGAACTGCATGTCGGCCTTGTCTCTTGCCGTAATCTCAATGATGACAGGAGCTTTCGGATAGGGGATAGAGATGCTATTTGTCCAAGATTGTGTCTCGGTCTTCGCTTGCTCCGTACTTCTCCATTCTTCGAATAACGTATTGAATCCTCGTGAGTAGATCAACTCTTTACCGGCTTTATCATATACATTAATATAATACCCTCCATAACCAAACGGATCGATCAAGTTTTTGACCGGCCCCGCCCAGACAGGTTCTTCCCGGAGTTGTTGTATAGCGGCGGCTTGGAAATCCCAATTTCCACTCAATGCGAAATCAATCCGGAGACTTTTCTTCGTGAAGTGTTTTTCAAAATTAGTTTGTGCCAGACAAGTGAAACTGTAAAGAATGGCGAATAATAATAAGGTTATTCTTGCTCTCATAGATCTATAATATTTATCATGTGTCAACTTTATGACGCAAATGTATATTATTTTTTTTTAGATTTGCCACGATTAGTGTATTATACTCGTTTATAAATAAATTAGACCTATGTTTAGAGAGATCAGACGAAAAGACCGGATTTTGGATAATGAGTTGGCAATTCGTTTATTGGAGGAGGCGGAATATGGTTTTTTGGCCATGTCGGGGATAAATGGGTATGGGTATGGAATCCCGATCAATTATGTAAAGGAAGGGGATTCTATTTATTTCCATTGCGCTCCGGAAGGGTATAAGCTGGAATGTCTACGAGAAAACCCGAAAGTGAGTTTCACGGTAGTTGGCGCTACACAAATCGTTCCGGGAAAATTCACGACAGGTTACGAGAGCACTATCGCTTTTGGAGAGATACATTTGGATTTGCCGGAAGAAGAGCGTCGGTATGCCTTGCGGCTACTCGTGAATAAATATTCATCGGCGTTTAAGGAGATCGGCGAAAAGTATATTGAGAAATCTTTTTACCGGACTAATATCTTACGTCTAGATATCTCGCATATCTCGGGAAAGTGTAAACGATTGTCTCAATAGTATAAGAAAGGGGGCCTAGCCCCCTTTCTTGCAATATATCAATGATGGCTTAAATAATTAGAGACTCCTGCGTTTGTCGCTTTCATGGCGTCTTTTCCTTTGGACCAATTTGCCGGGCAAACCTCGCCATATTCTTCGAAGTGCTGTAAGGCATCGACCATACGGAGAGCCTCGTCTACGTTACGGCCTAATGGTAAATCGTTGATTACATAATGACGGATCAAGCCCTCTTTGTCAATCAGGAACAGACCCCGGTAAGCGACCGGATTTCCTCTGGAGATAAGTTCTCCACTTTCGTTTGTAATATAATCAGCGGCTAATACGCCAAAGTTTTCAGAGATGGTTTTGGAAAAATCGGATACGAGTGGATAAGTCACCCCATGGATACCTCCTTTATTCTTATCTTGGTTTAACCATGCGAAATGAGAAAATTGAGAATCGACGGAGCAACCAACCACCGCTACGTTACGTCTTTCGAATTCCTGTAACTTTTGTTGGAAGGCATGTAATTCTGTCGGGCAAACGAATGTAAAGTCCATCGGATAGAAAAACATGACTACATACTTCTTGCCTACATATTGTTCCAAAGAGAAATCCTCGATGATCTCATTGCCATTCACTACTGCCGGAGCGTGGAATTCCGGTGCCTTTTTACCTATTAATGCTTTCATATTATAATTAATTTGTTTGTTAAGTAACAAGCGTAAGTGAAGGTTTGTTGTTGCTTTTTTAGTAAAGAGACTGATTTTCTTGTGAAATAGACCTAAAGTTTATGCTTTAAAAATTTCTCTGATTTTCAAAGATTTTATTTCTTTGTAACTTATTGGGATGTTAATAAAGAAAGTATATGGAGGTTTCCGAGGTAAAACAGCGTTTGCTGACAGATTTTTTTACATATTATCCCATGGGAGGTGCTCTGTATGATAAAAACGGTGCGCTAATTGATATAAATAAGTCCTTAAACGAGAAATTTCCTTTTACAAATGAAGCGGACTTCTTATTAAATAATCTTTTTCGTACAGATTTGTTGACCGATCTTCAAAAACAATATCTGCGTGGGGGAAGCGTGGTTTCCGGTTCTTTGCCTGTACCGTATTCTATCATCCCCTCAATGAAAGAGAATAGAGAGATTCTTGGATATACCTTATTATTAACGGGTAATCCGGCGGTCGGGCAGGAGGCAGCCGGTTATGACCGGGAATTGAAGGAATTGACGGACATGTCGCAAAAGATGGCGGAAGCGGTTCCTGATACGATCCTTTTGGTAAACAAGCAATTGATCGTAGAGCGGATTATCGCTTATGCTGTGGAGACTTGTATAACGCCGGAGTCGATCAATCGGCGTATCGATGATCTTCCGGGTTTCATTTATCCGGATGAGACTAAGCGTCGTGTGGCCACGATCGTGCAAAGTTGCTTGAATAAGTCGGAGATCATGAATTTAGATTTATCGATTCCGGGACATAACGCTCCGGTCGTTTATTTTAAACTACGGTTGGTACCTGTACATGACCGGTATGTGATTATTTATATACGGAATGTGTCGGAGCTCGTTGAGCAGGAGAAAGCGAATGAGGCGTTAAGCAGTAAGTTGTCCGAAAGTCGGATGATGATGGAGCTTGCTTTGCAGAATAGCAAGATTACGACTTATTCTTTTAATTTCAGCCGATTTAAGTCTTGCGATAAAGTACATTGTAACCGTTGTTTCCAGTTTTATGGCACGACCAATAGTTTATTGAAACGTAATCAGTTCATCTGTCAGGCTTTGCCGCAACTTCGTCACCCGGACGATTCTGGCGACTTTTTCTATCTATTCAATACGATCCGTGCGAATAAATTGGATGAATATAAAATAGATTTTCGTCTAAAGAACGATGATAATACCTATCGGATCTATGAGGTGATCGGTAAGACGCATGAGAAGGATGAAAATGGTTTCCCGAATTTGATTGTTGGCTGTATGATCGATGATCAAGAACGATTGGAGTTTGAGGAAGACTTGATCTCAGCCAAGGAAAAAGCGGAGGAGGCGGATATGCTTAAGTCGACTTTCTTAGCGAATATGACCCATGAGATCCGTACACCATTGAACGCTATTGTCGGTTTCTCTGATTTGTTAGGAGTGGAGGAGGATTTGGAATTGCGTCAAAATTATATTAGCTTGATCAAGATGAACAATGATTTACTTTTAAGTATAGTCAATGATGTTTTGGATATTTCCAGAATCGAGTCTGATATGATGACATTTACTTATATGGATGTTTATTTACCTTCCTTTATGAAAGATCTATATAACTCCATACAATTACGTAAGCCGGAAGGGGTGGAAATAACCTTGGATGCATGTCCCGATATCATATTTAATATAGATCGAAATCGATTATGGCAAATCTGCATGAATTTATTGACGAATGCGGTTAAGCATACCAAGAAAGGTAGTATCTGGTTTGGGTATACGCTTGAGGCTGAGGAGAAAATGATTAAGTTTTTATGTTTCGGATACAGGCTGTGGCATTCCCAAAGATGAATTGGATAATATCTTTGCTCGGTTCGTGCAATTAAGCGATTTTGAGCAAGGAATCGGATTGGGATTAGCAATTTGTAAAGGTCTGGTATTAAAAATGGGCGGTAATATTTCAGTGATGTCCGAAGAAGGATTTGGTTCTACATTTATTTTCACTTTACCTATGAAAAGACCCAATAGTTGGAAAAACTAGTGAACAATACTCTTTGAAATTCGGTTGTCTATATAAGAGATGATTTAGGTTGTAGTCAATTTCCATAATAAGCATTAACTTATATATGCTTTTGGTTTATGTTTTGCCATAAGAAATTCTGGACTTATGGCCTAATCTTTTTGTATCATACCTGTAATCAAAGATTTTATATGACGAAAATAGAAATAAAGAATTTATCTATTCTTTTCGGCCCGGAGAAAATGCGTGCGAAAAGAATGCTAGTAGCGGGAAAAAGTAAACAAGACATTTTGAAAGAAACGGGTTGCACGGTAGCTGTACGTAATGCGAACCTAAAAATTGAGGAAGGGGAGTTATTTGTGATAATGGGACTTTCCGGAAGTGGAAAATCTACGCTGTTACGTTGTATTAACCGATTGAACGAGCCCTCTTTGGGAGAAGTCTTTATCAACGGAAAAAACATAACGACTTCCTCGGATAAAGAATTATTGGATATACGGCGTAAGGAAATGGCTATGGTTTTCCAGCATTTTGGATTGCTGCCCCATCGCACGGTATTGAGTAATATCGCTTTTGGCTTGGAGTTACAAGGGGTTCCTAAAAAAAAGAAAGAGACCAGAAAGCTGTGGAAAGTGTAGCCCTAGTAGGGTTAAAAGGATACGAGAACCAGAAGGTTAGCGAGTTGTCTGGAGGTATGCAGCAACGTGTCGGATTGGCCCGTGCGATCGCGAATGATCCCGAGGTGCTCTTAATGGATGAGGCTTTTTCTGCCTTAGACCCATTGATCCGTGTACAGATGCAGGATGAGCTATTGAAACTACAAGAGAAGATGCAAAAAACGATCATCTTTATTACGCATGATCTTGACGAGGCGATTAAGTTGGGGGATCGTATCGCCATTATGAAAGACGGGGAGGTCGTGCAAGTAGGTACCCCTGAGGAGATCTTGACAGATCCGGCCAATCATTATGTCTCTAGATTTACGGAAAATGTAGATCGTGGACGTATCGTTACAGCCTCATCGATAATGATAACCCAGCCGGTTGTCGCTCGTATCCGTAAAGATGGCCCGGAGACCGTGTTGAGGAAAATGAAAGAGAAAAACTTATATGTATTGCCGGTCGTGGATGGAAATAGGCAATTTCTGGGCGAGGTTCGTTTGAAAGATGTCTTGGCTCTTCGGAAAGCGGGGAATCATGATCTTTCATCGATTGTGATGAAAGAGGTTCCTTCGGTTCTGGAAAACACGACGGTTGAGGATATGCTTCCTTTGTTACCGGAGATCCGGCAGGCCTTACCGGTCGTTAATGAGGCCAATCAATTGGCTGGCTTGGTTTCTACTTCATCGATTATAATCGAGATGACGGGGAAGGATAAAGAGGAAATAGATCAAATTGTTCAAAACGCGATAGAATTATGATAAATATAGGAAAATATATAGAGATTGCCATTAATTGGCTGACTGAGCATTTCGCTCGTTTTTTTGATGTGATAAATGATGGGGTCGGAGGATTTATCGATGCTTTTCAAGATGGGCTGACTTGGATTCCGTTTTATGTGATGATTTTGGGCTTGGCATTGTTGGCTTGGTTCAAGGCAGGAAAAGGAGTCGGCGTGTTCACGGCATTGGGTCTATTGTTAATTTACGGAATGGGTTTCTGGGTGGAAACGATGCAGACTTTGGCCTTGGTACTGTCTTCTACCATTATCGCCTTGATGATCGGAGTTCCGTTAGGAATTTGGACCGCACGCAGTGATCGGGCGGATAAGATCATCCATCCGGTCTTGGATTTGATGCAAACGATGCCGGCTTTCGTCTACTTGATACCAGCCGTTTTGTTTTTTGGTTTAGGTCCGGTACCCGGCGCTTTCGCAACGGTGATTTTCGCCATGCCCCCGGTTGTGCGGTTGACCGATCTGGGAATCCGTCAAGTCCCGGCCGATATTGTGGAGGCTACCCGCTCATTTGGCGCTACTTCCTTTCAGTTGCTTTATAAGGTGCAATTGCCATTGGCTTTGCCAACGATCATGACGGGAGTGAATCAAACGATCATGCTTTCACTTTCTATGGTAGTGATAGCGGCCATGATCTCGGCAGGAGGATTGGGTGAGATTGTCTTGCGAGGAATTACCCAAATGAAAATAGGTTTAGGTTTCGAAGGAGGTATAGCGGTCGTTATCTTGGCTATTATCTTGGATCGTATTACGCAGGGCTGGGCGAAAGGTAAAGTGAATAAACAAAAGAAATAAGAAACATAGAAAAGAAAGAAATAGATATATGAGACGATTTACGATTATTATTGGATGCTGTATGCTTTTGGTGACCTTGCAATTTATTTTCAGTTGTGTGGATAGCAAGGATCGAAAGAAAATATCGATAGCGTACGCTAATTGGGCGGAGGGCATCGCTATGACCAACTTAGCCAAAGTGATATTAGAGGATCAAGGATATCGGGTAACATTAAAAAATGCGGATATCGCCCCGATCTTTACTTCTGTCGCTTCGGGAAAAGCGGATGTGTTCATGGATGCATGGTTACCGGTGACCCATGCGGATTATATGGAACAATACGGGGACCGGCTTGAGACACTCGGAACGGTTTATGAGCATGCGAAATTGGGCTTGGTAGTTCCGGAGTACGTTACCATTCGTTCCATCGAGGATTTGAATGCCCATAAAGATCAATTTAAAGGTGAGATTATAGGGATCGATGCCGGCGCCGGTTTGATGAACTCGGCGGATAAGGCGGTTCAAGATTATTCTTTGGATTTTGATTTGAAATCTTCCAGTGGGGCTACGATGGTTGCTTTCTTGAAGAAATCGATTGATGCGAACGAATGGATCGTGGTTACCGGATGGACCCCTCATTGGATGTTCTCACGTTATCCGTTAAAGTTCTTGGAAGACCCGAAAGAGGAATTTGGAGACTCGGAGCATATCGAGGTTATCGCTACGAAAGGATTCTCTGAGAAAGATCCATATGCAGCCTCTTTTTTCAAGAACTTTAAGTTAACCGATGAACAACTGAGCGAATTGATGTATTATATGGAAGACGGGACACGTACGGAATCGCGATCAGCCCGTGCTTGGCTTGAAAAACATCCCCGAGATAATCAAATTATTCTTACCTTCGCAGGAGAATCAATTGAATGGGAGCCATGAGACAAATTAAGGGAGTCATATGTATTTTAATAAGTATCGTTATGTGTTGGTCTGCTTCAGCCGCAAACAATAAACGTTATGTGAATATCGTATTTATCGGGAATAGTATCACGTTTGGCGCCGGGTTACCGAAGCCTGTCCATGATGCGCCTCCTGTAAAGGCTGCGTTGTTTTTAAGCAAGTGCCCGGAAGTGGCTTCGGTCAAGTATTCCAATAGAGGACAGAGCGGCTGTACTACCGTTGATTATTTGCCGGATACGAATACGCTCTTCCCGTGGGCCGTACGTGCTGCCGATAAATTTAAGGATGAGACTTGGGCGGATTTGGTGTTCTCTATTATGCTGGGGACGAACGATAGCGCGATAGAAGGCACGAACGGCTGCCCGGTAACGCCCGAGCGGTATTATGAGAACATGAAGACAATTATCAATCGCTTATTAGCTTTATACCCGAATTGCCGTATTGTGGTACATCGTCCTCTATGGTATAGCCCGAATACGTATAATGGAGCTAAATATTTGGAAGAAGGCTTGCGAAGGCTCCAAGATTATTATCCGCAAATACAACGATTAGTCGATTATTATGCGTCTCATTTTCCCGGACAAGTCTTTCTGGGAGATACGAAAGGATTTGATTATTTTAAGGAAAACCATTTAACGGATTTCCAAGCGGAGAAGGGCAACGCCGGAGTGTTCTATCTTCATCCGAATGAGAAAGGAGCGGTCCGGTTAGGCGAATTGTGGAGTGAGGCGATTCGTCAGGCTTTAGGGCTTTGACCTCTATAAAAAAGCCATGCCATCCCAAGAAGACGACATGGCTTTTTAGGTCCATTTATAGGTATGACAAGCAAGTATTCGTTTATCTTTTTCCTAATTGATGATCCATTAATACGGCATGATGTTCTCCGTATAATTTAAGTTTCTCGACAATATTTTTCGCTGTAGCCTCTTCCTCTACCTGTTCCCGGACGAAACCCCATAGGAAATCTTGTGTCGCCTTGTCTTTCTCTTCGGAAGCGATATCGACAATCTTGTCGATCAATCCGGATACATGCACCTCATGCTCGTAGATATGCTGGAAAATCTCCAACGGCTCTCCCCATGCCGTAGGAACGGAATTAACTACTCCGATCGTCACTTGTCCGCCACGCTTGATTGAGTAATCGATCATTTTATAGGCATGTTCAAGTTCCTCTTGCGATTGTTTTAGCGTCCAATGCGCGAAACCATCCAGCCCTATCTGAGTGAAATGTACCGACATGGATAAATATAGGTTGGATGACCACATCTCCATGTTGATTTGCTCGTTTAGAGCATCTGATAATTTTCTGCTTAAAATCATAATGGCTTATTCTATTTTATGTTGTTTATAAATAGAACAAGCCATTATCGGTTTTGTTGAGTTTTTACGAAGGAAAGTGTATCGAGGTTATTTGATCTCGATTACTTTCTCGGCCATTTTAGCCTCTTCCTCAGTTCTTTTCGGTATGCTGATACTCAAGACGCCGTTCTCAACCTTCGCCTCAATCTTGTCTTTCTCTACATTGTCAGGCAAAACCATGGTTTGTTGGAACTTGCTATAAGAGAATTCGCGTCTCAGATAGCGTCCGTCTTTCTTATCCTCATTCTTTTCTTCTTTTTTCTCCATAGATACGACCAAGTTGTTGTTCTCATCGATCTTGATGTTGAAATCGTTCTTCGTCATACCGGGAGCGGCTACCTCAACTCGATAATCCTTATCGGATTCTATCACGTTGATGGCTGGAGCTGTAGAGTTCGCTTTAATCATCCAGTCGTTGTCAAATAAATCATTGAATACATACGGTAACCAATTTTGACTTCTTCTCATCGGTGTCATAATACAGTCCTCCAATTATTAGTTAAATATTCTATTTACTATTCTTATTTCTGAACTCGTCCTTTTTTAATCTCGAATTCGCTATAGATACTTCAAATGGTATGCCAATCTGATAATGTGTGTGTTAACTCGGATGAAAGAGATTGAATAAGGTTTAATCCACGCATGGGGAACTTATGTTTCGGGGGATGCGGGTGCAGGGAATAATATCTTTTAGAAACTGGAATAAGATACAATGAAACGGGAATCTGTAATATTGGCATAATATACGTTATTTTGGCACGATAGAATGACGGGTTGGATAATAACTTTTATCTTTAGACGTTCTATTCATGAATCATATGGGATCATGTTATCTAAAACAGTAAAGCTATTATGTCTAGAAGTAAGGAATTGATTTTATTGGCCCAACGTATCCGGGCCTTGTCCCAGACGGGGTTGGTTTATTCATTAAGCGAGTACGATACGGAACGTTATGAAGAGTTGAGCCGCCTAAGTGATGAAATAACGGCTCTGGCTACCGGATTGAAGCCCGATGATGTAGCGAGTGGTTACCGCCCGGCCCAAGAGTATGTAACCCCGAAAGTCGATATCCGTGCGGTTGTCTTTAACGAGAAAGACGAGATTTTGCTGGTCCGTGAGAAAATGGACGGATGTTGGTCGTTGCCCGGCGGATGGAGCGATGTGGGGTATTCCCCGAAAGAGGTAGCGGCGAAAGAGGTGAAAGAGGAGACGGGCTTGGATGTGCTTCCGGTCCGCTTGCTGGCCGTGATGGATATGAGCAAGCATCCGCATCCCGCTATACCTTATTATGTATATAAGTTTTTTATCCTTTGCGAGTTAAAGGGCGGATCGTTTACCGAGACTTTCGATATCTTGGGGAAAGGTTTCTTTCGATTGGAGGAGTTGCCCCCGTTGTCCTTGGAGCGTGTGCTGCCGGAGCAGATCCAACGGATGTATGCCTATTATAAGCATCCGGGCGAAGATGTTTATCTGGATTAAGGATACTTTTGTACCTTCGCGACTTCATTTTAAAAACAATGTTATGAAAAGATATTGTCAGACCTTGGATCTGAAAGAGGATGAGCAGTTGATAAAAGAGTATTGCTATTGGCATTCGCCGGAACATATCTGGCCGGAGATACCGGAAGGAATCCGTGCGGTAGGGATCTTGAATATGGAGATTTACCGTTTGGGAACCCGGTTGTTCATGATCGTGGAGACGCCCGATGATTTTGATTGGGATGCGGCGTTCGCCCGTTTGGCGACGATGGATAAGCAAGCGGAATGGGAGGACTTCGTGGCGAGGTATCAGAAAGCCGCTCCGGGAAGCTCCTCGTCGGAGAAATGGCAGTTAATGGAATGTATGTTTAAATTGCCGGGCGCGAGTAAATAGACGGAAGGATGGAAAAACAAAAGAAACAATCGCTGGTGGCCGCCCCGGGAGGGAAATCTTATTTGGTCCCGTTTATCTTGATCACGAGTTTGTTCTTGCTTTGGGGATTCGCCCACGGACTCTTGGATGTGCTGAACAAGCATTTCCAAGGAGTCTTCACGATGACCAAGGCAGAGAGCGGCTTGGTGCAATTCTCTACGTATATCGCTTATTTCTTGATGGCGTTGCCGGCGGGAGCGTTCATGAAACGTTACGGATATAGGAAAGGGATTATCATGGGTTTGCTATTGTTCGCTATCGGAGCTTTCGGGTTTATCCCGGCGGCTTTTTTGCATTCGGCTACACCTTTCTTGATCGCCTTGTTTGTGATCGCTTGCGGGCTTTGTATCTTGGAGACGGCGGCGAATCCTTATTCTACGATATTGGGGCCGCCTGCTTCCGCCGCCCAACGGCTGAACTTATCCCAGTCTTTTAATGGATTAGGTTGGATATTGGGGCCATTGGTAGGTGGTTTGTTGATATTCGGGGCACCGGAGGGAGATTCGATGGCGTTGACTAAACCTTATATCTTGGTAGGTGGTATCGTCTTGTTCGTAGCGTTGCTTTTCTTTTTCACGAAGTTGCCGGAGATTAAGCTGGAAGAAGAGGAGGAGGTGACCGCTATTGTCGAGGAGAAACCCGCTGCCTCCCTATGGAAACGTAGGCAGTTTGTGCGTTCCGTGGTCGCCCAATTCTGTTATTGCGCCGCGCAGACGGGAATCTTCGGGTTCTTTATTAATTACGTGACGGAGATGGACCCGGGTATCAGTAATTTGCGAGCGTCTCGTATTTTGGCATTCGGTGGAATGGCCTTGTTTATGATCGGGCGTTTGAGCGGTAGTTTTACGATGAAGTGGTTGGCTCCGGGCCGCTTGCTGACTTGGTATTCTTTGTTGAGTGCCGTTTGTATGGCTTTGGTGGTGGCTTCCGTAGGTACGCTTTCACTATACGCTCTTTATTTATCCTTTTTCTTCATGTCCACCATGTTCCCTACGATTTTCGCGTTGGGGCTGGAAGGTATGGGCGTTTATACCAAGAAAGCCTCTTCTTATATCGTGATGGGAGTTGCCGGCGGCGCTTTCAGTCCGATGCTGATGGGATATATCGGCGAGGAGAATATGGCGCTGGGCTTCATCGTCCCGTTGATCGCTTTCTTGTATATCTTGTATTTCGCTATCAAATGCAAGCGGTAAATTTGGAATGCTGTTTTTTACTTATGGAATCCGGATAATAAACCAGCATGGCTTGTGTATGAAGGCTTGGGTTTCATGGGATAAATGTTACGCTCAAGCAATATCTGCTTATCTATATCGTTTTCATTTTAAATAAAATAAAAGAGAGTGGATATGAATAAAGGTTTGTTTTTGTGTGGGCTATTTATAGCTCTATTTCTGGCTGCTTGTGGGGATGATGAGGTTAAAATCGCTAATCAGATGACTTTATATTCAAGGCCGGATACGATTCATCTGGGGGGTGACTTAGGGATGGACTCCATATTGGTGAAGGGCTTCACGGCTTGTGAGGCGTATGATGCGAAATGGGGAACATTGCCCGGGGATGTTGCGCAAGAGTTTGATATGAATGCCTCTTATCTCTATTTCTCGTATGAGGCAAGGGTGGTTTCTTTAGAGGATAGTATTTATGATATAGGGCAGAACTCGTATGCGGAAGAGAAAGCGGGTTTTTTGAAGGATTTTAGTTCGCAAGGCTTCGTTATCAGTTCACAGCATATGCGAGATGATAAGAGGCAAGTGATAGCATGTACCTATTTAATATATGTAGAGAAGAACTCAGATGGAGAGAAGATCGATCGCTGGCTTCCTGTACGGCCGGAGGAGTTGCGATGGCGTTATCTTCGTGTAAACTTTGATCAATTAAAAAATATAGAATGATATGAGACATTTAATCGTTGTATGTTTAGCTTTTATGATGGGCCTTAATGTGGCTTGCTCACGGGTGGAAGATCTTGGTAAGGATGATTTGCATTCTGAACCGACGATAGAGATCGTAAGTGGTGATACCTTGGATATTGTAGGGTTCACTCTTGCGCATGAGCTGGCTACTAGTGAAGGGCGTTTGCCTTATAACGTAGGGGATGAGTTTGGTTATACGGGTTCTTACACCTATAAGTCCTATGTGGTAAGGACGGAATATACGTATCAGGATGATGGAAATAGTATTTGGGTTTGGGAGGATACATTGAGTTCAATAATAGGTTTTTATCCTTATCTTAGATCTGAGGTATATGATCTTGCGGATGTTCAGTTCCATATCCGGTCGTGCGCTCAAGGGGGATCGGTCTCTGTCGGGGAAAGGACGGATAGGTATGATACGGCTCTCCTCCATATCATTCGTTCCGCGAATGGAGAGGATATGGATGTATGGATTCCTTGTAAACCATCGGAATTGAGGTATCGGTGTGTTGTCTATCATTTGGAAGAGTGAACGTTTTAGCCAAGCTCCGGCAGTAGATAATACCCGGAGCTTGACCATATCATTATCACTGCAACATCTGCATCAACTTATCCAACTTCGGAGCCATGATGATCTCCGTACGGCGGTTCTTGCTACGCCCATCAGCGGTCTCGTTATCAGCGACCGGCATAAACTCCCCACGACCACAAGGTTGTATCTGTAGCGGATTCACCCCATAGTCCTTGGTAAGGATACGCACTACGGAAGTCGCACGGATCACGCTTAGATCCCAATTATCCTTGAATTGGGCGGTATTGATCGGCTTGCTGTCCGTATGGCCCCTCTATATAAACGTCTATATCGTTTTGCTTATTCAACACCTCGGCCAACTTAGCCAACGCTTCCTTGCCTCGTTTATCGACCTTTGCGCTACCCGATTGGAACAGAAGCTTATCCGACATGGCTACATATACTTTACCATTTTTCTCGGTTACGGTCAGCTCGTCGCTGTTGAAACCCAGCAAAGCGTCTTTCACGCTACTCAACAGATTCTGTACCTTCGCGTTCTGCGCGTTCATCATATCCTGTAGCTCGTTGATGGTACGCTCACGCTCGTCCAGCTCACTCATCTTTTGCTGTAACAAGGCATTCAGCTTGTCCTGCTCACCCATATTGGTATTCAACATGGTCTGGTAATTACGGATATCACGCCCCATTGTGGTCGTATCCCTTATCAAGGCGGCGATCCGGTTGTTGAGTGCGTCGTTATCGTCCTTACATTTAATCAATTCCTCCTTCAAGACGTCGCCACGTCCGATCGCCTCCAAGCGGCCGTTCTCGGCAAGGAGGTATTTCTTTTTACTCACGCACGAAGAGCATAAAAGGAGTGCGGAGACCGAGATAAATAACAATCTTTTCATTTTACGCATAAAATTTCGTGCAATGTAATATTTATTACAATTTCCCACACGCAAGTTTAGGATATTTGTGTCTCATAAACCAATATTAAAGAATCAGCGGTATGAAAATAAGAGAAATAATACAAACGCTGTTCCCGACAAGAACTTGGAAACTAGCCGCTATCATAGCCGGAGGTGTCCTTTGCGGGCTGGGGTCTTATACCTTATATGCTTCCCGGGCGTGGACCTATTTGTCCGATGACCCGGCTACTTGCGTGAATTGCCACATCATGGGCCCTTATTACGCTACATGGAATCATAGCTCGCACAGCCGTAACGCCACTTGCAACGATTGCCATGTGCCGCACGAGAACGCCGTGAAGAAGTGGTTCTTCAAGGGTATGGACGGAATGCGCCACGCCTCGGTATTCATGATGCGAGGGGAACCGCAAGTGATACAGGCGATCGACGAGAGCGCGGAGGTAATCATGAATAACTGTATCCGTTGCCATACGCAGTTGAATACGGAATTCGTGAATACCGGAAGGATCGATCATGAGATGGCTATGGCGGGAGAAGGGAAAGCCTGCTGGGATTGCCATCGCGAGGTGCCGCACGGGGGTACGAACAGCCTGTCTTCCACACCGAACGCGTTGGTGCCTTATCCGAAGTCCGTATCGCCGGACTGGTTGAAAGATATGCTAAGTAAATAATAATAAATCAGTATAGTTATGGAAAAGAAATTAAAATCATGGCAAGGTTGGTTGCTGTTTGGAGGAACCATGGTCGTTGTTTTTGTTTTTGGGTATGATCGCTGCTTCCGTGAACGAGAGACATGCGGAGGTCACTAGCGTAATGAATAATAGGAAGACGGAGATCACAGGAATCGAGGCTCGCAATGATAAGTTCGAACCGAATTATCCACGTGAGTACCAGACTTGGGAGGCTACGGCGGATACGAGTTTCAAGAGTTTATACAACGGGAATCAGGCGGTCGATGTGCTGGAGGCTCGTCCGGAAATGGTGATCCTTTGGGCCGGTTACGCTTTCTCTAAGGATTATTCTACCCCGAGAGGGCATATGCATGCGATCGAGGATATGCGTAACACGTTGCGTGTGGGCGCTCCGATGACAGAGAACGAGGGGCCGCAACCGGCTACTTGCTGGACTTGCAAAAGCCCGGATGTTCCCCGCATGATGCAAGCGATGGGCGTGGATAATTTCTATAAGGGCAAATGGGCTTCTCTGGGTAAAGAGATTATGAATCCGATCGGTTGCGCCGATTGCCATGAGCCGGAGAATATGAACCTGCATATCAGTCGCCCGGCTTTGATCGAGGCTTTCCAGCGTCAAGGCAAGGACATCACGAAAGCGACCCAGCAAGAGATGCGTTCCTTGGTTTGCGCGCAATGCCACGTGGAATATTATTTCAAGGGCGATGGCAAATACTTGACTTTCCCTTGGGATAAAGGTTCTACGGTTGAGGATATGGAGGCTTATTATGATGAGGCCGGTTTCTCCGATTATACGCATAAGCTAAGCCGTGCTCCTATTTTAAAGGCACAGCATCCGGATTATGAGATCTCCCAAATGGGTATCCATGCGCAGCGGGGTGTATCTTGCGCCGATTGCCATATGCCGTATAAGAGCGAGGGGGGCGTGAAATATAGTGACCACCATATCCAAAGCCCGTTGGCTATGATCGACCGTACGTGTCAGGTTTGCCACCGTGAGAGCGAGGAGACCTTACGCAATAATGTGTACGAGCGTCAGAATAAGGCGAACGAGATGCGTAACCGTTTGGAGACCGAGTTGGCGAAAGCGCATATCGAGGCGAAGTTCGCGTGGGATAAGGGGGCTACCGAGGATCAGATGAAAGATGTATTGAAACTGATCCGTCAGGCACAATGGCGTTGGGATTTCGGCGTGGCTTCTCATGGTGGTGCGTTCCACGCTCCGCAAGAGATTCAAAGGATATTAGGCAATGGATTGGATAAGGCGATGCAGGCTCGTCTGGCTACTGCGAAAGTGTTAGCGAAATTAGGTTATACGGATGATGTTCCGATGCCGGACTTCTCTACGAAAGAAAAGGCTCAGCAATATATCGGTTTGGATATGGCCGCTGAACGTACCGCCAAGGAAAAAATTCCTGAATACGATCGTTCCTCAATGGGTGAAAGAGGCGCAAGAAAATAATCGTTTAGCGAAGAACATTTGATTATGTGGAAACAACCTTGGGGATCTGCTGAAGGCTGGGCCATCTGTGCCGGTTTACTGATTACGGGATTTGGCTTGCAACTGATCACTGGCCCGGTTCAGGCAGGGTTGTTCCAATATCCGGTGAATGTGGCCGGAGGATTGATTTTTCTGCTGGTTCTATGTATAGGGTTTGTTGTTAGCCGGAAAATCACGGTTGTCCAGTGGTTTTCCGGGTTAACGGCGAGCATTACCTCTTTGTCGGCTCTTTTGTCAGTTGTGTTGGTTATGGGATTTGTGGGTCCGGGTATCGAGCGGATTACGATGTCGTGGCCTTTTGTCCTGCTGTTTCTCTATTTCTTGTTTGTCTTGGGCTTTGTCACATTGAAGCGTATCGTATCGTTTCGCTGGCGGGATGTTCCGTTTATGCTGAACCATGCCGGCTTATTTATCACGCTGCTGGCGGCGATCTTGGGAAACGGGGATTTACGCCGTTTACGGATGACGGTTCCGTTGGAGAATCCCGAGTGGAGGGCTTCGGACGAGAAGAATGAGATGATAGAGCTACCGCTCGCCATCGAGCTTCGTTCGTTTACGATCGATGAATATCCTCCTAAGTTAATGCTGATCGACAATACGACCGGAAAAGCGCTTCCCGAAAAGCAACCCGAGAATCTATTGGTGGAGGAAACTCCCTTGGCCGGGAACCTGCAAGGCTGGAAGGTTGAGGTTACCCGTTCACTACCGATGGCAGCTTGCGTGATGGGGCAGGATACGGTAAACTTCGTGGAATTTCACTCCGAGGGGGCGACCACCGCTTTATACGTAAAAGCACGTAACGAACTTACCGGACGGCAGAAGGAAGGCTGGGTGAGTTGTGGCAGCTATATCTTTCCATATATATCGCTCCAGCTGGATGATGCGGTTAGCATGGTGATGCCGGAACGGGAACCGAGACGCTTTGCCTCGGACGTTATGGTCTATACGAAAGATAAACAGACCAAGGAGGCGTGTATCGAGGTGAATAAGCCGCTCTCTATCGCCGGATGGAAAATCTACCAGTTGAGTTACGACGAGACGAAAGGTAAATGGAGCCGGATGAGTGTATTTGAGTTGGTAAGAGATCCATGGTTGCCGATCGTTTATACAGGGATCTTAATGATGATAGCCGGGGCGATCGGATTATTCCTGTCCGCTCCCGTAAAAAAAGAATAGTATGGATTGGAGTTACTTTATTTATTTCGCCGCTCCGGCGTTACTTTGCTGGATAGGTGGGGCATGGTTGGCTTATCGTCCTTCTTTTTCCAAGGGGGCTGTCGCTTGGACCGTGTTTGGCTTGGTTATATTTTCCGCTTTTATCGTAGGGATGTGGATCTCGTTGGAGAGGCCGCCCTTGCGCACGATGGGCGAGACTCGTTTATGGTATTCTTTCTTCTTGCCGGTGGCGGGCGTGATCACTTATGTCCGTTGGCGGTATAAATGGATACTTTCCTTTAGTACATTGTTGGCCTTTGTCTTTATCTGTGTCAATCTGTTTAAGCCGGAGATACATAACAAGACCTTGATGCCCGCTTTGCAAAGCCCGTGGTTCGCTCCGCACGTGATAGTCTATATGTTCTCTTACGCCATGCTGGGCGCCGCTGCCCTTATCGCCATTTACCTGCTGATCCGTGCGAGGAAGAAGGGGATTGACGAGGGGATGATGAGTTTATGCGATAACTTGGTATATGTCGGTATGGCCTTCCTCACGATTGGGATGCTGTTCGGCGCTTTATGGGCCAAGGAGGCGTGGGGGCATTATTGGAATTGGGACCCGAAGGAGACATGGGCGGCTGCCACTTGGTTGGGGTACTTGATTTATATCCATTATCGCCTTCGTCATCACTTGCGTTATTCGGCGGCGTTGGGGCTTTTGGTTTTCTCTTTTCTTTTGCTACAGGTGTGTTGGATTGGCGTGAATTATCTACCCTCCGCACGAGGATATAGTGTACATACTTATAATATGGAATAATTAAAATCAGAGGTATATGAAAAAACTAGTTGTTTTAGTAGCGGGCTTGCTCTCTGTGGCCCTTTTCGCGCAAGCGGAAGAAACACAAAATACGAAAGAGAATACGTTTTCGATGAAAGTGCAGATACGTCCGAGAGCCGAGTACCGGAACGGGGTCTTATTCCCCCGGCCTAAAGATGCCGAGTCCACCGGGTTTATCAATAACCGTGCCCGCTTTTCTTTGGGGTATGAGCGGGATCGTTTGTCTATCGGTTTGTCCGCGCAACATGTTGGCGTATGGGGGCAGGATCCTCAAATCGATAAGAATGGTCGTTTTATCTTGAATGAGGCGTGGGCGAAACTGGATTTCGGATCGGGTTTCTTCGCTAAGTTAGGTCGCCAGTCGTTGGTATACGATGACGAGCGTATCATGGGTGCGTTGGATTGGAACGTGGCCGGTCGTTATCACGACGCTTTGAAACTGGGCTATGAGAACACGAATAACCAACTGCATTTAATTCTTGCGTTCAACCAGAATGATGAGAAAACGATCGGAGGAACGTATTACGCTCCGGGCGCGCAACCCTATAAAACAATGCAAACCCTTTGGTATAAGCATCTCTTCGACAAGAGTTTTAACGCATCCTTCTTGTTTATGAACTTAGGGATGGAAGGCGGTGATGCCGAGAAACAAAACTCGGATACAAAATACCTGCAAACGTTGGGAACGAACCTGATCTATACGCCTAGCCACTGGATGGTAGGCGGTATGTTCTATTATCAATTCGGCAAGACGAAAAGCGGACGGGATGTTTCCGCTTTTTTATGGGCGGTAAACGCCGCTTATCAAATCGATCCGCAATGGAAGATCGGTGTAGGTAGTGATTATCTGAGTGGCTCGGATGGGGCCGACGGGAAATATAAGGCGTTTGATCCTCTGTACGGAACCCATCATAAGTTTTATGGTGCCATGGATTATTTCTACGCCTCCTCTTTTGTCAACGGATTGAATCCGGGCTTATGGGATAATCAGGTAAATGTCGCCTATAAACCTTCTTCCAAGGTAAACCTGTCTTTAGCCTATCATTATTTCTCCATCACGGGCGACGTATACGAAGGTAATGATAAATTGAGTAAAGGTTTAGGTTCGGAATTGGATTTCCAAGTGGATTGGGTAATCATGAAAGACGTGAAATTATCGGCGGGATATTCTACGATGTTGGGAACGAATACCATGAAGGTCGTGAAGGGTGGAAATCCGTCTCATTGGCAAGATTGGGGTTGGTTATCAATAAATATTAATCCGACTATATTCACGACGAAATGGTAACAGTTCTCAAGGAAAAAAGGGTATATTTGCAGGAGTAAACCTTTTTTCAAAACAAGATACGATGGATATAACCGATATGTTTAAAATTCCGCTTTTTAAGAATTTTACGCTTAAGATGCGGGAAGAGTTTTTGGATAAACTTGAATATACAGTAGAGGAGCATCCAAAAGGAAAAACCATAATTCATCAAGGGACGACTTGTAACGCCCTTCATGTCTTATTGAAGGGAAAATTGAACGTGGATGTTTTGGACGTATCGGGTAACATCGTGCGCGCGTGGAGACGATACAGGCTCCACGCACGTTCGCTACGCCTCATATCTTTTCCGAGAAAAACCAGTTCCCCGCTACTTTTACCGTCGATGAGGATGTGGTATTGCTTAAGGGTTCCAAGGAGTCTGTATTTACCTTAATGCATTCTATGCCGTTATTCCTGCATAATTTCCTTTGTGTCAGTACAAGCTGTAATAAATGTACGATGACTCGTTTGAAGGTGCTTTCGTTTCGTGGCATCCGGAACCGCTTTATTTATTACTTATTCGAACATCAGCAAAAGGATTCGAATGTCGTGGAACTAGAACATACCCAAGAGCAGTTAGCGGAGTATTTTGGTGTTACCCGCCCGGCTTTATCGAAGGAAATCGGGAGATTGGTGGATGAGGGATTTATCAGCATTACAAGGAGAAAGGTGACGATTTTAAATAAGACGGCGTTAACATGTATGCTTTAATGCTTTTGGGAAAAAGGTAAAAAGCGTACATTTGTGCCCAAATAAATAACTCCGGTGTATGGGCAAAGTTTTAATTATCGACGACGAGAAGCAGATTTTAGGTTTACTTTCACGCATTATCGGTTTGGAGGGATACGAGGTCTTACAGGCTGCTACTTGTAAGGCGGGGCTGAGGCAGATGGAGCAACATTCGCCAGAGGTGGTATTGTGCGATGTGTTCTTGCCGGATGGTAATGGTGTGGATTTGGTGTCGGACTTAAAGAAACTTCGCCCTCTATCCGAGATCATCCTACTTACCGCGCATGGTAATATTCCGGATGGCGTACAGGCAATCAAGAATGGAGCCTTCGATTATATCACGAAAGGGGATGATAATAATAAGATCATTCCTCTGGTAGCCAAAGCGATGGAGAGAGCTTCTGCCGCTTATCAACAGCAAAAGAAGGAAGCTACGTCCGTCGGGAGGCAATATTCGTTTGATACGATTGTCGGTAAATCACCCGCTATCCAAGCGGCGATAGCGTTGGCTCAGAAAGTCTCGGCTTACGGAGGTTCCGGTTCTGTTGACTGGTGAGACCGGTACGGGAAAAGAGGTCTTTGCTCAATCCATCCATCAACATAGTTCCCGGAAAGGGAAGTCTTTTGTCGCTATCAATTGTTCCTCTTTTAGTCGGGATTTATTGGAAAGCGAGATGTTCGGTCATAAAGCGGGGGCTTTTACCGGTGCTTTGAAAGAGACAAAAGGCTTGTTTGAGGAAGCTTCCGGAGGTACGATCTTCTTGGATGAGATCGGGGAAATGGCTTTCGACTTGCAAGCGAAATTGCTCCGTATCCTTGAGACCGGGGAGTTTATCAAGATCGGCGATACGAAACCTACGAAAGTGGATGTACGCATTATTGCCGCTACCAATCGTGACTTAGAGAAAGAGATCGAGCTAGGACATTTCCGGGAAGATCTATTTTATCGGCTTTCCGTTTTCCAGATCCATCTTCCTGCGCTTCGTGAACGGGTCGAGGATATCCCTCTCCATATAAAAGCCTTTGTTTCCGCTTTTTCCTCCAAGATGGGAAAGAATATCCGAACAATTTCGCCCGAATATATAGATGCCCTGAAAAAACGAGCTTGGAAAGGTAACGTACGTGAGTTGCGTAATGCAATTGAGCGTAGCCTAATTATTGCCGATGGAGATACCTTAACCTTGGATGCCCTCCCTTTGAATATGCAAACCTCCTCTGCGGCGAGTACGGAATCTTATAGCGGTTTTGACCTGAGTGGCGTAGAGAAAATGCATATCCAAAAAGTGCTCAAATACACAAAAGGCAATAAAACCGAAACTTCCCGCCTTCTAGGTATAGGCCTCACTACTCTTTATCGGAAGATTGAGGAGTATGGGCTTTAGTCTCATATTCTGCATTTATGTATACCCGAAAGCATCTTGAAGATATGCAAGGAGAAACGGACATTGCTAAATATTTTATCTTTGCTGAACGTAAACTTAATAATAATCGCTTAAAATACATCACCTATGAGTCTGAAGATTAAAACAAAACTAAGATACGGAATCGGGCTGCTGTTTGCCATGATCGTTTTGCTGGGAGGTCTATCGGTAAAGAACATCTCCGATATGTCTGCCGACACAAGGAACATATTGGCCGATAATTATAATTCTTTGCTCTATTCACGCCGGATGCTGGATGCGCTGGAACGAATCGATAGCGATCCTTCGGCTCAAGCAGATTTCGAGAAAAACCTAGGGCTACAGAAAAAGAATATCACGGAGGTCGATGAGAATGTGGCCACCTCACATCTAGTCGCTCAATACGAGCAATTGGCGAAAGAGCGTAATGAGGAGAATATCCGTCGTGTACGTCTCGCCTTAAATCAAGTCATGAGTTTGAATATGGCTTCTATCTACAGGAAAAGCCAAGTGGCGGAGTCTACGTCTCAAAAGGCTTTATTTTGGATTTGGGGGATTGGCCTCTCTTGTATGGTGGTCGCTTTCGCTTTTTTAATACGTTTCCCCCGTTCGATAAATACCCCTATCCGTATGTTGATGGACGGTATCATGGAGATCGCTAACCATAATTACGAGAAACGCTTGGATCTCGCTAAATATGATGAATTCGAGGGGGTCGCGAAATCCTTTAACCGGATGGCGGAACGGCTTACGGAATACCGGAAAAGTACGTTGGCGGATATTATCCAAGGAAAGAAATATATAGAGGCTATCGTGAATAGTATCACGGAGCCAATCATAGGCTTGGATCGGGATCGTAAGATTCTTTTCGCCAATAACGAGGCTTTGACGATCTTGAATCTCAAGCGGGAAAACGTGATCGGAAAGTCTGCCTCGGAATTATCCTTACGGAACGATTTGCTTCGCAGGTTAGTTCGGGAACTGATCCAGCCGAGCGAGAAAAAAGAGCCGCTTAAAATTTACGCAGATAATAAGGAAAGTTATTTTCAAGTGCAATATATACCGATCCGTGTGTTGGAGAATGGCGAGGCGGAGGTGTATGTGGGCGACGTGATCTTATTGAAGAACATCACGGAGTTTAAGGAGTTGGATTCCGCTAAGACCACTTTTATCTCGACGATCTCCCATGAATTGAAAACTCCGATATCGGCGATCATGATGAGCCTGAAATTGTTGGAGGATGCCCGTGTGGGAGCCATGAACGACGAGCAAAAAGCACTGGCGGAAAGTATCAAGGAAAGTAGTAATCGATTACTGGAAATAACCAGTGAGCTATTGAAAATGACGCAGGTGGAGGCTGGCAAGCTACAATTGAATCCGAAAATAACCAAACCGATCGAATTGATCGAGTATGCGATAAAGGCGAACCAAGTGCAAGCTGATCGCTTCAATTGCCATATAGAGGTGGAATACCCGGAGAAGATTTCCAAGCTTTTCGTGGATAGCGAGAAAATCGCATGGGTCTTGACGAATCTATTGTCGAACGCAATTCATTATACCCCGGAGAATGGCCGTATCATAATCGGTGCCCGCCAGCAAGATCATAGCGTGGAGATCTATGTGCAAGATTTCGGTAAGGGTATTGATCCCCGATATCATCAAAGTATATTCGATCGCTATTTCCGTGTGCCGGGAACGAAGGTACAAGGGAGTGGCCTAGGGTTGGCTATCAGTAAAGACTTCGTAGAAGCTCATGGAGGAACTCTTTCTGTTGATAGCGCAGTTGGAAAAGGAAGTACTTTTGTTATAAAATTCAATGTATAAGAGGGTGAAAAAGAGGGTATTAATTACCCTCTTTTATAATATCGCTTCCTCCGGAAGTGGATGTATCCGATCTTGCCGAACCTTTGTAATGTACATCACTACCTCCGCTTGCCGAAGCCTTGATATAATCGGTTACGTGTGTATAAATATCGGAGCCACCACTGGCGGAACATTCCAACTGGTTTAAGATAAGATCATAAGCCTTGATATCGGAGCCACCTGAGGCGGAATATTCGCCGTTCTCCGCTTTTCCCGTAAGCTTGAGATCGCTACCTCCGCTGGCACGGCCTCGTATTATTCGGGTAGTAAGATCGTTGATGATGATATCGCTACCGCTGGTCGCCTCAATTATGCAATTGGATACGTTGATTGGCTGCTCCATTTTCACGTCGCTACCCCTTGTCGCTATAATTTCCAGATCATCTCCGGATAAAGCGCTTCTCAGGACAAAATCCATACAACCGGACATCTTGATTTTTTCCAGCTTCTTGGAAGTGCCCTCTATTTTAAATCGGGTAGGGCTTAATTGTGTACCATTCTCTGTGGAGATTGAAAGTTCTTCGTTTTTTACTTGAACGTTTATATAAGGATATAAGTTCTCGTCGATCGTGATTCGTAAGGACGCTGATTCTCCTTGCGTATATCCGAAAACGTACGACGGATTTCCCCCACGGCTGAATAGGCTGAACCAACTGTCGCTATACCCCATGGCGGTTGAGCCGACTTTTATCGCTGAATAGTCTCTGACGGAGATTTCTTTCGTGATAATATCCCCATTTCCTTTTACTTTCTTCGCCTCGATAGGCATTGCGCAAAAAGCGATCAACGCAAATAAGGCCATCATTCTTGTTCTCATATGAAGTGTAATTAATTTATACTCTTTTCTTATAAGACGAATGGAGTTGAAAAAACGTTACATCTAAAATGAAAAAAAAGAAGCTATCATTGACTTTTTTTGTGATAGCTTCTTTTTCTTACCCTAATAACAGGGAGGTAGATTAATTACTTTTAGGTTTTTCAACCATATGTTCTACTCTGTCTTTGACGTATTCGACTTGATTTTTACCCGTGTCTACCACGTCCTTTACTTTTTTCTTCGCCTTATCTGTAAGACCGTGGAGTTCGTTCTCCAGACATTCGAACTGTCCTTGATCTTCCATCCTGCGAAGTACGTAACCAACAACTACACCTACGGCTAAACCGAATAATACATTTTTCATAACTACTACTTTTTATGAGTTAAAACATTATTTTTTGTAATTATGAAACAGCAAGTCAACCGATAAGGTTGGTGTTTATTTGTTATTTTTCAGTAAATCCCTAATCTCGGTAAGTAATTGGATATCCGCAGGGGGAGCGACCGGAGCTTTCGGGGCTTCTTCCTTCTTCTTGCTTAAAGCATTAACGCCTTTGACAAGTAAAAAGACGGCGAAAGCAATGATTATAAAATCCAGTGTCACTTGTATGAAATTTCCGTAGTTAATGGAGACCGCCGGAGAGATCACCTTGTCTCCCTCCATTACAGCGTGCTTCAAGGTGATTTTTAAATCCGTGAAATTGACGCCACCTACAAGTAAACCTACCGCCGGCATGATCAGATCCGCTACGATAGAAGATACGATCTTTCCAAAGGCACCACCGATAATGATACCTACCGCCATGTCCACTACGTTACCTCGCATGGCGAACTGCTTAAACTCTTGTAATATTTTTTTCATAAAACAACGCTTTTTATATTATAACAACAAAATTAGCCATAAGTTGAATATTTTCAATGCTTATAGCGAAATTTGAAGAAATTATTTTTGATTTTCATGTTTTTGTTTGACCCATTTGAGCATTGATGTGTTATATCCTCTTTCTTTGGCCTTAGTCAACCTTAATTCCGCAACACTATTATAAAATATTTTTTTTAAGTACCTGAGCAACAAAAAGTTGCTCAGGATTTTGCCATGTCAGAGGATTCACTTAACTTAGTGTTGCAAAAAAATAATCAAACAAAACCTCATCAGGCATGGCAAAAATACAAATAAAATCCGAGAAGCTCACTCCTTTTGGAGGAATATTTTCAATCATGGAGCAATTTGACTCCACATTGTCATCTGTAATCGACTCGACACTCGGTCTAAGGTGTAGCTCGTTCGGTTATCAGTACAGTGAAATCGTCCGTTCCCTCATGAGTATCTACTTCTGTGGTGGCTCATGCATTGAGGATGTCACTACTCATTTGATGAACCATCTCTCGCTCCATCCGACACTTCGTACTTGTAGTTCTGATACTATCCTCTCAGAGCGATAAAGGAACTGACGCAAGGAAACATCTCATACACATCAGATACGGGTAAGAACTACGATTTCAACACGGCTGACACACTCAATACCTTACTGCTCAATTGTATGTTTGCATCCGGCCAACTGAAAGAGGGCGAGATGTATGATGTTGATTTCGACCATCAGTTCATAGAGACTGAGAAGTATGATGCAAAGCCTACATACAAGAAGTTCCTTGGTTATCGCCCTGGCGTGGCGGTTATTGACGACTTGATTGTTGGCATTGAGAATAGCGATGGTAACACCAACGTTCGTTTTCATCAGAAGGACACGCTGAAGAGATTCTTTGAGAGATTTGAGCAGAACGGACTTACAATCAATCGTTTCAGAGCTGATTGTGGATCATGTTCCGAGGAAATCGTGGAGGAAATAGAGAAACACAGCAAATCCTTCTATATCCGCGCAAACCGCTGCAGTTCGCTCTACAATGACATCTTTGCTCTTAGAGGCTGGAAGACTGAGGAAATCAATGGCATTGAGTTCGAATTGAACTCTATTCTTGTTGAGAAGTGGAAGGGTAAAGCATACCGACTTGTGATTCAAAGACAGAAACGGATGGACGGTGTGCTGGATCTTTGGGAAGGAGAATACACATACCGTTGTATCCTGACTAACGACTATGAATCTTCCACAAGAGAAATTGTCGAGTTCTATAACCTTCGTGGAGGAAAGGAACGTATCTTCGATGATATGAACAATGGTTTCGGGTGGGACAGATTGCCCAAATCCTTCATGGCAGAGAACACTGTGTTCCTTCTTCTTACGGCACTTATCCGTAATTTCTACAAGGCCATTATCCACAGACTTGACGTAAAGAGGTTCGGACTCAATGCAACAAGTCGCATAAAAGCGTTTGTCTTCAGGTTTGTCTCTGTACCAGCCAAGTGGATCAGAACATCAAGGCGGTATGTGCTGAATATCTATACCTGTAATAATGCTTACGCAGATATTTTTCAGACTGATTTTGGATAACGCCTACAACTTATGGGTATGATACTGCGTATTGCCTCAAGTCGCATAGTGGGGCAAGGGGATATTGTGGGCAGAAGTGGGTATTTCAGCCTCAATTTATCTGCTAATTCAGTGATGAGAGGACGTTTAGACGCAAGAAGGACGCTGAAGAGCTTAGTTGCGGATTTGAGGGTCAATAAAAAGAGAATAGCCTCTTCTGGGAGTGTAGGCGTACGACTAAGTAGCCATAAATAGTCTGAGGTATTACTGCCTACGAGAGCGTATGAGTAATTATCCTCGTCAATTTCCATAATGTTGTACTCGGCGTAGAACCGCATAAAGAAACACACTTTTAATTTACTAGGACACGTAGGATCTGTTATTTTGGCTATACCTTTCGCTCGTTTGAAGGAACCGGAAAAATTACCCCAATATCCGCTGTTAACAACTTCTATATCTCCATTCGGGAGAAATGAGTATTCCACGGTAGCCCCTACGAGATTATGCTCAAAGCGATGATCAAAGCGTGCTATTTCAAACCATTTCCCCATATAGCGGTGTAAATCCAAAGTCTGGACGGTTTCTTTGTTTATAATGTGTTGAGTGCAAGATAAATTACACTGCATTATAAGACAGATGAGGCCTATTAGTTTAAATCGCATAGGTTTTTATTTTTATCTCATAATAAACATAGAGAGCCTCTAAAAAGTTTGAAAACGTTCATATTTTAGGATTTTTATTTTTTCGACAATCTGTGCTTTAACTTTTAATTTGAAATTTCTATCCTGTCTGAAGTGAGAAATTCGTAGTTGTGGCATTTCCGGACGATAGATTTAGATCCACGTTTTTATATGTTTTTTTGTATTGAAAATTTCATAGTTATGATTTGGAAAAATCATAACTATGAAATAAAAAGTCATAACTATGAAATAAATGACTCTTTACAGTGAAAAAAATATATGAAGATGTTTTAATTGTAAATGCTTGTTTGAGAGTTAGTAATCGTCAAGATGTCTAACTTTGCGTGTTTGTTTTCAGTTGGAATTTAAAATAGAGAGATATGGATGAGAAAGATTTGGTGGAAGGGATGCGAGAGTATATAAGTCTGTTACAAAAGGAAGGACGGTATTCCTCGGCGAAAAGTTATCAGGATGCGATGAACTCTTTTATACGGTATAGCGGGACGGATCGTATCCCATATACATATATAAATAAGGATACTCTTCGCCGGTACGAGGCTTATTTGTTGGAGAAAGGCTGCATGCGTAATACGGTCTCCACGTATATCCGCCGTTTGCGTTGTATCTATAACAAGGCGGTGGAGAATGGCGAGGCGGCGTTTATCCCTTCATTATTCAAGGGGGTTTTTACGGGTGTGGAAAGCCAGCGCAAGAAATCCTTGCCTCTGGGGGATTTGAATCGCCTGATGACTGTCCCGGTAAAAGGAGAGAAGTTGAGGAAGACACAGCTGACGCTTTGCTTGATGTTTCAATATGGGGGGATGTCGTTCGTTGATTTCGCCCATTTGAATAGGGGTAATATCAAGAACGGCATATTGGATTACAATCGCCAGAAGACCGGGACCTCTATGCGGTTGGAGGTCTTGGATACGGCGGAGGCTATGTATAAGGAGCTGGCAGGTGAGAGGGGTGGAGGCTCCGGCTATTTATTTCCCTTTTTAAGTGGGACGAAGAACGGCCATGAGGAATATCTCGAATACAATGCGGCCTTGTCCCGGTTTAACCGGAACTTGAAGACGTTGAAGGAGGTTGCGGGAATAGCCTCGGATGTGACTTCCTACACGATCCGTCATTCCTTCGCCATGGCATTGAAGGAACAAAATGTCCCCATTGAGATGATCAGCGAGTTATTGGGGCATAAGTCCATCAAGACAACCCAGATTTATCTAAGAAGTTTCTCCTTGGAGAAAATGACGGTAGTAAATAAGTCTTGCTTTGAGAATGTATATAATTATATGCCAGAGGTGGGGGGTGAGGCTACTCGGGAAGTAGCGTTCATTTCACGGTGCAAATGTAGCAAAAAATAGCAAATAACAAGCAATCATTAGTTTTAGTTTGTGCTCCGGCCTTGATTCTCCTTAAATCTTCGTTCTTATTCCTAGTGTATAGACATGGCAATAGAGACGAAATGATCTCGTATTTCCTACATCATCACGTCCCTTCTAAAAATCGAACATACATTCCTGTAGAGACGGGGCGTGCCCCGTCTCATCCCCTCCAAATGGTAACTTAAAGATACTATCAGACAGTGGGAGACGGGGCACGCCCCGTCTCTACAACCGGGTGATAACCGTTCTCGCACCTTTAGGCTACTTCCCAAGTAGCCTAAGATTTCAAGAGATGGTAATTTTCAGTAATGCCATATTTGAAAATATAAAACGCTGTTTATCAAGATGATATAAATGATTCTTGGTAGGGCTCTGAATTGCCATGGGGTCTGTTTTCGGGCCACGGGATAACCACTAGAAAAGATAATCATAAGATGGAAATATTGACAGGCAAGTGCTCGGATAGGTTCATGGCGCATGTTCTGAAGCGACGTGACCAGGAGGCCGTCCGCTGGTACGTGCTCACGCTCCCTACCGCCGGTGGCGGGCGTGACAGGATCAGCCCCTCGAAGGGGCTGGACGCTGAGCTTTCCCGCCGTGAGCGTCGTGGGGAGGCCTTGTTCGAGTATTTCTCCCCCTCGTATGTCGAGGCGAGGAAGGTGGGCGGTAAGATGGTCAACACGAAACGGCCCCTGCTGTACAACTACGTGTTCGTCCACGCCTCGGAGGACGAGATCTTCCGCCTGAAGCGTACGCTTCCCCTGTATAATTTCCTCCCCCGGGTTTCCTCCGGCGGGCGGTCTTATTTCCCGTACCTCTCGGATCGTGAGATGGATACCTTGCGTTGGGTCGCGGCTTCTTACTCCAACGAGCTTCCGGTGTACGTGCCAGATAGCGGCCGCTTGTTGAAAGGCGACCGTGTGCGTATCACCTCCGGCCCTTTTACCGACATGGAGGCGGAGGTGGTGGTGCAGCCGGGCGGTGGGCATAAGGACGTGATGGTGCGTATCCTCGACTGCCTGTGGGTCCCCTTGTTCGAGGTGAGAGCGGGGGAGTACGAGTTGATCGAGCTGAACACGGGGGGCAAGCACGTGTATACCCATTTGGACAACGACCGTCTGTCGGAGGGCTTGCACGGGGCCTTGGGCCGTTACCACGCCTCTGGCGTGGTAGTGGATGAGGATGCCCGTCTGGCCCGTGAGGTCCTGCGTGGCTACGCCTCTCTCCGTGGTGAGACCGACGTGATCCGTTGCAAGCTTTACTCTTTGCTCCTTCCTGCCTATCTGCTTTTGGGCGAGTCGGATGAGTTCGATCGTTTGCTCTCCACGATGCGCAGCATGCTCCCGGTGATAAAAGCGGGGCAATCCCGTGCCTTGTTGCTGGTCACGCTGTACGGCTGTACGGACAGCAGCCTCTACCAACGCATGGCGCACGAGCTGGTTGACCCGTGGCTGGACGAGCCTTCTCCCAAGAAAAGTAAGTCTGTGTTGATACGTCGTCTACGTGATTACGACGGTTGGTTGAAACATAATGAATAATGAATAATTCAAAATTCATACATCATACATCATAATTCAAGACATGTCTTCCCTTCCTTCGGGCATCCGTTTGATGAACCTGTTGCGTGACCATTTGACAGAGATCATGGATCGTGAGCGTGCGAACCTGAACTCAATACACCTGTATTGTACGGGATCTTACTGGGTGTCGTTCGAGCGTTCTGCCTATCAGTTGCGTCGTGTGTTTCCGGATAGCGAGACTACGCCGCTGCGCCTGTTCGCTTATCCGTTCCCGATCGTGATGGTGTCCGTTACGGATCGCTCACTCCGTTTGTACGCCCGTAAACATATCTTGAGGAGGGACGAGATGGATTACAAGCTATTGACCGTCCCCGGGCTTCCCATGGCGGATTACCATGTATGGCACGCTGGCGAGGTGGAAGGCTTGCCCCAGCTGACATGAACTCCAAATATGAAGCGCTGGAAAAGTAATAAACTCAATTATGGTATAATGATTTTGATTGATGGTTGGCAATTAGCATGAAATTTCGTATATTTACTCTAGAGGAAAAATAATTGTCATAAATTAATGAAAGCGGACGTGCTAAATTCGATAAAAGAGACCTTACGTAAGGTGATCTTGATTTCCATCTGAAAGGCACTCATAAGGAAATGCCGTCCGATGAGATGGGTAATGGGGCGATAGACACCCATGAGCAATCTTAGGTGACTTGCGTCACTAACCTAAGATATTTTACCAACGCACCTAAGATACATGGTGGATGAACCTAGGATATTTTTTTAGTCAAAACAAATGCTTTGGGTCTGTTACGGATCTGAAGTGACTACTTATATACAATAATCATTATGTCAGAGGAAATCAAAATTGCTGTAGCTGGAACCGGTTATGTCGGGTTGAGTATTGCTACGCTGTTGGCACAGCATCATCCGGTCACTGCGGTTGACGTTATACCGGAGAAGGTGGAGACGCTAAACCGGAAGCAATCTCCTATTCAGGATGAGTATATCGAAAAATACCTAAAGGAGAAGGAGTTGAACTTGACGGCTACGCTTGATGGAGCGTCCGCTTATCGTGATGCCGATTTCATCGTTATTGCGGCTCCTACCAATTATGATCCGGTGAAGAACTATTTTGATACGCACCATATTGAGGATGTGATCGATCTGGTATTGAGTGTTAATCCAAGGGCGGTGATGGTGATCAAGTCGACCATTCCGGTCGGATATTGCCGGAGTCTTTATCTGAGATACGCCCAAAAGGGTATTGAGCGACTCAATCTGCTGTTTTCTCCGGAGTTTTTGCGTGAGAGCAAGGCGCTTTATGACAATCTTTATCCCAGCCGTATAATCGTTGGTTATCCCAAATTGCTAAGCGATGAGTAATTCAATGCGGAGAATGAGGCGATCGAGAGGATTGCGGATATTCCGGGTTTGGAGAAGGCTGCCCACACGTTCGCCGCCCTGCTTCAAGAAGGTGCCATTAAACAGGATATTCCGGCGCTATTCATGGGAATGAAGGAGGCCGAGGCCGTGAAGTTGTTTGCTAATACCTATCTGGCTTTGCGTGTAAGTTATTTTAACGAGTTGGACACCTATGCAGAAGTGAAAGGTTTGGATTCGAGTGCCATCATCAAGGGCGTGGGGCTGGATCCTCGTATTGGCACGCATTATAACAACCCCAGCTTTGGTTATGGGGGCTACTGTCTGCCGAAGGACACCAAGCAGTTGCTCGCCAATTATCAGGATGTTCCCCAGAATATGATGACTGCGATCGTGGAGAGCAATCATACCCATAAGGATTTCATTGCGGACCAGGTGTTGCGCAAGGCCGGCTACTACGATTATAGCGAGAGGAACAGTTTTCGGTGCTCCGAAGAGCGAGAATGCGTCGTGGGGTGTATACCGTTTGACGATGAAATCGAACAGTGACAATTTTCGCCAGTCCTCTATTCAAGGCGTGATGAAACGTATCAAGGCGAAAGGGGCCAAGGTGATCGTCTATGAGCCTGCATTGGAAGACGGGAGTTCTTTCTTCGGCAGTGCCGTGGTGAATGATCTCGCCCGTTTCAAGGAGATGAGCCACGCCATCATAGCCAATCGTTATGATGATTGTCTGGACGATGTGTTGGGAAAGGTCTATACGAGGGATATCTTCGGTAGGGATTGAATCTTTAGATGATGGCTTTACAAGAGAGGCTGGGAAGGAATAAGACCATACTGGCTAATTTTTCCTATCTGAGTTTGCTGCAGGTATTCGCTATTCTATTTCCATTGCTTACCTATCCTTACTTGCTTCGGGTTATAGGCTTGGAATTGTATGGCGTGATCATATTCGCTCAATCTATAATAAACTATGTATCGCTGGTGATCAACTTCGGGTTCAATATGTCCGGAGCGAGGAACGTGGCGATTTACAAGCAGGATAGGGCAAGATTATCCCGGATCGTCACATCCATTTATTGGTGTAAGTTCATTTTATGGCTTGTTTGCCTAGTCCTGTATTTATCGGTCATCAGTATGGTTCCGTTCTTTGAGGATCATTATTGGGTGTATGTCCTCTCTTTCCTTTTGACATTCAACGAGCTTCTGTTACCTATCTGGTTCTTTCAGGGGATTGAGAAAATGAAATATATCACATTCGTGAACCTATCTGCCCGCCTGTTGTTCGTGGTTGCTATATTCTTGTTTGTCCATCGGCAAGAGGATTATTTGCTGGTCCCCTTGTTAAACGGGATCGGGGCTATACTGGCGGGTTGTCTCTCTTTATATATCGTGTTGGGAAAAGAGAGAGTAAGGTTTTCCTTGATGCCGGTAAGGGAATTGCGATCGGCCTATAAGGAGAGCTTGCCCTTATTTGTTTCGATCCTGTCCACACAGATTTATGTGAACGTTAATAAATTGGTGATCGGTTCTTTTCTGGGGATGTTGGAGGTTTCCATTTATGATATGGCGGATAAGGTGCTTCTTTTGATGAAACTCCCAGCCTCCATGATAGCGCAAGCCGTTTTCCCGAAGATTTCCCGTGAACAGAATATTCGTTTTATCAATCATGTGATGTTCTTGTCGGTAGGGATCGCTTTACTTTTCTACATTAGTATGTTCTTCGGTAGTGACTGGTTGGTGTATCTTCTCGCCGGAGAACACATAGAAGAGGCTTCTGTCATTATGCGATTGCTGGGAATCTCTGCGATCTTGACATCTATCAATGGTTTCCTTGGAGGAAATCGTCTGGTCCCGCTAGGCTATTCGTCCGTGTATATGAGAGTGATGGTTGGAAATTGTCTGTTTTTTCTGACGGCTATGGGCTTGTTGTGGCTGACAGGAAGCATAACTATGTATACGGTTACGGTAATGGCCGTAGGGGTGGAAGTGTTTTGCTTTGTGTCGTTAGTTTATAGGAACTGGCGATTAGGGTTGTAGGGTTTAATAAAATAGTAATACTTATTTAGGATATATATCTAAATAAAGTGTTATAACAGAGATTTATTAAGAATATGTTGTTTTTCATTATAGCGTTTTTTCTTTTTTTTATGTGTATATAAAAAGAATGATAAGGGATAGCTTTTCGAAAAAGGTCATATTGTCTTTTTGGACTATATGGTTTATATCTTTGGTTATATCTACTTTCAATCCTTATGGACTTTATCCGGTATCTGATGAAGTATATGTAATCATGTTACTAAATGTTTCTGCTATTATATTAGGTTTTTCTTCTGTAAAAGTTAATAAAAATATATGTTTAGACAAAAAGGTATATTTATATTCTCGTTCTTTGAATCGGTTTATTTATAGTAAAAAATATTTAATAATACTTTTTGTGTCTATCATTTTATTAGGAAGTCTCCTCGTAAAATATTGGAATGTAGTATTATCTATGAATCTTGTAGGAGTTGATGCTTTTGAAATACTAAATGATGATCTTTATAGCATAGATTTTGTTTTTTATACATTCTTTGCTCCTCCATTGTTTTATTGCTCAAATGCTATATTAGCTTATTGTTTGTTTTTTAAGCGAGTGTATAATCGGATGATTATAATATATATATATAGGATTATGCTCTTATAGGTGGAGGTAGAACGAACTTTTTAGTTCTATTGTTTGCTGTGTTTTTTGTTTTTATGATAACTGGAATTAAACTTAAATTTAAATATATATTTTCGTTATGTGTGTTTAGTTTGTTTATATATGTTGTGATTAGTTATTTTTCTGCTTTTAGGTTTGACATGCAGGAGTTTTCATTGGATACTATTAGAGACGGTTGTGAGCGATATTTGTGTGCGTGAACGCATGGAGGAGCTGTTCGAGGAGCATCGTCCGGATTACGTGTTTCATGCCGCGGCTTACAAGCATGTGCCTATGATGGAGGATAATCCGGAGGAGAGTGTCCGCAACAACGTGGACGGTACCCGGGTGATCGCAGACTTGGCGGTGAAATACGGCACGAGGAAGTTCGTTATGGTATCGACCGACAAAGCGGTGAATCCCACGAACGTGATGGGCTGCTCGAAACGTATTTGCGAGATCTACGTGCAGAGCTTGGATCAAGCCATCAAGGATGGGAAGGTGAGCGGTCGCACGCAATTCGTGACGACTCGTTTCGGCAATGTGCTGGGATCGAACGGTTCCGTGATCCCGTTATTCAAGGAGCAGATCAAGCGGGGCGGTCCGGTGACGGTGACGCACAAGGATATCATTCGTTTCTTCATGCTGATACCGGAGGCTTGTAAGCTGGTCCTAGAGGCCGGTACGATGGGTAATGGGGGAGAGATCTTCGTGTTCGATATGGGTAAACCTGTACGGATCGTGGATCTGGCTGAGCGGATGATTCGTCTGAGCGGGGTGAAGGGAATCGAGATCCGGTTCACGGGATTGCGAGACGGGGAGAAGTTGTATGAGGAGGTACTCAATGAGGAGGAGACCTCCAAGCCTACTTTTCATCCGAAGATCAAGATCGCCCAAGTCCGTGCGTATGACTATGCTGACGCCAATCTGCGGATTGATGCCTTGGTACGTGCTTGTGCCGTGGAGGGGGATATGCGGATCGTGAAGCGGATGAAGGAGATCGTTCCTGAGTTCAAGAGCCAGCATTCTAAATATGAGGTGTTGGATGAATAGAGCGAAATAAAAAGTAAATTGCGCTTAAAATAATAGTATTATATAAATGATATTCAGTTGTTTAATCGTCTTCGATGTCTTTGAGGCTTTTATGGATTTATCCGTGAGGGCCTATGCTATTAATGTTGATTTAAATATAGCGTCAAAAAAGAAGAGCCTCCCCAGAGGCATTTGCAAGAAAAGAGAAGGAACCATGTGGGTTTTGTGATGAAAAGATAGGATGATAGAGATTTTGTAGAATCGATATAAGGTCAAGGTTTTGTACCGGTCTTCTTTTCCCGTAAAGGGATTTAGAAGGCTGGTTCTGTTTTTATATATGTATTTGAAAATCCGTATGTAAGTACGGTGTCCGGCCATATGCGGCGCAGGGATAAACATTCCCCCTGCGTTCGCATGATGAAAAAGATCTATGAGCGTTTGAGAGAGAGATTGGGGCATAAGCCCACGGTGAAGAATTTTGACGCGTTCTTGGTAACGTTGGGGCCGGATGAGCGGGAGTCTTGGAAAATGGATGTGTGTAGTTTGGGATATGGAGATTATTATAGGAAGATGCCCGGGGCGTACCGTAAATTTATCCGGAAGTATATGGAGCATGACCGGGAGTGCGAACGGTGTTATATACGTAAGTATACGGTGCGTGGTGATTTGTTGTATTCCCCATTTCGTCCGGAACTCTTGTTGGAGCTAGTGAAGCTTGTGGAGTTTACGGATCGTGAGACTCCCCTTCCTCCTTGGAAATAGCCTCTTGCCTGTTGATGGGGTTTGATTATCCGGGCTCGGTGCGTGGCTTGGCTTCTCATTTGCGAGAGGTGGGGCATTCTGCGGAAGCAGTCTTGGTGCTCGCTGGAAAGAGGGAGGTGACGGATGAGTTTTAAAAAGAGATATGGATTTGAATGTTAGTTAAGAATAGCAGGTTTTTATTGTCTTTGAAAAGAGGTATTTTTTTGGTTTTTTTTATTTTTAATTAGTTGAATATTACTTGTTTGATGGATAAAACTACGAACGTTCGTCTCTTCTGGGCCATCTTACCTTTGTGTCGTGCTCCATAAGGGGTATATAACCATAAAAATTAAAAGATATGGCACAAGGTTTTAAGTTGGTGTTGCGTCCGTCGAAGCCGGGCGAGAAGGATTCAGAGAAAAAGTTTTATGCGGTGTCGAAAACGAATGGTACCTCTAGTATGAAAACGCTATGTAAGTTGATCTCGGCACGTAGTACGGTGTCGTCGGCAGATGTGAAGGCGGTATTGGATAACCTTAATTTCGTGTTGGATATGGAGCTTCAGGAGGGGCGTATCGTAAGGCTCGGCGATTTCGGGAGTTTTCGGATCTCGGTGAGCAGTGATGGTGTAACAGATAAAAAGGATTTCAATTCGAGTATGCTGCGCCCGCTGCGTATCATTTTCACTCCGGGAGGTGAGTTGAAGGATACGAAGAAGACACTGGAGTACTCACGGATCTCCCAAGATGGTACCACCGCGGAGGCTGGTGGCTCTGATAGTGATAGCCTGAGTGAGATTTAACGTGCAACTGGTAATGGTCGTGCTACTTTGCGTGGCCGGCCTTACCTTAGTGTTCTGTGGTTTTTGGGTGGCTCCTTCCGGTGAGATAGATAACAGCGTACTGGTCACATTTGGGGAGATCTGCACGTTTGCCGGCGCGCTGTTTGGGGTGGACTACTCTTATAAATTGAAAATTAAGGATTGAAAATTGAAAATTTGAGTTAAGATGGAAAAGGATGAGAAGAGATTGACAGAGCATTTTCGTATGGACGAGTTTGTTTATAGTGCGATGGCGGTGGAACTTGGACTTAATAATGCGTTGCCTTCGGAGGTAATACCGGCGATACGGAATCTAATGGTGCGGTTGTTGGAACCTTTGCGTATATATCATCGATAGCCTATGTATATCATGAGTGGCTATCGAAGCGAAGAGTTAAACCGATTGGTGGGAGGTGCCCCTAGCTCGCAACATATGAAGGGGGAGGCGGTAGACATTTACACGGTGGACCGCAACCGACTATTGGAGGACTTGGTGGCAAGCCGCCTGAATTTTGATCAGGCGATCCTTTATCGTACGAAGGGATTCATACATCTTTCATTAAAAAAACAAGGGGTGAACAGAAAACAGATTTTATTTAAATAGGAGGGGGTATGAGTGGATTTTGGAAAAAAGGATACTATATATTGTGTTTTATCGTACGTACATTATATAACTTGTTAAGCCTTGAAAAAAAAAACTAAAAAATAATGCCCGATAAATTTGGACCGTATGTTTTATAGCATTACTTTTGCACCCGCATTCGAGAGAGAACGGCGCTTCAGAAATGATGGAAACGTGGAGGTATCCTTGGGTAGGGGATGAGGTTGGCTAGGCCAAGCGATAATTTCCAACCGCCCGGAGATCGGCTTGAGAAAAAAAACTTGAAAATTTTTCATCGAAAAATTTGGAGGTTAAGAAAAAGTCCTTACCTTTGCAGCCGCAATCGAGAAACGATAGCGACAAGAGTTCTTTGAGAGATTTACATAATTCAACAAGTAGTACAAGTATTAGGAAAAGAAATTTTCCGGATCGATACCGTCAATAGAAGTATGACTTTGGACTACGATAAACGGATTCCGGAGCGAGGATATGATAAACAATTTAAACAACGAAGAGTTTGATCCTGGCTCAGGATGAACGCTAGCGACAGGCTTAACACATGCAAGTCGAGGGGCAGCACAGGTAGCAATACCGGGTGGCGACCGGCGCACGGGTGAGTAACGCGTATGCAACTTGCCTATCAGAGGGGGATAACCCGGCGAAAGTCGGACTAATACCGCATGAAGCAGGGGCCCCGCATGGGGATATTTGCTAAAGATTCATCGCTGATAGATAGGCATGCGTTCCATTAGGCAGTTGGCGGGGTAACGGCCCACCAAACCGACGATGGATAGGGGTTCTGAGAGGATGGTCCCCCACATTGGTACTGAGACACGGACCAAACTCCTACGGGTGGCAGCAGTGAGGAATATTGGTCAATGGCCGAGAGGCTGAACCAGCCAAGTCGCGTGAGGGATGAAGGTTCTATGGATCGTAAACCTCTTTTATAAGGGAATAAAGTGCGGGACGTGTCCCGCTTTGTATGTACCTTATGAATAAGGATCGGCTAACTCCGTGCCAGCAGCCGCGGTAATACGGAGGATCCGAGCGTTATCCGGATTTATTGGGTTTAAAGGGTGCGTAGGCGGCCTTTTTAAGTCAGCGGTGAAAGTCTGTGGCTCAACCATAGAATTGCCGTTGAAACTGGGGGGCTTGAGTATGTTTGAGGCAGGCGGAATGCGTGGTGTAGCGGTGAAATGCATAGATATCACGCAGAACCCCGATTGCGAAGGCAGCCTGCCAAGCCATTACTGACGCTGATGCACGAAAGCGTGGGGATCAAACAGGATTAGATACCCTGGTAGTCCACGCAGTAAACGATGATCACTAGCTGTTTGCGATACACTGTAAGCGGCACAGCGAAAGCGTTAAGTGATCCACCTGGGGGAGTACGCCGGCAACGGTGAAACTCAAAGGAATTGACGGGGCCCGCACAAGCGGAGGAACATGTGGTTTAATTCGATGATACGCGAGGAACCTTACCCGGGTTTGAACGCATTCGGACCGAGGTGGAAACACCTTTTCTAGCAATAGCCGTTTGCGAGGTGCTGCATGGTTGTCGTCAGCTCGTGCCGTGAGGTGTCGGCTTAAGTGCCATAACGAGCGCAACCCTTGCCACTAGTTACTAACAGGTAAAGCTGAGGACTCTGGTGGGACTGCCAGCGTAAGCTGCGAGGAAGGCGGGGATGACGTCAAATCAGCACGGCCCTTACATCCGGGGCGACACACGTGTTACAATGGCGTGGACAAAGGGAAGCCACCTGGCGACAGGGAGCGAATCCCCAAACCACGTCTCAGTTCGGATCGGAGTCTGCAACCCGACTCCGTGAAGCTGGATTCGCTAGTAATCGCGCATCAGCCATGGCGCGGTGAATACGTTCCCGGGCCTTGTACACACCGCCCGTCAAGCCATGGGAGCCGGGGGTACCTGAAGTCCGTAACATGAGGATCGGCCTAGGGTAAAACTGGTGACTGGGGCTAAGTCGTAACAAGGTAGCCGTACCGGAAGGTGCGCCTGGAACACCTCCTTTCTGGAGCTTCAGGATTCCGTACCGAGGTCATACGAGGTATTGATCCCTTGTGCTGCTGTTGAGATTATGTTTATTATATAGAATCAATGACCGGAAGGCCGGTCGGAGAGAAAAAAGATGACGCTGGGACGTAAGTCTTGGCAAAGTTGACAGTCCTATAGCTCAGTTGGTTAGAGCGCTACACTGATAATGTAGAGGTCGGCAGTTCAACTCTGCCTGGGACTACTCCGAATGAGGGGGATTAGCTCAGCTGGCTAGAGCATCTGCTTTGCACGCAGAGGGTCAACGGTTCGAATCCGTTATTCTCCACACATCCCGCGAGGGAAAGAGGATCTTTGACATGTTGGACATCAAAAAGAAGAAACAAGTAGAGCGAGCTTAAGATATATCAACCCGTGCGTCAAGTGCGAGGTGAGAGAAAGTAAGCAAGGGCAGACGGTGGATGCCTTGGCTCTCGGAGGCGACGAAGGACGTGATAAGCTGCGAAAAGCCCGGGGGAGGCGCAAATAGCCCTTGATCCCGGGATATCCGAATGGGGCAACCCGGCAGGCTGAAGGCCTGTCATCCCGTAAGGGAGGCGAACGTGGGGAACTGAAACATCTAAGTACCCATAGGAGGAGAAAATAAACAATGATTCCGTAAGTAGTGGCGAGCGAACACGGAAGAGCCCAAACCCATGTCGTCTAGGCGACACGGGGGTTGTAGGACCACGACGTGGCAAGATAGAGTCAAGTGGAACGCCTTGGAAAAGGCGGTCATAGAGGGTGAAAACCCCGTACACGACTGACGATTGAAGCCTAGTGGCATCCTGAGTAGCGCGGGGGCACGAGAAATCTTGCGTGAATTAGCGGGGCCCATCCCGTAAGGCTAAATACTCCCGAGAGACCGATAGCGAACCAGTACCGTGAGGGAAAGGTGAAAAGAACCCCGAGCAGGGGAGTGAAATAGACCCTGAACCCGTCTGCCTACAAGCGGTCGGAGCGTCGTAATGACGTGACGGCGTGCCTTTTGCATAATGAACCTACGAGTTACCTTCCCCGGCAAGGTTAAGTACCTAAGGTACGGAGCCGAAGCGAAAGCGAGTCTGAACAGGGCGCCAAGTCGGGGGGGGTAGACGCGAAACCGAGTGATCTACCCTTGGCCAGGTTGAAGGTTGGGTAACACCAACTGGAGGACCGGATGGGTAAGCGTTGAAAAGCTTTCCAATGGGCTGAGGGTAGGGGTGAAAGGCTAATCAAACTCGGAGATAGCTCGTACTCCCCGAAATGCATTTAGGTGCAGCCTCTTTATAGTATATCGTGAGGTAGAGCGACTGATTGGATGCGAGGGCTTCACCGCCTATCAAGTCCAGATAAACTCCGAATGCGCGATATATATTTAAAGGGGAGTGAGGGCGCGGGTGCTAAGGTCCGTGTCCGAGAGGAGAAGAATCCAGACCACCGGCTAAGGCCCCCAAATGATCGTTAAGTTGAACTA
>VOFJ01003802.1_pt1:12500-352500 | contig 543595 bp, 509 predicted proteins | sample 5384081 | NCBI WGS metagenome assembly VOFJ01 (sample SAMN12384729, study PRJNA508395) | human gut metagenome | isolation source: healthy gut I | host: Homo sapiens | reverse complement strand
AATAGCTCGCTTGAAAAAGGAATTGGATACCTTACGTAAAATCATGCGTAACTATGTTGTCCAAATCGATTCCTTGAATCGTGAGAATGAGCAATTGAAGGTTGAAAAGAAAGAGGCTGTTCAGAAATATCAGAGGGCTACTTCACAAGCTGCTACCTTGAAAAAGGAAAAAGAGAAATTGACGGAAAGAGTAACGTTAGCTAGTCGTTTGGATGCGACGGATATTAACGTGACTCCTGTGAACTCTCGAGGTAAACTCGCTAAGCGTATTAAGAAGATGCAGCAATTCGTCGTGACTTTCAAGATAGCGAAGAACATTACCGCTCCTGTCGGCGAAAAGATGGTATATGTACGGATCATGAAACCGGATGACGATATATTGGTGAAAAGCCGTGCGGATGTATTCGCTTTTGAAGGAAAGGAAATCAATTATTCTATGAAGAAAATGATAGAATATGAAGGTGAGGAGGTGGCAGTGACCATGTATTGGAATATCGAGGAATTCTTATCTCCGGGTACTTACCGTGTGGATATTTTCTCTGACGGTAATTTGATCGGACAGAAGAGATTTACCTTGGATGATTAACTATGAAATTATCTCCCGACTTTGAGAAGTTCCTAAGTTTTATTCCGGAGATTCTGTCTCGAGATGAATCTTTCCTAAAGGATTTGGAAAGTTGTACTCGAGGTGTGACAATCCGGAAAGGGGATTATTTGATTCGTACGGGCGAGTTGTGCCAAGATGCCTATTTTATTAATAAAGGGCTTTTTATCAATCAATATATTAATGAGAATGGGAATGAATGCGTAACCGGTTTCTCCTCGGATAGTATGTACCCTTTTGTTCTTCTACAATAGGTTATTTTACACAAGTCCCTTCCGAGTTTGAGGTGAAAGCTATCGAGGATGGTGAATTGCTCTGTTTTTCCCGGACGGATATCGAACGTTTGTCGTTGGGATATCCAGCTTTCGCTACCTGTTATCAGAATGTGATGCTGATGATTATTTCCAAGCTCTATTCAATGTTCGCTGTCCGTCAAACCTGTAAGGCGGAAGAATTCCTGAAATATCTTTATACGAACCACCAATGGATCGTAAGCCGGGTCCCTGATAAATATATAGCTCAATATATGGGGGTTAGTGATTCTTGGTATTGTAAGTTGAAGAAACGTATCCTTTATTGAATTAGTTCAATTTTATATTCGCTTTAAACCTATACTTTTGTGCGGGTTTTTATATTTTTGTCACATAGGGAATATGATGGCATTATATAGGTAGGTTAAAACGATATAAAGATGAAACGAACTATCTTACTATTAACATTTGTAGTCACGGTGAGCTGTATGCACGCTCAGCGAATGTTGACATTGGAAGAGTGCCGGAATCTGGCGATCCAGAACAATAAGGAGCTACAAATCTCTGGCGAAAAGATCAAGATGGCGGATAACGAGAAGAAAGCCGCTTTTACCAAGTATTTTCCTCAATTATCGGCAAACGGTGCCTATATGTGGAACCAGAAGGATATAAACTTACTGGACATGGGCGCTTTGTCCTCATCCTTGAGCTCTTCTTTAGGTGGCTTGGCCCAATTACCGATGATCCAACATTTGATGAGTGGGGTGAACGATATGCAACATTTGGATGTGCAGAATATCTGGGTGGGTAATGTATCGTTGGTACAGCCTGTATTCATGGGTGGGAAGATCGTTAATTATAACCAAATCACTAAGTTTGCCAAGCAATTAGCGGAGTCAATGAATAATTTACAGTTGCAGGACTTGATTTATAAGACTGACGAAACCTATTGGCAGGTCATATCTTTGGTGAATAAGAAGAAATTGGCGGACGCTTATGTGGATTTGCTCCGTAAGATGGATAGTGATGTGACCGCTATGATCTATGAGGGAGTCGCTACCGAGGCCGATGGTCTTTCTGTCAAGGTGAAACTGAATGAGGCGGAGATGGCTCAGACTAAGGTTGAGAATGGTCTGGCTTTAACCCGAATGCTTTTAGCGCAAATTTGTGGTCTGTCTTTAGAGGAGGATTTATCGCTTGCAGACGAGAAGCTGGATAATTTTCCGGTAGAGACAACACAAGCCTCGGCCGATCTGAATGAGGCTTTCATGAATCGTAATGAACTGAGAAGTTTGGATCTGGCAACGAAAATCTATAAGCGAAAAGAACGTATTGCTTTGGCAGAGATGTTGCCTAATGTCGCTTTAGCGGCGAATTACTTCGTCACGAATCCGAATGTTTTTAATGGTTTTAAAAATGATTTCGCCGGTATGTTTAATGTCGGAGTTATGGTAAAGGTACCCTTGTCCGGTTGGTGGGAAGGCACTTATAGGCGTAACTCGGCGAAAGCGGAAACGCGCATAAAAACACTGGAATGGCAGGATGCTCGTGAAAAGATCGAGTTGCAGGTAAATCAATCCGTTTATAAAGTGAATGAAGCGGGCAAAAAGTTGATCGCTTCTTCCCGTAATATGGAAAATGCGGAAGAGAATTTGCGGCGTGCGAATTTCGGTTTTGAGGAAGGGGTTATCCCGGCTTTGAACTTAATGGAGGCGCAGACAGCATGGGTTTCTGCTCGCTCTAGTTTGATTGATGCTCAAATCGAGGTGAAATTAACAGAAGTTTATCTAAGCAAGGCTTTGGGTAAACTGTCCGCAAATGAATAAGAGTAATAACAAATAAAAATATACACAGAGATGAACGAGAACAAGAAGTTTTCTATCAGTAACATGATGTTAGCTTTTATCACGGTATTGGTCGTGATCGGATTGGTAGCCTTGGCGGGTTTCTTCCTGCTTACACCGCCTGACGATATTATAATGGGGCAGGCCGAGGCCACCCAAGTTCGTATCTCCGGTAAGGTTCCCGGACGTATCGCTTCTTATCGTTTTGGCGAAGGCGATCAGGTAAAAGCCGGAGATACTTTGGTCTTTTTAGATACGCCCGAGGTTATGGCGAAGCTGAAACAAGCGGAGGCGGCTCGTGCGGCAGCGGAGGCGCAGAACGCTAAAGCGATTAAAGGAGCCCGTGAACAGGAAATCACGGCCGCTTATGAGATGTGGCAAAAGGCGCAAGCTGGATTAACTATCGCTAAGAAATCTTTCGATCGTATTCAGAATTTATACGAGAAAGGGGTGATGTCCGCTCAAAAAAGAGACGAGGTGGAGGCTAATTATAACGCTATGGTAGCGACAGAGAAGGCTGCCCGTTCTCAATATGAGATGGCAAAAGAAGGTGCCCGTAAGGAAGATAAGGCTGCCGCTGCCGCTATGGTCCAACGTGCGGAAGGTGCTATCGCCGAAGTGGAGTCGTATGTGGGCGAGAGCGCTTTGGTGGCTCCGATTGACGGGGAGGTTTCAGAACGGTTCCCGGAAGTCGGTGAGTTGGTTGGTACAGGCGCTCCGATCATGAATATCTCTGATTTAAATGATGTATGGGTAACTTTCAGTATTCGTGAGGATCTGTTGAAAGATATCAAGATTGGCTCGGAAGTAAATGCTTTTATACCGGCGTTGGGGGACCTACCGGTGAAGTTGAAAGTCTATTATATGAAGGATATGGGCTCGTATGCCGCATGGAAAGCGACAAAGACGAATGGACAATATGACTCGAAGACTTTCGAGGTGCGTGCTCGTCCGTTGGAGAAAGTCGCTGATCTTCGTCCGGGAATGTCCGTGATCTTAAAGAAAAAAGGGAAAGAGATCGTATGACCTATAAAGAAAGTTTGCATAGAATCTGGCTTATCGCGAAGCGTGAGGTGCATCGGCTGGTGGCTCAACCGATTTACTTCTTTTGTATGCTGATCGCTCCGGCTATCTGTGTCATTTTCTTTGTATCGTTGATGCATGAGGGATTGCCGACCGATCTGCCGATAGCAGTGGTGGATATGGATAACTCCGCTACCTCACGCAATTTGATTCGCCAGTTGGATGCCTTTGAGCAGACAGAGGTGTATATGAAAACCATGTCGTTTACCGAGGCTCGTCAGGAAATGCAGAAAGGGAATGTATATGGAATTTTTTACATTCCATCCGGTTTCGCCGTGGACGCCACATCTGGAAAGCAGCCCCGGTTGTCTTTCTATACGAATGCTACCTATTTGATCGCCGCTTCCTTGCTGTTTCGGGATATGAAAACGATGTCGGTATTGGCGGGGGCCGCTGTGGGTTTACAGACCGGACAAGCTAAAGGGTATACCGAAGCGCAGATCATGGGACAGCTACAACCGATCGTGATCGATACGCATCCGATCGGCAATCCGTGGTTGAATTATTCGGTATATTTGAATAATACGGTTTTGCCGGGTATCATTCAGTTGATGGTATTTCTAGTGACAGTATTCAGTATCGGTACGGAAATTAAATATTCCACATCCCGTAAATGGTTGGATATGGGAGGGAGTTCTATCGCAGTTAGTTTGTTGGGAAAGTTATTGCCGCAGACGGCTATTTTTACGGTCGTAGGCTTTATGTATTGTGCGGTGTTATATGGATTTAATTCTTTCCCGTTAAATAGCGGTTGGTTTCCGATGCTTTTGGCGATGTTTTTGCTGATTATATCCTCTCAGGCGGTAGGCGTATTTATGATCGGCGTATTACCGACTCCCCGTTTAGGGCTTAGCTTCGCCAGCCTGTTCGGAATGATCTCGTTCTCCATTGTCGGATTCTCGTTTCCGGTACAAGGTATGGACCCTACGTTGCAAGCGTTGGCTCGTTTGTTCCCTTTGCGGCATTATTTCTTGATTTATGTCGATCAAGCCTTGAACGGGCGGGCGCTATTCTATACGTTGGGCGAGTACGCTTGGTTGTTGGGATTTCTGATCTTGCCGTTCCTTATCGGGCGGAACTTGAAGAGGGCGTTGTTGGATTTCAAATATCTACCGTAAAAACTGTATGTGATGAAAAGAGAACATCGTTTACGATATATCATAAAGGAAGGTCTTCTGGATACGTTTTATATTTGGAAGGATGAATTGAGAAACGTGTTTAAAGATGCGGGGGTCATGATTTTCTTTTTCTTGGTGCCTTTCGTATATCCGCTGCTTTATTCATTTATATATAATAACGAGGTAGTACACGAGGCGAAGATGGTGGTGGTAGACCAAAGTGATTCCTATTTGAGTCGTGAGTTTACCAGACGGGTTAACGCCACGCCAGATGTGGAAGTAGTGGGTGTTTGTCCGGATATGGCGGAAGCAAAGAAGATGTTGGATGAGAAGAAGGCCTATGGAATTTTGCTCTTTCCCCCGGATTATAGTAAGGACCTGCATGAAGGGCGACAGACAACCGTCTCGTTGTATTGCGATATGAGCGCCTTATTGTTTTATAAGGCTTTCCTTTTGGCGACGACAGAGGTGTCATTGGATATGGGTAAGGAACTTCGGATGCATAATAATCCGTCGTCTACGGATAAGATGGACCAGATCACGGTAGACCCGATCCCGTATGAATCGGTAGCGTTGTTTAATTCCCAGAATGGCTTTGCCAGTTTCTTGGTACCGGCTATCTTGATCTTGGTATTGCAACAGACCTTGATATTGGGTATCGGAATGTTGGGAGGAACGGCCCGGGAAAAGAACCGCTTTCATAGTCTGGTGCCTATTTGCCGGCATTTTAATGGAACTTTGCGTATCGTGTTCGGCAAGTCGCTGACTTATCTTTTGCTGTATGTGGTGGTTTGCATCTGGGTATTGGCTATTGTCCCTAAGTTATTCTCCTTACCTCAGGTTGGTGAGCCACTGACTATTTTGTTGTTTTTACTGCCTTACCTGTTTGCCTGTATTTTTATGTCTATGACGCTATCTGGATTTATGACGAGTCGTGAGTCGCCCATGTTGGTATTCGTTTTCACGTCTGTCATCTTGTTATTTATCTCGGGTGTCTCTTGGCCGGAGGCGGCTATTCCTCCGTTTTGGAAAGTGGTGGGTTATTTGTTTCCTTCTACTCCGGGTATCCAGGGATTTATTCGTATCAATACGGCAGGCGCTTCCTTGCATGAGGTGGCGCATGAATATCGGGTATTATGGATTCAAGCGGGCGTATATTTCATCTTGTCTTGTATCATTTACCGTTATCAGATCATACGTAGCCGCAAGATGATTATTAAGCAATATCGGTATATGAAGATGCGACGGATGTTGCGAGAGAGAGAATAATCCCTCGTTTAGGTCTACCCTAATCGCTCATTTAGGGTGTCCCTAAACGGGGGATTAGGGTGAGGGTAAATGTGTGATTAGATTTTAACTTTCGGTTTATACATATCCTCAGCCGTCAGGCCACATTCTTTCATCATGCGGATACTGTAAGACAGATCGCTGACGTTTGGTGTCACGTTGTTACTTCCAAACGTGAATTTAACGCCGGCGGCTTTCGCCTTCATAATGATCGCTTTATTTGGAATGTTGTATAGTTCGTTGATCTCTAAAGCTTTTCCGCTTTTAGCCAATGCCTCGACGAAACGCTTCATGCGGGCCTCCGTCCAGAACTCGTCAAAACGCTTATCCATCGGAGATGGCAAGAAACAAGGATTTACATAGATATCTACCGGCTCTTCCAATACGGAGCAGATACGATCTACGATCATGTCCATATATTGCTCCTCATTCTCGATCCAAGTCTCTTCCGGAATCCATAGGCGGGTACGGCGACCTTTATTGTCCTTGAACGTCAAAGCGTCCGTAAACACATAGTCGAATTCTTTAAGAGTCTCGGGAGAGAATGTGGTTATCCATTCGCGTCCTTCCGCTTGCATACCAAGGATGAAAGGCTGTGAGCGCATCTCATTTAGGTAATCCATGACTTGTTGGTCGTTCGTGATCGGGAAACCGATGCCGCAGTTCGGTGCGATCGTATAATTGATACCGGTCTTGCGGGATTGCTTAGCGGCAACTTCCTTGGTTAATCCACCTTTTAAATGCACGTGGTAATCCAATACAGGGAAATCCGATTGATGTAATTTTATGATCTCGTCATTTTGCTCATCGTTAGCTTCCGCCAATTGTGCGTTGATATCGATCGTGGATTCATCAATTACGTTCACGGTGATGTTCTTGATCTGGATCTCACCGCTACCATCACTCTCTATGCCAAATGTCCCTTCCGATAATAAGGCATAGGTGTTAGCGTCCGTACGATACGGTGCGGTCGGTTGGATATACTCTACAACCGGTTCGCCGTTTATATTTACATCGATCTCTTGTCCGGCAACCCGGATATCCATCTTGAACCATTGATCTTCTTTTACGAAGCTTTTGGTCAAATTCCTCACGGAAACAAGACTTCCTGTCATTTTCCACCAAACCTTATCAGCCCGGTCATTATTGATAGCGATACGATATCCTTTCTTCAAGTTCGGGTCCGTATGGAACCAGACGGCGCCTTTGCCTCCCGGGGGTAGTACGTAAATCAAGGGTCAGATCGAAGTTTTTGTATTTGCCGTTTTTCAGTACGACCAGCGCATCCGTACCTTTCAAGGTCATTATGTCGTCTTGAACGGAGACATCGCCTGTCATTTTCCATTTGTTACTATCTTTGCCATCGAATAAGGTGCCACTGCCAGAAACACTACAGGCTGTGGTCAGGACAAAGAGAAGGCCCATCGCTAGAATTGATAATTTTTTCATGATATAAATGATTTAAGTAATAATATATCCTCCAAAGATAACGAAAATTAAAATACAATGTCCTTTTTGAAGATTTTAACTTCCATAAAGATATAAACCTAAGAATATAGTCTTACTTTTGTAAAAATTCTCAATCAAACTTAATTAATAGTACTATGCAGAACAGACGTAATTTTTTTTGAAGCAAGCCTCTTTGATGCTTGCGGGTGGGTTGGTAGCCCCGCAGTTATTATCTTCTTGTGGCGGTAAATCAGGACAAGCTGCCGCTACAGCATCGGAGTCTTCTAAATATATAGGGCTTCAATTGTATTCTTTAAGAGACCTTGTAAAAGAAGAAGGTATCCAGAAAGTCTTGGAAACCGCCGCTAAGATGGGTTATAAGAATCTGGAGACAGCAAGCTATGATAACGGTAAGATTTACGGTTTAGCTCCCGCTGAATTTAAGAAAATGGTGAATGACCTAGGTATGAAGTGCACGAGCGCTCACCTTGGACAGGCCTTTACGAAAGAAAAAGAAGCCGAGGTTATGAGTTGGTGGGATCAAGCGATCGATGCTCATAATGAGTTAGGGGTTAAATATATGGTTCAGCCCTGGATGCCGGTAAACGATCAGACTACTTTGGATGACTTGAAGATGTATTGCGATTATTTCAATACGGTTGGTTATAAGACCGCTGCCGCTAGTATCGCATTCGGTTATCATAACCATGACTTCGAGTTCCGTAAGATTGACGATCAGTTGATTTATGATTATCTGTTGGATAACGTAAGCCCGAACCACGTATTCTTCGAGATGGATGTATACTGGGTAATGATGGGTGGCGGTGATCCTGTCGCTTACTTGAAGAACCGTCCGAGCCAGTTCAAGGCTGTCCATATCAAGGATGAGAAAGAGATCGGCGCAAGCGGTAAGATGGATTTCAAGCCTATCTTCGATCAAATGTACGCTAATAACGTAAAGGATTGGTATGTTGAAGTGGAACAATATACTAACAATGATCCGGTTGCCAGCGTTCAGCAAAGCTATGATTTCTTGAATAAGGCTGATTATGTGAAATAATCCGTTCGATGATAAAAAAGAAGAGGCTACTTCATTATCGGGTAGCCTCTTTTTTTATGTTCGCTTATTTGGAATACTCGTTCAATCGGGTGGATTTCGCAAGCTCGATGATTTGTTTCCAATCTTTAGCTAAGTTTTCCATATCCGGATATAGTAAATCCGCTCCGGCATCTAATAAAACTTGATCGGGGAGAGGTCCGGTGTTTACGGCTATCGTAAAGATATTGGCTGCCACGGCAGCTTCTACTCCCATGGGAGCGTTCTCTACCACAAAAGTTTCATTAGGCTTCGCATGCGCTTTTTGAAGTCCCATTAAATAAGGTTCGGGGTGTGGCTTGCCATATTTCACGTCGAAAGCCGTAACCATTTTCTCTCGGTTGAAATGTCCCGGATAGGTATGGTTTAGCTTATCGATCAAGCTATGTTGGCCGGAACCGGTGACAACCAATCGTTGCAGTCCGGATGCTTCCACTTCTTTTAGAACCTCTGCGGCGCCGATCATGGGGGCACCGTCATTATAGGTATTGAATAGATCCGCTTTCTCTTTATAGATCGTTTGCTTCTCCTCGGCGGTAGCGTCTCGTTGGAAAGTGCGTTGGTATAGCTCGTTGATCGTGCTTTCCCCAGTACGTCCTTCGAACATATAAAAGTCTTCCGGCCGAGAAGTTAGCTGATGGAGGGTCGCTACCTCATGCCATGCCCGTGCATGAAAACGCATAGAGTCATATAATACACCATCCATATCGAAAAGAACAGCTTTGGGAGAAAGGGATTCCTGCCTGTGTTTACGCAGATATCGGATAATCGCTTCTTGAATCATGTTATTACCTTCTTAAAAACCAATACAAAGGTACGTAATAAATCGGAATTAACAGAAATGGGAGGAAAGCTTCTTGAGATTAAATAAATATGATATATAATGGAATTTCATTTTATGAAACAAAAATGGTTTAAATGGGTGCTTACTTTTGATCCACCTACATGTACACCCTAACCGGATTGATAAATTCTATAATTATCTGGATGAGTTGATAGATGTATTGAAAAATAAGGGATATAAATTTATTTCGTTGAGATAATTAATCAATAAATTATGACGTAGTTCGGTGAGAACTCTAGTAAGCGCATTAATAACGAATTTTCAAAGGCTATAACTTGCTATGAATAAGTGATATCATAATACTGTATACTATTTCTTATTAATTATATTTCTACCAAAGTCTCACTTGTCTATCTGAAAGGGGTTCAATTATACCTACATTTAGGTATATAATATTTCTGTATACATTGATTTTTAATATATGATATTTTGATATTCCCCAAATATTCATATATTTGCAATGATTAAACAACTAAGTTCTCACCGGACTCTTTTTCTGGTGAAGAATGGTATATTTATTATCTAGTATGAATAGAGGAGAATTAGTACAATCTCTTGTGGAAGAAACAGGATTGCCGAAAAATGTTGTTAGAACCGTAGTGAATGCGTTACCGACTGTTGTGGCGAAAGGAATACGGGAAGGAGAATCTATTTCCATGAAAGGATTTGGATCTTTTGTACCTTGGCAACAATCCGAGCGATTGGCACGTAATCCGAAAACAGGGGAGGAAGTAATGATTACTCCACGTGTCTCGGTCAAATTCAAGGCCGGGAGCGATTTACTTAAAGAATTAAATGAGTAATAAAAAACTATTCAAACGAAAAAACGGTTTCCTCGTGATGAGAAAACCGTTTTTTTATGGGATAAATCGTATTATAAACGTGCTTTGATAGCTTCGCTTTCTTTCTCGTATCCCGGCTTATTCAACAGGGCGAACATATTCTTCTTATAAGCCTCGACACCCGGTTGATTGAATGGGTTAACGCCCAACATATAACCACTGATGCCACAAGCTTTCTCGAAGAAATAGAACAACTGACCAATATAGAACGCACTTACTTCCGGCATAGTTACCTTGATATTAGGAACGCCACCATCTACGTGAGCTAACTGAGTACCTAACTCAGCCATCTTGTTTACCTCGTCTACATGCTTGCCTGCCAAGAAGTTCAATCCATCCAAATCAGCCTCGTCTGTAGGAACCAATACGCTATGATCTGTAGCTTCCACGGAGATAACCGTTTCGAAAATCGTACGCTCACCGTCTTGAATCCATTGACCCATGGAATGCAAATCGGTTGTCAAATCTACAGATGCGGGGAAAATACCTTTACCGTCTTTACCTTCGCTCTCTCCATAAAGTTGTTTCCACCATTCTGCGATATAATGCAATTTCGGATGGAAGTTAGCCAAGATCTCAATCTTTTTACCGCTCTTATACAACTCGTTACGAGTAGCGGCATAGATAGCGGCCATATTATCAGCGAAAGGAACGCTCGCGTCTGTAGCTTTTTCCATGGAAACAGCTCCAGCAACCAAGTCGCGGATGCTGATACCTGCCACGGCGATCGGAAGCAAACCTACCGGAGTTAAAACAGAGAAACGTCCACCTACGTTATCAGGGATGATGAAAGTCTTGTAACCTTCTTGATCCGCCAAGGTACGCAAAGCTCCTCTCTTAGCGTCCGTGATAGCTACGATACGATGTTTAGCCTCTTCCTTGCCAACAGCATCTTCCAATTGTTTCTTCAAGATACGGAAAGCCAAAGCCGGCTCTGTAGTCGTACCAGACTTGGAGATATTGATAATACCGAATTGCTTACCTTTCAAAACTTCGCTTAATTCATAAAGATAATCCTCTCCGATATTGTGTCCGGCGTATAACATAACCGGGTTTTTGCGGTCTTTTTGCAACCAGTCGAAGCTGTTGTTTAACGCTTCTACTACCGCTTTGGTACCCAAATAGCTACCACCGATACCAATGGCTTACGACCACTTCACATTTAGAACGAAGCACGTTCGCCGTATTCTCGATGTCGGCCAACTCTGTGTCCGTGATAGAAGAGGGGAGATGCAACCAACCCAAAAAGTCGTTACCAGCTCCGTTTCCGTTATGTAAAGTGGCAATACATTCGATTGCCTTGGCCTCTTGAGCGTAAACCTGTTCCTTGGAGACAGTGCCCAGAGCCTTGTCGATGTTTAAACTGATGTTTTTCATATGCTATTTTATTTAAACGTTTCCGTTAATTGACGAATGACCGTTGTTGGCGATTTCTTCTCGTACAATATATCATAAACTGCGTCCAGTATCGGCATGTTCACTTTATATTTCTCATTGATCTCACGCATACACTTGGTTCCATAATATCCCTCGGCGATCATTTCCATCTCCAGCTGCGCTGTCTTCACGGAATATCCTTTACCGATCATGGTTCCGAAAGTACGGTTACGGCTGAACCGGGAATAAGCGGTAACCAGCAAATCGCCAAGGTAGACGGAGTCGGTGATATCCCGCTCCAGCCCGTGTACGGCGTCCACGAAATTACGCATCTCCTCAATAGCGTTCGAGATAAATACGGCTTGGAAGTTATCGCCATATTTCATCCCATGGCAAATACCGGCGGCGATAGCGTACACGTTCTTCAGTACGGCGGCGTATTCGATACCGGTCACATCCTTACAGAAGGAATTCTTTAAGTATTGATTCTTGAAAACGGGGGATATCGTACGGACCTTCTCGATGTCGGAACAAGCCAACGTAATGTACGAGAGCCGCTCCAGAGCGATCTCTTCCGCATGACAGGGACCACCGATAACTGCTATATTTTCTGTCGGAACCTTGTAATACTCCGCGAAGTAATCCGTAATCAACATATTCTCATCCGGTACGATACCCTTGATCGCCGAGATGATAAACTTATCTTTCAAAGAGGTCTTCACCTTCTTCAAATGTTGTTTCAAGAAAGGGGAAGGCGTAGCGAAGATCAAGGTATCCGAGTCCTTGATCGCTTGGTTGATATTGGAATAGAAGTTTATCTTGTTCGTGTCGAATTTCACGGCGGTGAGGTAACACGGGTTGTGTCCCAACTGCTTGAACTCCTCGATACGATCGGGCCTACGCATGTACCAGTTGATACTATCTTGAGTTGAAAGTACGATCTTGGCTAAGGCGGTAGCCCAGCTACCACCTCCCATTATCGCGATTTTTCCGGGCAAATCCATCGTATCACGCTTTTATTCTCCTACATTGGCTATCCAAGCTTCTATTTCTTGGATCGTAGGATTTTGCAGTTCTAACTTATATTTTTTATTAAGCTCACAAAGCTCTTGTCTTAATTTGTTGGCGTTCGCTTCTTTCAGCGTGTCAACCGTCAGGTAGCCGGCTTTCTGCAAAGCGGGAACCCACTCCTCGGAAATACCCAAGGCTACGTATTTGTCGGCGTTATCTTTCTTTGCGGTTTTCTCCGGACGCATTTGCGGGAAAAGCAATACCTCTTGGATCGTTGTCTGTCCGGTCATCAACATAACCAGACGGTCGATACCGATACCGATACCCGACGTAGGAGGCATACCGAATTGAAGGGCGCGTAGGAAATCTTGGTCGATGAACATCGCCTCGTCGTCCCCTTTCTCGCTCAAGCGTAATTGCTCCTTGAAACGTTCTTCTTGGTCGATCGGATCGTTTAGCTCGCTATAAGCGTTCGCCAATTCCTTCCCCGTTTACCATCAACTCGAAGCGTTCGGTCAATCCCGGTTTGCTACGGTGCATCTTAGTCAGCGGGCTCATCTCAACCGGATAGTCGATGATGAAGGTCGGCTGGATAAACGTACCCTCGCAGAACTCCCCGAAGATCTCGTCGATCAATTTACCTTTACCCATCGTATCGTCGATCTCCATCTTCAATTCCTTGCAGATCGTACGGATCTCGTCCTCGCTCTTACCTTCCAAGTCGTAACCCGTCTTTTCCTTGATCGCCTCCAAGATCGGCAAACGGCGGAAAGGAGCCTTGAAGCTGATTGTCTTACCGTCGATCGTGCTCTCGCTCGTACCGTTCACGGCGATACAGATACGCTCCAACAGCTTCTCAGTGAAGCTCATCATCCAGTTATAGTCTTTGTATTGGACATAAAGTTCCATACAAGTGAACTCCGGGTTGTGCGTACGGTCCATACCTTCGTTACGGAAGTTTTTACCGATTTCGTAGACACCTTCGAAACCTCCGACGATCAATCGTTTCAGATACAGTTCGGTAGCGATACGTAAATATAAATCGATGTCCAAGGAGTTATGATGTGTCGTGAACGGACGTGCGCTAGCTCCTCCGGCGATAGATTGCAGGATCGGAGTCTCTACCTCCGTATATCCGGCCTCATCCAAAGCGGTACGCATGGTCTTGATGATAGCCGCACGTTTCATGAAAATATCTTTTACGCCATCGTTTACTACCAAATCCACGTAACGTTGACGGTAGCGAAGCTCCGGGTCATTAAAACCGTCGTAAGCGACACCGTCCTTATATTTAACGACCGGTAGCGGACGAAGTGATTTAGACAAAACTGTCAATTCTTGAGCATGAACGGAAATTTCTCCCATCTGAGTACGGAAAACGAATCCCTTGATCCCGACGAAATCACCGATATCCAGTAATTTCTTGAAAACGACATTGTAGGTGTCCTTATTCTCATCCGGACAAATGTCGTCACGAGAGATATAAACCTGTATTCTGCCTTCTGAATCCTGCAATTCCATGAAGGAAGCCTTTCCCATGATGCGGCGGCTCATGATGCGACCGGCAATACTTACCGGGCGGGGCTCTGCATCGTCTTTAAAATTCTCTTTTATCTCTTTGGAAAATGCATTCGTTACATACTCAGCTGCGGGATAAGGTTCTATCCCCATCTGACGCAACTGCTCCATGCTATTACGTCTTATTATTTCCTGTTCACTCAGTTCTAATAGATTCATTATGCTATTATTTTGTATAATACGGCGCAAAAGTACAAAATATTTCTGATTTATGCTGACTTATGTGGTAAAAGGTTGAGGTCACCGATCTTGTTTGTTCATGGATAAAGTATCTTAGGTTCATCGGTAAAGTATCTTAGGATCCTTGGTGAAGTATCTTAGGTTTGTAGGCCAATGAACTTAAGACCCAATAATTTTATCTTTCATCACTAAATACAATTCTCTATTTTGAATCCAAGGTTGAACTTTTCTCGAAGTTCCTCTTTGGAATAGTTTACTACTTCATTCATATCATGCATCGCTTTTTCGCTATGTATCCTTGAACGGAACATCCCATTTTGATCCCGGGGATGAGACAAATGGAATAAACAGCCCTCACTCCGATAAATCCGGTAGCCAAAACTCAACCAACGGTAATGTCTTTCTCCGTCCTCCAAGCCCCAGCCATAGAAATCCTCATTCTCCATACCCGCTTGCAGGTATTTTTCCGTTTGGGCGAAGACCGCTCCCCCGACTGCGCCTATCACTCCCTCTACTGTGTACAAAGAGTTCATCTTTGCTTGATTTTTTTAGGAAATCTAAGTCACGATGGAGCCAATAATGTTCCCTCAATATATCTGACGTATCTAAAAAATTACCATCATATGGATAAGCGACATCAGAAGTCCTAGTTCTAAGCTGTTTCACCGCATCCAATATTTGAAGGTGGTCCAGTATCACATCTGCGTCCCAAATACAAACAAGTGGAGTATCAACCTGCTTTGCGAGGATATTCAAGTATTTGGTCTTGTAGAATACAGGATCTTTATCCACGAGGAAAGTGTACTTCACCGTATCATCTTTTATTAACGAGGGGATAATCTCATTTTGGTATGATGAGGCCTCCAGAATTAAGATGCGTGTCCGGAAATAACGTACTATTGAGTCCACGGACATCAACAGGTTCTCCAAACGGATCATGGAATCGATCCGTACGGGAATAATAAATGTTGTATCTGTCAAGTCTATTCGCATAAATATCTTTGCTTAATGTTTAACAATGCCAACACCGTACCGGGGAAACCATTCAGCAATCCTCGGTGTATATTATAGTAGTATTCGTTCTCCATTAGGGCATCCCAAGCGTCAGACGAGATGATCCGATCGTAAATTAAGTGCGGATTGAAAGGAATAGTGTATTTAGGAAAGTCCTTGTTTAATCCCTCCAACAAGAAATATAGAGAAGCGTATCCATTGCTGATATAGATATCCCTGCCTTTGATCTCTCTATTATATATTATGTCTAGGTTGATTGATTTTCTTAGTTCGTCCACATATCTTTGCCAATCCGGCGAACAATCCCGTAAAGGTAGCATGCCCCATAACAGATATAGTCGGTTTAAATGCAGATGAGGCAAATGGGAGAACATATACAGAGATAGTTGTTCCAGAACCTTTTGTATCCGATCCTTGTAAAAATCATATTGTATAAGACAGGACAGGGTTTTCATCAATATCGGTACGTGATATTGGTAAATGGAAAACGTATAGGATTCCTCGAAAAAAGGAGGCGTCTATCAAATCGGCCAATTGATTAACTAACTTGATTGCTAAGCCCTCGAAAGGGAAACGCTCATTATCGTTTGTCTGGATTTCCAGCCTTTTATAAATGTAATATAAGAAATGGATGAGTTGAGACAGGGAATACCTAGATTCCATATTTCCGAAAACCAGCTTCTTGAATAGCAAATCATCGATACCACTTAGTAAATCATTAATATCACCGTCTACAAATTGCTTTTTTACAATATAATCCAATCCTAACGCAACTCCGCATAAACCTTCCTCCACGGTAAGTTCTGCGTTTTTAGAGAGAGCGTTTTCCAAGAGATCGTCCAGCAATCTCTCAGCCTTCTCTTTATAAATAGCTTCTTGCGTATAATCATACAAATGGTATAAATAGATGAGTAATCCCATTTTGCCATGAGCCAATCCGAAAGGGTAGCTTGTATGTAATGAGCCTATCAAATGCTTATTTAGCGAATCTATTTGTGATGCTAATTTATTCATAGTACTTAATTTATTAAATACGACATATCCTTTAACTCATATTCTTCCGGCAATAAATAACCATTTATCAGAATTGTAGGAGTGGAACTTATCGTATTGCGTTTAACCCATTCGTTTTGTGCTTGTATGTTGGCTAACATTTCTTTGTCATTTAGATTTAACTTGTATCTCTTATAGCAACCTTCTCTTTTATGACGCTCTTTTGTATACCAGTCGGACAGGAATCGTAAATAATCTGATTCCTTATTTAGTAGATACATGGAGGTTAGTAGCATAGCGCTAGGTTCTAATTCCTTGCTAAAAGAGGTCAAGACGATTTGTATGCAAATCTCCTCTTTATATTCTTTAAGTAACTCTTCTATTTGGGGATGTAACCTTGCGCAAGGGGCACAATGTGGATTCGAGATAATGGTAATCCATTCCTTGGCATCCGTATTTCCCAATAATATTCCTATATTTTTATCAATGTCATATTGAGGCTGTTCGTTTAATAAGCTCTTAAATACAGAGGCATTCAGTTTTATGCTGCTAAGTTTATTGTTGCTTCGTTGGATTTGCTTTTCTTTTTACGTATAATGTAACAGTAAAATGGAGCGATAGAATGACGAGCCCATACACGCATCCAATGGTAGTGAAATCAAATAAATCCCATTGATTGAAATCCATGCCTATCGCAAATAGAGAGATAAGAAAGGTGATCCATACGGTAGCTTGTACAGATAAACATAAAGCGCACCATTGTTTTACCCTAAATTTTTGGTACCATACGCTCCACGCTGTATAAGGTAATGCGATTATATTCAGAGTCTCTGCATATATAACATATTGGGGCAACAAGGCGATAAACAATATTGCGGAAAGAAAATATCCTAAGCCGAAGACACTCCAACTGATCCCCAAGAAATGAGATGCTTGGGAATCCAATGTCCCGTTGCAATCACTGGATTTCAAAAACAGGGAACAAATTTTGTTGACATATTTATCCGAGCCTAAGATCTCTCGAGAAAGCAGGATACCGCAGAAAGATGCTCCGATCACATTAACACCCCATAACCCCCAGATTCCTATCTCCATTCCTCTGTTGGTGATAAGGGCACACCCTATTAATGATAGAAGTAATGAAACGAAACATGCGATTACTATCCGCTGTCGTAAGTATTCCTTTCTATGCTCTTTATAATCCGGTTCAATAGATTCATCGGTGGATTCGAAAAGAAGGACGATTCCTGACCATCGTTCCAAGAATACCGGGATATATAATGTGATGTTTTTACCTCGCCATGAATAGATGATTGCCTCGGTAGAAACATGTCGCACCAATACAAACTCATGATCTACGTAAGCCACAAAGGGTACATCCAATGAGGATAAGTTTTCTTGTGTTTTTTGAATTTCGGCCGCTACATTCTCTATATTATAATAACGTAGCATCTCGGACAGTCCAAACAGATTGTTTTTGTGTGGATGGCTCTCGTAGAATCTTATGGTAAAATCTTCCGTGTGCTTTATCGATAAGATTTCTAAAATTTGGATGAATAGATTGTCATGTTCCATTGCTTTAGGTCTTTAATGATTACCTTAGTTTACCAATGAACAACACCGGGTTACTCTCCTCGTCCAGTCCGGGGAAACGCCTTGCGAACTCTTCCTTCTTCAAAACGTCTTCCGGATACATCAGCATGGCGCACCAGCCCTCATCTAACGAGAAGAACTGTTTGGGCAACCACCGGAAGTTGTCATCGAACTTGATGTTCTCTAAAACTCTTGCGTTCCCGTCTTTTTTGTCGATTAAGGCTATTCCGTTCAGGTCATCCCTTTTTCCCTTGAAGGAGAGTAATATTGTTTCCTTTGATTCCACGTAATCCGGGATATGCCCGATGTATCCTTTCTCTGTCTCCTCCATTACTATTTGCACATAATCCTTTCCGTCTTGTGCCCAAAATCCCGCTGGAGGAATTTTATTGTCGATATTTATTCGATATCGAACTTTAGTACTATCCATCGTACACTCAAGTATCTCATTGCCTTGATAGCCATGAGAGATTATAAGTCCTTCAAAACGTTCGAACGAATTTGTGTATGAGCTGATATATTTGTTCGCTTTTTCTATGGAATCATACGAGTTGATAAGATTTCCGCTCTTTGGGTTGATTATCCTGTAACGCGACTGCCCCTGTATAGGCATGTTTTTTATAATGTATGAGCTGTCATTAAATTGGGTGATAGCCTCTATATATCCTATATTTTCATGATCTGCCCATTTGCGAATAAATTTGAACGAATTAGAATAAGTCGTAATATCGTTCGCAGAAGAAATCAAAATATCTCCATTAGGCCATATTGTAAAATTTCCTAAGAAGAAGTACGATTGAGGATCTTCTCCCTTTTTATATAAATAGCGTTTGATTTTTCCATATTTATCCCATATGATTAATTGATTTCCCGAGCCTATGTAGATATCTTCTTGATAGATAACAATGTTCTTGATATTGTAAAGTTCTTCTATCAATGCGTCATCCCTTGTTTCCAAGGGGACATACCAATATTCCTCAAATACTTCATTCACATCTTTTTCTACCCGATGTGAGAGTGGAATGAAGTACTCGATTATTTCGTTCTTACTATTATCTTTCACTCGATCCTGGTTACAACTGATAAGTAAAAGGGGGATTAAAAAGAAAAGATAGATCATGGTTGTATATTGTTTTAAGAAACAAGGGGTTGGCGGTAGGAGGTGACCTCTGCTAAAGCCAACCCTTTCTTTTGTTGTTAACCTCCTACGGTATTGCAGTTTTGTACTCCTCCAAGACCATTGCATTTATCTTGACATTGAGAACAGTTAGAGGCATCAATGGCATTAGAACTGTTCCAGCAGTGGCAATACGCACTTCCTCCCCCTAAGATTTTCATCATTTGCTCTTTTGGAAGAACTTTACCTTGTTGGTTTAGTACGACTTTTGTCAGTTTTTTGAGTTTGTCCATAATTTGAAAGATTTAAAAAGTTAATAGATGTGTAATGCTTTGATATTTACAAAGAAAATTAAAAAATATCAAACATGGGGTATATTATGTCTTTTTTATTGTTGTTTAATGTATATTGTCTTTCTATTGGTACAGTAGAAAATTAGTGGAGATATGTATATAAGTTAGCTATGCGAACTCGATTGTTCTGTCCCATGTTTAATTTGTTCGAGAAATGACTTGTTGTATTGATGTAATTTGTTATGTAATAGTATTTTATGTAATAGCGTAAGCCATAGGCACAAAGCCTCCCAAATGAATAACTAATCACTTCCCAAGTGAATAACTAACGGCTACCCCTAACCGTTAGTTATTCATTGACAAGCCATTAGTTATTCACTTGACAAGGCTCAAATTATATATTTGGATACTCCAAAAAGATTATCGGGTGAGCCTGTTTTGATGTTACGGGGATCATCTTTAACGGCTGTGCTGTAAAACATGTTTTAATGGGAATTTTGGCAGATTGCCCTAAGATGGCAAAGCTGTAAATAATCACGGTATAACTTCCCTTCTTGAAGAATATATACTTCAAGTGGCATAGGATATATACTTCATAGCCCAAGTAAGTATATCTTCTATCGCAGGTATGTCACTGATTTGCTACTGACCCGAAATAAGGCCGCACTCCTTCCGGCAGGAAGAAACGGATATCCTTGCCGGTTTGGTAAGCGTTACGGATAAATGTGGAGGAGATTTCCATCAAGGGAGCGTCTACCTTTTTCACGTTCGGATAAATGGTTGGGATCGAGATATCGAATCCTAGGCGGGGATAAATCAGCAGTTTGTAGTTTTGGAGTATTTTTTCATATTCTTTCCATCGGGGAAAAAGCTGCCAGTTATCGGCTCCCATGATAAAATAAAAGTCCCTATCCGGATAGTTGCTGGATAAGGCTCGCAAGGTATCAATGGAATAAGAAGGTTTCGGCAGGTGGAACTCAATATCGCAGACCTTGAATTTCGGATATCCGTCAATGGCGGCTTGGACCATTTCCAACCGTAGTGAGTCATCTAGCAAGTCATCCTTTTTCTTCAGCGGATTATGAGGCGTGACCACGAACCACACCTCATTCAGTCCCTCGAACTCACATAGCCAGTTCGCCAAGGCGAGATGGCCTATGTGAATGGGATTGAACGATCCACTGTAGATGCCGGTCTTGAGTCTCATCCGATTTATACTTACCCCTTCTTTTGCCAACCCTTATAGTTGATAAAACAAATGAATATATTAAATATCAGGGCACCCCCGATGATATACTCCTTATAATACAGGCTGATACCACCTAATACGAGGCTCGCTATCCCACAAACGAGAGAAAGCCCCATCATAAAACGGGTATTCTTGAATATATTAGGCATAGACTATTTGTTTAAGAACTCACGAATGATCTTCAACGCGTCTTTTTGGGCAGTCTCCAGATCATCGTTTACGACAACCTTATCAAACTGTCCCGTGAACCCTAATTCATACTCAGCCTTGGCGATACGGCTTTCGATAACTTCCGGGCTGTCTGTTCCCCGTCCTTCCAATCGCTTCCGTAGGTCGTCGATGCAAGGAGGTTGGATAAAGACAGACAGGGCACGGTCTCCATAGAATTTCTTGATATTGCATCCGCCTACCACATCCACATCGAAAATCACGTTGTCCCCTTCATTCAAGATACGCTCTACCTCGCTTTTTAACGTACCGTAATATTTATCGGTATACACCTCCTCATATTCCAAGAAGTCTCCATTAGCGATACGACTGCGGAACTCTTCCGGCGTAAGGAAATAATATTCCACACCATTCTTCTCGGTTCCCCGCGGAGCCCGGCTGGTAGCCGAGATGGAGAAACGAAGGTGTAAATCTTGTTTCAAAAGATAATTAATAATGGTTGATTTTCCGGAACCCGAGGGTGCGGAGAAGATAATTAATTTGCCAGCCATTCTCGTTAATCTTATTATAATACGTTTAGTACCTGTTCCTTGATTTGTTCCAACTCGTCTTTCATCTGGACCACGATCTTCTGCATCTCGGCGTGGTTGCTCTTTGATCCGAGCGTATTGATCTCACGCCCCATTTCCTGAGCGATAAAACCGAGCTTCTTGCCTTGGCCGTGACCGGATTCCATGGTTGAGATAAAATATTTCAAGTGGTTGTCCAGACGGTTCTTTTCCTCGTTGACATCCAGCTTCTCTATGTAATAGATCATCTCCTGCTCGAAACGATTCTTGTCGTAGTCCTTCTCGGCTATCTTTTTGCAGGTTATCCATGATACGAGCCTTGATCTTCTCGATACGTTCCCCCTCGTATTTCTCCACTTCTTTCAACAGAGTGGCGATATTGGCTATCTTTTGCTCAAAAAGCTTTTGAAGCATGGCTCCTTCTTGGATACGGAAATCACACAGGTACTTGATAGCGTCCTTTTACCGTTTCTAAAACCACCTCCCATTCGAATTCGTCCGGTTCTACGGTCTCAGACTTGATTGCGTCCGGCATCCGGAGCAAGGTCTGGAACCAATCGTTCGGAACGCTGATATTCAGTTTCTCTGCGATCTCCTTGATTTGGTTGTAATAATTCTCTACGGCGGCAAGATTGATCTGTGTAGGAGTATCTTTGCCTATATATTCTATAAAGATATTGAACTCAACTTTTCCCCGCTCCAAAGATTGAAGTAACAGGCTCCGAAGCTCCATTTCCTTATCCTTGTATATGGAAGGGATACGGGTGGACAAATCCAATTGCTTACTGTTTAAAGCCTTTATCTCTACGGTTACTTTTTTTGAAGGGAGCTCGGCAGTAACCTTACCGAACCCAGTCATTGATTGTATCATTTTTCTCAAAAGTTTGCGCAAAGATAGTGGTTTCCTTTTTAGATTTGATGTTTATTTTCTCATAAATAGATGTTTCTCATAGGGCTGCCTTGATAGTATAATGAATTTTTGTATACCTTCGCAGCCTAATCAGATTGAAGGATTGAGATTGTTTGTTCGTTCAATTATCAATTGTTAATAGTTAATTATTATGTCATTGATCTTAAATATCGAGACATCCACTTCCGTATGTTCAGTAGCCCTGTCGGAAGGGGGAGGAGGTGGTCTTTGAGAAGGCTTCCTTCGAGGGGCCGTCTCATGCGGCGTTATTGGGCGTTTATATGGAAGAGGCATTAGAAGCCGCGAAGTCGAAAGGGATAAAACTGGATGCTGTGGCGGTAAGTAGCGGACCCGGATCTTATACGGGGTTACGCATCGGGGTGTCTGTGGCTAAAGGATTATGCTTTGGGTATGGTATTCCTTTGATCGGTATTCATACGCTGGATATTTTAGCGTCTGCCGCTATTCAGAAAAATAAGGAGGAGGCCGATTGCTTGTATTGCGCTATGTTGGATGCCCGTCGTATGGAAGTCTACTCTTCGATTTATGATTCCCATCTCAACACGATACGTGCCACGACTGCTGATATCGTAGATGCTGATTCGTATGCTTCTTTTTTAGAGAACGGTAAGGTTTGTTTCTTTGGAGACGGTGCCGCTAAATGTGAGACGGTAATCACTTCTCCGAACGCCTGTTTTATAGATGGTATCTATCCATTAGCTGTAAATATGGTATCCTTGTCGCAGAAAGCATATGATGATGGCCGTTTTGAGAATGTGGCTTATTTTGAGCCTTTCTATTTGAAAGAATTCCAAGCAACGATCGCTAAGAACAAAGTGCTGAACGAGGCGTTAGGGAAAAAACAAATAAGAGTAAGGGTACACAACCAAATTCATGTTCCGGCTGTTTATTCTAAAATGAATAAATCAGTTAAAGACATGAGAAAGAAAAGTGTGAATACGCTATTGGTATTTGGTGTGGTTGTCGCTATAATCCTTTTGATGATCTGGTTGTTCCTCGGGACAACGTTGGTGGAGGATACGAGTACGGAGATTAGTCCGGTTCCTATAGAGCAAGCTAACTGAGAACAATAACATAAAAAGGCGGGATCCTTTCGGACCTCGCCTTTTTTTTAATATAGATAGTTGTTTTTATTAACCAAGGAATCCTAGCAAGATACCGGCAGCTACAGCGGAACCGATTACACCTGCTACGTTCGGACCCATAGCGTGCATCAACAAGTAGTTGGTCGGATCATATTCCAGACCTACGTTCTGAGAGATACGGGCAGAGTCGGGCACGGCAGACACACCGGAGTTACCGATAAGCGGATTGATCTTATTGCCGTCTTTCAATATTAAATTGAATAACTTAACGAACAATACACCGGCGCAAGTAGCGATCACGAATGATAACGCACCCAGACCGAAGATCTTGATGGAGTTCAATGTCAGGAACTGAGTTGCTTGAGTAGAAGCACCTACCGTGATACCCAATAAGATCGTGATTGTATCGATCAGCGGACCACGAGCAGTCTCTGCCAAACGACGAGTCACGCCACTTTCTTTCAATAAGTTTCCGAAGAATAGCATACCTAACAATGGTAAACCGGACGGAACCAAGAAGCAAGTAAGCAACAAACCTACGATCGGGAAGATAATCTTTTCCGTGGAAGAAACGGCTCTCGGCGGTTTCATACGGATCAGACGTTCTTTCTGAGTCGTCAGCAGGCGCATGAACGGAGGCTGGATAATAGGAACCAACGCCATGTATGAGTAGGCGGATACCGCGATCGCACCCATCAAGTTCGGAGCTAACTTGGAAGAAAGGAAGATTGCTGTCGGGCCGTCGGCACCACCGATGATACCGATTGCACCGGCCTGGTTCGGTTCAAATCCCATTTGAAGAGCGATGATATATGCTCCGAAAATACCGAACTGAGCCGCTGCACCGATCAACATCAGTTTAGGATTGGAGATCAATGCGGAGAAATCGGTCATGGCCCCGATACCGAGGAAGATCAACGGCGGATACCATCCGGAGGTACACCCTGGTAGAGGATGTTCAGCACAGAACCTTGTTCGTAAATACCCACCTGAAGACCTGCGTCCTTGAAAGGGATATTACCGATCAAGATACCAAATCCGATAGGGATCAAAAGCATCGGTTCAAACTCATATTTAATCGCCAGGAATATAAACAACAGACCTACCAGAATCATGATGAGATGTCCCGGAGTAGCGTTGTATACACCTGTATAGGTAAGGAACAGTTGTAAGTTCTCACCTAAGAATGTTAAAAAGCTCTCTTGCATAGTCTTATCCGATTACTACGAGATCAGCACCTTCTAGCACAGAGTCTCCCTTGTGTACTTTAATTTCTATAATCTTACCGTCACGGTCTGCGTTGATGTTGTTCTCCATCTTCATAGCCTCAAGGATAATCAATGTTTGACCTCTCTTCACGGTATCACCTACGTTGCACTTAACCTGCAAGATAACACCTGGCAGCGGAGTCTTAACAGCACCTTGTGTAGTAGAGGGCTGCCGGACGAGTAACTACAGGGTCGCCACTTGCTGTTGTCGGTGCTTGAGCCGGACGTTTCAATGTAACCATTTGTTTCTTCGCCGGTTTCTCTATTTTTACCTGATAAGGAGTACCGTTTACTTCTACTTCAGCGATGTCATCCACTACCGAGCTGATATGTACTTTATATACGTTACCGTTAATAGTATATTTAAAACTTTTCATTCTTGTTTGTTTTTAGAGATAATTACTTATGTGGGGTTTGACGCAAACCGTAGAGTTTTGAACTCCAAGGAGAATAAGTCCTTTGTACCTTGTGGATCGTAAGAACCGTGTGCTCGATGTCATGATTGTCATCACTCATCTCGTACAAAGCAGTAGCGATAGCGGCAAAGATCTCACCAGACTCTTGTCCGGCGTCAACCGATACACTTGTTGTTCCCGCAGCTTTTTGAGCGTTACGTTTGCTCGCGGATATAGACAATCTACCGATCTGCTTAAAGATGATGTATAACAAAAATAATCCCAAGAACACTACAGCCATAGCGGTAATGGTCATACCGATACCTAAAGAGTCATTCTGTTTGAAATTATCGATTTTCTCATTAGAATCCAATGTTAGGTTATTCGTACTGGGAGTAACTTTCTTCAGCTGTGCCCATTCATCTTTACCATCGATCACTCTACCGTAACTGATATCAGCCATTTGTCCGGCAGGGATCGTAACTTCGTCGATCAATGTTTTACCATCTGCATCATACAGAGCTATATAATTCTCCTTAGAGGGATCTAATACGAAGTTAACGTGGAATGTACCTCTGCCCGGCTGTCCGTCAGCCCAAAATAGTGTGTGCTGGCGGGGTTGGATCTGAGTCAATACGTCTCCCTTTGGGATCGGATATTTCATGGGATTGTTTTTGTCGTCTGTCAAATAACATCCCGCGATATTTACCGTTCCGGCCGAAGTGTTGAACAACTCAATCCAGCCATGACGTTTGCCATAGTCATCAACAAAGTTATCCTCGTTGATGACCAGCACTTCATTTATTCGCATGGAGGTTGCACGCTGTGCTTTTGCCCCGAATGAAACGAGCAACGCGAACAGCAGCAATACCCCTATTTTCTTATTAATCATATTCATTTCCTGTTTTAAGAATTATAGAGGCAGATTGTCATGTTTCTTGGCAGGATTGCTTAACTTCTTGGTCTGCAATTGTTGTAAAGCACGAATAATACGGAAACGAGTGTTACGAGGTTCGATAACATCGTCGATATAGCCGTATTGAGCTGCGTTATAAGGATTAGCGAATGCTTTCTTATATTCAGCTTCTTTCTCTGCTGCGCATGCTTTCGGATCTTCAGCGGCTGCTACTTCCTTGGCGAAGATAACTTCTACAGCACCGCTTGGGCCCATAACTGCGATTTCGGCTGTCGGCCATGCGTAGTTCATATCGCCACGCAGATGTTTAGAACTCATCACGCAATAAGCTCCACCGTAAGACTTACGCAATGTAACGGTAATCTTAGGAACGGTAGCCTCACCATAAGCGTAAAGCAATTTAGCGCCGTGAAGGATTACACCGTTGTATTCCTGACCTGTACCCGGAAGGAATCCCGGAACGTCAACCAATGTTACCAAAGGAATATTGAAAGCGTCGCAGAAACGAACGAAGCGACCTGCTTTACGAGATGCGTTGCTATCCAAGCATCCTGCCATAACCTTCGGCTGGTTAGCTACGATACCGACGGATTGTCCGTTGAAACGAGCGAAACCTACGATGATATTCTTAGCGTAGTCCGCATGGACCTCTAGGAACTCGTTGTTATCGACGATTGTACCGATAACCTCATACATATCGTAAGATTGGTTGGCGTTATCGGGAATGATATCGTTCAATACATCATCCAGACGATCGATCGGGTCTTTGCACTCAACTAACGGCGTTTCCTCTAAGTTGTTCTGAGGTAAGAAACTGAGCAATTTACGAATCAATTGCAAACCATCTTCTTCTGTGTATCGACAGCGAAATGGGCTACACCCGATTTGGTAGTGTGTACGCTGGCTCCACCCAACTGCTCTTGGGTTACATCCTCACCTGTTACGGTTTTTACGACTTTCGGACCAGTCAAGAACATATAGCTGGTACCACGTGTCATGATGTTGAAGTCTGTCAAAGCCGGAGAATAAACGGCTCCACCGGCGCAAGGGCCGAAGATACCGGAAATCTGGGGAACAACACCGGAAGCCAAGATGTTACGTTGGAAAATCTCTGCGTATCCTGCCAAGGCGTTTACACCTTCTTGGATACGTGCGCCACCCGAGTCGTTCAGACCGATAACGGGAGCACCCATCTTCATGGCCTGATCCATTACTTTACAGATCTTCATGGCCAAAGCCTCAGACAAGGCTCCACCGAATACGGTGAAATCTTGAGCGAAGATATATACCAGACGTCCGTCGATCGTACCATAACCTGTTACGATACCGTCGCCCAAATACTTAGTTTTTTCAATACCGAAGTTTGTACAACGATGTTGTACGAACATATCGAATTCTTCAAAACTTCCCTCATCCAGCAACATGGCAATACGTTCGCGTGCGGTGTATTTGCCTTTTTTGTGCTGAGATTCGATTCTTTTTTCTCCACCACCTAAACGAGCTGTTTCGCGAAGGGCGATAAGCTCCTTTACTTTTTCAAGTTGGTTACTCATTGTACTATAGATTTGTTGTTAGAAATGAACGGATTAATTATTTGTTGCCCGGCATGCAAAGCTCTGTCAAAACGCTGCAAGTTGATTTCGGGTGAAGGAAAGCGATGTTCAAGCCTTCCGCGCCACCACGGGGAGCTTTATCGATTAATTTAACGCCTTTTTCCTCAGCCTCGTTCAAAGCAGCCTGTACATCAGGTACAGCGAATGCGATATGGTGGATACCTTCACCTTTCTTTTCGATAAATTTAGCGATTGTACTGTCTTCACTTGTCGGCTCCAGCAACTCAATCTTAGTCTGTCCTACCTTGAAAAATGCAGTTTTTACTTTTTGGTCTGCTACTTCTTCGATGTTGTAGCATTTTAGTCCTAAAACTTCTTCATAATACGGCAGGCAAGCTTCGATGCTCTTTACTGCGATACCCAAATGTTCGATATGTGTAAGTTCCATGTCAATAATAATTTAAAGATTTAGTAAATGTTTGTTTCTATTGTGTGCAAATGTACACTACTTTTTATGAATGAGGAAATAATTTTTTGTTTTTATCTCCCAGTAAATGTGTTTAAAGATACATTTTATTAAAAATCGACAATCAGACGAACGTTCAATTGACGTCCGGTCAGATAGTTTGGAACTGCGTATTGGACATTATATACATCTGTTATCCAATAGTAGGAACTAACGTTTTTGATGTCTAATATGTTAAATACATCCAGACCTAGCCAAATGTTTTTCAAATGGCGGAAGAAGCCCCTGTCCATGATAGCGTCCGTGCCTCCTGCCAATTGATAGGAGAGGCCGATATCTACACGTTTGTAGGCGGGCGTACGGAAATAGCCGGCTTCGTATCCTTTGCCCGGGATTGTCTGGGGAAGTCCTCCGGATAGAACTCCTTTCAGATTTAGCTTGACTCGTTTATAGCCCGGGAAATAATCTTGGAAGAAGAGTGAGATGTTGTAGCCTTGGCTATTGGCCATAGGAACGGTCGTTGTTTCCCGGATGGTTTGCTGGGCTTTCATCAAGGAGAAGCTGATCCATGAGTCGGTACCCGGTACGAATTCTCCGAAGAATTTGACATCGAGTCCCATGGCGTAACCTTTGGCGCAGTTCTCACCGTAATAGCGGATCTTGACGTTATCTACGGTGTAGGGATTCAGATTGTCCAGCTTTTTATAGTACATCTCGGCGGTCACCTTGAAATTCCGGTCTACGGCACGGAACGTATAATCTCCTCCCAATATGAAATGGATGGAGCGTTGTGACTTTAGATCTTTGTTCAATACCGTGATATTATTGCCGTTCTTATCTTTGTCTACTCTACGTAATTCCTTGTAGAAGGGCGATTGATAATACAGTCCGGTGGCGAAACGGAGCGTCAAGTCTTGGTCGAAGTTCGGGATAAAGCCCAATGAGGCACGGGGACTGAAAAGGAACTCCTTATTATAAGTCCAATAACTACCTCTAACCCCTGCGACTAACGTGAACAGACCTTGCTTGGTCCTGAATTTGAATGCGTCTTGCGCATAAGCGGAAAAGCGTGTGCTTTCTATCTGATTATCAGAAAAGAGGTTCGAATATACACTTACGTTATTACCGGTTTGGGGCAAAGAATAACCTGAGGAATCCCTTTTTTCCCATTCACTGATCTTATCATTGATTTTCTCCATTTGTACCGTGGCTCCCCATTTCAACGTATTGTTTAAAAGGCGGGCCATCCCATAGTGCCCGACATTCATGACGGTGGAGTTCAAACGGTTTCGTGCGTGCTCGTGATAACGGCCTACGGACATGGCGGCTGACGCGTCGTCATTCGGATTTTCCGCTCCGTTCTCGCTCAGCCAATATTCTCCGGCGATATCGTATCCCTCTTCTTCCTTGCTTTTGAAAGCGGAGGCTTGAAGTCCCAACTCTGTGTTCTCATTGGGGTTGTGTTTCAATGTAAGCGCACCGAATAAGGTTTGGAAACGGTCTCTTTCCCTTCCGTCGAAATAGACTTTGAAGTTCTTGGGATGCTCGGCTGTACCGAAAGAGGTTTCCCGGCTATAAGGGGTGAATTTATAATTATTGTTAGCGAGGTTTCCTAAGAAATTGATTTCCCATTTAGGGGCCAATTGGTACGTGATGTAAGTTTGCAGATCGATAAATTTAGGGTCGTATTCAGCGTCTGTATCCATGGTACCCAAAATAGACCGACCGCTTTTAAAGCGGAAACCCGTTACTTGGGTAAATTTACCGATAGAACTGCCCACATAAGCATTGGCTCCCAGCAAGCTGGCGGAAGCCGAACCTTCGAATATCCTTTCGGTTTTTTGTAGGTGATGTCCAGCACGGAACTCATCTTGTCTCCATAACGGGCCTCGAAGCCACCGGCGGCGAAATTGACCGCCTCCGTCAGGTCCGGATTGATAAAACTAAGGCCCTCTTGTTGTCCCGAGCGAATCAGAAGCGGACGGAATACCTCGATCCCATTCACATAAACGATATTTTCATCATAACTACCTCCACGTACGGAATACTGGGAACTTAGCTCGTTATTGGACGATACGCCGGCAAACGTAACGACCAAGCTCTCTATACTACCTCCGGAGGGATCGGGCAATAATTTAATTCTGTCCGCATTTAAGGACTCCATGGTCGTGGTCTGCTTGCGGATGGCAGTAACGGATACTTCCCCTAAATCAAATGAGGTATTGTTCATCTGTACGTTCAGGCGCATGTCGGCTTGTGCCGAGGGAATGATACGCTCGGCTTTATTATATCCCAGACAGGAGTAAATAATGGAGATAGAGTCTCCCGGCGATATGGAAAAGGAATAATATCCCTTCTCGTTGGTCATGGAGCCGATCAACGTGTTCTTAACCCGGACATTCACTAATTCCAGAGGGTTACCGTCGGCGTCACGGACATAACCAGTGATTTTTATGCGGCCTTCGCCAAAGGCTCTCACGGAAATAAGTATAAATAGCAGCGCGGCTATCGCACGAATCTTCATAATCTATTGTTCAATTATAAAAATACTAACGAGAAAAAAGAACGATACGTATATATGGGTGCAAAAAATTATATTTATATTTGCGAATCTTAATATTAAAAGAGTACAAAGAACGAAAAAAATGGAGAGTTTTGCAACACTTATACAAAATAGAAGAAGTACACGTAAGTTTACCGAACAACTACTTTCACCCGAGCAGGTAGAACTGATCTTGAAAGCGGCGTTGATGGCTCCGGCCTCAAAACGTAGTAATCCTTGGCAGTTCGTGGTCGTGGAAGATAAGGAAATGTTGAAGAAACTTGCCGGGTGTAAGAAAAATGGTTCTGCTTTTCTGGAGGGTTGTGCCTTGGCCGTGGTTGTCTTGGCGAATGTGATGGAAAGCGATGTTTGGATCGAGGACGCTTCGGTCGCTTCTATTTATATGCAATTGCAAGCGGAGGATTTGGGATTGGGCAGTTGCTGGTGTCAGATCCGGAACCGGGTAACAGAGGACGAGGCGGATTCGAATAATTATGTTCGTTCGTTGCTGGATATCCCTTATCAATTGGATGTCTTGTCTATCATTGGTATCGGTTATAAGGATCAGGTTCGTAAGCCTTTTGATGAATCCCATTTACAATGGGAGAAGATACATATAGGAAAGTTCTCTCTTCCGGAAGAAAATAAAGAGGCGGAAGAATGAGAGTCGTATTTGTTGGTGCTGGAAACTTAGCTACCCGGCTTTCGTTGGAAATGCGTAAGTCCGGAATGAGTATCGGGCAAGTGTATAGTCACACAAGTGAGCATGCTAAGATTTTAGCCGGATGAATTGGGATGTGGGTGGACTGTTGTCCCGGAAGATATTGTGGAAGATGCCGACTTGTATGTTTTCTCTTTGAAAGATGCCGTGCTCCAAGATGTTATCGCCCGTGTAAAACCGAATAACGGTTTGTGGGTGCATACGGCAGGGAGTATGCCAATCTCTGTATTTGAAGGTCTTACGGCTAGATATGGGGTGGTTTATCCGTTACAAACGTTTAGTAAGAGTAGGGAGGTGGATTTCAAGAAAATACCGTTCTTTTTAGAGGCGAACTCGTCTGAAGATGAGAAGGTGCTGGGAGAGGTGGCTAGGGCGCTCTCCAGTGATGTCCGTTTCCTCTCCTCCGAGAAGCGAAAGAACTTACATTTAGCGGCGGTTTTCGCTTGTAATTTTACGAATCATATGTATGCGCTAGCTGAAAAGATCTTGGAAGAACAGCAAATACCGGGAGAGGTCTTGCTACCTTTGATAGACGAGACAGCCGCTAAGGTACATGTAATGTCGCCGGCGCGAGCCCAAACGGGACCAGCTATACGATATGACGAGAATGTGATAAACAAACATATGGCTATGCTTAAAGATCCGGATATGCGAAATTTATATGAGCTGATTAGCCGAAGTATACATAAGGAGGCTCGACATGAGTAGTATAAACTATGATTTGAGAAAGATAAAGGCTTTTGTCTTTGATGTAGACGGTGTTTTGTCCTGTGATGTAATCCCGTTGCATCCGAATGGCGACCCTATGCGTACCGTTAATATAAAAGATGGCTATGCCTTGCAATTAGCCGTGAAGAAAGGTTATGAGGTCGCTATAATTACGGGTGGATATACGGAAGCCGTACAGATTCGCTTTTCTCGTTTGGGAATACAACATATTTATATGCGTAGCGCTGTAAAGGTGCATGACTTTAAGGATTTCATGGAAAAAACGGGCTTGTCTCCTGAGCAAATCATGTATGCGGGTGATGATATTCCTGATTATGAGGTAATGACGCGAGTCGGATTGCCGGTGGCACCTGCGGATGCGGCTCCGGAGATCAAGGAGATAGCGAAATATATATCCTCCCGGCGAGGTGGCGAAGGCGTAGCTAGGGACGTGATCGAGCAAACGATGCGGGCGCAAGGACACTGGTTCGGCGAGGAGGCTTTTGGGTGGTAAAATTTTGGTGAATGTGTAACGCTTAATCGAATAGGTTATGTTAGAGAATTTAAAAAAGTACAAGATCGTCTTAGCCTCTAATTCTCCGAGACGACGGAATTTGTTATCTGGTCTGGATATCGACTTCGAGGTGAGGATAATTCCGGATATTGACGAGTCTTACCCGGATTCTATTGACTCCATGGAGATCCCTTTATATATTGCCCGTTCGAAAGCGGAGGCCTATAAATCGACTATGGCGGATGATGAATTGCTAATCACGGCAGATACGATCGTTTGGACGTTTGACGGGGTTATGGGGAAGCCTGCGAACCGGGAGGAAGCTTATGCTATGCTTCATGCTTTGTCGGATCATGTACATCAGGTAATAACCGGCGTTTGTATCATGACGAAGGACAAAAATGTAGGCTTTTCCGTCGAATCTGCGGTTTGTTTCGCAAAATTGGGTGATGAAGAGATTAATTATTATTTGGATAAATATAAACCTTATGATAAAGCGGGAGGGTATGGCATTCAGGAGTGGATCGGTTATATCGGGGTAGAGGCTATCAATGGTAGCTTTTATAACGTGATGGGATTACCTGTGCAAAAGCTTTATCAGGAATTGAAACATTTTTAATCTCAATTCAAGGTAAAGTATTTATCCTTCATATAATATTCTATCTGATTTAATGTGTGCGCTAAGGCTGGGGGAATCGGTAAGACGACCGGTTTCTCCACATTCCATTCCGGGTCATTTATGATCATGTCGGATAGACTGCCCGCATGTATTAAGATAAGGCGGGTAGGGGCTGAGGCTATAACCTTATGATTGGTGTTTTGCGCAAGTAGCATGAAATGATCTTTTGCCACTTCCGCTATATGTGTCCCTTCTTGGCTGTAAATAATAAGTTTTCCCGAAAATACGAAGATTAATAGGTTATCCGTGGTTGTGGTATTAAACAGGGAATCTCCGGCTCTCAGTATTTTGCATTCAAGTTGATTTAGATAACGCTTCATGTAGGAACTTAAGGATTTTCGAGGATAGCCAATGTTTTTCTGTTAGGAAGGTATTCCAACATACCTTTTGAGTAGGTGACTTTCTGTTGTCCGTTGTTGTCCGCATAAATAATGAAATACTCTATTTGGGGGATAGATTGTGCCAGTAGCTTCGCTTTCTCGACTCCCAAAACCATGAAAGTCGTAGCGTAAGCGTCTGCTGTCATACAATCTTCCGCCACGATTGTCGCGCTAAGAATATTTTGTCCAGCGGGATAACCGGTCGCCGGATTGATCGTATGGGCATATTTCTTACCATCCTTGATGTAGAAGTTTCGGTAGTCACCAGAAGTAGCCACACCTCCTTTTTGGCATAATTGTACGATCTCTTCAACATCATTTGTTACGCCACTTGTCCCTATTTCCGGCTTGTTGATGCCGACTCGCCAACAGTCACCTTGTTGATTTACGCCTTTCATGGTGACCTCACCACCTATTTCTACCATGTAGTTCTTTACGCCTTCCTTTTCCAGCAGGCGGGCGATAACATCGCAAGCATAACCTTTTGCGATGGACGAACAATTCAATAGAATCCGGGGATCTTCTTTGATGATTTTCTTTCCTTCCAATCTCACTTTTTGATAACCGACGAAAGCCTTTATGCTATCGATCATCTGCGGGGTTACGCTATCCATCTTACTGAATCCGAATCCCCATAGATTAATTAATGGAGCACAAGTAATATCAAAAGCTCCTCCTGATTTTTGGGAGATTTCTTCCGCCTTATTGAATACTTCGGTAAACCATTCGTCTACCTCCACATCCTCGTTATTATTGACTTTCGCGATCGTGGAGTTGGGGTTGAAAGGATTTAAGGAGAGGTTAAAACGTTGCAGCTCGCTGTCGATCTTATCGGTTAGGATTTGCTTGGCCTTGTATTTGATGTGGTAACTTGTATGAAAAACAGAACCACTCTCTTCGAAATATTGGCCCTTGTCCGAGCAAGCCGTATGCGATAAGATCAACAGGCTGACTAATATGGTAATATTCTTGCGCATCATTATGAAATTTTATGTCGCGAACTTACATAAAAAATTCCATATATGCCCCTTTCATGGGGGAGACGCTATTGTGTGTATAAATATCAAGGATTCCTTTTTTATATTGTGACTCTGGTTTTATCCAATGTGCACGCCTTTCGGATAGGATCTTTTCTATCTCTTCCACGCTTCTCTCAATACTGTCGGTACCGATTATATCCAATGTTCTCGCTGGAATATCGATACGGATCAAGTCATCGTTTTCGACCAAGGCGATTGGTCCCCCCTCGGAAGCCTCCGGGGATACATGTCCGATCGCCGGGCCTCGGGTCGCTCCGGAGAAACGACCGTCGGTGATCAATGCGATGGTCTCTACCAACTCAGGATCGGAGGCGATCGCTTCTGTCGTATAAAACATTTCTGGCATTCCACTTCCTTTCGGTCCTTCATAACGGATAAATACCGCTTCTCCCGGATGGATTTTCTTTTGTAATACCGCCTCAATAGCGTTCTCCTCACAATCGAATACCCTCGCTTTCAGGGTGACTTGCATCAAGCGGGGTGAAATCGCCGAATGTTTTACGACTGCCCCTTCGGGCGCTAAATTTCCTTTCAATATAGCGATGGCTCCTTGTGCCTTGATCGGTGTATGAAGAGGTTTGATAATATCGCCAACCTTTACTCCTAGGGCAGGAAGATATTTATGGCAATTCTCATAGAAGCCGTTGAGTTGTAAATCTTTTAAGTTTTCTTCCAATGTTTTGCCGGTAACAGTCATGACGTCGAGATGGAGGAATTCTTTGATTTCTTCCATGATCGCCGGTACGCCTCCCGCATACCAGAAATATTCGCCGGGCCAAAAACCGCTGGGACGTATATTTAAAAGGTAGGGGATCTTACGATGTATCTTGTCGAACAAATCCGGTGATAACTGGATTCCCAGTTCGTGGGCGATAGCTGGAAGATGAAGCAGGCTGTTGCTGGAACCCGCTATGGCGGCATGTACCATGATCGCATTTTCAAACGCTTGTATCGTCATGATATCGGAGGGTTTTAACTCTTCTTTCGCTAGTCCGAGTGCATGTTCTCCGGCTTTACGGGCGGTTTCTTTTAACTCGGGTAAATGGGCGGGGATCAAGGCGGAGCCCGGTAAAGCGATGCCAAGCGCTTCTGCCATTACTTGCATCGTAGAGGCGGTACCCATGAAAGAGCAAGCTCCACAATCCGGACATGCGTCACGCTTATAAACCATGAATTGTTCTTCCGTTATTTCTTTTCGCTCGTATTGGGCGCTATAGGTACCGATTTGTTCTAACGTGAGTAGGTTGGGACCGGCTTTCATTATACCACCGGGCATGAATATAGCAGGCATATCTAGCCGGGCTATCGCCATCAAATGCGCAGGGACGGATTTGTCGCAACTGGCTATAAAGACACCAGCGTCGAAAGGAGTCGCTTTTACATGAATCTCCATCATGGCGGCCATGATATCACGGGAGACTAATGAGTAGTTCATACCATCGTGTCCCTGCGCCTCTCCATCACAAATATCAGTGACGAAGTAGTTTGCGGCACGTCCCCCCTTTTCCTTTATACCGATTCCGGCCTCGTCCACCAATTTATCCAGATGGGCGCTTCCCGGATGGCTATGTCCGTAACTGCTTTCTACAATGATTTGCGGTTTACTCAATTCGTCGATTTTCCAACCGCTGCCTAGCCGGAGTGAATCCAGCTCCGGCGCTAGTTTTCGTAATTGCTGGCTTTTCATGTCTATTAATTAATGTATAAGGTTATTTATTCAATAAGGTATCCCTAGCTAAAGAATACATGCTCTATCAAAATCTTTGTACCGATACCGATTAAGATTAAACCTCCGATGAGGTCCAGCTTCAAGTCGATTCTCTTGCCGAATCGGTTACCGAAATAGACGCCGAAGGCAGAGATAGCGAAGGTGACAACACCGATAGTCGAGGCTTGCAGCAAGAGCGGTGATTTTAAGATCGCCAGAGAGATTCCTACGGCGAGGGCATCGATACTTGTCGCTATTCCCAATCCGCATAATGTCCGGTTACATAGAGGATCGAATTTCCCGTCTTCCTCCTCTTCCTTCGTGCTATCGTATATCATTTTTCCACCTAAGTAAAGCAAGAGGGTAAATGCGATCCAATGATCGAAGGCGCAAATGTATTTTTCGAATCCTAATCCCATCGTATAACCAATCACGGTCATTCCGGCTTGGAATATACCGAGCACGCTCGCTATCTTAATAATATTACCGGCGGTGCAGTTGTTCTTAAGAACTGCGCCGCCGGTAACTGATACTGCTAGGCTATCCATGGATAAGCCGATCGCTAGTAGCAGAACTTCAATGTATAACATACTAGAATGATTCCCGTTTAATAATTTCTTCTATGGGCTTACGTTTCTTTGGAGTCTCATCGAATAATGCCGGGTCGGAAGGATAGCCGAACGGTATCAGTACAACAGGCTCGATCGTTTCCGGAATTTTAAAATGTTTACGGCAAAGCTCCGTGTCGAAATTGCAAACCCAACAAGTACCCAATCCTTGTTCGGCAGCGGCTAAACAAATGTGTTCCGTGGCGATAGCCGTATCGATATCCATATGATCCTTATGATCGCCCCGTTTCCAAGATTGCTGATGATCTCCGCAAACGATCAAGTAATAAGGCGCTTGCTTGAACCATTCCCGGGGATAGCATTCTTGTAATTTAGCTTTTCCTTCCGCACTTTGAACCCATACAAAATACCAAGGTTGATAATTTACCGCCGAAGGGGCCAAACGAGCTGCTTCTAGGATATAATCAATCTTTTCTTGCTCTACGTTTTTGGGGGCATACTTTCGGATAGAACAACGTTTTCTCGCTAATTCTAGGAAACTCATATCTCATCCTCTATTTTATAGTTATTGCGATTCGGAGAATTGCGGGAAATCAACTCCCCGATAAAGCCCGCTAGGAACATCTGGGTTCCCAGAATCATCGCTGTCAATGAAATATAGAAATAAGGGGAACTTGTAACCAAAGGTCTTAGATCTCCAGAGTACATCGAGATCAATTTCATGCTGAGTACGATTACTAGAGCGATAAAACCAATGAAGAACATAGCGCTTCCCCATAAACCGAAGAAGTGCATCGGTTTCTTTCCGAATTTGGAAGTAAACCAAAGCGTGATCAAATCAAGATAACCGTTCACGAAGCGATCCAACCCGAATTTAGTAGTTCCGTACTTGCGGGCTTGATGTTTCACTACTTTCTCGCCAATCTTGTGAAATCCGGCAATCTTAGCTAAATAAGGTATGTAACGGTGCATATCGTTATACACCTCTATATTTTTAATGACAACATTCTTATACGCTTTCAATCCGCAATTGAAATCGTGTAAGTTCTTTATTCCCGAGAATTTACGAGCTGTTGCGTTGAATAATTTCGTGGGGATCGTCTTAGACAACGGGTCATATCTTTTCTTTTTCCAGCCGGATACCAGATCGTACCCGTCTTCGGTGATCATCCGGTAAAGTTCGGGTATCTCATCCGGGCTGTCCTGCAGATCGGCGTCCATGGTAATGACCACGTCACCTTTAGCCCGTTGGAATCCGCAATGCAATCCCGGCGACTTACCGTAGTTGCGACGGAACTTGATTCCCCGGACGTGTGGAGAACGTTGCTTCAACTCCTCGATCACTTCCCAAGAATTATCCGTACTGCCGTCATTCACGAAAATGACTTCATAGGTATAATTATGTTCTTTCATCACCCGCTCTATCCACGAGAATAACTCGGGTAAAGACTCGGCTTCGTTATACAACGGGATAACAACTGATATGTCCATTATTTGTCTGTAATTAACTTTTTAGCGGTTTTCAGTGATGGAACCTGTCGAATTGTTCCTGCACAAGAGAGCCGCTACCGGTATAGAAAGTATGATGCCGTAAAATACGTTATTAAATATTCCTTGTATGGCCATGTGGATTGGCGAGATACGAATCTTGCTGAGCGAGTCGATCATCTCCGAGCTGACTTGGCTATCCTTTAGTACAGTCGTTAATTGCCCGATCGCATTTGCCACGAAATCAGGCGGGGCGATGAACTGATAAAAGACAAAGTATTCAAGCGAGACGATCAATGCGGCGAAAAAATACAACATCGTGCCGAATCTCCATGCATGAAAGAAACTGATCCTTCCACCGATGTCGTGCCGATATCTTTTCGTCATGTAGTAGGCGATGAAAGGGACGGCGAGCGTCAATAGCCAATAGACAAGACTTAAGGAGGGGACGGAAACGCTGAAGATGAAAAAGATGTATTTCACTACCCAATATATACCCATGGCCAAACCATAAGTCATAGCGCCTTTTAAAAGTAAATTCTTATTCTCTTCCATGATGCTGCAGTTTTGAATTCTTATCAGCAAAATTAATATATTAATGCAAATGCGCAACTATATTATGCCTAAAATGCGAAAAAGGAAGCCTACTTATAAGCTTCCTTCTTTAAGATGTGTCTTATCTGAGCCTCTTGTCGGATTCGAACCAACGACCCCGAGATTACAAATCACGTGCTCTGGCCAACTGAGCTAAAGAGGCAGGTGGGTAAGCTTACTACATCGCGCCGCTACAACCAAGTACCCTTGCTGCGGTCAAACCCTGGGGGATTCCGAGGGAGCATGCCGTGTAGGACTTACCCGGGTGCAAAAGTAGATATTATTTTTTACTTTGCAAGCGTTTTCTTACTCTTGGGATGATAATTGTTTATAAAGAATTGAAAACCTTATGCTTTTGGTAGTGTTAAAGAATGTTTTATGTGTTGTGGCCGATGGTTTATCAAAGAATGTTGATTTTTTCATTGTGAGGAAAAAATATTTTCATCATGAAGAAAAAGTATTTTCACCGTGAAGAAAAAGTATTTTCATCACGATGAAAAAACAGTTTACTTGGAAGAGGTTCCGCTTTCCAATATGCTGACGATGGAGAACAACGTAAAGCAGATCGCTCCCAGTCCGGCCAATACCCGTGCGGGAATGGCATAATAACTATGCTCGGCCGCCATCTCGAAAAGGAAAGCGGAGAGGAAAAGGCAGAATAAAGCCGTGAATATGGGAATTAATGGAATCCGGTTGGCAAGCTTGAATTCTTCCCTCCATATTTTAGACAGCAAGATCACCTTGCTGGAGATACTATAGCAAACTAATCCAAGGCCGATCATGATATATCCGGTTGAGGCATTAGCCGGGTCGCTATCTCCTAATACGAAGAGGCCCCATATCAGACTGATAGATCCCATCAGGATGACAAAACGGTGCCATAGCCTTTTTTCCAATCGGGAATATGTGTTTCTTATTTGTCGGGCGATCGTGGCGACTAAAGCGATTAAGCTGCTGCAAATACATGCTAGTCCGGCCATCACATGCCCGGCGACAAAGTATTGGGAATGCTCGTCGCTATGCGCTAGCAACCGGTAAGCCCAAATCCATGCGACTATGGATATAAATGATGCTACAAGGATCAAGAATACCCCCTGCCAAAAGTTGAACGCTTTGTCTGGTATTCTGGGATCGTCGCTTTTGGCGTTCATTTGTATTAAGGTGAATCGGGTAGAGGCGGTAGCCGTTGTTGCTACGCATGCGGTTATAAGGCCCACCCCGCAAATGACATGGCCCGCGACAAAGTCTGCTGGCGCCGGTGAGGACATGAGTAAGATAAAGCCCGCCAGAAAAGTGATGGTTGCCGAGAGATATCCAAGGATAGGCAAGGCGAATCTGGCTACATTATTATATGTATGGATAATTTGACGAATAATGGTCGCTGCCGTAGCGAACAAGGCTATACAAATAAAGCCAAGAGAGAATACGACAGGTCCGGCGACGAATCTGCTGGAGTCCACTCCATAGTTAAAGACAAAAAATCCATAACCGAAACAAAAGAGGGCCATTAGCAATGGAATCGCCCTGAATAAGACACTAATCCCGTAATTCATAACTTGTTTTTTATTTAGATTTTTCTTCAAACAGAGATGCGATCCTTTTTGTTCAAGAAGAATTTTAGAGGTTATACGATGTTTTTGCGTGTTATTTCATCATTTTTGTTTTTCTTTGCGGAAAATATCAGAGAAGTGAATCTTATTATAGAACAAGGTAACACGTCATCAAAGGTCGCTGTGTATAAAAATGGGCATATAGAGGCTTCTTTTGTATACAAGCAATTCGGTGTATCTGTGGTCGCTGCTCTTTTTGAGAAGTACGCTTTTACGCAAGGCATTTTATCGACGGTGATAGATACGGACGATGAGTTGATCGCTTATCTAAAAAATAAGCTTCAGCGTTTTGTCTTTCTGGATGAACACGTAGCTTTACCGATCAAGGTGGAATATGGGACGCCGAAAACGCTAGGCAAGGACCGTTTGGCCGCTGTCGTGGGGGCGAATTATTTGCGGCCGGGAAAAAATCTGCTGGTTATCGATGCCGGTACCGCTATCACGTATGAGGTGATAGAAGCGCCGGGTATCTTTCTGGGAGGGAATATCTCTCCGGGGATGACAACCCGTTTTCGAGCGTTGAACCATTTTACGAAGAAACTGCCTTTGGTAACGGAAGAGGATGATATACCGCTTATCGGGAGAAGTACGGAAACGGCTATCCAAGCGGGTGTGGTGAATGGGATTGTTTACGAGATGGACGGATATATTGACGAGCTGAAAGTAAAATATCCGGATCTTTTGGTTTTTTTAACAGGCGGTCATTCGTTTTATTTTGAAAGACGGCTAAAAAACTCCATCTTTGCAGACATTAATTTAGTGTTGACAGGATTAAACAGAATCTTAGAGTATAATGTTGAAAATTAATAAGGTAGTAATAATAAGTATTCTTATCTTTACACAATTGCCATTGTGGGCTCAAAATAACACGAACTCGCCTTATACGCGATTTGGATATGGAGAGTTGGCGGATCGATCTTTTGGTGCCGGAAGGGCGATGGGTGGAGTCGGTTATGGATTAAGGTCCTCTAAACAGATAAATCCATTAAATCCAGCATCTTATAGTTGTATGGATTCGTTGACATTCCTTTTTGATTTTGGTGCGTCCGGTCAGGTGTCTTGGTTCTATGACGGTACGAATAAGCAACGACAGATGAATGGAAACGTGGAGTATATCGCTATGCAATTTCCGATCACCCGGCGTTTAGCGATGAGTATTGGTTTATTACCTTATTCATATGTAGGATATGATTTCGGCGAGAGCCGTACTGAGGGCGGTTTAAGTTGGGGAGAAAGCTTTAGTGGCGAAGGTGGCTTAAGCGATGCCTATTTAGGGCTCTCCTATGATATTTGGAAGAAGCGTCTTTCCATTGGTTTGAACGCCGGATTTTTATTTGGAAATATAACACATTCCCGCAACTTGATTTTCCCGAGTTCGACAGGGGCGGACGATGTGTATAGAAACCAACGTTATGAGATTCGTGATTTAAAGTTAGATTTTGGTATTCAATATACGCATCCTTTGAGCAAGACGGAGCATGTCACGGTAGGTTTCGTTTATTCTCCTGGGAAAAAGCTGAATACGACTGTGTATGATACTCAACTCGTCGGTTCTTCGGCTACATCCGGATATACAAGGAACGATACAATTAAGAATTATCGGTTTGATATGCCAAACTCTTATGGAGCGGGTATCTCTTATGTGAAGGAGAACCGGTTGACGTTAGCTGCGGACTTCTTATATGAGGACTGGGCGAACGCTTATTTTGATAACGAGAAAGGTCAATTCAAGAATCGTACACGTGTAGCGGCTGGTGCCGAATTTATTCCTCGTTATGATAATCGTAATTATCTGGGACGTATCAGATACCGTGCCGGTTTTCATTATAGCAATTCGTACTTAAGAGTCAGTCGCTCCGAGGAGAATGGTTATAAAGGACATGGTTATAATGAATATGGGGCGAGTATCGGTTTTGGGCTTCCATTGATCGATAACCGTTCATTAGTGAACCTGTCATTTGAATACGTGAAGATCCGTCCGGAATTACGTACAATGATTGATGAGCAGTATTTCCGGTTTACGGTGAACTATACATTTAACGAATTATGGTTTTTTAAACGAAAAGTGGATTAAACCGGGAATGGCCGAAAGGGTCTAATGAGTATGATACTTTTTTGAAGGAATATAAATTTATAGCTAACTTTAATAGAAAGAGATATGAAGATCAAAGTTTTATTACTAGCGCTTGGATGTACTATGGGTACATTGGGTGCTTATGCGCAGAAAGGAGTAGATAATGGTACACAGTTCGGTTCCGGTGAGGATAGCGTGCGTTGTATTACCAATATCAGCTTGTTCGTTCCTTACGCGAAAGCCGGAAACTTCAAAGATGCCTATGATTTCTGGAAGATCGTGTACGATGAGTGTCCTGCCGCTACAAAAGATATCTATTTGTACGGTGTGAAAATTATGGGCTGGAAGATCGCCCAAGAGAAAGATCCCGCTAAGAAGAATGCTCTTATTGATGATTTGATGGGGGTTTACGACAAGCGTGTGAAATATTTTGGAAATGATCGCCGGTATGGAAAAGACTGGATCGTTGCTCGAAAAGTGCAAGATTATTTAGCGCAAACAGGCGATAATGCCGACTATAATCAGGCCTATACTTGGTTGAAGGAGATCGTTGATGAGAAAGGTGCTGATACGGAGGCTCTAGGTCTCTCCTTGTTTAGTTTCTCTTCTATGAAGAAAATGCTTAACGATCCGAACTTCAAAGAGCAGTATATTCAAGATTATTTGAAGGTTTCTGCTGGCTTGGATGCTCAGTTAAAAGCTGCGCAGGCTGCAAACAATCAAAAAGAAGTGAATGCCTTGACCGCATATAAGAGTGGTGTTGATAATGCCTTTGCAAATAGTGGTGCTGCCGATTGCGAGACTTTGCAGAATTTGTATGCTGCTAAGATCGAGGAGAATAAGGATAACTTACCTTATTTGAAAGAGACTATATCTTTGTTGAGAAGAACAGGTTGCCAAGAAATCGAGGCTTACTTTTTGGCATCAGACTATGCTTATCGTCAAGAACCTAGTGCCGAGGCAGCTGTTGGGCTAGGAAAGAAAGCCGTTAAGATAAAGGATTATGATACGGCTATTAAATACTTTGATGAGGCCGCGAATTTAGAAACGGACGCGACTTCAAAAGCTGATGATTATTATATGATCGCATTGTTGCTGTTTGAGCAAAATGCTTATTCGAAGGCTAGACAATATTGCCAGAAAGCTTTGGAGGTAAATCCAAACTATGGTAATGCTTATTTATTGATCGGCAAGATGTATGCCGCTACTTCTAAATCTGTCTTCCCGAATGATGGAGTGTTGGCAAGAGCTGCTTATAATGCCGCTATCGATAAATTTGAGAAAGCGAAACAGGTAGATCCGAGTGTTGCTGAAGAGGCTAATACTTTGATATCATCTTATCGTGCTCACCTTCCTTCTACGGAGGAGATCTTCATGCACCCGGATTTGGAGAAGGGCAAACCTTTCACTGTCGGTGGTTGGATCGGAGAGCGTACAACGATTCGGTAATTATGATAGGAAATCGTTTTCATTGTAAAACGGAAAATATGGGCATAACAACTACCTTCGTGGTGGTTGTTATGCTTCTTTTGTTTTCTGCCTCTTGCAGTAAGGAACATAAGGAGGTGGTTGATGTTGAGTTTGATCCGGACAAGACTTATACGATGAAGGCTACGGATGTGTCATCCTTGATCTCCGATTCTGGTATCACGAGATATCGCTTGAAAGCGAAAGAGTGGCAGATTTACGGGAAGGCGGCGGAACCCCATTGGTATTTCCCCGAGGGGATCTACGTGGAGAAGTTCGATACCTTATTCCAGACAGAAGCGAGTATTAAGGCGGATACAGCCTATTATTATGATAAAAAAAGGGCTTTGGGGGCTGATCGGTAATGTAGAGGTGGAAAGTCTGCAAGGGGAGCATTTTGAGACTTCCCAATTGTTCTGGGACCAGAAGCAGGAGAAGGTTTATTCTGATAAGTTTATGCGTATCGAGCAAGAAGATAAGATCATAACAGGCATAGGCTTTGAGTCGAACCAAGATATGACTCAGTATAAGATATTTAACTCACAAGGTATTTTCCCGGTGAGCGATGCTCTGGCCGATACGACACGGACAGTTCAGGGGGATAGTGCCCGGGGAGATGTGTCACAAATAGATTCAATAAAAAGTAATTAAGGTGGGGACGCTGACTTATATTTTAATTTCCCTCGCATTTTCCGCATTCTTTTCCGGGATGGAGATCGCTTTTATCTCCTCCAATAAGCTTCGTTTCGAGCTGGATAAGAAGGAACGTAGTCTATCCAGTAAGATACTGGGTATTTTCTATCGTAATCCAAATTTGTTTATCTCTACCATGTTGGTAGGAAATAATATTGCGTTGGTCGTTTATGGTCTTCAGATGGCAATCGTATTGGAGCCGTTTATAGCCAAGGTGGTTGCGAATGAGGCATTGATCGTTTTTATCCAATCCGTGATATCTACGATCTTGATCTTGTTTGCCGGGGAGTTTATTCCCAAGACCATATTTAAGTTGAATCCTAATTTATCACTCAATATATTTGCGATACCATTATTTATTATATATATCATCCTGTATCCGGTCTCCAAGTTCTCTTCCCTGCTATCTTTTTTGATTTTGAAGTTAGGGGGCGTGAAGAACTTGAAAAGTTCACCTCAGGCATTAGGCAAGGTAGACTTGGATTATTTTATACAGCAAAGTCTGGAAGATGCACCTCAAAATTCGGATATGGATACGGAGGTTAAGATTTTCCAGAATGCCTTAGACTTCTCGAATGTCCGTTTGAGGGATTGTATCGTGCCCCGGACGGAGATCGTAGCCTGTGATACGTCGGCTACGATGGAGGAATTGCGTTCTAAGTTTATCGAGACAGGACTTTCGAAAATATTGGTGTATAACGAGAATATTGACAACATTATCGGATATATCCATTCTTCCGAGCTTTTCAAGAATCCGGAGGATTGGACCCAGCATATCCGTAGCGTATCGATCGTTCCGGAGACGATGGCAGCGAATAAACTGATGAAACTGCTGATGCAAGAGAAGAAGAGCTTGGCTGTTGTCGTGGATGAGTTTGGCGGTACGTCGGGTATCGTGACACTTGAGGATTTGGTGGAGGAGATTTTCGGAGAGATTGAGGACGAGCACGATATGAAGTCGCATGTGGCTAAAAAAGTATCGGACAATGAGTATTTGCTGTCGGGTAGGATGGAGATTGATACCTTGAACGAAATGTTCGGGTTGGATCTTCCTGAGTCGGATGATTATGTCACCATCGCCGGTTTTATCTTGCACTTCTATCAAAAATTCCCGAAATTGAACGAGACTGTCCAGATCGATAAATATTCGTTTAAGATAATCAAAGTAACGGCTACGAAGATCGAACTTGTACGTATGAAAGTAGGGATTTGATAAAAAAAAGGATTATATGCTGTGGAATTTCCTTTTTTTCATATCTTTGTGCCCTTAAAATGTGAAATAATAAACTTTAAAAAATAATAAAGATAAATGGCTACGCTGGAAAAAATCAGAAGCAAAGCAGGACTGCTGGTACTCGTTGTGGGTTTGGCATTGTTCGCTTTTATCATTGGAGACTTTTTAAACTCTGGTTCTACTTATTTTAGGCAATCACAGGAACGGATCGCCGAGATTGATGGAGAGGTTGTAAAAATTCAAGATTATCAAGGTCGCGTTGATGAGATGGCCGAGATGTATAAGATGCAATCCGGTTCAGCCAGCCTGCCCGAGGAATATATGACACAGATTCGCCAGTCCGTATTCGATGCGATGGTACAAGAGGTCGTGTTGGACGAGGCTACTGCTAAATTAGGTATGGGAGTAAGTCCGGAAGAATTGTTTGATATGGTTCAAGGTGAGAATATCTCTCCGTTGATCCAACAAATGCAAATGTTTACGAATCCTCAGACTGGTGCTTTTGATAAGGCCGCTTTGTTGAATTTCTTGAAACAAATCGATTCCGATAATATCGCTAGCTATCCGGCAGATCAACAGGCACAGCTGATTCAAGCTAAGAACTTCTGGTTGTTCTGGGAGAAGAACATCAAACGTCAACGTTTGGAGCAAAAATATACGACATTATTGAGTAAGGCTATTTCCGCGAATTCATTGGACGCTAAGGAAGCTTATAATGATAATGCCGAGAATTCGGATATCATTTACGCTATGCAATCATATGCTACGATTCCGGATTCAACGATTGAGGTAAGCAAGAGCGAGATCGAGAAATTGTATAACCAACGCAAGGAGCTTTATAAACAAAAAGAATCTAAGGTAATTAAATATATCGCCGTAGATATCCGTCCGAGTAAAGAGGATTATGATAAGGCACAGGCCGAGATCGAGAGCTTGAAAGAGGAGCTAGCTACGTCTGAAAGAGTGGCTGATGTAGTAAACGAGAACTCTGAGGTTCCTTATGTTGACGCTTTCTTCACGGAGAAGGCTTTGGATCCTGAGATGAAACAATTCGCTACGACTTCTGAGGTTGGCGCTGTTTATGGTCCTGTATTCGAGAATGACAAATACAGAATGTTTAAGCTAGTCGATAAGACGGTCGCTCCGGACTCAGTAAAAGTTAGCCACATCATGTTGGCCGGTAAATCTGAGGCTGAGACAACAGCTTTGGCTGATAGCTTGATGGGGGCGTTGAAAGGTGGCGCTAATTTCGCTGAATTAGCTAAGAAATACTCAGCAGACCAAGCTGCCGAGAATGGTGGTGAACTAGGTTGGTTTACAGAGGTTACCGCTTTGAGAGGTGTGAATGATGATTTTAAGAAGGCTGTCTTCTCAACTCCATTGAATGAGGTAGCGGTTGTGAAATCTTTATATGGTACTCACCTTGTAAAAGTAACAGAGAAAACAGGAAATGTTGAAAAATATAAGATCGCAGATATCGACATGACTGTATCTCCTAGCTCTAAGACCTATAGCAACATCTACAATGAGTTGAATCAGTTCGTATCTAAGAACAACTCTATGGCTAAATTGGAGGAGAATGCGAAGGAAGCCGGTTATAACTTGATTTCAGGTGCAACGGTTACTACAGATGATCAGTTGTTAGGTTCTATCAAGAATTCACGTCCGGTAATTCGTTGGGCGTTCCAGAACGATAAAGGTTCTATCTCTGAGATCTTCGAGTGTAGTGATAAATTTGTCGTGGCTGCTGTAGAAGGAAGTATTTCCGAGGGGTATCGTCCGGTTGATATGGTCGCTCCGGCTTTGAGAGCTGAATTGGCTGCCCAGAAGAAAGGCGATAAGATCGCTCAGGAATTGGCTGCTAAGAATTTAACTTCAGTTGAGGCATATGCTGAAACGATGGGTTCTTCTGTAGACTCTGTGAAGTTCGTGAACTTTGGTACTCGCCGTATCGCTGGTATCGGTATCGAACCGAACTTGAACGCTATGGTTTCTATGGCTCAAGTTGACCAAGTAAGTGCTCCGGTTAAAGGTAACAACGGTGTATATGTGTTCAAAGTATACGCAAGAAATAAAGATGGTAAGGAGTTCAACGAGGCTGAGGAAATCCGTGCGTTGGATGCTTCGAATGCGTATCGTGTAGGATTCCAAGCTATCCAATCTATGGTCAACAACGCTAAGGTGGAAGACAACCGTATCCGTTTCTATTAATAAAGAGTATTTATACTTAAGATAAAAAAGATCCCCTGTTTTGCCGTCAAAATAAATATATCTTGACGACAAAACAGGGGATCTTTATTTTGTGGAATATTTCTCGTACTTTCGCGAATAAGAAAATATCGATAGAATGGTTGACAAAAGACAATTATTAGGGATGACCTTGGAGGAACTGAAAGGTGTAGCGTCTGAGGTGGGTCTTCCCGCATATGCGGCTAAGCAAATGGCCGATTGGATTTATAAGAAGAAAATAACCCGGATTTCGGAGATGACGAATATAGCGGTAGCCAAACGTGCTTTATTAGAGGATTCATTCGAGATCGGGGCTTATCCGCCATCTGAGTATCAAAAGTCGAAAGACGGTACGATCAAATATCTATATGCTGCCGGACCGGGGCGTTTTGTTGAGTCTGTTTATATTCCTACGGATGATCGGGCGACTCTTTGCGTCTCTTCTCAAGTCGGATGCAAAATGAATTGCTTGTTTTGTATGACGGGAAAACAAGGCTTCACGGCAAACCTGACAGCGAACCAGATATTGAACCAGATCCAGTCTTTGCCGGAAAACGATTCATTGACGAATATCGTTTTCATGGGAATGGGGGAGCCACTGGATAACGTAGACGAGCTTTTCAAGGTTTTGGAAATACTCACGGCCCCGTATGGATATGCGTGGAGCCCGAAGCGTATCACGGTTTCAACCATCGGTGTGACGAAAGGCTTGAAACGCTTTTTAGAGGAGAGCGAATGTCATCTGGCCGTAAGTCTGCACTCGCCCTATCCTATGGAACGTCTTTCCTTGATGCCGGTTGAAAAGGCATTCCCAGCGAGGGAGGTGATCGATTTAATCAAACAATATGATTTTTCGCATCAACGACGTGTCTCTTTTTGAGTACATTGTTTTTAAAAATTTGAACGATAGCTTGAAACATGCCGAAGCTTTGAGTTGTTTATTAGGTGGAATACCTTGTCGGGTAAACTTGATCCGTTTTCATGCGATACCGAATGTGTCTTTAGAGACTTCCGATATCGCTAAAATGGAGGCGTTCCGGGATTTCTTAAACGCCAAAGGAGTTGTATGTACGATAAGGGCATCACGAGGGGAGGATATTTTCGCCGCTTGTGGAATGCTTTCTACCGCAAAAAATGTTACATTTGTATAATATAAAACACACGGGTATGAAAACACGTTCTTTATTCATCGGTATGTTGCTGCTTCTTGTTTTGATGGGAGCATGTAATTCGGGTTCTGTGATGACTCAAGCTACGGGCTTCGCATATGAGGTTGTCGTGGTTATGGATCAAAAGGATTGGAAAGGCCCTGCGGGAGAAGCCATAAAGTCTGAGTTGGCCTCTTCGGTGCCCGGACTGCCGCAAGCCGAGCCTTCTTTGAAGATTACCTACGTACAACCAAAGGATTTTACAGGTCTGTTACGGTATGTAAGGAATATATTAGTGGTTACGATAGATCCCACCGCTTATACGAAAGTTTCTGTAGGCTACGAGAATAATGTCTGGGCTAGAGGACAGGTGGTTGTTTCGCTGAAAGCTCCTAATACGGAGTCGATCGTCGAGTATTCAAAGACCCATGAGAAGGCGTTGGTCAACTTCTTCGTAAAGGTGGAGATGAATCGTGCGATAGAGCAATTACAAAAGGAATATAGTATGGTGGTTATGGATAACCTGAAAAGCGACCTGAACGTGATGTTAAACGCTCCGGCAAACTTCACGTACTATAAGGATACGACAGATTTCTTCTGGTCTTCCAATAACGCTAACACAGGCCGTATGGACTTAATCGTATATACTTTCCCTTATACTGATCCGAATACGTTTACGGAGGAATATCTGGTCGCTAAACGAGATTCTGTATTGAAGGCGAATCTGCCGGGTTCGTTCCCGGGTTCCTATATGCAAACAGAAACGCGTGCGGGAGTGGAGTATACGCCAATAACCTTAAATGGTAAATATTGTGGCGTGATGCGCGGTTTGTGGAGAATGCAAGGCGATATGATGGGAGGCCCGTTCGTAAGCCACACCCGCTTGGATGAAAAGAATCATCGTGTGGTTGTAGCCGAGGGATTTGTGTATGCTCCGGAGACAGACAAGCGTAATTTCATGCGTAGAATAGAAGCTGCCTTATTTACGTTACGTTTGCCGGGTGAATTTGATGAACCGGTAACTGAGACATTGGATATCCCAAAAGAGAAAAAGTAATAAACAAACAAAATATATGGAAGAACGACTGATTAAAGTGGGGATCACCCACGGAGATATAAATGGTATCGGCTATGAGGTGATATTAAAGACCTTTTCCGATACCCGCATGGCGGAGCTTTGCACGCCGATTATCTATGGCTCGTCCAAGATAGCCGCTTATCACCGGAAGGCATTGGAGCTTCCTCCTATCAATATGAATATTATTTCACATGCGGAGGATGCGGGAGTAAACCGGGTGAACATTATTAACTGCGTGGAGGACGAGACCAAGGTGGAGTTGTCGAAATCTACGCCGGTTGCCGGTGAGTCGGCTTTCAAGGCGTTGGAAGCGGCGGTTACGGATATGAAGCGGGGAGTAGTGGATGTACTGCTTACCGCCCCGATCAATAAACATAATATCCAGAACGAGGATTTTCATTTTCCCGGGCATACTGAGTATTTGGAGAAATGCTTCGGTGGCTTGGATAAAAAAGCCTTGATGATCTTGATGAAAGATGATCTTCGTGTCGCTTTGGTGACGGGGCATATTCCATTGTCGCAAGTTGCGTCTTCCCTCAACGTGGGCGATATCGTGAATAAGCTGCGTATTTTCAATCAGTCGTTAAAGCAAGACTTCGGTATTGTGAAGCCACGCATCGCGGTTCTTTCCTTAAACCCTCATGCGGGTGATGCCGGATTGCTGGGTACGGAAGAGGAGACGATTATCATACCGGCAATGCAAGAGGCGGAGAAAAAAGGCGTAATGTCATTTGGCCCTTATGCGGCTGACGGTTTCTTTGGTTCGCAGATGTATGATAAATTTGATGGTGTCTTAGCGATGTATCATGATCAAGGGCTCGCTCCTTTCAAGACGTTGGCGATGGATGACGGGGTGAACTATACGGCAGGATTGCCGATCGTACGGACTTCTCCGGCACACGGAACTGCTTATGACATAGCCGGGCAGAACGTGGCCTCGGAAGAGTCGTTCCGCCAAGCCTTATATGCGGCGTTGGATATCTACCGGAACCGGTTGCGTTATCAGGAGGCTACCGCCAACCCGTTGCGTAAGCAATATTTCGATAGGGGGGGAGATAATGAGAAATTGGATTTGACGAAAGACGACGATACGGACGGATTATAGTAGATCTTTCCTGACAAGTTTCAATAAATACATAAAATGTCATGTTAATAACGAATGGATGTTATTGACATGACATTTTTGTATGGGGCGTGGGACGCTTTTTGGTTTTAAACTTTTAAGATAGGAAAAGTTTGCGTAAGTTTGCGGTTTAAAACGAAAATTACGATTATGTTTAAAGACAAAACGATAGTATATACATCCGGGACGTTTGATATGTTCCATTATAATCATCTTAGGATGATCAATTACGCCCGTAGTTTGGCGGATATATTGATCGTCGGGGTTAGTACAGATGAGTTGGTCTCTTCTTATAAAGCGAAGCCGATCATTCCGTTCCATGAACGTTTGCAGATCATCGAGGCGTTGAAGACTCCCGATATCGTTATTCCACAACATTCCTTGGATCATACGGAAATCGTGAAGAAGCTGAATATCGACGCTTTCGTGGTAGGTGATGACTGGTTCGGAAAGTACGACTATCTGAAAGATTTAGGCGTTCAGGTATTTTATTTCCCTTACGGAACGGGGGTTTCCTCCTCGAATCTGAAAAAAACGATACATGATTCTTATGAGGCGAATCTGACAACCCAACGTCAGGCGAAGCCGGAAACAGTGAAAGGATCTGCCGCTAAATAACGATCAGTTTCATGGATAAATTTATTTTAATTACCGGTGGGACAAAAGGGATAGGAAAGGCGGTAGCGTCCTGTTTAGGAAAGGCCGGATATAACCTTATACTGACTTATGCTTCCGACCAAGCGACCGCCGAGGAGGTACGTAGCGAGTTGGTGGGGCGTTTCGATATACAGGTTTCTATTCTGCGGGCCGATATCTCGGATCGGAATACGATCGGGGTTATCGATTCTTTCTTGGAGGAGAATAGGCTACGTTTGGACGGCCTTGTGTTCAATGCGGGAATGACCTGTCGGGATCCTTTTGAGGAACTTTCATTCGAGGATTGGGACCGGGTTTTCTTTGCTAATATCCATTTCCCGATCTTCCTTTTACAGAAGATTGTTGGACGGATTAATAAGGGGGGAAGTATCGTGTTTACGGGTTCCTTGATGGGAATACAGCCTCATTCGGTATCCTTGGCATATGGGGTGGCGAAAAGTGCTGTTCATGCGCTGGTCAAAAACATGGTGAAGTTCTTAGTTCCCTATGAACTGCGTGCTGTGAATGCCGTGGCTCCCGGTTTTGTCGATACGGAATGGCAGAAAACAAAGCCTGCCGAGATCCGTCGGAATATAGAGAACAAGGTCTCTTTGGGACGGTTCTGCGACCCGGATGAATTGGCGGAAGTTTATAAAATGTTGATAGAGAATAGTTATTTTAATGGCGAGGTAGTCGTTGTGGATGGCGGTTATTCGTATAAATAAGAAACAAATGAGCGAGTTGGATAAGGAGTACGAAGCTTCGTTGAAGTCGATAGAAACAGAAAATAAGATAGACCGAATTTTTTATCGTCCGATAGGATTTCGTATTGCTCGTATGTTGCGAGGCACAGGGATTACCCCGAATATGATTACGGTTATCTCGATCTTCGTGGGTGCGGCGGTCGGATTTATGTTTTATCACGATAATTTGACATATAATATCTGCGGTATATTATTGTTGGTATTTGCCAATATCCTCGACTGCGTGGATGGGCAGCTGGCACGTCTTACAGGGATCAAGTCCGCTATCGGGCGTATCTTGGACGGATTCGCCGGGGATATCTGGTTCGCTTCGATCTATATCGGATTCGCTCTTCGTTTGTCTCATGATTACGGTACGGATTGGTTCTTTGCCTTGGCGGTTCTTTCCGGTTTGTCACATTTGGTACAGGCGAATATCACGGATTATTATAAGACGCTTCACCTTTATTTTATCAGTAAGGATAAAGGCTCGGAGTTTCAGTCTTTGGAACAGGTGGAGGCGAAACATAAGGAGATGAAGTATGGCATTAACAAGTTTTTCTACTTCTTATATCGTTGGTATACGATGTTGCAAGTGAAGGCTACGCCTACCTTACAGAGTATGTTACAAAATTTGCACGCGAAGTATGGGGATAATATTCCGGAGAATATCCGTGTGGACTTTCGTAAACAGAGTCGTCATTTAATGCGTTACATAGACTTGTTGACCTTTAATGGCCGGACGATGGTTATGTTTGTGATCGTACTAACGGGACAGGTCTGGGCTTATTACCTATACGAGATCATCGTGTTGAACATCGTACTAGCGATAGTGATGAGGAAACATGAGAAGATGTGTGCCTCGTTTTTAGGATAAAGTATGAAGAAGAGTGTTGTTGACATTTACGATTTGCAAGAGATGGCCCCGTTCTTCAAAAGGGGCGAGTGGGGACATGGTTAGGTAAGTTGCTGATAAAGTGCTTACGTGTGGATCTGGTTAATAAGGTACATGCCCGGAATTGTCATTTACGGGGCGCTGAGTTTACTTCCGCTTTATTGCATGACCCCATTATCGATCTCAGCTATGAGGTTCATAATAAGGAGATTTTAGATCATCTGCCGGAAGGGGCTTTTGTTACCGTTTCCAACCATCCGATCGGGTCGTTGGATGGAATCATGCTGATTGATATTTTCGCTTCCCGCCGTCCGGACTTTAAGGTGATGGTGAATGGCATCTTGACCAAGATCGGGGCGATGGAGGATAATTTCATATCCGTGGTGCCCGATTCCCACAAGCGAGGGGCGAATCCGGCGAATGTCAATGGCGTTCGACTATCCCTGCAACGCTTGAAAGAAGGTCATCCGATGGGTTTCTTCCCTGCTGGAGCGATCTCATTTTATAATAAAAAAGAGAAACAGGTACGGGATTTATCGTGGGCGCATAGCGTGATCCGCTTAGTTCGTAAGGCGAAAGCACCGGTATACCCTGTTTATTTTGATTTCCAAAATACCCATTTTTTTCTATTGGCTAGGGAATATCAGCTGGCAAATACGTACCTTGCGTATTCCTACAGAGGCTTTCAATAAGCGTGGAAAGAAAGCGGATGTATATATCGGTGAGCCTATCTCGCCGGAAGAGATCGCCGCCATCCCGGAAGACAAGGATCTTGCCGAGTTCTTGTATAAACGTACATATGGTGCTAAAAAATAAGAAACGACCGATAGAATCTGTTATCAATAGTGGTAGTTTGAATTAAGATTTGTAATTTTGGCAGAGTAACTGAAATAATTACAGATTTTAAAAGTGAAAGAGTGATGAAGGTTGATGTACAACAGATAAAACAGCGTTTTGGGATTATTGGTAATAACCCCGGATTAAATCGTGCGATCGATGTTGCGCTCCAGGTAGCGCCAACCGACTTATCTGTTCTTATTACAGGAGAGAGTGGTGTCGGAAAGGAGACTTTCCCGCAAATTATTCACCAGAACAGTCAGCGTAAGCATGGACAATATATAGCCGTAAACTGTGGCGCTATTCCGGAAGGGACGATAGATTCGGAGCTTTTCGGGCACGAGAAAGGTTCTTTTACCGGGGCGTTGGCCGACCGTAAAGGGTATTTCGAGGTAGCGGACGGTGGAACGATCTTCTTGGATGAGGTAGGAGAGTTGCCAACTCCTACGCAAGCACGCTTGCTTCGTGTGTTGGAGACGGGTGAGTTTATCAAGGTCGGTTCCTCCAAGGTACAGAAGACGAACGTTCGTATCGTTGCCGCTACGAACGTGAATTTAGTGCAGGCGGTTTCGGAAGGTAAATTCCGGGAGGATTTGTACTATCGTTTGAATACGGTGCCTATTCAAGTGCCTCCCTTGCGGGAGCGTCCGGAAGATATCGTCTTATTATTTCGTAAGTTCGCCAGTGATTGCGCCGAGAAATACCGGATGCCGCCGATCCGCTTGGATGATGAGGCCCGTCAATTATTGGTTTCTTACCGTTGGCCGGGTAACGTGCGTGAGTTGAAAAATATCACGGAACGTATCTCCGTAATCGAGGAGACACGGGATATAACGGCGGATGTCCTGCGCCTTTATCTGCCGAACGTAAATGTTGAGAAATATCCGGTATTGGTGAAGCAAGATCCGGATCAAAAGATATTTAACAGCGAGCGGGAGATCCTTTATCAAGTCTTGTTCGATATGAAAAAGGACGTGAACGAGCTAAAGAAATTAGTGCATGATATCATGGGAGGGAATATCCCGATGCCAACGGTGGCGGACGATACCCCTTACGCGCATCCGATCCATCCGGCGGCGGTTCATGCCATGCACCCGACGATCCAAGATGCCGAGGATGTGGAAGAGGAGACTTTATCCTTGGAAGAGGTGGAGAAGGAGATGATCCGTAAGGCTCTGGAGAAGCATAACGGGCGACGGAAGAACGCGGCGGCCGACTTGAAGATATCGGAGCGTACGTTATATCGAAAAATCAAGGAATACAATTTGGAATAAAAATATGCTAAAGAAGATTGTCAACATACGTTTGTCGGCAGCCAATTGGCTTATACTCTCATTTTTGACGGTATTGGCTACGGCTTGCTCTATTTCCTATAAGTTTAATGGAGCCTCTATCGATTATACGAAGGTGAAGACCATTACGATTCGTGACTTCACGAACCAAGCTCCCTACGTGAATCCGACCCTTGCGCCGCAGTTTACGGAGGATTTGAAGGATATTTACATCCGTCAGACTCGTCTGCAACTGGTTCCGAGCAATGGCGACCTTGAGTTGGAGGGTGAGATCACTGGTTACGATTTCGCTCCAATGGCCGTGAAGGAGGATGCTATCGCCTCGCAGACGAGGTTGACGATCACGGTGCGGGTTCGTTACTCCAACCGGGTTAACCCGGATGAGGATTTTGAGCAGTCGTTCTCCGCTTACCGCGAGTTCGACAGTAACTTGATGCCGCAGCAGGTAGAGGGAACATTATGCGAGGAAATCATAGAGGAAATAGTAGACCAAATCTATAACGCTACGGTTGCCAATTGGTAGAATGAGGGCGGAGGATTTATATCGTTTGATGGAGGAGCCTTCGGAATTGACCGAGGGGACTCTTCTTGAGTTGCGACGAATCGTGGAGGATTACCCGTATTTTCAAGTGGCACGGATGTTGTATCTAAAGAATCTGGCCGTATTAAATGATATGAGTTTTACCTCGGAGCTGGAGAAGATGGCGATATTCTTGCCGGATCGGAAAAAGCTGTTCCAACTGATAGAGGGAGATAAATATGGCTTGAACTCCCGTGTGGAGCATGAGCCGGATATGCGAAAAGAGGATACTTTCTCCTTGATAGACGCATTCCTCTCTAACCGTAACGAGGAACCGGAGCCTAAGAAAGAAGCCCCGTTCCTGTTCCAGCCATCGGTATCGTCAGATTATATGTTTTGGTCATTATCGAAAGAGGAAGAAGAGAAGCCATCTGGAGAGGATGCGGAGAATAGGCTTCGACATCACGACTTGATCGATTCGTTCATTAAAAAATGACCAACAGCGTATGCCGGGTAGCGGGCTGGAAATCCGTGAGGAAACCAGCCGTGCGGAGACTCCAGAGTCGGTGAAAGATTTGGATGATGAACAGTCCAAATCGCTGGAAGACTCGTGCCTTACGGAAACTTTAGCCCGGATTTATATAAAACAGAAGCGATATGATAAGGCTTTGCAAATTATTAAAAACTTAAGCTTGAAATATCCAGAAAAAAATGTTTACTTTGCAGACCAAATCAGATTTTTGGAAAAGTTGATTATTAACACTAAAAAATAAAAAAACTAAGATGTACGTATTTATTTCTATCTTAATCCTGATTGCCTCTATACTATTAATCTTGATCGTGTTGATCCAGAACTCAAAAGGTGGAGGTTTGGCTTCAGGATTCTCTTCTTCTAACCAAATCATGGGTGTACGTAAGACCACAGACTTTTTGGAGAAAGCTACTTGGAGTTTGGCGGGTGCCGTAATCGTACTGAGTATCGTGATTACCGCATTTATCCCCAGAACTGAGCATGCCGCTCAATCAGAGATCAAGCAACAAGTGAACGACGCTGTCTCTATCGATCCGAATACGATCGCTCCGGACTTTGGTACAGCGCAACAACCGGCAGTTCCGGCAGAGGAAACTCCCGCTACTACTACACCTGCGGAGGAAAGCAACAAATAAGATTGTATTTGAGAATAATATAGAAGCCATATCCACTAACAATGGATGTGGCTTTTTTTGTGCTACTTTAAGTGGAAGCTTCTTTATCTCTTAATCTTTTCACCTATGTGAAAAGATCGTATCAAAGGGTGAAAAGATCGTATCACGTATATGAAAAGATCGTTTCATCTTTGTGAGACGATTATTGCGAATAGGGGCTTCTATCTCTTCATAGAAAGAAATGATCAGTTAAGTGGAATATTGTTCGTATATTTGTTACATATAATAGTAATAAGTATAAATACTCAGATATGGATATGATAAATTTTGATGGGTTGTTGATCGGTATCGTTACATTTTTGATTATCGGTCTGTTTCATCCGGTAGTCGTGAAGGCCGAGTATTATTGGGGGACGAAATGCTGGTGGATATTCCTTGTCTTGGGGATTTTAGGAGTGATAGCCTCCCTGTTTATAGACAGCGTGTTTGTGTCCGCTATTTGCGGCGTATTCGCCTTCTCATCGTTCTGGACGATCAAGGAGATTTTCGAGCAGGAGGAGCGTGTGCAGAAAGGTTGGTTCCCTAGAAATCCGAAAAGAAAATACCCTTGGGACGATAGTGAGGTGAAATGAATTCTTTTCGTATCTTTGCGCTCGTGAAAGCGATATAAAAGCAATAAAGCTATGAAGACAAAGAGAAAAAAGCAAGATCCGTTAGTCGAGTACATAAAGGCTAACCGGAAAGGCAGTCGTGAGGCCGAGTTAGAAAACCACGGCAGACCGGTCAGTCATAACCGGATTCATGTATCGAAGAAAGTTTATAATCGTAAAAGAATGAAGGCAGATGCCCAGAGGCATCTGCCTTATTTGTTTTTAGTAGCCTAAAAGGAGACCTTAGTTCGCTGTATTGTTATTGATCGGTGTCTTTTCCTTGAACCATTCTACCAGTATCCCATTCTTGAAGCTTAGGATGTAGTAGCCTTCAGAGTAGTCGGCTATCGTCATGGTGACCGTCTTATAACTGATACTCTCTATGGGGCCGTCCGGGGTTATTCGTGCGCCAGCCGACTCAAAATCCTTTCCTAGTATCGATATAACCTTTTGCTTGGTCATCCCTAGCTCTATCTTATGCATCCGGTTATCCATTTTATAAGGATTCATTACCGTAGCGCATCCCATCAATAGGAACATTGTCAGCAACACGTATATCCCTTTCACCATCTTCATCTCTCTTTTTGTTATTTGTTGTATTGGGGGCTAAAGTAGACATTATCCCGGATATATAGTATCGTGAGGATATAAAAAAAGAGGAAAACCTTTCGATTTTCCTCTTTTTTCCTAGAGCGGAAGACGGGGCTCAAACCCGCGACCCTCAGCTTGGAAGGCTAATGCTCTATCAACTGAGCTACTTCCGCAATATGTATTCTTTCGGTTTTCGAAAGAATTGGTTCACATAGTGAACCGATCAATTAAGGTGGGCAGTGATGGATTCGAACCACCGAAGGCGAAAGCCCGCTGAGTTACAGTCAGCCCCATTTGGCCACTCTGGTAACTGCCCCCTTGTTCTTAATTGCAGTGCAAAGGTACGATTTATTTTGAAACCTGCAAGCGTTTAGGCAGAAAAATTTACCATTTTTTATTGCGGTAACCGCTGCCTCGTCCCCTTTATTGCCATATCTACCTCCCGCACGATCCTCGGATTGCTGCATGGTGTCGGTAGTTAACAGGCCGAAAATGAAAGGAATATCGTACATTAAATTCAATTCTGTAATGCCTTGCGTAACGCCGGAACAAACGTAATCAAAATGTGGTGTATCGCCTCTTACGACGCATCCCAGAACGATCACGGCGTCTAATTCTTTAGTCTCGGCCAATCTTTTGGCTCCAAAAGTCAGTTCAAAACTACCCGGAACTCGTTTAACTACGATGTTCTCCGGTTTCACCCCGTGCTTTTCAAGCGTGTTGCAAGCACCTTCCAATAACTTCTCGGTAATGTTCTTGTTCCATTCCGCAACTACGATGCCGATGTTCATCTCTGAAGCATCGGGTACGCTGTTGAAGTCGTACTCGGATAAATTCTGATAAGCTGTAGCCATACTTGTCTCTTTAAAAAGAAGAGGATGCCTTGTTTGACCGAGACATCCTCTGTTATACTATATAATATACTGTTTATTTATTTTCCTGCCGAAGCACGGGTGATATACTTATCGATATCGGATGCCTCCATGGAAGTGTAATACTTGTCCTTGATAGTCGTGTAAGCCTTTACAGCCTTGTCATACTCTTTCAAGTTCTCGTAAGCGATACCGGCCTTCTTCAAGTAAATCGGGCTGATAACCTCATTGTCGGCCTCCTTAGCGGCTTTCTCGAAATAGCTGATTCCTTCTTTCGTATTACCCATGTTCACGTAGCAATCACCGATCAAGCCTGTAACCGCCGGAGATACCATTTGGTCCTTTCCGCTGAAAGATTTCAATAAATCGAGCGCCTTCTGTGTATCGCCCATCTTGTAGTAACAGATACCTGCGTAAGCCTTCGCCAAGTTTCCGGCGTCCGTGCTTCCATATTGGTCGATGATAGCCTCGAAACCTTCATAGTCAGCTCCATTGCCGTTTAAAGCCAAGGCGAAAGAATCTCTGGCGAAGTATTGCTCGCCCTTGAACATGGCGGCGGCGGCTTTTTTCTCCTGAGGAACTAAATAACCATGCTTGATTCCCAAAACAGCTCCAACAACGAGTGCGACAGCTATTATACCGTAAATAATCTTCTTTGAATTGTTTTCAATGAATTGCTCTGATTTGGAGACAATCTCTTCTACTTCTAACTCCGTGTTGGTGTTTTTTTCCTTAGTAGCCATAATGTGTTATAGTTATTTATTATTTTTATCGCTGATTTTAAGCCATACCATATGGTTGGCGATTCAAAGCGCAAAAAGTAGTTTTTTTACTGATATAATCTATACTTAGAAGTATATTTTTTAATTTTGTACGATTAATACGGTTTAGATGATACTAAAGAAGCTTTCTGTTCTCAATTACAAAAATATACTTCAGTCTGAGGTTATTTTCTCGCCCAAGATGAATTGCTTTTTCGGCAATAACGGGATGGGGAAGACGAATCTATTGGATGCCATTCATTATCTCTCATTTTGCAAGAGTCATGTCAATACGCCTGATAGCCAGATAATAAACAGTGATCAAGATATTTGCGTGGTGCAGGGTAACTATGATTATGAGGGACGTGAGGAGGAGATTTTCTGTGCCATGCGGCGTAGGCAACGCAAACAGTTCAAACGGAATAAGAAGGAGTACGACAAGCTGTCCGAGCATATCGGCCTATTACCGTTGGTCATGGTTTCTCCGGCTGATGCCGACTTGATCCGGGGGAAGCGATGAGCGACGCCGTTTTCTGGACTTAATCATCTCGCAGCAGGACAAGCCTTATCTGCATGCGCTTATCCAATATAATAAAGCGTTGCTCCAACGGAATACGTTGCTGAAAGATCAGAGCATGGATGCCTCTCTTTATGAGGTATTGGAGATGCAGCTGGGTATGTACGGCCAAATCGTTTACGAGAAGCGGAAAAAACTGGTGGAGGATTTTACCCCGATCTTTAATGAGTACTACCAGACGATCTGCGGCTCTGCCGAGGAGGTAGGGCTACATTATATCTCGCAATTGGAGGAAACGGAGCTTGCCGGTAAATTGGCGATGAGCCGGGAACGGGATCGTATATTGGGCTATACCTCTTCCGGTATCCATAAGGATGAGCTGGAAATGACGTTGGGCGGGTACCTGATTCGCCGGGTTGGTTCGCAAGGACAGAATAAGACGTATCTGATCGCCTTGAAACTCGCTCAGTTCGCTTTCCTAAATAAACGGGGACAGACTACACCTATCTTGCTGTTGGATGATATTTTCGATAAGCTGGACGCTAGCCGTGTGGAGCAGATCATCAAACTGGTCAGCGAGAATGGCTTCGGGCAGATTTTTATTACGGATACGAACCGGAAGTATCTGGATGAGATCTTATTGGCTATGAATCATGACTATGCTCTCTTCCGTGTGGAACGTGGCGAGGTACAACCTATGGAGGAATAAGAATGCAGAGAAGAAATACACAGACATTGGGGAAGTGCTTCGTGACTTTTTTCGAGGATAATACCGAGTTGTACGAGAAAATGATGGAGATCCGGGTCCAACGTGCGTGGGGAGAAGTTTTAGGGCCTACGATCATGCAGTACACACGTAATATATATGTACGTGATAAGGTGCTTCATGTCTCATTGACTTCCTCTGTACTTCGTAGCGAGTTGACGCTTTGCCGGGAACGGTTGGTGAAAAGCTTGAATGATTACGCGGGTGCCTCGGTCATTACCAATATCGTTTTTCATTGAGTGTGGCTTTACCATTCGCAATATTACTTACTGGGTCAAGTAACATATACTGCCCAGCCCCGGTAAGTATATATGGCTTGACCCAGTAAGTATATATTCTGCGGAGAGATCAATAGATGGTGTCTTCTGTTATTACGTAATCCATTTTCTTGTCGAGTGGCTCTACCGGAACCTGTGGTATCATCTGGAACCCGAAGCATATGCCAACCTTGGGAGCGTTGAGCGTGGAAAGAAGGCGGTCGTAGAATCCCCTCCCTCGTCCCATGCGGTTCTTGTCTTTGTCAAAGGCGACTCCGGGCACGATAATCAAGTCTATCTCATTCTTTGGAACTTCTATGCCGTCCGCCTTAGGCTCTAATATTCCGAAAGGTCCGGGTTTTAGGGATTCCGGTCCTTCGTAAAGAAGCAATCTCAAATCATCACCGACGATCAAGGGCAACAGAAGCTTTTTCTTCTGGTACCATTTCTCGATAAAGCCGGCGGTCTGTACTTCTCCCGGTATGGCGTGATAAAGGGCGATGCAAGAAGCCGCTTGGAACAGTTCCGTCTGTTCCAAGCGGTCCATGATCTTATCCGATAGCTCGCACAAGGTAATCCTCGAATATTCTTTTTTTCGAGAGGCCATATCTTTTCGTAGGGCCTGCTTGGCTGTGTAAGTCTCCATTCGCTGATTGTTTTAATAGTTCCGCATTCGGCACAGATTTTCCCTCTTGCAAGATCTTGATCGCACGTAATAAGGTAACGTCATCTTTTAGGAAAATGGGGTAGAAGCCCGCCTCGTCGAAGAAATTCCTTACGATATACGCTTGCAATTGGTTCTCGATTAACTTGCCGGATATATTAATTAATGTAGGACGTCTCTTGATGCCCTTGGTAGCGGCGAAGTTCACGAAGTCGGAAAGGAGCGGTTGTTGCTGCAAGTAATTATATAATTCCTCCCAAGTCTTGAATGAGCCTAGTTTCTCCCGATGGCGGTCTGAGTACTCGAGCGCATACAGGTAAAGCACGCCGCTATTTACCACATTTGAGTAGTAAGAGGTAACGCCGCTCGTGTCACGAGGGATAAAGATATCTGGCATGATACCGCCCCCGCCGTATACGGTACGTCCGCCTACGGTCTGGTATTTCAAGGAATCATCCATCTTGATGCTATCGGCCGAGTCGAACTCGCCGTGCATATATCGGTTATAGATATCTTGGTCGTAAGCGTCCGTATTACCCATCTCATATTTCTTCTGGATGCAGCGACCGGACGGCGTGTAATAACGGGCGATGGTCAATCGCATCTCTGAACCGTCGCTCAATGACATTTGAGTTTGTACCAGACCCTTGCCATACGTTCTTCGTCCGATAATCGTACCACGGTCGTTATCTTGGATCGCTCCGGAGAATATCTCACTGGCGGAAGCCGAGATCTCATCGGTCAATACTACGATCGGGGCGTCTTTACAAGTTCCGGTTCCGTTTGCGTATACGTCGGAACGGGGGAACGACTTACCTTCCGTGTAGACGATCAAGCGTCCTTCCGGCATAAACTCGTTAATCATATTGATAGCGGCATCCATATATCCGCCGGTATTACCCCGTAAGTCGATCACGAAAGAGGTACAGCCCGCTTGTTTCAGCTTGGCGATCGCCGTGATGAACTCATTATAAGTATTCCGGGCGAATTTGCTAACCTTGATGTAACCTATACCTTTAGCCGCTTCGAAAGAAACATCGACCGAATTAACAGGGACATCTCCACGGGTTACGTCAAAATAGAGCAACTCAGGAGAATTTCCTCGCTGTACGCCTAGTTTCACCGTACTGTTCTTTGCGCCCCGGAGTGTCTTCATGATCTCTCCTTGGTTCTTTTTCTTACCGGAGAAAATAGAATCATTGATCGAGATGATCCGGTCGAAGGGCAGTAAACCTGCTTTCTCTGCGGGACCACCGCTAATTACGCTGATCACTAGGATCGTATCGGTTTGCATATTAAATGATACGCCAATACCACTGAAAGAACCTTCCAGCTCCTCATTCACCACGGAAGCGTCTTCGGCGGGGATATATACGGAGTGAGGGTCTAATTCACTGAATATTTTCGGGATCGTACTCTCTACCAGCTTAGACATGCTAACCGTGTCAACATATTGCTCGTCGATAATGTCCAAGATGGCATTTATCTTGTTACCGCTGGAGTAGGACCGTTTTTTTCCTTGACTGATAGATAAATAATGGTTCCCAATAAAGATACCTAAAGCGATACTAGCCGCGATGATAACCGGGAGCCATACGGTCAGTCTTTTGTTTTTATCCATAAAAACGTTTTATTTATTCGTTCAAATCTATATAATCTACTATGATACCGGCACGCTTCAATAATTCGCAGCCGTCCGCTATGCGATAATTCTCGGAATAGACCACTCGCTTGATCCCGGATTGTATGATTAATTTTGCGCATTCAATGCAAGGGGAGGAGGTCACATAAATGGTCGCTCCTTTACTGCTGTTCGATGAGGCTGCCACTTTTGTGATGGCGTTAGCCTCCGCGTGTAGAACATAAGGCTTGGTGACATTATTCTCGTCTTCGCAAACATTTTCAAAACCGGCGGGTGTTCCATTGTATCCGTCGGATATGATCATTTTATCTTTTACTAATAATGCGCCCACTTGGCGCTCGTTTACAGTACGAATTCTCGGCCCAGATAGCGGCCATTCGCAGGTAACGTTTATCTAATTCGTGCTGTTTTTCTGTTTTCTCGCACATTTGTTTACTCTTTTGTCTTTTTAATCCAGACACAAAGGTAGTGATTATTTAGATTTACCGGGCGATAAGCCCGGTAAATTATTACTTCTTAATACCATTACGGATTAATAAGGCGTCTATCGTAGGCTCTTGTCCACGGAAACGCTTGTATAACACGGCGGGATCTTCTGTACCACCTTTGGATAAGATATTGTCACGGAAAGATTTAGCGACCTCTTTGTTGAAGATTCCTTTCGATTTGAAAACGGAGAAAGCATCGGCATCTAATACCTCGGCCCATTTATATCCGTAATAGCCTGCCGCGTATCCTCCGGAGAAGATATGTCCGAAGCTTGTGCCCATCAAGGCTTCCGGTACTTCCGGCATGATTACGGTCGGAGCCCAAGCTTTTTTCTCGAATGCCGCTACGTCACCGTCGAAAGGTTGCTCCAACGTATGCCATGCCATATCCAGCAAGCCAAAGCTTAATTGGCGGCAGCAAAGGTAGCCGGCGTTGAAGTTAGAGGCGTTTACCAAGCTTTGTATCATCTCTTGCGGGATTTTCTCTCCGGTCTGATAATGAACGGCGATCTGATCTAAGAACTCTTTTTCAGTCAACCAGTTCTCCATGATCTGGGAAGGTAATTCTACGAAATCACGATAAACGCTGGTTCCCGAAAGGCTGGAATATGTTCCTTGCGCTAGCATGCCGTGCAAGGAGTGCCCGAACTCATGCAAGAGCGTGTTCACCTCGTCGAAACTTAACAAAGAGGGCTTCGTGTCTGTCGGACGGGTAAAGTTCATCACGATAACGATCTGAGGACGGCTATCTTTTCCGTCTTTATCTTTGTATTGAGCCTTGATATTGTTCATCCAAGCGCCGGATTGTTTTCCGTCACGAGGGAAGAAGTCCGTGTAAAGGATCGCTAGAAACTTGCCATCAGCATCGTATACCTCGTAAGCGTCTACTTCCGGATGATAAACCGGGATTTTCTTGTTTTCCTTAAAGGTGATACCGTAGAGCTGGGTAGCTAATCCGAATACGCCTTTCTTTACGTTGCTTAACTCGAAATAAGGGCGAGTCATCTCGTCGTTTACCTTGAAGCGGATATCCCGTAACTTCTCGGAATAATAACTCCAGTCCCAAGGCATAACGGTGATATTCTCTTTCTCTGTACCTAATGCGAATCCTTCTACTGCATTGTATTCATTGATCGCTATCGGTTTATAAGCTTCGAGTAACTGATTCAATAATTTGTATACGTTCGCTGAGTTTTTAGCCATCGTGTGTTCCAGCGCATATTCGGCGTAATTCTTGAATCCCATCAACTGGGCGATCTCTAGGCGGATATTAACGATCTTTTTGATAATGTCCTTATTGTCGAACTCATCCCCTTTATTTCCTACGCTCATGTATTCACGATACATTTTTTCTCGCAAATCACGCTTGTCGGAATAACGCATAAATGGAATGTAACTCGGAGCCGAGAGATTGAATAACCATCCGTTTTTATCTTTACTTTTGGCTAACATGGCCGCTGCGTCACGAGCACTTTCGGGTAAGCCGGATAGTTCGTTCTCGTCCGTTATTAGTAATTCGAACCGGTTTTTATCTTTCAAGGCGTTTTGATCGAACTGCAAGGTTAACATGCTTAGGTCCATACTTAGCTTGCGGTATTTTTCCTTGTCATCTTTATTTAACGTAGCCCCATTCGCTTTAAACGACTCGTAAAGGTCTTCCAGCAATTTAGCATCCTCGGTAGAAAGGTTCAATTGTTCTTTTTTATCATAGATTGATTTGACCCGAGCAAGTAGCTTCTCATTTAAGAAGATGTTATTGGATGTCTGGGATAACTTCGGGGAGACACGTTGCGAGATTTCCATCATTTCGTCGTTAGCCTCTGCCCCTAATACATTAAAAAAAACAGAAGAGACTGTTTCTAATAATTTGCCGCTACGTTCCAGAGCTACTACCGTATTCTCGAAAGTAGCCGGTTGCGGGTTATTGGCGATCTCTTGCACCTCTTTTCCATTTGCTTGATTCCTTCGTCGAAAGCGGGCTCATAATGCTCGATCTTGATCTTATCGAAAGGAGGGGTCTCGAACGGTGTTTTAAACTTCCCGAAGAAAGGGTTATTTGCTGCGTGTGTCATTTGAATTGCGCTTAATAAAATTACTACATTATATAATAACTTCCTCATATTAAAAATTGTTTGAAAATTTCCGCAAAGGTAGGCATTTTAATCACAGGAACATTATAGGCATCTGTTTTTATATTCAGATTGATTTAAAATGAAAAATAGAACATTTCCTATGACTAAACCGAGGCTTGTTTTCGGGGGGGCTGTACCTTGATTTTGAGCTTTGATGAATATGATAATAGGATTGATTTAACAAAAATTTATATGTTTGAAAACACTCCTTTAGAGCACCTTTCTTTTTTTTAAAGCCTTGATCTATAAGTTTATCGTAGAAGAAGGATGCCTTTTTTTCTAAATAAATATAAAAGACAGTTTGTTTTTTTAGTTATTAAATAATACTTTTGATTCTCAGAAACGAAAATAATTTCATTTTGATATTAAAGAAAGTAACTTAAAACCCAAATACACATATGAGTTATCTTAAATTTGACAAAACAGTAATGATAAACCTGGAAGAGTCGCTGACTCGTGAGGTGCTTCGAACCAACCGTTTGGGAGCCTATCACTGCACTACTGTTGTTGATTGTAATACCAGGAAATACCACGGACTACTCGTTATGCCTGTGCCTGCGATTGATGATGACAACCATGTGTTACTGTCTTCTTTTGATGAGACGGTAATTCAACATGGTGCCGAATTTAATCTTGGGTTGCATAAATATGCAGGTGATAATTTCAGTCCCAAGGGACATAAGTACATCCGCGAGTATAGCTCAGAGACAGTACCTCGTACGCTTTACCGTGTAGGAGGTGTGATCTTCTCGAAAGAGAAAGTGTTTTCCATGTACGAGAATCGTATCATGATTAAGTATACGTTGGAAGATGCTCATTCCGCTACGACCTTACGTTTCCGTCCTTTCCTCGCTTTCCGTAGCGTGAAGAACTTAACGCAAGCCAATGGTAACGTGAACCAATCTTACGAGGAAGTCACAAACGGAATCAAGACATGTATGTATCCCGGTTATCCGGAACTGTATATGCAATTTAACAAGAAAGTTAAATTTGTGTATGAGCCGTATTGGTACAATGGCATCGAGTATCCGAAAGAACAAGAGAGGGGATATCCTTATCAGGAGGATTTGTATGTTCCCGGATATTTCGAGGTCCCTATCAAAAAAGGGGAGACTATTATTTTCAGCGCTGGCGATAGTGCAGTGGCAACTACCCGCTTGAAGGCACTGTATGAGAATGAGGTCGTAGCTCGTACACCTCGTACTAGCTTCTTCAATTGCTTGAAGAATTCCGCTCAGCAATTTTATTTTCGTCCCAAGGAAGACGACGCTTATCTATTAGCGGGCTATCCATGGTTTAAAGTACGTGCGAGAGATTTGTTCGTAGCTCTTCCGGGTAGTACGTTGTCTATCGATGATCCGGTTCGTTTTGAGAAGATCATGCATACGGCGATGCCGGCGATGCGGGCGTATATGGAGAATGGGCGTTTCGATGCGGTGATTCGTGAGATCGAGCATCCGGATGTCTTTTTATGGGCGATCTGGGCGATCCAACAGTATGCTAAGCATGAAGGCGTTGAAAAGGCACGTGAGCTATATGGCGATTTCGTGAAAGAAGTTATCGATTATATACGGGACCAGAAACATCCCGATATGAAATTGATGGAGAATGGTTTACTTTTCGCTAATGGAAAAGATAAGGCGATTACTTGGATGAATTCTACCGTAAACGGAAAACCTGTTGTAACTCGTTCCGGTTATATAGTGGAATTTAACGCTCTTTGGTATAATGCTCTTTGTTTCTATACAGAATTGATGGGGGGAGTACCTGTCGAGGGTATTGATCCGATTATCAAGTCGATGGATAAATCGTTCCCGGAAACCTTTGTGAACGGGTATAATTATTTGTTCGATTCCGTGAATGGTTCTACGGTAGATTGGAGCGTACGGCCTAATATGATTTTCGCTGTGGCATTGCCTTATTCCCCATTGACGAGGATGCAGAAACGTGCCGTAGTGGATATCGTGACGAAAGAGTTGCTTACCCCGAAGGGCTTGCGTTCCTTGAGTCCGAAGAGCGAAGGATATCGCCCGTATTATGTGGGGCCGCAATATGAACGAGATTTGGCTTATCACCAAGGTACTGCTTGGCCGTGGTTGTTAGGCGCCTATTTGGAAGCTTATTTGCGTGTATTCGGAAAGAGTGGCGTTGCTTTTGCTGAACGTATGTTGATAAGCTTGGAGGAGGAGATGTCATTACACTGTATCGGGACGATCCCGGAATTGTTTGATGGTAACCCACCGTTTACCGGACGTGGAGCTGTCTCTTTTGCGATGAATGTTGCGGCTATCCTCCGTGTTGTGGATTTGTTGAAGAAGTATAACGCCGAATAAAACTAAGTACCATTATGAAAGCATTAATGTTTGGATGGGAATTTCCTCCTCATATCTTGGGCGGTTTAGGAACGGCCAGTTTCGGTTTGACACGAGGCATGGCAATGCAGCCCGATATGGATATTACTTTTTGTATACCGAAGCCCTGGGGCGATGAAGACCAGAGCTTTCTAAAGATAGTGGGTGTCAACCAAGTTCCGATTGTTTGGAAGGATGTTGACCGTGAATATGTGCAGCAACGGGTTTCCAAAGCGGGAATGAACGCTGACCAGTATTATAAGTACAGGGATCATATTTATGCGGATTTCAGTTATCGTCATGTGACTGATTTAGGGTGCCTTGAGTTTTCCGGACGTTATCCGGATAATCTTCTGGAAGAGATCAATAACTATTCGATCGTTGCGGGAGTAATCGCTCGTACGGAAGAGTATGATATCATCCATGCGCACGACTGGTTGACTTATCCGGCGGGTATTCACGCTAAAAATGTGAGTGGTAAGCCTTTGGTAATCCATGTTCATGCTACGGATTATGATCGTAGCCGTGGTAATGTGAATCCGGATGTCTATGCGATTGAGAAGAATGGTATGGACAATGCAGATCATATCATAACGGTGAGTAATTTGACTCGTCAGACGGTGATCGAGAAATATCATCAAGATCCCGCTAAGGTAACGACCGTACATAACGCCGTAGAGCCTTTAAGTCCTGAGATTTTAGCGATCCCAGATAAAAAGGGTGTAAAGGATAAGGTTATTACATTCTTAGGTCGTATCACGATGCAGAAAGGGCCGGAATATTTCGTTGAGGCTGCCGCAAAGGTTTTGGCTAAGGCTCCTTATGCACGTTTCGTGATGGCTGGTAGTGGTGATATGATGGATCAAATGATTCGTTTGGCCGCAGCACGTAATATTTCAGATCGTTTCCACTTTACCGGATTTATGAAGGGCAAGCAGGTCTATGAGGTGTTGAAAGCCAGTGACGTATATGTGATGCCTTCGGTTTCTGAGCCTTTTGGTATCTCTCCGTTGGAAGCCATGCAATGTGGTGTACCCTCTATCATTTCTAAACAATCCGGTTGCGCCGAGATCTTGGATTATGCGATTAAGGTGGATTATTGGGATATTGAGGCGTTAGCGGATGCCATGTATTCTATTATTACTTATCCTGCCATGCATGAGTTCTTGAAAGTGGAAGGTAAGAAAGAGGTGGATAATATCAAATGGGAATATGCCGGACAAAAGGTTCGTCGTATTTACGACAATGTGATAGGTAACAAATAAATTAACGACAAGACAAAAATAAAACAAACAATATTATGAAAACGATCTGCTTTTATTTTCAAATACATCAGCCGTTCCGTTTAAAAAGATATCGCTTCTTCGATATAGGTAACGACCATTACTATTACGATGATTTCCAGAATGAGGAGATTATCCATCGTATAGCTGAACAATGTTACTTGCCGGCTAACCGGACTATTTTGGAGATGATTAAGACCAGTGGTGGTAAGTTTAAGGTAGCGTTCTCTATTTCCGGCGTAGCGTTGGAGCAGATGGAGATTTATACTCCGGAAGTGATCGATAGCTTTAAGGAATTGGCGGCTACGGGGAATGTGGAATTCTTGTCTGAGACTTATGCTCATTCTCTTTCTTCCTTGGGAGATCCGGAGGAGTTCAAGCATCAAGTAAAGAAACAAGAAGATAAGATCAAGACTTTATTCGGGGTTAAACCGAAAGTGTTCCGTAATACGGAGTTGATTTACTCGGATGATATTTCCGCTATGGTTTCTGAGATGGGCTATAAGGGGATGTTGACGGAGGGTGCTAAGCATATCTTAGGTTGGAAGAGTCCGAACTATATGTATTCTTCTTGCGTAGCTCCGAAGTTGAGTTTATTATTGAAGAATGACCGTTTCAGCGAGGATTTATCGAACCGTTTCAGTGATTATAGTTGGAATGAGTATCCTTTGACAGCCGATAAGTATATGTCATGGATCGCTGCTACTCCGGATTCAGAGCAAATCATTAATTTGTTTATGAATTATGAGGTGCTGGGATCTTTGCATCCAGCTTCAACCGGTATTTTTGAGTTCTTCAAGGCTTTGCCTCGTTTTGCTGCGGATAAGGGGATTAGCTTCTCTACTCCATCGGAAGTATTTACATTGATCAAGCCGGTAGACTCTATCTCCGTTCCTTATCCGATCTCTTGGGTAGATGAGGAGAGAGATTGTAGTTCTTGGTTAGGAAATGTATTGCAGCAGGAAGCGTTCCGTAAGATTAATGAGATCGGTGAACGTGTTCGTTTGTCTCAGACTCGTCGTATCCGTCAGGACTGGTACTATCTGCAGAGCAGTGACCATTTCTATTATATGAGTACAAAGCATATGGGACAAGGTGGCTTTAGCCCTTACGATAATCCGTATGATGCATTTAATAACTATATGAATGTTCTTTCCGATTTCATTGTTCGTGTAAATGCGGAATTCCCGGAGAATATAGAGAATGAGGAATTGAATTCATTGCTTTCTACGATTAAGAATCAAGGAGAGGAAATCGAGAGTCTACAGAAAGAATTAGATAAATTAAAAAAGAAGGCGGCGAAGAAATAAGTCGTTAATTGATTTGACTAGACTATTTTTTGGAGAGTGACGGGTCCTTTTAGGGACCCGTTATTTTTTGCCTTAGAGATACGGATATAAAAAAAGCGAGATGTTTTTCATCTCGCTTTTTTATTATATAGATTCTTTGCTATCTGACATATTTACATGATGTAATACCAATTTTCATCACCTCTTCATCCTTTCGTATCTTTACTCCTGAAGGAGCTAGATAATTCGTGATGGCTGTTGTAACAACTGTACTTTGACCGTAACTGTTGTTTGTGGTAGTTGTTCGTTGAACAGGGATAAGAAGTAGGCTCAAATCTTTGTCCGGATTATTCTCCATCTGATATTTTAATAAATTGGCAAGATTCGGGAATGAGTACGTACGAGTAGTCGCATCGTAAGCCTTGGATAGAAACGAGGTTACATTATTGTCAATTTGACTACCCTCAAAGAAACTCTTTACAGAATCCTCCGGCAAGATCAATAAATAAGGAGGAGGAGCCAGCACATATTGCCAATCTTCTTGCGGCATCGCTTTTAACTCTAGTGGTAAATTATTCACGATACGCTCTTTCATGATCGGAGTAATTTCCTGTGTCGGAAGAACGATGCGTGTACAAACGCCGGCAGGAGTCTTAAAGAATGCATAGCTGTCGTTCGGTTGTAGCAATTGACTCATATCCGTATTTTTGAAACGACTTAGCTGAATAACCTCTTTAGTGACGGAGAAAGCTTCCCACGTGGTTATTAAAGAGTCTTTTCCTGCTGTGCTTTTAACCGCATAATTATAATATATCTTAAGGACAGAGCTAGCCACGGACAATATATTACCACTACCGAAGGTTGTTGTTACATAAAGCCCCGGGAAAAACTCATTGAAAGTTTCTTGATTCTTGAATGTACCCGGATTATTAATCGTTTCATCATAAAATTTTTGTCCGAACTCAGTAGGCATTTTAATGCTTACATGAGGGCTGTAACCATCAGAGATTCTAAGGGAGTCGGATATACTTGTGTTATAAGCCGTATAAGCTTGAGCACCCATTGACTCTTGCATATTGCAATATTGCTTAGGGTCAATATTTGTATAGAAATTCTTTTGTAACGGACTTGTAATTTTAAAGATCTCCGCACGCATAGGCGCCAAGGAGTCTCCTACCCATACACCGTTTTTATTGGAACCATTATAATATATATTGAATTCCACTGAATCAATTTTTCCCTCATAAGGTGTATGTGCAAATTGAAAATCATTCGGACAATAGAATTGGCACATAAAATCCGATACAAGATTACCATACAGCGGATCGTAGAGTTCACCCAACTGGGCGCTAGTAGACCTTGCGTAAATAGAATCTAATTGCACCGTAGTGGCTTGTATCTGGAACGTGTCCATATATACCGCAATTGTATCGTCGCCTGGCTGAATACTTGTTCCTATCGAACTAAAATCATCATTACACCCGGCCAAAATGCTAGCACCAAGGCCAAGTCCAAGTATTAAAAGCTTGATTTTCATTACTACATTTATTATTTCGTGTTAGAATCCAATACCACGTCGTAGAACTTATTGAACTCGTCCATATAAGTTTCCGGTGACTGATAGGGAAGGAAAGGAGTATCTTTCTTGGCAGAGATATAATCAAGGACTTCTTGATTGATCGTCTCGCTACCTTGATTACACCATCAGCGAAATCAATCGCTAATTTGGTTAGGCCCACAAAACTTGTATCTGCCTTGATTAACTTCAAGTCAGCTTCTTTGGCTCCGTCCGCCTTCAGTTTTGTCGCGAAATCTTTGTTTAGCGGGTTCTTGAAGTCATCGTTGTAGATCGAATAAACGATTTTCGCGTTACGCAGGCACGGGTCATCGGCATACATTCTCTTGATGTAAAGAGCCGTTAACGCTGACATCCAGCCATGGCAATGGATTACATCAGGAATCCAACGCAATTTTTTTACGGTTTCCAATACTCCGCGTACATAGAAGATCGAACGATCGTCATTATCTTCATACTCATTTCCATTCTCATCGCTGACCGTGGATTTCCGTTGGAAGAAATCCTCGTTGTCAATAAAGTAAACCTGCATCCGGGCCGATTGAATGGATGCTACCTTAATGATCAGAGGATGGTCCGTGTCGTCAATAATAAGATTCATACCAGACAGACGGATAACCTCGTGCAACTGATTGCGGCGCTCGTTGATATTTCCGAATTTTGGCATGAATGTCCTGATTTCGCGACCACGCTCCTGAATTCCTTGCGGCAAATTTCTACATATTGTCGCGATCTCGGATTCGGGAAGGTAGGGAGTGATTTCTTGGGCTATAAACAAGATTTTTTTTGCATCCATTCTGTAAACTAGTTTTATAAAGACGCTACAAAGATACGAAAAATCTTTTATTTACGGTAATTATTTAGTTGCTTTGCACCGTCAATTAAGCATCTATCTGATGAAAATAGTAAATAGTATTAAAGATTTGAAGGCTTATCTTGCTGAGGCAAAGCAGGATAATAAGAAAATTGGCTTTGTTCCTACCATGGGAGCACTGCATAATGGACATCTTAGCTTGGTACAACATTGCGTGAAAAACAATGATGTATGTGTAGTCAGTGTTTTTGTAAATCCAACCCAATTTAATGACAAACACGACTTGGAAACGTATCCCCGTACGTTGGAGGCTGATTGTGCGTTATTAGAATCTGCCGGTTGTGACTATGTATTCGCTCCCTCTGTAGAAGAGATGTATCCGGAGCCAGATACCCGTACGTTTGATTTGGGAACGGTATCTGAGGTAATGGAAGGCGCTAAGCGTCCGGGGCATTTTAACGGTGTAGCGCAGGTAGTAAGTAAGTTGTTCTATATCGTAGAGCCGGATAACGCTTATTTCGGGGAAAAGGATTTCCAGCAGATCGCTGTGATCCGGGCGATGGTGAAACAATTGAATATCCCTGTAACGATCAATGCTTGTCCGATCGTTCGTGAGGGCGATGGCTTGGCCTTGAGTAGCCGGAATACCCGTTTGACACCGGAACAACGTCAAAAAGCTCCGTTAATTGCTCGTACGTTAAAAGAAAGTACTACCTTTGTGCCCGGAAAAAGCGTGCAGGAGGTGATCGACTATGTTGTCAATACGATTAATAGCGATCCTGTCATGGAAGTTGAGTACTACGAGATCGTAGATGGCAATACGTTAGAGTCCATCAAGAACTGGTCCGATACCGATTATCCGGTAGGATGTATTACGGTATATTGCGGAGAGGTACGTTTGATCGACAATATCAAATACTAATTATAAGTCATACATGTTTATAGAGGTAGTAAAGTCAAAAAATTCACCGGGTAACGGTAACGGAAGCTAACTTAAACTATATCGGTAGCATCACTATCGACGAGGATTTGTTGGACGCCGCTAATTTGATTGCGAACGAGAAGGTCTCGATCGTGAATAATAATAACGGAGAACGTTTTGAGACGTATATTATCAAGGGCGAACGTGGCTCGGGAGTGGTTTGCTTGAACGGAGCGGCTGCCCGTAAGGCTCAACCCGGAGATATTATTATCGTTATGTCGTATGCCATGATGGATTTCGAGGAGGCGAAAACATTCAAGCCTTCCGTGGTATTTCCCGATACGGCGACAAATAAGTTGATATAGCAGACGCTAGGCTTTGTAGAGATCTCTAATCATAAGAAAAGCTCGTCGGGATGCGGCGGGCTTTTTTTATCTTCATAAATTTAAGTAATGAGCGAGTTATGTACACGAACAGGAATATATGGAATGTTAGCTACCCGATCTTTTTGAGCTTGTTGGCGCAAAACGTGATAAACGTGACTGATACGGCTTTTCTAGGTAGGGTTGGTGAAGTCGAGTTGGGGGCTTCCGCTATGGGAGGACTTTATTATATCTGCGCTTTTACGATCGCCTTTGGTTTTAGTACGGGATCTCAAATCGTGATTGGCCGTAGAAACGGAGAGGGACGTTATGACCAGATAGGGCCTGTCATGATACAAGGCGTTTTCTTCCTATTGTCGCTGGCTGCTATATTGTTCTTGTTTTCTCGTTTTTTCGCGGGAGACGTGATGCGTGTATTGATTTCTTCGGACGCTATCTTGAATGCCACGGAGGAATTTTTGATTGGCGTGTGTTTGGCTTCTTCTTCTCTTTCGTGAACGTGATGTTCCGGGCTCTTTTATAGGTATTACCCGTACAAAGGTGTTGACATTGAACGCAGTTTTGATGGCAATGACGAATGTCTTACTGGATTATCTTTTGATTTTCGGACATGCCGGATTTCCAAAGATGGGTATTCAAGGGGCGGCTATCGCTTCCGTCATAGCCGAGGCGGTATCGATTCTCTTTTTCGTGGTTTACACGAGACTTACCGTAGATATACGTAAATATGCGCTTAACCAGATTCGTTCTTTCGATTTTGGCTTGTTGAAACGGGTGCTGGATATTTCCGTGTTCACGATGCTGCAATATTTCTTGTCTATCGCTACTTGGTTTATGTTCTTTATCGCTGTGGAGCATTTGGGGCAACGGGAGTTGGCGGTGGCGAATATCGTACGTAGTATTTACGTCGTGATGTTGATTCCCGTTAATTCCTTGGCGACCACGACAAACACGTTCGTGAGTAATAGTATCGGGGCGGGAGCGATCAATCAAGTTATACCGACTATCTGGAAGATCTGTAAGTTATCGTTGGGCATTATGGTCGTGTTTGCCGCTATTGTCAGTTTGATGCCGGGATGGGTCGTGTCTGTTTATACGAATGACGCTTCATTAGTGGCGGCCTCGGTTCCATCCGTCTACGTGATTGTCGGTTCTTTATTGATCGGATCGGTAGCTAATGTGGCGTTCAACGGGGTGTCGGGTACGGGAAATACACGTTCTGCGCTTTTTATGGAAGCGGCGGTATTGATTCTGTATGTGCTTTTTGTATATGTCGCGGGGATGCGTTTACGTTTGCCGGTAGCCGTATGCTTCTTGACAGAGGCTATTTACTATAGTGGATTGCTCGTCGCTAGCGTAATCTATTTAAAGAAAGCCTCTTGGCAAAATAAAAGAATATAAGTATATGAGGGGAAAAAACACGTACGTCTTTTTTTGAACTGTGAATATTGGGAAATTGTTCGTATTTTTGTATTGTAATCAAATAAGAAAGGTAACTCATGTCCACGAAGCAATGTGAAGATATGTTGGTAGGAAAAGGAGTACGGCCTACTGCCGCACGGATCCTTGTCTTGCAAAAATTATCAGAACGAACCAGCCCGGCTTCCCTGTTCGAATTGGAGGCGGAGTTGGAGACGTTGGATAAATCGACCATTTCCCGTTCATTGGCCTTGTTATTGGAACATCATGCGATCCATTCTTTCGAAGATGGTAGTGGCTCTATAAAATATGAGATATGCCAGAGCCGTTCGGAGACATGCCCAGTGGGTGATAGGCATATTCATTTTTTCTGCGAGGTATGCCGTAAAACCTCTTGTTTAAATAATATCAAGATCCCGGTCGCTCAATTGCCGGAAGGATATATAATGGATACCATTAATTATACGGTAAAGGGTGTTTGCCCATTGTGTAATAAGCGACGTTCCCAGAAACCCTGATAATTTGCAATCAAGTTGCAACTCCCTTCTCTTACCTTTGTACCGTAATCAAGAAGTAAATAATTAAAATAGATAAGATTATGAGTACAACATGTGGATGCGAACATTGCCATTCGCACGGAAGTTCCGGTTTATGGATGCCGACGGTTTCTTTCGTTTTGTTGGTGATAGGACTTATCGGGAAGTACTCGGGGATAAGTTGGTTTGCTGAGTCTTGGATAGAGGCCATTTGGTTTCTGGTCGCTTTTTTTGCCGGTAGGACTTCCTGTTATGCGAGAAGCTTGGGAAGCGGCTTTGCGGAAAGACTTTTTTAGTGAGTTCTCGTTAATGGCGATCGCCTCGATTGGGGCGTTTTGTATTGGGGAGTATCCCGAGGCCGTAGCCGTGATGCTTTTCTATACGGTAGGAGAGAGGTTGCAACTTCTAGCCGTGAATAAAGCCTCGAAGAATATCAGTGACTTGTTAGATGTCCGGCCGGAACGAACGGATGTATGGCGGACGGGTACATATATGAATGTATCTCCGAAGGATGTAAAAGTAGGCGAGCGGATCGAGGTGAAACCCGGCGGACGTGTGCCTTTGGATGGCGTTTTATTGGAAGCCGAGGCACAGTTCGATACCTCGGCATTAACCGGGGAAAGTATGCCTCGTTCTATCCGTGAGGGTGAGGAGGTGCTTGCCGGAATGATCGTGCAGGGGCAGGCGGTACGTATACAAGTGAATCGGCCGTACGAGCAGAGTGCCTTGGCTCGTATTTTGGCTTTGGTGAAAGATGCCTCGGAGCGGAAAGCGCCGGCGGAATTGTTTATTCGGCGTTTCGCACGGATTTATACCCCAATCGTGATTCTTCTGTCGTTTCTAATCGTGTCGGTTCCAGCCTTGGTAGGGATGGTGACACCTTCTTTCCAGTATGTTTTCTCGGATTGGTTATATAGGGGATTGGTTTTCTTGGTTATTTCTTGTCCTTGTGCCTTGGTTATAAGTGTTCCGCTCGGATATTTCGGTGGTATAGGCGCCGCTTCTCGTGCCGGGATATTATTTAAGGGCGGTAATTATTTAGATGCGATCACACGGGTAAATACGGTAGCGTTCGATAAGACTGGTACATTGACTACCGGGCGTTTTGAGGTCATAACGGTGGAAAGCACGGGTATCCCGGCTTCTGATCTTTTGAGTGTTTTGTTATCAGTAGAGCGGAAAAGTACCCATCCGGTAGCGCAGGCTGTAGTTCGTTATGCGGAAAGAAAAGATAGCGTACCTATGGAGATCACTGACATGCGGGAACTGGCGGGTCATGGTGTCGAGGCTATCATGAACGGTCGGCAGGTACTTGTCGGTAACATCCGTCTATTGACCGAACGTGGTATTTCTGTCCCGAAGGAATTATCTGATAGTGTATCTACCGTGGTGGTTTGTGCGATCGATGGGAAATATGCGGGGCATCTTCTCCTTTCGGATACCTTGAAGAAGGATGCCGTGGATGCGATTTGTCGGTTAAAGGATCTGGATGTTAAAGATATTTGCTTGTTGTCCGGGGATAAGCAAGAGATCGTGAATCAATTCGCTGAGCGTTTGGGTGTCGATAAAGCGTATGGTAATCTGCTGCCGGAGGATAAAGCCGCTTATATAGAGCGATTGACGGCGGAGTCGGATAAGTTGGTTGCCTTTGTGGGCGATGGGATGAACGATGCGCCGGTACTGGCTTTAAGTGATGTCGGTATTGCGATGGGAGGATTGGGATCGGATGCGGCCATCGAGAGCGCGGACGTGGTTATCCAAACGGACCAGCCCTCTAAAGTAGCGGAAGCTATTTCTATCGGACGTGCTACCCGGAATATCGTCCGTCAGAATATCGTGGGATCTATTGGCGTGAAGGTGATAGTCCTTGTGGCGGGAGCCTTCGGTTTTGCCACGCTTTGGGAAGCTGTTTTTGCGGATGTAGGCGTGTCTCTGCTGGCGGTTCTTAATTCGGTCCGTATACTAAAACGTTGAGAAGTGAAGAATTTCGAGATCGCTTTCATCGCATACTCATCTCTTTTTCGTACCTTTGCCCCTTAATCCAGTAGAAAATAATATAAATACACATACGAATTATGTTTGAGAACTTAAGCGAAAGGTTAGACAGATCGTTTAAACTGTTGAAGGGCGAAGGCAAGATTACCGAGATCAATGTGGCGGAAACATTGAAGGATGTGCGTAAAGCGTTGTTGGATGCCGACGTCAATTATAAGGTTGCCAAGAGTTTTACGGATACGGTAAAAGAGAAGGCTTTAGGACAGAACGTGCTTACATCGGTTAAGCCTAGTCAGTTGATGGTTAAGATTGTTCACGATGAGTTGGCCAGCTTGATGGGTGGCACGGCGGTTGACGTGAATTTGCAGGGAAATCCCGCCATTATATTGATGTCCGGTTTGCAAGGTTCGGGTAAGACTACTTTCACAGGTAAACTAGCGTCTTTATTAAAGACCAAGAAAAATAAGAAACCATTATTAGCCGCTTGCGACGTGTATCGTCCGGCAGCTATCGAGCAGTTGCGTGTAGTCGGAGAGCAGGTAGGTGTTCCGGTATACATGGAATTGGAGAATAAGAATCCGGTGGAGATCGCTATGAACGCTATCCGCGAGGCACGGGCTAAAGGCAATGACGTCGTGATCGTGGATACCGCCGGTCGTTTGGCTATCGATGAGCAGATGATGAACGAGATCGCCGCTATCAAGAGCGCTATCCAGCCGGATGAGACCTTGTTCGTGGTAGATGCCATGACGGGTCAGGATGCCGTGAATACCGCAAGGGAATTTAATGAGCGGCTGAACTTCGACGGCGTCGTACTTACGAAGTTGGATGGTGATACCCGTGGTGGTGCCGCTTTGTCGATCCGTACGGTTGTTGATAAGCCGATTAAGTTTGTCGGTACGGGCGAGAAGATGGATGCCTTGGATATTTTCCACCCTGAACGTATGGCGGATCGAATCTTGGGCATGGGTGATATCGTGTCTTTGGTGGAACGTGCGCAAGAGCAATATGACGAGGAAGAAGCGAAACGTTTGCAGAAGAAGATCGCTAAGAACCAGTTCGATTTTAACGACTTTATCTCCCAGATCCAACAGATCAAGAAGATGGGTAACTTGAAAGAGCTGGCATCCATGATCCCGGGCGTAGGAAAGGCATTGAAAGACGTGGATATCGATGATAACGCGTTCAAGAGTATCGAGGCTATCATTTATTCGATGACTCCGGATGAGCGTAGCAATCCGGTTATCTTGAATGGCTCACGCCGTCAGCGTATCGCCAAAGGTAGCGGTACGAGCATCCAGGAGGTAAACAAGCTGATCAAGCAATTTGATGAGACCCGTAAGATGATGCGTATGCTTACTTCCGCAAAGTCGGGGAAGATGAAGCTACCTTCGATGAAGCCCTCGTTCAGACGTTAATTAACAGGAGACAATCAATAATATGGAAGAACAACATTATCAATTGCTGGATGGTAAGGCCGTTTCCGCTCAGATGAAGAAGGAGATGGCTGAGGAGGTAGCCCAGATCAAGGCTGCCGGAGGTAAGATCCCTCACTTGGCCGCTATTTTGGTGGGCCATGACGGTGGTAGCGAGACTTATGTGGCTAGTAAAGTCAAGACTTGTCAGGAGATTGGTTTTAAGTCTACCTTAATTCGCTTTGAGGAGGATGTTACGGAGGAAGAATTGCTTCGTAAGGTCGATGAGTTAAATAATGATCCGGATGTGGATGGCTTTATCGTACAGCTTCCGCTTCCGAAACATATATCCGAGCAGAAGGTGATTGAGACGATCGATTATCGTAAAGACGTGGACGGTTTCCATCCGATTAACGTGGGACGTATGTCTATCGGTTTGCCTTGTTTCGTATCGGCTACGCCTGCCGGTATCTTGGAATTATTGAAGCGTTATCATATCGAGACGCAAGGAAAGCATTGCGTGGTTTTGGGACGCAGCAATATTGTCGGCAAGCCGATGGCTACCTTGATGATGCAGAAATCTTATCCGGGCGATTGTACGGTGACCGTATGCCATAGCCGTTCTAAGAACTTGAAGGAGATGTGCTTGTCTGCTGATATTATTATCGTGGCTTTAGGTGTTCCTGAATTCTTGAAAGGGGATATGGTGAAGGAAGGCGCCGTGATCGTTGACGTGGGAACAACCCGTATGCCAAGCAGCGTAACCAAGAGCGGATTTAAGTTAACGGGAGATGTCTTGTTTAACGAGGTCGCTCCTAAATGTTCCTATATCACTCCGGTTCCGGGTGGCGTAGGGCCTATGACAATCATTTCTTTGATGCGTAACACATTGTTAGCGGGAAAGAAAGCGATCTATAAGTAAGTGGATGGATAAAAAAGTTCGCAAAAGGTTTGTGTAATCAGAATTTATACCTATCTTTGCGCCGTCTTAAAGGGGGAATCCTTTGAAAGGCGGATATGGTGAGAGTAGCTCAGTTGGTTAGAGCATCGGATTGTGGTTCCGAAGGTCGTGGGTTCGAGCCCCATCTTTCACCCATTGTGGTTTTTTAGATAAAAATCTTGTTATGAATAAAACAAGGTTTTATGAACCAAGGCGTCTGTGAAGAATGAAAGGTTTTTTTATATGGTGAGAGTAGCTCAGTTGGTTAGAGCATCGGATTGTGGTTCCGAGGGTCGTGGGTTCGAGCCCCATCTTTCACCCTAGAATGAGAAAAGGATATGTCTATTAGGGCATATCCTTTTTCTATTTCTTATAATGGGCATTGTAAGTCTTTTATGATGCCCATCATAAGGAGCTTACAATAGGCATTGTAAACTCCTTATAATAGCGATCGTGCTGACCTACTCTTCGGTATATAAACCTTCTCTTGATAATTGCTTATCCAGATTCGCTACACCGAGGGCTATGATAGCGGTAACCGTAGCCGTATGTTCTTGGTATTCGGGGATGTTCTTTGTGTATAAATCCCGTTCCGTATGCCAGATTTCGCCGTAATCAAAATCATATCCTTTGAAATCCTCTGTGGTGAAACCTAATGTGGGGACACCTTCGATGGCGAAAACTGATGCGTCTGTTCCCCCCATGCGTGTCGGGCGTTTACGGGGTTCACGAACTTTTACCTCGAAAGGATAGTCCGGACGGATTTTTTGGATGGGTTCGCTGATCTTCACGAAATCATCATACATGGCTTGAGGGACGGAGATACCGACAGGAGGTTCCGGGCCACCGTCACGATTGAACAAATTAGCGATTTTGGGTAATTTATCCTTATGCGCTTTCACCCAAGCTTGTGCTCCTAATAAGCCAAATTCCTCACCGGCGAATCCGATAAATAAGATCGTGCGCTTAGGCTTGGCTCCGGATTTGGCGATCATGCGAGCGGCTTCCATCATCGGTCCGATTCCAGTACCGCAATCGATGCCTCCGGTAGCCACGTCGAAAGCATCTAGGTGACCGCTGATAATTACATATTCGTCCGGGTATTTGCTGCCTTTGATAGACGCTACGACATTATGGTATTTAACCGGGCCTAATTTAAAATGATTACGAATATCGAACTCTAGTTCGAATGTACGTCTCTCTTTCACCATTTGTTCGATGATCGCGAATTGATGCTCGTCTAATTTGATATCCGGAAGTTCCGGCAGATTGTCGAAGTTCGTATTCGGGTCGTTCATCATTTTCCGGTCGTATAACGCACGGATAGGTACGGTGGAGGATTGGATAAAACCTAAAGCTCCGGCCTCGCACATTTCCTTATAATATAATCCGGGGAATTCCTTATAAGACAACATCTCGTTTTTCTCCCCGTTTTCCCAGTTGCGGCGTCTTAGATCATTGTTTTTCTTCATGATCTCGTTGTTCTCTTTCTTGATCTCCGCACGGATGGAATCTCCCGAGGCGGAGCGGTCGATAGGCCAACCTACATTTTTCCCTGAGATAAGAACCCAAGCACCATTCAATCTTCCTTTGATTTGCTGGAACTCCTCGTCGTTACGAGGCTCCATCACCGCATGCCCACGTTGCACGCCTTTCGTTCCGGAAGTGTAAGAAGGGGTGGCGAAATGCAGGATCATTCCGTTGTCGCTCAACAAGCGTCCGAACCAAGGTCCTCGATTAAAGCCGACAGGGACGGTACCGGCCTCTTCTAATTGGACATCGAGTCCCCAACTCTTAAACTCACGCACCATCCACTCGGCGGCGTTCTCATAAGCGTCGGAACCTATTAAACGTCCGCCAAAGCGGTTCGTAAGGATATCCAGCTGATGCATCACTTGATTATCGTTCTGACCCATCTCGATGATTTTTTTTACGGCAGCGTCCTGAGCTGGTACAGGGGAGACTGTCATGCAGGCTAATGCCGCACAAACAAGTAAGATTTTTCTCATAAAGTAGTGTTTATTTCATTGATATGACTGTTTATTATTCAGTGTATGCAAATAAAGGAATAAATTTTGACTTATTGCAAATGAAATGGCAGTTTCTTTTTATAACTTTGCGGAGTAAACAGATGGCGAATGAAAACAATGCGTAGCTTGAAGTGGTTAAGACCCCTCTTGATAGTACTCTTTATGAGTTACTACGTGGGTGGCACGGCCTTTACCCATACGCATCATTTCCTAAACTATAGTATCACTCACTCTCATCCCTATCTGCCGGGAGCCGATGGCTTGCCTCATCATGAGCATAGTACGGTAGCGTTTAATACGATTGAAGAGCTGACCGAATTGTGTATGGAGTTAATTCCGTACTTGCCTTTGGTTATGGCTTGGGCGCTTTTGATGGTAGTGCTCGTCTTTCTAAAGAATGAGGTTGTCTTGCGTCTTGTGCGGCGTGGCGAATCCCGTGCGCCTCCCTCGTTTGGTATAGTAATTTGAATCAAGCATTAGAATCACTTTTTATACTAAACATTTTACGCATCTTATATGAAATCTATATTTTTACTATTGCTTCCAGCGATAGTATTATGCTCTTGCCATACCCAAAAGCAAGAGGATGAGTCTGCGCATGCCGTAACACTCAAAGGAGATATTATACATATCGGTTCCGAATCTCCTGTTTTATCCAAGTTGACAAAGGAAACGGTTAAACAGGAACCTTACCGTATGGAGTTTACCACCTCGGGGGTCGTACAGGCGATTCCTTCTAATTATGCGGAGGTGGCTTCACCTGTAAGCGGGCGAATTACGAAATCGTTCGTTCGCTTAGGGCAAAAAGTGGGCCCGGGTAGTCCGATCTTCGAGATTAGCGCTCCCGCAGTTTATGAGGCGGGGAAATCTTATTACCAAGCTCGCCAAGAGATGGAACTGGCCTTGAAAAGCTTGAATCGGGAGAAAGACTTGATGAAAAACAAGGTTGGTGTCCAAAAGGAATTGGAAGAGGCCGAGGTGAATTACGAGTTAAAGAAAAAAGACTATGAGAATATGGTAGCGGCATTGAAAGTCTTTCAGATTAATCCGGATGAAATGGCTTTGGGGCAACCATTGATCGTTCGCTCGCCTATAGCCGGTGAGGTCGTGAAAGATCGGATCGTAATCGGGCAATATATGAAAGAGGACGCCGAGCCTGTAGCTGTCATCGCCGATTTGAGAAAGGTATGGGTGGTCGCCCATGTAAAAGAGAAGGATTTGAGTTTAATACAGGCTTTGGATGAGGTGGAAATCCGGTTGGTAGCCATGCCGGATAAACCGATATCGGGAAAGATTTATCATATCAGCGAGATGCTGGACCCCGATACCCGTTCGGTGGAGGTCTTGATCGAGTGCGATAACAGTACCCGTTTGATGAAACCGGAGATGTACGGCACGGTCAAGTTGAGCGACCGTGAGGCGGAGGTGATTCGTATACCTACTTCCGCTATCTTGCAGGAAGAGGAGAATATGTACGTATTGGTGGAATTGGGGAATAACGATTACCGGAAACAAAAGATCGAGACCGGCCTTACTGAAGATGGCAAGACGGTGGTTTTATCCGGCTTGAACGTAGGTGACGAGATCGTAGTTACGGGAGCGTTTTATTTACTTGACGCACGCTAACGGATTATGAAAAGGATTATTTACTTGGCGATACATCGGCGAGGACTGATGTTCGTGTTATTTCTGTTCTTAGCGATCGTTGGTTATTATTCTTGGATGCGGTTGGCGATAGATGCTTATCCGGATATCGCCGATACCACCGTGCAAGTCGTGACGCAGGTTCCCGGATTGGCCGCCGAGGAGATCGAGCAACAAATCAGTATTCCGATCGAGCGGGCTATGAATGGTCTGCCGGGACTAAACGTAATGCGTAGCAAGAATACGTTTGGTTTATCTACGGTCGTATTGGTTTTTGATGATGGTATTGAGGATTATTGGGCCCGGCAACGTGTACAAGAGCGGTTGGTAGACGTGGAGCTTCCTTATAATGCGGTTCCCGGCTTAAATCCTTTGACTTCGCCGACGGGAGAGATCTTTCGTTATGTGGTGGAAAGTGACCGTTTGGACTTGAGGGAGTTGACCGATTTGCATAAATGGGTAATTATTCCGAGACTGAAACAGGTTACGGGTGTAGCGGATGTAAGTAATTACGGCGGTATCACTACCCAATATCAGATCGAGGTGAACCCTTATAAGATGGAGCAATACGACATTACCTTAGGGGATATTACGGAAAAGATAGAGAAGAATAACGTGAACGCCGGTGGTAGTATGTTAAGCCGGGGGGATTTGAGTTATGTGATCCGTGGAATCGGTCTGGTTAAGGACTTGGAAGACTTGGGACATATCGTGATCAAGACCGTGAATGGCGTTCCGGTCTACTTAAACGATATCGGTAAACTGAAATACGGAAACTTGGAGCGTAAGGGTGTTTTAGGTTTTACGGACGATACCCGTGATTATTCCGATGGCGTGGAAGGTATCGTGCAAATGCTCAGGGGGGAGAACCCGTCCCGGGTGTTGGATGATGTGCATAAGGCGGTAGAAGAACTAAATAACGAGACACTTCCCGAGGGAACCCGTATCCATCCGTTTATGGATCGTACGGATTTGGTTAATACGACCTTGCATACTGTATCGCATACGTTGTTCGAGGGTATGGTACTGGTCGTCTTAGTACTGATCTTATTCTTGGGGAGTTGGCGTGGCGCTTTGTTAGTGGCTTTAACTATTCCCTTGTCTCTATTGATTGCCTTTATCTTGATGCATGTTACGAATATCCCCGCAAACCTACTTTCCTTAGGCGCTATAGACTTCGGTATTTTGGTAGACGGAGCGATCGTGATGATGGAGACGGTCTTGAAGAAAAGGGAACGGCATCCGGATGAGGTATTGACGGAGGATTCGATCTTGCGCCGTACGACTGAGGTGGCTCGCCCGATCTTTTTCTCTACATTAATTATTATAACCGCCTATCTTCCTTTGTTCGCTTTTGAGCATATTGAGAAAAAATTGTTTACGCCGATGGCTTATACCGTAGGGTATGCTTTGCTGGGCGCTTTGTGCGTGGCCTTGTTCTTGATTCCGGGATTGGCCTTTTATGCGTATCGTAAGCCGGGAAAGATTTACCATAATCGTTGGTTGGAGAAACTTTCCACGGCTTATCATTCACAAATTGTCCGATTGATGGAGAAGCCAAGACGGGTTATTGTACCGTTACTGGCGATATTGCTGGGAGCGGGGATTTTAAGTTATACCGTAGGAAAAGACTTCTTGCCTCCGTTGGATGAGGGGGCGATCTGGATACAGGTACAGCTTCCTCCGGGTATTTCCATTGAGAAATCGAAGGAGATGGGGGCGGAGCTTCGGAAGACTTTGAAAGAGTTTAAGGAAGTCTCATATGTAATGACTCAAGTCGGTCGCGATGATGAGGGGGCGGAAGCGTTCTCACTCTCTCATGTGGAGTGTGGCGTGGGATTGAAACCCTATAGTACATGGAAGTTCGGTAAGACGAAAGCGGATCTGATCGAGGAAATGGCGGCTAAGTTGGAGACTATGCCCGGCTACTCGGTCGGTTTCTCCCAGCCGATCATCGATATGGTGATGGATCAGATCGCTGGGGCTCATAGTGATTTGGCGCTGAAGATTTATAGCGATGATATTACGGAAAGTCGCCATATTGCGGATCAAGTCGCTAATGTGTTGAAGGAAATACCGGGTGCTGCCGACGTAGCGGTAGATCAAGAGCCTCCGTTGCCGCAATTGCAGATTATCGCGGATCGTGCCCGTATCGCCCAGTATGGCTTGAACGTGTCGGATGTGGCTGATTTGATTGAGTTAGCGATCGGTGGAGCTTCTATTTCCCAGATATTTGTCGGAAGTAAAAGTTATGACGTGATTTGTCGTTTCGATGACGCTAGCCGCAATTCTCCCGAACGTATCGGAAATCTATTGCTGACTACCGGTTCCGGAACAAAGATTCCTCTTTCGCAAGTAGCGGAGATTAAGATGACAACTGGTGCCAGTACGATTACTCGTGAGATGAATAAGCGGCACTTGACGGTACGGGTTAATTTACGTGGCGTGGACTTGACGGCGTTCTTGAATAAGGCGAATGCGTTGATCGATAAAGAGGTGAAATACGATCATGATTCCGTGCATTTGAAATGGGCCGGACAGTTCGAGAACCAGCATCGTGCGTATGCCCGTTTGGGGGCTGTGGTTCCTTTGGCGTTGGGGCTGATGCTGCTTTTGTTGTTTGCGGCTTGCGGTAAATTCCGGCAGGCGGCTTTGATGATGAGTGTCGTTCCCTTGGCTTTGTTTGGTGGTATGCTGGCGTTGAATGTGCGGGGAATGACGTTGAATGTTTCCTCGGCGGTTGGTTTTATCGCCTTGGTCGGTGTCGCTATCCAAAATGGCGTGATCATGATTTCCCATATCAATAACTTACGTACGAGGGAGCGGGATTTGAAAGATGCGGTGATAACGGGAACCAAGCACCGTTTCCGTCCGATCTTGATGACGGCTACGGTTGCGGTCTTGGGATTGCTTCCTGCCTCTGTCAGTACGGGGATCGGTTCGGACGTGCAGCGTCCCTTGGCTACGGTAATCGTTTACGGGCTTTTATTTGCTACGGTAATCACGCTTTATGTGCTTCCCGCTTTATACTATATGATCGAGAAGCATTATGAGGGGAAGGATTTGACGCCGGTATCGGAGGAAAAAGAGCTGCACGCTTAATCCGGCGGTGGAATTAAAAAGATGTACTATGTTTAGATTAGAAGATATGAAGAAATATATAATCCTGTCGTTACTCTGCGGATGCTTATCCGCGAATGCCCAGACCATGGTTCCGCTTACGTATCGGCAATATATGGAGCGGGTTGCGGAAGGTAACCTTGAGTATGCGTCGGAGAAATTGAATGTGCCGGCCGCTAAGGCCGAGGTAACGGCGGCAAAGGTGTTTAACGATCCGAATCTTTCCGTGTCTTATTTCAATAATGAGAATAATTCCTTGCAGATGGGAGAAGGTGTTGAGGTAGAACTGAGCAAAACTTTCTCTTTTGGGAAACGGGGTGCGAATATCTCATTGGCACGTAGCGAGAGTGAGTTGACCGAGGCATTGTTGGCCGATTATTTCCGGAATCTCCGGGCAGACGCTACGATTGCCTATATGGAAGCCTTAAAGCAACATGAGTTGTATAAAGTAAAGGAGAATGCCTATGAGAATATCCGGGCATTGGCGGAGAGCGACAGTATCCGTTTCTCTTTAGGGCAAATCCGTGAGGTGGACGCTACGCAGAGCCGGGTGGAGGCCGGGGTCTTGCGGAACGAGTTGTTGCAAGCCGGTGCGGAATTAAAGAATGCTTTCTCGAACTTAAACCTCTTGACGGGGACTTTCAGTATGGATACTTTATTTCACCCAGAGGCCGAGTTACGTATGGAGCCTCGGAATTTTATCCTTGTTGACTTAATAACGGCGGCAAGCGAGGGGCGTACGGATTTGGTAGCTGCCTTAAAAAACAAGGAAGTGGCCGCTAGAGCCTTGAAAGTAGCTCGCCGGGAGCGGAATACGGATGTGGATTTGTCTATCGCCGTAAGCCGTAATGCCCGGGTTTATAATGAGGAAGCCCCGGCGCCTCCTTTTACCGGAGTGACGGCAGGTATCGCTGTTCCTTTGAAATTCTCTAATTTCAATAAGGGGACGGTTCGTGCCGCTCGTTATCGGGAGCAACAAGCGGAAGCGCAATATAAGCAGGCTCTTTTGCAAGTGCAGACGGAGGTGATGCAGGCATATCGCAATTATCAATCTTTCGCCGAGCAAGTCAATCATTATCAGGATGGGCTTTTAAGGCAAGCCCGTGAGGTGATGGATGGCAAGATTTACAGCTATAATAGGGGGGAAGTCTCTTTGTTGGAAGTCTTGGACGCCCAGCGTACTTACGATGAAGTACAAGCTCAGTATATTGAGACGCTGTTTAATTACAGCTCAGCCTTGGTCGAATTAGAACGTTCGGCGGGTATTTGGGATATTGAGATCTGATCATCTCCTAAGAGTGTAAGTTTTTATAATCGGGCGTTGGTAACGTAGACTTTACAAATAGATGTTTTTCTGTGAAACCAACGTCCGGTTATAATACTTTTGATATAGCTGTTTTTTTTATTTGAAAAAAGATATTTATTTATTGGGGGTTTGCCTGCAATCGAAAACGACTACAATGTGGATGAAATCATCATTTTCTATACAATACAATATTTTGTAATGGCTTGTTTCATCTCATCGATTCAAAAAACTTATTCATCTCTTCTTCCTCTATATAAAGTCCCTTCTCATAGTTTTCTTCAGATTCGGCTATCATAGATTCTAATTCTTCTACCGATGGCGTCCAAGGGTAGTTCGTTGCCTTTTTTGGAAGTAGGAGAGCACAAACGTTTTATATAGGTCTCCACTTTCGATAATCTTTCCTCATCCATGCCTTTTATCAAGTCATAGAGATATTCTTTCCGTAAATTTAATTCCATCGTTGTCATAAGATTTGTTTTTTAGGTTTCTTAAACTAGATAAAGATAGCGTATATATTTGGATATTATGTATTTTTGCATCTAAAAAATGAGCGCATGATATTCTACTTTACAGGGACAGGAAACTCCCGTTGGGTTGCGGAAGCGTTAGGGACGGCTTTCGATGAGCCGTTGGTTTCCATTGCCGATGCGTTGAATGAGGGTAAGAATGCTTATCCATTGGGGGAGAGGGAGAAAGTGTTTTTTGTGTTTCCTGTCCATTCTTGGGGGCCGGCTGTATTGGTGCCCCGCTTTATTTCCCGGTTGATCCTGTCCGGATATAAGGGGCAAGAGGTTTATTTCGTCTGTACTTGTGGTGATGATTGTGGATATACGGATCGGATCATGCGGAGCATCTTGGCGAGGCGGGGAATTGCCGTAACCGGAGGATTCTCTGTACAAATGCCGAACAATTATGTCTTGATGCCCGGCTTCGACGTGGATAGTAAGATGGTAGAGACTGAGAAACTGGAAAAAGCGCCGGAACGTGTAGGCGAGATCGTAGAGGCGATCCGGCAGAAGAGAAATCCCTCTTTGTATTATGCGGGAAGTGTCCCTCTTTTGAAGAGCTATATGGTCTATCCGTTGTTCACTCACTTTGCGATAGGCGGCAACCGATTTTATGCTACGGATGCCTGTATCTCTTGCGGTATCTGTGCGAAGGTCTGTCCGACCGGTACGATTTCCCTGTCGGGTGACGGAAAACCGGAATGGGCTGATTCTTGCGTTCAGTGCGTTGCCTGCATTCATCGTTGCCCGGTGCGTGCGATAGAATATGGTAAGATCTCGTTGAAAAAGGGACGTTATCATCACCCTGGGTTTAAGTAATCAATAAATAGAATAGAGAAATGAAGCAATTTTGTATGATGGCGCTTGCCGGCCTTTTGGTGGTTGGTTGCCAAGAAGTTCCAAAAGGATATGTTATCAATGGTGAGGTAGAGAATATGCCCGACGGTAAAATTTACTTGAAGTCATTCCGTAATAAAATGTTCTTTGACGTGGATACGGCGGAGATCAAAGATGGGAAATTCACCTTTAAAGGTGAGGTAGATCAGCCTTTACTATTCGGTTTGGCAACCGAGAGCATGAACTATCCGGTTCAACTTTTCTTGGAGAATACGGATATGAATGTCAAGATCGGGAATGACGGGGAGACTATTACCGTACAGAATTCACCGGTGAATGATGTCTTTCAAGAAAATGCGGAGAAGGTATTTGAGGAAGGGTATGATATTGACAGTTTGATTTCGAAATATCCAGATTCTCCGGCGGCGTCGTTCTATCTATATCGTTATTTTACCTACCAATTATCTTTGGATGATTTGAAGGCGACTCGTGCGAAGATTTCCCCGGTATTGGCGAATAGTCCTTATGTGAAGGACTTGGACGGTATTATCAAACAATTAGAACACGTACAGATCGGACAAGTCGCTCCGGAGTTTTCCTTGCCGGATACTGCAGGAGTTTCTGTGTCATTGTCGGACTTTAGGGGAAAATATGTGTTATTGGATTTTTTGGGCCTCTTGGTGTCCCCCGTGTCGCAAGGAAAACCCTAACGTGGTAAATGCCTTCCAGCAATATAAGGATAAGAACTTTACGATCGTAGGTATATCCTTGGACAAGGATAAGGCTAAATGGCAGAAAGCGATCGCAGACGATCATCTGACTTGGGCTCACGTTTCCGACTTGAAATATTGGGATTCTGAGATCCCTGCTCTTTATGGGGTACGAGGTATTCCGGCAAATGTGTTATTGGATCCGAATGGGGTGATCATCGCCAAGAATATCACTGGAGAAGACTTACAGAATACCTTGAAGGAAGTGATTAAATAAGGATACGTTACTGCAACCCGCCTTGCAGTAGTGCTGCAAAGCCGTTGCAGTAGTATAAACAAAGGGAGTGTATTGGATTAAGCCTAATACACTCCCTTTTTTATGGATAAGTTATGACTTTTCTTTATTTAAGCGGAATAAGGGTAAAGCCCCAGTTGTATTCCCGGTTTGCGGGTAATGTATAAGCTGGTTCCGGACGTGAACCCCAGCTATCATAACCTGCTACACCTTGTTGTTTCAAGTCGACGCAAACCTCAACGAAGTCGCGAGGCGTGATATCGTTGATATGATGCTGGCGACGTAATACGCTCTTTGCTGCGGCTTCATCATGGTTCGCTACTTGCTCTGGTGTGAAATTACTCCATTGACGGGGTAGCCCAGTTGCTTCCTCGTCATCGAAATCCTCTATGGAATTACGCAAAGCGTTAAATCCAATCGTATTATCCGCTTGGATCAACAAGCCTTTCTTGCCGGTACTAAGTGATACCCAACGAGTGTCGGTATGATGACCGTTTTCCTGCGGGCGTACATATGGGAAATATAATTCCTCGGCTGTAGATTTATATAAGCCGACCATACTACCGGCGTTTCTATCCAAGTAGTTCTCAGCAGGTCCTCGTCCGAAATATTCCACTTGATTCATGCTTGCCGGTAAGCGGAAGCGAACACCGATACGGGGAACATTCAATTTGGAAGCCTCTTTACGGGCGGCGTCACGTCCCGGAGTGAAAGTTGCCGTGCGAGTAGATTCCGATACCTCGGTTTGGGCGGCATCCATATCCGTGGATGTGAAACGGGCGGCCACATTTACAGCTCCGCTTGGATAGATCGTATAATTAACAATGTATAGATTTCCTGCCGGCAATAAATAGTTCACGTTAACCACGGCGTTATTGCCATCCATAGTGACGGTAGCGTCTGTCACGTTGAAGTTCTTGCTGCTTTCCTTCCATACTTGTAAGCGTTTTGGCATACCATTTCCGTAATCGTTATCGGTCGGCGCACGCCAGAAGTTCGGTTGGATACCAAAACCCTCGCTGAAATATTCCGTACCATCCACTTTATAAGAAGTAACGATTCCTGTCTTCCTGTTAAACACGAAGTTTACCTTTGAGGAGGATGCCGATAAGTTATCTCCATTGGTTGAAACCGTTAATTTAGGGCCGCTGGTCTTAAACGCCTTCTTGGTGCTTTCGATCGGTAAGCGGAATTGATCGCAAGCGATTTCGTGTCCGATAGGGATTAACGGCTCTTTTTCTACGGTCGTTACGTTGAAGTTTACGAAATATTCCGTACCTGCTTGTGGCTTTAAGTTGCCTACGGGAACCGTAAATTCCTTAGAAGCTTGCGGTTCTATGTCCAAAGAGACTTTACCGGAGCGTACAACTTTATTATTGGCTGTTACGCTATAGTGGACCATATATTTCTTTAGGTTTGTGAAATAAAAACGGTTCGTGACGCGGAATAAACCGTTCGCTAAATCGATCGCCTCAAACCCGATATTTTGATGGGCGTATTTAACCTCTGCCATAGCGGGATGCGGGGTACGATCCGGGTTTACTATACCGTTGCAAAGGAAGTTTCCGTCACTAGGGGCGTTTACTCCATAGTCACCACCATAGGTATAATATTCACGTCCATTCTTATCTTTTTCCAAGATACCTTGGTCCACCCAGTCCCAGATGAATCCGCCTTGCAGGTTCGGGTATTTATAGATAGCTTTCCATTGATCCCATAAGTTACCGGAAGAGTTTCCCATCGCATGTGAATACTCCGAAGGAGCTACCGGACGATCACTACCCTTACGCCCGATTTCCTCTAGCCATTCAGCGCTCGGGTATTGAGGTACGTACATATCCGTATTCCATTCCCAAAGGGCACGTTCGTAGTTCACCGGACGATTCATGCTATTTATTTCCTTGTCTTTCAGATATAAATAAGTTTGATAGAAGTTGTATCCGTTTCCAGCCTCGTTTCCGAGTGACCAGAAAGTAACGCTCGGATAATTCTTGTTTCGTTCGTACATATTCATCGTACGGTCCATATGCGGGATCAGCCATTCCGGATTATTACCCAAAGTGCCGCCTTTTTTCAGGCTGTAATACATACCGTGAGACTCGATATTCGCCTCATCGTAAACATACAATCCGTATTCGTCGCAGAGTTCATAGAATTTACGGTCTTGCGGATAGTGGCATAGGCGGACAGCGTTGATATTGTTTTGCTTCATCAGCTCGAAATCCTTACGCATGAGTTCCTCGGTTACGTAATGTCCGGTTTCCGGGTTATGCTCATGGATATTGACACCCTTGAACTTAACCGGTTGCCCATTGAACAATAAGACCGTATAAGGTTTTCCGTCTTCCGTTACTTGGTCAATTTGCTTCATCTCGAACCGGCGGAAACCAACGTTGAATGGAACTACCTCGATTACCTTACCCTCTTCTTTTATCGTCATCAATAATTTGTATAGATTCGGATGCTCGGCACTCCAAGGGGCTACGTTCTTTAAATCATACTCGAAAGATGCTGTTTGAGGACTTGCAGGACTTACCCATATATCATTAGCCTCGGAGGTCACAAGATTACCTTTTGCGTCCAAAAGCTCATATCCGACATTTAAATTTTTCGTTTCTTGGGTATGATTCTTTAAGTCTACCGCCAGTTTGAAGATTCCATTCGTATACGTATCGTCCAAGGTTGAGACGACACGGAAATCTTGAATACTGGCCTTGGGTTGAGACCAAAGGAATACGTCACGTTCGATACCGCTCATTCTCCAGAAATCCTGACATTCCAAATAAGAACCGGTGCTCCAACGGAATATCTTTAATGTAAGCACATTCTTTCCGGGTTGCAGGTATTTATTGATCAGGAACTCGGCGGGATTTTTGGAATCCTCGCTATAACCCACTTCTTTCCCGTTTAAATATACGTAAAGGCCGGATTTAGCTCCGCCGATGTGTAAATAAATATCCCGGTTATCCCAACTTGCGGGTATCTCGATGTCTCTGCGGTATACGCCAACCGGATTCGCTTCCGGCAATAATGGAGGTTGGGGATTTCTTGGTTTAAACTCGTAACCATGATTCGTATAAATGGCTACGCCATGTCCTTGTACTTCCCAGTTTCCGGGAACGGTTATATCATCCCATGAAGAGGTATTAACGGAAGGATCTGTGATATTTTGAGGAAGATCTTTGTAAGAGTCGACAAAGAAAAATTTCCAAGTACCGTTTAATAGGGAATAGTACGGGCTTTTCTCAAATCGAGAGGTGAGGGCGGTTTCCCGGTCCGCATAACTCATGAAGGAGCTTCTGGGTTTTTCCTTGTTTACGGCTACGACTTGAATGTCTTGCCAATAAGGTTTTACGGGTTGGGGTGAAGAACCGTCCGCATAAGCCATTCCGGAAATAAGGCAACCTAATGCTCCGGAAAGCATCATTTTTTTGATAGAGTTCATATTCATCGTATTTTATTTAGATTAGCACTGGGGAATTGAAAATTGAGAATTGAGAATTGAAAATTAGAAGTGACTATACGTAATTCTCAATTCTCAATTTTCAATTATTTAGCTGCATAGTAAGAATATCCGTTAGCTACTTGCTGGAATGCTAAAACCCCAGATTGGCTTAACTCGACATTCATTTCTTTTCCGTCCGGTAGGTACATGACAACTTCGTCATTGCCATTGAATTTTAACAATTTTGTGCTTTCACCGTCAGCCTCTACATTCCAGCTTTGATCTGCTTCGTTGAAAACTAAGTCAAGCGCTTTCTCGTCGCCTTCCTTTTGGATATGGTATCCGTCAACTTTTGTTTCTACGGTATAAACACCGTCTTTACCATCGATTGTTTTAACGTTACCTACATCTGCTACAGGATTACTTCCGCTCCAAAATTCGATAGAGTTGATCACAAGGACATCAGCCAAAGCGGAAATCTCGTAAACCGGGACAATCCAGAAAGCAATGAACACTAGCTCATTAACAAACTTACTGTCGATGCTTCTATTCCACGTTAAAAGTTTGTTTGTTAAACCAAAAGATCCTATACAGGACGAAAATAGGATACTACTTGCCACCGTAGTCGCTAGTAATAAAGTTAAGCTTTTCTTTTTCATAATTTAATAATTAGTTATTACAAGGGACGAAGATAACAACTTTTTCATGATAAATAGTGGTTATAAAGGAATAAATGGAATAAGTGCCTTAATATTAATCAAGCTTCTATTAAGTACGTAGTTCTGGCGGAACTCCGTTTATTACTAATATACACTAACTTCATGTTTGAATTTCAAACCATATACCTCTTTGATGCCCATAGCTCCATACTAAAAAAGATTATGGTTGGAAAGATTGTTTGTTAAATATTTTAATAACTAGGTGGTGTTGTTTTAGATTCGTATGCGAAAAATTAGTCTTTTTTGTTTTATAATTAAAAATAGTGCTATATTTGCTGCGTCTAATGATTATAAGTTCCGCCAGAACGATGAAGAAGTGCTTTCATGGTAGTTAACCGAGGATTTATAATTATACATTAATGATTTAGAAGAGTGAATATTATAAGAAACGAGATCTAAAATAGTATGCCTTAAGTCTTATAATAGTAACAGCTATTTAATAAACAAAAAACGATTCTTATGTTGAAAATTGTAAGACCTGTCAGTTTTGTTCTATTGTCTGCAGCGTTTTGTTCCGGGGGTGTGGTTCATGCTTCTGATCGTGCGGCGATAACTCCGAGGGTAGGTATTTCCCAGCAAGAAGGTAGTTTGAAGGGAACGGTTAGTGACAGTTTTGGCCCTGTGGCCGGAGCGTCAATAGTTGTAAAAGGTACTACGAATGGTACTGTAACCGACATGAATGGTAATTTCGTGTTGGATGTGAAGAATGGGGATGTGATCCAAGTATCCTTTATCGGTTATCTAACTCAAGAATTCAAATATAATGGAGAGCCTTCCATCAATGTGTCCTTGCAGGAAGATACCCAGAAATTAGATGGGGTGATCGTTGTCGGTTATGGTACGCAACAGAAGGCGAACTTGTCGGGAGCGGTAGCCCAATTGGATAGCAAGGAGTTGACAAGCCGTCCTATCTCCAACGTGTCTTCCGGTCTTCAAGGTATGATGCCGGGTGTAACCGTTACCTCGGGTCAAGGCCGTCCGGGACAGGATGGTAGTACGATCCGTATCCGTGGTGTCGGTACTTTGAACTCTGCCAGCCCATATATCTTGATCGATGGTATCGAGAGTGGCTCCATGAATGATATCGATCCGAATGATATTGAGAGTATTTCTGTATTGAAAGACGCTTCTTCCGCCGCTATTTACGGTTCGAAGGCTTCTAATGGTGTAATCTTGATTACGACAAAACGTGGTAAGACGGGTGCTCCTCGTATTTCTTATAACGGATATGTGGGTGCCTCGAAAGCTACTTCCATGATTGATCGTGTCAGCTCAGCCGATTACGCACGTTTGTGGAATCGTTTCGAGCCGGGACGTTATAGTGACGAGGACATCCGGATGTTTGAAGATGGCTCTGATCCTTACGGACATCCTAATACGGACTGGAATGATGAGGCTTATCGGACAGGTTTGTTGCATAAGCACAATGTTAGTATTACAGGAGGTGCGGAGAACGTGAAGTATATGGCTTCGGCCGGATATTTAGGGCAGACGGGTATCCTTCCTAACTCAGATCGTAAACAGTTTAACGGACGTACGAATCTGGATATGCAGTTGACGAAGAAACTGGCTGTTCGGATGAACATGTCTTTCATCAAGAATGACTTCTCGGATCCGAATGCTAGCTATTATGGTGGTTCTTCCGACCAGATTATCCGTCAATTGAATATTATTAGTCCGATGATTCCTGTCAAGGATAAGGATGGCAAATACGGACAAACTAACGATGGTAACCCTATCGCATGGTTGGATTCCGGGCAGACGGTGGATAATTGTAACCAGAATTTTACGGGGGCACTTTCTGTTGATTATGATATTATTGATGGGCTGAAGGCTACTGTGACGGGTGCCTATGTGAACGAGGACCAACGTCATACGGAGCGAGTTCTGAGCATACCGGATGATCCGGCATCTGCGTCTCGTACCACTTCCTTGGTTGAACGTTTCGTGAATTGGAAACGTTATAATTTCGATGCTTTGCTGAATTACAGCAAGAACTTTGGTCAGCATGGCTTGAAAGTGATGGTAGGTTATCATGCGGAGAAGTATGAGGTTAGCAAGAATCAGATGCAGAGGAATAATTTCCCGAGTAATAGCCTGAATGATATGGATGCCGGTGGGGCTTCTACACAAACAAATGATGGTTTGAGCCGAGAGCTTGCCATGCTTTCCTATTTTGGGCGTATTAATTATGATTTTGCGGGAAAATATTTATTAGAGGCAAACTTCCGTGCGGATGCTTCCTCTCGTTTTGCTCCGGGACATCGTTGGGGATATTTCCCTTCTTTCTCCGGTGCTTGGCGTATCAGCGAGGAGGAGTTTATGGAAAGTACGCATGATTGGTTGAGCAGTTTGAAGATTCGTGCTTCTTGGGGTATGTTAGGTAATCAAGACGCCTTAAATAAATCGAATCCTTGGGAGAACCAATATTATCCTTGGATGCAGACTTATAATTTGGATGGTAATTATCCTATGGGAGGCAACTTGACGACGGGATATTATCAGAAAGCCTATCGTATCGAGGATTTGTCATGGGAGAAATCTACGACTTGGGGCATTGGCTTGGATGCGGTTATTAATCATGTGACTTTCACGTTTGATTACTATGATCGCAAGACTACGGATATCATCATGGAGGTACCGGTCCCGACTGAGTTTGGCTTGGATCCTTATTTCGATAACGTGGGTTCTATGCGTAACCGAGGTGTCGAGGTACAGCTAGGTTATAACAATAAGTGGAATGACTGGTCATTGAATGTGATGGGAAATATGGCCTATAATAAGAACAAGATCGAGGATTTAGGAGGTGTAGACCGTATGACAAATCCTGATGACGGTGATTTGTGGCGTTTTGTTGGAAAGCCAATCGATTCTTACTATGTATATAAGGCTGATGGCTTTTTTCCAATCTGACGCGGAGGCACAGCAATGGATGGATACCTATAAAGGAAAAGACGGCTACCCGTTCGGACAGGATTTCCAAGCTGGTGATTTACGTTATGTAGATACGAATGGAGATGGAAAGCTGGATGCGGATGACCGTGTATTGTCTAAGACTATCAATCCAGTTGTTACATTTGGTTTGAACTTGAATGTAGGCTATAAAGCATTTGACTTGACTTTAAACTTCACCGGTGCGGCTAATGTAGGCCGTGCGTTTACGAAAGAAGCGTTTGGTGAGTTCTCGGGTAGTGCCGGACATCCTTCTACTGCATGGCTGGATAGCTGGACACCGGAAAATACCAATGCAAGTATGCCGCGTGTAGCGGAGTCTAGAAAATCTCCGAGTGAGGCTTCTAACGTGATGTCTGATTTCTGGGTAATTAATACCAGTTACCTGCGTCTGAAGACATTGCAATTGGGATATACGCTTCCAAAGAGTGTGCTGAACGCTATCGGTTTGTCGAATGTACGTGTTTATTATTCTGCGGAGAATTTGTTTACGATAGATTCTATGCCATTGAACGTAGACCCGGAGACTGTTAGTTCCCGTTTGTCTAGCTACCCATTAGTGATGACAAATTCTTTTGGCGTAAATGTGACATTCTAATTAGTTAAGACCATTTAAATAGAAGATTTTATGAAACGATTATCAATATATATGTTGGCGGCTGGTATGGCTGCGTTATCTACTTCGTGTTCAGATTTTCTGGATACGGTGCCTAAGGATCAGTTGGCTCCTTCTACCACATGGCAGACAGAGGCGGATGCGAAGGGCTTCATAGTAGGCTGTTATAAGGATTTGCTAGATGGAAATACGTTGCTTTATCTGGATTGTGGCTCAGATATAGGCTATAATAATTTCCCTTGGGAAGGATTCCGCCCGTGGGGGGATGGGTCATTGTCTAGTTCTAATCCTGGGCAGATCCTTTATGATTACAAGTCGATTCGTAAGGCGAATACATTCTTGGAGAATGTAGACAAGGTGACGTTTTCTAGTGACGCTGTAAAAGCTAATTATGTGGCTCAAGCTAAAGCGATCCGTGCTTATAAGTATTTCTTGATGAATTGGTGGTATGGTGGTGTGCCTATTATTAGTTCTTATTCAAGTGCGGACGAGGCTAAAGTGGAACGCAATACGGAACAAGAGGTACGCGATTATATAGCTAAGGATTTAGACGAGGCCTTAGCTGGGATCGCGGAGGCTCCGGAGGCTCGTGGCTATATCGCTAAAGGTGCTGTTTTAGCTATCAAGATGCGTGAGGCTTTGTATTATGGTGATTGGCAAAAGGCAAAAGACGCAGCTAAGGCAATCATTGATTTGAAGCAGTATGAGTTGGATCCGGATTATACGAATCTTTTTAAGGTATCGGGAGTGGATTCTAAAGAGATAATCCTAGCGGATCAGAATATTGAGACGTTGGACGGATTGGGAACCATCGGGCAAATGTATAATAATGTTGACCAAGGTTGGTCTTCTATCGTCCCGACCCAGAATTTGGTGGATATGTATGAAATGTCAGATGGATTGACGAAAGAAGAGTCGAAGACTTATGACGCAAAGCATCCGTTCGCGAATCGCGACCCTCGTATGGCCATGACCATTTTATATCCGGGACGTGACTGGAGAGGTGATGTCTTGAATACTTTTGGATGAGAAACTTCAAGATGGTACTGTCAACAAGAACTTCCCGACTTATACAGATAATGCTTCCAAGAGTGCTTTGACTTGGGCGAAATACTTGGATCCGATGGATCAATATGGAGATGTTTGGAGTTCGGGAGCTTGTCCGATCGTATTCCGTTATGCGGAGGTTCTATTGACGTATGCGGAGGCCGCGAATGAGCTGAGCGGTCCTTCTGATGAGATCTATGGTTATTTGAACCAGATCCGCCAGCGTGTAGGAATGGGGGAAGTGGATAAGGCTAAATATGGGACGAAGGATAAACTTCGTGAATTGATCCGTCGTGAGCGTACGGTAGAGTTGGCCGGCGAAGGCTTGCGCCGTGCGGACATCGTCCGTTGGCAGGAAGATGGAAAGATGCTTGCCGAGAAAGTCATGAATGGTGATTTGTTACGTGTTACAGGAACGATTAATTATGGGGAGTCTGAGCCTACTAAACGTGCGGAAATCACGGGTACGGCTGTTATTGAGACTCGCCAGTTCTCTTCTCGTAACCGTTACTTGCCGATTCCTCAAACAAGCATGGATAAGAATCCGAACTTGAAACAGAATCCGGGTTATTAATTTCCTATAAAGATGTTAGATAAAGAAGGGGGAAGGCCGAGAGGTTTTGCCCTTTTTAGTTACATTTGGCGGATACTGAGATTGTATGTCTCATGTGTGCTTTAAGTATATAAATTGATTCCGTTATGAAAAAGAAACTGATAGCTTTCGTTTGCTTTCTTCTCGTATCCTTGTCTGGTCTGCCCCAGTTGCCTGTACGGTTGAATGAGCGTCCGGTGGTGTTGAATACGTCTACCGGGGTATTAAAAGGGAAGATGGTAACTCCCAATCAGGAGTCCGGTTATCCTGTGGTATTGATCATCCCCGGCTCCGGCCCTACGGATATGGACGGGAACTCCGCCGCCTTGCCGGGTAAGAATAATTCCTTGAGATATTTGGCGGAAGGGCTGGCAGGGAAAGGGTATCGCTTCCCTGCGTTATGATAAGCGGGGTATCGCTTCGAGCGCCTCGGCCGGAAAGGATGAGTATTCCATGCGTTTCGAGGACGGGATCAAGGACGCACGAGGCTGGATCGATTATTTAAGCAAGGACAAACGGATCTCCGGAATCTATGTGTTGGGGCATAGCGAGGGAGCGTTGGTCGGTATGGCGGCTTCGGTGGATAATCCGAAAGTGAAAGGATACATTTCGGTGGCGGGTGCGGGGCGTCCCGCTTATGAGATCATAGAGGAACAGATGGCCGGTCAACCGGAAGTGATCCGGAATATGGTGAGATCCATAAACACGTCCTTGAAGGAAGGGAAGCTCGTACCGGACGTGCCGATCGGTTTGCAAGCCCTGTTCCGCTCGTCGGTACAGCCTTATATGATCTCATGGTATACGTATAATCCGCAGGAAATCATCAAGAAACTAAAAGTCCCGGTGTTGATCTTGCAAGGGGATAAGGATATGCAAGTATCCGTAAAAGACGCCGAACTATTGAAGCGATCCCAACCTTCGGCCGATTACCATTTGATCGGGAATATGAACCATCTGATGAAGACTTGCGATACGATGGATCAGCAAAAACAGATGGCTACCTATACCGATCCGGCCCTTCCGTTGCATAAGGATGTGCTGATATTAATTGAAAAGTTTGTGAGTAAACCTTGAACTGTTGTATCTTTGCGGTCATAAATTAAAGAGACAGTATGATTTCGGTTGAAGGACTAACAGTTGAGTTTGGCGGTTTCACGCTTTTTGATGACATTTCATTTGTGGTAAACAAGAAGGACCGTATCGCCCTAGTGGGCAAGAACGGAGCGGGTAAATCGACGATGTTGAAGATATTCGCCGGTCTGCAATCACCCACATCGGGAACCGTTAGCGTGCCGAAGGAGGTCACGATCGGATACCTGCCCCAGCACATGCAATTGGTGGATACCCGTACGGTTCGGGAGGAGGCGGAGTGCGCTTTCGAGCATATCCATGAGATGGAGGAGGAGATCAACCGCTTGAATACCCAATTGGCGGAGCGTACGGATTACGAGTCGGAAGGTTATCAAAAGGTGATAGACCGTGTCACTTATTTGACCGAGCATTTTCAGATGATGGGCGGCAATAATTATCACGCCGAGCTGGAACGTACGTTGATCGGGTTAGGTTTCTCCCGTGAGGACTTCGATCGCCCGACGTCCGAGTTCAGCGGTGGATGGCGTATGCGTATCGAACTAGCTAAGCTTTTGCTCCGCCAGCCGGATGTCTTGCTACTGGATGAGCCGACGAACCACTTGGACATCGAGTCCATCCAATGGCTGGAGAACTTTATCGCTACCCGTGCCAACGCCGTGATCTTAGTCTCGCACGACCGTGCCTTTATCGATAATACCACGTTTCGTACCCTTGAGATTGAGTTGGGGAACATCTACGATTATAAGGTAAAATATTCGGAGTACGTCGTACTTCGCCGCGAACGCCGCGAGCAGCAGCTACGCGCTTACGAGAACCAACAGAAGAAACTGGCCGATACCGAAGCTTTCATCGAGCGTTTTCGTTATAAAGCCACGAAGTCTGTACAGGTACAATCCCGCATCAAGCAATTGGAGAAGGTGGAACGTATCGAGGTAGATGATGTGGATACAGCCATGCTGCGACTGAAATTCCCGCCCGCTCCCCGTTCCGGCTCCTATCCGGTGATCTGTGAGGAGGTGGCGAAGCGTTATGGCGATCATCTGATCTTCGACCATGTGACCTTGACAATCAATCGGGGCGATAAAGTAGCTTTCGTCGGAAAGAACGGCGAGGGTAAATCTACCTTGGTGAAATGTATCATGGGAGAGATTGCCGATTTCACCGGAAAGCTCCAATTAGGCCATAACGTGAAGATCGGTTACTTCGCCCAGAACCAAGCGCAGCTATTGAACGAGAACCTTACCGTTTTCGATACGATCGATTACGTAGCCCAAGGGGATATCCGTTTGAAGATACGGGATATCCTAGGTGCTTTCATGTTTGGCGGCGAGGCCTCCGATAAGAAGGTGAAAGTCCTGTCGGGTGGCGAGCGTACCCGTTTGGCGATGATCCGCTTGTTATTGGAGCCGGTCAACCTGCTGATTCTCGATGAGCCGACGAACCACTTGGATATGCGTTCGAAAGACGTGCTGAAAGACGCCTTGAGGGAGTTCGACGGCACGGTGATCGTGGTTTCCCACGACCGTGAGTTCTTGGATGGCCTAGTCGATAAGGTCTATGAGTTCGGTAACCAGAAAGTCGTCGAGCATTTAGGCGGCATCTATAATTTCTTGGAGCATAAGAAAATGGATAGCTTGCGTGAATTGGAACGTTCTACTGGGACGAGTACTTCCATGTCCGGTACCGGTGAGGCTCAGGTATCCCATAACAAGCTCTCCTATGAGGCAAGGAAGGAACTGAGTAAAGTGATTAAGAAAGCGGAGAAAGCTGTTGCCGAGGCCGAGGCCCGTATCTCGGAGCTTGAGAATGGCATTGCCGTTATCGAGGCGAAGCTGGCTACGCCGGAAGGTGCCTCCGACGCTTCTCTCTACGGTGAATATTCTGCCCTAAAAAAAGAACTTTCCGATGCGATGGATCTATGGACCGAACGGACAATGGAGTTGGAAGAGTTGAATACGCAGGATTCATGAAAAGGCTGCTAGTCAGTGAAAGGCAGCTTATCTGATCTTTTTGATTCAAATACTCCTGTTTTCGTGACAAGTGCTTGCCGTTGATGATGCGAAATAGCGGAAGAGAGAGTGCGAGAGCTGGCTTTTAAAAGGGAGAATATCCCTTTTCCCATGCGTGATAGGCCGCATTGGGCTACGCCAGTACTGCCATCGGCCGACGCATATGCCGCCGTTGGGCATCGTGACTACTCAAGAATAGGGTTATGACTACTTGTGAATAGGCATTCTTACCCTGCTAGAACCGTATTGTAACCCTATAAATGATACCAATCTCTCCCTTTGATATGAATTAGGATGAATTGATTTCGCTAGAATAAAAGGCTGTTTTGGGGTATGGTGTTGGCCATTAGTTGATTACTGAAATTTTCTTTCGGATTTAGAGGCGAGCTGTACTTAGGGCCCGGAATATTCGATTCTCCGGAGGTTCGGATTACAAAGTGTCATTTTGATTATTCTTTGAAAATAACCTCTAATAGCTTACTCGTTTTAAAAAGAAAGTCCTTAACTTTGCTATCCAAAGAAACGCGAAAGCTTAAAACACATATCATGTTAACACAGATCATTAATGGAAAGATTCTTACCCCGCAAGGCTGGCTGAAAGACGGCTCGGTATTGATAAGCGACGGAAGATTTTAGAAGTGACAAACTGCGACTTAGCGGTAGTGGGGGCAACCTTGATAGACGCCAAAGGTATGTACATCGTCCCCGGAGGCGTGGAAATTCACGTGCACGGAGGTGGAGGCCGTGATTTTATGGAAGGCACCGAGGAAGCTTTCCATGCGGCGGTGGCCACACACATGAAACACGGTACTACCAGTATCTTCCCCACCTTATCCTCTTCTACCATCCCGATGATCCGTGCCGCCGCCGAGACCACCGAGAAACTGATGGCCGAGAAAGATAGCCCGGTTCTGGGGCTTCACTTAGAAGGACATTATTTCAATATGAAAATGGCTGGTGGACAAATCCCTGAGAACATCAAGAATCCCGATCCCGAGGAATATATCCCTTTGCTGGAGGAAACGCATTGTATCAAGCGCTGGGATGCCGCTCCGGAACTTCCGGGAGCGATGCAGTTTGGTAAATATATCACCTCGAAAGGCGTGCTCGCCTCGGTAGGGCATACCCAAGCCGAGTTTGAGGATATCCTGACCGCTTATGAGGTAGGTTATACCCACGCCACCCATTTCTATAACGCCATGCCGGGCTTCCATAAACGCCGCGAGTATAAGTATGAGGGAACGGTGGAAAGTATCTATCTACTCGATGATATGACCGTCGAGGTCGTGGCCGATGGTATCCATGTGCCGCCTACGATCCTTCGTCTGGTCTATAAGATAAAAGGTGTGGAACGCACTTGTCTGATCACGGATGCCTTGGCTTGCGCTGCCAGTGATAGCCAAGTCGCTTTCGATCCCCGTGTCATCATCGAGGATGGCGTGTGTAAGTTGGCCGACCGCTCGGCCTTGGCGGGTAGTGTCGCCACGATGGACCGCCTGATCCGTACGATGGTGCAGAAGGCCGAGATCCCCTTGGAGGATGCCGTGCGTATGGCCTCGGAGACTCCCGCCCGTATCATGGGCGTATCCGATCGCAAGGGAACGTTGCAGCGGGGCAAAGACGCCGATATCGTCTTGTTGGACCGTGACTTGAATGTCCGTGCGGTCTGGGCGATGGGTAAGTTGGTTGAAGGTACGAATAAACTATTCTAAGCAAGAACGATTATGTTGACACAGATTATAAATGGCCATATCCTTACGCCGCAAGGATGGATGAAGGATGGTTCCGTATTGATTAGCGACGGGAAGATATTGGAGGTTACAAATAGCGATTTAGCGGTGATTGGCGCCAAGGTGGTGGATGCGAAAGGAATGTCGATCGTTCCCGGTTTCGTGGCGATGAATATCCATGGCGGTGGGGGCTTCGACTTCTCCGAATGTACGGAAGAGGCTTTCCACGGTGCGGTAGCTGCCCATCAGAAGCATGGGGCCACGACGATATTCCCTACCGTGTTGGCTCCGGAAATCGGGGTGATCGATAAGGCGGTGGCCGTATGCGAGGAGATGATGAGGAAAAAAGACGGCCCTATCTTGGGATTGCATATCGAGGGACCGTATCTGAATCCGAAGATGGCGGCGAGCCTGTTTATCGATAAGGAGAATCCCGCCGACCCGAAAGAATATAAAGAGATATTGGAACGCACGGATTGCATCAAGCGCTGGGATTCCAGCCCGGAGATACCGGGTGCGCTTGAGTTCGCCCAATACTTGAAGTCGAGGGGAATCCTATCCGCTATCTCGCATACGGAAGCGGAGTTTGATGATATTAAGACCGCTTACAATGCCGGTTTCACGCATGCGGCTCATTTCTATAACGCCATGCCTGGTTTCCATAAGCGTCGTGAATATAAGTACGAGGGAACGGTGGAAAGTGTTTTCTTGATGGACGATATGACGGTAGAGGTGATTGCTGACGGGCGTCATTTACCCTCTACGATCCTCCGATTGGTCTATAAGCTGAAAGGAGTGGAACGTACTTGCTTGGTTACGGACGCTCTCTCATGCGCAGCCAACGAGGGTAAGCCGTTATCCGATCCCCGCATTATCATTGAGGATGGCGTATGCAAGTTGGCGGATCATTCTTCATTGGTGGGAAGTATCGCCACGATGGACGTACTGGTACGTACGATGGTGCAGAAGGCTGACATTCCTTTGGCCGATGCAGTCCGTATGGCTTCCGAGACTCCGGCCCGCCTGATGGGGGTAAGCGATCGCACCGGAACCTTGCAAAGAGGGAAGGATGCGGATATCGTGATCTTGGATCGTAAGTTGAACGTGCGTGCGGTATGGAGCATGGGAAACTTAGTTCCAGAGACAAATACATTGGTCTAAACACGTTAATAATAAAGAGAGGGGCTGTCTTGGCTGGCCGGGACGGTCCTTTTTTATTTTTAGGCGATATAGATCAAACCTTTCGGCTAATAAATTTGTTCTATCAACGTATGGCGAAATCAGTACTTATTTCATATATTTGTGATTCAAGTAAGATTGTAATACTAAATCAATAATTAAACATGAAAACGAACCTTAGTTCTCAAATTACTCTGACGCGTATACCGTTGCGGTATTATCGCCCGGAAAATGCTTTCGAGCATTCAGTTTTAACCCGTTTGGAAAAGATTCCGACAAACATTTATGAATCGGCCGAGGAAGGTTCTTTCGCTATCGCTAAAGAGATAGCAACACAAATCCGTAAAAAACAAGATATCGGTAAGCCCTTCGTGATCGCTTTACCCGGCGGACGTTCTCCGCTAAGCGTTTACAAGGAGTTGATCCGTATGCATAAAGAGGAGAAATTAAGTTTTCGCAACGTGATCGCTTTCGTGGAATATGAGTTCTATCCATTGGCTAATCCCAGCGCCGGAAATCTGGCTCGCTTAAAAGAGGAGTTATTCGATCAGGTCGATATCGATCCTGCGAATATCTATTGCCCGGACGGAAGCATGCCGAAAGACGCTATCCTAGATTTCTGTCGCCAGTATGAGGAGACGATCCAATCCGTGGGAGGTATCGATTGCATGTTGCTAGGTATCGGTAACTCCAGCAATATCATGTTCAACGTGGGTGGAACGACGATCAGCTCGCGTACCCGTATGGTCTTGTTGGAAGGCGCTTCTCGCAAGGAGGCTGCCCGTACGTTCCCTTCGCAGGAGAATGTCCCGGCAGGTATCATCACGATGGGTATCTCTACGATGATGAACGCCCGCAGCGTGATCTTGATGGCTTGGGGCGAGGATAAGGCTAGCATTGTCGCTAAGACCGTTGAGGGCAAGGTTAGCGATGCCGTTCCTTCCAGCTATTTGCAGAATCATCCGAACGCCAAGGTCGTGATCGATCTTTCCGCCGCTTACGACTTGACTCGTATCAGCCATCCTTGGTTGGTGACTAGCTGCGAGTGGGATAATAAGTTGATCCGCCGTGCGATCGTTTGGTTGTGTCAGTTGACGGACAAACCGATCTTGAAATTGACAAACAAGGATTATAGCGAGCACGGATTGGGTGAGCTATTGGCGTTATATGGTTCCGCTTACAACGTAAATATCAAGATATTCAATGATATCCAGCATACGATTACCGGATGGCCGGGTGGCAAGCCGAACGCCGACGATTCCAATCGTCCGGAGCGTGCTAACCCGTATCCGAAGAAAGTGATCGTATTCAGTCCGCACCCGGATGATGACGTGATCTCCATGGGCGGAACCTTGCGTCGTTTGTGCGACCAGCATCATGATGTGCATGTGGCTTACGAGACTTCCGGTAATATTGCCGTAGGCGACGAGGAGGTAATCCGTTATTGCGAGTATTTGCGTGATGTATGTGAGAAATACTCTCCCGACTCGGCCGTGAAGGATAAGGCGAACGAGATCATCAACTACCTGCGTTACGAGAAGGTGGAGAACGGCGAGCCGGAGCGGAAGGATGTCCTCTTTATGAAAGGAACGATCCGTCGGGAGGAGGCCCGTCACGGTTGCCGCTACTCGGGCGTGAAGGACGATCATGTTCATTTCTTGGATCTTCCGTTCTACGAGACCGGATTAGTGAAAAAGAATGATTTGAGTGAGGTCGACAAGGATATCGTAAAGGCCCTGTTGCTCGAGATCAAGCCGGATCAAATGTTTGTCGCCGGTGACTTGGCTGACCCGCACGGAACCCACAAGGTTTGTCTGGATGCCGTACTGGCCGCTATCGACGAGGTGAAAGACGAGGAATGGATGAAGAACTGCCGTGTATGGATGTATCGCGGCGCATGGGCAGAATGGGAAATGGACCATATTGAGATGGCCGTACCTATCAGTCCGGAGGAGTTGCGCTTCAAACGTAACGCTATTTTGAAGCATCAATCGCAGGCCGAGAGCGCTCCGTATCTGGGTGACGACGAGCGTTTGTTCTGGCAGCGTGCCGAAGATCGCAACCGTGCTACCGCAGAGTTGTATCGCCAATTAGGTTTGGCTTCTTATGAGGCGATCGAGGCGTTTGTACAATATATCCCGTTGAGATAATATCTAGCGATAGAATAATCTGAAAGCCCTATCTGATTAAGTTCGGATAGGGCTTTTTGTTTTTGTGTTATTTTTTTCGTGTGGGCGTAAGTAGATCTGTTTCTATGATCGTATATAGATAAAGGAGAAGCCTTGAACTGTCTAATATAATACAAGAAATGTCCACATTGAGCATGAAAGACTATATTATTAAGAACCATGAGTTGGATAAATTTAAATTATTATATCTGGAGAATGCCCCCAGACTGATCTTTTTATGCCTCGAAATATGTGGATAGCGATACGGCGGAAGATTTAGTGCATGATATATTCATCAAGATCTGGCAAAAGAAAGAGATTTATTCCGTGGAAGAAGGCTTGAAGACATACCTATTCCGTTCCGTTCAAAATGCTTGCCTCGATTACCTAAAGCATAAATCAATAGAAATGACTTATGCGGATGAGGTTGCTCGTAGACTAAAGATAGAGGAGATAGATTATTATAATCAGTCGGATGCGGCGGAGCTGGAGAAAGAGCGTCTGGACTCCGTTTACCGGGAAATAGCCAAGTTACCGGACAGATGCCGAGAGGTTTTTACGTTGGCTTATGTGGACGGGAAGAAATCAGTGGAGATCGCAGGAATGCTAAATATCTCTCAACGTACGGTAGAGGCGCAACTCTATAAAGGATTGAAGATCATACGGAATGTGTTGGCGCTTCTGGCACTGGTTTTATTTTTTAGATGAAAATACGGTAGAATACGTAAGTAAAAAGAGGAAACCGGTCGTATATATTATAAATGAAACAGAAAATGGAATCTAATAATTCGATAGAAGAACTGATCATACGCTATTTGCAGAACGAGATTCAAGAGGATGAACTTCGAGTGTTGGATGCTTGGATTCATGAGAGTGACGCTAATAAAGCCCACTTCTTTGAGCTTAAGGGGCTTTTTGACACTCGGAAAGAAGTGGCGTTCTTGAACCATTATTCCGTGGAGCGTAGTTGGGAGCGAATGGCTGGAAAGCTGGATGCGATCTCTGGCGTATCTGTGAAATCCAAGGTCCTTGGCAAACAGTTCTGGCTTTCATTCTTGAGATATGCGGCGATTATCGTAATCGCTATGGGAATAGGTGTGGGTATGAATCAATGGATAAGCAATCGTTTATATGCCGGCGATATGGAATATAACGAGATCGTAGTGGAAAAAGGCGGACGTGCGAACACGCTATTGCTATCCGACGGCAGTAAGATCATACTCAATGCCTCCACCCGTTTTAAATACCCCACCTCTTTTAATGGAGATGAGCGTGTGGTTCATCTGGAGGGTGAGGCCTATTTCGAGGTTGCGAAGAATCATTCGAAACCTTTCATCGTAAAACTAAAGAACCAACAAATCACGGTACTCGGAACCTCATTCAATATACAGGCTTTCAACGATGATCGCTTTAGCGTCACCACCTTATTAAGTGGTAGTATCCTGTTGGAATCTTTTGACGCTCAAGGACGGAAAATGAGTAGCATGAAGCTAAAGCCGAATCAACAAGCCCGGTCGGATAACCGGACCGGCTCTATTTTCTTGTCAGAGACAGATGCCTCGATCTCGAACGCTTGGGTAGGAGGGAAATATCGTTTCAAGGATGAGACCTTAGTCTCTATCGTAAAACGTCTGGAGAATTACTATGGGGTAAATATCCGCTTGGCGCATGACAGTCTGCGGAACATCCGCTACACAGGAACCTTCTCCTTGGATCAAGGTATACAAGAGGTGCTAGATATTATTAACTCGGAGAAACAATTCACTTTCACGAAAGACGGAAAAGATATCCTGATATCGGCGAGGAGCAAATAACAAAATAATAGATGTATAACCTTAAACATTCGAATTGCCTATGACAAATACCTGATCACAAAAAAGAATCGGGACTGACACCACTCACCCCCCGATTCTTAGACGTTCATTATTCGTTTAATCACCTTTATCGCTGTCCTCTAAAAAAGTAGCGAGCAAGGTAAGTCATTAATAAAAAATAATTACAAACTTATGGAAAAAGTCTGGAATAGCGATGAGCTATTGCCTAAAAAAAAATTAAATCAATCATGAAGATCACATTGCTTTTTTAATACTGGGTATATTGCATGTCTCGGCGGATACCTATGCGCAAAAAGCTCAAGTTACGGTAGAAGTAAAGAACGGGACGTTCTATGATGTCGTCTCGGAGATTGAGAAACAGACCGAGTTCATGTTTTTCTATAAGAGCGAGGATATCGATAATAGTAAGCAGGTGGATATACAGGTGAAGAATCGCCAAGTCACCGACGTGTTGAATGAGTTGTTGAAAAACACGAACTTGACCTACCGCATATCAGGTAAGCACATCACGATCTTGAAGAAAGACGCCGTACAGCAACAAAAGAAAAAGATCTCCGGTATCGTTACGGATCCGGATGGCATACCGGTTATCGGGGCCAATGTCGTGATAAAGGGTACGACGGTCGGTACGGTTACGGATCTGGATGGAAAGTTTAGCTTGGATGCGGCTAATAACGATATCCTGTCATTTTCCTATATCGGCTATGCGGAGCAAGAGATCGAGGTCGGGAATCGTACACTGTTTAACGTGAAGTTGGCCGAGGATTATAAGGCGCTTGAAGAGGTCGTTGTCGTTGGATATGGTACGATGTTGAAACGAAACTTGTCAACATCAGTGGGTTCCGTAGACTCGGAGAAGTTATTGGAGCGTCCGAATGCCACGAACGTATTCCAAGGATTGGCCGGAAAGGTGGCTGGTGTTAATATCGCCTTGAATTCTGGTGCGCCGGGTGGTAGTCCTGCGATAAAAATCCGTGGTATCGGTTCTTTGAATTCTTCTAATACACCGCTATATGTGGTCGATGGTGTGGTTGGCGTGGATCCGGACCAGATTGATCCGAATATTGTCCAGTCTATCGATATCTTGAAAGACGCTACTTCCTCTTCTATTTATGGTGCGAGAGGTGCGAATGGCGTTGTGGTGATAACAACAAAGGAAGGTAAGAAAAATACGACGAATATCTCGTATAATACAGTTCTGTCAGCAGGAACGTTAGCTCGTAAAGTCGATGTCTTAAATGCGGAAGAGGCTTTGGATGTATTCAAGCGTGCTTATGAGGCTCAACCGGGACGTATCGCTCCCCCATCTGGATCCGAGCAATATGTTTACGCATAAGAAATGACCTGTTCAATCCGGACGGGACTCCGAAATATGATACGGATTGGCAGGATGCCGTGACTCGTACGGCTTTTTCTCATCAGCATTCACTTAGTTTCTCTGGAGGAAGCGATAAGCTGACCGCTGTGGCGAATGTAAGTTACAAAGATAATCAAGGTATAATGTTGGAGACCTATAAACGTCAGTTAAACGCATTTATCAATGTCGGATGGGATTTGAAAGAATGGTTCCATTTACAGGCCATGTTGAATGTTGGATCTAGTAATGCCCGAAACTCGGAGAATGCGATCTCTCGGTATACATTGGAAGCATTACCGTTCCTTCCGGTTCAATATGAGGATGGTACCTATTCCCGTAAAGGAGATTATCCAGGTGCGGAAGATACGGAGAATCCCGTGAGGATTTTAAAGGAACGTAAGAATATCGATAAGAATCAGTACACGTTGGCTAACGTGATTGGTACGTTTAAGATTACCTCTTGGTTAAAGTTAACGACTAGCTTCAGCCGCCAGGATGGTTCTTATATCAATTCATCTTATAACCCGAGTACCTTATTCGGCTATGGAGATACTCAAAAGGGTAAAGCGGAGAAAGCACATCGAAATACGATGTCGTGGACGAATGAGGACTACTTGACTTTTGATAAAAGCTGGAATAAGCATAACTTGAATGTCGTAGCGGGAGCCAGTTGGTATTACTCAAAAACAGAGAAAAGCGAGCTAGGGGCCGAGAATTTCTTCGATGATTATTTTGAGTACAATAATATGGGAGTCGGCACCGTACGTTCTAAGGTTGGCTCAGACTATACGGATAATAAAATGAATTCTTACTATGCCCGTATCAACTATAATTTTGACAATCGTTACTTATTGGGCGCTTCTTTCCGTGAGGATGGTTCTTCTCGTTTTGGCTTGAATAACCAATATGGTTTCTTTCCTTCATTCTCGGCCGCTTGGCGTGTATCCAATGAGAATTTCTTCGAGAACGCAAAAAAGGTGATTGATGATATGAAAGTCCGTTTGAGCTACGGTACGGTGGGTAACGCGGAAATCGGTGATTATGCGTCTATGGCACGTTATGAGAATAAACGCCTTCCTTTTGGCAAGGATATGACGACGATCGTTACGTTGAAAAGTATGGCAAATCCGGATTTACGCTGGGAGAAATCCAGACAACTTGATGCGGGTATCGATTTGAGTTTCTTTAATGGGCGTATCGAGTTTATGGCGGATTATTATCATAAGATTACGACTGATTTATTGTATGAGCTACAATTGCCTTCTAACTCGGGATATGAGAAAACTATGACAAATCTGGGTAAGATCCGTAATCAAGGTCTTGAGATGAGCTTGAATACACGCAATATCCAAAGCCGTGATTTCTTATGGACTACCTCTTGGAATTATACGATGAACCGATCGATGGTACTGGATATAAATGATAATATCATTGGTAAATGGGGAGGACGTATTGAAGAGGGACATCCTTTAAATGCCCTTTACGGCTATGTTCGCCTAGGTACATGGGGAACCGATGAGGCGGAAGAAGCCGCTAAATATAATAAGAAACCCGGCGATATCAAGTATTGGGACAAAAATGGTAATGGAATGAAGGATGGTGAAGACCAAGACTATATCGGAAATGGCGCTCCTAAATTCGAGATGAATATGACAAATACATTCTCGTGGAAAGGCTTCACGTTTATGTTTGATTTACAATGGGTGTATGGTAATAAGTTGATTAACTTCACTCGCCAGTTGATGGGTAACCGTGTGACATTCTCCAATGCTTATGCGGACATTCCGGTGAACGCTTGGACGCCGGAAAACCAAAACACTATGGTGCCTAGCTTGCGCCTTCCGGGAGATGGATATGAGAATGACGTAGATTCTTGGAGTTGTGAGCCGGGTTCGTTCTTGCGTTTACGTAATATCGGCTTGAAATATGACTTTAGTTCCCGTATGCTTTCTGCCGCTCACATCAAGAGTTTATCCTTGGGATTCAATGTGGAGAATGCGTTCTTGATTACGAACTATTCTGGTAGTGATCCGGAGGTGACGAGTTATGATGCTGTATTTGAGCAAGGAGTGGATTTTTATACCTATCCCAAACCTCGTACGTATTCATTTACTTTAGGTGTTAATTTCTAATTGTTTAATCTTTACTTCGTAAAAAACTAAGATATGAAAAATAAAGCGCATGTATGGATGTGTGGCTTGCTTTCGGCGACAATGGCTTTTACATCCTGTACGAATTTTTTAGAGGAAGACCCGAAAACCTTCTTGAGTCCTTCTGAATATTATACGACAGAGAACCAGATAAAGGCGGCTGTGGATGGCACTTATGACGGGCTTGATGATCTGTTGAGTTCCGACCTCGAGATTGCCACAGTTCACCTTTTTAACTTGGAATATCTTGTAGGTACTAGTTATCGTCCTCGTGCGGCCGGTAATGAGCAGAACCAGTTCTTGTTGCTTTCCGGTTTGGAAGAGAGTAACGGCATTATTCGTAACTTCTGGAAGGCTACTTTCTTTCCTTTGGAAAATTGTAATAGCGTGATTCAAAATGTTTCCGCTACGGATATTATTAGCGAGAGCCAGAAAGCGAAGTATCTGGGAGAGGCTTATTTCTTGCGGGCGTATTACTATTTTCAAGGGGTACAATTATTCGGGGATATCCCGTTGAAGACGGAACCTACGGTAGACTTGAATACGGTGAAGATTCCAAGGTCTCCTAAGGAAGATATTTATAACCAGATCGTGGAAGACTTGAAAAAGGCGGAGCAGTCCGGTTTGGATTGGAGTGATAAAACAGGCCATGTCTCTATGGGAGCGATCAAAACCCTTTTAGCCAAGGTTTATTTGACAATGGCAGGTTATCCGCTTCAAAAAGGAAATGAGTATTATCAATTGGCTTACGAGAAAGCCAAGGAGGTTATTGACAGTGGAGCCTTTAGCTTGTTCGCTGATTATAAGGATTTACGTGCGTTAGAGAACGAAAATAGTGGTGAGCATATTTTTATGATCCAGCGTGAGGCGCAAGATGCCGGGGCTCCTTTCCATTTTGGCCTTTTGCCTTATCCGGAACAACCGATTTCCATTACTCCGGCTTATGGGGGTGGTTTGGCTCCTCGTAAAGAGTTTTATGAAAGTTATGATGACCAAGATATTCGTAAACGGAATGAGGAGTTTTTCTATACTTCTAAACCCAAATATGGTGATCCGGAGACAACGATTACTTTGGATGTTCCTTATCTATGCAAATATTGGGATGAGAATGCGGAATCTACAGGAAAGAGCGGGGCGAATATCCCGGTTTACCGTTATGCGGATGTTCTATTAATGTGTGCGGAGGCAAAAGCTACCTTGGATGGAGGATCTACTTCTGACGCTACGGCGGTTGATGCTTATTTCCAAGTTCGTCACCGTGCGTTACCTGATGAGGCGAGACCAACTTCGATCACGGTTGATCAAGTATTGAAAGAGCGTGCGTGGGAACTCTGTTATGAGTTTACAGGATGGTATGATATGTTGCGTACTCACCGTGCGTTTGATCCGGTATCGAAGCAAATGGTTGATTTATTCGGCTATCAGGCGGTTAATCATACGTATCCGTTTAAAGAATCGGATTTGGTTTTCCCGGTACCTTTGCGTGAGAAAGAACTGAACCCTCTGCTCGGTGAGGATGTCGTTCGCTAAAAAAAGTAAGCGGGCGATTCTCTAGACTAGAGGTGTGTGGGAGGATATTACTATCCGTAGTAATCCGGATTATTATCCATGATAAATACGATTACTATTGATAGTAATATTTTTTAACACGGTATATATTATTCATCACAGAAAATTAGAGAAGAGAGAAATAGAGATGAAAAGATATGTTTTGTTTGTCTGTTTGCTTTTATCAGGTCTTGCAAGAGTATATGCTCAGTCGATAGCTCCGTTTCAGAAAGGAGATCGGATCGCCTTCGTGGGAAACAGCATTACTTGCGGTGGTCATTATCATTCATATATCTGGCTGTACTATATGACCCGTTTCCCGGATCAACGCATCGATATCTTTAACGAGGGAGTAGGTGGGGATGTAGCCGAGATGATTTACCAGCGGTTGGATAAGGTTTTCGAACATGAGCCTACAGTGGTGACGCTATCTTTTGGCATGAACGATGTCGGCTATATGGATTTTCGGAAGCCGGGGGCCGATACGATCGCTCGGAACCGGGTAGAGAAAGCTTGTCGGGATTATGCTCTTATCGAGGAGGTCTATAAGAAGTATCCGGAGGTGAGGAAAATCTTGATCGGAAGTTCTCCTTATGACGAGACTTCCCGTTTCAATAAGGTCGCTTTCCCGGGGAAGAATACGCAGATCTTGAAGATCGTGGATTTCCTGAATGCCCGTGCCCGGGAGAATCAATGGGGATTCGTGGATTTCAATCGCCCGATGGTAGCGATCAACCAATGGGAGCAAGCGGCGGATTCCATGTATACCTTATGCGGGAAGGATCGTATACATCCCTCTACGGACGGACATCTGGTCATGGCTTATCTTTTCTTGAAAGCGCAAGGCCTGGCCGGTAAGCTGGTAGCCGATATCCGGATAGACGGAGCGGGGAAAAAGGTGACTCGCTCGGATAATTGCCGTGTCTCGGATTTGTCTGTTTCCTCGGATAACCTTACTTTTTACGTACGAGGCGAAATCGCTTCCGTATCCTATCGATACCTCTTATTATGATAATGAGAAACATACGCAGGCAGATGCCTTGAGTGTTATCCCTTTTATGGATGAGATGAATTATGAGGGATTGTCCGTGAGCGGTTTGTCGGATGGATATTACGGGTTGACGATCGGTGGGGAGTTTATCGGTCGTTTTACGGCGAGGGAGTTGGAGCGAGGCATCAATATGGCTCTTCTTCAGAATACCCCGCAGTATAAACAAGCGATGAAGATCCGCCAGATGAACGAGGAACGCTGGTTGAAAGAGCGTAAGATGCGCGAGTTCTATTGGGTGGAATATAACTTGATGCGGAAGACGGGCATGCTTTGGGCCTGCGACGAGGCTGCCGTGGACACTTTACGCAAATACCGTCCCCACGACATCTTCTTGCAATGGAACGGCGACCTTTGGCTACAATACATGCACAAGGGGATTCGTGAGGATTGCGTGAATGAGCAACAGGATCTGGTCGACCGGATCTATGAGCAAAATAAACCAATCCCCTTGCAAATAGAGATCAAGAAATTTACAGACTTGTAGAGACGGGGCGTGCCCCGTCTTCCACCGACTGGAAGTATTCTAAATGTGAATTAATAGTACATATTATATGAAAAAGAAACTAGCGATATTCGTATTAAGCCAATTCTTGTTGGCCGGTTGGGCGGATGCCCAACAAGCCTATTTCATCGATGGCTATCATGGCGGTATCTACGGGCATTACCCGGTGGGACAAACCGCCTTTATCGCCCAGAAATTAAGGCAGAATCCCAACTGGAATATCAATATCGAGATCGAGCCTGAATCATGGGAAGTCGTACGGCAACGAGACCCCGAAGGTTACGAGGCTTTCAAGCGCTTATTTAAGGATCAATCCGTGGAGAGCGGGCGGATCGAGTACGTAAACCCGACCTATGCCCAAAGTTATTTCTTCGGGACATCCGGCGAGAGCGCTATCCGCCAATTCGAATATGGAATACGGCTGATCCGGAAACATTTCCCCGAGGCGGTATTCACCACCTATTCGGCGGAGGAGCCTTGCTTTCCCAGTTGCCTGCCCTATATATTGAAGTCATTCGGCTTCTCGTATGCCTCTACTAAGAACCCGAATACGATGTGGGGTGGCTACGTAAGCGCCTACGGAGGTGAGTTGGTGAATTGGGTAGGGCCGGATGGTACGAGACTTACCACCGTCCCCCGTTACGCCTGCGAGGATTTACAACCCGGCTCTTGCTGGCAATCCATCTCGTGGTTCAATACGGAGGACTACATCCATAAATGCTTGGATGCCGGTATCCAGCACCCGGTCGGCATGTGTATCCAAGATGCCTCATGGAGCCATGGTTGGGATAAAGGCCCTTGGCTGGGACAGGATACGACGGGCTATTATACGCCGACCGCCTATAAGACTTGGCGGAATTACATCCAAGACTGTTCCGTCGGGACTACTCAGGATGATTGGCATTTCTCGCAAGAGGATGTCCTAGGTGGCTTGATGTGGGGAACGCAGGTCATGCAGCGTTTGGCCGGAGAGGTACGGGTAGCCGAGAACGCTATCGTGCGTGCGGAGAAAATGGCGGCTTACGCTCGCTTATACAAAGGCATGGAATGGCCGACCGAACGTATCGATGAGGGATGGCGCACGCTTTTATTGTCGCAGCATCATGATTGCTGGATCGTTCCTTACAATCAACTACAAGGGAAAAAGACATGGGCGGAGACGGTTACGGATTGGACTGGGGTGACCATTCAAAACAGCCGTCAGATAATTGATAACGCCTTGTCCTTATTGAAAGAAAAGGAAGGTGAATCCACGGTGTACGTATATAATACCTTGGCTACCGACCGGAATGAATTGGTGGCGGTGGAAGTTCCCGCCTCATGGAGAAACTCAGATTGGGTGGTTCTTGATAAGCGAGGGAAGAAACAGCCGGCTCAATGGCTGACGGAAGACGGCGTTTCAAAACTCTTGTTTCGTGCGCAAGTCCCCTCTGCCGGTTATGCCTCTTATGCGATCCGGAAGGCAGAGGATAAACAGTCCGGAACCTTGAAGGCTGAGAGACAGAAAGACGGTACGTTTCGCATGGAAAGTGATTTATACACCTTGGTGCTAAACCCCTCTAAAGGAGGTGTAATAGAAAGCTTGAAAGCGAAAGCCGTACGAGGCAAGGAATTCGTGGATAACCGGAATGAACGTGGGTTCAATGAGCTTCGGGGATATTTTATCGATGAGGGTGGTTTCCTTTCCAGTATGGATCAACCGGCTGAGGTGAGCGTGTTGGAGCAAGGGCCCTTATTCGTGAAGGTAGCTGTGAAAGGCAAGATTGGAAAGTATTCATTTACCCAAACGATCCGGTTAACGCAGGGAGAGCCTCGCATCGATATGAGTGTTAAGCTGGATTGGATAGGAAGCCCTCGTATTGGTGAGCCGGGTATCGAATTCCGTGCGGATAATCCTCGTAAGTCATTCTATGACGACCGTTACAAACTTCTGGTATATCTGCCTATCCAGATCGCCAACCAACAGATTTATAAGGATGCTCCGTTCGATGTTTGCGAGAGCCGGTTGGAGAATACCTTTTTCAATCGTTGGGATAGCATCAAGCATAATATCATCTTGAATTGGGTGGATGTAGCGAGCAAGGATAACTCTTGCGGTCTGTCATTATTCACGGATCATACGACCAGCTATGCGCATGGTAAGGATTTCCCATTGGCCTTGAACGTACAATACGCCGGTAAAGGCTTGTGGGGCCGGGATTATATCATAGACCGTCCGACCGAGATCTCGTATGCCTTGATCCCTCATGCCGGAACTTGGGAGAAAAGCCGTATTTGGACACAAAGCGAACGACGCAATGAGCCTTTGGTCGCAACCTTGGACGGCGATGCTACCTTGACATCCGGTTCCCTTTTCCGGATAGAGAATAATGCCTACGAGTTGGTCTCCATGGTCTATAAAGGTAATGACCTTTACATCCGCCTATTCAATGCCCAAAGCGATGCCTCCCCTAAAACGATAACCTTCCAAGGACAAGACGTGAAAGCGAGCTTGGTGGAATTGGATAACCGTCTGGTTGAGGACTTAACCGTCACCGAGAAGAAAGGCGCCAGTTCAATGCGTCTCTCTATCCCTCGTTACGGGATAAGGACATTAAAAGTAAGCTGTAAGAATATCTAATGTAGAGACGGGGCATGCCCCGTCTCTCTTTATCCCTAATTAATCCCCGTTTCTCTTGCCTCTTTCGGTGGAAAGATGTTATTTTGCATCCCGAATTAAAAGAATAGGCGTTATGTTGAAATTCTTCAAGACATGGACACTCCCTATCTCCATGTTAGCGGGTGCGATAGGGTATTTTGTTTTCGCCAATGTTACTTTTCTGGAGCCTACAAAGCCGTTCATGTACACTTTAATAGCGTATCTGACGCCCTTTTTGATTTTTGCGCAGTTGCTCTTAACCTTCTGTAAGATCTCTGTCCGGGAATTGATGCCCAGCCCTTGGCATGGTTGGCTATTGCTTATCCAAGCGGTTTCCAGTTTGGTGCTTGCCGCCTTATTGCTCTGGCTGCCAATGAGAGAGGAATACCGGGATGTGTTCGAGGGAGCGATGGTCTGCCTGATTTGCCCAACCGCTACGGCGGCCGCCGTGATTACGGGTAAATTAGGGGGAAGCGCCTCTAGTCTGACTACTTATACCTTATTATCGAATCTATTGGCAGCGATTGTCGTGCCGCTGGTCTTCCCATTAGTGGAACCGCATGCCGAGATTACTTTTCTTCGCCGCATTCTTGAAGATCTTGGGAAAAGTCTTTCCATTGCTGTTATTCCCGTTTTTCCTCGCTTTGTTCTTGCGTAGATTCATACCACCTATCCATCGCTTCCTTGCGGGGCTTCGAGACATGGCCTTTTACCTCTGGGCCGTCGCTCTAGCTATCGTGACCGGGCAGACCGTGAAATCCTTGGTCAATAGCGAGGCGGAGATTTATGTAGAAATCCTGATCGCTTTAGGCGGCTTGATAACCTGTATCGCGCAGTTTTATTGGGGAAAGCGCATCGGCAAGAAATACAATGACCGTATTAGCGCTGGACAAGCCTTGGGACAAAAAAATACCGTGTTAGCTATCTGGATGTCTTACACCTATTTGAACCCCTTGTCTTCTGTTGGCCCGGGAAGCTATGTACTGTGGCAAAATATTTTTAACAGTTATCAGCTGTGGAAAAAAGAGAAATAAAGAATTGGAAAATTAAATATCGATAGCTGATATATAATAATTTGACCACAGAATATTTTCGTCTTCTTTTTTGCGTATTCACTATTTTTTCTATAAATTGCCACTATTTATCAGTGAGGTTGGTTGAATATTGTTCCATAACTTAATGTTTTAGTAACCACTAGGTTTTAAATAATATATCGGTTAATTAACTGATATTCAATATGATATATAATTATATAGTAATTGTTTTAATTCATTTTTAAACAGTTTCTTAATGTCTGAAACGATTGTTGACTTGAATTTTCTTGAGGCTGGAGTTCAATGTTTCCCAATGTATCACTATGAGGAACGTAAAATTGAGAGTAAAACTTTGTTTGATGATGCCGAGGACACCATTCAGAATAATTATATTCGTCGTGATGCCATCTCCGATTTCATTTCAGAACGTTGTCGCAAAGCCTACGGTCCACATGTGAGTAAAGAAGATATTTTTTACTATGTTTACGGCATTCTGCACAGCACGGAATATCGCACCGCCTTTGCCGCCGACCTTAAAAAGATGTTGCCCCGTATTCCATTAGTGGATGAAGCCCTTGATTTTTGGAGTTTTAGCAAAGCAGGAAGAAACTTAGCGGAATTGCATTTGAACTATGAGAATCGTCCTTCGGCAACCGGAGTCATTGTGACCTATAATACCATTCCGCAGAGCGAAATAGAAAAAGTAATGCAATCAGGCGAGATGGAGACAATCAATTATCAAGTTGAAAAGATGCGCTTTCCCTCCAAAACGGATAAAAGCAAAATTATATACAACAGCCAGATAACGATTGAAAATCTACCAGCCACAGCTTATGAATACATAGTAAATGGCAAAAGTGCTATCGAATGGATTATGGAGCGTTATGCCGTCATCACTCACAAAGATAGCGGCATCACTAATAATCCTAATGACTGGGCAACGGAACATGACAATCCCCGCTATATATTGGATTTGCTCCTCAGCGTTATTTTATTAAGTATAGAGATGATGGAGATAGTGAATGGATTACCGAAATTAACCTTTTAAATATGGCAAAAGAACGTTCAGCAATAGCAACAATCAAAGGATATTATTATCAATTTGACTATTTTATCCTTCAGTTACTAAAATGCAATAATGAAACTGATTCCATTTGTATTGAAGGCATCGAGGATGTTGATTTAAAAACAGTTGATGAAAGTACTGCTATTCAATGCAAATATTATGCAGGAACAGAATATAATCATTCTGTTATAGCTCAACCATTGCGATATATGTTAGATCATTATCTATCAAAAGCTAATAATGGTATAAAATATAAGATTTATGGGTATTACAAATCAGGTCAAGATAAACTTATATTACCTATTAATATAGAATTTTTTAAAAGTAACTTTATAAGTCTAAAAGCATTTAAAGGTCTTTCGATAGAAGATAAACAAATAATATCATTTTTATCAAATTTGGAGATAGATATTGCAGCAAGAGAGTTTGAACAGCAAGAGACTGATATTTTTAATGAACTAAAAAGACTCTTTAGCTGTAATGATTTTGAAGCAGAATACTTTTATTACAATAATTCATTAAGAATAGTAAAAGAATTATCGATAAATCCGGATATTTCTCAAAGAAGAATAACAAAACGTGAATTTATTGATAAAATCAATAGTAAGGATATATTTTTCAACCAGTGGTTCTTGATAAAAAAAAGCATCAAAGAATATTGCTTAATGATTAAAAGAGAATATTTTTCTCCTTTAAATTTATCTCCTTTTGAACGTTTTTTTTGTTATAGAGTGCGACTCGATAATTTCTGATACAGAAATAAAATCTTTACTAATCCAAATTGGAAATAAATATTCAAAAATAGAAGCAAAAAAATCCAAGTCCATTCTGCCCTTATGTATATCTATATGGTTTACCTGAGAATAGATTGAAAAATATTTTAAAAAAGTTTACATGATGACAACTTTATTTTTATAGATGGCTACGATTATAAAGATGCTGAATTTTCAGTCAATTCAATTGTTAAAAAAGGCTACTTGTTACAATGGATTAAAACTTAAAATCTTGTACAATAAGGAAGATTTAGATTCTGTAATAGATAGTATACAAAAGACTCGAAAGATTTATCAATTTTATACAAGAATACCTTTTTATGAAAATACGAACCATGAACATATCAAGATATTAGTTGAACAAACAATTCATATCAATAAAATAATATAATTATTATGGTAGAACAAGAAAAAATTAATGCAGAAGTAATATCTGTATTTCCCAATAAAGTAAAAATATCAGTAGATAAATTAGAAGATTTCTGTTTAGCAGAAGAAAAGCTTAAAGTTGGTTCATATTTAAGAATCGCAGACAATGATAATGCTGTGTTAATTGCCATTATTGAGAACTTTTCCATTGAAGTTGGAGCAGATAAGGAAGGAAATGCAACAAGAAAGTATATTCTTGAAGCTAATCCCTTAGGATTGATTCGTGGTGACAAGTTTGAGCGTGGTGGAGATACAATAGCTTATTCCACCTAAAAAAGTTGAGCCTGCTAAGAAAGAAGAAATTTCTAAAATTTATGAAGAATCTCTTGAGGCAAAAGACAAGTTCACTTTCTCTAAACTTTCTACAAATAAAGATATTTCGGTTCCTGTAAATGGTAATAAGTTTTTCAATAAGCATATTGCCATCGTAGGATCAACAGGTTCAGGGAAATCCCATACTGTAGCGAAACTAATTCAAAGTGCTACACATGAAAAAAAACAGGAGAATATTCTGGTTTGAATAATTCTCATATTATAATATTTGATATTCATTCAGAATACAAATCAGCATTTCCAGATGCAAACTTTATTGATATCAATAATCTTATACTCCCATATTGGCTTCTTAATGGGGATGAATTGGAAGAGCTTTTTTTAGAATCAGGAGATTTTAATAATTACAATCAGGCTTCTTTGTTACAAAAAGTGATAACTGAAAACAAGAAAAAATATAATTCAGAACTAGAAAATATATCTTTTGATACACCCGTGAAATTTATTTTAAATGAAGTAATCACTTGTTTGTCAAATCTTTCTAGAGAAACGAAGGATTATAAAAAGACAAATGAAATAGCAATAAAAGAAGCGCATCAGTGTTTTAATGATGAGTCAGCTAAAATTAATCATTACTTTACGAAAATATATACATTTGAAGAGCCAAAGAGCCAAAATTATTCAAAGGGTACGTACGCAGACGGAAGCATTGACAAATTTATCTCTAGAATAAAAAGTAAAGTTAATGATAAAAGATTAAATTTTCTTTTAGGTGAAATCACAGAAGACGTTACATTCGAAGATACTTTAAAGCATTTAATTGCTTATGAGGAAACAAAACATTCCAATATCACAATTATAGACTTAAGTGGGGTTCCATTTGATGTGTTAAGTATTACCGTTTCTTTGATTTCAAGGATAATATTTGAATATGGTTATTTTTATAAACGACTAAGATGCTCAAAGAATGGTGAGGAAAGAATTAATAACGATGTCCCTATCTTACTTGTGTATGAAGAAGCTCACAAATATGTTCCCAATAGTGATTTGGCAAAATATCGGTCATCTAAACACTCCATTGAAAGAATAGCAAAAAAAGAGGGACGTAAATATGGTGTATCTTTACTCTTAGCTAGTCAGAGACCTTCTGAAATATCAGAAACAATATTTTCTCAGTGTAACAATTTTTTTAGCCATGCGATTAACAAATCCAAACGATCAAAATTATGTAAAGAGACTGTTGCCGGATACACTTGGAAATCTTATTGATAAAATGCCGACACTCAAAGCCGGAGAGTGTATATTAATAGGTGAATCAGTTATACTACCTTCAATAGTTCAAATAGATCGTTGTAGCCCAGAACCATCGTCAAATGATATCCCTTATTGGAAATTATGGAAAGAGGAATGGAAAGATCTCAAAATAGATGAGATAAAAAAAGAATGGTATAAATAATAATAAATGAAAATAATCCATTACCGCAGATTGGCATTTAGGGCAAACGTTTTTTGAATATGACCGTAAAGGTGAACATACTCTATTTTTGACGTGGCTTCGAGAGCAAGTGAAAGTTCACGAGGTGGATGGGTTGTTTATTGCCGGAGATTTGTTTGATATCCCAAACCTATCGGCTGAAAGGAGTGCAAGTGATGTACAGAGAACTTTTTGATATACTACCTATGCCGGACAAAAGTAAACCTTTCATTGTAATGTGGTATTTGCAGGCTACGTGTTCGAAGATTTTGGAAAAGAACCGTGCCGAACGCACTATTATCGGAAGGTTAGAGTGTTTTTCGTCTGAAGTATTCGACGAAAAGATTGCATACACGGCACTCGGACATTTGCACCGTACCCAAAGGGTGTTAAGGCATGAGAATGCCCGATATGCTGGTGCTCCGTTACCGATGTTATTTGTTGAAAAAAATAACAAAGAAGGTGTTACTGAAGAAAATATAATAGATTAGCATTGAAAAGATTCATGATATGGCAAAAGAAATAAGAATAAATGATAACGAGTACGCTCAAATATTGCAGCAGGCGGTTTCTGAGATTCAAACTGCTCGCACGACCGTTGCTCGGCAAGTAAACACTACCGTCAATTCTGTATATTGGAATATCGGGAAGTTACTCTTTGATAGAAATTTAGAGAGTGGATATGGTAGTGGCGTGGTTAAACGATTGTCAGTGGATTTGAAAGAACAGTTTCCGGATATGGGATTGTCTCCTCGTAACCTTTGGAATATGAAACGCCTATACGAGCGTTATTATCAAGAAGATACAAAACTGCTACAAGCTGTGGCAGTTTTACCTTTGGGGACATAATTTACTACTGTTGGATAAGTCGTTGTCAGCTAATGAAGCCTTATTCTACGCAGAAGAGTGCTTGCAAAAAGGTTGGTCGAGAGATATGCTGCTCAATGCAATAAAGATGAATACCTACGCAGCCCGTCAGACGAAAATCAAAACGAATAACTTTGATGCCGTACTGCCGATGGCGCATGCCGACTATGCTAATGAAGTATTTAAAAGTTCGTACAACTTAGGATTCCTTAGAATAACAGAGCCTGTTAAGGAGTTGGAACTGGAGAAGCGATTAGTATCTAAAATCAAGTCGTTTATACTGGAGTTGGGCAAAGGTTTTTCTTTTATCGGAAACCAATATCGTCTGGAGTATAACAATAAGGAATATGCAGTGGATATGCTCTTTTTTCACAGAGGTTTGAGGTCGCTCGTTGCGATTGAATTGAAGCTCGGGGCCTTCAAGGCAGAGTATGTAGGCAAGATGAATCTCTACCTTTCGCTGCTTGACCGCTTGGAAAAAGGAGAGAATGAGAACCCGTCAATCGGTATCATTCTTTGCGCCGACAAGGACCACTTGGATGTAGAGATTGCTTTGCAAGATATAAACAAGCCGATTGGGGTTGCCGAGTATCAACTGCTGCTGCCCAAAGACGAACTTCAGGCATTACTCATTCAAGAAATTAATTCCATCGAGGAGAGTGGTGATGTAAGCGAGGAGTAGCAACTTTTGTTTTGCTACTCCAAAAACTTTCCTACCTTTGCATTCGAGCTTTATTTCAGAATACCGTATTGGTGGTGAACAGGTGCGATTATTCGCAAGCTGAGGTAGAAGATTGGGCATCTACATTCGATGTTTGTTCACAAGGACTTCCAAAGTAAAGGTATCGTTACGATACTTTTAAACGATATAGAGCGGTATGCGATTACGGCTGGTATCACACGAGTTACATCGGAAGTGAGCCTAACCGCTCGCCTTTTCTTTGAAAAAAAAAGATATATAGTAGAAGTGGAACGAAAACGCAAGGCTAATCAGCTTTGTCTTATTAATTTTTGGATGGCAAAAGAGCTTGATAAAGGTGAAAACTTATAAGATTTCAAGGCGAAAAAAAGTAAGTTAACTTTGCGGCCAAGTAAGTTGACTTAAATGATGAAGTAAGTTAACTTACTTTGGGATTGAAGCTTGCTTGTTTTGAATGCGTGTCTTTTATCTATTTTGAAGATATCCTTCTTGCTCATAGATACGACGGTAGCGGTGGATCATCGCTACGAGTGGTTTCAGCCGTTCGTCAATTACTTTCATCTCTTTAAAACGTTCGTACTGTAGGTTGTAAAGGAGGGTGTTTCCCGTTTGAAGACGCGTCTCGATGTCGGAAGGTATAAAGAAGCGGGCCTTAAGACCGAGATGAGTGAAGAATTCAGTGAGGAAAATGTGAATGCCGGCAAGATCGAAATCCCCAAAATGAAGATAGGGATTGGAAATGGCCCGCAACCATGTGCGAAGATCCGAACTCTGGGGATAACGAGAGACAAATAATACCTTGATATTTTTGAACAAATGCCTCATCTGCTCTATATGCTGGAAGTTTTCTCCATTCTCGATACCTACCACCGTAACATCATCCGCCAAGCGGAAATGCGTGAAATCTTCTATAAAGAGAGAGAGTCCCTGCGGAGGGTTGATTAGCAGCGGTTCTCCATACAGCGACGTTTCAATGGGCTGATAACTTTTAACGAGGAATCCGGTAAAACTACGGGTACTTTTCGCCTTAGAACGTGATGTAACTTCTACTTGTCTGGCACGGCTCACCGTTTCGCCACTCTCCATTACCTTGATCCACTCATCCAGCGAGACTTGTATCCCATATCGCTGTGCTAAATAGATAGATAACGCATTTGCGTCTCTCAGTTTGAATTTTCTTCTGCTACCATAGACTTGCTGCCAAATCAAATCCTCGGAGAGCAGTTCTTCTGCCATCTGTTTGGAAAGCCCGGAAGAGGGCACGCTCTCGCCTTGCATCATTTGCGACAGTTTACGGGCATCGCCCAAACGTAAATTCTGTTCTCTATCAATCATGGTTCCTAACATTAATTATCATATTTCAATAATGGCGTAACTTTGGTGTTGGCTCCACTGTCCTTACCCAACAAATATGTGTAGCGATAGCTCTCTACATTATAGGTAGTAGGTGAGGAGTTGATAAGCAAAATGTTGCGACTGTTGGCGAAGTCAAGGATACCCTTCACGTTGGTGGGGTGCAATTTCCCGATCTCATCCATCATGCAATGCAAACGAAACTCTCCAAACTTGTGTGAGGCTTTCTCTTTGAAGACATTGATGAGCATAATGTTCACCATGGCCTTTACCAGGATGTCCGTTCCATCCGAACCTACATTTGATATCTTTTCTACCCATCCCGTATCGTTGTCATTCTCCGTGATGCGGAACTCCAGTTTAAACGTATCGGTGAGCAGCAACCGCTTACGGGACGGTTCATTTTGCAATTCCTTCATGAGGTTGAGCAAATAGCGCACGGCCTGCCTGTTGATGACCTCGCGCAGATCCATTTGCGAGAAGAGGTCTACTTCACCCATATTGAATTCGTTCTCATCGCAAAATTTCTTTATTTCCTTGAGGAGTTGCATCAGTCGGTCGCTGCTGGGTTGTGCACGGAGTTCTATTTTGCGTATCACTCCCGCAAAGTTACGGCGCTCGAAATCCTTGTTGATATTGCCTATGGTACGATGTATCTCACCTTCATTCTGGGTAAGCTCGCCTACCGCTTTGGAGATGCGCTGAATGATGTGTGTATAGCGTTCGCTGATTTGTTTCTGAAAATCGAGGATCTTATTATTATCCACAAACTCGCAGAGGTTGGAGGCAAAATCCAGATAGTCTTCCTCCGTAGACAGATCGGTGCGGAAACTGAACGTGTTCTTGGCCGAGAAGTTGCTTTTAAACAGATTAACCATCCGTTTGAATTCTTCCAATTGTTTCATGCGGCCGGTGATATGGTCTTTCAACTCTTGCACCAACTCTGCGCAACTCTTCCAGGTCTGCCTCTCTTCGGTCACTACTACTTCGGGTGGGCAGAAAGTGGAGTCTTCGTGAAATTTGGCGGCCTGTGCCAAACCTTCCTCCAAGCTTCTCTTTGTTTCGATGCCCTTGCCTAATAAGGCTTGCTGATGTTTTTCTTGTATGTTCAGTTTCTCGCTACGCAAAGTGAAACGTTCTTCAAGCGTGGCCAATTCATCCTCAAGCATCTTCTTTCTACTGCGAAGTTGTGGTTCACGATCAAAAAGTTCCTCTTTGTCCTTTTGATAGCGGATGGTGTCGGGGAAATGTTTCTCGATGTAAGCCAGCTCTTTTTGAATCTGCAGGATGCGTGCGTCATATTTTCCGATGGCTGCCGTGTCGGCGCCTTTTCCGCTAAGCTCCGCTTGTTGGGAAGCCTCCAGTTCTTTACGGCGTTCCAGCGATTGCTGCTTGTGAAGTTTTATTTCTGTCTCGATACTGTTGCGGTAGTTATTCAGTTCCTGTTCCAGCCGGAGCTTCTTCTCTTTGTAACTTTTCTCGCATACCTTAAGACGATGCGCACGATCAGCCTTCAACTTCTTTATCTCTTCCTCGCAAAGCGCCAGTCGATGAGCCGTATCGTTCTGTTTCATCCGGATTTCAACCATACGCTGTTCACGCCAATCGTCCGTCTTCTTTTGCCATGAGGCGGATTGTGCCATGGCGTTCTTGATGAATGCGGGAAGCTGAAGTTGTTCGGATTCTTGCAGACGCTGTCGGTCTGTTATCTCACGCAAGCGCTTGTTGTATTGTTTCTTCAAAGCCTCCGTTTGCTCTGCCAATTCTTGGTGTAGCATATTGATCCGCTTGACGCACTGTGACAATGCTCCTTGGTATATGGCCAGTTCTGCTTTCAATTCCTCGGGGGTACGGAAATTGCGTTCCAATGCCGTAAGGTCTATTTGCACGCCATACAAGGAAGCCTCCCCTTGGTTGGTTACCTGCGGCGCCAAGTCATTGCGATAAAGTATTTTCTCTTCATCGGCTATTTTTCCGATCGTATCTTTCCATGCGGGTTTGTTCCTGTCCAGCCATTCGGCCAGCGAACCTTTGCGCCGTTCGATGAGCGACTCCAGCCGGGCTATTTGTTCCTCTATCTCTTGCTTCTCTTTTTGTGCGTTAGCGAGAGGCTGAGCCTGTGCCAACTCCAATTCCCGTAACTTCATTCCAGCCTCTTGACGCAGGCTTACAGCTTGCGTAGAGAGTTGCTGAATGGACATTTTCAACTCCTGCGCACGAGTATTCAGTTTGTTCAGTTCCTCGTCGGCTTTGGCATGTTCTTCTTTATAGGGAGCTTCGTGGGCTATCCGTAGCAACTCATTGTTTTGTTGCGATTTCTCCTCTCGTAGTTGCTGGAGTTTGTCTGCCGAGAGTTGCGATTTCTCCTCAAAACGCGTATATACCTCGTTCTCTTCATTGCGCCGTGTCTGCATCAAGCTCTCGTTCTGCTTATTTGTCGCATATTCCCTTTCGTTCACCAATGCGTGTTGCGCATTCTCAAAGGCTCGAAAGTCGGTATCTACCCGTTCTATAAGTGCGCTGTATTTGGCTATGACATCATCGTAGGCACGTGTGAGTTCCTGCCTCCGTTGCTGTTGGCGTGTTAATTCATCGGTAACCGCACTTTTCTGCTCTACCCTGCGAATTATTTCGGTAATGTTCATCTGCTCGTACTCCAGCTGTTTCTGCTTGGCACGTTTTAAGTCGGCATCAACCGAGCCTTTCTCTTTTATCAATTTGTCCCGTCCCTCTTGGTATTTCTTTGTCTCCTCACTTTGTAAGCGATGTACACGTTCCAGCTCGGTTTTGTGTCTGGATATTTCCTCGTCAATTAATGGGCGCTGCTTCAAGGCTGATTTCTCTGCATAGCATAATTCGGCACGTCCCTTGGCTATGTGGCTATCCATGTACAATAAGTCGCGATAGCTTTTGCATCACTTTCCCGGCTTGTCTTTGTACCGGCGACCCTCCGGGTTTTTCATTGTCCAGCCAAAGCGTAACGTCATTGTAATTCTGTTCGAAATCTTTCGTCTGGTTACGGTAGACATCAAGGTCTATATTCACCTCTTCCTCATTCATGGAGCGGATTATCGTGTCCTTGATGAAATCGGCATCCAGCTTGGAGTTGAGGAACACATTCTGTATGGTTCGGGGGATATTCTGATAATTGGGGCTTTCTACGATAGCGTATTTACGGAAACCTATGAGATCGGGACGACGATTGTTGCCGAAAATAATATCCCGGAACTCTTGATAAGAAACGACGATACGACTGATTTGCGTCTCTGTGCCAATGGCTTTGCGAATAGAGATCCAATCAGCACGAACCTCACGACGCTCGTTGACGAACCATGACGACTGATAGGGTGCGTCAATAAATCGATAAGCCACACGCCCTTGTTGCTTGAAAGCCATCACGCAATAAGGGCCGTTTTCACGCATCACCTCGTAGACGATGAATGAGTTGGCATAAGGAAGGTAGAACTCATCGTAGCTTCTTTTCTCTTTGGGTATGCCTAGCCTCAGCTTATCGGCGTTGTAAAAGAAAAGAATAGCCCGGAGCAGCGTACTCTTTCCTACACCCCCTGCGTACCAATGAAATGCACGTTTCCGTCCAGTTGAATCTCGGAATAAGGGATATGCGCACTATTCAGGAAAACTATTTTATTCAGGTATCTCATCTTGTCCCTCTTCTGTTATGTTAATACAATCTACCAACTCTTCTATATAATGAAAAGCCGTTAGTACCTTCCAAGTGCCTTCGTCCTCGTCTTCATACTCTATAAATCCCATAGTCTTTAACTCATTGATGAGCTTATCAACGATTTCCTCGAAACCTTTCTTGTCGCTAAAGAGTTCCTTGGCTTGCTCCTTCAGCTCGATTTCGGTACGTATTTGTGTCACTATGTCCGACTTGCTGAATACGAAACCGGGGCCGAAGGCTGAATTGTAGGTTTTCAAGAAGCAGAGATAATCTATCCAGCGAGCGGCGGCTTCGAGTTTACGATCTATATCCGCCTTGCTTTCTTTACGTGCGAAAAAGTAGTAGCCATTGCCGCTTTCAAGATAGAAACCTATGCCTTTTAATAATATTCATAATAGTCGGTCAACTCCTCTTCGATGGCATCGTAGTAGCGACGGACTGCGGGCGAAAGGCTATTGGACGAGATAAATCCGCCATGGCTCAATGTACTGTATATTTCTTCGGTATATTTCATGGTTGATGAATTATTTAGGGAAAACTAAGGGATACTCTACCTGTCCCTTACATTCGTAACGGTCGGAAAAGTTCAAATCTTCGGCATATTCAGAGGCTATCTGGCAGAAAAAGACGAGCTTGTCTTCTGTACTTACCGCATTCTTATAAGCGTAATTCATGACAAAAGCGAAAAGATGCTCGCCGGAAGCCACAAACGAGTTGTACACTTCCCTCAAGTTCACTTGATCGATCACTTCCGCCTTACCTTCCAGATATTCGGTAGGTATTGCTTCCGCTACGTCTCTCGATTTATCGTCACGCCTTTTAAGCTTAGTGGCGAGTTTCTTGATAAGTGTCAGCGCTTCGTCCGAATTGCGCAGGTAATCTATTGAAAGTTTGATGCGATAACTAGGTTGCGGCTCCATCCACACATGGTTACGTTCAGCCAGCACTTGCTTGATATTCGTATTCTCCTCCAGCAGGAATTGCTCTTTAAGATACTTCAGCTTGCGTACTTTCTCGAAGATTCGATTTTGGTATTCGATCATGTTGAGGTAATGAACGATTTGCCGCTGTATCTCCATGAGGTTGTGGGAGGAGTCGATGAGTTGCAACTTCACGTCGCTCACCGTGGCACGCATCTGGGCATCCATTGCCTTGCGGAAGAAGAGCAATTGATCTTTATCGATCGCATTTTCGCACTTGTTGATGAGTTGGATGATATTCTTCAGTTTCTCGCCCAGTCGTTGCAGTTTTACTTTCTTTATCTGATAGTTCGGCTCGTTCTTATACGTGCTGTCCAGATTCCGCTTCAGGTCGATCACGTTGCGTACCGTGGTGAGCACTATGTTCTTGAGCGTACGGCGCACGTCATTATGGTAGTTATATCGCCGCCTCTCGTTATTCTCTTTCAGATAATACTCTATCTGCTCGTTCAGCTTGCTGAGATGTCCTTGTATATAGGCTACATTCACCTCTTCGTTCACTTGCAGCACCTCCTCGAAGAACTTTAGGTAAATGTCTTCCATCTCCAAGAAATCGCCGCTACTACGTATCACTCCGTGATTGATTAAGCTCTGTACCCGCTCCTCCTTATAATCGGTCAGCTCCACCGCGAAATCGTATTTGAAAGAAAGGGAGGTCCGTTTATGAAACATCTCACGTAGCAGTTCCCTCTCTCGGTCGAGCGTACGAACCAATTCATCGATAGAACGAAATGTGCGCATACTGATACGGTTTTAGAATCCTTTGGCCCGTTCGATTGTAAGCAGGCTCCTTTTTTTGTCGATACCTCCGGCGTATCCGGTTAGGCTGCCATCGCTGCCTACGACACGGTGGCAGGGGATGATGATACTGATTGGGTTATGGCCTACCGCTCCTCCGGATCGCTTGCGTAGACATGCTCGGGATACCTTTTTGCCGGGCGATTTCGCCGGCGAGCTCCTTGTAGGTTACGACTTCGCCATAAGGTATTTTGCTCAATAAGTCCCATACCGCAAGTCGGAAAGGCGTATCCTCCAGATGGATAGGAGGGGTGAAGCTGGGAATCTTACCCATGAAATAGCTATCCAGCCACTCTTTGGCTTGTTCGAATATCGGCAGTTCTCTTTCTTGGTGTTCCGCCGATAAAGTGGCGGCAAAATATTTTTGCCCGTCGAACCATAATCCTGTCAGGTGGTCGCCATCGCTGGCTAGGGTTATTTCTCCCAAGGGAGATCGATATTTGTCGGTGTATTGCATGATGTTTATCAAATAAGGGCGTAAGTTAGAAAAATTTTCGAAAGTAGCCAATATCTAAGGGCGGAAATGAGATAAGGAATCCTACTTTTATTTATATTTGCATAGTGAAATTTCGTGAACGGATAATACTTCAACATTTTTAAACAATGATAAAATTATGATCTTAAGTAGAAATTTATCAGAGGCGTTCAATGCCCAAGTTAATGCGGAGATGTGGTCTTCGAATTTGTATTTGTCAATGTCCGTGTATTTCCAGAAAGCAGGGTTGAACGGTTTCGCCCATTGGATGAAGAAACAAGCGGCTGAGGAATTGGAGCATGCTCATAAGTTGATCGATTACGCCTTGGATCGTGGCGGCGATATTACGATCGGCCAGATCAACGTGGTTCCGACAGGCTGGGGAAATCCGTTGGAGGTATTCGAGCATGTTTACAAACACGAGTGCTATGTATCAGAGTTGATCGACAAATTGGTTGATATCGCCGAGGCTGATAAGGATCATGCTTCCCGTGATTTCTTGTTCTGGTTCGTACGCGAGCAAGTAGAGGAAGAATCTACGGCTAAAGAGATCGTGGATCAATTGAAGAATTATGGGGAATGCCATTACGCCATTATGGATCATAGATTAGGAAAGAGATAATAAATTTCCGTCGAGAAATATAAAAAGGCTGTATCTTCACCGGACGCAGCCTTTTTTGTCGTATTTTTACCCGGTAAAGTCAGTAAGGAATACTTATAGATAAATAGAAAATATAAATATGAGATTAAGCGATGTATGGTTTACGGCTCTCTCGGAAAACGAGTCAGGGCAAATGATTACCGTTTACGGGCGGGACGAGTTGAATGAGTTTACCGAATCCGGTAAGTTCAAGGAACGTGTCGAGATCACTTGGAAATACGAGGGAGATGGGAGAGGCCTTCCTAGCGATGACCTTGGCGAGAAAATGGAGGCCGTGGAGGAAGCGCTTCGTAAGGCGATGGAAAAGAAAGACAAGCTGGCTATCCTGACGGGTGTCTATACCGGAGGAGGAGAGAAGGTCTGGGTGTTTTACACACGTACCGTGCGTGTATTCGGCGAACGCTTGAATGAGGCCTTGGCTCCTTTCGAATTACTGCCCATCTCTATTTATACCGAGATGGATCCGGATTGGGAGGAATATAAGGATATGTATGAGATGAAAGAGTGGGCGGTGGATTGAGCGTATGTAGGCATCGCCCCACACGTATATAGATATAAACCTACACGTATATTGGCGTAGACCGATATCTATATACGTGTGGGGCGATGCCTATATACGTGTTTTTACCGGCTCATCAAGAAAGATTTGAATCCCTCGAAATCTTTTGCCAGCTCGATGCTTTGCTTGGTTCCTTCCATGAAGGCTTTCAGTTTCGCCGGGATCTCGATATCTGCCTCCAATATCTTATCGACCGTTCCTTTGAATTTGGCGGGATGGGCGGTCTCGAGGAATAGACCCGTCTCGGTCTCGCTTAGATCGCTGTCAAGTAATCCTTGGTAGCCACAGGCTCCGTGCGGGTCAAGGATATATCCCGTCTCTTTATAGACGGCTCGCATCGTAGAGGCGATTTCCTCGTCCGTATAGCGATGTCCGGAGATCAGTGCGCATATTTCTTTATGAGGATCATTGAATGCGCCGAATAGGTCGATAATACGGGCGAAATTACTCGGATCGCCTACATCCATGGCGTTCGCTAGGGTGGCGACTGATGGGCGGGGTGTATAAGTTCCTGTATTCAGGTATTCCAAGAATACGTCGTTACGGTTGTTTGCCGCTACGAAACGTTTGATAGGGAGCCCCATCCAATAGGCGAACAATCCGGCGGTGATGTTTCCGAAATTACCGCTCGGCACGCAAACGACCAGCTCGTCCGCTTTTCCCAGCTTGTCCAGCTGAGCGTAAGCGTTGAAATAGTAGAACGATTGGGGCAAGAAACGGGCTACGTTGATGGAGTTCGCCGAGGTCAGTTTCATATGACGGTTTAATTCCTCGTCCATAAAGGCGGATTTAACCAGCGCTTGGCAATCGTCGAACGTGCCGTCTATCTCCAATGCCGTGATGTTCTGTCCTAATGTCGTGAACTGGCATTCCTGTATCGGGCTGACCTTTCCCTTGGGATAAAGCACATACACGTGAATGCCCGGAACGCCTAGGAATCCGTTGGCGACGGCGCTTCCCGTATCGCCGGAAGTAGCTACCAATACGTTTACTTGCTTCAATCCCTCTTTCTTTATGAAATAACCGAGCAGACGAGCCATGAAGCGCCCTCCTACATCCTTAAAGGCCAATGTAGGCCCGTGAAATAACTCTAAGCTATAGATATTACCCTTTACGGGTACCACCGGGGTCTCGAAGGAGAGCGTATCTTTTACGATACCGTCCAATACCTCCGGCTCGATGTCTTCCCCGAAGAACATCTGAGCTACTGTGCAGGCGATCTCGTGGAAGGACTGGTTCTTCATGTTGGCTATCACCTCCTCGTCCAAGGAGTCGATATACTCGGGCATATATAATCCCTTATCGCCGGCCAGACCTTTTACGACGGCCTCTTCTAGGCTGGCTACAGGGGCTTGTTTGTTTGTGCTGTAATATTTCATGCTCTAATCGTTTAGAAATTCTTTTATAAATTGATCTTTTTCCAGTATGCCATATTTGCCGTTTGATACGGAGAACTCATCAAATGTGGTAACGGAGTCGGGTTGCTCGCCCGGCTTGTAAATCAGGAATGGAACTGGGGTATTCGTATGCGTACGTATGGAGCAAGGAGTGGGGTGGTCCGGAAGGATAGCGATCGCTACCGGCTCGTCCCATTTTTGCGTTTCCTCGTAGATGATACGTACGGCACGGTTGTCCAGATACTCTATCGTCTTGATCTTTAGGTCTACGTCTCCTTCATGCCCGGCCTCGTCGCTTGCCTCGATATGCAGGTAGACGAAGTCGTTTGTCTTGAGGGCCTCAAGGGCGGCGTGCGCTTTTCCCTCGTAGTTCGTGTCGTATAATCCGGTAGCTCCCTCTACGTGAAGCACCTCGAGGCCGGCGTAAACGCCGATTCCCCGGATGAGATCGACGGCGGAGATCACGGAGCCTTTCCCGAAGCCGTACATCTCCCGCATCGTTCGCATGGCCGGACGGTAGCCCGGAGACCAAGGCCAGATACTGTTCGCCGGATCTTTCCCCGCTGCCATACGTTTGAGGTTCACCGGGTGATCCTTTAAGATCTCTTGGGACTTGAGGATTAATTCGTTTAATAAATCGGCGGTCTCTCGTGCTTCCGGAACTTCCGGTTTTATCATTAAAGGCCGGAAAGGATGGAGGGGTACGTCGTGTGGTGGCGTGCAATCCAGACGCTTATCGCCTCCTTTGATTACCAATAGGTGGCGGTAGGAGACACCCGTATAGAACTTGACACGGTCGGAGCCTAATCGCTCGTTCAGGCATTGGATCAACTCGTCCGCTTCCTCCGTGGAGATATGGCCGGAAGAGTGATTCTTCAAGATGTCGCCTTCTACGCAGATTAAGTTACAACGCATCGCCATCTCGCCGGGTTGCAGGGCGACGCCTATACTGGCGGCTTCCAATACACCCCGTCCCTCGTATACGGAGGGCAGGTCATAGCCTAATACCGCCATGTTCGCGACCTCGCTACCGGGATGGAAACCATCCGCTACGGTTTTCATCTGCCCGGTTACTCCCAGTTCCGCCAATTTATCCATATAAGGAGTCTTGGCGTATTGCATCGGGGTCTTGCCTCCCAGAGCCTCTATCGGCTCGTCGGCCATTCCATCGCCTAAAATGATAATGTGCTTCATACCTATCGAATATTAGCAATGGATATGATGTCGGCGAATACGCCTGCGGCTGTCACGTCGGCTCCGGCACCATATCCCTTGATGATCATTGATATTCATGATATCTCTCGGTGGAGATCATGATAATATTGTTGCTGCCCTCCAGTTCATAGAACGGATGATGGCTGTCTACGGCTTGTAGGCCTACCTCGCAAGCGCCGTTCTCCATCTTCGCCACGAAACGGAAGCGTTTGCCTTCCGCTTCCAGTAGCTGGCGTTTCTCCTCGAAACCGGCATCTGTATCCTTGATATTCTTCCAGAAGTCCTCAAGGGAACCCTCGAAGTACTTTTCCGGGATGAACAGGTTCCGTTTTACGTCGGCTTGCTCCACCGGATAACCGGCCTCACGGGCCAAGATAACCAGCTTACGGATTACGTCTTTGCCGCTAAGGTCGATACGTGGGTCCGGCTCGGCGTATCCGGCTTCCTTTGCCATATGGATCGCCTCGCTGAAAGGGATATCGGCGCTGATCGTATTAAAGATATAATTCAGCGTACCGGAAAGTACGGCCTCCAGTTTCAATATATGGTCGCCGCTATTGATCAAGTCGTTCATCGTATTGATGATCGGGAGGCCGGCGCCTACGTTCGTCTCGAACAAGAACTTGATGTCTCGGTGGCGGGCGGTCTCCTTGAGCTTGGTATAATTATCGTAGGAGGAGGAAGCCGCTTCTTTATTAGCCGCCACGACGGATACGTTATTGTTCATCAACGTCTCGTAAAGAGCCGCCACGTCCGGGCTTGCCGTGCAATCCACGAATACGGAGTTGAAGATATTCATCTTTACGATCTCTTCGCACAGATGCTCCGGGTTGCTCTCTTCCCCGTTCTCCTTCAGCTCCTCCAGATAATTGTCGAGGTTGATCCCTTCCCGGCATAAAAGGGCTTTCTTGGAGTTTGAGATACCTACGACATTCAGCTTCAAACCGTTTTGCCGCATCAGTTTCGGTTGCTGGATGCGTATCTGTTCCAATAAATTGCCGCCTACGGTTCCTACACCGGCGATGAAAAGGTTCAATACCTTATATTCGGATAGGAAAAAAGAGTCATGAATGGAGTTCAACGCCTTGCGAAGGTATTTATGCTTGATAACGAAAGAGATATTCGTCTCGGAAGCGCCTTGGGCGCAAGCGATCACGCTGATGCCCGCACGTCCCAGCGTACCGAACAGCTTCCCGGCGATACCCGGGGTACGTTTCATGTTCTCGCCTACAATAGCGACGGTAGCCAGATCTTTCTCCGCTACGGTATCGTTCATATCACCCTGCGCACGTTCCAAGGCGAACTCGTCGTTCAATACTTGTACGGCCAAATCAGCGTCGGCGTTACGTACGGCGAAAGTCGTATTATTCTCGGAGCTGGCCTGCGATACCATAAATACGCTGATGCCATTCTTGGCGAGCGTCTTAAAGATCCGGTAGTTCACGCCGATCACGCCCACCATACCTAAACCTTGTACCGTGATCAAACAGGTATCGTTGATGGAGGAGATACCCTTGATGATGGCCTTGCCTTCCTCTTTCACCCGCTCTTTCGAGATATAGGTTCCGGGAGCGGTCGGGTTGAAGGTATTCAGGATGCGGATCGGTATGTTTTTGTGATAAACCGGATAGATCGTCGGAGGATAAATCACTTTCGCTCCGAAGTTGCATAATTCCATCGCTTCCGTGAAAGTAAGCCGGTCGATTACGTAGGCGGAGCTGATCACACGGGGATCGGCAGTCATGAAACCATCCACGTCTGTCCAGATCTCCAAGGTGTTAGCGTCTAAGGCGGTCGCCAAGATGGAGGCGGTATAATCCGATCCCCCTCGTCCGAGGTTCGTAACCTCTCCGGTTTCCGTGCTGGAAGAGATGAATCCGGGCACCAAGGAAACCTTGGGCAGCGGCGAGAAGGTCTCTTTTATGAGCTTGTTGGTCAAGTCGAAATCCACGATATGCTTGTTGAATTGCTTGACTGTCTTGATATATTTGCGTGAGTCGAACAACTTAGCGTCCTTGATCACGTTCGAGACGATCAAGGAAGATAGGCGCTCGCCATAACTTACGATCGTATCGGATGTCTTGGCGGATAAATCGTTAATCAAATAAACACCTTTGAAAATATTGCTCAATTCATCCAGTAAAGCCATCACTTTCTTCTGGACATCCATGCGTACCTCCTTGTCCTCTATCACTCCCTCGATCACGTCCAGATGGCGGGCGATGATCTCCGATAATTCTTTCTCGTAGGCAAGGTCGCCTTTAGAAGCCATGGTAGAAGTGGCCAGTAATTTATCGGTGATGCCCCCTAAGGCGGAGACAACCACGATTACGGGCTCTTCGATAGCCTCTACTATTTTCTTTACACTTAAGATACTATTCACGGAACCTACGGATGTTCCGCCGAATTTTAATACTTTCATCGATATGTATTTTTAATGGTTCATCGAGGATTGACAATCAAAAAAAGGCTTTTTCATGATTAGCAACCGACAATAACCGATTGATTAAACTTATTTATGTAAAAGGAGAAATAAAAAAGGATGCAATACGAGATTGCGACATAGCGTGACGTGGTCTACGCGAATGCTTATTAATAGATTCTAACCCCCCAAGGGGTCATCAATGCCCATGTATAATATGAGGACTCTACACTCATCATTGATTTTGTATGCTACTTATTCTTTTATATTATGGGGGCAATATTACGCATTATTTTTCATATTGCAAGCGTTTTTGCTAAAAGATTGACTATTTTGTTGTTCAAGGTCCGCCCGGCTCTTGCTTTGGGTCACTAAATAGACGCCGGAGAAAACAAGTGCGGCCGATACTAGTTTCGTTACGCTAAAACTATCCTGACCGATGAATACGGCGATAAAGGAAGCTACGATCGGTTGGATATAATTGTACATGCTGACGGTAGTCGGGCGGATTCGCTTTAAGGCCAGCGGTATTAATAAATAGGGTATGAACGTGGCCCCGAATAATACGAAGAAAATGGCTCCCAGCTCTTGGCCGTCGAAGACCTCTTTATGGAAAGCCGGGGTATTCCAGATGGACTCGATAGCGAAAGGCAGGGTAATCAGCGTGGAGAACAGGAACATCCATTTCATCATCGTGACGGATGAGTACTTGAGTGTTAGTGGCTTGGATACTACCAAATAGATCGAGTACATGAATCCGCTAACCGTAATCAAGAGGTTTCCCCCTAGACTGCTCGCTTGATTGGAACCTTGCGTGGATTGTAGTATTAAGGAGATCGCCCCGCATATACCAAGCAGTACCCCGAACGTTTTCATCCGTGTGATAGGTTCCTTTAGGATCAGGGCCGCCAAGATCATGACAAAGATGGGGACGGCGGTCGCTATGATGGAAGCGTCTACTGGCGACGTGGTATTCAATCCCCAGATAAACAGCCCTTGGTTCAAGCCTACTCCGCAAAGGGCGCAAAGGCATAGAAGTCCCAAGTCCTTCAACGGCACTTTCTCATAGGGAACGAATAGGGAGGTGATCCAGAACATCACGCAAGCGAAGCTCATCCGCATACTGGTTAACGCCTCGGGTTGCACATGCTCGGGGAGTAGATATTTGGATACGGGCATATTAATGGCGAACAGGATGTTGGCCGCTAAAATAAGGAGATGCCCTTTTAGCTTTTCTTGATTCATCATGAGTACGATCCTAGATTGGTATAATATAATGTATATAGGCTTATGTTTTGGTGAGCAAAGGTCTTACTTTTTTTTGTAAATAAGAAATGATCCGTTAGTAAAGTGTTTTACATACGGATCATTGTCTGTTTAGTCAAGGAAGCATCCCGTTTTTATTACGATGAAACGGCCGCTCCTCCCATGATATCCAGCAATTCGTTGGTGATGGCTTGCTGGCGGGTTTTATTATATTGCAAAGTTAATTGTTGGATTAAATCGTTTGCGTTGTCGTTGGCGGTCTGCATGGTCATCATACGGGCGGCGTGCTCGGCGATCGAGGTGTCGAGTAGGATCGTATAGATGGTTAGGTTCAGCAATTTCGGGAAAAGCCGGTTACGCAACTCTTCCGCCGAGGGCTCAAGGATGTAGTCGGTGGCCGTTTCCGCCGCTTCCGTATCCGAGAGGGAAAGGGGAAGATACGTCTTGTGGGTTACGACTTGTGTCGCCATGTTCTTGAAATGGTGATACAGTAATTCCACCCGGTCCGCTTTACCCGTGACGAACAGCTCCATGAGACGGTTCGCCAAGGATACGGCGCTTTCATAAGACGGCTTTTCGCCGATCGTGACGAAATCAGTGTCGAAGCTATACCCCGCTTTATGAAGCTCATCCGCTATTTTCTTGCCGATAGGGTAGAGGCCTACCTCTATTTGCTGGTTCTTATAAGTCTGGATCGTGGCGGATAACTCTTTCCATATATTGGCATTGAATGTCCCGCATAAACCCGTGCTCGAGGCGAATACGGCGATAGCCACCTTGCTCACCTTACGCTGTTCGGTGTAAGGTGAGTCTGGGTCGCATTCCGCCGAAAGAAGACCGTTTAAGATAGCGGATAGTTTATTAGCATATGTAAGTGTGTGCTCGGTTTGCGTCTGGGCATGATGAAGCTTGGCCGACGATACCATTTTCATGGCGGCGGTGATCTTCTGCGTGCTCCGTATAGAGGCGATCCGGACTTTTATTTCTTTCAATGAACCCATAGCTCCTTCGCTGTTTTTTCCAATATGCCTCGTATCTCATCATTGATAACGCCGGTCTTTAAGACATCCAGTACGTCCCGTTGTTGATGAGAGGTCCGTAATTCTTGCAAGAACCTTGCCTCGAACTCATGCACCTTGTCCAATGGAACCTCTTTCAGCAGACCTTGCGTTCCGCAATAAAGGATCGAGATTTGCTCTTCCACCGGCATCGGGCTATATTGAGGCTGTATCAGTAACTGGGTATTCTTCTGCCCCTTATCGATCGTGAAAGCGGTGACGGCATCCATCTCGCCCCCGAACTTGGAGAATGATTCCAATTCACGGAACTGAGCCTGATCGATTTTCAAGGTACCCGCTACCTTTTTCATCGCCTTTAATTGCGCGTTACCGCCTACACGGGAAACAGAGATTCCGACGTTGATAGCCGGGCGGTTCCCTTGGTTGAATAAATCGGTCTCAAGGAATATCTGTCCGTCGGTGATAGAGATCACGTTGGTCGGGATATAAGCCGATACGTCTCCCGCCTGAGTCTCGATGATCGGTAAAGCGGTCAAGGAGCCACCGCCTTTCACCTTGTCTCTCATGCTTTCGGGGAGATCGTTCATCTCACGGGCTACCTCCGGCTGGTTGATGATCTTGGCGGCACGTTCCAATAGGCGGGAGTGCAGGTAAAAGATATCACCCGGGTACGCCTCACGTCCGGAAGGACGGCGAAGGATCAAGGAAACCTCACGGTAGGCGACCGCCTGTTTGGACAGATCGTCGTAGACCACCAAGGCGTGTCGTCCGCTATCCCGGAAGTACTCTCCGATGGCCGCTCCGGCGAACGGGGCGAAATATTGCATGGCTGCCGGGTCGGAGGCGGTCGCGCTTACGACAATCGTATAGTCCATGGCGCCTTTCTCTTGCAAGGTGTTCACCAAGGCCGCTACCGTGGAACCCTTTTGCCCGATCGCCACGTAAATACAGTAAACCGGGTTCCCTGCCTCGTAGTTGCTACGTTGGTTGATGATGGTATCGATAGCGATCGAGGTCTTTCCCGTCTGCCGGTCGCCGATGATCAACTCACGTTGCCCCCTTCCGATAGGGATCATAGCGTCTACGGCCTTGATACCGGTTTGCAAAGGCTCGTTTACCGGCTGACGGAAGATCACGCCCGGAGCCTTGCGCTCAAGCGGCATCTCGCAAGTCTCGCCAAGGATCTCGCCTTTCCCGTCGATCGGGTTTCCCAACGGATCGATCACACGTCCGATCATCCCCTCGCTGACATCGATAGAGGCGATACGGCCCGTGCGTTTTACGGTGTCGCCCTCCTTGATTCGGTCGGTCGGACCTAAAAGGACGGCGCCTACATTATCTTCCTCCAAGTTCATCACGATCGCTTCCATCCCGTTATCGAATTGAAGCAACTCGTTCGCCTCCGCATTATCCAGCCCGTAGATGCGGGCCACGCCGTCACTCACCTGCAATACGGTCCCGACCTCCTCCAGCTTGATGCTGGTATGGATTCCTTCCAATTGCTGGCGCAGGATGGAGGAGACTTCACTCACTTTTATCTGTTCTGTCATACTTCTTCTTTTTTATCTGTTTTCGAGTAGCCCGGTACGGATATCCCGTAGTTGCGTCGCATAGCTAGCGTCTATCCGGTAATTGCCGATGCGTAGGCGGAAGCCCCCGATTAGTTCCGGTTCCACATGGCCGGAGAACTCGATCGTGCATCCCGTCTCTTTCCGCAGCTTGTCTTGCAGGTGAGACTTGACCGCATCGTCTACCGTTACGGCTGTGTCGAATCGTACCCGGGTAATCTTTTTCTCTTTCCGGTACAAATGGATATAAATGTATGCGATGAAGGGCAGTAACGTCTCCCGTTTATGGGCTAATACCAGATTGATAAAACGTGTATATAGCTCGCATACCTCGATACCTCCCGCCGCCGTAAGCAATTTCACTTTCTCCGGTACGGAAACGATCGGGTTGCTCAAGGCATCCCTAAGCTCCGGCTCCATCGAGAAGCTGTCCGCCAACATCTTCATATCATCATATACCCGGCTTTCCTGTCCCTTGTCTTTCGCTAGGGAGAAAAGCGCCTTGGCATACCGGGAAGAAATAGTTCCTATATCCATACCTTACGATTTACTAAACGATACCTCATCCAGCAGCCGGTCGATCATCTGTTGTTGTTCCTTATCCCGGCCGATTTTCTCTTTCATTACTTTCTCTGCGATAGCGATAGACAGATCCGCTATCTCCGAGCGGACTTCACGAATAGCTTTCTCTTTTTCTTCGCGGATACGCCGGGTAGCCTCCTCTATCTGCAGATGTGCCTCGGAGACGGCCTTTTTACGTGCCTCCTCGATGATCCGCTCCTTTTCGGCAAAGGCTTCCTTCAGGACGGCGTTTTGCTTTTCCTTGGCCTCGGCTAGCATCTTCTCGCCCTCGGCTTGGATATGGGCAAGTCGCTCATTCGCCTGACGTGCCGTCTCTAAGGAATTGTCAATGTAAGCTTTCCGTTGTTCGATTGCCTTGACGATCACGGGAAAACCGTATTTGGAAAGGATCACGAAGACAATCCCGAATGAAACGATCATCCAGAATAGAAGCCCTGAATCCGGTGTTAATAAAGACATAGTTTGTTACTTTTTTATTGGAACAACGCTAAGAAACATACGACAATAGCGAACAATGCCACACCTTCTACCAACGCTCCCATAATCAACATCGAGGTACGGATCTCTCCTGCGGCCGACGGCTGGCGTCCAATAGCTTCAACGGCACCTTTACCGATCAATCCGATTCCGATACCTGCACCTATGGCGGCGAATCCCGCTCCTATAGTGGCTCCCATCTTCGCTACGCCCATCCCGGCTGCCGCTTGTAATAAAATAGTCGATAACATAGTGTTTAATTTTAAATTAGTAACCTTAATAATATAATGCTAATACCTTAATTTCTTTGGATTTATTCCCTTACCTTGGCCAATCCGATATAGTTGGCCGACAGCAGGGTGAAAATATAAGCTTGCAAGCAAGCTACTAACAATTCCAGACAGTTCATGAACGCACAGAACAAGACGGATACGATCGTCATACCGAAATTCACGGCTACTCCCATCGTCGCCGTTATGAATATCAAACAGGTTAGCGCCAAGATAATCGTATGGCCCGCCATGATGTTGGCGAACAGACGGATCATCAATGCGAACGGCTTGGTGAATACCCCGAAGAACTCCACGAACGGCATGATCGGCAAGGGCAGTTTCAAGTAGATCGGCGCTTTGGGCCAAAAGATCTCTTTCCAGTACGCTTTCGTGGCGAACAGGTTGACCGCTATAAACGTACAAAGTGCCAATATGCCTGTTACCGCTATATTTCCTGTAATATTAGCGCCTCCCGGGAAAATAGGTATGATTCCGATCAGGTTGTTGATCAAGATAAAGAAAAATACCGTCAGCAAATAGGACGAGAACGGCTTATATTCTTTTCCGATCGCCTCTTTGATCACCCCGTCTTGTATGTAGGAGATGGCCATTTCCATCAATCCGATAAATCCGCCCGGCGCCTCATTCGGGTGCTTTTTATACCAATGGGCGGTTCGGAGAACGATGAAAAGCAAGAGACCGCAACTGAGGAACAGTCCGCAAACATTCTTGGTCAATGAGAAATCCATCGGGCGAACCTCTTCTCCGGCACTGTTCTTCTCAACAACCTTTCCCGCATGCTCACCTTCCTCGGCGATATAATAATTGTGATGCGTCCGGCCTTGATGTAGATGGGATGACAGGAATAAATCCCATCCTCTTTCCTCGCTTTTTACCAAGATAGGCAGGGGAATCGCAATCTCTTGTCCGTTCCATTCCGTGATATGCCATGTATAGGCGTCTTGAATGTGGGAGAAGACGATATCCTGCACGTCTATCTCGCCGGACGCCGCTTTTGCCGGAGTGAGAAAGCTGAGCCACATCCAGAAAGCGATCCATATGTATTTGTTATCTTTGATTGTACTCATCATCCTTTTCCCTTTTCTCTCTTTTCATTCTTTTCTTTTCAAACAGATATAAAATGTAAGTCTCCAGTCCGAGGTAAATGAAATAGAATAACATCAACGTGAAACCAAATGTCTTTAATTGTTGCCCGACAAACGCCGCGTACATCCATAAGAAGACGAAAGCGAGCGTGAACTTACACAACCGGACTAGCATGTACATGGTTACGGTCACATCTCCGTTTTTCCTTTTTACCCGGTCTAGGAAGAAAGTCATCGCCATGGCCATGACCCAGTAAAAGAAGGGAATGGACGGATACCACGAGAAATAGTGTTCCGGCCAGATGGTATATAATAAACCACCCAATGAAACGCCTATTGCCACGTTGATAAACGTGATCAAACCCATTAACCTCATTTTTAATCTGCCATTCATTGTCGTATGTTTTTATTCGACGCAAACGGATAGGATGTCGTCTTTTACCTCTACGAATCCGCTTTGTATCGTTTGTTCTTGTCTTTTGCCGTTTGCCTCGAACCGGATCGTACCCGCCTTCAACGCTGCTATCAATGGGGCGTGATGAGGCAAGATATCGAATGAACCGGCAACTCCCGGGAATGAGACAGATTCGGTCTCGCCTTCGAAAAGAATGCCGTCCGGTGATACAATTTCCAGTTTCATATCGATTAATTTGCTTGTTCTTTCAGCTGCTTGGCCTTCTCCAAGACATCCTCGATGGTTCCTACGTTTAAGAATGCCTGTTCGGGTATGTCATCCGTTTCCCCGTCCATGATCATCTTGAATCCCCGGATCGTATCCTCTATAGAGACCATGACACCGGGTACGCCAGTGAATTGTTCCGCCACGGAGAAGGGCTGGGACAGAAAACGTTGTACACGGCGGGCCCGGTTGACCGTTAGCCTGTCCTCGTCGGAAAGTTCTTCCATACCGAGGATGGATATGATATCTTGAAGTTCCTTGTTCCGTTGCAGGATTTGTTTTACCCGTTGCGCTGTGTCGTAATGCTCCTTGCCTACGATTAGCGGATCAAGGATGCGGGAGGTGGATTCCAGCGGGTCTACGGCCGGATAGATACCGAGTTCCGTGATCTTGCGGCTGAGGACGGTTGTTGCGTCCAAGTGCGTAAAGGTAGTCGCCGGAGCCGGGTCTGTCAAGTCATCGGCAGGAACATACACCGCCTGTACGGAGGTGATGGAGCCCTTCTTGGTTGAAGTGATACGCTCTTGCATAGCTCCCATTTCCGTGGCCAATGTCGGTTGGTAACCTACGGCGGAAGGCATACGCCCCAGCAAGGCGGAAACCTCGGAACCGGCTTGGGTGAAACGGAAGATATTATCGATGAAGAATAATATATCTTTTCTTTCTCCCTCAGAAGCTTTGTCACGGAAGGATTCGGCGATCGTCAAACCAGATAAGGCCACGGACGAGCGGGCGCCCGGCGGTTCGTTCATCTGCCCGAATACCAAGGTAGCCTGCGACTTAGCCAATTCATCGTAATCGATCTTCGACAAGTCCCAGTTACCTGCCTCCATACTCTTCTTAAACTCCTCGCCGTATCGGATGACACCGGATTGGATCATTTCACGCAATAGGTCATTTCCTTCACGTGTACGTTCACCCACACCGGCGAAGACGGAGAATCCGTTGTTTTTCTTTGCGATGTTGTTGATCAATTCCATGATCAATACCGTTTTGCCGACTCCGGCTCCTCCGAAAAGTCCGATCTTGCCTCCTTTGGCGTAAGGTTCCAATAAATCGATTACTTTAATACCCGTGTACAAGACCTCTTGGGTCGTTGTCAGATCCTCGAATTTAGGAGGCTCACGATGGATGGGAAGAGCCCCGTCTTTAGTAAGCTGGGCCATGCCATCGATAGGGTCGCCGGTGACATTCATTAAACGTCCTTTGACTTGGTCGCCGGTCGGCATGGTGATGGGCATTCCGTATGACACGGCCTCCATGCCTCGTCTCAATCCGTCGGTCGTATCCATCGCTACGGTACGGACGGTGTTTTCCCCGATGTGTTGCTGAACTTCGACGATCAAGATCTTTCCGTTTGGGCGGGAAATCTCCATGGCGTCGTGGATACGGGGGAGGGTTACTGTTTCTTCTGTCCCATAATCAAAGTGGATATCCACTACCGGGCCGATAACCTGTGAGATATAGCCTTTTATTTCTCCCATAAAGCCTATTTGTTATTTATCTTAACCTATTAAAATGTCGTTGCAATATTACGTTTTATGGCGTTTCGATCCTTGAAAATAGAACTTTTTGTGTCTTTTTGAGATTAGTTAAACATTAAACTATTTAGCTGTAGTTCCGAAATGGACCAATTTGTTTCTTATTTGGACGAATCAGAAAGCTATAGTCAAATTTCTAAGGCATAGATAGATAAGGAGATACGAATTTGCTGCCTTTTTGATAGTAAAGGTGACAGTTCTGTTTTATTTTGTTAATCCATAATAGGGGTGTTTTTAATGGTATCGGATAGTTATTTGTGGTTCTGTTGAGCAAGTGGTGATATTTATGTAATTTTGTACGTCAACAATACTAAATAAACATGAAACGAATTATTGAGATATGCGCGAACTCCGCCCAGAGCTGTGTGGAGGCGGAGGCGGGAGGCGCTACCCGTGTAGAGCTTTGCGCCGGGATACCCGAAGGGGGAACTACACCTAGTTATGGAGAGATCAAGACGGCGAAGGCTCTGACTTCCAAGATCGATATCAATGTGATTATCCGTCCGAGAGGCGGTGATTTCTTGTATACGGAAGCCGAGGTACAATCCATGCTATTGGATATAGAACTGTGCAAGGAGCTAAAAGTGCATGGCGTCGTTTTCGGTTGTCTTACGAAAGACGGGGATATCGATGTACCTTTGATGCGGCGCTTGATCGAGGCGGCAAAACCTCTGTCCGTAACTTGTCATCGTGCTTTCGATGTTTGCCGGGACCCATTCACTGCGTTGGAGCAGCTAATCGAGTTGGGATGCGACCGTATCTTGACCTCCGGCCAGCAATCGGATGCCGTGAAAGGAATCCCCTTGATCGCCGAGCTGGTGAAACGTGCGGACGGACGGATCATCATCATGCCGGGATGTGGCGTACGTGAGAATAATATCGGGAAAATAGAGGCGGAGACAGGAGCGAAAGAGTTTCATACGTCCGCCCGAAGTATCGTATATAGTAAAATGGAATACCGCAATGAGAATGTCCCGATGGGAAGCAGTATCGTGTCCTCCGAATTCGAGACGGTGCAAACGGATCGGGAGAAGGTAAAGGTATATATTTAAGTGCCGGTATAGGCGTGAGCCTGTGTCGGTATTGGTGTAGCCCTACGCCTATACCGGCATCGCCTCATGCCTATATCGGCGTGGGGCGATACCAATACTCGTATGCGGGTGAAATGTTTTTTCTTCCCAAAAAGATTGTTTATCTTTGCGCCTCCATTAGATAAAAGATGCTAAATGTAACAGTGAATAATCGTTTTGGGTTTCACCAGCGTATCATGCTTATGATCATGTTGGTGCTGTTACAGTTTTATTCCATTGGAAGCGATTTCTTTCCGGAGAATATTACCACTACCTCGATGGAAATAGTCGATAAAGAGGCACCCGATGTGTTGTTGGATTTTGACGATAACGCCTCCTTGCGAACGGTACGTCAGGAGCAAGTGCAAATTCGAGCCTTGGAGATCGATTTGATATGGGACTTGTTTACGATTCTGGATTTACATGAATTAATTCATTCCTTGGAACTACGGCAATGCGCCAAGCTTCCTTTATTTTATAACCTACACAAAGCACAGAATTTCGTTTGGTTCTGTTCCTATCTGATTTAGTAGAACTTACCTGTTTCTTATTGTTGCGCATGGGGTGATTCGCCTATGTGCTTTTCGTCGTATTCAAATAATTATAAATCTATAAGTTTTATGAGGATAAAATTGTTTTCTAACTATTTACCCTTACTATGCTTAACGGCTTGTGTATGGGTATCTTGTAGCCAAAACCGGGAGAAAAAGTCCGGGAAGAAAGATCATACGCCGGTGATGCGGTTAACCACGACCACGATCGAGGTGCCGCAGTCGTATGTAGCGGATGTACAAGCCGTACAGTTTGTAGAGGTGAAACCTAAAGTGGAAGGATTCGTGGAGGCCGTCCTTGTGGACGAGGGCGAGCACGTGAAGAAAGGGCAGGTGCTTTTCAAGCTTTCCTCGGCGGAATTGTACGAGGAGGTGAAAGAGGCGCAAGCCCATCACAAACAGGCCCAAGCCGAGTTGAAGATGGCGGAGGTAGAGGTAGACCGCATCAAGCGTTTGGTGGAGAAAGATATCATCTCGCCGATCCGTCTGGAGCAGGCGATGGCCGAGGCGGACGTGGCACGCTTGCAGGTGCAACAGGCCAAATCCCGTTTGCAACGTGCGGAGACTAATTTCTCGTACACGACGATCACGGCTCCTTTCGAGGGATACGTGGACCGCATCCCCTTTAAGGTGGGAAGTTTGGTTACGCCGAGCAGCTTATTGACCTCCTTGACGGACGTATCGGATATGTTCGCCTATTTCAAGATCAACGAGAAGGAGTATCTGGAATATAAACGGACGCAGTTGAGCGGTATCGACCAGCCGGAGTATAATAATCTGGAACTGATCCTTTCCGACCAATCCACCTATCGGTATAAAGGGAAGGTAGAGACCGTGGAGGGCGACTTTGAGCGGGGTACCGGATCGATCGCTTTCCGTGCCCGTTTCGCGAACCCGGAACGTTTGCTGCGACATGGCGTATCCGGCAAGATCCGGATGCTGACCAAGATGGAGAACGTGGTCTTGGTTCCCCAGCAATCCACTTTCGAGATTCAGGATTTCACCTATGTATATACGGTAGCGGAAGATGGAAAGGTGAGCGTACGCAGCCTCGAGCCGTTGGCCCGCCACGGTTCTTATTACGTGACACAGGATTTGCCGGACCAGACCGTTATCGTCTACGAGGGTGTTCAGATGATCACGGACGGCATGACTATCAATCCCGATATGGTAGATGGAGCCACGATCCATCGCCAATTGGAATCGTCTAACGAAATCGAGAATAATAAGTAAGCCCTATGTTTGAAATATTTATCAGACGTCCTATCTTATCGGGCGTGATCTCGGTGGTAATTGTCTTCTTGGGATTGCTGGCGATCAACTCTTTGCCGATCACCCAATTCCCGGATATCGTGCCCCCATCCGTTACCGTTACCGCCCGTTATACCGGAGCGAACGCCGACGTGATGGCGAAAACGGTGGCGACTCCGTTGGAACGTGCTATCAATGGTGTGCCCGGAATGACCTATATGACGACCGTTTGTACGAACGACGGTATGTCGCTGACGACGATCTATTTTAAGGTAGGAACCGATCCGGATGTCGCCTCCGTGAATGTGCAGAACCGTGTGACCACCGTGCTGGATGAGCTTCCGGAAGAGGTGATCCGTGCCGGCGTGATCACGGAGAAGGAGGTGAACAGTATGTTGATGTACTTGAACATCATGAGCTCGGATAGTACCCATACGGAGAAATTCGTATATAACTTTGCCGATATCAATATCTTGCGTGAGTTGAAGCGTATCGACGGCGTGGGATTCGTGGAGATCATGGGTAGCCGCGACTATGCGATGCGTGTATGGCTGAACCCAAACCGATTGGCAGCTTATAATATGTCGCCGCAAGAGGTTACGGAGGCGATCCGCTCGCAGAATATCGAGGCGGCACCGGGTAAGACGGGTATCAGCTCCGACAAGATCCCGCAGCAATTGCAATACGTCTTGCAATATAGCGGTAAGTTCAGCACGCCGGAGGAATATGGCGAGATCGTCTTGAAAGCCCTGCCGGACGGTTCCGTGCTTCGCCTGAAAGACGTGGCTACGATCGAGTTTGATTCCGAGGATTATAATATGATCTCCATGACGGACGGAAAGCCCTCGGCCTCTATCATGATCAAGCAGCGTCCGGGTTCGAATGCCCGTGAGGTGATTCAGCATATCAAAGCGAAGATGGAGGAATTGAAGGAAACGACGTTTGCCCCGGGTATGGAATATAATATCTCGTACGACGTATCCCGTTTCTTGGACGCTTCCATATCGGTCGTGCTCAAGACCTTGCTGGAGGCGTTTATCTTGGTATTTGTCGTGGTGTATCTTTTCTTGCAGGATTTCCGGTCTACGCTGATACCCGCTATCGCCGTTCCGGTATCGTTGATCGGTACGTTCTTCTTTATGCAGATGCTGGGTTTCTCGATCAATATGCTGACTTTGTTTGCCTTGGTGCTCGCTATCGGTATCGTGGTGGATAACGCGATTGTGGTGGTAGAGGCGGTCCACGTGAAGATGCACAATGAGAAGCTGCCCCCGTTGAAGGCGACGAAAAAGGCGATCGGTGAGATCGGAGGGGCGATTATCGCTATTACGCTGGTGATGTCCGCCGTGTTTATCCCGGTCGGTTTCATGGATGGTACGGTGGGTATCTTCTATCGCCAGTTCTCGTTGACGCTTGCCGTGGCGATCGTGATCTCCGGCGTGAACGCCTTGACGTTGTCTCCGGCTCTTTGCGCCTTGTTACTGAAGCCGGTATCTCACTCGAAGAAGCAAAAGAAAAATCTGCTGGCTCGTTTCTTTGATGGGTTCAATAGCCGTTATGATTTCTTGGAGCGTCGTTACCGCTTGAATTTAAGATGGTTCTTGAACCGTCGGATGCTGACGTATGCGACCTTGATCCTTTTCTGTCTGGCCACGTGGGGCATGACGTTCGTGTTGCCTTCCGGCTTTATCCCGAACGAGGACCAAGGTATGATCTATGTGAACGTAGACGCACCTCCCGGAGCTACCTTGGAGCGTTCGGAAGCTGCCTTGAACAAGGTGCAAGCGGCTTTGTTGCCGTTGGAAGAGGTGGAGACGATCTCTACCTTGGCCGGCTATAGCTTGATGACCGAGACGGAGGGTGCCAGCTTCGGTATGGGTATGATTAACCTGACCCCTTGGGATCAACGGGAGCAGACGGCGGCGGAGTTGATGAGCGTGTACGCCGATCGTGTCGCCCATATCAAGGATGCGGACATCCAGTTCTTCCTGCCGCCTACGGTTCCGGGATTCGGTAACGCGAGCGGCTTCGAGCTTCGTCTGCAAGATAAGACCGCCGGTACGTTCGCCGAGCTGGATGAGGTTGCCAAGAACTTCGTGGCGAAGCTGAACGCTGATCCTCGCCTGACCGGTGTCACTTCCGGCTTCAACCCGAATTTCCCGCAATATCTGCTCCGGGTGGATTTGGCGAAGGCGGCTAAGCTAGGCATCAACGTGAACGAGTCCATGGAAACTTGCAATCCTATGTCGGGAGTTTCTATTCTTCCAACTTCGTCCGTTTCGGGCAAATGTACAAGGTGATGTTGCAGGCTGCTCCCGAATATCGTATGAATCCGGAGGATCTGTTCGGTTTGTATGCTAAAAATAAAGAGGGGAACATGGTTCCGTATTCTAACTTCATGACGATGGAGCGTGTGTATGGCCCGAGCCAGATTACCCGTTACAACCTGTTTACCTCGGCCATGATTACCGGCGAGGCCGCCCCGGGTGTCAGTTCGGGTGAGGCTTTGGCGGCTGTTGAGGAGATCGCTTCCGAGGTATTGCCCCGTGGTTATGATACCGAATGGTCCGGTGTGGCGAAGGAGGAGAAAGAGTCCGGTGGGCAAACGTTAGTGATTTTCGCTATTTGTTTGGCATTCGTCTATCTGTTGCTTGCCGCCCAATACGAGAGCTTATTGCTTCCGCTTCCGGTCATCCTGTCGCTTCCGGCGGGTGTGTTCGGCTCGTTCTTCTTGCTGTACGTGGTAGGGCTGGAGAATAACATCTATGCGCAGGTGGCGTTGGTGATGTTGATCGGTTTGCTGGGAAAGAATGCGATCTTGATTATCGAGGTGGCGAACCAGTGCCGTAAGGAAGGTATCAGCGTGATGGGGGCCGCTATTCAAGGGGCTACCAGTCGTTTGCGCCCGATCTTGATGACCTCCTTCGCTTTTATCAGTGGCTTGATTCCGTTGACGATCGCCTCGGGAGCCGGTGCCTTGGGGAACCGTTCGATCGGTACGGCGGCGGCCGGAGGTATGTTGATCGGTACGTTTGTCGGTATCTTCTTGATCCCGGGGCTTTACGTGATCTTCGAGTCGCTGGCTACTTATTTTAAAAAGAGAAAAGAGAAAGAGCAAATTAAAGAAGACGAGTATGTGTATTAATAAGATGAGATATATAATGATAGGCTGCGCCTTGGCTCTGATTGCTTTGGCCGGTTGTAAGACTCCCGAGCTATCGATGGACGAGCGGATCTCGCTTCCGGAATCCGGCGAGATGGGAATGAACGACACTACGTTCGTGAAACCGCTGTCGTGGGATGTCTTTTTCCAAGATACCTTATTGCGAGGCTATGTGGATGTGGCTTTACGCAATAACCATTCCTTCCGGCAGAGCATGGAGCGCATCGCCATGAGCCGCGCGGCCTTGCAACGGGCGAAAGGGCTTTTGCTGCCGGACGTGAATTTGAACATCGGAGCCTCCGTGAACCGTTTCGGTGAATATACGATGGATGGTGTGGGGAATAGCGAGACGAACGTGCCTTCTTTGCCAAAGGATAAGCATATACCGGACCCTTACCGGGATTTCGGCTTGAGCTTGAGCTTTCAATGGGAAGCGGATATCTGGGGCAAACTGACCCGGAAGAAGCAGGCCGCCGCCGCTCGCTGGATGGCTTCCGTGGAGGCTACCCGTTTTGCCCAGTCGATGTTGATCTCCGATTTGGCGATTCAATATTATGAGTTGATCGGCTTGGACCGACGTAAGGAGGTGTTGCGGAACGCGCTGGCCAGTGCCCGTCGTTCCCATGAGCTGACCCGCCAGTTGAAGAAGGAAGGGGCGGAGACGCAGTTGGCGGTCGATCAGTTTTATGCCCGTGTGTTGTCGATCGAGAGTAAATTGCTGGAAAACGATCAGTTGATCGGTGAGAAGGAGCGGGCGATCGCTTGCCTGTTGGGTGTTTTCCCCTTCGAGATTCGCCGGATGGGATTCGATGAGTTGCGTAAATTGCCAGTTCCCTTGTCGGAAGGGATTCCAGCGAACCTCTTGACATTGCGTCCGGATGTACGTTCCGCCGAGATGGGGTTGATCGCCTCCAAGGCGGATGTGATAGCGGCGAAGGCGGCTTTTTATCCCTCGTTGGTGCTTGGCGCCAGTGGTGGTTTCAATGCGTTTGATGTGGGTAAGTGGTTTCATTCGCCGGCCTCTTTGGTGTACGACTTGGCGGCGGGTATCACGGCTCCTATCTTCCGTCGCAATGAGATCCGTTCGATGTGGAACGAGGCGAAGGCTTCCCAGCGTATCGCTTTATCCCAATACCACGAGACCGCTTTGAACGCTTACACCGAGGTGCTCGATCTCTATTGCGCCAGCCAGACCCAAACGGAGCGTATCCGCTTGAAAGAGAAAGAATCCCTTGCCCACCAACGTTCCGTGGTGAATGCCGGCGAGATGTTCCAATTAAGCTATACCGGTTTCTTGGAGGTTCTTTCCGCCGAGGAGCGTTATCTGGATAGCGAGCTGGAGCATATCGATATCGTCACCGATTTATGCCGGAAGAAGATATTGCTGTATCGGGCGTTGGGAGGCGGTTGTTGATTTTTATCGTGACGCTATTGTTATTTTACTGCAACCCGCATTGCAGTGTTACTGCACGCCGGTTGCAGTAGCGCTGCACGTGCGTCGCGGTACTACTGCAATGCGGGTTGCAGTGAATACTTGATATCGTATGCCTTCGGCTTCGTTGCGATAAATCTAAGGAAGATGTGCTCTTTTCTGAAAAGAAGTGCTTATCTTTGAGGCTTATTGTTATCTTATAGTCTAGGCCATTATGAAATATCTGACTCTACTCGTGTTTTTAGGAATCTCGTTGTTGTGCGAAGCCCAGCAAGATTCGATCGTCCCTTTTGAGAAAGCTTATAAGCGTACCTATAATATCCGGAAAGTATCGGGTGTGAAACCTACGATCGACGGTAAGTTGGATGAGGACTTTTGGACGAAGCAAGGCGAATGGTCGGATCGTTTCGTACAGATTATCCCTTATGAGCGGGCGATCACTCAATCCCCGACCCGGGTAAAACTTTTCTATGATGATAAATATATCTATGTAGGTGTATATTGCAAGGACGCCGTGCCGGATAAGATGAATCGTTTTATCGGGAACCGGGATGATAATAGTCTGGGCGATTTGATCAGCGTCGCTTTCGACACCTACCATGATTATCGTGCGGCACCGGAATTCAATATCAATCTAGGAGGAAATAAGACGGATCTGGTCGTAACGGATAAGTTGAACGTCAACCTTAGCTGGAACGCCGTTTGGGAAGGACGAACGAATATCAACCGGGCGGATTCCAGTTGGACCGCCGAGTTGCGTATCCCGTTCAGCCAGTTGCGTTATAACCAGCGATCGGAGGATGGCGTTTGGGGCTTGCATGTACGCCGTATCATCCGTAGGAATAACGAGGTGCAAAATTGGAGCATGATCCCCTTGAAGAATAACGGACATGTCTTTTCGTTCGGTAACATGAGCGGCATGGACTCTGTTCCCAAGCCTCGCGGCATCGAGTTCTTGCCGTATGTAATGGGTAAATACAGGCAGGAACCCCGGATAGACGGCAGCCCTTATCAAAAAGGGCATAGCTGGGGAGGAAACGTGGGCTTGGACGCTAAGTTCGCCCTCTCGGATTATACGTTGGATATGACGATCAATCCGGATTACGGACAAGTGGAGTTGGACCCCTCCGTAATGAACCTTACGGCTTACGAGACGTTTTACGATGAGAAACGCCCCTTCTTCTTGGAAGGAAAACATATCTTGGATTTTGCGAACGGTAGCGATATGATGTTTTATACCCGTAGGATCGGCGCCTCTCCCTCTTATACGCCACGGGGTATAGACAACGTAGGCAGTTATGCCGAGACGAAAGAGAATGTGCCGATTATCGGTGCGTTGAAACTGACGGGTACGAATAAACGGGGCTTGACGATCGGAGTGATCGAGAGTGTAACGGCACGTTCCTCCTCCAAGGTTACCCGTAACGGGGTGGAGGATGTGGAAGTCGTGGAGCCGCTGACAAACTATACCGTGGCCCGTGTGCAAAAAAGAACTGGAAGGGGAATACCTTGCTGGGCGGTATGGTGACCTCGGTAAACCGTGCCTTGGATCAGCCTTATCTGGAGGATTTCATGGTGCGTAACGCTTTCACGGCGGGTATTGATTTTACCCAGTATTTCAAGAATCGCCTTTATTATATAGATGTAAAGGGAATGTTGAGTTCCTTGCATGGTAGCGCCGGAGCGATCACGGCCTTGCAGAATAGCGTGGCGCATTATTATCAAAGGGCTTCCTCCGCCGATTATCTGGGGGTGGATCCTACTCGTCGCTCCCTGACCGGAACGGGCGGTTATGTGAAAGTGGGACGGAAAGGAAACGCCAAATGGAACTTCTCGGAGACCTTTACTTGGTCGTCACCCGGTTTCGACTTGAATGATATGGGATATATGAAGGAGACAGATTATCTGATGAATGAGACGGAGATCATGTATCGGCAGACCGATATCTGGAAGATATTCCGGTACAACGCCTTTACCCTGTCCCAAAAGAATATGTGGAATTACGGCGGTACTCCTTTTAGCAACAACGCTTCTTTGCGTTGGCAAAGTATGACGATGAACCGGTATGAATGGGATGTCAAGGAAACCTTTGCTTGGAATTGGCTGGATAGCCGCTTGCTGCGAGGGGGACCGGATGTTCGCTTCGGTTCTTATTTCTTAACTTCCGCTAAGTTCAATACCGATAAGGCGAAACGAATGATGTTCATGCTCAAATACGAGGGCGATCATAATTTCGAGGGAAATCGCTTCAATACGATCTCGCCGAGCTTGACATTCCGCTTGGGAAACCATGTCTATTTGTCCGGTCAACTGGATTATGCGTGGAATACGGATGAGATGCAATATGTGGCTACGACGAGTCCGCTTAGCTCGAGTAGCTTGGCCCCTTATTATTATGTCATGGGCCACATGGATCAGAAGACCTATGGTCTCACGCTGAAATTACAAGTGAACGTGACCCCCGATATTTCCATTCAATTTTATGGTGCCCCGTTCACCTCCATCGCTAAATACGATGATTTTAAATTAGCGGCGGATACGAAGTCGCATACCTTTGAGAACCGTTTCCAACGTATTGATCCGGATCAATTGACTTATGCGGATGGAGTCTATACCATCGGGGAGGGAGCTGGGCAGATGCCTTTTAGGAACCCTGATTTTAGGTTTAACGAGTTTCGTTCCAACTTGGTAGCCCGCTGGGAATACTTGCCCGGTTCCACGCTTTATTTCGTATGGGAACACCGGATGTCTAACCGGGACAACTGGTACTCCTCCGGCTGGGGAAGTAATCTGGATCGTATGTGGGGACTCCCCGCTACAAATACGTTCATGATCAAAATGAATTATTGGTTCAATCTATAGTCTATTTGTAGTTCGGATTGAATTATTGAATGGATGTTGGCGGAACCTGATCGTGTTGTTTGTTTTTTATGATTTTTATTTATATTTGCGGTGAAAAGAAAAATGCTTCTCAATGCAAACAAGATTTTGAGGCAAGTTAACCTTGATGTTTAATGAATAAATCTTAAATTTTAGATATGGTGAGAGATGGATAGAACAGTGTGTGGGTAATCTCATTCAGATGAGATGTTTTTGAAAAGAATTTTTAGTATAATTCAAGTGTAAAAGAGACTTAAATCTAGTTTTATGAATAATAAATATTACTTAGCAACGGTGCTTTTAGCGTTAGGAGCGTTCTCTCCGTTGTATGGTGTACAAAATACCCCCCCCCATAATTATTCTGTAAATCAGAATGATATAAGATTGACGGGTACCGTTATTGATGAAGCCGGTATACCAGTGATTGGTGCAAAAAACATTCTTGTAAAAGGTACGACAAACGGTACGATTACCGATATGGATGGTAAGTTTACGTTAATCAATGTTCCTGAAAACGCAATCTTGGTGGTTTCTTATATCGGATATCTAGACCGTGAGATTCCTGTGGCAGGGAAAAGTACGTTGGAAATCCGTTTGAAAGAGGATACGCAGAAGTTGGATGAGGTCGTTGTCGTAGGTTATGGCGTGCAGAAAAAAGTGAACATGACCGGGTCTATATCGAACGTGAAAGCGGATGATCTATCTGTGATCCCGAGTACAAATCTTTCAAACTCTTTGGCCGGACGTGCTCCGGGAGCTACGATCACGGGCAACTCTGGTTTGATGGGGGCTAAATCCGAGATTCGTATGCGTGGAGGATTCGGTGATCCTTTGTTCGTTATTGATGGGGTGATTCGCGATAAAGAGGCTTTCGACTTATTGGAACCTTATGAAATAGACCAAATGAGCTTCTTGAAAGATGCGGCTACCGCCTCAATCTATGGTTCCGCTGCTGGAAATGGTGTCGTGTTGGTAACGACTAAGGGAGGAACGAAAAACCAAAAACCGATATTTAATTACCAAGGTTCTTATGCGTTTAGTAAACCGACTCAGGAATTGTTTGCCGACCGTTGGGATGCGATTGATGATTTGGACTACCAGAATGCGGTAGCTCGTTTCCAAGGTACGCCGCTTCCTAATGGCGAGGAGGAGTATGCCTATTTCCGTGATAATAAGATCAACTATAACGTGAACGATTATATTTGGCAGAATCCCTGGAATACGAAACACTCCTTGAGCGTGAACGGTGGTACGGATAAGGTAAAGTATTATGTGATGGGATCGTTCTTGGCCGAGGAGGGATCGTATGTGTCGTTGGAGAATAAGAAATTCTCCTTACGTTCGAACCTTTCTGTCGATTTGACCAAGTATATAACCATGAATGTGAACTTGGATGCGAATCAATCGAACGATAAGCGTTTCTACTGGCCTTTTTCTCTGACGATGACGACCAATCGGTGTACGATTTATATCGTTGTACCTTCAACGCAATGAAGACAACGCCGTTTTACTCTTACTTAGACGGAACGCCCGCTAACACCATCACGGATTATCCGATCTATCAAGACTATGGCTCTTGGCAGGGATGGAATCCCGTGGATCAAGTGGTTGGAAACCGTTATTTGAAGACACGTCGGCGTAATTTGAACGGTATCGTTTCGTTCAATATCAACCTTGATTTCATAACGAAAGGTTTGAGCACGAAAGTGATGGCCTCTTATCTAGGCCACGATTACAACCGGAAGCGCTTTATGACCTTCCAGAAAAACTATAAATTCCAGCAAGCGGATCCGCAAGGCAATCGTTTTTTGCCGGCTCCATTGAATTTGAATGAATATAATACCTTCAACTTCTCGCAGAATTACGAGAATCTGGAGTATAAGACTAAACAATTGTGGACCGAGCAATTCAACTGGTTCGTGAATTATGCCAATACGTTCGGTAAGCATGATGTGGCAGCCATGGTGGTATTCGAGCAGGCATCTAATGGTGGCGAGGAGGTATCGGCCAAAGGTGAGTCTCCGCTTACGAATTTAGACCAGATGTTCAACTACTCATCCGATGCTTTGCGACGCTGGGGCGAGGCGAAGGAGAAGAACGGAGGGCGCCTTTCTTGGATCGGCCGTTTCAATTATACATTTGATCAGAAGTATATAGCAGAATTTTCTTTCCGTTACGATGGTAATACCCTTTTCCCAGACGGTAAGCGTTGGGGCTTCTTCCCCTCTGTATCTGCCGCATGGCGTATCAGCCAAGAGTCTTTCATGGAGCCGACATCTGATTGGTTGAGTAATTTGAAGATCCGTGCCTCTTATGGTACGACGGGTAATGATATGGATTTGAGCAAGGACCCGATTGACAAGGTGGATGCGTTCTCTTATTTGCAAAAGTATCAATTGGGTGAAAAATATATCTTTGGTAATAACTTGGCAAATACGATTGTGGCTGGAGCGACTCCGAACTATGCCTTGACATGGGCAACCTCAACTACTTATAATGGTGGTTTGGATTTTGGTTTCTTCAATAATCGTTTGTCTGGAACGTTCGATGCCTTTTATCGGAAAGAGGTAGATATCCTCGGACCGCGTACGGTGACACTCCCAAGCACGTACGGACAGGCTTTGGCTCCGGAAAACTATGCCGAGCGTTCTTGGCGAGGCGGTGAGTTGGCTCTGACTTGGATGGATAAGGCCGCGAATGGCGAGATTACTTACTCTGCCTACTTGAATCTGGGATTCGCTCGTGATCGTTGGGATGTATTGGATGAGGATGCCACTTATCGAGAAGGGGGTAACCTGCATGCGTTGTCAAAACAGGGTAAGGCTGAGGGAATCTTGACGGGCCTGATCGCCGATCACTTGCTGACGGATCCGGCAGAGGTGGAAGCCTTGAAGGCGAAAGGTTTCAAGCAATTTGGACGGGATCCTTATCTGGGTGGTATCTTGTATAAGGATACGAGAGGCGATGGCTACTCGGAGGGACCGGACGGACGTATTGATAGCAATGATGAGTATAATTTGTTGAGTGAGAATGGTACGCCACGTATCAATTATGGTTTTGGCGGTAGTATCAAGTGGAAGGGAATCACGCTGGATGTGCATTTTCAAGGGGTCGGAAAATATGATCGCTTCGTAGGTGGCGTAGATGGAGGTTTCTATCAACATGGTGGTACGATTCGTCCTTATTTCCCGATTTGGACGAGTGATAAGGTGTATGATCCGGAACTTAATCCGGATGGGGTTTATCCACGTATCACGGGCACGAGTTGGTATGAGTCTGGAGCGGGTAATACGAGTTACTGGATGCGCAATGGCGCTTATTTGCGTTTGAAGAATCTAAATATTGGTTACGATTTGCCTATGGCTATTCTTCGTCCGTTAGGAATCACGCATGCTCAGGTATTTGCGAATGCTACTAACTTGTTCTGTATTTCAGCTGTGACCGAGTTCTTGGATCCGGAACAAGAATATTATGATTCTTATCCTTTGATGAGAACGTTCTCTTTTGGTCTTAATTTCTCATTCTAAATATAATATAGGAAGATATGAAAATGATTCAATTTAAATACGCGATAATTAGTGCGGCCTTTCTGTTAGGTGGAATGACAACAGGCTGTGACACGTTGGATATCGACAACCTAGAGACCTACGATGAGTCTATGGTTTGGGGAGACCTTAACCTGGCTCAGGCGTACGTGAACAATCTGTATGAGGAGTGTTTTGAGGGCTGGAGTGTTTCTGCCGACCAAAATTCGGATCAAGTGACGGGCATTCCTTGGTATTTGGGTACGATCACGGAGACTGGGGATAGTTATAAAAAATGGGACTATACCAAGATCCGCCACATCAATGAGGCGATCTTTAAACTGGAGTCTAGCGTGATAGAGGATAAGAAAGCTGTGGATTTCATGTTGGGACAAGCCTATTTCATGCGTGCCTATATGTATTATTGGATGGTGTTGCATCATGGTGGCGTACCTTATTTGAAAGTGCCGCAAGATAAAGATAAGGATGATTTGTACGTGAAACGTAACTCTACGCCGGAATGTTTCCAGTTTATGATAGAGGATTTGGATCATGCGATTTCCTTGTTGCCTGCCAAAATAGCTGGTAGTTCCAGTGATTATGGGCGTATAGACCAGTGTTTTGCAAAGTCTTGGAAAGCAAAGACCTTGTTACTGAAAGCTTCTCCTCAGTTCAATCCGAAACGTATGTATGATAACGCATACTGGAAAGAGGCTTACGTGGCGGCTAAGGAGGCGTATGATTTTTGTGTGCAGAATGGCATCGCGTTGACAGAGAATCCGGCGGATATTTGGTTGCAAGAAAGAGGTCCGGAGGTTATCTTCCCGGTTATTTATTCAAATCCGAACCGTGTCGCTACTTGGGAGTATGGTACGCGTCCGGCTTCTGTGAGCCGTGATAAACCTTATCATAATCCTACTTGGGAATTCGTAAAGGATTTCCCGATGTTGGATGGTAAGCGTTACGACGATCCTACGGGCAAGTATTACGTAGGTGACGAGCAGGCTTTGCTGAAGGCTTTCTGGAAGAATCGCGATCCGCGTTTCAACAGGGCTTGTTTGTATAACGGACGCGAATGGCCGGTAGCTGGTAGATCTGCCGACAACCGTATGTATAACGCCTTGGGTGTGAGCAACGCAGACGATCAATATGGTGTCAATCCGAATGCGGGTGTCAATGCGGCCAACAATGATATTTTCTCTGGAATGTATAATTACAAAGTGTCTGATCTTTCCTTGACACAAGACAAGGTGATGACGTTCGATATTGATTATATCTTGATGCGCTTTGCCGAAGTGATGTTCATCTATGCGGAGGCCGCTAATGAGAACGGACATTCTGATGTAGCTATCGATTTGTTGAAACAGATCCGTAAGCGTGCGGGTATAGAGGCAGGGGCGGATGGTTTGTATGGCTTGAAGGTTGGTAGCCGTGAGGAGATCCGTCAGGCGATTTTGGATGAACGTCATATCGAGCTGTGCTATGAGGGACATCGTTTCTGGGACTTGCGCCGTACGCGTAATATGATGATGTTGGCCGGTTGGACGAAACATGGTATCGAGGCGATCGCAGTCAACCCGGATGGCTCGGATATGGACTTGAACGTCGCTCGCGACCGGATCGCCAAGAATGAGTTGACTACCGGTGATTTTCGCTACGTAATCCATCAAGTTCCTTATACGGAGGCAGCTGAGCGCCAGTTCGTGATCGAGGAAAGCTTCTATTTCTTCCCGATCAAGAAAACTTACTTGGACGAGAACCCGAATTTGGAGCAGAATAATAATTGGGGAGGTACGTTCAATCCGACTATGGAACAATAATTGATTGATTCTTAGATTGAATAATAAGGAATATGAACATTAGGAAATATATATGGGCGTACGTGGTGGCTATGGCCTTGATTTGTCCGGGCGTGAAGGCGCAGGAACAGATCACGATCGGTGTCATCCAATATGATGTACGCGATATAGATAAGAGTTTCAAAGCCCTGCATGAGCAGGGCTTTGGTTCTTGTGAGTTAAATTATAGTGAAAAAAGATTCACGAAGGAATTGGCGGAGCAGGTGAAGGCCGCTTCCGAGAAGCACCGGATCCGGGTAACTACGTTGGTTGGTGTGCCGGGAAGTAAAAGTACGTGGAATTTTCGTCAAGGACCGGCTACGATCGGCCTGGTACCTATCGATGAGCGTTTCGAGAAGTTGGACTTATACCGTAAAATGATCGATTTTTGTGTACAGGCTGGTATTCCGGCTATGCACTCGCATTTTGGATTTATTCCAGAGGATCCGTCTTCGGCGCAGTATAAGGATTTCATTGAGGTGATGCGTGGCTTGGCTACTTATGCGAAGGAGCGTAATGTCTTGATTTATTTCGAGACTGGGCAGGAGACACCAATCACTTTGATTCGTGCGATCCGGGATATCGGTACGGGTAATTTGTTTATCAATTGTGATTTGGCGAATTTACTAATGTATGGCAAGTCGAACTCCCTGGATGCGGTCAAGTTGTTTGGTAACTTGATTAAAGAGTTCCATGCGAAGGATGGCAAGTATCCGGATCCTAACAATCCGTATGAGCTGGGCCATGAGGTACCGATCCCTACGGGCGATGTAGATTTTCCCGCAGTGATTGCCGAGTTGAAAAAACAAGGATTCAAGGGTGCGATAACAATTGAATGTGAGCTGAATGGTACCCGCCATGATTATGTGATCCAAACTCGTAAATATTTGCAAGAGTTGCTGGATCGATAGGCCGCTTAATCACGATTGTAAGCGGTGTTGAATGCCCATTGTAAGTGCTTTATAATGCCCATTATAAAGAGCCTGCAATGGGCATTGTCGTATTTGTAAGAATTATCGACAGGAGTTGTTATTTTATTAGAGGGAAAAAATTATCTTTGCGTGTATACTGTCTAATTGTTAAAATAGAGGATAATGGAAGAGAAGAAAAGATTGACTCGTTCGAATAATAAGATGATAGGGGGTGTTTGTGCCGGTCTTGCGGAATACTTGGATATCGATCCGACGATCGTACGGATCGTATGGGTATTGATGGTTCTTTTCGCCGGATTCGGTATACTGCTCTACATTATATTATGGTTAATAATGCCTAAACAACAGATCGGATAAAGAATGAATTTTGAAATATCGTCTTCGTTCAGTCCCACGGGTGACCAACCCGAGGCGATTGCGGCATTGTCGGAAGGGATCAAGAGCGGCGTTCCTTTTCAAACACTTTTAGGTGTTACCGGTTCTGGTAAGACGTTTACGATCGCTAACGTGATAAAGGAAGTTCAGAGACCAACCTTGATACTCAGCCATAATAAGACGCTTGCCGCTCAGTTATACAGTGAGTTTAAAGCGTTTTTCCCAAATAATGCGGTAGAGTACTTTGTCTCTTATTATGATTATTATCAGCCGGAGGCCTATCTACCTTCTACCGATACCTATATAGAGAAAGATTTGGCGATCAATGAGGAGATCGATAAGCTGCGTTTGAGGGCCACGGCTTCCTTATTGTCGGGTCGTAAGGACGTGATCGTGGTCTCATCCGTATCCTGCTTATATGGTATGGCGGATCCTACGGCATTCGCCGAGAAAGTGACGCATCTGGAACGGGGTATGCGTATCGACCGGGATAAGCTGTTGCGCCGGTTTGTAGACGCCTTGTACGTGAATAATAAGCTGGAGTTCAAAAGTGGCTGTTTCCGTGTGAATGGCGATACGGTGGATATCTTCCCGGCGATCGAGACCTTCGACGGCATGGCGTACCGTATTGAGTTCTGGGATGATGAGATAGACCGCATCTCCTCTTTCAATCCGTTGACAGGCGAGGAGTATGATGAGCAGGATGAGTTGAATATTTATCCTACTAATTTATTCGTGACCACCCAAGATCGTATTAATATGGCGATTGGCCAGATCGATGTGGATTTGGGTACGCAGGTGAATCTCTTGAAGGAGATCGGTAAGCCCTTTGAGGCGAAACGCCTGTATGAACGTGTCACTTTTGATCTGGAAATGATCCGGGAGCTGGGCATTGCTCGGGTATCGAGAACTATTCCCGCTATTTCGACGGACGTGCGGCGGGAGATCGTCCTTTCTGCTTGTTGGACTATTTCCCGAAAGACTTCATGCTTGTCGTAGACGAGAGCCATGTGACGATCCCGCAGATTCGTGCGATGTATGGCGGGGATTATGCCCGGAAGAAAAACTTGGTGGAGTATGGTTTCCGTTTGCCCTCGGCGATGGATAACCGTCCGCTTACCTTCGATGAGTTCGAGTCGTTGACGCCTCTAGGCATTTATGTGAGCGCTACTCCCGCCGATTACGAGCTGATAAAGAGCGAGGGAGTGGTGGTGGAGCAGGTGATACGTCCGACAGGCCTGCTGGACCCGATTATCGATGTCCGCCCTTCATTAAACCAAATCGATGACTTGATGGAGGAGATCACGCAACGCTCGGCGAAAAACGAGCGGGTCTTGGTGACTACCTTGACCAAGCGTATGGCGGAGGAACTGACTGCTTATCTGACGCGCATGGGAATACGATGTAACTATATCCATAGCGATGTAGATACGTTGGAGCGGGTACAGATTATGGACGACCTGCGGAATGGCCTGTTTGACGTGCTGATCGGTGTCAACCTGCTACGTGAGGGGCTGGACTTACCGGAAGTCTCGTTGGTCGCTATCTTGGATGCGGATAAGGAAGGCTTTTTGCGTTCCCACCGATCCTTGACACAGACAGCCGGGCGTGCCGCCCGAAACGTGAACGGAAAGGTTATCTTCTATGCCGATAAGATCACGGCGAGTATGCGACAGACCATGGACGAGACCAATCGCCGGCGGGAGAAACAGATGGCTTATAACGAGGCGCATGGCATTACTCCGAAGCAAGTCATGAAAAACAGTGTATCCATGCTTGCCGAGAAACAACAAACGGCGGAGCCTTACGCTTATATAGAGCCGGAACCAAGTTTGGTAGCGGACCCGGTCGTGCAATATATGAACCGTACGCAGCTTGAGAAGGCGATCGAGCGGACCCGCAAACAGATGACAGAGGCGGCGAAGAAACTGGATTTCATCGAGGCTGCCCAATTCCGTGACGAGCTGGTGAAATTGGAGGATTTACTGAAAACGAAAAAGGATTAGCTTATGAGAAGGGGAATGATATTGCTCGGTTTTTGGATGTGTGTATGTATGGTGTTTTTAGTGAACGCCCAAGAGCATACATCCCGTAAGTTGTATTGTACGGATGAGGATCGTGCTATTTTCGATCGGTATTGTACTCAGATGGAACCTAAGAAGTCGTTACCCCTAGACGAGCTAATGATCCATACCGCCCTTTTCTTCCGGGGGACTCCTTATGTCGCCTCTACCTTGGAAAAGGAGCCGGAGGGCTTGGTGGTCAATCTGCGGGAATTGGATTGCACCACATTCGCGGAGACCGTATTGGCTTTATCCCGTACCCTGCGAGAGGAAAAAACTACCTTTGAGAACTTCTGTGAGAATCTACAACGGCTCCGGTACAGAGAGGGTACGATAGGGGATTACACGGATCGTTTGCATTATATGACGGACTGGTTCTATGAGAATGAGCGAAAAGGAATCGTGAAAGATATGGGGAGGGAGATCGGTGGTGCCTCCCTACCTTTGAATTTATCTTTTATCTCTACGCATCCGGATAGCTATAAGCAACTGAAGAACCATCCGGAAAGAGTTCGAAGGATGGCCGATAAGGAAAAGGAGATAAACCTACGTCCTCATTATTATGTGCCTAAACAGGAGATCGAGAAATGTTCGTCCGGAATCAAGAACGGCGATATCCTCTGTTTTGTTACTTCTATCAAGGGGCTGGACGTGACGCATGTCGGGATCGCCTATTGGAAGGATGGACAACTGACATTTATCCATGCCTCTTCTTCCGCTAAAAAGGTAATCATCCAAGCATCCTCCTTACGAGATTACGCCGAGGGGATAAAGAGCTGTAAAGGGATATTGGTAGCCCGCCCACTATCGATTCATTGAAATAACTCGAAGGCAAACTTGAATCCCATGCTTTGGTAATGCCAGCGATCGAATCCGGCGAATATCCCGATATTAAAGATATGGTTCCCGATCCCGTATCCGACTTCCGTATAGCTAGGCAAGACCGGTGTCCATAGCTGGCTCCAATAAAAGCGTTCGGAGAGGATATAGCGTGAGGCCGTTTGCATGAACTTTTTCGTGGAGTTGATGCGGAGAACCTTAAATAAGATAAAAGGGCTTTCATACATGAAATGTGCTTGTATATACTTATCGGAGGCATTGAACCACTCGCCTTTCAGTAGATTGAAGACTCCGCCAATCTGATCATCCCACGTATCGGGGAAATTCCTGCGGGTGAAATACCTAAAGTCTGCGAAATAGGTAGACTTCTGTTGTGTATAAAGACCGGCGCTGATATGATAGTTCAATCGTCTGCACAGGCCAAGCATAAGGCTTTGATGCACATCCGCCTCTATACGTCCGTAATCTCCCGAGCTTTTCCCGACTCCGGGGATACCTCTCGCTATTTCGATTGATATCGTGGGATAGTAAGAATAGACATACTCCTTCCGGTATCCGTCCATGCGATAATATTGGCGGGGGGTATAGGAGAAACCGAGCGTGGGCGTAAAGTCATTATAATTTTGGCTGAGTATTTCCTCTACATCATCCCCGGGATCGATCGCCACTTTCTTTTTAGAGGGGATACGGCGATGGTAAGAGATGCCTGTTGTTAATTGAAACCCATTGAATAACTCGATGGAGTTTTTTATTTCCGCATAGTAGTGTTTGAAATACTCAAGGTTTAAATCATCAAAATTGAAGGTGGAATCCTTCAATTCCTCATTGATCTTTTGGGTGATCTCGGAAGAATAACTCTCATTACTGTTTCCTACCTCTACCGATAAGATTCCCCGTTTCTGCGGCGAGTATTCCCAATCGCCTCCGACCTTGAAAAATATCTGCTTGCGCTTGAATACGTAACCAATCTCCGGACGGAAACGAATTTGTTTGTCACGGGCGAATGTCTTGCTGATACGGAATCGCTGTTTGTAAGTGATGCCGTTACGGGCGGAATAACCCAATTGGAACGGATTTAGAAAGCCGGAATATTTAATACGGGTCGTTTTATAATCCATATTGACCGTATTCGTCAACTGCTCCGTTAGCTTAACGTACTTCTGGAGATCATCGGCCGTATCGATTTTACTTATATTCTGCTCTTGGGCTTTACTGTATAAGTGGGCTTCATCCGGACTCAAGGGATTGTCACGATGGATATTCCAATACGTGGAATCCCTGATAATAGGAACCGTATCGGACGAGAGTTTGTAATAATTGGTCAGGTCCAAGGATTTCCACTTATGGCTTTCGTTGTCCTCCTCCACCCATTCCACTTCCTGATACTTAAAGGAAGAATGGTAGGTGGTTGCCACCGCGTTTCCCAATACCCTGTATCGGAGGAATAGATCTGCCTTCTCGGGTAGGATGAACCGCCTGAAATCCCGTCCGTAGCTCATGACTAGGTTGAATTCGGCGAAAGAGTAACGACCGTTCATATCGATCTTGTCGATCGTCCATGACTGGTCGATGACATATAAATCCCCGCATACCAATTTCTGGCTCCATTGCTTCGGCAGGAAACGGATTTTGTAAATCGTCAAGCCGTTGATAGTCTCCAGCCCTTCCAAGTTGAACGTATAAAACTTAAAAGCGTTGCTGGCTATCGGCATGAAGATGGCATCATCGTAAGCGGTGGGGGAATATACGTTCAAATTCAAGAAAGCCAAGGCCTCCTGTTGCTTTTTCCCGTTGGGTATGCTGTTTCCGTTGACCGCCTTTAGATCATGAAGATAGTTCTGCGGGGCGTTAAATTTAGATTGGCTGACCATTTCAAAAAGCATATCCTTATTTTTCCGGTCGATAGGAAAGATATGATGGGCGAGACGTATTAACATATTTTGTTTTAAAATTTCTGTACGTCCTTTGATATAAATCTCAGCCTCGTATTTCGATACCGTATTTTGGTATTGGGCCGCTTTTTCGATGACAAGGTGCATGATCGAGTCCGCCCGTTCTCTCGTTTCTCGATTCCCCTTGCCAAAAGACAGGATCTTATCACTATAAGTATCAGTGCTCTTTGCGAAAATACTTATAGAGATTAAAATCAAGGTAAGTATCGAATATAACTTTTTCAACGATTTTACATTCTTTCCAGACAAACATAATGAATAAATTTCAGTTTAGACGTGAAAGAAAGTAAAATGTTACAATATGGTGTAATTAATCGTACAAAAGTTTTTATTTTTTCAAAAGAAAAATCGTATATTTGTGCTTCATAAGTATGTTATATAGCAGTCGTGGTTAAACAGCAAAAAGAAGAGGTCGATTTATCGGCCAGTTTATCAGAGGTGTGGAGGGTTCTGACTGATAAGGAACGTGAGATCCTCCGTAGTAATTCGACGATCCAGCATTTCAAACGTAATGAGTTGATTTATTGCGAGGGCGACGAACCAAAGGACATGATGTGCTTGTTAAAGGGTAAAGTGAAGATTTACAAGGATGGAGTAGGTGGCAGAAGCCAGATTATCCGAATGATTAAGCCTGTGCAGTATTTTTGGTTACCGGGCTAGTTTCGCTCAAGAAGATTACTTGACGAACGCTTCCGCATTCGAGGCTTCTACGGTTTGCATGATTCCTATGACAGTGGTTACGGGCCTTTTAATGAGCAATCCGAATTTGGCTATGTTTTTCATCCGACAATTATCCATTGATCTCGGTATCTCGGATGAACGTACGGTTAACCTTACGCAAAAACATATTCGTGGGCGATTGGCTGAATCTTTGTTATTCCTGAAAGATAGTTACGGGCTGGAAGAAGACGGTGCTACGTTAAGCATCTATTTGGCTCGTGAAGATCTGGCAAATCTATCTAATATGACTACATCGAATGCTATTCGCACGTTGTCCACCTTTGTGGCGGAACGTATCATTGCTTTAGACGGTAGAAAGATTAAGTTGATAGATGAAGATCGGTTGAAGAAGATCAGCAAGATGGGATAATTAGATTATTGATCGTAAAAATAAGAAATAAAGGGGCCTTTTTAGTAAGGGCCCCTTATTTTTTATAGGATCGCTTGGCGTAGACGTACCAAACGTGTCAAAAGATCTTCTAATAAATCCAGTCTGAGCATATTGGCCCCGTCGGATTTGGCTTGGCTTGGTTCCGGGTGGGTCTCTATAAACAGGCCGTCCGTGCCTATGGCTATAGCGGCTTTCGCTATCGTCTCGATAAGGGCGGGCAATCCACCGGTCACGCCGGAGGTTTGGTTCGGTTGCTGCAAGGAATGGGTTACATCCATAATGACTGGGAAACCGAATGTTTGCATTTGCGGGATACCCCGGAAATCGACAACAAGGTCGGTATAGCCGAATGTCGTTCCCCGCTCGGTGATCATGACATTATCATTTCCCGCGTCCACTACCTTTTGTACGGCGAATTGCATGGCACCCGGCGAAAGGAACTGTCCTTTCTTTATATTGACGATTTTCCCGGTCTCGGCCGCCGCTACCAATAAGTCAGTTTGACGGCATAGGAAAGCCGGGATTTGAAGGACATCGACATATTCGGCGGCCATGGCAGCTTCCGTTGTCTCATGGATGTCGGTAACGGTGGGAATATTGAACGTCTCGCCCACCTTCCGTAAGATCTTTAACGCCTTCTCATCCCCGATGCCCGTGAAAGAATCCAGACGGGAGCGATTCGCTTTCCGATAGGAGCCTTTGAATACATAGGGTATATGCAGTCTTTCCGTGATACCCACTATTTTGTCGGCGATACGTAACGCCATATCTTCCCCCTCGATTACGCAAGGACCTGCCATCAAGAAGAAGTTCTCGCTTTTATTTAGATCGTTTATTGTTATCATAGCTGATTATTTAGAATTCGCATTGTTGTCGCTATTTTTTCTTCGGTCGGTAGGGTGGCGTCTATCCAATGAATCTCGCAACCCCGGCGTTCCATGCCCCGGAACCAAGTCATTTGCCTCTTGGCGAATTGATGGATCGCTATCTCGAGTTGCGAGACCATCTCCTCAAAAGAAAGCTCCCCGATAATATATAAAGTAAGAAACTTATATTCCAATCCGTAATAGATCAGGTCCTCCGGTTTAACACCCGTAGCCAAGATCGTACGAACCTCATCCACCATTCCTTCGTCCAACCGGGTCCGCAAGCGTCTGGATATTTTTTCCCTACGTAATTCCCGGTCGATGTGGATACCGATGATCAGGCTGTTGATCGGATTATATTCATTTACGTCTGGTGCCTGAGTCTTATAATACTCCTCGATCTCGATCGCACGGATAGCCCGCTGGGCGGTGTCCACGTCCGTTTTATTATGTAATATCTTATAAGAGGCGAGGATGGTTTCCAGCTCCTCCAAGGTTTTATTCCTCAAGGATTCCCTTAGCTCAGGATTTTGAGGCACGTCTAATAGCTTATATCCTTTTAGTACGGCCTCTATGTACATCCCGGTTCCTCCGCATAAGATCGGGAGTTTACCCCTCCGCTTCATATCCTCATAGACCCGGAAAAAGTCATGCTGATACTCAAATACGTTATATTTATAGCCGGGCTCGCAGATATCGATCAAGTGATAGGGGATTTGTTTTCCATTCACGTTGTAATCGGCCAAATCCTTACCCGTCCCGATATCCATGGAACGATAGATCTGCCGGGAATCAGCGCTGATGATCTCCGTATCCAACTGGGCGGCGAGAGCGGCGGCGAAGGTCGTCTTTCCAGAAGCCGTAGGCCCTAGAATCGTGATAAGTTCATATGATTTCATGATACAAACGTACGAAAAAAAAGGCCATCCTCAAAGAGGATAGCCTTTCTATGTAGAGTGGTAATAAATTACTTACCAGCGATAACGCGAGCCATCTCACAAACTTTGTTTGAATAACCCCACTCGTTGTCGTACCAAGATACGATCTTAGCGAAGTTAGAATCCAAAGAGATACCAGCTTTAGCGTCGAAGATAGAAGTGTTAGCACAGCCACGGAAGTCAGTTGAAACAACTGCGTCTTCAGTATAACCAAGAACACCTTTCAATTCGCCTTCAGAAGCCTCCTTCATTGCAGCGCAGATGTCAGCCATAGAAGCCTCTTTCTCAAGAACTACTGTCAAGTCAACAACAGAAACATCAGAAGTCGGTACACGGAAAGCCATACCTGTCAATTTGCCGTTCAATACAGGTAATACTTTACCTACAGCCTTAGCGGCACCCGTTGAAGAAGGGATGATGTTCTCAAGGATACCACGACCACCTCTCCAGTCTTTCTTAGAAGGACCGTCTACAGTCTTCTGAGTAGCTGTAGCAGCGTGAACTGTCGTCATCAAACCTTTAACGATACCGAACTTGTCGTTCAAAACCTTAGCGATAGGAGCCAAGCAGTTTGTAGTACAAGAAGCGTTAGAGATAATGTCTTGACCTGCGTAAGTTGTATGGTTAACACCGTAAACGAACATAGGAGTAGCGTCCTTAGAAGGAGCAGACATGATAACTTTCTTAGCGCCAGCTTGGATGTGCTTGCGAGCTGTCTCGTCTGTCAAGAAGAAACCAGTAGACTCAACAACAACGTCAGCGTCAACCTCGTTCCATTTCAAGTTAGCAGGATCCATCTCAGCAGTTAAACGGATCTTGTTACCGTTTACAACCAAAGCGCCGTCTTCTACAGCTACTTCGCCGTCGAAACGACCGTGTACTGAGTCATATTTCAACATGTATGCCAAGTAATCAGCATCCAAAAGGTCGTTGATACCTACAACTTGAATATCGTTGCCAAAGTTAGCAACTGCAGCACGGAACACCATACGTCCGATACGGCCAAAACCGTTAATACCTAGTTTGATCATTGTAATAAAACTTTTTATGGGTTTATTAATAATAAGTCTTTATTTTTATCTCTTATCCATCGCAAGGAGTAGATATTCATTTTATCCTTGCTTTAACGACTGCAAATGTAGTCATGTTTTTTGTATTGAGCCTTATAATATAGCGAGAAAAAAACTGCCCTCTAACATAAATTAATTGTTGGAGGTTATTTCTTTTTCTTGAATAAGAGATTAGAGAACCATTTTTTCGCTTTTTTGATTCCCCACGTCATAATAAATGGTTGAGCGAGATCCCAAGCGATGGGAATCATGCCTTTCGCTATGGATAAATAGTCTGAGATCCCTAAAGCGATGGAGGGTTGTCCAGCCGTTACGGGAGCTGTGTTCTTGTCGTTTGTTTTTGTCGTTGACTTATTGCTCGGGAAAAGGAGAGACGATAATCCGGATAACAATAAACTTCCGGCGTTCTCCTGTATATAAGAGAAATCCTCATTCAATTTCTGTTCCTGTCGCTTACATTGTCTCTGTATGCGTTCTTTGTCAGAAATCAGTTTCTCCAGTGGGGTTTGCCGGTTGTTCATCGTTTGTCGCGTTATTTTTATCGTCATTCGCCGTCATGGCGGCTATTACCTCATTTAATACTTTTGTGCTGATCCTGTCCCTATTCATTATTATAATGCCGATAAGTAGCAGGTACAAGACCGCCACGATACCGAATCCGAACCCGGAGGAGCCGAGCCAATCCCCTAGGAAGAAGCCCAAGGCCAAGAATATGAACAAGATGGCGAAGAACGCCAAGAACAATAATATCAAGCCATATGAGAGAACGGCTATGACTTTACCCGTTCTCTCATATGTGCTCAACTTTAGGAGCTCAAGTTTTAACTCCACATAAGCCGATACATCTTCTTTCAGCTCACGGAAGACTGTTCCTGAATCTTTCTCCATACAAAGCTTATTCAGCTACGATTTCTTCTGTTGCCTGTACTACTTCTTGCTTTCCTTCTTTATATTTGGCAAGAGCGGAGTTAAAACCTTCTTTTACTTTTCCGACAACACCGTTCAATTCTTCCAGTAATTGTTCTCTCTTATCTGTCGCTGCCAAATAACCTACAGCGGCACCAACAGCCGCACCTACTACAAGGCCAAGTAATAATTTTGAATCTACGCTTTTCATAACTTTTTCTTTTTAGAAGTTTCCACTAAGATAACGTATTTATTTGGATTAAGGTTTATCCTTGTCTTAACTTTTGCTGTTAAAAAAAGTTATCCTTTTAAGACCTTCACGGCAACCCAGTTATTTCTTTCGTTATAAGAATCCAATTTCAGCCCGTTCTTCTGACATTCTGCTTCTATCGCCGGGATATCTTCTACATAAAAGCCGCTCATAAATAGGATGCTTCCCGGTTTCATACTGTTTGTATATTGACAAATGTCATTCAGGAGGATGTTCCGGTTGATATTGGCGAAGACGATGTCGAATAGTCCGAATTCCTTGATTTTCTCGGCGCCGCCCAAGGCAACTTGTATGTCTTCGGTATGATTCAGGCGGATATTCTCTAGGGCGTTGTTATAAGCCCATTCGTCGATGTCGATGGCCGCTACCCGTTTCGCCCCTTTCAGCCGGGCCAAGATGGCCAGCACGGCTGTGCCGCATCCCATATCCAGTAGCTCCTTGCCTTCTAGGTCTAGTTTCAGCATCTCGCTTATCATCAAATAAGTCGTTTCGTGATTGCCGGTGCCGAAAGCCATTTTCGGGTCTATTATTATATTATATGTATAGCCGGGCTCCGCCTCGTGGAAGGAGGCACGGATAATGCACTCGTTTCCGATCCGGATGGGTTTAAAATAATTCTTCTCCCATTCCTCATTCCAGTCCTTGCTTTCTACCCATTTGGAGGTGTAATCGATCCGGGTATTTTCTAGCGAAAGTCGGCCAGTTTATCATCCAATGTCTTTTTGTCGTATAAAGCCTCGGATATATATCCCAGCAAACCCTTCTCGCTTTCCGTAAAGCTCTCAAAACCGATTTCCCCCAACTCGGCGGCCAGCACGTCATTGATAATCTCTTTCTCGATAGGGGAGGTGTATGTGAAACTAAGTTCGTAATAGTTCATGTCGTATCTTTTTGTTTATTTTCTATATTGTCCGCAAACATACGAAAAAATCTGTTGCCTATTCAAATATCACGAAGCCTAATACAATTCCGCATATTCTTTCTCCGCGTCGAAGCAGGGGCAAGCCTTGCGAATGTTGGTGCTGAGTTGATAATGTCCTAAGATACGTGCTGACGGGTAATCACGGCGTAGCTGCCGCAAGAGATCGAGCAGGGTACAACGCTGGGCGTAGGTGCGGGTATCAGCGGGAAGACCTCGCTCATCCAATCCACCCTCGTAGCAAATACCCAGACTGTGATCGTTCCAGCCCGAGGCGTGTGCCCCGATCTGGTTCTCCGGCCGGCAGCGGTGCAGCTCGCCATCCCGGGTGATATAGTAATGATAGCCGATGTCGGCGAACCCACGATCCTTATGTGCGCCTCGAAGCGCTTCCACGGGAAAATCCCGGTCGTAGCGTGTTGCGCTGCAATGAATTACAAGGAGGCGAACCTCCCTGTAATTCTGGTAAAAGCAATATTGTTTCATTTTTATTCTTTTTTTAGTTTGTGTGTTACTTTTCTCTTGAAAGAAAAGTAACCAAAAGTTCAAGGCTGACGCGGACGGGCTACTCGTCGGCCTTCGCTCGCTGTCGCGTCCCAACTCGCTTCGCTCAAACAGGGACGCTCCTGTCGCTCACTTCGGCCGCCTCGCTTTACGCCCGCCCGCTAAGGCCGGATGGAGAGCCGTTCCCGGCTCTTTGAGGAGAGGCCGGCCCCTTGAGAAAGACTGTCCTTCTGGGTAGAGGGTGTCCTCTTTTGGGGAGGTTGTCTTCTTTAGGGAGTGGGAACGGGTGGGGGAGGCTTGCTAAAACAATTGGCAAGCTTGCAGGCCGAAGGCCCCTGCGATGGCGGTAGCAACAGCGATGATCACTTTGAGAATGGTACTCCAAACAGACTTCTTCATGATAATTAATAATTAATAGTGAACAATGAATAATGAATAATGATATCCCGGCAGATATAAGAGGAAAGCGACGCTTTCCTTCGGACGGCCTCAGCGGACGGGCGTGAAGCGGAGAGACCGTAGCGAGCGCCCGGAGCATCCCTGTTTGAGCGCAGCGAGTTGGGATGCGACAGCGAGCGAAGGTCTCGAAGTAGCCCGTCAGCGTCAGCCTTGACCTTTTGGTTACTTTTGGGTCAAGCCAAAAGTGACATACCGATTGGGTACAAGCCAAAAGTGACACGCTAGATCTCGTCAGGCGATTCCGAGTCGTCCCCTCCGGAAGCGGGCTTCTTGCTGATATCGACAGAGGTCTCCCCGGCCTTCTCCGCACGAAGCACGGCTTGCTGAGCCTTGCGACTGGCCACCGGCTGGAACTCCAGTCCGGCGAAGATGTTCTTCAGGTCCTCACCCGGTATATACTGGATGTTGACACCGGTGATGTTTGTAGATGTGAATTTCTCAAGACTCTCCGCCCCCTCGTTGAGTATCTGTAGACGGAATTTGCCTAAATCGCCGAAATCCACCTGCTTTCCCTCTTGGAGGGCATCAAGCAGGTTCTCGACGGTGGAGATCAATACCGCTACCACGTCCGCACGGCTGACGGTGGTTTGCATGGATACCCGGCGACTCAGTTGCTTGAGCGACAGCTCTCCATTGACCTGTGCCGTGGCGTACGCTTTCGCCGGCTCGTCTTTCTTCAAGGGGTTGGGCCGAAGGGCCACACTGTAATTTAATGCCATAGTTTTGATAATTAAAAATTGATAATTGATAATTGAAAATGGGATCGATCTGTTTTCGATTACGAATGTACGACTTCCGGTTTCCTCCGGAATGAGTCTCGTAGAGGCGGTGTGAAATCGAGGGGGAATAAGGTGATAAAAGATGAATATTAGTGGATCGGATCGTTGCCGGATTCGTACTTTTTTAGTATCTTTATTCCTGTAAATGAATGAAAATACCTATTTTATGCAGACAAATAACGAATATCTGGATGAGTGGCCGGTGCGCCCTTATAGCAAACGGGAGTTGGCCATAGCCTATGCTCCCGATATCAGTCCGAGTTCCGCCCTCAACCGCTTGGCGGGATGGGTCCGACATCATCGGAGGCTCAGCGATGAGCTGGATGAGACAGGCTACCAAAACCGGCAGCGGATTTTCACCTCCCTGCAAGTGGAACTGATCTTTCGCTATTTGGGCCGTCCTTGAACGAGGGTCTTCCACGTTCGCTTTCGCATGCGTATATCGGCATCGCTTCATGCGTATATTGACGTTAACCCACACGTATATCGGCGTGGCCCTGTACGGGCGTAGGCGTGAGGCGATGCCGGTGTACGTGTGGGGCGTGCGACTTATGCGAGTAATGCAAATAATGCAAGTAATGCAGTACCTGTTTTCCCACACACGTGCGTACATACTTAAAAGAAGAGGAGGAAGAGGGATTATGTTTTCTTATAATCCCCTCGTTTTTCTCCCTTTCGGACGATTCCCTGTTTCTGCCAACGTTGCAAGCAACTGCATGCGGTGTTTTTGGGTATCTTCAGCTTCTCGGCTTCTTCCAAGAGGGATTGATAGGTGAAACCCGTATCTAAGGTGATGAAGAGACGTTCTTGGTCGGCCATGCCCCGGTTCTTCACCTCGTTGGCGGGAAGGAACGAGAGTATGTGTACGGCGTGTAGGTACATAGGCTCGGCCAAGGAAAGGACCGCTTGGAAATCATCCTCTTGGATGGAGAGATCCCAGCGGGTGATGATCCCGTCCTTGATATTGTCGGCGCAGATCTGCGAGTCTGGCGTGAGCCGGGGCGACTTGCGCAGGCTGGCGGCGAAGTCTCCCGCCTCCTCGCATTCCCCTGTTATTCGCAATAGGGCGACGATCGATAGGATACGTCCGATATTGATGGCCATCCGTACGACGGAGCTGTTCATCTCGTTGCCGGTGCCCTTCCGGGAGCGCTCGAACAAGGTTTGGAACACCTCGTTGAAGGAGACGATTTGCGCGTCGGTCAAGCGAAGCGAGATCACCCCCAGTTTCAGGATCTCTCTCAAGTGAGCGATCCAGTCCTTGCCCAATTTCTGGAACTCCAGCGACGTGTCGGTCCGCTGTAGACTGAACTGGTTGATCCAGTGAAGTACACGGGGCATATAATAGAACATTTGCCGGGAGAACAATCCGTTCTCGCTGGAAGGGATCAGCGGCTTCACCTGCCCGGGCGTTCCGCTTATCAATACCGACAGGTGTGAGTGCCGCAGCTCCCGATACTCCCGGTCTGTCCGCCGGTTGTAACTGAGTGGGTCGTGATCGAACGAGCAGCGGATCACCTCGCTCCAATGGCCATAATCCGAGGCGATGGAGTTGCTGACCATGTCCGCCTCGGTCTCGCAGATGATCCCCACGCCGCCCGAGTCGATGATATTCTGCAAGATACCGGTACCGGTGTTGTTGCCGGAGAATATAAACATACGGTTGAGGGGCATTTCCGGCTCCTCGGCTTTCGCCTTTTCCCGTCCCAAGGAATTGAAGGAGGTCATCTCTTTCTTATACCTTTTCATCTCCTCCGCCACGGTCGCCCGGATCTCGTCGTGGATCGGTTGCACGAGCATTCGCGTCCATGCGAGCACGCCTTTTCCGGAGGCGGGAGGAGCGACGACGAAGGTTTGCAAACTGGAGAAGAACCATTTGCCTCCATATAGGAACCGCAGCGTCTGGGCGAGCGAGGCGCCCAAGGTGGTGAGCCCGCCGAGGAGGAGTACGTCCCGTTGCTCCCGGCTCTGTCCGAACGCCATGATCTGCCGCAACATCCGGGGCCACTCATGCCCCTCGGGGAAGAAGGGCAGGTGGGTGAACGGATCGACCTGCTCCTCGATCTCGATCTCTACGTTATTATCGTGCGCACGTGTGTGGGAAAAAGGTGCTGCATTACTTGCATTACTTGCATTATTTGCGTGCGTATCGCGGGGGCGGCTTGGAGGCTCCCAGGCGTACGCCCGCCAGTTCGGCCAAGTGGAAGGCCGTACCGAGGTGTATCCTGTGGTCTCCCTTTTTCAAGGCGTTGGAGAAAAGCCGTTCGGCCTTCTCCCGGTTAAATTTCACCGATAGGGAACACAGGGCGATGAACCCTTCTCGTCCTGCCTCGCCGCAATCGTTGGCGATGGCAAACGCCAAGCGCACGTATTCACAATATCCGGGGGCGATATCTACACCCGCCGAACGAACCGCTTCTACTAAGCGGGATAAACTGTCTGACATGTAATTTATGATTTATGAGTTAGATTTCAAATCCTAAAAAGTGCGTTGGGATCATGACATAGGAAACAGGAGCGGACGATGTCTTTGCCGCTCGGGTCTACTTTCTGGGAGCCTCGCGTCTCTCCGTCGCCATACACATATTCCACGTAGTTCATTACGCCTAGGATATGCTCGGAGATATAGGCGGGTGTCTCGTTTCCGGGATGTTCCGGATAGGGGACGAAAGCCTTTACGCCTCGTTCGCTCGGGCTGATGAAGCAGAGCGGGGCATAGGTAGGCATCGTCGAACAGCTGTCTTCGGAGAGCTTCCGCCTCCGCAGTAGAGTCCAATCCGTCTACATCCACTACTACCAATCCGCTCGGGGCTAGGAGCCGATCGCTTTTCCGGTAGGAGAAAGTCCCGCAAGGCGTGACATACGGTAGCGTTTGCCGTTTCAGCTCGCTGAATCGTTCCTTGTCACCCGTCTCAAGCGGGAGGCGGAGCTGCCGGGTGAGGCGTTCGAGGGCCGGATCGCCGGTGATGAGTCGGACCACCTCCTGTAAGGTGACTTCTCGACTGGGATATACGGTAGCCGGTCGTGATACTCGTCCCGTTAGGCTATCTTTGACCGGTGAGATCGGGGCTGCGAAAAGGGACATTTTAAATTCATTTTTCATGTATTCTTTTTCTTAGATTAACGGCGGTGAAGGTCGGATTAATAAAATAAAGTGCGGGACGAACAGTTCGTCCCAATGTTAATGGTGTTGACATGATTAAATAAAAGATAACAGAATAAACAAGGATTTAAGGAGGATTTATATGAAAAAAGAAGACGTGGTGGCGGGTATGTTGGCTTATATAGCCCACCTTCGTGAGGTGGGGCGTTATTCCACGGCGAAGAGTTATCTGGACGCTTTACGCTCGTTCAAGTGTTTTTGCGGGATGGAGGAAATCCCTTATGCCTATATAGACAAAGAGAGGCTCTTGCTTTATCAGGCATGGCTGTCGAAGCGGGGCTGTATGCGCAATACGGTGTCCACCTATATGCGGCGAATCCGGCATATCTATAACTTGGCGGTGGAGGCTGGCGAGGTTTCGTATATCCCGAATCTGTTCAAGGGGGTGTTTACTGGCGTGGAGAGCAAGCGGAAGAAGGCGTTGCCTTTGGATTGCTTGCGCTCGTTGATGGGGACTCCGAGAGTTGAGCCGGAGATGCGGAGAACCCAGCTGTGTTTTTGCCTGATGTTCTCGTTCAGCGGGATGGCGTTCGTGGATTTCGCCCATTTGCGGAAAGAGAATGTCAAGGACGGGGTCTTGTCGTACCATCGTCAGAAGAGCGGGTCTTTCATCCGGGTGGAGATCCCGGCCGATGTACGGCTCTTGTTGGATGAGTTGGCGGTTTGCACGGACAAGGACTCGCCTTACCTGTTCCCGTTTCTGAGCGGGAAGAAAACGGGTGAGGCGGCCTATGCGGAATACAACGGCGCCTTGCTGCGCTTTAACCGCGACTTGAGGTCGCTGGCGGAGACTTGTGGTGTGGGTGAGCCGGTCACCTCGTACACGATCCGTCACTCTTTCGCCACGACCTTGAAGGAACAGGACGTACCGATCGAGATGATCAGTGAGCTGTTGGGGCATACGTCTATCAAGACCACGCAAATTTACTTGAAGAGCTTTTCCTTGGAACGTCTGTCGGCGATGAACCGGGCTTGCTTTGAGAGCGTGTGTAAACCGATACCCAAAGTGGGGTAAGAGGTTTGCTACTCGGGAAGTAGCGTATTCTTTCACGGCGCGAATGTAATAAAAAATAACAAATAGCAAACAATCATTAGGCTTTTGTTTGCGCTTCGACCTTGATTCTCCTTAAATCTTCGTTCTTATTGCTCATGTATAGACATGACAATAGAGACGAAATGACCTCGTATTTCCTACGTCATTACGTCCCTTCTAAAAATCGAACATACCTTCTTGTAGAGACGGGGCGTGCCCCGTCTCATCCCCTCAAAAAGGTATTCTAAATTACTGTCAGACGGTGGGAGACGGAGCACGCTCCGTCTCTACAACTGGGTAATAACCGTTCTCGACCTTTTACGCTACTTCCCGAGTAGCTTAATATTCACTAGGTATGGTAATTTTCAGAAATGCCATATTTGAAAACTTAAAGTGCTGTGTGTTAGGCGTAAATAGGGTACGCTTGGCAGGGCTTTGAATTGTCGTTTAATCAGAGGGGAACTCCTCGTATATCTTAGGGAAAAGAGAATCATGCCGATGCGTATTTTGAGTAACGATCGCCCGAAGGGGGGCCTGACACAGGCCGGCAAGCGTCATGACTTGAAAGCCGTGCGCTGGTACGTGCTCACGCTTCCTACCGCCGCGGGTGGACGGCGTGACCGGATCAGTCCCTCCAAAGGCTTGGATGTGGAGCTTTCCCGGCGGGAACGTCGGGGAGACGCTCTTTTCGAGTATTTCGCCCCCTCGTACGTGGAGGTGAGGAAGGTGGGTGGCAAGCTGGTCAACACGAGGCGACCTTTGCTGTTCAACTACGTGTTTATCCGTTCTTCGGTAGAGGAAATCTTCCGCATGAAGCAGGCACTCCCCTTGTATAATTTCCTTCCCCGTGTCTCTTCCGGAGAGTACGACCCATTTCCCTTACCTCTTGGATCACGAGATGGGGAATTTGCGCTGGGTGGCGGAGGCTTACTCCAACGAGCTCCGGTCTACGTTCCGGAGAGCACCGCTTGCTGAAGGGTGATCGCGTACGTATCACGTCCGGCTATTTCGCCGGAATGGAGGCGAGGTGGTGATCCAGCCGGGTGGCGGTCATAAGGATGTGATGGTTCGCATACTGGATTGCATGTGGGTACCCTTGTTCGAGGTGAAGCGGGTGAGTACGAGTTGATCGAGTTGAACGCGAAGAGCAAGCACGTCTATACCTATCTGGACAACGACCGCCTGTCGGAGGGTTTGCACGAGGCCTTGGGACGTTACCATGCTTCCGGCAGTGTCTGCGAGGAGGATCGACGATTGGCCGGCGAGGTACTGCGGGGGTATGCCTCTTTGCGTGCGGAGACAGACGTGATGCGCTGCAAGTTGTGCGCGTTGCTCCTCCCGACCTATAAGCTGTCGGGCGATGAGGAGGCTTTCGTTCGCTTGCACGACACGATGCGCGGCTTATTGCCTGTCGTGAAAGCACCGCAATCCCGTGCCCTGTTGCTGGTCACCTTGTACGGCTGCACGGATAACGCTCTCTACCGTCGCATGGCACACGAGCTAGTGGATCCTTGGCAAGTCGATCCCTCGCCTAAGAAAAGTAAATTATCCTTGATCCGCCGGCTGGGCGACTATGATAGATGGCTGGGCCACGAATCAGTTGACAGTTTAAATCATAATCCAAAATTCATAATTCAAATTTGATGTCTACCCTTCCTTCCGGCGTTCGTTTGGTGGCGTTGCTGAACGACCATTTGTGCGAGATCATGGAACGTGAGCGTGCGAACCATACCTCCATGCACTTGTATTGTACGGGGCCTTACTGGGTCGCCTTCGAGCGTTCGGCCTATCAGTTGCGTCGTGCGTTCCCGGACAGCGAGATCACGCCGATGCGCCTGTTCGGGTATCCGTTTCCGGTCGTGATGGTGTCCGTAACGGATCGCTCGCTGCGTTCGTACGCCCGCAAGCATATCTTGCGGATAGACGAGCCGGATTATAAGCGATTGACCGTCCCCGTTTTCCCTGCGGAAGATTACCGGTCGTGGCACGACCGGGAGGTATCGGGACTGCCGTATCCCCACACGTACGGATTTCAGAGAAATTAATACGATTATCACATATGTACCGACAACAATTCTTTCCCCGTCTGGGTGATTACATCGACACGCTGCTGAAAGTCACCAAGCTGACCAAATCCATCGTCTGCGTAACCGGAGGTATGGGCGGCAGTACCTATAACGCTTTAAAAAAGGTATAGACATGCATTTCAGCATCTATGTCCGTCTGTTGGACCTCCTTTGGGAACATCTGGATGACGAGGATCGGTTCCGCCGACTGGCCCATGAAGCCGTGGAGCGGTATATCGCTTACATGCGGGGGAAGATGGATGAAAGAAAGAAATAATCTTATACGTTAGGATCATGCAAACATCTTTGTTTCTATTATTCGGTTTCCTGTTTGCCGTATCGCTCGGCATGGTGATCATCCCGAGGATCTTGGTGATTTCCCATAAGAAACGGCTCTATGATGTCCCGGACGCCCGTAAGGTACATACGATGCCGGTTCCTCGTCTGGGTGGGCTGTCCTTTTTTCCAGTGATCCTGATGTCGATGTTCCTGGTGATCGGTTTTCGTCTGTACTTTTGGGATGTGAACGTGTCCGGCTTGTCATTCAATATGCTTTATGAGTACCTGTTCCTGTTCGTGGGCATGACGCTGCTTTATCTGGTGGGTGTTTGCGACGATCTGGTCGGTGTAGGCTACCGCTATAAATTCGCCGTGCAGATTGCTGCGGCGTTTCTGTTGGTACTGTCAGGCAACTGGTTCGACTCGTTTGGTGGCTTGTTCGGTATTTACTCGGTGCCGGTTTGGGTAGGGGTGCCGTTCACGGTGTTTATCGTGGTATATATAACAAATGCCATTAACTTGATTGATGGTATCGACGGCTTGGCCTCGGGCCTGTGTTGTATCGCCTTGTCGGTCTTGAGCGTGATATTCTTTCTTCGTGGGCAGTATGTTTACGCCTTGTTGGCGGTCTGTACGCTGGGTATCCTTATGCCCTTTTGGTGCTACAACGTGTTCGGTAACGCCAACCGTGGACATAAGCTTTTCATGGGGGATGCCGGCAGCCTTACGCTGGGCTACGTGATCAGTTTCCTGATCATTCACATGAGCGTGACGAACGAGGTCTCTCCGACATTGTCCAACCCGTACATGGTGATCGCTTTCTCTACGGTGCTGGTTCCGCTGTTGGACGTGATCCGTGTGGTCTTGCATCGCCTGCGTGAGCACAAGAATCCGTTTTTGCCGGATAAGAATCACTTTCATCATAAGTTGTTGCGCACGGGGATGCGGGTGCGGATGGTGATGGTGACGATCCTTGGGATAGCGTTGTCTTTTATCGGATTGAACGCATGGTTGGCATGGTGGATGAATATTACCTTCTTGTTGGCTATAAACTTGATTTTATGGTCGTTGCTACATTTGACGATTAATTGTTTTATCGCGAAAACACCTGTGTAGAAACGATGATCTGTAAAAAACAAGGTGAAATTCGTTGAATCCGGGAAAAATTGAATCTTTGAGGTTCAAGACTAAATAGGCGATACGATGATGGGACAAGAACGATTATATCCGATAGGCATCCAGACCTTCTCTGAAATCCGGGAGGGGAATTACCTGTATGTAGACAAGACGGAACTGGTCTACCGAATGACCCATTCCGCCTCGAAATATCAATTCTTGAGCCGTCCCCGCCGTTTTGGAAAATCCTTGCTGACCAGTACGCTGCGCAGCTACTTCGAGGGACGTAAGGAACTGTTCGAAGGGCTGGCGATGGAACGGCTGGAAAAGGAATGGACGAGCTATCCGGTGCTTCACTTCGACATGAGCACGGCGAAGCATATGGATCAGGAACGTTTGTTGAGTGAATTGGAACGGAAACTATCCGGTTACGAGGAAATATACGGACGCGATGAGAGCGCGGTCTATACCAACCAGCGTCTGGAGAGCCTGATCAAACGTGCCTACGCCCAGACCGGACAGAAGGTGGTTGTCTTGATTGATGAGTACGACGCTCCGCTCTTGGATGTGGTACACGAGGAGAGGGATCTTCCCGTATTGCGCGACGTGATGCGCAATTTCTACAGTCCGTTGAAGGCGTGTGATCCTTACTTGCGCTTCGTGTTCATCACCGGTATCACGAAATTCTCACAGTTGAGCATATTCAGCGAGCTGAACAATATTGAGAACATCAGCATGGACGAGGCTTATGCCTCGCTTTGCGGCATCTCGGAAGAGGAATTGCGCGGTCAGATGGGTGCGGATATCGATTTGCTGGCAGGGAAGCTGGGGATATCCGGAGAGGAGGCTTTTCTTCGCCTGAAAGATAATTATGACGGTTATCATTTCACGTGGCCGTCATCCGATATTTATAATCCGTTCAGTTTGCTTACCGCCTTGAGCAAGGGAAAAATCAGTTCCTATTGGTTTGATAGTGGTACACCTACCTATTTGATCGAGATGTTGGATAAGTATCACGTGGAACCCCAGCAAATAGGCGCACGCAAAGTGTTGGCGGAGTCGTTTGACGCCCCCACGGAACGGATGCTCGATATTACGCCCTTGCTCTATCAGAGTGGTTACGTCACGATAAAGGGCTATTCCCCGCTCACGAATTTGTACACGCTCGATATCCCCAACAAGGAGGTACGTATGGGATTGTTGAAGAGCTTGCTTCCCGGTTTTTTGCATCAATATACCGCGGATGGGCTTACCACGGTAGCCCTTCTTTTCGAGGCGATCGCAGGAGAGCGGATGGATGATGCGTTGCGTTTGTTGCAGACCTTCCTGTCCACCATCCCTCAATGTGACAATACGGATTACGAAGGTCATTACCAGTCGTTGCTTTATACGATCTTCAGCCTGCTTGGAATGTATGTGGACGTGGAAGTCCGTACCCCCCAAGGCCGTGTGGACATGGTGATGCGCACCACGACAACACTTTATGTCGTGGAATTGAAGTTGAATAGGACCGCGGATATAGCCTTTGATCAAATCAACTTGAAAAATTATCCGGAGCGTTTCGCTCTTTGCGGGTTACCGGTGGTGAAGGTTGGGATTAATTTCAGCACGGAGACACGGACGATCGAGGGATGGAAGATTGAATATTAAGTTCTATCTGGAACTTCATCGGAACTTTTTTTTAAAATATCTTTAACGGGTGCAGGGATTATGTTAACATGGTTCCTGACAAAATCACTTTGGTTACGAGCCAATGTTAATTTCAAAACTAATTATTTAACAAAACTCGGTTTAGGGCACTGAAAAGTGCCCTTTCAAAGGGGTATGCCCTAAATTGAGTGCTTACAAAAAAACGAGCCATTTTTATACTATCTTGACCAAAGCCTCTTGATACGATGCCTTTGCTCGAAAATTCAAATCGGGTAAAAATGAATCCTTTCTTATGTCAGTTTCGTCAGTGAACAATAAACGGATCGCTAAGAACACGCTGTTCCTCTACTTCCGCCAGATATTGGTGATGGCGGTAAGTTTGTATACGGTACGGGTGGTACTGGAGGTATTGGGCGAGGAGGATTATGGCATCTACAACGTGGTAGGTGGATTTGTGGCGCTGTTCAACATTTTGTCGGGTGCCTTGTCGGTGGCTATCGGCCGTTTCATTACCTACGAGATGGGGCAGCCGGATGCCACTACCTTGCGGTTGCGGCGCATTTTCTCATCCTCCTTGTTGATACAGATAGCCATGGGGCTTGTCATCTCCTTGCTGATAGGCACGTTCGGGGTTTGGTTCGTGGCGCATAAGATGGTCATACCGTCCGACCGCCTCGGCGTGACGTTTTATGTGTTGGGGTTCTCCGTGTTGAGCTTTTTCATCAATTTGCTGAGCGTTCCCTATAATGCGTTGATTATAGCCCACGAGCAGATGAAGGCGTTCGCTTACATCAGCATCATCGAGGTGGTCTTGAAGTTGCTGGTGGCCTATTTGTTACTGATCTCCCCTGTCGATAAGCTTTGGCTATACGCCTTGAGCATGGTGTTGGTGGCCTTGATCGTGCGTTTCACCTATGTGCTCTATTGCAAGCGTCATTTTGCGGAGTGCCGTTTCCTGTGGGGCTTCGACAGGCGATTGCTTTCCCGCATGTTCGCTTTTTCTGGTTGGGCGTTCTTGGGGAATGGGGCCATCGTGCTGAAAGACCAAGGAAGCAACGTCCTTTTAAACCTGTTTGGTGGTCCCGCTGTCAATGCCGCACGGGGGATCGCTATGCAAGTCAACGCGGCGGTGTATAGCTTCGTCATGAATTTCATGCAAGCCTCGAATCCGCAAATCACCAAGAACTACGCCTCCGGGAATCTGGAGGCGATGTATTCCCTGATCATCCGGTGCAGCAAGTTCAGCTTTTTTATCATGTTGATGATCTTGTTGCCCCTTTGTGCGGGCGTTGATTATGTGTTGCGGTTGTGGTTGGTCGATGTCCCCGCCCATACGGTGAATTTCGTGGTACTTACCCTTCTGTACTCACTCGTGGAGTGTTTTTTGAACCCCCTTATAACAGGTATGCTGGCACAGGGGAACATAAAATCTTTCGAGATAGGTTTGGCAAGTCTCTATACGGTTAATTTCATGGCTTCGTATGTTTGCTTGAAGCTAGGGATGCCTGTGGAGACGGTTTTTGTGCTGAACATTGTTTTTAAGGCTCTTGTGCTTGTCGTGCTGCTCATCCACTCCAAATTGAAGTTCGCTTTTCCGGTAGCACGTTTTTGCAAGGAATGCTTGTCGTTCTCATTGGCCGTATTCCTGCTGTCCGCGTTGTTCATTTATATTCTTCCCGGAAAGGAATACGGGGGTCTCGTCTGTTTTGGGGTAAGGACATTTGCGATCATGGCTTTCATCGGCGTGGCCGTGATACTCATCGGCATGACCCGGGAGGAGAGGGATTATGTGGTGAGAATATTAAAAGAGAGACTATCCCGCGCTCAGTGAAAGCTTTCGGGAATAAAGATGTAATCAAATTAATATACAGATGAATAAGACAATTGAGATCACGAAAGTGGTCGCTGTTGGCGACACTATCCAGTATGAGATATGCGATTCTACGGGCTTGAGTCTTCTTAAAAGCCGGAGGGTGGAGGCATGGGTGAAGTTCCATCATGCTGAGGGCTTTCCCTTTTCCTTGCGCGACTTGCCGGAATCCATCTTGGCTATCCCTATCTCGCTGTACTTATTACCGGCTACGTGGTTCTATGGGGTGGATCTGGTTGTCCCGTCCATGGATAAGACGTTGTATGAGTGTTTGCCGAATATTTATGAGACTTATTCCCGGATTTACGGTCCCTTTAAGAAGGTGTGGAGCGGGAGGGTGAGACCCGGAGCCGTGGTGGAGAATAAGATGGGAAAGAGCGGGTTTGATACGATCGTGTTCTTTTCCGGGGGCATAGATGCGGTACATGCCGGGATAAATAATCCAGGAAAGAGGAGTGTCTTGGTGAGTGTGCCAAGTATCGAGGCTATGGCAAAGACGAAGAAAGAAGACACCGGTGAGGATTTCCTCCAGGTCAAGTCTCGTCTCATCCGTGAGTTTTCCGCCGTTTCAGGCAGTGATTGGCTTCTGATCACGAATAATTTCCAAGCCGATGTTTTTGATGACGATCGGATATGGGCGGAGTTGAAGAACGCTTTCGCCCTCAGTAGCGAGGCGTTCCGTTTCGATGGATGGTTTGGCATGAAATATCTGGGGAACCTGCTTTCCGCCGCGCCTTTTGCTTATGCGCTGGGTATTAGATATTTAGTTATGGGAAGTGCCTTTGAGCAGTTAGAGGATAATCATGCCTCCAATTTGGACGGGGCGAATCCGGAGCTGTCGGATTCATTCAAGTTCGCGGAGGTTTCCTTCACCGAGCAGGATGGTCTTTATGTGCGGCGTTCACTGAAAGCGAGGAATATCGTGGAGTGGTGTAAGGCACGGGGGGAGCGAACCATGCTTTGGACTTGTTTTGATGACGAGACGGAGCAGTGTGGCACGTGCATTAAATGTGTGAGGACGCAGCTTAATATCCTGTGCGCGGGAGAGAATCCGGCAGATTGGGGATTTAAGAAGTTCGACGAGAAGCGATTCTCCCGTCACGTTCGTCTCTATCAATATTGCGAGCGGAATTTATGCTGGCTTTGGGATATCGTGGATTCCATCGATGACACAGTGACCTATCCTTATTGCGATAAACTGTTACATTGGCTGAAAGGTGTGGGCTATAAACGCTATTCCCAAAGAGCGAAAAGGGCTTTCTATGTGAAAATGCTCCTCCGGATTCACCGATACCCCCATTACGTGAAGGCGATCTTCTTGAAACTGATGGGGAAGAGGCGGTAATGTAGGATCAATAGGCTGGATAAAAATAAGGAAATATGTCATTTAAACGTAAGGTAAAGGGGATGATTAAGTTCATTCTCAATAATATTCCTGCCCGGAAGTTTGACGTTCGGGTGGTAAGTCTCGCTCCGAACGAGTTGTTGAAGGGGCGTGTGGCTCTGATCACGGGCGGAACGAGCGGGATAGGTTTCCATATGGCGAAAGCGTTTTTACGGAGTGGTGCGGCGGTCGTGATAACGGGTCGTAGTGAAGAGCGCTTGCGACTGGCCTGTGGGGAATTGAACGAGGATGATCATTACAAAGGCCGTTTGTTCGATTTGGTAATGGATAATACAAGGGTGGACTTATTCCATGATCGTTTTCAAAAGGCGTTAGATAAAGTGGGATCCGGAGGATTTCCGCATATAGATATATTGGTGAACAATGCGGGTGTGCTAGGTGCCTCGATGCCCAATGCCACGGAAGAAGCGTTTGACAAGGTGATAGATACGAACCTTAAAGGCGTATTCTTCTTATCGCAACTGTTTGGCGGATATTTGAAAGCGAATAAGGTGGAAGGGAATATCCTGAATGTAGGTTCGTCCTCTTGCTTGCGTCCTGCGACTTCCGCTTATACGCTTTCCAAGTGGGGAATACGAGGCCTGACGCTTGGACTTGCCAAGAGCCTTGCCCCTTATGGTGTTACGGTGAACGGGATAGCGCCCGGGCCTACGGCCACCCCGATGTTGTTGAAAGATGGTCAAGGTAATATCACGAATAAGGGGAATCCGATAGGGCGCTATGCCTTGCCGGAAGAGATAGCTAACATGGCGGTAGTGTTGGTAAGCCCAATGGGACGGACGATAGTCGGAGATATGGTTTATATGACAGGGGGAGCCGCAACTGTCACTTATGATGATATGGATTATACTTTTTAGAAAACAGGAATATGGATGGAAAATATTATAGCTCGGAACGTAGTGTCCAGCTCCTTATCTCGTTGCTTAAGCAGCACGGAATCAAGAAAATCGTTGCGTCTCCAGGAACTACGAATCTTTCGTTTGTCGCGAGTTTACAACAGGATGAGTGGTTTGAGGTGTATTCGAGCGTGGACGAGCGTAGTGCAGCGTATCTGGCGTGTGGTATGGCGGAGGAATCGGGCGAGCCCGTGGTGTTGAGCTGTACGGGGGCGACGGCTTCCCGTAATTATATCCCGGGACTAACCGAGGCTTATTATCGAAAGTTGCCGGTACTGGCCGTCACGAGCACGCAGGATATTTCCCGGATCGGCCATCATATCGCACAGGTGATAGACCGGCGCGTCATACAGAACGACATCGCTCTCTTGAGCGAGTATATACCTGCGACGGACGACAGCGTGAAGGAGTGGAGTAACACGGTGAGGATAAACTGCGCCTTGCTGGAGTTGCGTCATCGCGGCGGAGGCCCAGTGCACCTGAATATGGAGACCACCTACAGCCGCGATTATTCGGTTAGGGAATTGCCGCAGGCACGGATGATCCGCCGTGTCATGCCGAAAGACCTGTTCCCCGAGTTACCCAAGGGGCGTGTGGCGGTCGTTGTCGGCACGCACCGGAAATTCACTGATCCGGAGACGGCGGCTCTCGACGCTTTCTGCTCCACCTACGATGCGGTGGTGTTCACGGATCATACCAGCGGCTACAAAGGGAAATACCGGGTCCCGGTCTCCATCCTCTCCTCGCAAGAGAAGGACTATTGCGACTTGGTGAGCATGGATCTGCTGATACATATCGGAGAGGTATCCGGAGGTTATATAGGAATGCGCCCCCAGGAGGTGTGGCGTGTGAACCCGGACGGAGCGCTTCGCGATACCTATCGTAAACTGACCTGCGTGTTCGAGATGGAGGAGCGGGCGTTTTTCGAGCGTTACGCGGATACCGCGTCTGCGGGGCGTCAAGGCTACCTGGACGCTTGCCGGGAGGAACTAAGAGCCATTTGGGCGAAAGTGCCGAAAAGCGCCTTGCCGTTCTCGAACGTATGGATAGCCCATGAGACGGCAGGTCGTATCCCTGAGGGAAGCGTGCTCTTCTTGGGTATCCTCAATACGTTGCGTACATGGAACTACTTCGACCTGCCCGATTCGGTGTACGGATACGCCAATACCGGCGGTTTCGGCATAGACGGCTATATCTCCTCGTTCATGGGCGCTTCCTGGGTACATCCGGACAAGCTCTATTTCTGCGTGGCGGGCGACTTGGCCTTTTTCTACGACATGAATGTGCTGGGAAACCGTCATGTAGGGAGGAACGTCCGCATCTTGCTAGTCAATAACGGCAAAGGGACGGAGTTTCGCAACTACATGCATCCCGGCGCCGCCTTCGGCGAGGCGGCGGACGATTACATCGCCGCGGCCGGTCACTATGGCAATAAGTCGCGCCAATTGGTGCGCCACTATGCGGAGGATCTGGGATATGAATACCTTTCGGCCGAGAATAAGGAGGATTATTTGAGGCAACTCGACCGTTTCCTCGCTCCGGGTCTCACCGATCGTCCCATGCTGTTCGAGGTATTCACCGACAGCCGGGACGAGAGCGATGCCATACGGATCATGAACAACTTGAACGTATCGACCAAAGGCGTATTGAAAGAGGCGATGAAGAGCGTGGTAGGAGAAAAGGGGAAAGAGATGATCAAGAAGGTGATGGGGAGATGAAAGAGAGAGAGAGCTGGTTCGATTTTCTTCGGGGTGTGGCCGTTTTGATGGTCATAGCGATCCATACGTTTGCCGCCACTTCGCAAAAAGAGGAAATGGTTGGAGACGCACTGATTGTATCTAGGCAGATGTTGAATTGCGCTGTACCCCTGTTTTTGGCCATATCTGGTTATTTCCTTGCAAAAAAGCAAGGCGAGCGGTCGTATGCGCGATTCTTGAAACATCAAATCCCCAAGATCTATATACCTACTCTAATCTGGTCTTTACCTTATTGGGCCCTCTATGTGTGGCAGGGTAATGATTGGATGAAAGGCATGATCCTATTCCTCGCCTGCGGCTTCTCCATCTATTATTTCATAGCCCTTATCATTCAATACTATGTATTGCTTCCGGTGTTACGAAAGGTTAATATGGGGGGGGTAATTTTAGCATTCGTTATCACTATGGTGGCTATAATACTAGTCACTTATTTAGATTTAGTCAAAGGATATGGCATGAGTTCCTTGGAAAAGGGTGGCCTGTTTCCCGTATGGCTCCTGTTTTTTGTGATGGGGGTTTATCTAGGCAATAGAAAAGAGCGTGCTTATCGGCTTTGGCCATGGCTTTTTGTAATGGGTATAGGTCTGTTCCTCTCGTTTTTGGAAACCAAATGGTTGTATCCTTTGTACCATATGGGATATGGCATAAAGGCCTCCGCGCATCTCTATTCGTTGGCGGTAATCATGGTATTGTTTTCCGAGAAGACTCAGCGGAAGTTTACCTCCTTTGGCCTTTGGTTTAGACTATTGGTCTGGTTGGGACAGATCTCGTTTGGGATATACCTTATCCATTGCTTTTTTATCATGGTATTGAGTCGCTTGCCCTTTCATTGGGATTGGTTCTCACAGACATTCGTAGTGTTGGCTCTCTCCTCATGCCTTGTATATGGCGTACGAAGAGTCTTGCCATCGGTGGCTCGCAGGGTAGGATTTTAAAAGGACTCGAATGATTGGGTTCTGCTGTCTTTTTACAGGGTGCGCTGCAATACAACAGTGCCCTTTCCGCCTAATGTGAGGTGATTGTAACCCGAAATACGAAAGATTTCTAATTTTTAGAACGTTTATCTCTATTGGGTGATGGCCGTCCGGCTGTCGCTTTGATAACTTTATACTTATAAATCAGTAATTCATGGATCAGCAATCCGCAGTTTCGAGGAAGAAAATAAAATATAGACTATGAGAATAGGAATCGTTACGTTTTGGCAAAGCGGTGACAATTATGGGCAGCAATTGCAGTGTTGGGCTTTGCAGCGTTATTTAAAAGGGATTGGCCATGAGCCATTCTTAATACGTTACCTCTATAAAGAACCACTTTGGAGAAAGTGCTTGAAGCTTATGGCGAAGACGGTTCTCGTCTATCCGCTCCTGCGTTGGTGGAGGCATCGCGAGGTCAGGCGCATGGAGGCTGTTAATCGGGTTAAGAATAAAGAGCGTCGTTTTGAGGAGTTTAGGAAGAGCCATATCTATCAGACTCAACGGATCTATGGCTCTTTAAAAGAGTTGCGGAAGGATCCTCCAACGGCAGATCTCTATATAACGGGTAGCGACCAGGTATGGCATCCCGTGCTTTTGAGACGGAAAGACGATCGGGCCTATTGGCTGGATTTCGGATCGGATCGGATAAGGCGTATCGCATACGCGGCTAGTTTCGGATCGGATCAATGTCCTTTAAGGCTTCAAGCGGAACTCACCGCTAGATTGTCTCGGTTCGATATCCTGTCCGTACGCGAGGAAAGCGGGGTCGCTATCTGCCAAGCGGTCGGGAAAGAGGCGGTACATGTGCTCGATCCGACCTTGTTGCTTGCGAAGGAGGAGTATCTGTCTCTTTCACGAGATATACCCCCAAGCCCTTCTCCTTACATTTTTATATATAGTATCAATATTTCAAGTAATGAGGAGATATGTTGGCCGGAGCTTCGAGGTTTCACAGAGAGAGAGGGACTATCGTTGGTGGTGACACCCGCCAGCGGATATTTACCCGGTCGTGAACTATTTCAAGGGGTGGAATATCGTTACGCCACTATTCCGGAATGGCTTTCCCTTATCCGGCATTCCGGCCTTGTGGTGACCACCTCTTTTCATGGGGTGGCTTTCTGTATCCTGTTCCATAAGCCTTTCGTTTATTTCCCTTTGTCCGGCACGCATGCCAAAGGGAACAGCCGTGTATTAAACATGCTTTCCAAACTAAGCTTGTCGGATAACGTCTGGAAAGCCCCCGGAGATTTTGAACGGATTTATCATCTCCCGATAGATTGGGACAAGATAGAGGAGTCGCTGGCACCTTTACGTGAGCGATCCGTGACGTTTCTGCGGGAAGCGTTGAAGTAATGATTTCGTGAATATGAAAATTGGTTATTTGTCTCTATAGTACTATGATAGAAACATTTATCTTATATAATGCCATATTGTTGCTGTCCGTATTATTCGCATATTATGCAGAACATTCTAAAACGAGACGCTCACGTATCCTTGCTCGTTACAGCCTCTTTATGGTACTTTTCGTGCCCTCTGTTCTACGATATGATATTGGTACTGATTATGCAAGTTATGTGGATTCTTTTAATTTTTCTTCCGAATACAAACAAACAGAAATAGTTTTTTATGCTTTGATCCTTTTTTTAAGGAATCTTCAGTTGCCTGCGCATAGCCTTTTCGTTTGTTCTGCATTTATAACCTATTTTCCTTTGCTGTTCTTGCAAAGAAAGAACTATACGTGGAAAATTTTTTGATGTATGTGTTGTTGTGCTATTTATTGTCTTATTCTGCGATAAGGAATATGATTTCTTTGTCTCTCGTAATCTTAGCATTCGATTTGTTTTTTAGAGGTAAAAGATGGGGGGCTTTCATAATATATCCATTGTCTGTCTTGTTTCATGCTTCCTCATTTGTTTTCCTGCCATTCTTTTTTGTAAATAGGATGCATTGCAATAGAATTATTCTCCTGCTCATTTCATCGTTTTTATTATGTATATGTTATACAGATATGTTTTTTGTTTTGTTGAACAATGACTTGTTCTTGAATTCATATTATGGAGGATATATGTTTAGTGTTTATGGGGTTGAGCCTTCCTATAATACGGGATATGGTGCGTTTTCGAAAATATTGTTTGCGGCGATAGTTTTTTTGTCTGTCTTGTTCTCGAAGACTAAAGATAATGCTGTGATTTATTTTTCATTGTTTTATTTTATATCATTGGTCTTAATGACAAAGGTTAGTATTTTTTTAAGATTGGCAGATGCAGCTGCAATAACATTGGTGTTTGCTCTCCCCTTATGCTTGAGTGTATGGCGTGAGAAAAAGATTATAGCTTTGAAATATCTCATGGTGTTGTTTTATGTTGTTTTATTTGAGATGTTTATTTATGCTAATAATAGGGGCCTAAAAGAAGGAAATGTTGGTGTTTCTCCTTATCAAACAATATTTTGTGAATAATTATGAGAGTTGCTTTTTTATTGAATGATGCGGGATTGTATGGAGCAAATCTTTCGCTTTCTAATATGATTAAGTCGTATGGCTTTAAGGATTGTTTGGTTTTGTCTCCATCAGAAGGCCCTTTCTTGTCGCTGTTGAAAGAAATGGGCGTATCGTATAAGGTTGTTCCATTTAAATTTAATATGGCGACTTATAATAAGAATTTTTTTAAGTTTTATATTATATCCTGTTAGGTTTTGTTATTATTGGATTCTTAACAAGTATTCTTATCCTTTGATATTAAAAAATTATAGAAGAGAATGGTATAGATGTTATTCATTCGAATAATAGTTGGATTAGTATTGGCTTTGAAATCGCAAAACAAAAGCGGATTAAGCATGTTTGGCATTTGAGAGAAATGTCAGATTTACATTTCTATATGCGGTCATTTAAACCTTTTGAAAAGTTATGTGAGGATTTCAATAATTCGGATTCTGTCATTTGTGTGTCTGAAGCGGTAAAGAGGCATTTTCATATTCGGAATAAGAACGCAGTGGTTCTTTACGATGCGGTCGATTCTATCCGTAATATTCAAGATGTGCATTATGAGAAGGAGAATTATTTCTTGTATTGTGGTGGCTTAAGTGAAAATAAAGGTGTTTTGGATGCTATATCGTCATTTTCAAAAGTGTCACGCAATCGCAATATTCGGCTGTATATAGCGGGAACCGGATCTGCTCATTTCGTCAAGAAGATGAAATCGCTTATAGAAAAAGAGGGGATAGAGGGAAAAGTCGTCTTGTTGGGATACCGTACGGATGCCAAGGAGTTGATGAGGAAAGCGGTTGCATTATTAATGTGTTCCTGGCATGAGGCATACGGGCGAGTGACGGTGGAGGCTATGATGAATGATTGCGTGGTTATCGGAAGGAATTCGGGTGGGACATCGGAATTGATAGAACATGAGGAAACCGGATTCTTGTTTGATTCGAATAGCGAATTGGAGGCATTGATGGAGAAAGTCTTGGATATGGATACGACCATTATTCGAGATAAAGCGAGGGAGAAAGCCATTCACTCGTTTACGGAGGAGGTCTATGGCGAGCAATTAAAAAAGGTCTATGATAATTTGTTAATTCAAAACCACAAAACAACACAGGAATGAGTATCAAGTCTTACAAGCAATATATCGATAGATGCGAGGTTGTTTCTTTCGATGTGTTCGACACGCTGATAAAAAGGAACGTAAGGACACCCAAAGATGTGTTCTCGTTGGTGGAAAGAGAGGCGTTAAAACGTTTCGGTGTCTCTATGGAAGGATTCAGGGATAAGCGTGTATGTGCGGAGCGAACGGCCCGCGAATTGTCCGATCGCGAGGAGATCTCGTTTGGGGAAATTTACGATCAATTGCCTTATGAGGAGGAGATTAAATCGTCCTTATCGCAGCTGGAACTGGAGATGGAGTATGCGTTGACTACCGTGAATCTAGAAATCAAGGAGGTTTATAAGTATGCCATTGACCGGGGGAAAGAGGTGATTATCGTCTCCGATATGTATTTGGATCGGGCTTTTATTGAGCGTCTTTTATTGAAATGCGGTTATAACCAGTATAAGAAAATATACGTCTCCTCGGAGACCGGAGTCCAAAAATATACCGGCAATATGTATAGGATGATATTGCGGGAGAACTCATACAGCCCCGGAAAAATAGTACATATAGGGGATGCTTTGATGGCGGATTATATACGTCCGAAATTGTCCGGTATCCGATCCGTTCATATACCAAGAGAGGTCAACCATACGCTTTATTGTCGGAAATCTAAAACGGGAGAACTCGATTCGGATTCTTTGTATAGCTTTATCAATAATACGGTATCGGAATCGGGTGATCGTTTGTTTCGTATCGGATATGAGACCTTGGGACCTCTTTTGTATGGGTTTTGTGTTTGGCTGCATGAATATAAATTACGTTTGGGAATCGATAAGTTTCTGTTCCTTTCTCGTGACGGACAAATCATGCGTGCCGCTTATAAGATATTATATCCTAAGGAGGATACTGAATATGTATATGCTTCAAGGAGAAGTTTATTAGTCCCGATATTACGCCATTGCAAGGATATAAAAGCCATGTTGGACAGGCTCTCTATATATCGTTATACATCGGTCAGAACGATGTTGGATTTGTTGGGGTTAGATTATAAGGAATATGTCTTGGCACTTGGTCGTTATGGACTTGATCTGGATGATTCTTTTTTGAAAAAAGATTTTTTAGAGAATAAGGATTTATCGAGTTTCCTAAAGGAATTACTTCCCGATATTATTGAGAATTCGGAAGAAGAATTTCTCTCTTTACAGTACTACATCGATCGTTTAAACCTATCCGGAAAAGTAGGGATTATCGATATAGGTTGGCGGGGACGTTTACAGAAGGCTTTGGAGGAAATGTTGCCGGAACTAGGAAAGAATATGGAAATTATGGGATTCTATCTAGGTATCATGTTGGATAAGGAAAACGCTTTCGGCTATCTGTATGGCTCGGAAGATTCCGAGGAAAAGGTGATGGTGCGATCCTTCGAGGGGTTACTGGAGATGTTGTTCAGTGCGGATCACGGCTCGGTGAAACGGTATAAATCGGATCAAACTATTGAATTGTATGATTTTGAATATGATGGGAACAGTAAGTTGAGAAATGATTTCAAGGATCTCCTAAAGATACGGGAGGGGGCTTTATGCTTTGTCAAGCGGTTCTGTGAGAATTCCTTGTCGGATGTCATCCGCTGGGACAAGACGATGGCTTTCGATGCGATCTGCCGTTTGGGAACGGAAACCCGTCAGTCGGACTTAAATCGGTTCGGAAATTGGTCTTTTTATGCCAATAATACGATTTCCCCGTTGGCTAAACCTAATCGTGGCGTTTACTTCAGTTTTTTGAAATTGAAAAAGGGTATTTCCTCATCACCTTGGAAAATAGGTTATTTAAAACGTTTTCTAAAGATACCGTTGCCGTATTTGAGAATATATAAGTGGTTTATGCATGATCAATAGTAGATAAGGAAACCGATAGGCTTACAAAAAGGATCTTATTCTTTGTGCCTGTTGACAGATTCCTCAAATAATAATTTTAAACCATATAGAGATGATTTATGATTACCTTATCGTCGGTTCCGGTCTCTTTGGAACCACAATGGCCTACCTCCTTCATCAAAAAGGATATAAATGTTTGGTTATAGACAAGCGCTCGCATATAGGGGGTAATGTCTATACGGAGTCCGTGAATGGCATCAACGTACATAAGTATGGGGCGCATATTTTTCATACCAGTGACAGGAGGGTATGGGAGTTCGTGAACTCGTTGGTTGAGTTCAATCGGTACACCAACTCTCCTGTGGCAAATTATAAGGGAAAACTGTATAATTTGCCTTTCAATATGAATACTTTCTATCAGATGTGGGGGGTGACGACCCCGGAGGAGGCTAAGGAGATGATAGAGAAGCAACGGAGAGAGTCCGGAATCCTTAGCCCTAAGAATTTGGAAGAACAGGCTATATCTTTGATCGGGAAGGATATTTATTATACGCTGATCAAGGATTATACAGAAAAACAATGGGGACGTAAGGCTACGGAACTTCCTGCGTTTATCATTAAACGACTTCCTGTGCGTTTCACTTTCGATAATAATTATTTCAATGATAAGTATCAAGGTATCCCGGAGGGCGGATACACGAGGATGATCGAGAAAATGCTAGATGGCGTGGAGGTTCGTTTGAATACGGATTATTTCGGGAATCGAGAATATTTTGATTCGATAGCGGATCGGGTAATCTACACGGGGGAGATTGATCGCTTCTTTGATTATCGCTTTGGGTATTTGGAGTATCGAACCGTGAGTTTCGAAACAGAGTTATTGGAAGGTGTTCCTAATTTCCAAGGGAATGCCGTGGTGAACTATACGGATGCCGATACTCCTTATACCCGTATTATCGAACATAAACATTTTGAGTTTGGACAACAACCGGACACGGTGATCTCAAGGGAGAATTCCAAGGAGTGGAGACCGGGGGATGAGCCTTATTATCCGGTGAACGATAAACGGAACAGTGAGTTGTATGTTCGGTACAAGGCCTTGGCAGACGCACAAGAGAAGGTGGTCTTTGGCGGTCGGCTGGCGGAATATAAATATTATGATATGCATCAGGTGATCGCAAATGCGTTGGAGTTGGCGGAAAAATTTAATTAAACTTGGAATGATTATGGGAAAGAAACTCACGCAAGTTTCATTTTTATTTGTTTTTGCAACACTGTTGGTTGTGATAGGCCATGCGGATATTACCTTGGATTACAGAGATCTCTGGATTTATAAATGGGTGTATTCATTTCATATGCCTCTTTTCTTTTTCTTGTCTGGATTCTTGTTTGCGTATACATATCCAGCAAATAAAATGCAAGGAATGAGATTCTTTCCATTCATGAGGAAAAAGGTCAAGCGGCTCTTATTGCCTTTCTTATTTATTAATAGTGTGATTTTTGTTATTAAGTCACGTTTTGTTCCTGCGGAGTTGATGCAGAATCCGTTGACGTTTAGTTTCTCCTCGTGGGTGGAGAGTATGCTTTGGTATCCGATTGGATTTATGTGGTTTTTACCGACGTTGTTCATGATATTCGTATTCTTTTTTCGCTTTTAAGGAAATGGATATATGTTAACGTATATTTACAAATGGGGGGGGTAATTTTGCTGTTTGTGTTAAGTTATGTGATGCCTAATATGCAGTTTATGCAAATATCGGTTGCTGTTCATTACTCCGCTTATTTCGGTTTGGGAATTCTTTATTGTATTTATAAGGGGAGGATAGATGCTATTCTGCTACGATATAAGTATGGAATGTTTTTGGGATCGTTTGCTTTATCCGCTAGCTTATTGCCATGGAAATTGGTTGCCGCATTAGTAGGTATCGTATTCAGCCTGATTTTATCGCTTATAGTGGAGAAGCGTAGCGGGGTAGGCTTGATACATCTATCCGACTACACCTATACTGTGTTCCTGCTTTCTTATTTCCCGCAGATGCTTGTGCGCGGACCTATTGCCCATGCTTTTCCGGAGGTGAACCAATATCTGTTTTCGTGTGTCTCGTTTGTGTTGGGATTCTCGTTACCCATCCTCTTTGGCGTGATATATCGTAGGGTAAAGGATGCGAATAGGCTGACAAGATTTGTCGGTCTTTTGGTGGGATTATGATTATAAAGAGAAAAATATAATACAATGTCTGAAAATATGGAAAAGGGATTGGTCTCGATCATTACCCCTATGTATAAAGGGGCTGAGTTTGTTGGCGATACGATAGAATCTGTCTTGAAGCAAACGTATACGAATTGGGAGATGATTATCGTAGATGATTGCTCGCCGGATGATGGGGCGGGGATCAACGTCGTGAAGCGGTATGCGGATCCGCGGATCAAATTGATAGAGAGCAAGGTGAACAAAGGTTCTTCTGGGGCGAGGAATATTGCGTTGAAAGAGGCGAAAGGACAGTATATAGCGTTCTTGGATTCGGATGATATGTGGCCGGAAGAGTATTTGGAATCACAAGTGAATTTTTTGCAAACGGAGAAAGCTATTATAGTTTATGCTTCAGTACAACATATAGAAGAACATTCTAAGCGATACTTGGGAGTTCCATTTCCCCGTCCGAAAAAGGTTAAATATGATGATTTGTTAAAATTATGTCCGATTTGTCCTTCTGCTACGGTTTATGATGTGTCCAAATCGAAGAAATATTATTTTGATGAGCAATTAGGGAGTCTCAGGGATGATTATGTTTATTGGCTAAAAATCCTGAAAGAGGTACCATATGCTTATGGAAATTTGACTGTAACAATCTCCTATAGAGATAGGGTCACGGCAGTTACTTCTAATAAAATAAGAATGATAAAGCCTCAGTGGCTGGTACTTCGAAGAGTAGAAAAATTATCATTAATAAAAAAGTTTGTATTGTTTAGTTTATTGGGGAATAGTAGGGGTCGTAAGAGAAAAATTGTACTATAAGCTTTAATAGTTTATGTTATACCGCTAGATATGAATATTTTGTTACTGGATGCTCATACGGTTCAATCCATTTCCGTAGCTCGTTCTTTGAAAGAGAATGGTCATGTTATATTTGGTTTCATTGAATCTAGGTTATCTTATGGTTATGTCTCTAGGTTTGTAGATCATAAGATCCTTTGTCCTATCTTGCGTGATGCTCCCTCTGAATACTTGAATTTTTTAGTTGATTTCTTGGGGAAAAATCCACAAGATGTTATTATTCCAATGTATAATGATAGCGCAGAGTTGTTGAGCCAAAATAAGGAGAGGATAGAAAATTCTTTTTTCCGTGAAGTGTGCCATTCCACATTATGATACTTTTATAAAGGCACATGACAAAGAAAGATTGATGGATGTTTGCAAGCAACGATCATTTCCACACCCTCGGACTGCATTTCTTTCGTCAAAAAATCTGCATGAAGTAGTATCTTATGTTGGCTTTCCTGCTTTAATCAAACCGAATATTTCATCTGGGGCTAGAGGGATTATGCTTGTGCATGAAGAGAAAGAGCTATTAGACAAATGGCCTGCCATAGAACGAGATTTTGGTCGTTGCACTTTACAGGAATATGTTGATCATACAGGGATCTATTATAATGTGATGCTTTATCGTGATAAGAGCGGGGGGTGCCATGAAGCCGTAATTATTCGAATCATGCGTTATTTCCCTTTAAAAAGGAGGGACTAGTTGTTATTGTGAGACGATTCAAAATGAGACTTTGGTCTGCATCTGTAAAGATATTTTAGATGCTTTGGATTGGGTTGGTTTTGCCGACTTGGATATTATGGAGAGCAAATCGGGGGAATATAAAGTTATAGAAATAAATCCTCGTGTACCGGCAAGTATACATGCTGCATATATAGCAGGAGTTAATTATCCGGAAATGATCGTTCATGATATGAAGGATGAACCGATCTTAACTTATACTTATCATATCGGAAAAGTATTACGTTTTTGGGGACTGGATGTTATGTGGTTTATCTTTTCTCCCCAAAGATTTAGTTCCCATCCCTCTTGGTTCTGCTTTTTAGGTAAGAATATATTTTTTTATCAGGATGGATCTTTAAAAGACCCTTTACCAATGTTGATGGGTATATTATCTGGTTTGGTGAAATATCTGAATCCTTCTTTTCGAAAATCTAAATTAAGATCTTGATTTAACAAAATATGAACATACTAACTTTCGACATCGAGGAATGGTTTCATCTCCTCGATAACGATTCTACACGCTCTGATGAGCAGTGGAAAGGGTTTGAAGTGCGTATCTATGAGAATATGGAGCGCATTTTTCGTATCTTGGAGGAGACTGATACGAAGGCTACTTTTTTTCGTGATCGGCTGGATCGCCAAGACATATCCGGATATCGTGAGGCAGATCGCATCCAAGTATCAGGTGGGAAGCCATACGATGAATCATCAGTTAGTGTGGCAACAATCGAGGGAGGCATTCAAAGAGGATGTCTCTTCTTCCATAAAATTGCTGGAGGATATAACGGGACAGAAGGTAGAGGCTTTTCGTGCGCCGGGCTTCTCGATCCGTGAGAGCGAGGGGTGGGCTTTCGAGATATTGCATGAATTGGGAATTCGTATGGATAGCTCGGTTTTTCCTGCGCATCATGCGCATGGAGGAATGCCATCATATGTTTCTGCGGTGCCTAGCTGGGTGGAATATAACGGAATAAGGATGAAAGAATTCCCGATCGTGTATCGTAAGATATTGGGAAAGCATATCGTTTTCTCTGGAGGAGGCTATTTCCGCTTGGTTCCCTATAGATTATTGAGGAAATGGACACGTGAATGTCCGGAATATTTGTTGGCTTACATCCATCCTCGTGATCTGGATGCGGAGCAACCGATGATTGAGGACTTAAATTATATCCGTCGTTTCAAATCGTATTATGGCTTGCGTGGAGCGGAAGAGAAATTGAAACGATGGCTTATGGATTTTGATTTTATGGACTTACGTACGGCGGATGGTCTGATAGATTGGAAGGCAGCTCCTATTGTCGAAATTACTCCCAGTCTTTGTTCCGCAACAAATCTCCGCAGCCAGTCCTAACCTCTTCAATGATTCGTATGCAGCGCGGTTTATTCATCTTGTTTTTAGTACCGATGGTTATCATGTCTTGAATGGTGGGATGTCCGGTTCCATTGACCGAAGTCGCATGTTCACCATTATAACCCTCTGTGCATAGGGTGAGATCGTAAAGGCGGGAGCAAGATGCCATTGCCATGTGCTGGTATCACTTTTCTGTATTGTGAAACTGAAATTCTTGCAATGATCATCTTTGTTGTCTGTGAAATAGTTGAAAACCATACGACGAAACATTTCTTCCACTTCTAAAGGATTCTGCGTTAGATAGCCAGTTAGGGCCAGTAAGTTGCTATAATCGAGAATTGGGTTGGATAGTGGAATGTTAAGCAGCCCTCCGGCTGTGACTGTATGCAAACGTTCTCCATCTTGCGAGATGTCGAAGCGGCGTGTCGTGAAATACTTACCGTTGATCAGTTTGAAGTCTGGAACGCGGATGCCACATTGTCGTGCTAACTCATTGTAATGAAATTCTATCAATCCCATGTCTTGAGGGTCGTATGTATGGCGGAACTTCACCATCCAATGCCCTTCATTGTTGGAGAACAATGCCTTGGGTCTGCATCCGCCGCTATTTCGGCTGTTAAAAAGAAGAAGTTCTACGTCATCGTCGTTCTTTCTCATGCAACACTTCTAAGGCCTTTTCTTGCAGCAGATCGAAATCAAGGGGCTCATGCGAAGTACCTATGCTGGTTTCCGGTTCGTATGTGAGTGCTCCCATACCCCCCATTTCCCACTAGACTTAGACGGTCGAGCGCTGACAATTGGGTATCGTTGATGCCTTCTTTGAGCAAGGCCTTATGCAAGAGGTTGCGACCATAGCCATCGGGCAGACTGTCTTCGAAAACACCGAAATTCCCATAAAAAGGTGAGGGCTTTGCGATGAACAATCCCGGTTTCAGCGGAAGTTCCAATGGGGATATACTGAAACCGTTGGAAAGCCATGCTTTATCGTATTCAAAGGCACACTGTTTGTTGTCGGGAGTGAGCGAAAGCGTCCCGACTATCTGTTCGTGATACTTTACGATAAGTCTTTCTATTTTTTTGATTCTCATTACTTATGTACTTTTTTCTTGTTGGTATTCTTGCGGATTTGTAGTAGCTCCTCCATGGTGGAGTATTTTGGTTCGGAAAAAAGCTTCTTTATCTCCGAAGTGTAACCTAATGCCATTGCTATGCCGATAAGGTTCTTGAGTGAGATAAGACCTTTCTGTTCGAATCGCACGATATTACTGACTGCTACACCTGCCTTCTCCGACACTTGTTCGCGTGTCAGATTCTTCTCTATACGTCGCTTGCGGAAGTCGTTGGCTATTTCTTTAGCGATCTCATCCGGGTTGTCTAGCGTATAGTTGTCAAGAACTGATAACATATTATTTGTTTCCTGCATCTTTATTTGGATAATAGTAATATATTATTAGTTGCAAAGGTAGTAAAAAGCTCTGTATTCTCATCGTCTTATGCGTGGCTTTTTAAAAGTTCAAGAAGATGTTTGTGGAATTAAATAAAAAAACTCTATCTTTGCACTCGATTTTCCGCAGAGGGTAAATAAGTGGAGCCGGAGACGGAGCCCACCCCCGGGACCTAACCTGTTTAAAAGATTTTAAGACAGATGTACGTAATCGTAGAAATTAACGGACAACAGTTCAAGGCTGAGCAAGGCAAGAAATTGTTCGTTCATCACATTCAGAACGCGGAAAGCGGTGCTGTTGTGGAGTTTGACAAGGTGTTGTTAGTAGACAACAATGGTGAGGTAACAGTGGGTGTTCCTACCGTAGAAGGCGCAAAGGTAGTATGCGAGGTATTATCTCCGCTGGTAAAAGGTGATAAAGTGCTGATCTTCCACAAGAAGAGAAGAAAAGGTTATCGTAAATTGAACGGTCACCGTCAGCAGTTCACTGAAGTGAGTGTAAAAGAAATTGTTGCTTAACGTTTAAAGGAGAAAAGAGAAATGGCACATAAGAAAGGTGTGGGTAGTTCTAAGAACGGCCGTGAATCACAAAGTAAGAGATTAGGTGTTAAGCTTTTCGGTGGTGAAGTTGCTAAAGCTGGTAACATCATCGTTCGTCAGAGAGGAACAGTTCATCATCCGGGTGAGAACGTAGGTATCGGTAAAGATCATACGTTGTATGCGTTGGTAGATGGCGTTGTTACTTTCCGTAGAGGAAAAGAAAACAGATCATTTGTTTCTGTAAAAGAAGTTGTTGCTGAGGCTTAAGTTTCTGCGACCAAAGAATAAGGAAAAAGGATATCCTGAAAAGGGGTATCCTTTTTTTTATTGCCGATGATAATAAACGTTATGAAGTAAATTTTGGAACATATATAAATAAACTTGTAACTTTGCGGTCTCAAACATAAATACAAACATAAAAAACAATGGGTGGTTTTTTCGGAACTATTTCTAAAGGAGCCTGTATTACGGATTTATTCTATGGTACAGACTACAATTCTCATCTAGGAACCCGCAGAGGCGGTATGGCTACGTACGATAAGGAAGAAGGGTTTACGCGTTCGATCCACAATCTGGAGAATTCTTATTTCCGCACCAAGTTTGAACCGGGGCTTCCTAAATTCAAAGGAAAAGCCGGGATCGGTATTATCAGCGATACGGATGCGCAGCCTATCGTTATCAACTCTCACTTAGGAAAATTCGCGATCGTGACGGTGGCGAAGATCAATAACTTGGACGAATTGGAGGATGAGTTATTGAAGGCGAATATGCATTTTTCGGAATTGAGTTCAGGAAAAACGAATCAGACGGAGTTAGTCGCTTTGCTGATTACACAAGGCAAGGACTTCGTGGAGGGTATTGAGAATGTTTACAATAAGATAAAGGGCTCTTGCTCTATGTTGCTCCTGACGGAGGATGGTATTATCGCTGCCCGTGACAAATGGGGGCGTACGCCGATCGTAATCGGGAAGAAGGACGGGGCTTATGCGGCGACCAGCGAGTCCAGCAGTCTTCCGAACTTGGATTATGAGATCGAGAAATTTATAGGCCCGGGCGAGATCGTCCGTTTGCGTGCCGATGGTATGGAGCAGATGCGTAAACCGAATGAAGGGATGCAGATCTGCTCTTTCCTTTGGGTATATTATGGATTCCCTGTTTCTTGCTATGAGGGAAAGAACGTGGAAGATGTCCGGTTTATGAGTGGCTATAAGATGGGGCAGAAGGATGACTCGGAGGTGGATTGCGCTTGTGGTATACCGGACTCCGGCGTGGGTATGGCCTTGGGATATGCGGAAGGTAAGGGGGTGCCTTATCATCGGGCTATCGCTAAGTATACACCGACGTGGCCTCGTAGTTTTACCCCGGCTAACCAAGAGATGCGTGCTTTGGTGGCTAAGATGAAATTGATACCGAACCGTGCGATGCTGGAAGGCAGACGCATCCTTTTCTGCGACGACTCGATCGTGCGTGGTACACAGCTTCGTGATAACGTGAAGATCTTATATGATTATGGGGCGAAAGAGGTACATATGCGTATCGCTTGCCCTCCATTGATTTATAGTTGCCCGTTTATCGGTTTTACTTCTTCCAAGAGTCCTTTGGAGTTGATAACTCGTCAGATTATCAAGGAACTGGAAGGGGATGAGAATAAGAATCTGGATAAATATGCTACGACAGACTCTCCGGAATATAAGAAGATGGTCGGAATTATCGCCGAGCGTTTCGGGTTGAGTTCCTTGAAGTTTAATACGCTGGAAACCTTGGTGGAGGCGATCGACCTTCCTAAGTGTAAGGTTTGTACGCATTGCTTTGATGGTTCAAGCTGTTTTTAGAAAAATTTTACCTACTTTTATGCCTGCAATGTTTTAATGGCTAAAAAGAGTGAGTTATGACAGTTTTAGATAGATTTTTAAAGTACGTTACGTTCGATACCCAGTCGAACGAGGAGACGGGTACGACTCCTAGTACGCCGGGACAACGTGTCTTTGCCGAGGCTTTGGTGAAGGAATTGGAAGCGATTGGTATGGAGGAGATCTCCTTGGATGAGAATAGTTATGTAATGGCTACTCTGCCGGCTAATACGGACGAGAAAATCCCGACTATCGGTTTTATCGCTCATTTGGATACGAGTCCGGATATGTCGGGTAAGAATGTTCAACCTCGTATCGTGACTTATCTGGGTGGTGATATTGTCTTGGATGCGGAAGAAAATGTTGTACTATCTCAATCGATGTTCCCAGAGCTTTCTGATTATAAGGGACAGGATATTATCGTAACGAATGGTAAGACTTTATTAGGTGCCGATGATAAGGGAGGTGTAGCCGCTATCGTCGCCTCTATGCAATATTTGAAGGATCATCCGGAGATCAAGCACGGTAAGATCCGTATCGCTTTTACCCCGGATGAGGAAATCGGACAAGGTGCCGATCATTTCGACGTGGAGAAGTTCGGTTGTGATTGGGGATATACGATTGATGGTGGACAAATCGGTGAGTTGGAATATGAGAATTTCAATGCCGCCGGCGCTAAAATTATCTTCAAGGGCTTGAACGTACATCCGGGATACGCCAAGGATAAGATGCAAAACGCTTCCTTGCGTGCGATCGAGTTTGCTTCTTGGTTGCCGGCCGAGCAACGTCCGGAGCATACGACTGGTTATGAGGGATTCTTCCATTTGACCGGTATGACCGGTTCGGTTGAGGAAGCTACTCTATCTTACATCATCCGTGACCATGACCGGAAGTTGTTCGAGGAGAAGAAAGAATTGCTTCGTACGTTGGTTGATAAGATGAATGAAGCGCATCCGGGATGTGCGCATTTAGAGCTTCGGGATCAATATTACAATATGCGCGAGGTCGTGGAGCCCCAGAAGCATATCGTTGATTTGGCGTTTGAGGCGATGACCTCCGTTGGGGTAGAACCGATCGTGAAACCGATCCGGGGAGGTACGGATGGTGCCCGCCTGTCGTTTATGGGATTGCCTTGCCCGAATATTTTCGCGGGAGGCCTGAATTTTCACGGACGTTATGAGTTCTTGCCCGTTCGTTCGTTGGAAAAGAGTATGGAAACAGTTATAAAAATCATAGAGCTATCGGCTCGTAAATCTTAAATGCAATAATTACATGAAAACAACTCCGTTTACCGACGTGCATATCGCCTTGGGCGCGAAGATGCATGAATTTGCAGGTTTCAACATGCCGATCGAATACACCGGTATTATCGACGAACACATGACCGTTGTGAATGGTGTGGGTGTGTTCGATGTCTCCCACATGGGCGAGTTTTGGGTAAAAGGCCCGAACGCTTTGGCTTTCATTCAAAGCGTAACTTCTAACGACGCTTCTGTCTTGCCGCTTGGTAAGGCTCAATATACTTGCTTCCCGAATGACAAGGGAGGTATCGTGGATGACCTTTTGGTATATCATTACGAGCCGGAGAAATATTTGCTGGTCGTAAACGCCGGTAATATCGATAAGGATTGGGAATGGTGCGTAAGCCATAATACGGTAGGTGCCGAATTGGAGAATTCTTCCGACCGTACGGCTCAATTGGCTATCCAAGGACCGAAGGCACAGGAGGTTCTTCAACGTCTTACTCCGGTTGATTTATCTTCTATTCCTTACTATTCATTCGTGACGGGTGAGTTCGCACGGTTGCAAGAACGTGATTATCTCTAACACGGGGTATACCGGTGCGGGTGGCTTCGAGTTGTATTTCTATCCGAGTGATGCGATGACGATCTGGAACGCTATCTTCGAGGCTGGAAAGCCGGAAGGGATCAAGTCGATCGGTTTGGGAGCACGCGATACGCTTCGTCTTGAGATGGGCTTCTGCTTGTATGGAAATGATTTGGATGATACGACTTCTCCGATCGAGGCTGGTTTAGGCTGGATCACGAAGTTCGCCGAGGGTAAGAACTTTACGAATCGTGCGGAATTGGAGCGTCAGAAGAAAGAGGGCGTAACCCGTAAGTTGTGTGCTTTCGAGTTGCAGGAAAAGGGAATTCCCCGTCATGGCTATGAGATCGCCGATGCGGAAGAGAATGTAATTGGCGTGGTTACTTCCGGTACGATGTCTCCGGTATTGAAGAAGGGGATCGGTATGGGATACGTGAAACCTGAGTTCGCGAAAGCGGGTACGGATATCTTTATCAAGGTGCGTAATAAGAACTTGAAGGCTCAAGTGGTAAAGGCTCCTTTCCGTAAATAAGAGATAAGGCTATCTATAAATAGTTCGAAGGCGATGTTCCTCACGGAGCACCGCCTTCCTTATTATAGAAAAGTTGGACATGATTAATATGTTGTTCCCTGGAAAATGTTCGATTGTGAGTACGGAAGTAGGGTACCGGTCATTCTCAAGTTTCTACCGGAGAAGTTCGGGTCTACGGTAACGGTTGCGTTGTTTGTTCCGTTGGTAAGCATCAAGCTAACGGTAGCGGAGATAAACACACCCTGTACGTTCATGTTCAGATAAACATTGCCCTTGTCATCCTGCTTGGTCTGGATATTGGAGGCGCTACCTTGTACGGTGATACCACCTAATCCGTTAGGACCGGGATACGGAGAGTTGGATGCGATCTGGACCATAGCCTGTCCGTCATTCAAAGATACGAAGTTCGTATTTGAATTTACGTAGAATACCTGTCCGTTCATCGGTTGTATGTTGTTAGCCTCCAATACGAATGATTGGTTGTTGATAGCTTGTACAGCGGCGTTAAACTCTTCTTGGCCTTCTACGGCATCTTGTGCCAGACGCTCTTGTTTTTTGATTTCTCTCTCTACTTTTTTGGCTTCCTTTGTTATCGATTTTTGAGCCATTACTTGTGTCATTCCGCACATAGCGACAGCGAGAACGACGATAAAAGATACAATTCTTTTCATACTTGATTTAGTTTTAAAACGGTTTTAAATTGTATAGATTAAACAGCGTCGTTGCGAAAAAGTTCCTGCGGCTTATCCATTTTATAGATACAATAACATTTCCACGGAGTATTTATGTTAAACAGAAATCGTACATTTGTAAGCGAAGAACATAATACGATAGAATATGGATAAAGTACGTTTTGGTGTAGTCGGAACCAATTTCATAAGTGATTGGGTAATTGCCGGAGCCCGGCAGGATGAGCGTTTTGAACTGGTAGCTGTATATTCGAGAACTCAGGAGACGGCGGATGCTTTCGCCTCGAAACATAATATACCGTATACGTTTACCTCCTTGGAGGAGATGGCGAAAAGCCCGTTGATCGACGCTGTGTATATTGCCTCCCCGAACTTCCTTCATGCCTCCCAGAGTATTCTTTGCATGAGCTATGGCAAGCATGTTCTTTGCGAGAAACCCTTCGCTTCCAATGCGAAAGAAGTACGTGCGATGATCGAGGCTTCCCGTACATATAATGTCACGTTGATGGAGGCGATGAAGCCTACGCTTACGCCGAACTTTCTTGCCGTGCGAGAGAATCTTGGGCGTGTAGGTACGGTTCGTCGTTATTTCGCCTGCTATTGCCAGTATTCCTCCCGTTATGATAAGTTCAAGGAAGGAATCGTGTTGAACGCTTTCAAGCCGGAGTTGTCTAATGGGGCCATGATGGATATCGGTATTTATACGGTCTATCCGATGGTTGTCTTGTTTGGTCGCCCAAAGAAGATAGATGCCTCGGGCATAGTCCTGTCCTCAGGAGCGGACGGGCAAGGGGCCGTGAATTTCTTGTATGAGGGGATGAACGCCACGGTGCTTTATTCTAAGATCGCCAACTCCGCCTTGCCTACCGAGATACAAGGGGAGGAGGGGAACTTGACCTTGGACCGGATCAATATCATCCGTAAAGTGACGTATTCTCCCCGTTTAGCTCCGGCGATGGGAAAAGGCCCGGAACCGGTTCCGGAAGACCTAAGCGTGGTCGCCGATAAGGATGAGTACTATTATGAGGTAGCGGAATTTATCAACCTTGTCTTGTCTGGCAAGCGGGAGTCAGAAATCAATAGCCTTGATAATTCTTTGATTACATTGGAGATTATCGATGAAGTACGCCGGCAGTTGGGAATTGTCTATCCGGCGGATTGATAACTCTTCGTGATTTTCCTCTTTTTCCATCGGGGTGAAAAACTTTTTCCACCGTGATGAAAAAGCTTTTTCACTACGATGGAAATCCTTTTTCATCACGGAGAAAAAAGGGTTACTTGTATTTTTATTACCTTTGTGTCCTTAATTGTTTAGGATGTACATATATAATTCAATACCCCATATAACGAACACGCTAAATCTGGGAAAGGACCTATTGAGGTCTTATTTGAGAAAAAAGAAAATCATTACCGTTTCGCTATGATTATGCGTTGGATATTATCGATGAGAATAAATTGAATATCCTGATCGAGCGTGAGGTGATCCGCAGGAACGGCCCTTATATCGAGATGGATGAGCATTATCTCTCTTTCTATGAGCTGCTTCTGGAGGCGAATGAGGAGATTTCTACCTCGGTGATCGATGAGAATATCCAGTTGGTGTATCAATTGATCGATTATTATGGCAAGGAGGATAACGATTTGCGTAAGCTGGGTTATCTGCGATCGGTCAAGGCGCATTTGCGGAAGATCGGGAAGATCTTGGTACGTAACGTGGTGTCCTTGCAACGGGTGATCGATAATACGTTCAAGAACGAGCCGAGCTATAAGGTGAAGATCGCCAAACTGGAGAATCTGGACGCTAAGCGAATCGAGATCAACCGCCTGATCGTGGAAGTGGAGAAGCTGCTGGATCGGGAACGGACTCCCTTTTTCGCCCAAGCCCCGGACGAGGAGTTGTTGACGATCGCCCGTGAGTTGAAGACGGAGTTATTGAGCGCCGGCCATAGCTTGATCCATTCCCAACAGGATATCATTGATTACTTGAACCAGATCCGTACGCAGGTGGGTTTTACCCGTAAGCTGCGTCGTATCAAATATCTGCGGGAGCAGTTTGAGTTACAGGAGAACACGAACGTGCGGGAGGTGGTAGACGCGGAGCGTTCCGTGGTATTGGAGGGCGTGCAGCCTACCTTATTCAAGGTTTCCATTCCTTATTTGCAAACGGACGAGGCACTGGATGTCATCTTGAAGGTGGCCGACGGCATACGGCCGGACAAGGTGATCCACCGGCAGGAGCTGGGGGTGATCTCCGCCGAGCAGATGGAGAATCAAGAGGTGGGGGAGGCTGCTATCAATACCCGGAAGATGATGGATGTTTTTAGCCGGACCGGAGGGGATTTGTTCTCTTTCGTGATGGCGTATGATTATAACCGGGAGATGGATTTCGAGGCGAAGGTTACGTTATTTTGCCGTTTACTCTCCCTCTATGAGAATGAGTTGGAGATAACAGACCGTTTTGGGCATATGGAGCATATAGAATATGCCATTATTCAAAGAACCTAGTTGTAGAGACGGGGCACGCCCCGTCTCTACAACTGGATAAAATAGAACAACAATAATAATAAGGATGATAGATAATTTACCGGTACAGACCGCACAGATCTATGATTACCTGTCGAAAGGTAATTTTCTGTGCTCGAATACAAGTGTAAAGGAGTTGAGGACACTCTTCTCGGTCGTAGAAGATAATTTTGAGCGTTTACGTGATTATTTCTCGCATATCAATTTCGTGTTGGAGCAGGGGAATAATTACTTCTACTTCTCCCGCAAGGAGCCCCGGGCTACCTTGGAGCAAAAGCTCCAGCGTTTCTTCGCTTGGATCGATATCATGGACTTCTTCTGTACGTACGATACGGCCTTCGGGCCCGGTTTCACTTTCTCGCCGGCGGAGATATTGGTACGTTCCCGTATCGACATGGATCTAGAGATGAAGCTGGACGGGTTGAAAAAACATACCGGAGGCAAGGAGAAACGCAAGGATATCCTCGATACCATCTTGGACAGGATGACGAAAGAGGGCTTTATCGAGTGCGTAAGCGATATGAACGGGACGTGGAAAGTGCTCTCCTCGTGGGACTACCTCACGAAGATGATCCATAGTATTAACATAAAGAACGAAGATGAGATATCTCAATAAAATAGTATTTATAAACAGCGCCGCTATCCGTTACTCGGAAGTACAGCTGGATGGAAATATACATTTAATCGGAACGCAGGGAGTGGGGAAGAGTACGATCCTCCGTGCGATCCTTTTCTTTTACAACGCCGATACGCAGCGGCTCGGAATCCCGGTCGAGAAGAAGTCGTATCAGGATTATTATTTCCCTTATGCCGATTCCTCGATCATCTACGAGGTAGCGAGGGAGGATGGTTGGTTTACGGTACTTAGTTATAAGACGATGAACCGTATCTGCTACCGTTTTATCGCCTCTCCGTACCGGCCGGATCTTTTTATCGACGAGGAGGGAGCGCCTTATCCGTCGGATCGTATCCGCTCGGTGCTCGATAAGAACGGTATCAAATATAGCGGGGCGATCTCCACGTATGAGGAATACCGGAATATCCTCTACGGAAACTCGGATAATAAACGGGATTACTCCTGTTATTCCTTGATGGAGAGCGGCTCGTATCAGAATATCATCCGTACGATCCAGAACGTCTTGCTGAATTCACGCTTGGAGGCGGATTATATCAAGCAGACGATCATCACCTCCTTGAACGAGGCGGATAGCGTGATCGACTTGAGCCGTTACCGGAGCCATCTATCCGGTTTTGAGGCGCAACTGAATGATATCGGTGTTTTCCGTGAGCCGGGCATGGCGCGGAAGGCCGCTGGGATCTCTACCTTGTCGGACGATATCCGTAAGCGGGATTTACGGATCAACGATCTGTGCCGCCAATTGCGCGGGGCTTATCTGGAAACGGAGCGTATCTTGCCGGAGTTGTCCCGGAAGATACACGAGCAGGAGGCGGTCAAATCGGATTTCTATAAGCAAAGGGATAAGCTGGACGCTGAATCGAAGAACCGGACAGCCACGATGGAAGGCGAGTTGGCCGTGCTGAAAAACGCCTTGTCGGAGGCGGAAGCGAAACGGGTTTTCTATGCCGGAAAAGATATCCAGACGGCGATGGATCGTTGTAACAAATTGGAGATCTTACAGCAGGAACAGGAATCCTTAGTCGTGGAGAAAGATTTGCTTTCTTCCAAGAATAAAGAAGCCTCGGTCTTGCACGCCAATTTGATCGCTAATCTGAAGAACGAGTTGGCCGGCTTCGAGAACGAGAAACAGAAACAATTACTGGCGGCAGAGACTGAGATCAATGCTCGTCGGGAGGCTCGCCGGGAGTATTATCGACGGCTACGGGAGGAATTGCGCCATGCCGCCTCGGAGGAGAAAGAGCGTTTGTTGGTGGATCGGGAGAAACGTACGACGGAGGTCGCCGCCTTGAAGATGCGTATCAAGACCACCCGGGGGCAGTCGGGAACCTCGGAGGAATTGGAGGCGGTCAAAGGGCGTCTCGGTAATTACGACGCAAACCGGAAGGACTTGGAGCTGAAGATCCGTGAGCTGAAGTACGAGTTGAACTACCAGACGAAAGAGTTCGAGACCGCCGGGAAGCATTTGGATGAGGATTATCAAAAGCTAGCGGAATCCAATGAGGTGAAGATCGAGGCCCTGAGCGCTAAGCTAGCGGAACTGACGGAGTTCTTGGATAACCAGAAAGATAGCTTCTTCAATTGGCTGTCCGAGCATAAACCCGGCTGGGAGCAGACGATCGGGCAAGTGTGTGACGAGCGCCTGCTTTACGGGAAAGAGTTTACGGCGGAGGTAGGCGAGGGAGATACCTTTTATGGAATCCGCTTCACCTCCGGGATTCACCGGAATGTCAAGACCAAGGAGGATTACTTGGCGGAGAAGAAGGATGCCGAGGAAAAACGTGCCGGAATCCAGCGCTTCATCGCTACGGCGCGGCAGGATTTGGAGGCGGCAAAGGAGAATCTCCGCAAGCAATATCAATCCTCCGTGAAGCCCATCAAGGAGGATATCTATCATGCGGAATATGAGTTGGAGCAACTGGCGGTCCGCAAGAAAGAGGACGAGTCTCGTCTGTCGGCCTTACGGGATCAGGCGACCCGTCTGAGGCAGGAGGAGATCCGGCGCTTGGAGGAGGAGTTGAACGCTGCCGAGGCCGTCCTTTCCTCGATCCAGCAGGAGATCGCCACGCTTCAAGGTAAGATGGACCGGGAACTCGCTTCCTTGGATGAGCAAGAGAAAGATGAGTTGGCTGCTTTGGATAAGGAACTCTCCGTCGCAAGGGAAGCTATCTCGGAGGAGATCGCACGCAAGAAAGCGGAGTTGGAAGAGCGCAAATCCGGATATGACAGGGAGCAATTGGATAGCCTGACCGCCAGTGGTGGCGATCCGAAACGTTTGGAGGAGATCCATTCCCGCTTGGCGTATATCGGTGGGGAGATTAAATATATCAACGAGACCAAGGCATTGATTATCGAGTATCTGAAAGATAAACGAGAGATGCTGGATAAGGTATCCGACTGGACGACGGAGAGCCTGCGCTTGCAGCAGATCATCCACGGGGAACGGGAGGATTTGAAAAAGCGTCTGGCGGACGTGAACCGGAGTATCTTCAAGATAGATGCCGAGCTGAAGGAGCTGAAGGAGGCCAACCGGAAAGCGTTGGAGAACCGGGAGGAATATCATCGCTCTACCCTGTTGGGACTGGTTTACCTCTAGGGAATCCATCTTCTCTTCCATGAACCGTACCGATACGGATGGCGATTGCCGTTCCTTGGTACGGGAGATCACGATCTGCGTCAGCGAGCAATCCCAGAAACTTTCCGAGCTGCGCAAGGAGATAACCGCCTACACTGGCAATTTCTCCGAGGATAATGTGTTCGCCTTCAAGACGAGCTTCTCGGATGATAAAGAGTATATGGATTTCGCTTGCGACTTGAAGGAGTTTATCGACGAGGATAAGGTCTCGGAATACCAGTCGCGTATCAATACCCGCAACTCGGATATCTTCCGGCAGATCACGTCGGACACGAAAAGCATGGTCTCGCAGGAGGGTAATATCCGTGGCGTGGTGGATCAGATAAACGCCGACTTCAAGGAGAAGAACTTCGTGGGTATCATCCAGTGTATCGAGATGCGTATTGATCCGAGCCAGAACAAGATCGTCAATCTGTTGAAGGAGATCAAGCGATTCAACGAGGAATATAGCTGGGATTTGGGGCAGAACCTCTTCGCTTCCTCAGCCGACGATACGGCTACCCGGGAGAAGGTGACGACGTTGCTACGTGAGTTGATCAAGTCGATGGACGCTTATTCCGGCAACTTGATCCGCTTGGCGGACTTCTTCGACCTGAAGTTCCGGGTGATCGAGAACCGGAATGATACGGGCTTCGTGGAGCGCCTTACGAACGTAGGCTCCGAGGGTACGGATATCTTGGTCAAATCCATGGTGAATATCATGTTGCTGAACGTGTTCAAGCGGAACGCCTCCACGGTATTCTCCGATTTCAGGCTCCATTGCATGATGGATGAGATCGGGAAGCTGCACCCGAATAACGTGGCGGGGATCTTGAAATTTGCCAACGACCGGGATATTCTCTTGATCAATGGTTCGCCGACCGAGCAGGATGCCCTGTCCTATAAGCACATCTATAAACTGGAGAAGGATACGGATAGCTTCACCCGGATTCGCAGGGTGATTACGCAGTTCGATTAGTTACGATCTATGTTAGGGCCTCGGTTGATACGGGTGAGAGACGAGGCTCTCTCATAGGTCATAGATTAGGCTCTCTTATGGGTCATAGACGAGGCTCTCTTATAGGGGTAGGTGTCTCGTCTATGGCCCATAAGAGAGCCTCGTCTATGACTATACCATTGAAAAAATGTTAAAGCCCTGCGATCTCATCCAGCCAAAGCGTAGCCATTGCGTCGCTCGGCATTCGCCAGTCTCCACGTGGCGAGAGGCTGACGGAGCCGACCTTGGGGCCGTCTGGCAGGCAACTGCGTTTAAATTGCTGTTGGAAGAACCGGCGGAAGAAGGTGTAGAGCCATTTCTTGAGGGTGGCATCGTCGTAGGTTTCCCCGAATGCCCGCTTCGCCAAGAAATAAATCTTCGCGGGTGAGGCTCCGAAGCGTAAGAAGTGATAGAGGAAGAAATCGTGCAGCTCGTAGGGGCCTACCAAATCCTCTGTCTTCTGCTTGATATTCCCATGCTCGTCGGCGGGAATCAATTCCGGGCTGATCGGAGTGTCTACTATATCTAATAACGTGGCGCGGGAAGCCTCGTCTACCTTGTTATTGGCCACCCATTCCACCAGATATTTAACCAATGTCTTGGGAATGCTACCGTTGACGCCGTACATGGACATATGGTCGCCATTGTAAGTAGCCCAGCCCAAGGCAAGCTCCGAGAGGTCTCCCGTACCGATCACAAGGCCGTTCTCTTGGTTTGCTACGTCCATAAGAAGTTGGGTACGCTCGCGGGCTTGGCTGTTCTCGTACGTCACGTCATGTACATGGATGTCGTGATTGATATCCTTGAAGTGTTGGATGCAAGCGTCCTTGATGGAGATCTCCCGGAGGGTCACGCCAAGGGAGCGTATCAAGTCGCAGGCATTGGTATAGGTACGATCCGTCGTTCCGAAGCCGGGCATGGTGATGCCGATGATCTTATCCCGTGGGATCTTCAAGGCATCGAAGGTCATGACGGTGACCAGTAGGGCCAAGGTGGAATCCAGTCCCCCAGAGATGCCTACGACGGCGGTTTGGGCGTGGGCATGGAGGACACGCTTGGCGAGTCCCGCTACCTGTATATGGAATATTTCCTCGCAACGTTCTTTCAAGGCATCGCCGGAAGGGGTAAAGGGATGCGGGTCGATTGCCCGGGTCAAATCCAGTGTCCGGTTGGGAAGGCTGAATGAGACTACGGTGCCGTTATCCATGTTATGGTTGAGATAACCCTGCATGAAACTGGTGTTGATCCGTCGGTCGTTCTGTAAGTTCTGGATATCGATCTCGCTGATAACGAGTTGCTCCTCCATGGAGAAACGCTCGGATTCCCTTAACAACGTGCCGTTCTCCGCTATGATACCGTTTCCCGCGAATACGAGGTCGGTACTGGATTCCCCGAAACCGGCGGAAGCGTAGACGTATCCGGCGATACAACGTGCGGATTGCTGGCAGATCAAGGATCGTAAGTAAGCATGCTTACCGATCAACTCGTTGCTGGCGGATAGATTGAATATCAAGTTCGCCCCCTGCATGGCTAGCTCGGAGCTGGGAGGGATGGGAACCCAAAGATCCTCGCAGATCTCGATACCCACACGTACCTCATCGTACTCGAAGATCAGGTAGCAATCCAGCGGCACTTCCCGGTTACCGATCGTGATCATGGATTGCTGTAGGTGTGAAGAGGCCGTGAACCAACGCTCTTCTTGGAACTCCTTGTAGCTGGGCAGGTAACTTTTGGGCACTACCCCCAATATCTCGCCCCGTTGGAAAGCGACGGCGGCGTTTATCAGTTGGCTTCCGCTGACAAGCGGGCAACCTACGATCGTTAGTAAATCCAGATCGGCGGTGTTGTTCACTAAATCCAGCAAGGCTTTCTCGGCGTTTCTGAGTAAGGTCTCTTGCGAGAACAAATCCATGCAAGTATAAGACGTAACCGATAATTCGGGGAAGGCGATGATCTGGACCTCTTTTTGGGACGCTTGGCGCATCAATCCCTCGATCTGTTGAATATTATAAAAGCAGTCAGCCACTTTAACATGTGGTACGGCTGCCGCTACTTTGACGAATCCGTAATTCATATTTGTTATTGTTTATCTGATAGATGTTCTTAATTTATCGGGGTTTTGACGACAGTCGAAGATCGCGGAGATATAGATGATATCATCTTCTATAAAATAGATGATTTTGTAATGTTCATGAACAAGAGACCGAAAGCCTTGCGGCTCCGAGGATAAAGCTTGCTCATAAAAACCGAGAAGAGGATTGTCAGCTAACAAATCGGCGTAATGTTTCAGGTCCTTGACTTTCTTGTGGGCCATGTTGATAGAAATCTCCTTCTTATAATACTTCGTAATTTCTTTCAAATCTTCTTTGGCCTTGGCTGTCCAATATGGATTTTTCTGTTTCAGAACCATGTCTCTATCTCTTTATCTAGATCCTCACTTGATGTGACTCTACCTTCTCGGGCGTCTTCTACCGATTTCCGTACCTCTGCTATCATCTCCTCTTGCGAGTGGATTACGCAAGGGCGGGGTGTCCTTCTCTTGGAAAAGATCTTTTTGGCAGCCCGTTCCAGTTCCTCCGATATCTCCATGTCATCGATCTTGTTAAGGTATCTCTCCACGAAGCTTTCTCTCCATTGCTGTAACTCTATTGTCGTCATATCAATTTCCCTCCTATATATTTATGCCCCAAAGGTATGTATTTTGTATGGGATAAAAAAGAAGGAGAGGTATACTTCGCAGCATCCTCTCCTTATTAACACAAAACAATCAACAAAAAACTACTGTCTGAATAAGACTATCTGATGAATAAAAGCTCACGGTATTTCGGCAAGGTCCATATCTGGTCGTCGACAACCAGTTCCAACTTGTCGATATGGTAACGGATGGCTTCCATCATCGGGACGATCCGGTCGTGGTAAGCGATCGCCTTCTCCCGCTCGCTCTCGATCTTGTTGGCTATCTTGCGGGCGTTGACCATCTCGTCCACTTTTTCCTTGATGAAGATCGTGCGGTTCGCTATATCCTCGATGATCTCCATGTTCTTGGAGGATAGATGGGCGGCTTTATCGGCGGGGAATAATTCACGCATCTTATATACGTTGTCGATCAAGGAAGACTGGTATTTGGTGGCCATCGGGATGATATGGTTCATTGTCAGGTCGCCTAATACACGGGCCTCGATCTGGATCTTCTTCGTGTACATCTCCCATTTGACCTCGTTGCGAGCCTCCAGCTCCTTGCGGGTCATGACTCCCGTGGACTCGAACATGCGGACGCTGCTATCTTTCAAATAAGCGTCGAAGATCAAAGGCACGCTGGTCTCGCAATCCAAGCCCCGGCGTGCGGCCTCGGCCTTCCATTCCTCGCTGTAGCCATTGCCGTCGAAATGGATCGCCTTGCATTCCTTGATATCCTTGCGGATTACCTCGATGATAGCGGCGAACTTATCCTTTCCGGTGGCTATCTTAGCGTCTACCTCGGCCTTGAACTGCCTCAACTGATCCGCTACGGCGGCGTTCAATACCAGCATGGCGGCGGCGCAGTTCGCTGAGGAACCTACGGCACGGAACTCGAAACGATTACCGGTGAAGGCGAAAGGGGAGGTACGGTTACGATCCGTGTTATCGATCAATAACTCGGGGATACGGGCGATATCGAGTTTCATGCCTTGCTTTCCCGCTAGGTTGAAATCTTCCGTATCGCTGTTCTCCAGATGTTCCAAAACCTTGGACAACTGTGTCCCTAAGAAGCTGGAGATGATCGCTGGGGGAGCCTCGTTCGCTCCCAGACGATGGGCGTTGGTCGCACTGGAGATGCTGGCCTTCAGCAATGCGTTATGGGTGTACACGGCTTTCAGTACGTTGACCACGAAGGTCACGAAGCGCAGGTTGTCTTCCGGCGTCTTACCCGGTCCCATCAAAAGGATTCCGGTATCGGTTCCCAGCGACCAGTTATTGTGCTTGCCGGAACCGTTCACGCCTTTGAACGGTTTCTCGTGCAACAGGACACGGAACCCATGTTTGCGGGAGATCTTGCGCATTAGGGCCATGATCAGTAAGTTATGGTCATTGGCGAGGTTGCATTCCTCGAAGATGGGAGCTAGCTCGAATTGGTTCGGGGCGACCTCGTTATGGCGGGTCTTTACGGGAATGCCGAGCCTCAATGCCTCTACCTCGAGGTCTTTCATGAATTCCATGACACGGGTGGGGATGGCGCCGAAGTAATGATCCTCCAACTGCTGGTTCTTGGAGCTTTCATGTCCCATCAAGGTTCGGCCGGTCATCAACAGATCGGGACGTGCGGCGTACAGGCCCTCGTCTACTAGGAAGTATTCCTGTTCCCAGCCGAGGTAGGCGTATACTTTCTTCACGTCCGGGTTGAAATAGTGACAGACATCGACTGCCGCTTTGTTTACGGCTTCCAAGGCTTTCAGTAGGGGGGGCTTTGTAGTCGAGGGATCGCCCGTGTAAGCGATGAAGATCGTTGGGATGCAGAGGGTGTCGCCTACGATAAAAGCGGGGGAGGAAGGGTCCCAAGCCGAGTAGCCACGGGCCTCGAACGTATTGCGGATACCGCCGTTCGGGAAACTGGAGGCGTCCGGCTCTTGCTGGATCAGTAGTTTCCCCTCGAATTCCTCAAGTACGCCGCCTTTGCCATCGTGCTCGATGAAAGCATCGTGCTTCTCGGCGGTACCTTCCGTCAAGGGATGGAACCAGTGGGTGTAGTGGGTAGCGCCTTTTTCCATCGCCCATTTCTTCATGCCGGAGGCCACGGCGTTCGCTGTCTCACGGTCTAACGGGGTACCGTTGTCGATGGAGTCCACCAGTCTCTCGTACGCTCTCTCTGGAAGATATTTGAACATCTTCTCACGGTTGAATACCAGCTCGCCGTAATACTTGGAAGGTCTCTCGGCGGGAGTGGTTAGCTCGGTCGCTTTTTTCTCGAACGCCGATTCTACGACTCTAAATCTTAACTTTGACATAATACCTGATGATTATTGTTGTTTATAGTAAATGACTTATCTTAGCCACTTCCTCAGCCTAGCCATGGCCTCTAGGGTGTCATCCCTATCGCCGAAAGCGGTGAGGCGTAGATAACCTTCCCCGCTCGGTCCGAATCCCACTCCGGGGGTTCCGACTATCTTGACTTCATAAAGCAGTTTGTCAAAGAATTTCCATGAGGAGAGGCCGTCCGGGGTCTTTAGCCAGAGGTATGGGGCGTTATCGCCTCCGTACACCGTGAGACCGCAGTTTTGCAGGCCCTCTTTCATGATCTTCGCGTTGGTCATATAATAATTGATAGTAGCTGTCACTTGCTGTTTCCCGGCGGTGGAATAAACCGCTTCCGCACCCCGTTGGGTTATGTAACTGGTTCCGTTGAATTTCGTGCATTGGCGACGGTTCCATAATTTGTTCAACTGTACCCGTTGCCCGTCCAGCGTGAAGGCGTTCAGCTCCTTCGGTACGACCGTGTATCCGCAACGTATCCCCGTGAACCCGGCGGTTTTAGAGAAGCTCCGGAATTCGATAGCTACCTTCTTCGCTCCTTTGATCTCGTAGATAGAGTGGGGGATATTCGGGTCCTGTATATAAGCTTCGTAAGCGGAGTCGTACATGATAAGCACGTCGTTGGCAAGGGCATAGTTTACCCATTTCTTCAATTCGTCCTTAGTCAAGGTCGTTCCGGTCGGGTTATTGGGATAGCAGAGGTAAAGGATGTCCACCCTGCGACTGGGCAGATCCGGTACGAAGTTGTTTTCCTCCGTGCAAGGGATGTATACGACATCGCTCCATTTCCCGTTTTCCAATACCCCGGTGCGTCCGCTCATTACGTTCGAGTCGATATATACCGGATAGACCGGGTCTGTCACACCGATACTGTTGTCGTGGCGGAGCATGTCACCTATATTTCCACAATCGCTTTTCGCTCCGTCGCTGATGAATACCTCGCTCGGTTCGATAAAGACTCCCCGGCTGGCATAATCGTTCTTGATGATGGCATCTATCAGGAACGGATAGCCTTGTTCGGGGCCGTATCCGTGGAATGTATCCTTGCTCGCCATTTCTTCCACGGCTTTATGCATCGCCTCAATAACGGCGGGGGCAAGTGGTTGCGTAACATCACCAATACCCATTCGAATGATCTTATCTTTGGGATGGGTAACCTTGAAGCTGTTTACCTTTTTCGCGATGTCGGAGAAAAGGTAATTGTTCTGTAGTTTCAGGAAATGTTCATTAATTAGTGCCATACTCAGTTCTTTTGTTTTTATGTTGTTGTTTTTGTTGTTTTGTCTTGTTCCCCGTGTCAGACTTTGATGAATCCCTCGAACACGTTGACCGCTCCGCCGGTCATAAAGACCTTACCGCTTCGCTCGTCCCACTCGATGGTTAAAGGGCCCCCATCCATGATGACCTTCGTCTTTCGCTTTGTCTTCCCACGTACGACCCCGGCCACGGCGGTGGCGCAAGCTCCGGTTCCGCAGGCTTGTGTGATGCCGGAACCTCGTTCCCACACCCTCATCCGTACCTCGTCCGGCTTTAGCACCTGCACGAACTCCACGTTTGTCCGGTCCGGAAAAAGCGGGAGGCATTCCAGTAACGGGCCTACGCTTGCCAGATCGACCTGGTCCATCTCGTCCACGAAGATAACCAAATGAGGATTTCCCATAGAGATGACGGTGCCGGTGTAAATTTCTCCTCCGGCCTCAACTTCCAAGGCGATCTCACCTACGGCAGGCTTTCCCATATCTACCGTGACCTCGGTGACCTCTTCACGCTCTATTTTCAATTGTAGCTCTTTGATACCAGATAAGGTCTCTAAGGTAACCTTGTTCTTTTGCGTTAGGCCGGCCTCATAGACATATTTGCCAATACATCTGGATGCGTTTCCGCACATCATCGCCTCGGAGCCGTCCGCATTATAGATATGCATGCTGAAATCGGCGATGTCTGAAGAACCTATCAAGACCAAACCATCAGATCCTATGCCTGTGTGCGGCTTGCTCCATGCGATAGATAATTCCTCGGGATTGTCTATCGGATAGACCATCGTGTTTACATAGATGTAATCATTTCCGGCACCGTGCATCTTTGTGAATCTGATTGATTTTGTCATTTTGATGATATTATTCTTTATATTATTTCTTTTTGTTTTGTTGTAATGCAAATATATAACGTTTTGATAAGTATATAACAGATGAGAGGCTCAAATGTTTTATAAATATGTGGTTTGTAATAGATTGAAGTGATAATGGGTGCTTTTAGTTATAAATAATAACGTGATATGTGTATTTTGGTTTTATATCGTAATATGTCCTTTGTGGATATGGGTTGGTGCGACTGTAAGTAAAAAGGATATATGTCTATCTATTTGCTTAAAATAAGTCTGTTTGTCTGACGAGTCCCTTTTTCTGGGAGTATCAACTAGGGATAGGTAATGGGTGAAAATACGCATTTAACCACTGATTTTATCATAAAAGGTCGTGTTTTACCATACGAAAGGTCACATTGGGCAACGCCGGTAGTGGCGTTAGCCAACACATACGGTTGCGTAAGGCGATACATACGGTCGCGTCGGGCGATACAACCGTATGAAATGCCTCTTTTATCCGTATAAAAAACATGTTTTGACCCGTATAAATGTGAACTAGCATGAGTTATTTTTCTAGAAGAAAAGGTCGTATTTGGCTAATGTATTACTAAACAATTATTTGCTAATATTTTTTCTCGTATTTAGGGATCAGAAGTACATCAGGCCAGAAAAATCAACTCTCCGGAAGTTTGGTTTACAAATTGACAAAAAGAAAGGAGCTACTCGGTTTTGTTTCCGGATAGCTCCTTTTATCTGATTAACTAATTATCTGGATAATTTATTTTACGAACTTAACAGTTGTCTTATGAGCAGATCTCAAGAGCTTAGACTGATCGATTGAGATCATATAAATACCGTTCGGCATATTCGGAGTGCTGATGTATTGCTCATCGCTAGTGATGATACCCGTAGAAACAACTTTACCTACCATATTAACGATTACATAATTACCCTTACCATTCTTTACATAAAGACCGCTAGCGGTTGTAGATACCGTAACCTCTTGAACCTCGTCACTGATAGTCTCGTTATCGGTGATGATACCCATAGCGTCAGATGTAATATATAATGTCGCCATGCGGACATTTTCTTTAACGCCATCGCCATTAGGATCAACAGCAGGACTAAAGTCTACCGTAATCTTAGTATCATTTGTAGGAGCCGTAGCCTTGATATTCATGACTTTTTCTTTACTGCTTCCTTTCAAGAAGTTGACATCTACGATCATCTTTGTATCTTTTAAGCTCGTAGCTTCAACTTTTGTCGTTGCGTCGATTTCCATTACACGAATAATATCTTCTTTTTTAGCTTCGTAAATAGAATCGATTGTAATAGTGTAATTGGTTTCTGCGCTTGCTTTAAGATTACTAACGACACCATTAACAAGAGAGGACATAATAGAATTGATTGCTGTGCTCATTGTTGCTGGCATTGTAACGATCTGTTTAGACATTGGAGTCCAAGCTGTATTTACGTCAGCACGTACTGAATCTGTTGTCGTTAAAACTAGATTTGCTCCAGATACGCCAATTGTCGGAGTCAACTTCTTATATCCTTTGATTTTGCTAGATGCGGCATCATATGAAGTCAAGACAATAGAATCAGCAGGCATGCCTGTTGTTGATTTCAAGTTTGCATATACGACGGCGTCACCCATTGGCAATTTTGCGTTAGGTGCTTGTAGAGGTTTACCGAATAAGCTAGCCTTGATAGTACTTTCTGTCATCAACTTTGTCATATCAAGAGATATTTGGAAGTTCGGGACTTGAGCTAACGTTGCTGCTAGACTACGTAAATTATCTTCTAAAGTAATCGTATAATCAATCGTACCAGAGCTATTTGCTGTTTCCTGTTAGGCTTATCAATTTTCCATCTTTAAGCGGGAAATTAGGGATCATGCTACCCACGGTACCTAACCAACCTAATTTCAATTCTACGGATAAACTGTTGAAAGGAAGAATGGTTCCTTTGTTCCCGGTCTTGATTAATACTGATAATAAATTTGTGGGTTTACCCGTTTCTGCGTCAACTAAAGCAGCTGCGGATACATCAATTTTCTCTGGTAAATCAATTTTTACGGATTGTCCGTTAAGTGAAACGTTATATTCTTTATAATCACTGAATGTCAGTTTTACGTCATTAACGATCCCTGCGATGAAATCACCCATTCCCGGTGCTATCGCAGAAAAATCCATAGAACTAAGATCCAATTTTAAACTATCAGGAGTAACCGAGATTGGATTTAATTGATCTGCACGTAGGCTTGATACTTGAGGCAAAAATAAAGGGGAATTAATTATGCTTTCGATATTAGGATTTGTGAGAGACATGAAATCAACTCCACTAATTTGCTTTACTTGATCAAAAACGGCAGGAACAATAACTTTAACAACAGCAGCCTTTTCTTTATCTGTTAATTGTTTTTGTTGTTGTGCCATCACTGGGGTGGTAGCCATGAATGTAGCGGCTGCCAAACTAATGCATGTAAAGATTTTCTTCATATAAATTTGTTTTAAAGTGTTTTATGACTCTAGCTGGCAAAGTTATTATAAAAATTAAATGCACCAGCGTTTATTATTCATAAAAGTTGGTGCATTTTGCTACTAAAGAAAAGAAATATTCGTCAATAAGCGGATTCATGTACGTCTTTTATGGCCCTGCCGCTTGGCTCGTTCATGTTTTTGAAAGCCGAGTCCCAAGCTAAAGCCTCTGCGGTAGAACATGCTACGCTAGGAATGGAAGGTACGCTTCTCGCCGCGCTTTCGCTGGGGAAATGCTCTTCAAAGATGGAGCGGTAATAATACTCTTCCTTGTTTTGGGGCGGATTGATCGGGAATCGTTTGGCGGCATTCGCCATCTCTTCATCAGTGACCGACTCGGAGGTTATTTTCTTTAATGTATCGATCCAGCCATAGCCTACCCCATCCGAGAATTGCTCTTTTTGCCGCCAAGCGATCTCCTTGGGCAAGCTGTCGGAAAATGCTTCTCGAAGTATCTTCTTCTCGATGATCGTGCCCGGGCACATCTTTGCCGCCGGATTCAGACGCATGGCCACATCAAGAAACTCTTTATCCAAGAACGGCACTCGTCCTTCTACGCCCCATGCGCAAAGGCTTTTGTTCGCACGCAAGCAATCATATAAATACAATTTGCTTAATTTACGCAGGGTCTCTTCATGGAAAGCCTGTGCGTTCGGGGCCTTATGGAAATATAAATATCCCCCGAATACCTCGTCCGCACCCTCACCGCTTAGTACCATCTTGATACCCATGCTCCGGATCACACGGGCCAATAAATACATGGGGGTGGAGGCTCGGACGGTAGTGACATCATAGGTCTCGATATGATAAATGACATCTCGTAAAGCGTCCAATCCTTCTTGTATCGTATAATGGATCTCATGATGAACCGTACCGATCGCATCCGCTACTTTACGGGCGGCGATCAAGTCCGGGGCATCTTTCAATCCGATGGCGAACGAGTGGAGTTGAGGCCACCATGCGTCCGCTTTCCCATTGGTCTCGATGCGTTTCGCCGCGTATTTCTTGGCGATAGCAGAGGTGATGGAGGAATCCAAACCTCCGGATAGAAGGACGCCATAAGGGACATCGCTCATCAGTTGGCGTTTGACGGCGGCTTCCAGCGCATCGTGAAGTTGTTGTACGTCGGTAGGATTATCTTTCACGTTGGCGTAATCCATCCAGTCACGGGTGTACCATCTCGTGAGTTTCCGGTCTTCGCTATAGAAATAATGACCGGGGAGGAACGGTTCGTAATGAGTGGCGAAGCCTTCAAGCCCTTTTAACTCGGAAGATACCATCAAGTGCCCCTCGTCATCGTATCCGATGTAGAGCGGGATCACGCCGATCGAGTCACGGGCGATCAAGTAAACCTCTTTCTCCTCGTCATAGAGAGCGAAGGCGAAAATACCGTTGAGATCCTTGATGAAATCAATCCCTTTCTTCTTGTATAAGGCGAGGATCACCTCGCAATCGGAGCCGGTTTGGAACTCGTAATCGCCTTTTAACCGTTCTCGTAATTCCTGATGGTTGTAGATCTCTCCGTTGACACAGAGGATGAGTTTCCCGTCGGGGCTGACCAAAGGCTGCCCTCCGGAGGCAGGGTCTACGATGGAAAGGCGTTCATGGGCTAAGATTGCGGTTTTGCCTTGGTAGATACCACTCCAATCCGGTCCGCGGTGACGGATTCGTTTACTCATTAATAACGCTTGTTTACGCAGGGCTTGCGCTCCGTCGTGTATATTGAATATCGCTGTTATACCACACATGATAATTGAAAATTGAGAGTTGAAAATTAGTTGGTTTGTAAGAAACGGTCGATGGATCGGGCGACATTACGGCCGGAGGCCATCGCTTTTACGACTAGGCTCGCTCCGCTGACAGCGTCTCCGCAGGCGAATAGGTTGCTGTTGGCGGTATATCCGGCGTTGTCTACGGCGATGTTATTGCGGTTGTCGGTAGCCAATCGCAGTTCTTTGATCAATCCTTCTTGTACCGGATGTAGGAAGCCCATGGCGAGGAAAACCAGATCGGCCTCGATGATCTCTTTTTGCCGGTCTGTCTCATTTGCGGACGGCCTCCGTCTGGGGAGGGAGCCCATTCGACTTCTTCTACCTCAACCCCTATCAGGTTGTTTTTCTCTCCGATAAAACGGTTAGAGGCTAGGTTCCACCGGCGGATACAACCTTCCTCATGGCTGCTGCTGGTTTTCAGTACTTGGGGATACATGGGCCAAGGTGTCGCCGGATTCTGTCCGACGGGTGGCTGGGGCATGATCTCGATCTGGGTGACACAGGCCGCCCCATGACGGTTCGCTGTCCCTACGCAATCGCTACCCGTATCGCCTCCGCCAATCACTAAGACTTTCTTGCCCTTACAATTGATCTGGCTTTTGGGAGGGATCGGGATGCCTTCTAAGATCCGGTTCTGCTGGCTTAATAACTCCAAGGCGAAATGTACGCCTCTTAAATGACGTCCCTCGATAGATAGATCCCGGGGAACCTCGGCGCCGATCGCTACGCAAACAGCGTCGAAATCTTTCACTACATCTTTCGCTAATATCTCTTTGCCGACCATCGTGTTTACACGGAAAAGAATCCCTTCTTGCTCCATGATGCGGATACGGCGATCGATAATGTGCTTGCCTAGCTTGAAATTGGGGATGCCGAAACGTAGCAAGCCGCCCGGTAACTCATCTTTCTCGAATACGGTGACTTCATATCCTTTTCGGTTCAATTGGTTCGCTACGGTCAATCCGGCGGGACCGCTACCGATCACGGCTACCTTTTTCCCGTTGCGTACCGGTTGGATAGGCTGTACGTATCCTTCCCGGAAAGCGGCTTCCACGATAGCCGCCTCGTTCTCACGGATCGTGACAGGTTCGTCGCAGCTAAGTTTCAGTACGCAGCTTTTCTCGCAGAGGGCGGGGCAGACACGTCCCGTGAACTCCGGGAAATCGTCGGTCTGCTCTAATACGTGATATGCCTCTTTGTAACGGCCTTTGTATAACAAATCTTGCCATTCGGGTTGCTTGTTACCCAGCGGGCAGGCCCAGTGGCAGAAGGGTACGCCACAATCCATGCAGCGGGAGGCCTGCGTACGGCGGTCGCCGCTGTTCAAGGTCTGTTCTACCTCGCTGAAATCATCTATACGTTCGTGGACGGGACGATAGCCCGCCTCTTGTCTATGTATCGTTAGAAATGCTCTTGGGTTTCCCATAGTTCTCTTGTTTTTGTGTAAATATTTAGTAGTCTTTCTGCATCTCCGCAATCTTGCGTTGGAGTTTGCGCATCTGTTCCTCTTGGAGTACTTTCTTGTATTCGATCGGGACGATCTGGATGAACTCATCCACGTACTTGTTCCAGTTATCGAGCATCAATCCGGCCAGATGGCTGCCGGTATGATGATAATGCTTGCGGATCAATTCATGAAGTTCCTTTCGTGAGGTGCTATCCTCGATCAAGGAAAGCTCTACCATTTCCATGTTACAATAGTAATCGAAATCACCATTCTTGTTCCACACATAAGCGACACCACCACTCATTCCGGCGGCGAAGTTCCGGCCTGTATTGCCTAAGACGACAACCCGGCCTCCGGTCATGTACTCGCAACAATGGTCGCCTACACCTTCCACGACAGCGATCGCCCCGGAGTTTCGCACGCAGAAACGCTCTCCGACCCGGCCGTTGATATAGACCTCACCACTGGTAGCCCCATATAATAAGGTATTACCGGCTATCGTATTGTCTTCCGCTATAAAGGTGGAGCGTACCGGAGGCATTAAGCAGATGTGTCCGCCACTCAATCCTTTTCCGAGATAGTCGTTCGCCTCGCCTTCCAACCGGAAATGTACGCCGTGAGCCAGAAAGGCCCCGAAGCTCTGGCCTGCCGCCCCCTTGAACTTGATATGCAGGGTGTTCTCCGGTAACCCGATGTTCCCGTACCGCTTGGCGATCTCTCCGGAAAGCATGGCTCCTACGGAACGATCGGTGTTGGCTATCGCATAATCCAACGATACTTCCTGTCCGGATTCGATGGCGGCCTTTGCGTGACGGATGATATCCACATCTTTCACGTTGTCGATCGCATGGAGTTGACGGGTGACTTGATGGATGGTCTGCGTGGCGGCTTGTTCCGGTAGATGGATCAAGCGGCTGAGATCCAATAGGTCATGTTTCTCGATATGATCGGAAGGTTTACGCATGAGTAAGTCCGTACGGCCAATGATATCGTCTAGTTTCGTATAGCCTAGCTCTGCCAGATATTCCCGAACTTCACGGGCGAGGAAGGTGAAGAAATTCACCAAATATTCGTGTCGACCATGAAAGCGTTTACGTAATTCCTCATCTTGGGTAGCGACACCTACCGGACACGTGTTCATATGGCATTTACGCATCATCACACAACCTAAAACGATCAAGGCGGAGGTGGCGAATCCAAACTCCTCGGCACCCAGCATCGCCATCAATACGATATCCCGTCCGGTTTTCAACTGTCCGTCTGTTTGCAAGCGGACTTGCCCCCGGAGGCCGTTCATCACGAGCGTCTGTTGAGTCTCGGATAGTCCTAGCTCAGGTGGGATTCCGGCGTAACGGATAGAGCTTATCGGGGAAGCCCCCGTTCCTCCTTCCGCCCCGGAGATCACGATCCGGTCCGCTTTTGCTTTGGCTACACCGGCGGCGATGGTTCCCACGCCACTCTCGGATACGAGTTTCACACTGATCTCGGCTTGAGGGTTCACGTTCTTCAGATCGAAGATCAATTGCGCCAAGTCCTCGATCGAGTAAATATCGTGGTGAGGTGGGGGAGAGATCAGAGAGATACATGGGATCGAGTGACGGGTTCTCGCTATGATATCGTTCACCTTATAGCCGGGAAGCTGTCCTCCTTCGCCCGGTTTCGCTCCTTGGGCGACCTTGATCTGGATCTCGTCGGCGTTTACCAGATATTCCGTGGTCACGCCGAAGCGTCCGGAGGCTACTTGCTTGATGGCGGAAGCGGAGCGATAACCCGTCCTCACGGGGATGAAACGAGCCGAGTCCTCACCACCCTCGCCCGTGTTACTGCGTCCGTGTATCTTGTTCATGGCTATAGCTATCGTCTCGTGCGCTTCCCGGCTGATAGAGCCGAAGCTCATCGCTCCCGTGACAAAGCGGCGCATGATCGCTTCTTCCGGCTCTACCTGCTCCAAGGGGATCGGGGTGCGTTGTTTGAAGGTCAGGAAGTCACGCAAGAATATGGGGCTTTCCTTCTCATCAACCACATGGGAATATTCCTTGAATTTCTTGTAGCTCCCCAAGCGGGTAGCCAGTTGAAGCATGGAAATGGTATCCGGGTTCCAAGCGTGTTTCTCGCCATCCTTGCGGAAGGAATAAATGCCTTTATGTTCCAATAAAGAATCCGTGGGGTGGGAGAATGTGTCATTGTGCATGGCGATCGCATCTGCCGCTATCTCTTCCAAGCGGATACCACCGATGTTGCTGGTGGTTCCCCCGAAGTAAGTATCTGCCAGATCCCGGCTTAGGCCGATCGCCTCGAAAAGCTTCGCTCCCCGGTAACTGCGGATCGTGCTGATCCCCATCTTGCTCATAATCTTGAATAAACCCTTGCAAATGGCTTTTACGTAATTCTTCTCGGCAGTCTCGTAATTCAATTGTATCTCTTGCCTGTCTACTAGATCATCCAAGATAGCGAAAGCCATATAGGGGTTGATGGCACTGGCCCCGTAGCCTAGTAAGAGGGCGGCGTGCATTACCTCACGCATCTCGCCGGTTTCCACTACCAGCGCTGTTTGCACCCTTTTCTGCACGGAGATCAGATGGTGATGCACGGCGCTTACCGCTAACAGGGAGGGGATCACCGCTTTTTTCTCATCTACGTTTCTATCGCTTAAAATGATGTAGTTAACGCCGTCGGTGACGGATTGCTCCGCTTGTTTACATAATTCGTCCAAGGCAGCTTTCAGTCCTGCGCATCCTTTCTCTGCGTTAAACAAAGTGGGGAGCTTAACACTTTTAAAGCCCTTATACCGGATGTTACACAGGAGATCCAGTTGCGTATTGGTCAAGATCGGATGGTTCAGCCGAACCATTTTACAGTGGCTCTCGGTTGGAACTAAGATATTGCTTCCCACCGCCCCGATATACTCGGTCAGGCTCATGACGAGTTCCTCGCGGATCGGGTCGATCGGCGGGTTGGTTACTTGGGCGAATTGTTGGCGGAAATAATTATAGAGGATTTGCGGACGGGCGGATAATATGGCCAGTGGCGTATCGTTGCCCATGGAGCCGACCGGTTCCGCCCCTCCCGTGCACATCGGTACGATGATACGTTCGATATCCTCACGGCTGTATCCGAACGTACGCAGTAGCTTGTCGTATCCCTCTACCTTATGAGGGATCTTACGGCCGGATTTCAACTCGTCCAATTCCACCCGGTTTTTCTCCAGCCAAGTACGGTAGGGCTGGGCGTTCGCCAGTTGTTCCTTCAGCTCGCTATCGTAATAAATCTCGCCTTTCTCGGTATCGATGAGTAAGATCTTTCCGGGTTGCAGACGGCCTTTTTCCTTGATCTCGTTAGGCTCGAAATCCATGACGCCGACTTCGGAGGCCACGACCATCATGTCATGTTTCGTGATCAGGTAACGGGCGGGGCGGAGACCGTTACGGTCTAGCATGCCTCCGGCGTAGCGTCCGTCGCTAAAGAGCAGGGCGGCAGGCCCGTCCCACGGTTCCATCAAGATGGAGTGGTATTCGTAGAACGCCTTCAGATCTTCCGATATCGGGTTCTTCTCGTTGAAACTTTCCGGGACCAGCATCGCCATCGCATGCGGCAGGCTCATGCCGGACGCCACGAAGAACTCCAGTACGTTATCCAGTGAGGCACTGTCACTCATATCCGGCTGGATGATCGGGCGTATCTCGTCTATATTCGGGATGCGGGGAGAGGACAGGACGCTTTCACGTGCTTCCATCCAGCCACGGTTGCCCCGTATCGTATTGATTTCCCCGTTGTGTGCCAGGAGGCGAAACGGTTGTGCTAGACTCCAGGTCGGGAAGGTGTTGGTGCTGAAACGTGAGTGTACCAAGGCCAGTCCGCTAGTGAAATAAGGTTGCGTCAGGTCCGGAAAGTAATGGCGTAGCTGCATGGATTCCAGCATGCCTTTGTAAACGATGTTTTTGGTGGAAAGAGACGCTATATAGAAATCATCCTTGGCCGGAAGGTCGGTGGCCGATACCCTTTTCTCGACCCGCTTACGTATGAGGTATAGCTTTAGTTCCAGCTCTTGCTGATCGTTGCAGCCGATGATGAATATCTGCTTGATATCTGGTTCGGTCGCTTGTGCGTCCTTTCCCAAGATTTCCGTATGAACGGGAACTTTGCGTAAGTGCATCAAGGTTAATCCCTCTTTCTCGATCTCCTCGATGAGGATACTGAGGATACTCGCTTGCTGTTCCTCGTCTTTCGGGAGGAAGATTAGTCCGGTGCCATATTTGCCTTTCTCTGGAACCGGAATTCCTTGCAGGAGGATGAACTCATGCGGGATCTGTAATAGGATTCCCGCTCCGTCACCCGTTTTGTTATCGGCTCCCTCAGCGCCTCGATGCCTCATGTTCTCTAGTACCTTAAGGGCTGATTCGATGATGTCGTGCGATTTCTCGCCGTGGATATTTACTAACATTCCTACTCCACAAGCGTCATGTTCATAAGACGGGTCGTATAATCCTTGTCTGCTATTAAAATGATTCTTGTTTGTTTTCATTTGCTGACCTTATGTTTGTGTATAAATAATTATTGCGTCAATTTGTTTTACAAATATAGGTATTAATGACATAATGTGATTGCTTGCCGGGGCGAAAGAGCGGGAAAAAGATAAGAATATCTTGTCTGATGTTTCTATTTGTAATAATTTACTGGGTTTATTCTTTTTATTTGAAAGGTATTTGGTTTGTGGATTTACTAAATGAAAGATGAGCTAAAAAAGAAGCACCGTCACGTTTTGCGACAGTGCTTTCTATCTGTTTTATCTATTGGGATATTCTCGGATGAAATAGCGGGCTAGGAACTTCCAATTCTCTTGTATGATCGCCTTGCCACGTTCTGGGCTGATAAGGCTTTTCGTTTGCGCGTCGGCCAGCATGCCTCGCTTTACCAGCTCAGGCAGGAAGTAAACGCTGCAATGTTTCACGATGAAGAAAGAGAGCGCTTGCTTGGCGGCACGGTTAGCGTCGTAGAAGGGATTGTTCTCATCCTTGATCAGCTCCACGTCTCGGGTGATGACTTGGGCGCCTTCCTCGGGCGTGGCGTAGATCGCCAGTTTCTTGCCTTGCCAGTCTTTGGGAAGATGGAAGTTCTCGGCGGGGATAAGGCCGGAAGTCTCCGTGATAAATGTTTGTGCATCTTCGGTCTTGTCGAAATAGAGAAGCAGTTTGTCACCTGCGGCTTTGCGGAAAGTCTCGTATTGTTGGCGGTTTTCCTCCAGCATATCGTCGGGCAGGGTGGCTACAGACTCGTCGGCGGTGTTCTGAAATACCGCATGGTCGGGATGCTCGGCGGGCAATATCTTTGCCAGCCATTGCGGGGAGGTCAGACCTAGCAAGGAGGTCTTGCTGGTGTAGGCCATCATGCCGTGGCTGTTGACGAGCAGGTTGTTAAGCTGCTCTTGGTTGAGGTCGGGCTGCTCCTTCCAGCGGTCGTGGGCGAAGTCGCTCAGTTCCCGGGCCGACTCAGGCAGGATATAGGATTCGTAATGGAACCATTGCAATAGACGATCGTAATCCTCTTGCCGCTCGTAGCGGGTATCAAGGGCGAAAAGCTTGGCCATGCGGGTATTCTCCGGCGCCGTGGTCCACTCTTTGCAGAACAGGTCGTAGATAAGCATGCCGGTGGATTCGTTGGCAGGGTTGTCCGGACTGACAAAAGTGCCTTTACGATAGCCGTGATACTGCTGGGTATAATGCCAAAGGAGGAAACGCACGTCCTCAAGGTTCACCTCATCGTCGTAATAATGATCGTCCGGAGTGTAGAAGGGGAGGTATTTGCCGTATAGCTCCTTATGGGTAAGGATGAAGGCACGCCAAAGCCCCATGCCGGAGATCACGTCTTCGAAGTAGGCGGCCATGCGGATACAGATCTGCTTTGTTTCCTCGCCCTCGAAGGAGTTTACCAACTCGGTCTTCTCCATGATATCGTAGATACGGTTCGCTATTCCGGTATAATAGGAATCCACGGGAGTGCTTTGTTTATAGGGATGCAACTGCAACCAGTCTTTCGGGAAAATTTTAATGTTCTTCATGTTATTAAATGTCTTTATGCATTCAGGAGTGCAAATGTAGTAAAAATACGTTAGCTATGTCAAACGATAAGGAAAAGTTGCGGTCTTAAAAATGTAACATTTGTTGTCTTCATTGTTATTGGATCTAAACATCTTTGAAATACCGCCCCCGTACTTTTGCGTCGAAATCAAAGATGAAATAATAAGTAGTAAGATAATGGGAAAGAGTTTAAGGGGCAAAAGATTGAAAAGGTTAGGGCTTTTCTGGGTGGGAGTTTTCCTGTCATTCTCTCTATGGGCACAAACAGGGGTTATTTGCGGGACGGTTACGGACGCAAAGATAAAAGAACCGTTGATCGGCGCCTCGGTTGTGATCGAGGGGACTACGGTTGGCGCTATCACGGATATAGACGGTAATTTCCGTATCGAGAACGTGAAACCAGGTACTTATACGGTAGCCGCCTCTTACGTGTCGTACCAAACGCAAACGGTAAAGGATGTTCCGGTAGTCGCATGCCAAGAGGCGGTGTTGAATATCGAGCTTTCCGATGCTAACCTCCAATTACAGAATGTGGTCGTAGTGGCCCAACGGAAATTGGGAACCGAGATGGCCGTATTAAATACCGTACGCAAGAGCCTTCCGGTCGTGAATGGTATCTCCGCCCAGCAAATCAGTAAAACACAGGATAGCGATGCCGCCGAGGTACTACGCCGTATCCCGGGAATCACCATCGTGGACGACCGTTTCATCGTGGTCCGGGGTCTGGCGCAACGTTATAATAATGTATGGCTGAACAATGCCACGACCCCTTCCAGCGAGACGGACAGCCGTGCCTTCTCGTTCGATGTGCTTCCTTCTTCCTTGATCGATAACATGATGATCTACAAGAGTCCCTCGGCCGAGCTTCCGGCGGATTTCTCCGGCGGTTTCGTGCGGGTGATGACCAAGAATATCCCGGACGGGAACACCTTCAACGTATCCTACCAAATGGGCTTTAACACGAACGCCACCTTCCGTAACTTCCAGCTGACGGACGGCACGGCGAAGGACTACCTTGGATTCGGAGCGGACGTGAGAAACCTGCCTTCCTCTTTCCCCGCCCATTTAGGAGAACACTCCACGGATGAGGCGGCAGCCTTTACCCGCCAAATCAACCAACGTTGGGGGATCAACAAGTTCACCGCCATCCCCGACCAGAAGATTTCCCTTACCTCGCACCGCTCTTATGATGTGGGCGGCTGGAAGATCGGAAATATCACGAACTTGAACTGGAGTACCGAGTTCGATTACTCGGAGACGGTGAATAACAACTACATCGCCTACGACGTGAAGAACGACGTATCTCGTCCCCGCTTTGAGTACAACGATATCCGCTATAAAAATACCTCCAAGCTAGGGGCCCTCTTTAACTGGTCATTCCAACGGGATGGCAGTAAATATGAGCTTCGCAACTTTTTCAGCCAGCGTGGCGTTTCCGCTCTGACACAAAGGGAAGGAATGAACTATTATTCCGACAAGGATATCCGTAAATGGGAATCCCTCTATACCGGGCGTACCACTTACTCTGGGCAGATCAGCGGTGTGCATACCTTGCGAGAAAATGTCAACAAGGTGGATTGGACGGTGGGCTATGCCTTCGCCTCCTACCGTGAGCCGGATCGTAAGATCGTGAACTCCATCCTTGACGAGAACCGTACGGAACAGCCGAACTACTATGTCTCTGACCCGATGCGTTATTACCAAGAATTGAAGGATCACAGCGCCTCGCTAGCCGCCAACTACGAACATAAATTCACCGTATCCGATAGGTTCGCTCCTGTTCTCAATGGAGGTGTCTACGGTGAATATAAGAGCCGTACCTTCGCTGCCCGTCGCTTTGGCTACAACCTGTTGGGTAGCGGCTACGACCGGTATGCGGACTGGGATTATACGGAGTTGTTCGCCGACGAAAATATCTCGGCGGATAAGATATGGATGCGTGAGACAACTACGAACAGTGACTCTTATACTTCCGAGAACATGTTGGGAGCCGCCTATGTCTCCGCTAAATTGAACTATGGGGAGGTGCTGAACGCTAATATCGGTGTTCGCATGGAATACTACCAATTGAAGATGGACGGATATAGCTCGGACGGTACTACTCCGGTACACTTGGATAATAAGACGACGGATTTCTTCCCTTCAGTTAATGTTGCCTACAACCTCTCACAAAAACATTTGGTCCGCGCCGCTTACGGTCGCTCGGTCAACCGTCCGGAGTTCCGAGAGGTAGTGCCTTACGTGTACTTCAACTTCGAGCGAGACGCAAACATCGTGGGTAATACGGAGTTGAAGAACGCTTACGCTGACAATATCGATCTTCGTTATGAGTTCTATCCCGCCGCGGGCGAGATGATCACGATCGGCGGTTTCTACAAGCACTTCAAGGATCCTATCGAGGAGACGTACAACGAGGCTGGTTCCGGCCTGCAATATACCTATCATAATGCGAAGAACGCCGAGACCTTCGGCGTAGAGTTGGACGTTAAAAAGAACCTCGACTTTATAGGGCTGCGAGGCTTGAGCTTTGTGTGCAACGCCGCATATATCTATAGCCGTGTCCGTTTCGAGGAAGGGGCACCGGAGCGGGATCGCCCTTTGGCAGGGCAATCCCCCTACTTGGTTAATGCCGGTTTTTTCTACCAGTACGATGACAAGGGATTTCCGCCTCCCTGCTCTATAACCGGATCGGGAAGCGTATTGAGTCGGTCGGTGTCCCGATGCAGAACCAGGACGAGGATATCCCTGATATATATGAGATGCCCCGCAACTCGTTGGATCTTACTTTCTCGAAGAAGATTGGCAAGATTGTCGAGATCAAGGCGGGAATCCAGGATATATTGAACTCCAAGGTCGAGTACAAGCAGTTCGTGAAACTGACAGACGACAAAGGCGGCAAGAGCGAGCGTGAGCAACTGATCCGCAGCTATCGCCCGGGAGTGGATATCAATATCGGTGTTTCCCTTAGGTTTTGATGTTTAATTGAATATATATATATTACAAACAAAATGTTTTTATTATGAACAGATTTCTCTTAAAAGGTTTGGCCTCTGTGTTAACGATGGCCGTTATGTTTGGGACTGTATCGTGTAGTGATGACGATGATAAACCTGATGGCTCCGTAGCCGTATCGGCTGTGGCAGTCAGTCCTACTACCGCTACTATCAAGGTGGGTGAATCCACTACCTTGTCCGCGACTATTACTCCAAGTGACGCTACGGATAAAACGGTTACATGGAGTACTTCCGATGAAAAGGTAGCGACTGTTGATGCCGGTAAGGTAACAGCCGTGGCCGAAGGTTCCGCTACGATTACTGTAACTACGAAGGATGGCGGTAAAACGGCTACTTGTACCGTGACTGTCTCTAATGATGCTCCGTCTTCCAAAGAGGTGATATTGGAAGGAAATATCACGGCTGATCTAACGATCAACGCTGCCGACAAGAACTTCATGAAAGGCTTCGTATACGTGAAATCAGGCGCTACATTGACTATCGAGGCAGGTTCTGTTATCAAAGGTGTTTCCGTTGCTCCGGGTGAGAGAGCCGCTTCCTTGATTATCGAGCCGGGCGCTAAGATCATCGCCGAAGGTACTGTTGACAAACCGATCGTCTTTACGTCCGATAAAGAGCCGGGTAAACGTTTGACAGGTGACTGGGGCGGTCTGATTATTTGTGGTAACGCTCGTGTGAATCGTACCAATCAACCAACTATCGAAGGAGGACCTGGTACATTATATGGAAATACGACCTCCGATGAGTTTAATGCGGAAAGTTCCGGTAAATTGAAATACGTTCGTATCGAGTTCGCCGGTTATCCTTTGGAGCCAGACAAGGAAATCAATGGCTTAACCTTCGGCGGCGTTGGTAGCGGCACAGAAGTGGAGTTCGTTCAGGTTTCATTTTCGAACGATGATTCTTACGAATGGTTCGGTGGAACGGTAAATGCCAAACACTTGATCGCTTACAAAGGCTGGGATGATGATTTCGATACAGACTTCGGTTATACGGGTAAACTGCAATTCTTGTTGAGCGTACGTGATAAGAATATCGCTGATACTTCAGACTCTAACGGTTTTGAATCTGATAACGACGGTGACGGTTCTTCCAACACTCCGCTTACCAAGCCGGTCTTCTCCAACGTAACCTTGATAGGTCCTTTCTATGGCAAGGTATCCGATAAGACACAGGCTGAGGTGGAAGCCAAGACAGCCGACGCTGCTAACGGTGCCAAGGGTGGTAAATTCCAGGCAGCCATGCACCTGCGTCGTAATACCAGCTTGAATGTTTACAACTCCGTATTCACCGGCTGGCCTTACGGACTTCGTGCTACTGATAAGAAAGGTACGGCAAACGATGGCATCGCCATCAAGAATGTGATCTTTGCTGGTATGTGGAAGAACTTCTATGAGGATGATAAGGTAAGTGAGAACTTCTTCAATCTTGCCGGTAGCAACACGACTCTGGCAACGACCAACGAGATTATCTCTAAAGATGGTGATTACTCTTCTGTCGTAGCTTCAGCTGTGCAAGGCGCTGAATTTGTCGATGAGGTATTGAACAACAGCTTCTTCGAAAAAGTAACTTACAAAGGTGCTTTCGACGGAAAGAATGACTGGACTGCCGGTTGGACTAATTGGGATCCTCAAAATACCGAATATTAATCAAGCTTGGCATTGAATAGGTTGTGAATTTGTTAAAGGCACTGAGGTATCCGGAAAGATCCCTCGGTGTCTTTTTATGTATAATTTAGATAAGAATGTATCATGAATAAAAAGCTATTGTTACTTTCCGCTTTTTTGGCGGGAGCCTCTTGGACCGTGCTGGCGCAAGACTTGGTATTGAGCGAGGGACAGTATTATACCGATGAGACACAAACCACCCCGTATACGGGCCGCTATACGGAATTCTATGAGGATGGCATGCTCAAGATGGAGCTGTACCTGAAGGATGGCCGTCCCGAGGGAACCTATGTGATCTATTATCCGGATGGCAAGATCGCCGAGGTGCGTTCCTACTATCACGGGATCTTCCATGGTGAATGGCGCACGTATAGCGATAACGGCCAGCTGATCGGCCTGGCTTCTTATAAGGAAGGGCAAAAGGACGGCCCTTGGCGTATCTGGAGCGATAAGGGAAATTTGTTGTATGAGATGTTCTATACGGCAGGGAAGAAATCTGGTGTCTGGCGTAGCTGGGATGAGGAGGGGAATCTGCTTTCCGAGGAGAATCAATAGGAATAATTGCCGTTTACATACCGTTGTAACGACATTTACCTCTAATGGTAAATGTTTTTTCCTCTAGAGGTAAATGTCGTTACATCAGTATGTAAACAGTTTTACCTCTAGGTGAAAATACTTTTACTTCTTGATGAAAATATTGGTAAATGTAATTGGGTGGAAATCAGCATGCTTACTCCTCATCCTCTTCTCCAAAGTCGAACTCGAAATCGAATCCGTCATCCATGAATTCCGGCTCAGTGAATTGCTCCAGTTCACGACGGTCTTTCTTGGTAGGACGTCCGAGACCTTTCGCACGGTTCACGAAACCGGAGATACGGTTCATCTCCAGAATCTCATACTGATCCGGGGTTGTCACGTTCTCCAAGTAATTCGGGACGAGCTTCGCGCCCACACGATTCTCGATCAATCCGATTACCTTAAAAGAGAAGGTGATCGGCGGTTTACGCACTTGGATCACATCGCCAACCTTGATCATGCGGGAAGGTTTGATCGTTACTCCACCTATCATGATACGCCCTTTCTTGCAAGCTTCCGCGGCTATCGTGCGGGTCTTAAAGATACGGGTCGCCCACATCCATTTATCGATACGTACCTCGTTCATATCTGTATTCTCAGTCTCTTTTTATTTATTATTAAATTGATTCATCGTAATCTGGATGCCGGCGAGGCAGAAGCTCTTGATGATCTCTGTCGCACGATCCAATATCTCTGGCATCAATTGCAATTCCTCCGGGGGAAATTTCCCTAGCACGTAATCGATCTGTCCGCCCCGTGGAAAATCGCTGCCTATGCCGAAACGAAGGCGGGAATATTCCTGCGTATTCAATAACTGGGCGATATTCTTCAATCCGTTATGCCCGGCGTCGCTACCCTTTGGTTTCAGACGTAAGGTTCCGAATGGCAATGCCAGATCATCTACGACAATCAATAGATTTTCCACGGGAATGTTCTCTTTTTGTAACCAGTACCGAACGGCGTTGCCGCTGAGGTTCATAAAAGTATTCGGCTTTAGCACGATCAAGTCACAGTTTTTCACCCGTATGCGTGCGATTGCCCCGTATCGCTCCTCAGTGAAATTGCCTCCTACGCTCTCTACCAGATGGTTGACAACCCGGAAACCTATATTATGACGGGTTCCCCAATATTCGGAACCGATATTACCAAGTCCTGTTATCAAATATTTCATTATCCTCGAATCTATAAAAGAAAGGGGAAGAACATTCTATGAATATCCTCCCCTTCATGTATTGTAATAATGTTTTTACCTCAGATTATCCTTTAGCCTGAGCACCACGAGCGGCACGAGTCAACTGAACGGCGCAAACAACAGCGTTTTTGGCGTTCATCAATTCAAGACCTTCGAAGTGCAAAGCACCTACCTGCATAGTCTTACCTAAGCCAAGGTGATCTACATTAATCGTCAACTTTTCAGGGATTTGATCGTATATAGCTTTCACTTTCAGTTTTCTCATTTGAAGAGACAACTTACCACCGGCTTTAACACCTTCTGCGTGACCTTCCAAAACAACCGGAACTTCCATTACTACGGCTTTGTCCTTAGATACTTCCAAGAAGTCCATGTGAAGGATTTCGTCAGTTACAGGTTGAAACTGCATGTCCTTAACGATTGCCATCGTCTTGTTACCGTCAATGCTTAACTCAACAACGAAAATCTCCGGAGTGTAAACCAACTTACGAACGGCTTCTTTTGTAACCGTGAAGTGAGTTACTTTTTCGCCACCGTATAATACAGCAGGAATTTCCTTGTTTTTACGCATAGCTTTCAAAGCTCTTTTTTCTGATCAGCGGAACGAGCGACGATCTCTCTTCCTTTTCCTTCTAATTGAAATGTCTTCATTTTCTTTTAATTTTTGTGTTACTCAAAATTAGTTATTTTGCTTCCTAATTTCCCATCACACGTACGGGGCTAAAAAGCGGTGCAAAGATACGATTTTTGTTTGATGTGACAAATATTTCGCATGTTATTTGTCGGATTATCGATCTAGCTTCACTAATTTCGTGGTTCGCATGATCCAACGGACAAGGCCGTGGGGGAGGAGCATTACGAGGGGTGTGCATATTTTGTTGAAGAGACCCGGTAATAGGGAAGCCCGGTGGTGAAACAAGGCATTAATCCCTTTTTTAGCCAGTTTTTCCGGACGCATCATGATACCTAGGCGGATCGCTAAGGTCTTTAAGTTGTCGCTTAGGTTATATAAATTCGTGGCGACGGCGCCGGGACAAAGTACGGTTACGCTTACTCCATAATCCAGTAACTCTGAACGCAAGCCCCGGGAGAAACTTTCAAGTATCGCTTGGTGGAAGCGTACAGCGTAATTCCCGGATAAGGTAGCCAACAAGATAGGGATGACATATTGAGGATATATCCATGACGCCGTTTCTTCATCTCTTGCCCAAAATAATAACAGAGCTGGGTAGGAGTAGTCACGTGGAGGTAGAGCATTTTCTCGACGATGTTGGCCTTAGCTTGTAAGGTCTCGCAGAAAAAAAACATACCGGCGTTATTGACCAATACCTCTATTGGGATGTTTTTCTCTTGGCAAGTATCATATAGCTCCTTGGCCGCCCCGGGGATCGCCAAATCACGATAAAGCGGCAAAACTTCTATACCATATTTCTCGGAGAGAAACTCACCTTTCTCCCGGATCGCCTGTTCCTCATTGCTGACGATCACTAACTGATAGCCTCGTGAGGCTAGTTCCTCGGCATAGGCGAGACCTATTCCGGAACTGGCCCCCGTGACTAAAGCCCATTTCTTTTCCATTATTTATATTCAAGCCTTTTGATTTCACGTACGATACATTCCGGAAGACCTTTCACGTTCTTATGACAGACCATATCCTCGCTATACATACGGGCGATACAATAGTTACTATGCCCACAATCGCAACGGGCGTGCTCGTCTTCTTTCATACGGTTGACGAAGCCCGGCTCGTTCACCAAGGCACGTGCCATGGCCACAAACTCGAACCCGTCGTTCAGTACCTCCTCGATCTTGTCTCTGGAGACCAATCCTCCTACGTAAATAAGAGGTAAATGTAAGGCTTTGCGGAATTTCAACGCATCTTCAAGGAAGTAAGCCTCCTTAAACGGTTCCGAGGGAATCATATATTTACCCACCATGCGGATTCCAATCGGTAGATAGCCCCTAGGCATATAATACGCCATCGTACGGATCGGCATTTCTCCCCGCATTACATACATGGGGGCACGGCTCACGAATCCGCCGCTTAGTACTAAGGCATGCGCTCCGCATTGGTCTTGGAGTGTACGGGCTACTTCTAGGCATTCGTCTATTTCAAGTCCTCCCTTGAACCCGTCCCGCATATTGGTCTTTACGGTTACGGCCATGTCGGAACCTGCTGCTTTCATCACCTCTTCCATACACATTCTCATGAAGCGCATACGGTTCTCAAGGCTTCCTCCATATTCGTCTTTCCGGTGGTTGGTGTACGGGGAAAGGAATTGGCTGATCAGATAACCATGCCCGGCATGGATCTCGACAGCGTCCATACCTGCCTCACGTGCCAATCGTACGGCCTCACCGTAGGCACGAGCCATGGAAGCGATCTCGGATTGTCTCATACCTCGTACGATCGTGGGAGAGTAGAGGTTGAACCCGCTGGACGCTGAGATAGGCGTGCATCCGCAAATCCGCTTATGCGACATATTACCGCAATGGCCTAACTGGATGGAAGCGGCGGCTCCCTCTTTATGGATAGCGTCGGTGAGCTTGCGGAGGCCGGGAATAATATCCGGACGCATCCACAGCTGACGCTCGAACGACAAGCCGCTTTGCGTCACGGCGGCATAAGCTATGTTCGTCATGCCGATCCCTCCGGCGGCTATGGATGTATGATAGTTGAATAACTGCTCCGAGGGAGCGTTTCCCGGGCACATACTCTCGAATGCGGCGGCCCGGATCGTGCGGTTCCTAAGTGTTAGCGGACCGATCTTACCGGGTGTAAACAGGATTGATTTGTCCATATCAATAGATTAATATAGTTGTTCCGAAAAATTAAGTTAGATAGTTTTCTCTATATTCCAGACGAAGGCCCGAAGCCCTTGCGCTTCCGTTTCCTTGTCTAAGTTGTGTAGGATTTCCAGAAAATGATCGACCTTCTCGTCTTCTACCATCGTAAGGATAGCTGAGTTCAAGGTAGGCCAAGCGTGATTGCCGTAATGTGGCTCGCCTGTTTTACTTCCCCGTCCTTGCACGACATCCCAATAGGTAAAACCTTTAAGGTTATTACGGTCCATGATATTGACGATGGTCTCGTAATACGCTTGATTGAAAGATATAAATATCGCTTTCATATAGTTGCTTTTTTATGAGATCGCATACCCGTAGGGAGGCTTTTCTTGCGATGGGCATTCAAGCCTGTTTATAATGGGCATCGTAAGCACCTTACAATGGGCATTGTCACGACCTAACAATGCCCATCGAGGTTTGCTTGGCCTCGGCTTCCCTATGGTACGCAAAGATAATTAATTATTTCGTAATGCCTTTCTTATTTTGCGGCGTCTTCGTTTTACGCCGTTGGCGGCGAATACGGCATAGACCGTCGGAACAATAATCAAGGTAATCAAGGTGGATACGGAAAGACCCCAAGCCACGGTCATACCCATCGAGCGCCACATCTCGGAACCCTCGCCGGTTCCCACCGCCATCGGGATCATACCCAAAACGGTCGTCAATGTTGTCATCAATACCGGGCGAAGACGGGATTTTCCGGCAGTCACTACCGATGTGATAATACCCATGCCACGTTCCCGACATAAGATCGTATAGTCGATCAGCACGATACCGTTTTTAACCACGATACCCATCAACATGATCACGCCGATCAAAGCCATAACGCCCAATGGTGTCTGCGTGACCGCCAATCCCAATACGATACCTGTAAAGGCGAACGGGATAGAGAACATGATCACGAACGGGTCTACCAACGACTCGAACTGGGCAGCCATCACGATGAATACCAAGATGATGATCAATACCATCAAGATACCCAAATCGGTAAATGTATCCTGCTGATCTTCGAATGTTCCACCCAACTGCCAACTTACGTCGGATGGGATATCCATTTGTTTCAACTCGTTCCGGGCGGCGGCAACCAAGTCGCTCAATGCCGCTCCCTTACCCGCTACGGCAGATACGGTGATCACACGCTCACGGTCTTTACGCTCGATGGTCGGGGGAGTCATACGTTCCACTACCTTGCCTAAATCACGGATGCGGATGCCTTTGCCCTCATTGTTATAGATCAAAATATTCTCAAGATCCTCTACGGACTCACGGAACTCTGGGGCGTAACGTACCTTGATATCATACTCATCTCCATCCTCACGATATTTTGAAGCGGTGGAACCATTTACACGGTTTCGGAGATACATAGAGGCGGTTGTTACGTTCAGCCCGTTGATGGCCAGTTTCTCCCGGTCGAAGTCGATCTGGTATTCCGGGATATAATCCTCACGGCTGATATTTACTTGCGAGCATCCTTTTACATTTCTCATACGACGGGCGATCTCATTCGCCACGGCATCCGTCTGGGCGAAATCAAAACCATAGATCTCGATGTTAACCGAGGTCTCTCCACCCATAGAACCTTCCTGCCCTCCGGCGAGTACCTCGAATTTCTTGATCTCGCTGTATTGGGCTAAGTCCTGCCGCATCAACTCGCAAATCTCGGTAAGACCTCTCTCACGGTCGCCCACGCTAGTTAGGTTTATATTGAACTCGATAATATGCGTACCGTTATTGCTTAGCTGGGCGAAGGTATTATCCGTATCCGCCGTACCTTCCGTGAAGTTACTGATTAGGATCTCCGGATATTTCTCACGGAACTTCTTGTCGATGTCGAGAGCTAACTCACGGGTAATATCCTGCCGTGTACCGATCGGCAACTCAATCGTTATGCCGATGCGTGCGTTATCTTGTGTCGGGAAAAATTCCGTCTTGATAACCGGGATCAGCATCATACTGCCGATGAAGATCAGCGTAGCGCCTACGATCACCGTTTTCCGGTGGCGTACGGCCCAGTTCAAGAAGCGTCCGTAACCGCGATCCAAAGCGTTCAATCCCTTTTCGATAGGCGTGAAGAACATCCGGTACAATTTACCCTTCTCCGGTTGCTGGCGTAATAACTGTGAGCAAAGCATCGGGGTCAATGTCAAGGCGCCTACCGTAGAAACGATCATGATGATACTAACGATCCATCCCAACTGCTTAAATAAGATACCCGCCATACCCGTAACCATCGTCAACGGCAAGAACACCGCTAACATCGTAAGGGTGGAGGCGATAACCGAGATAGCCACCTCGTTCGTGGCGTGTACAGCGGCCTGTTTCGGCTGGCTACCCCGCTCGATATGGGTCGTTACGTTCTCCAATACCACGATAGCGTCGTCCACCACCATACCGATAGCGATAGAAAGTGAGCTCAATGAGATAATGTTTAACGTATTGCCCGAGGCCAGCAAATAAGCGAAAGAAGCGATCAAGGAGATCGGGATGGTTAAGATAATGATAAACGTAGCCCTCCAGCGTCCCAAGAACACGAATACCACCAACATAACGATGATAAAGGTAATCATGATCGTCTCTTTCAAGCTATCGATCGTATTCAAGATATTCGTGGAAGTATCCATGATTACGTCCAGCTTCACGTCTGAGGGTAAGCTAGCCTGTATCTCCGGAAGTTTCTGGTGTACCTTCTTGGCGATGTTCACCGAGTTCGCTCCGGACTGTTTCTGTATGACGATCATACCACCTTTCGTGCCGTTGTTGAACGTTTCTTGCGCACGTTCCTCGATACTGTCCTCTACACGGGCCACGTCACGCAGATATACGTTCTTTCCGTTCTGGCTACCGATCACTAGGTCTAGCATCTGCTTAGCGTCCGTGAATTCTCCTTGAACACGCAAGGAGTAGGTATTAGAACCGATATCTACGCTACCTCCCGGTGTATTCCGGTTCTCTTGCGCGATGATGGTAGAGATACCTTCGATGGTCTGGCCGTAAGCCTCCAACTTGTACGGGTCGCAATACACTTGCAACTCACGGATCGGCGTACCGGAGATAGACACGGCACCCACGCCACTGATACGGGCCAATGGGTTGGATACCTTATCGTCCAAGATCTTGTAAAGAGCGTTCGTGCTCTCCTCCGCGGTCACGGAAAGGATCAAGATAGGGATATCGTCCGTACCGAACTTGAAGATGATCGGATTCTCTACGTCATCGGGTAGGGAAGACTCTACCATGTCCAGTTTGTCGCGGACATCGTTTGTGGCGACATCGATATCGATGCCATAATTAAATTCCAACGTTACGATCGATATATTCTCACGGGATTGCGACGTGATATGCTTCAAGTCGCTTACGCTATTCAACACGTTTTCCAAGGGCTTCGAAACATTCATCTCGATATCCGAAGCGCTGGCGCCGGGATAGGCCGTCATCACCATGATGGTGTTCGTCTCTATCTCCGGAAGCAAGTCCACTGATAACCTGCTTAAGGAAAAAAGTCCGAAGATCACGATCGCCACAAATACAAGGGCGGTCGATACGGGCTTTCTTACCGCTGTTCCATATAAACTCATAGTCTGTTATTCGTTTTCGATTTCAACTTCCATACCGTTCGTCAGGCGGCTTTGCCCGGTGATAACCACTTGGTCGCCATCCTCCACTCCGGATATGATCTCATATTTATCACCCATACGGCGTCCTAGCTCCACCTTCTGGTAGGATACCTTGCCGTCTTTGCATACATAGATATACCGGTCGCCGGCGCCTGATTGTTTTACGATAGAGCGATCCGGGGCCACCACGTGATCCATATGGCCGAAACTCATCGTCACCCGGGCGAACATACCCGGTCGCACTCGCTCATCCGAGTTGGCGATCTTGATCTCCACAGGGAACGTGCGGGTAGCGGGATCGATCGTCGGATAAACCAAGTTGACTTTACCCTTGAAAACCTCGTCTCCGTACACATCCAGCCGGATATCTACCTCATGGCCTTTCTTCACTTTCGTAAAAAGACTCTCGGAGACATTCACCATTAATTTGACCGGACGGATTTCCTCCACTGTGTAGATTGGGTTTCCGCCGCTGTACATATCGCCGCTATCGTAGTTGCGGGCAGTTACGATTCCGCTGATCGGGCTTAGCAATTGGGTGTTCTCCACCAAGTTTTTATACGTCTCTCGAGCCACTTCCAAGGAAGTCTTTTGGGCATCCCAAGCGGATTTGGAAGCACCGCCTACCTTATACAACTCGTCGATACGTTTGAACTCGATCTCTTGGTTATCCAATTGTATCTTCGCTTGCTTTAGGCTGGTAGCGTCCATCTTGGCTAATAACTGCCCGGCTTTTACATGGTCGCCTACCTCGGCGAAGATTTTCTCGATACGGAATGGGGTTTGGGGAGCGATATTATTTTTGATATTCGCTTCCACCGTAGCGGTAAATTCACTGAGTTGCTCCACGTCTTGAACAGAGACCGTCTCCACTTTCACCTTTACTTTCTCATTCTGTGTTTCCGTGGCTTCCTCACTCTTATTACCCGAGCAAGACATCAGCAGGGCCAATGTAGCTATCGGTATTACTTTCAGCATTTGACTTGTCTTCATATAATTGTTCCTAATTATTATCTATTAAACTTTCAATTTTTAATTTTCAATTTTCAATTCATCTGTTCGTTACCCAATACTTTCTCCAGATCCGCCTTCGCTACCATATAGTCGTAGATAGATTGGTTGAAGCTCAACCGAGCCTGCGTCAAGGCAAGTTCGGCATCGTTCATCTCCAGCCATGTACCGGCTCCGGTGTCATACCGTTTTTGCGAGATCATATATCCCCGTTCCGCTTGCTCTACTCCCTTTTTTTGGGCGGCGTCGAACTTCTTGATACAGGTATTCATATTATCTATGTACTGTTTAACGGCCAACTGTAAATTGCGCTTGGTATCGTCCCGTTGCAGGTTTAATTGGTCGATGGAGACTTTCGTCTGCTTTACCTTATAAAATTTACTACCTCCGGAGAAGATAGGAACCGATAACGTGATACCGATCATCGAATAGGGGTTCCATCTGTAATTCTTGAACTTGAAGTCATTGTTCATGGCGCTCCATTGATATAGACCGGTCAGCGACAAGGTCGGCAGATAATCGAATTTCTGCATGACCAGCGTCTTTTTCAGCTGTTCCGCCTGAAGGTCTAATTGTTTCAAGTCCGTATTCTCGGATAAGGTTGTATCCGTGGATAGATAGTCGGCGAAGAGGCTGGACTTGAAATCCGTCAGTTGTCCGTCGCAATCGATATTTAAATCCAGATCCATGCCCAATAACGCTTTTAACTGCCATTTAGCCAAGGTAAGGGAGTTCTCTGCCTGCAACAGATTAGGCTCTGTATTCTTTACCGTCACATCGGCACGTATCAAGTCGTATTCAGCTACGGTTCCCTGTTCATACTTCCGTTTGATATCCAGATAATTCTCCATGGCATTGTCGTAACTTTGCTTGAATACCCGGTAAGAGTCGCTTGCCAGAAGGACGGCGTAAAAGCTCTTTTTTCACTTGGTTCACCATCGCTATTTTAGAAGAGCGAGCTTGCTCCACCGCCAATTCCACGTCTAAGGCCGAGATACTCAAGCTTTTCCATAAGGAGGCGTTCACCAGTGGCATGGAAGCGTTGAAGCCCAAGCTCCAGTTGTTGCTACGTCCTACCTCGAAGCCCTCGTCCATACTCGACATGTCCGTGCCTTCGGGCAAGCTGCCGCCTCCCATGTCACCCATGTCGAAATCCATATACATCACCTGTTTCTTCAAGGTACGGTTGTAGTCCCCCGCAAAACTGATCTGCGGAAATAGAGAAGCGTACGAGCCTTTACGTGCGTACTTTTTCTTCTGTATTTCTTTATCGGCAACTTTTACGGTCGGGTTCTCGCTAAGGGCGATCTCTAGCGCTTTTCCAAGATCCAGTTTCAGGGTGTCTTGAGCCAGAACCGGTCTCGCCGCCAGAAAAGGCAATACCATAAATGTGACCAACATCATTTTTCTACTCATCAATAATCGTTTCATTTAGGATAGATTTTGTCTGTGATTAAACTCATTAAGTGTTCGCTATAAATCATAGGATTGTTTTGAGATCGAATCGGTCTAGGATCGCTCTTCCCTTCTCGGTACTGATCCCTTTCAGGAATGTGAGGAGGATCGTGTTGTATACCTCGGTGATGGAATGCTTGCAGAAGACATTGGAAGGCCGCAACATCTTCGTCTGCTCTTTCACCAGTAAGGCCATGATCTCGAAGTTGATCCCCTCTTGGAACACGCCCTCTTTAACGCCCCGTGTGAACAAGTCCATACACCTCTTACCCATTCTCGCTTTATTCATCTCTATTTTTTTGTTGGGCTTTCGGATATTTCTTCAAGTCCTCGTAAAACTTCTCGTTGAACCATCTCGGGTTTTTCATCATCTCCTCATAGAAGAGCAGGATTACTTCCAAGGCATTGAAAGGTTCTTTTTCCAATCCTGTCAGATATTGTCCGAGCGATTCGGTATTGTGATCGATCCCCTCGATCAGCAAGGTTTCCTTGTCCTCGAACGACTCGTAAAGTGTACGCTTGGAGATGCCAGCCGCTTTCGCTACATCATCCATACTCACACTCTTGATGCCATATTGAGAAAAAAGATCGAACGCCGTATTAATAATCTGTTCTTTTATCATATTCTTTTTTGTTACGTCAAAAGTAGCCGGGGCAATCCCTGTATACAAGTAAAAAGCGCTGACTCGTCCGTTGGAATCGACCAATGACCGGATATTCCCGTCGAATCTATTCGCAAAGGTCTGATATATTTAGAAAACCAGAAAGGTTTATACTGTTACGGTATTGGTATGGAATGAAACAGGATATTGTCAAAAATTCTTGTTATTCGTTCAATTTTGGATGAAAATTGGTTAAAAACGAAATAGTGGGTGGTCTTTGGCTTTTTATTTCTATCTTTGTCCGAGGTGATAATAAAAATCTACAGATAGATATGAAAAATTTACCTTTAATTGAAGTCACTGAGTTAATCAAGGGAATTGAGTCCAGCGACAACTTTCAAGATGATTTATCGATAGCGGATCTGAACGGAGATTTGATTAATTACGAGGAAAAAAGGCTGGAGCATTCCACCCCGATGCGTTTAAATGCCTTGTTGATGATCTTGGTACAGGAAGGTACTGCTGATATTTCGGTAGACTATATTCCATATAAGATAGAGAAGAATACGTTTATAACCTTGATGCCGACTCATATCATACAGGTATCGAAAGTGAGCAAAGATTTGAGAGGGCGTTTGTTGATCGTGTCCAGATCTTTTCTGGATGGATATACTACCCCGGCAGGGAAAAAGAACTCTATGGTGCATTATATGCAGATCCGTAAGAATCCATGTGCTGCGATGAGTGCCGAGGAGACTGAGCATATATCCGGCCAATTCTCCATCTTACGGGAAAAGATGAAGCTGCGTACCCATTTTTTCCAGAAGGAGGCTCTCCAAAACGCCTTAGTCGGTTTCTTTATCGAGTTGGCTAATATCTTTATGGGTAAGAAGGAGCTGATGACGGCACCTACACTCTCCCGGAAGGAGGAGCTTTTCGAGCAGTTCCTGCAATTGCTTTTCGAGCATTGCAAGGAGCAGCACGTCGTTACTTTCTATGCCGAGAAATTATTTATTACCCCACAGTATCTTTCGCTTATCTTGAAAGAGCTAACGGGTAAATCAGCGAATAAATGGATTGACGACGCCTTGATCGTCGAGGCCAAGATGCTGTTGAAGGCCCCGCAAGCCACGGTTCAGCAAGTAGCGGATATACTCCACTTCTCCGATCAATCCACTTTCGGTAAGTTTTTCAAGAAGCATATGGGTATATCACCCATGGAATACCGGAAATCATAATCCGGTATTTTCTATACGCTTGCGGAACTTATACCAGTTGATCAACTCACAAGCCCCGTAGAAAATGCTGGCTACACCGAAGATTACGAATGTATTTGCCGCCGCCCCGAACGGGTAGGCAAGAATCATTACTCCGGTTATCAAGATCAAAGCCGGCATCAGGTAGAACCCCAACGGTACATTGCTCCATTTCCTTGCGGATATCAATGAAACCAATTGCTGTACACCGGCAATTACCAATAAGGCTCCGAGTAAGTACATTAATATATTCACGAAGAACTCGGGCATGATCACCAACCACGCTCCGAACAGTACGCTTCCCGCTGCCTCGATAGGAAACATCGGTTTCTCCCCGTTCTCGTTCTTCGGTCGGGTGAAATAGCTGAGGATAGCGAATAATCCCGGTAAAATGAATAGTATACCGATCGTGATAACCAGATAGGTTATGGCTGCTTCCGGCCATAATACCAAAACAAACCCTAATACCATCGCGAATGCGCTACGTAAAACCGCGCCATTAATAGATCTCATATGTTTTTATTTTAGATTTCACTTATAATATGACAAAGGTATATATTCTTTCCGACTTTTTTTTTTACCTTTGTGCGCCATAAAGCAGTATCAGGAAAAACATCGAAATATATCCCTCTTGAATGCATGCTTCGCGTAAAAAGACAAACTTGAAATCATCTAACGAATAATAATACTAAAACAAAAAATGAAGCGTATAGTTTTTTTGGATTACGTGCGTGTGTTTGCGTGCTTCCTTGTCATGGTTGTCCACGCCAGTGAAAACTTTTATGGAGCTGAGGGCTCCACGGATATGGTGGGACCGCAATCTTATCTGGCCAATGAGGCTGATCGGTTGTGGGTAGCCGTATACGATGGTTTCTCACGCATGGCGGTGCCATTGTTTATAATTGTCTCCGCCTTTCTTCTTGCGCCGATGAAGGCAGGGCTGACCTCTTGGCAATTCTACCGTCAGCGTTGTATTCGCATCTTACCGCCGTTTTTCATATTTATGATACTATACAGCACTTTACCCTTGCTGTGGGGGCAGATAGATGCCGAGACATCATTGAAAGATATATCGAGAATATTCTTGAACTTTCCTTCACAGGCCGGACATTTGTGGTTCATGTACCCTTTGATCAGCCTCTATTTATTTATACCCGTAATATCGCCATGGTTGAATAAAGCCACGGCGAAAGAAGAGCGTTTTTTCATCGGCTTGTTTCTGTTGTCGACCTGTATGCCCTATCTCAATCGTTGCTTCGGCGAGGTGTGGGGACAATGTTTTTGGAACGAATACCATATACTGTGGTACTTCTCCGGTTATTTAGGATACCTCGTACTGGCACATTATATACATGTCCATCTTACATGGAACCGTTCTAAACGTTTGGTTATCGGAATCGCCTCGATGGTCGTCGGTGCCTTGCTGACGATTTATTCCTTCTATGTCCAAGCGATACCCGGAGTAACTCTTGTCACACCTGAGATAGAGATCGGATGGGCTTTCTGTACGATTAACTGTGTGCTTCTTACGGCGGGTACGTTCCTCGCTTTTACTTGCATAGGCAATTCGAAATCTCCACGACTCATAACAGAGATGTCTAAACTCAGCTACGGTATGTACCTTATGCATATATGTTGGCTCGGATTGTGGGTAACGGTGTTTAAGCACAACTTAGCCTTGCCTACTGTCGCCGCCATACCATGCATTGCGGTAAGTACATTTATCTGCTGTTATGTGACGACAAAGATTATCTCATTAATACCGGGCAGTAAATGGATTATAGGATGAGTATAGGATAGCTCTGTCATTTGGCGCGGTTACTTTGTAAACAAGATGATAAGATTACCTGTTATTTGGAAAAAATCGTATATTTACGATATTCAAATAAATCCCGGGTAATAATGATGACGAGAACAGTTTTTATACTTTTGATATCGAGCCTTTGTACGCTAAGTTATTGTACGCCGAGGACCGAGCCTGCTCAAACCGAGGTCTTAACTCCTGTGGATTCTATATCGAAGGATTCCGCTGTGATCGTGGAGACTTTGCCTCCCCGTATCGAAATAGAGAAAGAGCTGCTTTACGATAAGCATACTTTAGAAGATACTTACCCCTATAAAGATACGACACGGGAGTTCCAGTGGGAGAAAATGAAAGAAAGATTATCCTTATTGGAGTCGATCCAAAGGGAGCCGTCTCAATGGGCGATCTTGCAGAACTATAAAAACAGGAATGGAGAGGCTCCTCTTGTAAAAGTCTTCAAGAGAGATGCCTATAAGAGGGTTTCCGATACGCTTGGTGTAGAACGCTATCAATCCGTCCCGCTTTATTTGCTGACTGATACCGTGACTCCCGAGATCTATGGACGTGACGGTAGCTTGGTTCGTATCAAGGCGATGGATGAGGATTCTAAATTCGCTCGTATACAAACCGTGTACGATGGGGAGGAGGAGTGGTATGCTCCGAAGAAATATATCAAGCAAATAGGGGATACGGTAGTCTTCGATAAGGCGATCTTCGTGGATCGTCATAACCAGAATATCGCGACCTTGGAGCACGTCGGCTCGAAATGGTTGGTTCGTAGCATGAACCCTGCGACTACCGGACAGCATCGTCCTCCTTATGCGCAGGAAACCCCGTTGGGAATGTATGTTCTCCAAGAAAAAAAGTCTCGCATGATCTATTTGGTAGACGGTTCCAAGGAGACTGGCGGATTCGCTCCTTATGCCAACCGTTTTACGAATGGGGCGTATATCCATGGCGTACCGGTCAACGCTCCTCGTAAATCGTTGATCGAATATAGTCCTTCGTTGGGAACGACACCCCGGTCTCATATGTGTGTGAGAAACGCGACTTCGCATGCGCAATTTGTTTACGATTGGGCGCCTGTTAATGAGACGATTGTTTTTGTATTAGAATAAAAATCATAACTTTGCGGCGTTATTGTTTTTTAGTATGCGAAGGATTTTCTTGTATTTGTTTTTTATTGTCTTGTCTGTAGGTTCAATTTCAACCGGTGGCGTTTTGCGTGCCCTATCTCCGGAAACGGGATCAACGTCTGTGGCGGTTATGGGGCGCCAATTATATGAGGAGATGCGATTGGATCAATGGGTTTGTTTCGATGCGTTTATGCAGGGGCTTAGAGGTTCCGAGAAGATTGATCGGAAAAATAAGGATATCCTTACATTGATCGATTTCTCTAAACCTTCTACGGCGGAGCGTATGGTTGTATTGGATATACGGCAAAAGAGAATACTTTACACCTCTTTGGTTTCTCACGGTAAGAATAGCGGAGGGAATTATGCGACCTCTTTCTCGAACGAGAACGGTTCTCATAAAAGCTCTTTAGGATTTTATCTGACGGAAAATACGTACCAAGGTCGGAATGGCTATTCGCTTATCCTAAATGGATTGGAAAAAGGAATAAATGATTTGGCTAAGCAAAGGGCGATTGTAATTCATGGCGCCTCTTATTCCGATCCTTCTGTGGCAGCTTCCTCGGGTCGGTTAGGACGTAGCTTTGGTTGCCCTGCGTTGCCTGTATCTGTCAGTAAGCCAATTATTAATACGATAAAGAATGGAACCCTTTTATTTATTTACGCCAACGATAAGAACTATCTGACGCAAAGTTCCATTCTATCCACTCAACAAGAAAATGATATTTTTCATGAAAAAAGTTACCGAAAAAAAGTTTTGTAGTTTAAAATAAAGGCGTACCTTTGCACCGCAATCAGAGATAAACACTATGAATTGCAAAACGGGGTGTAGCGCAGTCCGGTTAGCGCACCTGCTTTGGGAGCAGGGGGTCCCAAGTTCGAATCTTGGTACCCCCGACTTAGAAAAAAGGGAAATGGTTGGTATTCAACTGTTTCCCTTTAATTGTTTTGATACCACCGGGACAAGAATGGGACATGACTTATTAAAGTGCCTCATTTTAACATAACGGGACAATTTTAGGATAGGAAAAGTTCTTAAGAATTTAAGTGTACATGTCTTGGCGTTAGTTTAATCATAAATTGACGTTAAAAAAAATGTCTAAAGTAAAGCAAAACTGCGAATGTTTTGAGTGTCGTAAAAGTTATACCCCCCGAAATTATATGTCGGGGTTGAATGGTATATTGGATTCATGGCCTTTGATCCAGCTGTGGGAAGAATGCGACGGAAAAAAATAAAAAGCTGAATCATATAGCGAAAATAGGAGAGAGGAGGCTATATGCGAGGGATTTGATTAACCGTCTTTCGGAGCAGCTTCGAAGAGGATGGAATCCTTGGATAGAACGCGAATCAGCATTGTCTTATGTTTCGATCGATGATGCTATCAATCATTTTTTTCAGATGCAGAAAAAATATTTGGATGATGATATCATTAGAGAGGCTACCTATGTAGAATACCAATCTAAAATAAGGAATCTGAAGAAATATAATGAGTCATTAAAGCAGCCGGCTACATATATCTATCAGATAGATCAACGTTTTTTGCAGGAGTTTTTGGATCATATATACATAGACCGTGGCAATACGGCCAAAACTCATGATAACTACATAAGGGTTTTGAGTGTATTTTGTAAATTCCTAGTACGCTCTGGATATCACAAAACGAATATGGCCGAAGGTTTGCAAATTTTAGGAAAGCGGCATTACCAAACAGGACAGTTTTGTCTATAAAAGATCTTGAGCGCTTACGGAACTACTTGATGGGGAATAATAAACATTTCTTGCTAGCCTGTTACATTGAATATTATTGCCTTATTCGCCCTAAAGAGATGTCAATGCTGAAAATAAGGGATATATCGTTTAAGAATCAAACGATTTTAGTTAGTGGTGATATATCGAAGAACCGAAAAGATGCGGTGGTTACATTGAATAAAAAGGTTATTCAATTGATGATAGATTTGAAAATCTACCAATATCCGATGAATTATTATCTTTTCTCAGATTCTTTCAAACCAGGAGAGAGTGGAAGAACCGAGAAACAGTTTAGGGATTATTGGTTATCCCATGTTATGAGAGATTTAAAGTTTTCGAAGGATTATAAGTTCTATTCCCTAAAAGATTCCGGAGTTACAATGATGCTTCGCCAAAATGTGGATGCCCTGTCTGTACGTGATCAAGCTAGGCATTCCTCGATATCAATAACAGATATATATACGCCACATGATTTGAAGGAGGCGAATCCTTTGTTGACAGATTTTGATTCTGGGTTTTAGATAGTAGCAGACTTGGTTGTCAAGTCTGCTACTGTCTAAATTAATATGTTTGCCTTAAAGTCTCTCAATCTCGATCAAGTTTAACCCTGGCCTATTATAAGCCCCGGCCGTGTTCCATATTTTCACGTCGAGGATTCCGTCATCAATGACGGGCACGCCATCAATCTCTATGAAACGTGTCATGTTGTTGACGGGGCTGGACGTTGGATGGGCCGTGACGTTGTTTCCGGAGTAAAACATGGAGCCGTACATGGACGCGTCGATATCCCCGCCGGACGAGCACGACACGAGGATACGTAGCCTGTAAGTCCCCAGAGTTATCCCCGTGAAACGCAGAACGGCAGGGATCCCCGTATTAGATTTCCCATTACATATGTGCCTCGTGATGTACTTGGCTGGATACGCCCCGCTGTCATCTATATTGTCCGGTGCGAAAAGGCTATTGTTCACCGACACGTAGTCCGTGTTCTCGATGCCGGGATAGTCATCCTTCTTTTTCTGGTAAGCACAGCAATCATTACCGGCGACATCCCGTAGGGTGTTGGTTGTCCAGCCGTTATATGTCACCGGTGAGATATAGTTGACCACCTCCCCACCGACGATATCGTAGGCCACCCCATTGTTCGACGGGTTGGAGAGCGATACTATAACTTTACCTCCGACCACCATGGGCTTGTAATTGACAATGCCGGACATGGCAACTGACTCCCCGAATGAGTTTTTTAACTTAAAATAAAGAGTGTGACCGCCTATCTCCTCCTGTATGGTATAGGTAACCGTCTCGGTAATGACTTCCCACTCAGCCCCTGAGAAATCAGCGCTCTCGGATATCATGTAATGAGTGGCCGTGCCTGTCGACGTATAAGAGCAGGAGAAGGACGTGGACATGGATTCCATCGGTACGCTAAACGAGAGCAATACGGGTGGTCGCATGGCCACGGTGATCCTATCCATATACGGTCTCGCTACCGACTCCCGGAGATATGACAGGAAATACATTGCGTCAACCCTATCCTCGTCTATCACCGAAGCCTCAAACAGCGCCGTATATCTCTCCGCGCGAGCTATCGTTTGCTCATCATAATTCACGTTCACAAGCAATTGGCCTCCGCTCATGGCGTAAGACAGTCCTAAAACCGTGTCATTACTGCTAATCGTGATTCCCTCCAGTCCGCTAATCCCCCAGATTCAAACATAGATCCCTGTGATAAAAATGCGAATCGACCGGAGCGGATATAATAAGCCTCACGACTTGCCCGCTCACCTCTTTACGTATGGTCGAGTTCTTGCGGACAAACCACCACTCATACACCTCGTCTACCGAGGCCATCCAGCAGGAATCGTCGCCGTCCTTGCCATAAGCGTCATTGATCATTGTCAACAGATCAACGATAGGTTGCATGGGCGTATGGGTAAACAAGTGCGCCCAGACGGGATTATCCGAGTCATGTATGCCCCTTATCCACTCCATTTCGGCCGTGTTATCATCCGTGTACATCTTGCGCTGCCCCACGGACTTGTGAAGGTCGGGGTCATCACTTGGATACAGGTATACGGCCGGGGTGTTTTCCGCGAAGCTCATCGCCACGACATCATACATCGTCGCCGCAGTGATGTAGTTGTTATTGCCATCCGGACGCATCATAACCTTCATCCCGCGTCCTAACTTAGCGATAGTCTTAGCCTGGTCTTCTTTCAAGCCCTCGAGGATTCGTAAGGGATCATCCTTGCCCCATTTATCTTGATCAATGTTATGGAAGTAAATCTCACCGCCAAAGTCCAATATTGGAGGTAATTCTTTCCATATAATATATGGATATTGAGCCGGTGATTTTGGATCATCGTCCATATATTTGATAGTGCTACCGCAGTTTGGCCATATCGCTACACCTACGGGCAAACGGTGTTCCACCCCGCAACCGTCCGTATAACCCAAGGTCTTCTCGGGTACATATCCGGAGCTTTTTGCCTGTCCGATATGATAGTACTTCTCGTCGTCTACCCATTTCTTATTGACGGCGCTCCATACCTTTCCATAAGCACCTACAGGTCCGTCGTCCGCCGTATATGTAAATATAAACTTTTTGTTATACTTCAGCACCGGAAATTGAGCCGTCACCGCATTTGCATCAACACCATCCGGAAGCGTGATCGTCAATTCGATATTCCCTCTCTCGATGGGAGCATAGTTAATGGTGTCAGCCTTTGCCTCGCAGATAGTCGTGCTATCCATGATCTGCACATATACCGTTTTCTGACCCGCGCCGTTCGAAAGCGTAAAAGGTATTACAGACAGCTTGGGACTTGGCCACGCTAGCCATTGTGCCGTGGCCAAGTCCGGGTTCTCCGAGATCTTGTAGTGCGATGGGACACCATCCTTGTCGACCATTACGGAGACCTCCCGGTCATAGGTCTTGCCGGCATCCTCATTAATAAATACATTTCGCAAGGCCAAGGGGACGTACGGGTCTTTATATTCCAGTTCCGTGACGCGAATGTTGGACACGGAATAGAGATTCTTAACCTGTGTGTAAAGGGTTTTATTCCCAAAGCCGGATGACAATGTAAATGGGATATTCATATTGTCATCTATCATATCCATCCACTTAACTTCGTCAATACTCTGATTCTCGGAGATACGGTATGACAACGCTGCCCCGATACAGTTCAAGTGGACGGTGACATCCGGAGACTTTACAATACCGTCAACCGCTTCCGTGACGGTCGCTTCGCGAAGGAAAACATCCGTATTTTCAGGAGCGTCATTTGATTTATATTCCTCCAGCATCATGAAGGCCAATATTGGGTAACTGGTGTTAGCGCCTTCTGTCGCATTGACTATATCCACGTAAATGATCCCACTTGATGGTTGGCGGTCTTCAATCGTCAAGTATGATGTCTTGTTGCCTTTGAGGTTTATGGTCTCAGAATATATGCCGTTGATCTTGATCCTTGTCAGCAGGTCTGCGCCGTAGGTTGTCGCCGAACGCCTTGAACGTATATCTGTACTCATCATTCAGGCCGCTGAACTTAAGACGTGCCACCATATTCTCGGAGTTGTTCGCCCCGAATCCCGGACCTCTCCAGACATATTTGTACACGGCCGCTTCAATTCCCGGAATCTCACAATATCCGGATTCCACCGGACTGCCCCAGTTGTACTGAGGCTTGTTTTGCACAGGAGAAAGAATGATATTAGAAGCTCTGCCATAGCTATCTTGAAGCTTCACGGATAAGGCATCAGCCTCGGGATTACCGACAATATTATTCCATTCAGTATCAGCCGGCAGCGGGGCGGTTGAAGAACAGAAGTTTAATTTATAGATGGCCTCTATATTAGTAAAGTTGCCTATAATATTGACGACCTTAACGTCGCTGAATGCCGCCAATTCTACTCCGTACTCCGAATATATATACTCCCCCCCTGTAAAGGTGATTCGAATATCCGTTTTTGCGTCATAGTCCTTTAATGAGTCCTGCGGGATATTAAGAATGAGATTATTGTGATTCGCCTCGTCACGGGCTACATAATTGATCAATCTAAGACTTCCGTCTTCGGTAAGGGTGAATTTAGCCTTGGCGCTAGCTTCTATAGCGCCGATCGGGAGATCGAAGGTCAGTGCCACCTTGCTCCCAAGCTTGTCGGTCATCGCATATCTCACGACGGGGGAACACTCCTCCGCGAGCAACGTACGTGTTTCCAGTTCAGGAGCGTACGCGCTCTGGCCGTTCAAACCGACCGCCCGAACCTTGTACGTATAGTTATGCCCTACTATCAAACCGCTGTCCATATATGTCAAGACTGACTTGTCATCGACCTTTCCAACCTGCAAGAAAGATCCGGTGCCATCCGATCTGAGTACGGCGTAATAAACAAAATCAGCGACTTGCTCATTGGTATATGCCCATGACAGCGTGATGCTCGTGGCGGTCCTCCCCTGTACCCTAAGATTGTCCGGCGCGGGAAGCTCGCTGAATGTACGCACGCTGGTATAGTCGCTCATCGTCCCGGTCTTGTCGCCCCTTACCGGACGTATCTTATAGTAATAGGTCGTATCGGGAGACAGCCCGGATATCACGGCCTTGTTCTCCACGCCTACGCCGACCGTCTTCAGTGGCGTATACCCTGTCTCTGGGAGACCGGACACGAATATCTCATAGCCGGTGTCCTCCGTATTGGTATTGTTCCACCATAGTTCTATGGCCGAGCTGCTGACAGTCTTGGAGGAAAGATCCGTGATCTCGCTCCGGTAGTCCGGTTCCGGCACCGCGTCAAAAAAGAAGTACTCCGGGAACTCGGAAACGTTGGCTCGTATCATACCCCTAATGGTAGGCTCTGTCACCTCGTCGCCGTTACGTCCATGCGCGCCCTCCGGATGGAGATCGATGTAATCGCATACGGCATCCACCTGCCGCCACGCGAGGGCGATATTGCGCTTGACGGTCCAGATCACGTTGCCGTTATCATCCAAGTTAGGCTCGGTCTCCCATTCCTCGCGATCTTGCTCGTACTGTTGCGCGCTAAGGCTGTTGCCGTGCACCAGTGATTTTGCGCATACAGGCCCGACGATCGGGTAATAGGGGTTCTCCTCCGCTGTCGGGAGCGTGGTTATCTCGTCACCCTCGGCGGGGCTCTCCGGATAGGAGGCTGGCGATTGCGTATACGAGCTGTACTTGTCACCTATATATGGTTTATTGAGCAATACCCATTCCCCATTTACGTAACGTTCCTTGCGGCTGGTCGGTAATCCTGAGCGCCTCTGATCCCACCCAAGATCACTGGGAACATCCTGGGGGTTCGGGATATTCGGCACATAAACCGTTACATGTTTTACAAGATCGACGCCGGAAGGGACAGGGATCTCGACACCCTCCACACCGGTATTCTTATTGTCGTTGAGATAAACCGCATAAGCTCCCTTGTCTTCTCCTTGTTTTTTAAAGCATGCCACGACGATGCGTTCATCCCCGCCAATGTATTTCATTCCGGTGTAAACATATCCCTTTAGCCGGTTTCTGAACGTGGCGATCCACCAATAGGCGCGGGTTATCGGGTAAGCCCCGTTTGTCAGTATCTGGCCAAACAAGCCTGTGGTAGCAAAACCTCCACGGTCAAAACCGTGTTCAAAGGCCTTAATAGCAGCGGCTTTCGCTCCGGGAGTCGTATCTTTACAATCATCCCAGTGGAACATCTCAAAACCCGCTCCAGTTCCCCATTGACCTGCGTCAAAATAATTGGATTCGCATTCCGTGGAATAGTAATTTACGAAATCAATACCAATTGACATCATCTGGATACATGCTCTGACAATCCATGCGCCTTTCACGTCCGAGCGATGCCGGTCGGGGATAGTCCAACTACCGATCTGCCGTCCGGCTTGAGTATAACATTGATACTTGCAACTTTTCTCACGACCACCCGATTCACCCCATCCGAATTCGGTTAAGGCGATTTCCTTATCAGGTGCGAAGCGGTCGCGCAACTCTACCATCTTCACCAGTTCACCGCCAGTTGCATTCTTTATCGCCTCCTCGAAGGTGATACCATATTGCACTTTCTCCTGACTACTCCCTTGATTACCTATATTGCTAAAGTACATGTGCATGGAAAAAACATCAACGGGGATGTTGGCGCTCTTTCGCCCTGCCTTCCATCGCAACATGGCGGCCAAATAATAGGCCTTGTTTACGCTGGCAGTTCCAGCGCTGATACCAAGCACCCCACCACTTTTGATTCCAGGAAGCACATTCCCCTCTTCATCCACAAGCGAGCTATCATGCCCGTCACATGCGGCGGACAGCATAGCCGCATATTCTTCGCTGTGGGTATATCCTACCCATCCGGACCAGTTTTGATCCGGCTCGTTCTCCGGCTCTATACCGGAAATCAAGTCTAAACCTGTACTCAAGGATTCGGATTCGGGGAAAAACAAACCGGCACCGTCAATCTTGTTCTTCCCATACTTAGCGGCAATAGCGGTACACAGCTTTGCGTAAGTCCTGTAATTCATAGGATCACACGTGGCACCAAAATATTTGTCAAGTCCTCCAACCCCACGTTTTGGCACAGCCCGCCACGCATCCGGGTACCAGTAGTTATCACACGGGCGGTTATGTGAGCTGACAGTCTTGTCATAAATGCAATAGTCAAATACGCCCGTGTTGCACAGGAAAGGCTTAAGCCCATATCTAAGGTAAGTGTTCCTTAACGTGTCCTCCAGATACTCTCCAGTACCGTTATTGCCGGATACCCAATCAACCTTGTTAACCTTGAATCTCATGTCCGATAGGCTGCTATAGGCATTCTCTGTGCCATAATTAGCCGCGAAATGACCGAAATGGATGTACATACGCATCCGCTCTCCGCTGCACATCGAGTGTATGCGCCCTTGTTGGTAACCATGGCCGTTCGTGCAAAAAAACTGGTCTACGGTCTTGCGGGCCGTTGAGCGGCGCAAGGGTGACATGATCCTCTCCGGGCGTGAGGATGTCGGGCGACCGTATATCAGCAGGTTGTCGATACGCTCGATCGTGCCGTTATACTCTGGATCCGGAAACGCCTCCGTCCCCTCCGGCATGACGGGACTTGTAGAGGACGATCCGAAGTCCATCATATCGAATGAGATCTTGACGAACCGGTACCGGGACGAGTGGAAATCAAGCGACGCCCAATCGTTATTCACGATGCTTATCTGCCCGATTTTTTCCCAGTCATACCCTTGATCCAACATCCCATATGCGGAGAACCTCGGCTTGGAGCGGGAATAGACGAACATCTTGTCTATGACGTAGGCGGAGAACAGGTCTATGACGATGTCGAAAGGCGAGGTGTCCCGGCTGTACTTGTACTGGTACCAGAAGGTCGAGTAGCCCTTGTTCGTCATGTCCGGGTACCCGTCATCGAGGAAGACGTTCCTCTCGGTCTCGTCCACCATCCTGCCTACCGAGCAGACGGTCCCGTCCGTGTCGGTGAGATAATTCCTGAGCTGGGGGATGATGTTCCTTTCCGTCAGGTTGATACGGTAGGCCCTCGTCATGTCCTCGCTGCCGACCGTGCGGAAGTACACGGGATCCGAGGCCCCGGATATGTATTCCACCCCGAAATTCACCTTGATGGTTTTCAGGTATACGTAATACTCCCTGTTAGGGACGAGACCCGATATCGTCGTTCTCTGCAGCGTCCCGGGATTCTCGGGCGTCGGGATGGCCGGGACCTTGCGGAGTCCCGCCCACACCTTCGGGTTGTCGGCGTCAACGGGGCCGTTGGCGTATCGCATGTCGTATTCGGTTCCCCTGTCGTAGATGTTATTCGCGTAAGGGGCCGTCCATTGCGCCGTGCAGGAGGAGCTGTCATAGTAGACAACCTGGAAATCCTTGATACGCTGGGGGGCAGGATAGGTCGTGTCCCCTATGACCGTGCTCGTGTGCACGTAGATATGATCGCCGACCCGGTTGTAACTCAATATGGCGATCGTATCCCTGTTCAGCGGCAGGTCTATGGTGCCTCTCATCGTGTTGCTTAATACGATCTGCCGGAGGCCGCTCTGGTAGACCATGACCTTCCCGCATGATCCCTCCCTCGTGTTCTGTATCTCCAGGTTATATATGAGGGTGTCCTGTCCGAGCGCTACCTTGGCGTAAGGGGCCTTCAGGAAGTCGATGGCGATACGGCCGCCGGAGGGTGTCACCTCCCTGAATATCTCCGAGGTGAATACCTTGTCCACCTCCAGCTTGATCTCCTTGTATGCCACGTCCTTCGGGTCCCATACGTACATCCCGTCACCGGCGATGAAGAAACCGTCCTGTCCGGTCCCCGTTGGATACGCCGCTCTCAGGGCCTCCAGGGAAGGGAAGCTGTCCAGCAACCTGTACTCAAGGTTATCCCCCTTGTCTCCCTTGTCACCCTTCAGGCCCATCAATTGCTCAAGGGTGAAGTCCTCGTACCGGAAAGCGTCCCCCCGGTCGCCTTTCTCCCCCTTGAGGCTCTCCAGCTCGACGATATCCTCCCATGACCCGGCGCCAACCTTCCATTGGAGATGGGTCTCGGTTTTTCGGAAAACCACCCTTAGCTCCGAGAGGGCGAGCAGGTCCTTCCACTCTCCATTACCCAGTTTCCATTGTACGTGTGTCGTCGTCACGCGAAGATTGACCCGCAGCAAGGACAGGGGGGCCTCCACCACGTCATGTATCCCTCCCGGCATACGAAGGGCCGGGAGGGAGCATACGCTATCGAGGGATGTCACCACCTCCAGGTCTCCGACCCCTGTCGATCCGGATTCCAAGGCCGACTTGATAATGGGTTTCAATATGGCGGCGAGCGCCTTGATGTCATCGGTTGAGTATGCCATTTCGTTATTCGATTGACTGGTTAGACAAATCCATGCGCTTACTTCCCCTTTTTAGCCGGAAGTCTCTTGGGCGTCAGCGCCTCGATCAGCGCGCGTCTCAGAGGCGCGGAGGCGCTGGATATGTCGAGGATCGACAGTATCTCCTTGGCGGTCTCCTCGCCGACCTCGATCGGTCCGTCACTGAAATATATCTCCTTGCCAAAATCGGAGACGGCTATGTCACGGGCCGCCCCCCATACGAGGTTGCCCAGCTCCTTGCGGGTGTCAACGATGATGGGATCGCCCTCGATCGTCGCCTGTACCCTTAAATTCTTGAAATCCACTTTTGCCATGACTGTTAATTCTTTAATCGTTAGAAACCCCTGTTATGATCCCGTTCTCGACGGTAAACCTCACGCTCTCCGAGCCCGCCTCGTCATAGAGGTCATCGATATCCGACAATACCTCGCCTATGACGGTCTCCATGGTCTTGAAATCATCCCCCGCGGAGAAATTATAACCGACCTGCCCCTTGCGTTGGTGGTTGATGGTAAGTACCTGCCTGCCCTCTCTCTCGTGACGGCGGCATATATGGAGCCAAGCCCCTTGCCGGGCTCGTACGCCCCGGAGTACCTTACCGTCTCCCCGCCGGGCAGGCTGCCTGTCACCTCCTTGGTGACCTTTGTCAAAATCGTTAGTTCCTTTCTCATGATCGTATGTTTTAAATGATGGTTCACTCGTTCTGGTAGCCGACGATGATGCCGCCGACCACTCTCAACCGTATTTTATCAAGGTCCACGTCCGTCCCGAAAGAGACTCCTTGGTGTCCCCGGCAGTAATAATCGCCGGATGACCACACGTTCCCGACGCTGCTTAGCGTGTCGCAATGGATATTCCCGTACCCGGAGGCCGTTATGGAGCTGCAGGATAACGCCCCGTCGATATAGACCTTTCCCCCCGAATTGGGCGGCGTATCCGTTCGAGAAACCGATTGTCGCTGCCCCGCTGATGATCAACGTGGTCCCGGGGGTCCCGGCCAAGGCGCTCCCTCCCCACACGAAATTTCCTATCTTGACGATATTCGAGGTGATGCTGTCTGCGTCTATCAGGCTGGCGTAGATCTTCCCGTTATGGTCGATGAGTACGCCGTTCAGGTCTATCTTGTTGCCCTTGATCGTGACCGTGCTGGCCGTCTGGTTGATCATGGAGACCACCGTGTCCCCGTTATAGTCCGTGGTCGACACCTTTTGCGTGATGCTCCTCGCGTTCACCTCAATCGAGGCGGAGAGATCGTTTCTGAGGCCGGAGAGCTCCGAGCTAGTGGCGTACAGGTACAGGCTGTCATTGATCCCGTCTATCCGTAGGCCGAGGTCCGTGATCGTCTTGCTGTTGTTGTCCGTCTTCGTCACGTAGGCGGACAGGGTGCCGTTCGTGTTGTCGAGCACCAGCCCCATGTCCGTCACCGTACCCTTTAGGTTATCCACCTTGTTGGCGTACATTCCCACACGCTCGTTCGTCTGCTCCAGCTTGGTTGACATCTCCACCCGGAAATCGTCCAGCGGCCGGCTCGTGAGCAGCAGGTTATAGATGAATATCTCCCCGGTATGGGAGATGGTAAAATCACCCGTCCCGTCCCATTCCCCGATAAATTCCTCCTGTGCGAATGCGTCGGTGGGCGTCATCGCCTTGGTCTCGTACAGGTCCTGCCCGGGAAAACCTATGGTGAGCGTACCGGCCGTCTTGACCTTGCACATGAACGATATATAGAACGTGGGCCATTTCGTGGTCCCGTCCGGCATCTCCACCAACCCCTCCGGCCTGCGTGACAGCTTGGCGTTCAACTGCCTGATCGTGGAGTTCTTGATGCAGAGGGCGAGCCTGTTCAACACCCGCACGATACCGGTTATCCGGTCTTTCTCCGAGTAAAGGGAGTCGTTCACCGGGATGTAACGCTCGCTGACGGTGAATAACGACACGTCATTGCCCGGCTCCCATCCGACGATATCCTCGGAGAAGGACGAGTTGGTGAGATAGTTGTCTTTCTCCGCTATCTCGTGCCGGATGGATGACATCTCGCTGGAGAGCTTGCCGTTCATCACTTGGAATAGCGTGCTGACATCCTCTCCTGTATCCGAGAGGATGAACTTTCCACGGGCGTAAAGATTCTCCACGTACGCCCCGTCACCGTCCAATCTTCCGAAATAGGGCGTGACCAGACCGTTCAGGTTCCCGATACGGACCTTCACGCAATTCTCAGGGTCGGTCTTCATCCCCCGGATCACGTCCATGTAGGGCGTTCCGAACTCGTCCACCGTGGTGATCTTGATGATACCGCTACGGGTGGAGTTATCCGGGTTGTCCACCCGGCATAAGGTATCCCTCTTTGTTACCTGCGACAGGTCGCCCACGAAGTTCTCGAAGGTGAGCCAGTCCAGACGGTTCTCACCGTCGGAGAGGTAGCCTACGCCCACCGACACCACCTTCAGCTCGTATTGTTTCACCATCTGGTAGTTGTTCTCAAGGGTGGGATCGCCTTGGAACTGCTGGACCATGAGGATGTCACCTTTCCGGAACGGGGTTGTACAAACGTCCCCCGTCCGTGTCGAGGTAGATCCTGCCCGAGTTTGCGTCGTAATGGTCCACCTCCATCATCGCGGAGAAGATACGGTTGTCATTCTCCCCTAGGAGCTGGGACACGATAAACTCGTAGACCCGTAACGTTCCCCGCACGGCGATATCATCGATCTCCAGCTTGTATCTCGTCTCGTTTATCCCGGCGGCGTTGGTCCGGATATACGGTGCGAGCATCCAGCCCGTCCCGTTAGGGAACCCCGAGGCAAACATGGGCGAGGATAGGGAACCGGCGAACATGGAGTCATTCTTCACCTTCAAGTCTTTCAGCCACGCAGTGCCGTCGGCGAACAGGCGGAACCCGTTCTCATGACCGAAACCGTTGGCGTCACGGTCTGAGTAGATGGAGGAGTCAAGACCGGCAAGGATGATGTCCTTCTCGAACGTGATGTTGCCCGCCGCCGTATCGTCGATATCCTTGCGTAGGTAACGGTCATCGAGGGCGGATATAGGTTTCAGTATCTCTTTCAAGGTTCTTAGGGCCGTGAACCCGTTCTCGTCGGATGGTTCCGTCAAGTCATCCAATTTTATATGGTAAAGGCCGTCACCGGTTCCCCCGGACCCGCCAGCCTCGTTGACGATGGCCCTCCATGTGTCCCCGAGCTCTTTTATGATACTGTTCCTTATGGTATCATGTATCGAGCCAAAAGTCGCTACGGATGCTTTCGGGTTATGCGGATCAAAGGCCGGGAATAATACCCCCTCGCCAAGCTCTTGCCGTGGGAGCTCAGCTAAGCGAGGGGGAAAAATAAAATCCGGCGAGGAGAGGTTTGGAACCATTAGATTATCCGGAAGCTCTTTCTCGTTACGGATAAGGTTCAGGTACCTCGAGATCTCCGAGAGTCGGTACGTGAACGTATAGGAGCTCGGGAGATCGTTGGAGGTGTAGGTGGCGTCGCTCTCGGTGACGATTATTCTCCGGATCATGGACGCCTCGTATATATACTTGGCCCGGCTGGGGAAAAAATCCAGCAACCAACGGCGGGAGTAATCATCGAGGAATCCCGTGTTCTTAACGAACTTACGATCGGTCTCCACGTCATACTCGGACAGGTTCTCGTCCAGTTCCGCTATCAGGTGGCCATGCTCTGCCTGCAGACGGTTCACCCCATGGGCACGGAAGGTGTCCATACCACCCAGACTGTTCTCGAAAAGGAACCATTGCTCGTCCTCGGAATGGATATCCGTGAATTTATAGAATTGCGATACGCTCAGTCTCGCTCCGCCGGCCTCGGCGTAAACCTCGAGATAGCTGGGGTACTTGTTCCCGAATAGCTTGGCTACGATCGCGTATTGGAGATTGAGTGTCACGCACTCGCCGGCGGTCATTCCCTTCAAGGAGGTCATGCTCGAAGATTTGTCCGGGAACGTGGCCTTGGCCTTTACCGTGCAGTCCGATATGGCGTAGTAGGTCAACCACTCCGGTGAGTAATAGGTCACCTCCTTGACCTTTGGCTGCCACGTGAGGAAGTGGGACTTCAACCAGTTTCCCGGCGTGTCCGCCAGATCCGCTATCCCGCACCGGATCGCCCGGAACGAGTGGGAGGTCCCGTCTATCGTGGCCGTGAAATCTGCGAATATGGTATTTTGGGAATAGATCTCTTGGGCCGTGTCCAAAGTATAGCTCAATTGGCTTTCCACCACCTCTCTCACGTCGATCGTGACTATCTTGTCCGGCCCGGGCTCGTAGCTTTGCTCGAGCAAGGTGGCCGTTCCTTTCTTCAAGATGAAAGAGACGGCCTCTTTTGCCCCCAATACAAATCTCCTCATGTTCCCGGACAGGCTCAGAGTGTCTGGTTTGTCTATGATCGTTGCCATTTGCGATTATTTTACCCCCAAAAGTATGGCTGTCGGATGGTCCGATAAAGGACAGTTACCGGGTCACGGGCTCGAGCCACACGGTCAGGGTACCGTCCTCCGGATCGGTCGGTCCGGATGCGGAGCCACGGCTATAGAATTGCACGGGATAAGTGGCTTGATGGTATTTCCCGCCCTGCACGTATTGGTAAGCGCTTGGCGGGGCGTAGAATATGGTCATGGGTTCCTCCTTGAATACCCATCTTCTTTTCACGCTGTCGCTGGCGTTGGACCGGGAGTAGTTGACCTTCCATTTATACTTGGATACATGGGAGGCGAACCGCTCCGCCTCGGCCATGGCCGTGGATACCGGCTCGTAAAGCCTCGTGGTAAGGAACGTGGATTCCAAGGGTTCCCGGGAACCCGGGCTATATTGTATGGCGGAGGGAAGCAACTCCTGTCCCTCGATCGTCACCTTCCTGTACTCGGAGAGCGATACCTTTTGGATGTCACTGAGAAGCATGCTCGCTTTTATCTCGAGCAGAGAGTTCCGGAGCAGGGAATCGTAATTCCTCCAGAACCGTTCGAAAAGCCCGTCCGGGCCGTGGTAGGCGAGCGTATAGTTCCAGAGCTTGTTTCCATCCGCATCATGATTGAGGATCGTCCCGTAGTCCAGTTTCCCGGCATGGAATACGAACGCCGGCATGGGTTTCAACTCCTCGTTATCTTCCGCCTCGCCTACCACCTCAGACGTGGAGTCATTCACGGAATCCATGATGATGGAGGAGTTCAACGATCTTCCGGTCCCTATATAAATCCCGAGATGCGGGATGGCCCCGGCTCCTCCGCTGCCAAAAGCAGGTGTATAGACCATCGCCGGTAGCACGTCCGGGGATTCCTTGCTCTCCGTCTCCAGTGTCCCGCCGGCGTAATAATCCATCGTGACCAGACCGATCCGTTGCGTGACCGGCGTGATCCCCTTGTAACCTCTCCGGACAAACTCACCCGATATCTGGTTATACTCCACGTCCGGGTATTTCTTTAATAGGTCTACCAAGGTACTGAACTCCTCGTTCTCGTTCCCCGTGGCTCTTCCCGTCGTTGGCATCGGGCGCTCGCTCTCCTGTTTCTCTTCCGGCGGCGTGAGCCGGTCACAGGTAAGCTTTAACTGCTTGAAGCTCGAGGGATGGTTGACTGTGTATTTACCGGCTACGCAATCCGTGAGGTCGCAGGAGGGTGTCTCGTTCAGGTTCTCATCGAATAGCACGATACGGATGGTCTTGCGGGTCTCGTCCGGGATGAACTCGCAGCAGAATTTATACCGGTATACGTCCAGTATCGTCTTGATCATGCAGTCCGGGACGATCTGGGAGTATCGGATCTCGCTCTTTACGATCGTATCGATCGTGTTGTTCAGAAAGACCATGTCCTTGAATGGGGTGGTGCGGGAAAAGAAGGAGTCCTCCAAGGTGTAGCCGAGATAGGCGAATATCTCCTCCAATAGATGCAATCCACGGATGAAGGGGGATATGTAGAATCCCGGAGCTAACCGGATCGTTTTCTCATCGACTACCTCCGTCCGCTCCACGTCGTTGTAAAGACGGGGATATCCGTCCGGTCCCGGATCACCGGTGGCGTTTAAAGAACCGGACTCTAGGATGGCCGGGAACAAGGCGAATCGGTCGTCATGTGTAATGAACAGGTTCCGGCAGAAGGATATCGCCTCGCTGACAGACGCGAACTTGAGAACCTTGTCCTCAAAGACCGTGGATAACGGTACATCCTTGATCTTCTCGTAGAACGCTCCGGTATTCAAGTAAAAACTGGTCTCGATCCCGCTCTTCCGGTTCGCCGACAGGATGGCTTGACGGCAGGGAATGGAGAATACCCCGTGTTGGATCATGGCGTTGATCCGCTGCGAGGCCTTGCTGATCCCGGCCATGTTATCCGGATAGATGAGTAGTTCCCTATTCCTGTCCGTGGGAGGGAGTGTTACCGGTAAGCTCTGCTCTCCGTAATCGTTAAAGAACGGGTTCATCCGGGATAAGGTCAATTGGATGTCTCCTAGGTCGTAAGCCTTGCCGGATTCGTGAATGATGTCCATCTTATTTGCCTCCTATCTTTTTGGATTTGTCCAATGTCTTCTGGGCGGCCTCGATATCGCTATAAACGATATAGGCCCTCATGCCTTTTGCTCTTAGTTCGGAAAATAGCATAAGTAGCTGTGTGAGTACTTTGAGTAATTCCGGATTATTACTTGAAACCATTACATTTTCTTCATCCGAGCGTCCATTGTATCCACCGTTGGCGAATCCGTTGACGGGAAGAGGATTTGTGCTTGTTCTTTGTCTTCGGATGGCATCCAAGGCTAGGATATGGTTCATGGAAACCGGATCTTGTAATTGCCATGCCGGTGTAACGTATTCTTCTCGATGTACGGGACCAGCCACTTCAAGTATACCACCGTTGCCGGTGAATCCTCCGTTGTACCAACCGGTGGAGTCTGATACAACCCGTTGTCCGGTTTGCGGCGTAGTGCTGTCATTAAGACCTGCATTTGCGGTAGATGTACTAGGTTTCTTGATAAGACCTTTCAAGGCACCGAAAGCGACGTTAATAAGTGCGATTTCACCTGCTGCTTTTGCCAATCCTAGAAAACCTAAGCTACCTATATCTTTAATGGTTCTTTCAGCGATAGCCATTACTGCAATCTGTCTTAATGTATCTAAGGTAAGAAGAAGAATATTATGCATAGCATCAGCAAATGTCGTTTCGGTATCTGTTAAAGCTTGACCTAATATCATTCCTGCTTCACTACCAAAATCTTTCATTATGTTGAATTGCTTTTTTTTCTTTTCTTCCTCTTCTTCTCTAGCCTTCTCTTTTTCGTCCATTTCCTTTTTAACGAATCCTTGTAACAACTCATTCAATTTGTCATAGTGTTCTTTTGTCTGTTTTTCCTTCTTTTTTGTTGATGTCTTTTTTCTTTTTGGAGATTTTCCAGATAGGCTTGATACCCTTTGTCTAATAATTTGATCTTATAATCTAGTATTAATTGCTCTATTTTCTTTCTTTCGTCACTGCCTATTTTATAGATAGCTAATTGTTTATTTAATTTTTCGAGTTCTAAAGCTTGAAGTTTTGTTTGATAATCATCATATAATCTTAGGCCCTCGGTATAATCTTGTGTCAATTTTAGTTTCTTGGTTGCGATATAACGATCAACCTCTTTCAGCTTTGCGTCTGTGATTTTTTTCTCTTGCTCCACTGACAGTCCCGGGGTTATATCCGTTTTTTTTATTTTAGGGGCAATAACTTCTACTTCTGGCAACTCGTTTGCAGGTTTTTTAGGCAGAAGAGGAGAGTATTTCTGAGATATCTTATCGAGGTTGGATGCTAATTGGTAAGTTTGTGTCATATAGCTCTGTAAACTTCCCCAGAAATCCTTATCGACCTTACCTCTGGCACCATAGTAGTAGTCAATGTAAGAGATGACATCATCATACGTTTTTGTCCATGAGCGTCCGTTCTTTATCCCTTCATCTGTTATACGTTTTACGTCTCGAAGCATAGCGTCGGTAACGAATTGCCCCAGATTTGATTTTTCCCTCATTTGATCCATCAAATCGATTTGTTTATTTAAGGCGGTGGTCGTTACATCCTCCTTCTCTTTCTGCATGGTTTTTAAAACTATGTTTTCATGCAACTTTTCATTAACTATTTCTAAAGCTTTTGCGATATCCTCGGTTGTACTTTGTTCTGTTAGTTGGTTTTCAAGATATTTTCCATATCGAGAATTGATCTCATCGATTAATTCTTTTCGTTGCTTTGTTCCGGCGTTGCTTCGTTGGAGAGCGTCAAATAGGGTATAAGCTTCTGCCCGTTCTGTGGAGATTTCCTTGTTCATCTCTTTTAAAGCCCGGGCACTTTTTGTTGAATTATCCCATATTTTGTAAATGCCTACAGCTAAAGCCGTAATTGCCACACCTGCCGCAATAATGGGATTGAGACCCAGAGTCACTAAGAAACTGCGCATAGCCATAGTCGCAGCTTTGATATTTCTAGCCTTGAGAGCTGATGCTGCCGCTAATGCATATTCTGCGGCTATGGAAGAACGGGTCGCAACTAAATGAGCTTTTTCTATAATTGTAGCTTTTAGAGTAGCTCCATTTGACGCAATCTTCCAGTAAGTGTTTAGCTTGATAGCGGCTGTATACAAAGTTAATGTCGATATTAAGGTAATAACCAGCCCTGTATTTTTACTGATCCAATCAGCCATCAGAACTAGTTTTTTAGTCCAGTTCACGGTTTGATTCATTACGCTGATAATGGATGGATTGATCTTCTCCATTAACTCAATGCCAAGATCGTTAAGTTTGTTTTTTGCTTGTTGCATTTTAGCCGTGGCGGATTGGCTTTTTATCGTGGCCTGCTCTAAAGCGACGGATGTGCCGGTTATGGCTTTCGTATAATATTCTACCTTATCCGCTTCATTGATAAGGACAGAGGCAACATTGTAACCTTCTTCCCCGAACATTTTTTTGATAGCGGTAGCGTCCATTTGTTTTTTGCGGAGATTTTCCAGAGCCGTACTTAGCCCGACTATTTTGGGGTTAGTCTCGTCAGCTCCTGTTTGCAGGGTAAGGAAAAACTTTTTGAGTCCGGTACCGGCGATCTCGTCCTTGATACCTTTCTCTCCCAGAGTCTCTATGGTTCCAACCAGTTGTTCGATCGGGATCTTTGCGGAAGCGGCTGCGACACCACTTGTCTTTATAGCCTTGGTTTGGCTCTCTACGGCTGCCGCACCGAATTTACTTCCGGCGGCAAGTACATTTACATATCGAGCGGCTTGATCAGCTCCATCCCCATATTGGTTTAATGCCAAGGTGACGGCATCTACCGCATCTGTAAGTTTCATGCCACTGGCAGAGGCGAGGATGAGCGTTTGCTCCGTCACTTCTGCTAAAGCCTCTTTATTTGCTAGCAATTCGGGTTTAGCGGAACCTACTAATTTATAAGCTTCCAGTATCTCATCAGCGGATTGGCGTATGCGGATACCTTCTTCGGTAACTGTAGTGGAAAGACGTTTTGCTTGATCTGTAAGCCACTCTATACTTTCATCATCTAGGCCTGTAAGAGCTTTTACATCGGCCTTGCTTTCTTCCAGTTTATTGCGGGCTTCACGGAATTTGTTGAAAGTAAGAGTAATACCCGTAATGGCTGCCACTGCGGTACCAATGATTCCCATATATTTATTTACGAAATCTGTGGCACGTCCCCAGACCGAGGCTTGGCAACCGATCTCTACACGCATCTCTTGTTGGGCTAGTGCGGTTTCTTTGGAGATGCGTTTCAGCATTTCTAACTTAGTGTTATATTCAGCGGTACCACGAGTTACTTTTTTCAGCTCCGTTGAAATTTTATTCTTTGTCTTTATTAAGTCATTATAAGTAGCTCCACTTAGGTTCTTCAATACTCTTTCCGTATCAGCGACCTCTTGCTTATACTTTTGCATCTTCTGGGTTTGGGCAGTCAACTCACGTTCTATTTTCTTTGCCGCCTTACTATTGCCTTCTCCGGCCGTCCGGAGATCAAGTAGCTTTTTCTCCAGTTCCCCGATTTTCGTCTCTAACTCCGATGCGCTAGTCATTGCGTCGGAGTTATCCAAGTATATCTTGATGCTCCTGTTTAAATCTCCTGCCATATCCTAATCTTTATCTATGAAAATTCGTGATGCGTCGATTTGCATATCGGCGGCGTAGTCCGCTACGATGTCTGCCAGTTTGGGAAGATTCTTTTCGATGATGGGATCGAACCAACGGATCGGGTGGCGGTTGCCGGTTCCCATCAGGTAGAAAGAATCCGGGTTGGTCTTTTTCAGCTTCCCGTATTTGTCCGTCCATTTAGAGCCGCCCCGGAAACCACCTTGGCCCCGTCCGGCTCCCTTATGGATATAGATACCTTCACGGGCGAAACTGAATCCCACTCGTTCGGTCTCTCCTTTACTTTTGTAAATTCTGGGTTCTAGGGAGTCCGATAGGAACTCATCTTTCTGGACAAGCAAGGCGATATTCCCTTTTAAGTCTTGGATCACGTAACCCATCCATTCCTTTACCTCAGAATTGAATTGTCTCAATTTCTCCTTATCCTGCCTACGTTCATACCGGGCGATCCGGCTGGTTGACTCTAGCGAGATCTCGAAGGGTAATCCTTCCCTCGCTCCGATTAGGGAGTTCTTGCGTTTAGGCGTGCGCATCTGCTCGCTCAATCTTTTCATGACTCCCATATCATACCCACATTGATTGGTCGATAGAGAAGGGGATAGGCTTTCTTAGGTTGAAGCCTAACATCACCCCATAGAAATTATCTCCCATGGGACCTATGCCCCGAAAGGTCATGCTGTTTAGCTCTAGGAACTGAAGCCCGTTACGTTCCTCGTTCCAGTCGAGCATCATCCGGCAGACGATCTGCATGAGAAGATCCTTGCATTCCGCTTTCGCAAAGTGAATCCCGTCGATATTCCCGGCCTCGCATTGCTTTAATAGGGCGATAAAATATTGTGGGATATTTACGAGGTTGTCATTGTTAAGCCAAGAGAAATCCGAGTTAAGCCCGTCGATGGCGACTAATACATGATCCCGGATAGAGGAGATACGTTCTTCCAGATCAGAGATTTCCTCTACCTCGTCACTACGGAGGAAATGACATTCCCCGTCCGTATGACCGATAGCGGCTAGATGCCTAGCGATCCATTCCGAATACTCAAAGTGATTGTATATGTCCATAACATCCAATTTATAGACACAAAAAAAGCCCCCCGAAGGGAGCTTTTAAAGGACATATGAAAACTACTAATCACCTTTTATACCTACTGATATAATCAGTCAAGCGTTCAGCTTGCAATTTTGTTATCTTTGTAAATGAAATCTTCTTCTTAAGTGTCTCAAAACCAAATTCATCTATAAACTTACCAATTGAAACATTTAAAAACATAGAAGGCAAAGAAGACACACCTTCCATATCGATGGTAATCTTGTCCGAAGAATTCATATTCTCTCTGATTATATCATAGAGACTACTTCCTGCCATAGGAAAATCCTTTCCTTCCATCACGTCATAAAGTTTAATTGTACACATAGTATCCTCTTTTTATTTAGTTAAAAATCAAACTCGTCTAAAATTTCTTCTTCTTCCAAATTTCCTAAATATAATTCGAAATATATCAACGTCCCATTAAAATCAAAATCAATATTGTCAATTTTAACTTCATGCTTCTTTAATAAACGAGCTGTATTGCAAATTATTCTTACTGCATCAGCGCACGATAATATATTATCTAGGCCTTTTCCTTTATTATGAACCTTAGATCCAACTGTAAAATCAACCTCTATAGACTTTTTCAAAGCATCGCTATCTGATATTATAGTGGAATCAAAATTTCTGACAGATTTTGATATACCTTTCCCGAAATCACAAATAGCTACACGCAAGACTTCATCCTGTCCTTCATATTTAATAAATGAAAAAGCATTACCATTTGCATCAGCATGATCAAAAACATTATAAAATGCTTCTACTATGCTAAGCGAAATTATACTTAAGTCTTTACCTCTAAAGAAATTCTTTTTAAAATATTGTTCTACCTCTATTGCATATGCGTCTTTTTTGATTCTCAACTATACGCCATAAATTAAATATATTATCACTTTCAGAATCCACATGATCTTTACTGTAATTCCAATACTCTCTAAATTTAAGATCTTCAAAAAACAGCTTCTCTATAGATTCATTTGATATCCGTATAGTATGTTCTTCTACATTAACTAAAAATTCAATCAAACATGCAATTGTAACAACATGAATAGGCTGAAATAATTCAGGAGACAATGTATCCTTAAAAACAAAAGTTATTTGTTTTTGATAATTTTCTTTTTTATATTCATTCCTGATAGTAGCGATTTGTCTCAGCCAATCCGCTCTTTTCAAAGAGTTAAAATATATGTTCGTATTATCCATGTTTTGAAGAACATTATTCATATATACAACAATTTTTATCTGCTGAATATTATCAGTTTCTATTTAAAAAAGCAAAATAAATAATAGCAAAACAATCAACACACCAGCTATAACCTTGCTTATATGGTTTTTGCTGTGACGCACTTCATTCAGAGCCGCACCGATCAGCATAACAAAACCTAATATAGCTACAAATGTCAGCATACTGCAAATATAATCATTCTTTTGGAAGAAGCAAGCGTAACAGCTCCTCCAATCTCATGGCGGCATGCATTCGTTCTTCTTTACTATATTGTCCGTTTACATCGGTAACGATGTCGAGTAGGCGCAGGGCTTCTTGGAGTTTCATTTCGGTTCCTCCTTTCCTTCAAACAAACATAATCTTTTTTTTTCAGAAAACTTAGAGCCGCAATAAGCGACAATGATTCTTTTTCAGAAAGTACACCCGGGGCATCATGCTCGCATGCAATGAAAGTGATAGCGCTGTCAATGGCCTTAACATCTTCTTCTAACCCACCTTTATCATTTTCCTGCCAATATCTGATCGCATCCAGCATTAGGTTTGATATACATATATCTTCCAGTCTAATCATTTTGGGCCTCCTTTCTTCGCTGAGTTATAAACGAACCAAGCTACGATGACCAGTGGTAAGAACACTGGAGACAGCATAGCCAATAAAGCTACCGTGTACATTTTAGCCTCGTAAATGGATTTACAGGAGGCGATACCAAGAGGCAACAGGTTGTAGAACTTCTGGACGGTTGTCCAAGAAAAGAGATCATGTTCCCGGCTCCGGGAAGATGATACGGTTAATGAATTTGTTTTCATAACGTTGTGACTTTAGCGTATGGGCAGAAAAAAAAGCGGCTGCCATTTCCACTCGCTAAAGTCACAACGTTACGTTCCCGAAGGTACGAAAATTGTAGGAAAGGCAACCGCCAATATTTTTATACAACAAAGTAAGGCATAAAAAAGCCCTGACTATCAAAAATATGTCCGAGCAATAACCGATGCTCAACGAGAACGACAAACGTTCGTGACTTTAGCTGATGCAAATATGGTAAAAGTTTTTGAGATGGCAATGCTAATTAAAAGAAATCTACCAATCTTCCTCCTCTGTTTTTAGCTGAGACACTCCATTGAATATGTTATTTTCAATCTGATATAGCCTATATAGCTGTTCTAGTAGGACTTGTGTTCTTACATTTATGTAATGGGCATCTGTTCGTTTACTTTTAGTAAGTCCTAGTCCATCGGAAACAAACGATGTTAAATAAAAATCCCTAGTCAAGTAAGTTTCTATAGGGGCTTCGGCTTCATTTAAATCTCCTTTCTCTACATAAATATCATATAAATCTATTTTGTACCTATTATCTCGTACTTGGATTTTCAATGTAAAATGTATCGGTACACTTCCTACATATTTACCCATTAACCCCATACTGAAAATTAAATAACCTTCAGTCATACCTTTGCAAACAAGGATACCTGTTTCTTTATCTTGCATTTGCAAAATATTTTTAGCACTAACGAAAACATCAACCAATGATTGATAGATATTGTCGTATAGTGTTCCTTTACCAAGCCCCCTTCAACTTGTCTGACGTAAGAAATAGTAAAACTTCCATCATCATTAAAAGGTACTGAAGACAATATTTCAATCATATCTTCCTTTTTTAATTTGGGTAACTTCTTATCTTCTATCTTCCTTTTTTCAAAGTTTGAATATTTTTGGTAGATAAATTCTTTAAATTCTTCTTGCGACATAGGATTTCTTACAATTTCGAAATCTTGTGCAAAAAGCGTTTGTGCTAAGTAGTGTAACAAATAAGATACAGATTAGGTGTTTCATGTTTAATTTTGTATTGATTATTATGGATCGCAAGTAGGGAAAAGTTTTTGATATGGCAAAGAAACCAAGTATCTTTGTGGAAAAGAATTGCGATATGAATACAACAGATTACGATATCTATAAAATCAGACAAGAGCAGCTGTCGTTAAGCCGTCGTATCACTCGCATAGAAAATATGATACACGCAATCAGACCTACTCGATTAATCTACGTATTAGGTTTCCTATCGGGTTTCCTGCTAAACTATCTACTACGGCACCTGTTATAGCGGCCAAGACCCACCAAGCGAATTTAAACAAGGAGACCCAGCCGTTAGCCACGTCAAGTTTTAATTTTTTATCTTCCAGTTCTTCTTTATCTGCTGACTTTTGCAGATGTTTTTTCAATCCAATAGTAGCAATACTTTCTCCTTCATTGGTTAGTATCAGCCAATATTCATCCTTTCCCATATATTCGATCGCATGATACCGCTTCATCAGCGTCTCCTTCATATACTCATAATCCATCGTGTGATTATCATAGTCCGGAAGGCCATTATAAAATTGGTCTATATTACAGCGACCAGCATTTTGTTTCACCGTGGCAAGTATCTTATCCGCTATCTCGTATTGTTTTTCTGTAAACATTATCAAAAGAGAATAGCCTGTATTTCTGAGGGTGCATCCTCATACTCTACAGGCCATTAAAAAACCAATTGGCATATCTTTTCCGAAGGTCACCGCATGCACTCGGTTCTACTCGGTTTCTAATCTTTTCGTAAAGATGGGGAAAGTTTTTGGTAACACAATGCTTTCCACGTATTTTTGTGGAAAATGTTATTCCTATGAAATCAATAATCAATTATTTTCGCAAACGTAAAGAGGAACGTCTTCGTGAACGTTGTGTTAAGTATGCCATTAAAGCCCACGAAGGACGGGATAAAGGTTTTACTGTCAGCGATTCAGCCCAAGATATTGAATTGTATATAAAAGACGGTATGACATCCCAAGGAAAAAGGCATCAATAAGGTTTCTTATAAGGCAAAACAACAGGTAACTTGAACCTTATTCGGTTCGCCTCATTTCCATTGCTTCCTTCTTTGGTTGAAGCGCCTATACCTACTACACTGGCTAATACACCGATCTTTCCGCTATTTTCCTTTATTTCAGAGGTACTGACTTGTAGATCAAACTCTACTGATGAAACAATAACACCTTCACTATTGTCTATCGTCTCAAAGTTTGTATTCCTCTGCATAGCATGGATTTACCACTACTCCTTTATCTTTCAATTCATCATTTAATTCATAAACAGCTTCCGAAAAGCTGGGTTATAGCGGATTTAATAAATTCTTTTTAGTTCCATAAACAACAAAGCCCGCATTTCAGACCGGCCATGATCCTACTTTGCGGGCTTTTCCTTCAATGAAGTTTATCTTTTTTTCAAATATCTCGCATGGCCTCGATATATTTGATATCTAATCTTTTGTAAAGATAGAATAAGTTCTTGATGAATCCAAATTATTTTCGGATAGCCATGCCTGTGTTGTTTTTGCCTTTCAAACTAAAGGCTAATACAACCAGATAGATTTATACCATCGTGAGGTTCTGTTGTTTCTACCTTTCAAACTAAAGGCTAATACAACTGGTCAAGACTCCCTCCCGTACGATATAGTTGTTTCTACCTTTCAAACTAAAGGCTAATACAACATCTACATCAAAGACCCCGACGGCGAACCGGTTGTTTCTACCTTTCAAACTAAAGGCTAATACAACCCTTGATCGTCCGGAAAAGTCTGTTGCAAAGTTGTTTCTACCTTTCAAACTAAAGGCTAATACAACTATAAAAAACAGTAAGTAATAATTATAAAAGTTGTTTCTACCTTTCAAACTAAAGGCTAATACAACTACCTTTGAGGGTGAGGGATATAATATCTCGTTGTTTCTACCTTTCAAACTAAAGGCTAATACAACTCGAATCCTGCCGTCTGTGCACGATTAGTTGTTGTTTCTACCTTTCAAACTAAAGGCTAATACAACGCTCCGCATGGAGGCTAGGATATCACAGTAGTTGTTTCTACCTTTCAAACTAAAGGCTAATACAACTTAATTCTTTTGTTTAGTTATTAAAAATAAGTTGTTTCTACCTTTCAAACTAAAGGCTAATACAACACAAGAAGGATTGAAATCGATTGCAATATAGTTGTTTCTACCTTTCAACCAAAGAGCATAAAATGTTTTTATGCTGATGAGTCATTCGAAAAGTCTTCTAATTTTATATTTTCTATCTTCATTTTAAATTCTGCTATAATCTTTTTTGCATAGACGAAATCGTCAGAAATCTCTTTGATACATTCAGCTTCGTATTTATCATGTAAGAACATATTCCGAGTTTTAATGAGAAAAGAACTATCTATCTTTTGTTTAGTTCGTTTCTCATATTCTGTAATTAGCTCATTAAAATCATAATAATTTCCGGGAGTAGCCTTCTTTAAATCTGGGAACATCGATACCATAGCGATTTCGAAAGAATGAATGATAGGTATGATTTGTATCTGGGCTTCTTCGAAATCTAGGCATTCTCTTTTATAATTTTCATAAGGTTGTATCTTTACGCTAGAAGATATACTATTGTTTCTTTTGACTTTACTTAATACTTTATTCAAAGAGTTGATTCTTGTATCATGATGTATATAAAATAACTTTCCGTAGTCTTTTATCTTGATATCTTCTCCTTGTATTTTTAAAGGGTTGAGATCGATCAAGTAAGAAACTCTCTCATTTAAAAATACCTTTGACGTTTTCTAGTTTGTATTTGTTAATTCTGTTGTATAAATCAGAAGGAAGATATTCCTTGGTCATCATAAATAAAAGAATATCTTGTATTTGGTAGAGTCTGATTATAGACTCGTTATCGCATATTTCGTTATAATTCTTACGATAAAGTCTATCTTCTTTCTCTAATAGCTTATTAGCTTCTGCAACAGGAATCTTGGATGGCCTTAGTTCTTCCATTTTCTTGATCCTTTGCTCTAAGGATAAATAGCTTTTGGATTTACCCTTATTCGGTGATAACTTATCGAATAAACGATAATTACGGGGTTGTGCATAGAATTCTTGAGATTGATCTTCGAAATAAGTTCTAGAATAGTTCAGGATCAAGTATGAGACATTCAATGCCGGACTTTTTTCTCGGGTAGGAGATTCTATTAATTGCTTCAATTTGGATTTTTTCAAAACAATTAATGATCGCTTCATTAAATAGACCACGAGGTAGGAATATGGCCTCTTCCTTCTCTTGAGGCTTATTAGGCTCACGTTGTAAGTCCCGAAGAGGGTGGCACTGGATATTTAGTTTCCCTTGGAGGATTTTCTTTTGTATTCGTGAAAAATATACTTTCCGCTCCTTAAGGTAAGCGATGTAAAACTCTATTAAAGAGGTATAGTTCGTACCTATTTGAGCTAAAAAAGGATGCGGATTTGAAGAATTGATCAATCCTGCTCGTGTGAAGATTTCCGTTAAGTCATTTCTTCTTATCCCGAAATATGCTAAAGAAACTTGTATGGCTTGGAAATTAGGCTCTGTGACTTTATCCCTTCCATTGTTTTTTGAAGGCTGTAGCCATAGCATGTCTCTAACCAACGTTTCCGCTATTCGGCCTGCTTTTAATATTTCATGTTGCCTTTTACCAAAAGCGGATTTCTGAGATTTGATACGTTCTACCTCATTGAGTTTACTATCTGTCCAAAAGATCGCTTTCATGACCCGGCGTAACATTAGCTCGGATCTCTTCCGGATGCTTTTGTTTGGTACTTTTATGGATAGATCGTTCAATAATATCTTTTACGGATAGGGGACAGTGTGATTTATGTATATTATTATTCCGTAAATAAGTATAGAATAACATGGCCGGCAATTCGTATTTACTCAACCAGAAATCGGCGATAGGCATTTTAGCACCCTTCTCATCGATGGTACGGTAGGTATCTTTCCCTTCTGGTAATACCTTAATACCGATATTATTACCATTAACGATATAATGGGGCGTAGATTGAACCAGATAAGGCTCAAAAGAATTGATATCCGGTATACTATCCGTACTTATATCTATGGATTTTACGTTTAATGCCTCCGATAGTTTCTTTGCGGAGATATCTTGGATGTTTTTACAAAAGCCTGCGAGTTGGAAATTAATGTATCTATCCTTTGTCTCTCTATCGACTCTTGTTTTTTGATATCCATTGTGAAAGTAATTTCCGAGATATGTGTAGAAGCCAATTTCTTTAAAATCAGCTTGTTTGTCTAAAAAGTGCAGGGCAAAAGCCTCAAAGCGACTGCGGAACCGTATTCTGGATCTATCCGGAAGGCCGTAAGGATCTTCGGCATCCGTTGGTTGTAATGTCTCGTTATACATTTCCCGGTATTTAGGCTCAAGGGTTTGATACAGTTCTATTGGTATCCTAGATAGTTCATTCAGTATATCTAAAGCCCGGTCTTGTTTCGTGTCTTTCGTAGTGCGTAAACGTTCTACAGGAGGTTTGGTGGAAAGAGCCGTGAAAACCTCAAGGGTAAGCCTATATTGTAACGAGTCTCCCCGTTTGAATCCGGATAACTTTTTCAAGAATAGATAACTGTACTTCCTTTCAAGGAACATCGAGATGAAGAAAGCATACCCTTTTTCGCTCAGATCGTTATTGTTTGCTAATGTGTAATAGAAATGATCATCTTCTTCTGTTTTTAGAACAACCCGCCCTTTTTTGCGAGTGTATCTACGAAGATGTTCCATCTCTTTCTCCTCGGCTTGGAAACGCTCCTTGATAATGTTTATGGCACTATCGTAGATGCAGTTCAGTGATGAAGGGATATCATACCCACCGGGATAAATACAGATGGGATCATGATAATAATGGGTGTAATAGTTCCTGACGTCATTAAGCAAAGAGGCAAAAGCTGTAATGATGGTTTTATATTCTATACATAGTTTATCCGATTGCCTTTCACCTTTTTTTTAGGCGTCTTCATTTCAATGATCGGTTTTATCCATGGTAAATATCCTTCAACGACCTGTTCTAGGTTGTTTTGTGGATTTTGATCGAAGATTGAGTCGATGAGTGTTATTACATGCTTGATATCCCAACTGCTTAATTGCTTTTGGGTGTCCAACTTTTTAGCGATAAAATTAAGTGTTTTTATTAGTCCATCTATCGCTAGGTTTGCATATGCGGCAAAGATATGTTTGTTTTCTATGGCTCCCATAATAAAATGATCTATACCAAGTTCAATTTAGTAATCCGGTGGCTGATGTCTTTCAGCGCCATATCCAGAATAGCCAGTTCTTCCTGTGTGAATTTGCAAATTTTACCGTGTACGCTATTCCCGTTTAATCGTTGGTAGAACCAAGAGGATGATTTCCCGAAATAATCTTTGGCTAGATTAGAGACGGACAGGTATGGTAAAACGGGACTCAGTCGCTCACGAATAGTTAGCTGCTCCTTGATGTCCGTGATCTCTTTATGGATGTTTTCAAAGTCATTTTGCACACCTGCGGTAAGCAGTTCGGTTTCCTTTTCATCCATGCTATCCAACAGATCGGTAATTTGTCGGTCTATGGTAGGGCGGTCATTCTCCGGGGACTTTTTCCAAAGTTCCTTTAGTTCAAAAAAACGCTTTACTTTATCCATATTATTCTGTTTTTTGAGTTACACATGAAAGGGAAACTCCCCCTCTGGCCTGGAGGGGGAGAACCTTTCTGGTCAATAATACTTTCCAAGTTCCTTAAGTTCTTTCTCAAGTCTCTTGATCTCTTTATCAACCACCGCTTTCATGAATTTGCTTCTCGAAGTCAGTTCATGATACTTGCGGAGATAAAAAAGGAGATCTTTTTCTGCCTCTTCTATCCGGGCTTTTAGCCCATCGTCACTATGCATAGAGCTCTTGTCTTAATGACATCACAAAGATAATAAATATATTATCAATGGCAAACGTTTGGTAATATTTTTATTATCATAGTATCTGGATTGGAGATAATAACAAAACCGCTCCACCTTCACAGGCAAAGCGGCTGTCCATTACTAATCTAAAAATCTAATACCATGAAAAACACCTATTACTACATATCTTGTTTCTTTTTCTCCTCTTTTTCGATCGCTACTTCTAGGGTATAGAGAGCGTCGTATAAAAGGGATTGTTTTACCTGTTCTTTCTTGGTCACGTCTCCGCTGGCCATCTCATCCACGATGCGTTGTTGCGTGTCGAATATATCCAAAGGGGCTTCATTCCCTCCGGAGGAGAATACCCGGGAGAACTTTGCTTGTATGAAATTCATGCTACCTAGGTAGTACCAGAACATGACTGTCTTTACGATCGGCTCTACATTCCGGAACCAAGCCGGATCACCGTCCTCACGTATGGAGAATGAGCCGTCTTTCCAGATTATGGATAGGAAGTTATCCAATGCCTCGAAGAAATCCTGTCTCATCCGCTGTTGCCAAGTCTGTAGCATGATGAACTGTCCGTAGCTGATATTGGTCAGGCCGTCTTCCGGGCCGTATAACTCGATATCTTTGTCTTTGTAGACGGGGAATGGGTTACGGGTTAAGCGGATATCCAGCTCGATTCCCTTCTCTGTCTCTTGGAATAAGAAATCAAAGATGGTGCTCAACGCCGCCAGTTGCTCGGCCGTGATCCATATACGATCTTTGGGAAGGGAAACGGCGTAACCGGTTCCATTGGCTTTCTGATATCGCCGGATTCTCGCGGACAGGCAAAACAATAGCATCTTGACCTTGGCTTCTTGGGCCGTACTTTTCGAGTTCAAAATATTGGCGAGAAAGCAAAGCTGTTCCGTTGTCATCTCATCCCATGTGCCGGGCACGAGGTAATCGATATCTTTGATCGTTATTTTTCTCATAATACGAAAATATGTTTGTTCTTGGAATTAAAGTCGTTCTTGATAGGAGCGGGGAGGCCTAGTTCCGGGGCGTAAACTTTCATGTAATCCTCGATTTCCGCTTCTAATGACGTTACCTGCTCGGCGTAGAAATTACCGTTGTCCGTGGGATCGGAATACAGCGGATAGATCGCGGGCTTAAACTCCAGCTGGCCGGCCGCCGTACGTTGTACCCGGGTGGTTTGGCTGGTATGGAGCTTGGCTACGTACATGGCGAGCCATACCCGGATATAATCAATCAGCTTGATCCGGAGCGGATCATCCACGCCGGTTCTTAAGGTGTCTTTTAAGCTCTTGTCAAGAGTGGTCCCGATCCAGCGGCATAGCTTCATCTCCAGTGTATCGAGTAGGGGACGGAACTTTTCGAAGGTCAACCGGGAATAATCGATATTCACCTTACCGTAATCCTGAAACTCCCGGGCGGAATTAAGGTAGTGGCCGTTGGCTTGGTTCTTGTAATAGCGGCTTTCTTTCCATTCCGGATAGTCGTTCTCGTGGCTTCCGAGATGCTCCAGTAGCTTATCCAAGTTATTCCATCCCCGTTCCTGCATGCTCTCTTCCGATCGGGCGATCTTTTGATCGCTGGCTACGGTGAACTTATCGTTCCGGCTTACCGTATGCCCGCTGTCACCGATCAAGACCCCTAGCTCCGGACTGGCTAGCGCCACGGCCAATGGTCCCAGTGTCCGGCTGGCAAGTATCTTGATCGTAAGGATATCTTCCGTTAACGGCTCTCGATACAGCCGATCGACCAAGGCTTCCCCGAGGTAGGGGACGATATATCGATCGAAAGCGTCTTGAAGATAAGGCTCCAATAGCTCGAACTTAAATGAGGCGTTTACCTTGACGGTATGCCTCAAATCATCTATCGTTTGTAGGAATGGCTGTGTCATGATTATACTTTTTCGTTACCGATACTCTTTTCCGATCCCGTGTTCTTATCGAGTGTCGTTAGCATGATATTGGGTATCACGAACTCGATGTCTTTTCCCCATCCGTTGATCTCCCGGGCTAGGTATAGCGGGAGAACCATCATGTCCCGGAGCGGCTTGAACAGCACTTGGGCGATAATGAATAACTCCCGGGCCTCGGTACCGTTGATGTTCTTCGATTTCCCGGGCGACGCTCCTTTCAAGGACGGATGTACGCCCATCGTGTTACAGATCACGTTTGTCGCTTCCTCCGAGTCCTCGATATACTCACCGCCCTTGATAAATGATTCCAAGGGCTTGATGATGATATCGCTCTCCTCGTATTTATTGATCTGATCATACCGGAAATGGGATACGAAGCTCTTGCCGGCGTTCTCCTCTCCGGAAAGGAAGTCGTTCAGTTGTTGTAGGAAAGCGTTCTTGCGCTCGTTCCGTTTCTTCTTGTCATCCTTGGGGATACCTTCCGAGTCGTAAAGCTTGTCCCAAAATTTCATGTTGATGGAGACGTGATATTTCAAGACCATCTGGTTTTTCAGCAACGCCTTCTTGAATTTCGGGATGGCGCAACTGAACTCGTACCAATCGAGGAAGATGGACCACCAATAAGGGCGGTTGTAATAAAAACGCCCCGGTACCGGCATATTGAGGCTTAACGTATAGCCATTCTCTTCCTCGTCCTTTTTCTCTCCGGTCTCCGGATCGGGTACGAGCCCGGTACGGACCTTGAGATCGTAAAGCGGGCTTCGGCGATCTAGCAATCTCGTTACGATCACGTCGTCCGGAAATGATTCCTCTCCCCATTGCGAGGAATAACCATGATACTCGATGCGTTTCGTCTTCTCGTCTTGCTCGCTGATCCGGGAAAAGCACATCTCCCGGTGCCAGATCTGGACTACCTTCGGTCTCTCTCCGGCCTTCCGTTTGCCAAAAGCCAGATAGACGAAAGAGTCGGAGAATACGACCAGATCGTTGGCCAGCTCGGACATTACCCGTAAGTAGTTGCTATCCGATATGAACTGGAATATCTCCGGAGCCTCTTCCGGGGTAAGTTCCTCCAGCTCGATCTTTTGGGTCTCCGGATTCTTCACCCTCCGGCAGACCATCAACCCATCGCCGTAGGCCATGTTCGCCTTGAACTCGATATTGCTGCCTACGATCGTGTTGTCGGCGATCTTTTTCATGATCCTTACGGGCAACTTGTCTTGGTGACCGAACGGGACAAACCTGACCTCTTTCTTGACGGAAGATCCTTTGGCCGGGGTAATGACCGTGGCCGTGAATTTTTTATCCTCCAGAAAACCTACGTCCTCGGTCATGACCACCGCCGCTTTCGCTCCGGGGAGGAAAGCGGTGTCACCCATTAGAAATACGTTCTTGCGTCCCATTATGCGTATATTTTTTTACCGTTAATCCGGATGATCATGCAACGGATGAACTTCCGGGGGAACCGTTCGCCCCGAATCCGGATGTTTACCGTACTTCCCTTGGCGTGGATCGAGCTGAAGTAGGCTACCTCATAATCCTCGATTGAGCCGGGAGAACCATTTCCCTCCCGGCTTTCATTCAACCGCACGTACGAGAACGAGAACATCTTGTATCGTCCCCGGTCATCCTTTTGCTGCATGACAGCCCAGACATCACTTTGTTTTATCCTTTTTTCCATATCTCCATCTTAAAAAGATTACCAAGGCCAGAACCATCGTTACGCCGAGCGCCCACCACCCGAGGGCGTTCTTTCCGACATCGGAGTTGAGCTCGGTATCTTCGGATCGCTCTTCCTCATGGCTGGCTTCCGACCGGGCGAAAACGCTCTCGTTCTCCTCTTTCTTTTGGCTTTCCGCTTTTTCTTTTCGCTCGTTCTCATGTTCCTCGCCTTCGAGTGTCGTTTCCGCCTTGACCGGGTATCGGCCGTTTTCGTCCGGTTGCCGCTCAAGGTCGAATTCCCTTCGTATGATCCGGATGTTTCTCCACCGATCTCGCACGGTGTTGGAACTGGCAAGCCGTACATCCATAGAGGTATCCAAGCTCTCCAATACCTGTCGCTCTTGATCTCTGTAATGGCTATGATCAGAAGCGCTACGACGCACGGAGCAGCTAGCGCAAAGAGCCACCATTCCGGCCAAGACACACAATCTCTTATAAAGTCCATATTCCATGATTCGCTATCCAAAAGGGAGTTCGCATAAACAATACCACTCTCACATCAGTTCCCAGCCGGCTTCGATGTCTTCCATAGGGATACGCTCGCCGTTCTCCATGTAGCACATGGCATCCACTATGGCGCACATCGTTCCCTTGTCCGACAGGTCTAGCCGGCAACAGTCCGGCATTTGCATCTCCCGGCATACCCATCGTACGTAAGCCGCCGTGTCATTCTCATCGCGGGGGGCCCATCGTTCTATCAGTTCCTTTATGGAGCGTAGGTTATACGATCGCTGGTATTTTAGTAAGAGCTTCATCATGGCCCGTACCCCATGCGGTATATCCTCGAATTCCTCGAAAGCGTTGTCCTTTTTATCGGCTTTCGATACTTCTCCGGCCCAGTCGTTCCGCTCCGAGTTCCGGATATTACCGGGGTTGTTGTTTCGGATTCCCCTTGGTGTCGTTGTCATTTTTACAATCCTCCTTATCTAATTGGTTACTAATATTCTTTCCTAGCTTAGACTCGATCTCTCCTTTGAGCTGTAGTTTAAGCAGCTTTGGAAACATCATGTTCGGCCAGATAATCAATGCGCTACCCAGCATGCTCCACAGCTCGCACACACAGGCTAGGGTACATCCGGCCTTGGTGATTATGGCGTTATCTTGAGTGAATATCCGTTCTGTAAGCGAATACCACGAGCATGAAACCGAAATAGACGATCACCTTGGCGGGGGTATCTCTTCCGCTTTGTGATAGGAAGAATTTACCTTGCTTCTTTGCCGAGAACATCCCGAATAGCAAGTCGGCCGTAATAGCTACGCCCATAGCGGCGAAAGCGTATTTCACGGGCGAGATAAAATTCAATAAGAATATCATTCCGCTTATTATCCAGCCCCAAGAATGGTTCAATACCATCTGGAGCTTTATCAAGATCCTCTCCACGATCGGGCTAAATACCTGTGATATCATCTCCAAACATTTTTCACAAAGATGCTCGTAATCATACCTTCGGAAAAGGACATGAAAAAGCCCCGCGAGGATTTCTCCGGGCGGGGCTTGATTGATGTGTTATTCTTCTGGCAATAGTAGCCGAAGTAGTTCTTCTAGCCGCATGGCGGCACGTATTTGTTCTTGCTTGCTGTATTGATTGTTTACGTCGATTACGATGTCGAGTGGGCGGAGGGCTTCTTGGTGTTTCATTTCGGTTCCTCCTTTCCTTCAAACAAACATAATCTTTTTTTCAGAAAACTTAGAGCCGCGATAAGCGACAGTGATTCTTTTTCAGTAAGTACACCCGGGGCATCATGCTCGCATGCGATGAAAGTGATAGCATCATCAATGGCCTTAACATCTTCTTCTAACCCACCTTTATCATTTTCCTGCCAATATCTGATCGCATCCAGCATCCGGTTTGATATACGTATATCTTCCAATCTCATCATTTTTGACCTCCTTTCTTCGTTGAGTTATAAACGAACCAAGCTACGATGACCAGCGGTAAGAATGCCGGGGACAGCATGGCTAATAAGGCTATTGTGTACATTTTAGCCTCGTAAATGGATTCACAGGAGGCGATACCAAGAGGTAAGAGGTTGTAGACCTTTTGGGCGGTAGCCCAAGAAAAGAAACCCGTTTCGTGGGTGGACGTTGATTGTAGGGTACTATTATTCCCCGGCAAACAAATGTTCGGTTGTTTGAGCATAACTAACATTGTTTGTTTGGGGCAGGAAAAACAAAAAACGGTCTCGCCTGTCCCTTTGCTCTACACCAACCAGGCAGTTACGGCCATTAAGCCGTATCAAGGGGGTACGAAACCGCTATATTATATATACGTATAGTATGGACACAAAAAATGCCGATACATATATGTTCGGCGGTTACCCGCCTGGTCGAAATAGAGCACTGCAAATATGGGGAATTCTCCCCACACTTGCAATACTTTCCCCTGATTATTTCTTTTCTTCCTCAAATTTGATAATCATCTGCTTGTATTCTTTGATCCGCTTTCCTAATTGGGAGAAGCGGCTTTTGGTTTCTTTCTTCTCTGTTTCTTCCAGTTGGAACAGCTCTTGTATTCTCTTATCTGCGTTCGGGTCTGTGGAAAGTTCATTTTTTAGTTTTTCTATTCTAAGTTTTCGATTTGCAGCCTCCTTTAGCTTTGCTTTAACTTGGATGTACTCACCAAAAAGAATTTCGTCAATCGTTTTGTACACCCACACTTCAAACTTAGGACTTAGCCATGCCGCAAATTTTAGGGCAACGCTACGTTCCATCCATGTACCATTGTTGCGACCACCATTTACGACTTTTACTAGTTTCCCTTCAGGTGAAAATTCATTTTCAGACCGCAGATCTGCGGTCTGACAGTAGGCTTGAATGTATGCTTTTGTACTGTCAAGACGCAAAAAGCCAAATACGTCTTTTTCAAAAATCTTTGCCATCTCTGTTGCATTTACCATAACATTTTCATCTGCATTAATATCGAATGCAATTCGATTGTTCTCGAAATTTAATACCTTTGTTGCCATAACCTTAACTTTTTAATTGTTTATGATTGGCGGGGAGGAAAAATCCCCGCCTTTTGTTTTTTGTACTTATTGCTGATTTATCATTTCCTCCAATAGAACTTCTATTTCCTCTTCTTCCTCTCTTTCAAGTTCTTCCGTAACTTGTGCCCAATAAGCTTCATCATGAAGTCTGTTTTTCTTTGTGTTTAATTCTGTTTCCATATTTTTAAACTGTTTATGATTGGTAATAAATATTAAATATTGTGCAAAGTAAAATATAATATTCTGATTATCAAATGTTTAAATAAATATTTAACATTTTAATCGCAAATATTTAACATTTCGGGCATAAAAAAGCCCCGCCGGGGATACCGACAGGGCATATAATGGGGGAAAGTTTTTGGATGGCAAAGAAAAAGCCGGCTTTTATTGGGCCGGCTGGGGAATATTCCAAAAAGAATTTATCACATGTTCTCTATCCATCGTTTTCCGGATGGTGTATAAGTATACGCTAATATGCCTACGGCAACAATAGCTACAACGGTAAAAAAAACAACTGCTATCTGCATATTATTTATTATTTTAAGATTCTATATCCAATCATCGCAAAGGCAACCGTACCGATGAATCCCATCGCAAAAAGATAATTAGCCATGCTTGGTAACCATCTCATCCTCTATCTCTCGGTTAAGTAATGAGGCTGCTACCCCTAGCACCAAAGCCGCAAAAGTCAACTTGGCCATATCAAAAAAGAACTTGGCGGTTGTTTCCTTTCTTACTTTACTTTTATCTAATTCATTCTTGGTTGCCATGTCGCAAATATGGTGAAAGTTTTTGGGATGGCAAAGAAAAAATCGTAATATCCTTATATAACTTTACACTGCTAGGTAATCCCTAACATCCTATAATCACCATATCCCACCTTTACCCCCGTGATCACGACACAACTATCTATTATTCACTTCAAAACAATCAACAAACAATGGCTACAACTTACAAATTAGTGCAGCGACGGGACATGCACAAGGGAGCGACTGAAGGCGATAAGCTTTATTACGCACAGGCGAAATCTACGGGTACTAGTGATATGGAGCGTCTTTGCTCCATGATTGGCGAGCGTTCTTGCGTATCCAGCGCAGACGTGAAAGCGGTGCTGGACTCGCTTATCTACGTGATGAAGCTGGAGATGTCGGACGGCAAGATCGTACAGCTGGGTGAGTTCGGTAATTTCCGTATCACGTTCGGTAGTGAGGGGACGAAGGTGGAGAAGGATTTCAACGCTACTAAGATTCGTCGTCCTAAGTACACCTTCTCTCCGGGTAAGGCGCTTCGCTCGCAAGCGAAGGTATTGCGATTCGAGAAGGTAAGCGTGGAAAAAGGCGAGGGAGGAAACGACTCCGAGAGTCCGGACGAGATCTAGGCTAAAAGCACGCATCGTTTGAGGGAGAAGGGCGCATCGTTTTGGAAAAGAGGGTGCGTCCTTTTTTTATGAGGTTAGTATTCAGTATATTTGATAATTTATAAATAGAGAAGGATGGACAATGAGAATTTTAAGATAAGGGCTTACGGGTTGCAGGAGCTAGGCATTCAATATTTCCCGAATAGCGCACCCGCTTCGGCCTCGATCCAGCTAAAGAGATGGATTAATCTAAACAAGGCGTTACTTTATGAGATTACCGAAGCCGGGTATCATTCCGGGCAACGCTTACTCACGCCACGGCAAGTACAAATCATAACAGCGCATTTAGGGCCTCCATAACAGAGGCTCTTTTTTTGTCCCCGCATATTTCGCAACGGTTTCTCATTGTTGAAATGTTAATTTGTTGATACTTAATAGTTGCGCACCTCTCAAGTAGCGTTTTTTTCTCAAAGCGTGCGAAAGCGCCCCGCAGCGCCCTACAAAAAAAATGCGGGCGCAAGTTCAATTTTTCACCTTATCTGCTGCCTCCCTCAGACAGATCACGCATGAAATGCGTCTACCGATTTTTAATGAAGGAAGATGATTCCGGATTCCGCGTACGCGAGTTCAGGCATAAAGAAATTCGCGCCGACAAACAATGTGTCCCATGCGTCGGTAATGTGTGTCTTGTACTCATCCGGGTTATCGGGGCTGTCTTCTGTAGCTTCCGGCGATTTGTCTTTCTCGAATCCGTTCTTGCCTACTTTCACCGCTGTTTGCTCCATGGCGAGTTTGAGGAACTCGTTGTTGTATTTATTGAAAACAGGATAAAGGAGCGTCGGATCATGCTTTAAGGCCCGGTCTATTTGCTCGTGCCTCCAGTCGTGGCGGCTTACCTGTCCGATATAGATATCGGTGATATCCCAACCATATTCCTTGAAGATCCGGATGATGGTATCTTGATAGGACTCGGAGTTATTGCCGGTAGTCCACGTGAAGGTCTGGTCATAAAAGAAGATGATATCACGTTTGAGCTTGTATTTGTAGTATTCGCAAACCTGACGAGCCAATTCATCCAGCTTATCGGGGGTCTTGACAAAGAAGCTCTTTAGGGTACGTAATTGATGGCCTTGTACCTGTCCGATACATGCGGTATTGATAGCGGAGTTACTATCGAAACCGATTAGCAAGGGAGCGTCCATATCCAGATCCCCATCGGCTAGGCATCCGGCCAGTTGCAGCTGGTTCCAATCCGCTCCCATGCTACCCATGTAGCGAGTATCGCCGGGGGTATAGAAATGGTAATCGTTCAAGGCCGAATAGAAGCCATTAGCGACACGGAACAGGCGTTCGTTCATGAACGCGGTACGCCATATAAGGGAAGGGACGTTGCGGTACATTTGCCAAATGTAATCCTTGCCTACGACTTCCATGTTATCGAAAATATCATACTCTCCGTAATATACCGTGTACTCCCGGGTCTTGCCACGCATAGGTTTGACAGGTGCTTGATACTTACGGGCCAACATTAAGTCATGGCGTAATTCTTTGTATTTGCGTTGGGTGTATGATGTTTGTTCCGGAAGGCGCTCGGTTAATTTCATTTCCCGGTATAGGTTCCGGATCAAGTTGATATGAACCGGATTCATGTCGTTGATCTTATCCAATATCCAACGTCCGGCTTTTAAGGTTGGCATATCCGTGGAATAGAGAACGGAATGATGCCAAGGGCATTGGTTGAAATCTTGCAAATTTCCCCGATTGGCGGGATCAACCTCGGATTTTATCTTATCGTAGTCTAGGAATTTCGCCTCCGGACCGATTACCCAATCTAAGGACATGGAGTTCGCTGACATCCCTTGACTGAAGGAGAGTACGACCAATACGGTGCCATTCCAGAAATGAATGCAATTGCCCCATGCGGTCTGAAGCGGCGGGCGCTTGGGCTTTCCGAAGTTGGCGGACAGGGGTGCCTTGCGGCCAACAAAGAAATGAATGCCCTCGATATAGCCCCATTCGGCGAGAGCGTGAATAATCGCCGGTAGCGTATTACCCCAAGCCTTGGCATAGGATGGAGAGATTAAAGCCCCGGTAGAACCCGGCATAGACCAAACATTCCGGATGATGAAGCGTGCGTCCAAACCCTCGGATTTACCGGTACCACGGCTACACACCCAATACTCGTCGTGGGCGGCGATCGCCATTCCCATGCGTTGCATCTTATTGAAAAACTTGCGTTGCGCCTCTTTCGCTTTACGGGTGAAAGGTTCAGTCATCAGTGCCATAGTCGTCTGTAATGGGTTCAATATCTACGATATCATGATCTTGCTTGAACAATGCCCGGAATGATTTCCTTTCTTCTTCAAGATTAGGGATAGGCTTGAAATCATCTCCCATTAACGTGACATCATCGGATGGCTCAAAGCAGGGTGGTTCCCAAGCGCTTCGATCAATGTCATCGTCTTCTTTATCGGAGCGGGTGTATTTACCGATCTTGTCCGCATTGGCGGCGATACCTTTGGGGTCTTTGGCTTCCCGGGCGATGCGGATACCTTCCTTGGCGGCCTCGATCACCATGTAACGATACCAGTTCTTGCCGGCTAACTGTACATTTCCTACGAGCCTCCGGATAGCGGCCAGATCCCGGTAAGCGGTGGCTTGTGATACGGGCTCACAACTACCGTCGCAACCGGCCATCAGGAAAGCGATCAGGTCTTTGTCGGCTGTCATGGGGTCTTCCAATAACTTGGAAACACATAACATCCAGCGATCTTTTGCATAAGCTCCCGGCAGGAGAGAAGGCTTGCCGCTTCTTCATGCCCTTTGAAAAGTACCGTGGCTATCTTGTCGTATGATGTTAGTTCCTTGTTCATTCTTTCTAAATAGGTTATGATAAAGGGGAACAGCCAATACCTTATGGATTGTCTATTCCCCTTCATTATGGAAGCAAGATTTATTTCAAGTTATCCAGTTCCGCCAGCTCACGTTTGTAATAAGCCAAGCGTTGCTCTGCTTTTTGCCGGAGGTTAAGCTTCCCGTTTTTCTCATGTTGGGCGATAGAGGTTTCCGTGCGCCGGATATTCTCCCTCAGTCGTTCGATCCGGTTGGCGATCTGCATACCTTTCAGCAATTGATCGGCCGGGAGCTCCTCGGTTTTTTGAACCTCGGTTTTTAACTGGATCTGCTTACCCTCGGCCCAAGCGTCGATCTGGTCCCATAGCTTGGCACGGCGGCTCCAAAGCTCATGCACCTGATCGGCGATCGGCTTGCGTTGCTCCGGAGTAAGGGCCTCGTTCTGCATCTCCGTGAATAAGGCGGCGTACAAGGGGGTGATCTGGCGGACCTCGTCGAAGATCGTACGGATGTTATCCGGAAGGGAGGAGTACGTGGCGATCTTCGCTCCGGGCCGTAACAGGGCGAATTGATCTTGCAGTTCTTGCAACTCTTCCTGCGCTTCCTCCAGCTCGGCTTGCAATTGATCGATCTCTCCGGATTTATCGTCATTGTCTTCCTCCAGCTCGGTGATCTTGTCTTGTAGCTTGAATAGCTCGGATTCTTTCACGAGGATTTCTTTTAAGACTTTATCGCCTTTTAGCTGATCCGCTGTTTTCTCGATCGCCTTTGTTGCCGCGACCGCTGTTTTCAAGAGTATCGAACCCCGTTCGGAGATTGTTATCTGGGGTTGGGCCGACGATAGGCGCGCTACGGTTGTCAACTTATTCACCAATACGGTGAAATGGGAATCGAACTGCGGAACCTCCTTTACCTCGCTAAAGAAAGCGATATACTTCTTTCTCATCTCCTCCGGAGCTAGAGCTTGAAAAAGCGCTAGACCGTCCGCGTATTTACGCTTACGGTCCGCTAACCAGTTTTGTAATGTTATCATTTAAGAACCTCCTTCCGGTGGAGTAGGAGCTACCCCGGTGAATAATGCGTCTATATCGATAGGCGTTCCCATGATAATCATAGGGGCGGGGCTATCGGCCTCGAAAGTGAAGGACCAACCTCTTTTGTCGGCCGCCGCCTTGCCGCCGTCGAAAGAGGCGGTAACCGTACAAGGATAGCCGGGCTGTCCGATAAGCTGCTGGCTCTCGTTGTCCTCGATGATCAAATAGCCGGGCGTATTGCAGATCTGCCGGGCGAAAGCGGCGGCTTCCACTTTCTTGCCGGGGTGGAAGAACTCGCCGCTGATCTTGTAACTTTTACAATCTGTCTCGCCTTGAGACTCCGCTTTGTATCCTACGGTTGCCCGTGTCGCGTAAATAGGTGTCGGTTTACCTCCCGACTCTAAAAAGGTAAAAGCTCCTGTCGCCGTCACGAAATCGGCTGTGGCCTTGGCCTCTTTGGGGAGCGTGGGGACGACAGAGACTGAGGTTTCCGGAATAAAGGCGATACGACCTTTATAACCCCCCATATTGTCCGCTCCGGCTGGCCATAAAACAGGGCCAAACGAGGCGCACATCACATAATCCGCCGGAACGTCCGCCCCCATGAAGAGGACGGATAGCACCGCTAGCAGAAACAATACGGACAAAACTTTTCTGAAATCTTTCATCGTTTTATTTATTTACTGGTTTTACGATTTGGTATAAGTACCGGAAGCGGTGAAGTCCTCTCCATCGGCTACCGTGACTTTCACGTCTGCCGGCTTGGTATAACCGGCGATATCCTTGAAGGATACGGTTTGCTCACCTTTAGGTATGCCTAAAAGGGTAGCTCCGCTTCTCATCCACTCGCCGTTCTCGCCCACCTTCCAAGCGGCACCGGCTTCTATGGCCTCGTCGCTCTCGATCGTGACGGTCAGGGCGGCACCGGTTACGTAGTCGCCCGCTAAATCAACGCCCTCATTGGTGAACTCGTTAATCTGGAATACCTTCGGATGGATATCCTGAAAGCGGGTACCGTACCCGGCTTGTAGCCAGAACTGAACCTCGTTCGGGTCCTCGAAGATATCGCGGATCTGGACGAACCGGGTCGCCTTCTTCGTATTCACGCCAAAATCCAGCATTCCGGGACGGATTAAGATCAAGGCCTGTCCTGTTCCGTATGCCTCATGGGTGACAGGTTCCAGTCCCGGGAACTTGGCGTCGTCCTTGACCGCCTTCCAAAACTCCTCGGTGGATGGGCGGGCGAACGCTTTTGTCTTTTGCCGGTAAGCCTCCTTACAGATCAACTCGATCTCGTTGGCATAATACAGGATCGCTTTACGGCGTAAGAAAGGATGTGCCGCACGTAAGAAGTTGACCAGACGATCGTAATCATCTACACCGTCACCACCGCCAAACGTACCGGTACGTACTAGGTTACGATTCGCCATGGTGATATCCTTCGTTGTCTTGAAATGATCGATCCAAGGGAAAAATCCGGTGAAAGAACTCATCGGGCTATACACATTGTCGTTTCTCTCGGCGAAGAAAGCGGAGAAAGTGATATCCTCCGAATGGCTGATGATGTGATTATCCACCACGAATTTCTCCATGGGGTGTTTCTTTACCGTATGGTCCACCTTCTCTCCGGCGTTGGAGAGAATACGTTTTTCCGTATAATTTAAGATGTTATCCTTCAAACGAGAAACGGTAAGTTCCGGTTTGATGGACATCTCTACCAATTTACCGATCTCATCGGGATACTTAATCTCGGCCCCGGCTTTATATGGGCCGGTGTGTCCGGCTTTGCGGCGAGCGTTCACGATCACGTCCTCATTCTCGATCTCGATCACGTTGAGCTTCATGGCCGCGGCGAACTCCTGAAACGTGAAATAGGGAAGGGTACGCAACACGTTATCGTAATCCTTCGCGTAACGATTCAGTTTCTCAATATCTAAAATGCCTTGTTTTGCCATTGTTCTTAGTGTTTAAAAAATCCTGTTTTCTCAGCCTCGGCCATGATAGCGAGGGTATCATCCTCATGCTTATCGGCGAAATCCTTGATATCTCCGGTCTCGGCGGTCGGCTCTTGCTTTACTTTTGCTTCCGGCTTTTTGCCTGCCGGTGTTCCCTTTAGCTCTGCCACGTCTGATTGAAGTTGCTCAATCAGTGTGTCTTTCTCTTTCAACTCTTCTTGGGCGGTCGATAATTGCTCCTGTAAGTCGGAGGTATTACCGGTGCTCTCGATCGAATCGAGCAGCTGATCCACTGTTACGTCTTCCGCTTTCATGTCCGGGTTATCACCCAGTACCTTATTCAGAAGCTTGTCCCAGTTGTCGGCCGCTTGTTTCATCGCATTGTACGAATCATCTTTCAACCACTTCATAAATCACTATGTATTAAAATAATTAAGAACATTCTCGAAAGTATCTATCTCATCGATCATACCGATGTCCATGGCCTCCGGAGCGAAAAACATCTTACCGGTGGCCCATTTACCTTGATCCTCATTGATCACGCCTACCCGGGCGTTAGCGATGCTGGAGATGAAATTCTCGTTATACGTATCGCATACTTTTTTTAGCGGTTCCGTATCTCCCTGCAGAGCCTTGTGAAATTCTTGGTTCTTGTCCGTGGATTTGGAGGCATAGATATCGATCAACTTGATTCCCATCTTGGCATAATATTCGCTGGTATCAACGATCGTCATATAGGTACCCACGCTTCCGATCCGGCAGATGTTGGAGTTCGCTACGATCTTGTCGCAACAGGAGGCGATGCCATAGGCGGCGGACGCTACGAAATCATTGCAGAAAGCTACGACAGGTTTGTTTCGGCTGTTAATCGCTTCCTGCATGATCCGGCATCCCATTCCCTCGCCTCCGCCGGAATCGATATTCAAGACGATCGCCTTGATATTATTCTCGTTGTAGCATCGGTTTAGGAGATTCGCCTTGGTAAGCATTCCGGATGGACCGCATTCTTGGTCGTATTTCGTGATCGCCCCGTTGATGTTCATTATGGCTACGGAGTTTTTGGGTGCGTCCTCGGGTGGAGACCATCCTCCATACTCGCTGATCTGGTATGCGCCATTTTTTAGGGAGGCGAAAAGCAAGGCGTTATCCTCGGTCGGCTCTTGTTCGGAAGAAGCGTTCCGGGGTTTCCCGAACATCGCTTCCGGCTTGGTAAGAAAAGATGCGATAAGGGGGAAATAATTCGCCGCGAAGTTTTCCTCGACGAACCATACTCCCCCCAGAATGTTGTGTAGATAAAGCATATCTTCCTTTTTGATGGCAAGGATATACTTATATATATGTATGGTAAAGGACTTCGGTCAATCGATCAGTTGAAGTTGCGGAACCAATTGCTTTCCGGATAACGAGATTTTGTATCCCGAGAAACCGCTAGGATCGCTGGGGTGCAACACCTCGAATTTGCATTTTAGGGGAAAACGATCCGATCCGACCACGAATGTATCCCCACTAAAGTGTTTATACTTAAAGATCGCCGTGAGGTGGTTCAATCGTTCGCATTTTTGCCATAGATCGCCGGTCATATATTGACGGGGTATTTGCAAGGAACCAGATACATTATATAGAGTGCCTGATTCACTTTCTTGTGGCTCAACCTTGATAGAGGTTCCATATCTTCCCGGGTGAAGGTTGATCCAGTCTCCGGACTTGAGTCCAACTTTTACTTTGTCTGCCTCTTGAGACACGCTCGCTATTTGCCTCGAGAAAGCGAACCACGCATCGGAGATGCCTCCCATATTGTCTGCCATAACCTTAGTTTTTATTTGTTTATCAATAATATCTGATCGTAATGGATACACTTGGAATTTTATTCCTCCCAAAAGGGACAAATCGATACGCTTGGTCGGAGTGAAAAACACTCGTATTTAACTTTTATTGTACGAACGTTTCTCTTTTTGCTTCCTAGTTCGGTCCCTCCAGCGATAGTAGTTCTTTTTTAGAGCGTCCTCGCTGATCCCGTTGATATCGAATTTGCGCATAAAGGAAAAAATACTTTCGATATACTGTATCCCATACATATGCTTGTTATAATCTATCCATTCGTGCAGCTCGGCCCAGAACATCAACTCTATCCGTCGCTCAAGGATTCGCTGCGAGCGTTCGCTAAGATAGTTGTAGTAAGCCGGATCTTTTCCACATCGTCTGTCCGGCAAAGCTATTTCCAGCGTTCCTTGCTCCAAAGGGCAGGAGGCCGGGCGCTTGGATGTCAGATCAAACAGGGTATGATACAAATCTGTCTTGTCCGGAAGGGTTATCACTCCTTCCCGGCAATCATTGAATTTTCCACGCATGTACTCCTCCAAATGCTTTTTTATGCTTATCTTTACTGTCACCATATCGATTTTCTCTCTTCTTATAGGCTTTTTTACTCTATTTTCCCTATGTGTATGTGTTATATTTTGCGGCCAACACGTCAACAGACCAACAAGAATTATAAAATATGATGCTAATTTACTATATTTCAATGATATAATTGATAAAACACCAAGAAATATGCGACCAACAAAAAACAGAGCTTGTTGGTCACCTCTACCAACCGTCAACAGTGCTTCATTTTTCCCTGAATTTAGAATTATTGCCAACAGTGACCAACAAAAAGAAAAACGATGACCAACAGGAAACAACAGCCTACTTCTATTTAATTAATATATATATTATTGATTATTATATATTTATCTTATATCTGCTTTGAAATGTTTCATCTTTTGTTGGTCTGTTGGTCTGTTGACCACTTTTTCTATCCTTTATAGGGTTTCAAAACACGCAAAACTTGCTTATTTCTTTTTTTAATTTCAGGGGGTCCGGGGGAAATAGATGAATAAAGATAGAACCGGCTTCCCGGATGTGCTTGTTGTCCATGGCCTCCAATAGCCAAGCTATATCCTAGAAAGTCGGTTCTATGCGATTTTAAAATACTATCAGTCGTTAAAAGCGGAATCCCGGCTCAGTCTCCGGAGTCTGATCGTAGTTTTGTACGTCTCTTTCGAAATCGACATCGAGCAAGTCTCTGAGAATATCGTAATTGAAACAAACTGCCGAGGTATTACTCTCTTTGTTCACCATAATACGTTTCATGCTGTTATCTATGGTGGGTTCTCCCGCCGGGTTTGCTAGAATGTCTCCTTTGGGGACTTCTTTCACCTCTTGCCATCGATAACGAGTGGAACGAACTTTGCCAATATAGGCCTCGTTACTTTCGAAATAGGTATTTAAGGATTGAAGAGAGAACGCCTCACCTTTTAGCTGCTGGGTATACATAGGATAGATATTTGTCATGTTTAGATATAAAACACGGGTATCTATGGGCTCTAGGGTTTTTATTTCCGTATCCCGGCCTTGTTTCTTAATTGTTACCTTTCCCGGTACCTCGATCTTATAGTCTCTACCTTGAACTAGGCTTCCTGTATCGATCAAGAAGTTGAGTATACTGAAGAAGTTGAACATCTTATTTGAGGAACTAATCGATTCTACTTGTTTGATCACTTTCGCTATTGCGATTTCGAAGAACTGTTCTGCGGTAAAAGGTAGTTGCAAGGAGGTATGTTCTTCCACTATACGACAAACGGAAACGAACATAGATACTGTTTCGAGTATACGAGAGAGACCATCCGTGTTTTTAACGGATACCCGTACTTCGTCTTTCAAGGATTTAAAGACCTCGTCGTATACTTTCTTATAATGTTGCAAGATGCTATTTCTGCACGCCAATATCTCAAGGAGGACGCTATGCAGTCCGGATTCCTCGTATCCTTTCAACTCATTGAAGATTTCTTCTTCCAAGTCCGATCGATCATCCCGTTTCGGAACCTCGCAAATGATACATCGATTTGCGAGGGAATTATCATCCTGCTGGGGGCTTTCCTGTCCCATGATAACGAGAGGGGCATTCACTTGGCTACTATCGATCTCCTTACTTACCGCATCCTTGCGTTTCTGCTTGCCTTCGCCGTCATATACGGCGGCTTTCAAGCTTGGAAGATCTCAGGTTTTATTTGAGTATCATTATATTCCTCCAGCATGATCGGAATATTTCGATATCTTTCCAGCAAAGAGAACAAAGCGGCGGGGGTTCCGGAGTTTAGGTTGAATGCGGGTGCGTCTGGCGGTATTGATAAGGAACGGATGGAGTAGCCTACCTGCGATTTTCCGGAACCCGTCGGACCGATAAAGAATAAAGCCGTAAAGGTTCTCCTAACATTGTATATATCGCTACGGAAGGCACTCATGATCGAATATATGATCGCCCACATGCCGTTATTGTTTAGCTTGTATACCTCGTTCATCAGTGAGGCCCACTTTTGGAAATTGATAGAACATCCCGCTTTGGGTTCCCGGTACTTGATAAAGCGATCCAGATAGTAGCGATCGCTATCCCGGCGCTCGGATGCGTAAATTTTAGAGAAAGCCGGGATATAGTAATATTTTTTGTTATGTTCGACTAATCCTAGATCAGTAATATATTGAAGCTCTTGTTTGCCATCTATCTCATGTACGATCGCATTACTGAAAGCAAAAAATCCTTCATCATACCAACCAAACATACGGAGTTCAAAGCATGTTTTAAATCTAGCGGCTATACTTTCATATATAGAATCTAAATGGTTTTGGGTTCCGTTACTAAAGAAAAAAAATGAGCCTTCTTCCCATATTCTTTTTTTAAAAGTTTGAAGGGTGATCATATCTCCACTAATCCATTCCATGTAAATAGGATAATTATAGCAAGGAGAGGTTATTTGGACAACTCGTTTATTGAACTGGCTTTCTTTATCATAGATGTGGATAAGCGGTTCCATATAAAAGTTTCCTACTCTTATATATGAATTTTTCCCATTAGAGAACATATATGCTACCTTCCTTCCTGAGGAATCTATCAAGGGAAAATATTTATAAGCTTTCCACATTCGATTTATTTCCGGATCTTTTTCAACGTAATCAGGCAAACGATTGGGATCGAAGATTAGAGCGGTACCATCTATTTGCAATGCGTCGTTATTAAACTTAACCTCAGATTTTCGAATTTCAAGATAAGGTTTTAGAACGTGCTCAAGAGCTGTTTTTGTTACTCCTAACATTCGTGCATAATCTGTAGTTTGGAAAGCCCGGGTGGTAGCATCCGCATAGGATATCACTTCAGAGCATCTTTCTAAGGCTATTTTCTTTATATTCTCGGGAGATTCCCGGAATGTACTGTATAATCCGATATAGTATTCATTGAATCCAATCTCTTTCTCTGTGTCTACGAGTTTATAACGTTCTTCACCTTTCTCGTCTACATAACTTTCCCGCTCTCTTTTATATTTGCTCATGGAGACCGTGAAGCCGGTTCTTGTCAAGGAACGTAGAAATGAGAGCTCTTCCGGTTCGATCATGTTTTCTTTTACCTCGAATTTATCCCTGCAACGGATGATGGGAGATAGCCGGCGAAGCTCTTGTACCTCGGACACACCCGGGATACCTGTTATAAGGATGACCGGACAAACTCCCCATCCCTCGGAGAAACGATTGACATACCAAGTAAGGGTGACTTGTTTGCTCCCGGTTTTTACAAGTTCCTCCGCTTCTTCCACGCCGGTCAATCCCGGTTGAGTAGATTGGGCTGGCACGTTTTTCTTACCTACGGCTTGTAGCTCGGCAACTAGATTTGTTATCAATTCCCCGTCTGCGTTAAATCGTTCGGCGAGGGATACGATATACGCTTGCCTTTGTAATTTATCTGGCACGACGGAAATACTTTGGGCGATAATCCGGAGAACCTCTGTTTTCCGGATCGGATCGTCCATCTCGCTTTCGAATGCTTTATAAATAAAGGAGATGAAGTCGGTCTCCCCTGCTTTTTCAAGAATTTGGCTAGTTTCTCAGTCCCCATCTTGCGGGCGAAACTGTCCGGATCTTCTCCTTCCGGAAGAAGAACGGCACGGACGTTCATGCCCTCGGCCAGCATGATATCCATGTTCCGGACGGAGGCTTTCATGCCGGCTGCGTCTCCATCATAAACGGCAGTGATGTTTCGGGTAAATTTCTTGATGATCCGGACTTGATCTAGTGTAAGGGCGGTACCGCTACCGCAGACCGTATTGGGATAACCGGATTGAACGAAAGAGAGTACGTCAAATTGACCTTCCACCAAATAGCATTTATCGGATTTCGATATCTCTTGACGAGCTTGGTATATACCGAATAACGTCTTTCCCTTATGAAAAAGGGGAGTCTCCGGAGAGTTTAGATATTTACATTGGGTATCCTTTTCCAAGGAACGGCCCGTGAAACCGATCACTAGTCCTGATAAGGAATAAAACGGGAATGTGATCCTATTTACAAATCGATCGAAGATCTTTCCGTCCTCTTTCCTTGTAATCAAACCGGCCTTCTCCATAGTCGCCATGTCATAACCTTTTTGAGAGCCTAACTCGGTCAATGCGGTAAACATGGATGAAGAGTACCCCGCTCCATATTTAGACAGGATATTCGGGGTGATTCCTCGTGTTTCCAGATATTCAGCGGCCTCTTTCTTCTTGAGGAAAGCCGTAAACGTTTCTTGGGCGAATGTGAGGCAGATTTGTAGGGCCTCCCGCTCTTTCGCTTTGTTCCGTTCATCGTCGGTTAGTTCCCGTTCGGGTACTGTTATGTTGTATTTCGAGGCGACTAGCTTTACCGCCTCGAAGAAAGATATCCCTTCGTGCTCTTTTACGAAGGTTATCACGTTCCCGCCTTTACCACATCCAAAACATTTCCAGATATTCTTAGCGGGGGATACGACTAGGCTTGCGTCCTTGTCCCCATGGAATGGGCAAACTCCCTTGTAATTTACTCCAGCTTTTTTTAGCTTAACATAATCACCTATCACGTCTACTATATTGGCCGTGTTGATGATATTATCGATCACGTCTTGAGGTATCATATTTCATCTTCTTTATTGTCGTTAAATAAATATAGTTGTCGGGCTTCGAAGGCCTCTTGTAAGGATACGCCTAGAGTTGTGGCTAGACGTAAATACTCTTGATCTGTGGGGCTTTCCTCCCCCCGGTATAATTTCCAAAACCGTACTTGGTTGATATTTACCGCATGCAAGAAAGTTGTTGTTACATTGAAATATTCCGGATTGACCAATTTAATCCGGAACAATTCTAGCACAAGGTTCCGTTTTACGGAAGGACGGTAAACGATATGGTTCCTATGGATATATAGTTTAACGGCTAACTCGGTCTTTCCTAGAATCTTCCCTATTTCCTTGAGAGTTATCTTCCCCAGATTCTCCTTCAATATTTTTTCTTGGCTTTCTGACCAGCGTTGTCTTTTCATGTCGTCTTATGAATTTATAATCTTGACTAAAATCATAGTCATAGTTTCCTTCTTGAATGAACATACAGACTATTTTTATAAAGAGTTCTCTGTTTTCCTCTTTAACCGTAGCCTCGAGAGAGAATGAACAATCTACTTTCATATTTAGAAGTTCATTATATACGCCGTTCACATACGCCCGGAATTGATCTACTCCCATTTTCTCTTTATAGATGGCGATCCAGTTCCAATCTGTCATTCGATACCGGGCGTAACTATCCATCGATTACCTCAATATTGTCAAAATCTGCAGTGTCAAAATCCAATGGTTCTCCAAAAAGAGGATTATCGGAGGTGACGCACGCTCCCGGAACATATAGGTTTAGTTCCAACCATTTCAAAAAAAATCCTCCCGATCGCAATTAACGGGAGGGCATTCTACTTCATATACGATTCTAGCTTTCATTGTATATTCTTTTCTAATTGTCTTTTCATGTCCATTACGATCCTATCGACACTTGATCTTTGATCGATTAGGCTTCGTCGCCAAGTAAGTATATAAGCAATCATCTAGGATGATAGCTTCTTCCTGTGAGATATCCTGAATGATGATCTTGCCGTTTGAATCCGTTTCGATATACATGATCATTCCTCCTTCCTCTGTGCCCATATGTTGTCCATCTTGGCTAACTTATTTTGCATGTAGCTGCGAAGTAAAGTGGAACATTCTTCTGTATAGTCCGCAAATTTGCAAGCGAACTGGTATTCACATGTCCGATCAACATCACGAACGAATTTGCCGGCATGATTGATTATGGCTTTTATGTGCATCTTATCGGATTGGATAAATTGCTCGTCCTGCATTAATAGCCCTTGGATTTCCATAGCGGAGTTCTCTAGGATATCTGCCGCTATGAACATCATCCAAATCGGTAAAGCGTACTCCTGCGGAGTAGTATGCGCCAACTTTTTTCTTTTGGCGGTGGCTACAGCCATCGCTAAATAGTTCTTGTCATTCATCTTTTTTCTTTCCTCCTAAAATTTCCATGGCATGATTACACATCTTGATGGCCAGATATTGGAATAGCTTGGGAGATTTGTTTTTTGCGGGAGGTAAAAAATCCACATTCAATTTAACCACATCCCCATGTTGCGTGATGGTAATCACTGCCTTTGCTTGCTTGATTGCCTTGTAGGTCTTTTTATTCAGTCGTTTCATATTTCTTTAGTTATGTAGTGTATACCATGAAATCTGATGGATCAGCAAACATTGATGCCCTTTTTTCTTGCCAATCTATAGTTACTACTATCCACTCTGAAGGAATATTCATATAGTCGAGTCCAATATATTTAGTAACCCAATATATAGATATACACCCAGATTCATGTTGTACAATCTCAAGATCCTCTGGCTCACATTTTAAACGGCATCGAATTTCACTCTTGAGATCCTCTAATTTTTCTTTTGCTTGTTCCAATGTTATCATATTCAGTATATTTTTTTTAGGTTATTACAGAGAGTCTATCTGACTGACTTGAATGTTTACGATTAATCTTTTGAAGAAAATCTTTACGACACTTCTCAGGATCAGCGGTGTAGGGGATGAGAATAACCGTTCGACAATCTATCCGGAGAGGAATCTTTCCTTCATCGTTACCGTTTGGTACGATAGAGGTTGGATTCTTTCCCATATCAGCCTTCGGTTTAATTACGGGAGGAGGAAGTTGTTTTTTTAATCCTAATTCTTTTACCAGAGCATACACTTTCTCCGGGCGTATGCCTAACATCTTGGCCATAAATTGACCGGTCAGTTTTTTGTAATTGGTACGAATGTACTCCTTTTGTCTTCTTCTAATGTTGCCATGGTATTTTAGTTATTGCGTAATCTGACGTATTCGATTCTAAATCTCCTAGAGCGAGTTCTATATCTACAGAAATCATTCCTGGATATATATTCGCTAGCGACGAATATTGACAATAGAGCAGAGGCCACTATTGATCTTGCCATTGGAGAAAGGTCAAATGAGATATTGAAGTTCGTGCAGAACCACCATGCGGAAAGCTCGTTGATTTTGCTGCAACCTACTTTCTTATACACCCTTTGGATAACATTGTCAACAGTCTTAATCTTGATCTGTAGCGCATATGCAACCTCCTTGATCGAGGCTCCCCAGGCGATACGTTCCGCAATTTGACTTTCTCGTCGTGTTAGTTCTGCATATTTGTTCATATCAAGCCGGTGTTATGTCCCAGATCTCGTTAGGATCAGTTATTTCATATTTTGCGAAAACCTTCTCAACAGCCTCTTTTTCCTGTACAGGAATATTGGTGATGCGTTTACGCTTTTGATAGTAATGTTGCTTGGTCTTTGTACCCAAGGCTTTCATCAAATCTTCCTGCAAAAGCATGTAGTCTTCATACTTAACCTTTCGCGTTCCTTTCAAAAATGAGTAATTCAAATTCAATGCTGCCATATTACCACTTGATTAAATATTTTTTCAATGTTACACCGTTTATTGTTTGGGGTCAAGCGTAGTTCAACACTATATCCTAACCTAATTAGTTTGTCTATGTCCTCTGAAGTGAGAGCATATACAAAACACGTTTCTCCTCCTTGTTTTGCCCCTTTTGCTATTTCTTTAAGCGCTGGTTTCAAACGACTGTAGTTCTCTACTAATTTCCGTGCATCTTTCGCACTAAACCAATTAAGCCAAATCTTTATCTTTCTCATACTTCATGTGTTTATAGGGTGTTTACCCTATTGATTAATAAATCTGCTTTTGTTATCTTTGAAATGTTGAATGTTTAATACAGGTGCAAATGTGATGAATATTTATATCAATTCAAAATAATTTGATGTAAATATTCATCAATCGTTCATTTTTATGGATAATGGAAGCGAAATAAAAGATAGACTATACATTCTTTCTAAAGAATTAGGGCTTAATGCAAGCCAATTCTCGGAAAGAATAGGCAAGGATCGTACTTATTTGTCTAATATAAGGAAAGAAATACAGACCGATGTGTTGAGGAATATTTTCATCGAATTTCCAGATGTGAATATATCATGGATTGTGACGGGGGAAGGTGAAATGTTCAATAAAACCTCTTCAATTGATAAATCGGATTCTCAGAAAGAGTTAATAGATCTTAAATGTAAGATTCGTGAGCTTGAAAAAGAAAAATGAAAGTTTGATAGAGACGATTGGGTATTGGAAGGCAAAAGCAGGGGTTGATTTAAAGGACAAGCCTGCATGATGACGATGAGATACGGAGGAAAGTGGAATAAAGAAGGGGATGATATAGATTGATTTTTTATGTATAAATTTAATATAGAAACAACATGGAAAACAAAAGTATCTTAGATGGCATGACAATGTTATCTACATGGCATGAGAATGCAGAAAAAGCAATTACTAACGTACTTGTTGTATATAGTAATATATGCGACAAGTTTAAAAAGGATGATAAGTATGGGGAAGGGTTCGTGAATAATAATCAAGTTCTGATGGGGCAACTTACGTTAGCAGCGATCAAAGAACTAAATAAAGAAGAGAATACACACAGTAGCGGTGAACGAGTGAATAGTTCTAAACCGGGACTATTTTAGGACAAAATAGTATTATAGTGATTTTTTAATATTTTGATAAACAGATAAATAGATGCTAAGCGTTTACACAAAAGGGTCTTGGTACCCCGACTTAGAAAAAGGGAAATGGTTGGTATTCAACTGTTTCTCTTTTTTTGTGTCCTACCCTTAAATCTAAAGGATAGTCAACGATTGTAATCAAAACAATTGTTCGTATCTTCAAGTAAAAAAAATTCTTCTTACTATATACAAATATAATTACTATCTCATCTATTTCCTGATTATCGCTGTGGAATGTATAGACCACGACGTGATTTGTATATTCCACGACTTGGTCTGTACAGATCACGCCGTGGTTTGTAGAATTATACAGCATGCGAACAAGAATTCATAGGTTATCGGGAAAGAATTCATATAGGAGTAGAGTGCTTTTTGCTTAGGGAGAAGAGGAGACGCTCTTACGTGTCAAAGTGGGAATAGTGTCAAACAATTAGACAGCGTTGTCAAAATATTGGACAGTTCTAAAAGAATAGCTTTTTGTTATCTGATTGTTGTTTAGTTGTTTATGTGTTTTGGCACATTCTTTGCTATTATTTAGGTAGAAAATAATAGAGCAATGAAACAAATATTACTTACAACAGTTCTTTCTCTCAGTTTCGCTACCGCGACGGTGGCCCAAGAGAAACTTTGGACTTTGGATGAATGTATGCGCTATGCCGTGGAAAACAGCCCATCGGTTAAAAAGCAAGTTTATACATCAGATACGTATAAGGCGGAACGGAATGCCGCCGTAGCTTCTTTTTTCCCGGCGGCATCGGCTAAGGTCGGAGCGCAATATAGTTTTGGCCGTTCGATCGACCCTGCGACCAATACCTATGAGAATACTTCTACGTTTAATAATAACTATGGCCTCGACGCTTCTATTCCTATTTTTACGGGCGGACAGCTGATCAATCAATGGTTGATGGCAAAATCCAATCGCCGTATGGGAGTTAATGACATACAGAAAGCGAAAGATGATTTAGCGATGAAAACCATGCAGGCTTATATGGATGTGGTGTATTATAAAGGAACGATTCGTATGGCGGCCGAGAAATTGGAGGAGAGTAACCGTACCTTATATAAGACTCGCCGGCAAGAAGAGCTGGGTTTGAAAGGGAAAGCGGATGTAGCTCAATTCGAGGCTCAAGTAGCGGCCGATGATTATACATTGACCCACCAGCAGAATCTTTTCAATACGGCCTTGCTTACTTTGAGGGAATGTATGAATTATCCATCTGATTTAGAACTGGAGGTGGATACTTTATTACCGGATATCAATTATGTCCCGGAAGTAGAGAATGTGGCGGAGATTTTCGCCTATGCGTCCGGGAATAACCCTACCGCCTTGCAAGCCGAGTATCAATTAACGCAAAGTAAATACCAATATCGTATTTATAAAGGAAAGTTGCTACCGAGCATTTATTTGAATGCCGGAATCTCTACGAGTTATTTCGAGAACCTGAAGTCTGATAATGCCCCGGAAGGTTTCAAGGATCAGTTTAAAAATAACCGTGGTGAATATGTCTCTTTTAGCCTTAGCTTCCCCTTATTCGATGGTTTGAGCAGATTAACGAACGCTCGTCGTTACCGTAACAATATGCGGATCGCACGGGAGACAAGGACAGAGGTCTTTCGCCAGTTGCAGACAGCGGTAGAGCAATCGGTCCTGGATCGTGAGGGATACGCTAAAGAGGCCATACAGATGGATAAGAAGGTGAAATCGGATGAGTTGGCTTATCGTGTTACCCTACGGAAGTACGAGGAAGGCCTGATGAGCACGCTGGATGTACAGACAAGTGCGAATACGCTGTTGGAGTCCAAGGCCAATCTGCTTCAAAAGCGATTGATGTACTTATTGAAAAGCAAGCTGGTGGATTATTATAAGGGGCAAGCCTCTTATGAATGAATAAGAATTGAGAACATAGAATTTAGATGATAATAAAAAATATAGAATACGATGGATATACAATTAGAGAAAAAGAAAGGTCTTCAGAAGAAGCATATTCCTTATGTAGCGGGTGGCGTGTTGTTCGTTATCTTGTTGGGATGGATTATCTTTGGTGATCATGCTTCTACGTTGAAAGTGGATGCGAGAGGGATTAGCATCGGTAATGTGACCCGTGAGCAATTCAATGACTTCTTTCGTATGGATGGTCAGGTGCAACCTATCACGGTCGTGCAGCTTAGCCCCGAGGAGGGCGGTATCGTACAGGAGAAAGTCGTGGAAGAGGGTGCCCAAGTGAAGAAAGGCGATATCATTGTTCGTCTGAGCAACTCAAATCTAGATTTGCAGATCTTGAACGCTGAGGCCGAGTTGGCGGAGAAGCAGAACTTCCTTCGTAATACGCAGGTTACCATGGAGCAGGATAAGCTGACCAATCAGATGGAGAAACTTCAATACGATATGGACATGAACCGGGCCCGCCGCTCGTTCAACCAACAAGAGCAGTTGTATAAAGAGAACTTGATCGCCAAGGAGGATTATCTGAAAGCGAAGGAGGACTTCGAGTTAGCCTCTCAAAAGCACGCCTTGATTACCGAGCGCTTGCGCCAAGACTCTATCTCCCGCACGATCCAGATGGATGAGATGGAGGCCAGCTTGGCGAACATGCGGAAGAATATCCTGTTGATCCGCGAACGTAAGGAAAACTTGAATGTCCGTTCCCAGATCGACGGTGAGTTGGGACTGTTGGATGTCGTATTGGGGCAAAGCATCAATCCCGGACAAAAGATCGGCCAGATTAACGACCTTTCCGATTATAAGATAGAGGCCATGATCGACGAGCATTATATAGACCGCGTGAAACCGGGCTTAAGCGCCGCTTTCGAGCGTCAAGGCTCGTCTTTCGACTTAACGGTGCGCAAAGTTTATCCCGAGGTTCGTGATGGTAAGTTCCGTACGGATTTCGTTTTCACGGGTGAGCGTCCGGATAATATCCGTAGTGGACAGACCTACTATATCAACTTGGAGCTGGGGCAACCTACCGAGAGTATCATTATCCCGAAGGGAACTTTCTTCCAGAGCACGGGCGGAAGCTGGATATTTGTTCTTGATCCGGATGGAAAGAAAGCTTACAGGCGTTCTATCAAGATCGGCCGTCAGAACCCGCAATATTATGAGGTTCTTGAAGGTCTGGAAGCCGGTGAGAAGGTGATTGTGTCCAGTTATGAGAGTTATAAGGATAATGAAGTGCTGGTGCTGGAATAAAATCGATATAATATGAAAAACATACTAATCGCCATTCGTTCCATTTTTAAGAAAGGGCGGCATAACGTGATGAAAATCGTATCGTTGGGAATCGGCTTAGCGGTAGGCTTGGTATTGATCGCTAAAGTCTATTTCGAACAATCGTATGATGATTTTTATCCGGATAGAGACCGGGTCTATCAAGTCTGGGCGAAACACCAGCAAAATGGAGGGGAGTTGAAGGATTATCCGCAAACAAGCGGTGGCATCGCTCCAACTATGCAACAACAGATACCCGAGATCGAGACCGTCACCCGATACACGAGTTTTGGAGACTGGACCTTTACGATGACCGACACCAAGATGAAATACTCCGGTCGTTGTATCATAGCGGATAGTTGTTTCTTTGATATTCTTCCTCGTCCTATGTTGATCGGAAATGCGAAAGAGGTTCTTTCCACCCCGATGTACGTGTTGATATCAAGTCGTATAGCGAAAAATATCGGAGGCGATGTTATCGGGAAAAACTTCACGGTAGACAATTCGCCGGGACGTACTATGACTATTGGTGGCGTTTTTGAGGAAGTTCCGGAAAATTCTCATTCCCGTTACGATGTAATTGTTTCCATGGCTTCGGCGGGTCGGTTCATGTGGGAGGGTTCGCCTACTAATATGTTGGGAAACGATCGTTACATAAGCGCTATGTGAAGTTGCACAAGGGGGTGAATCCTTTAGCTTTGGAGGAACAGGTGCGTACGTTTGTGAATTCTTATTTCCCTCCGGAGGAACAGCAAAAGGTCGGGTTAAGCATTGATTTCTCATTTCATAAGCTAGATAATCTACACAAGGAGTTGCCGCAAGTCAAGCGAATGACGTGGATACTTTCCTTACTGGCCTTCGCTTTGATCTTTACGGCGGTGATGAACTATATCTTGATCGTGATATCCTCTATCGTAAATCGCTCGAAGGAGGTGGCTGTCCATAAATGTTATGGGGCAAGCGAGAATAATATTCATGGTATGATGTTTGGTGAGGCGTTGGTACATATAGTGCTTTCACTGATCTTGGCCTTATTGTTGATCCTTGCGTTTAGAGGTACGGTAGAGGAGTTGTTGGCGACTTCGTTAGATTCCTTGCTCTTGTCTAATGGTAGCTTGGTCTTGCTAGGGATATGTATCTTGGTGTTTTTCGTATCTGGTTTTATGCCGGGATCATTATACGCCCGGATTCCGGTGGCCTCCGCTTTCCGTAATTACCGGGAGAATAAGCGTATCTGGAAGAAAGCCTTGTTGCTTGTCCAGTTTGTTGCTACGGGCTTTTTGGTGACGATGCTTGTTTTCGTTGCCCGTCAATATACGTTTATGGTGAATGATCGTCCGGGATATGCCTATGAGAACCTTGCCTACTGCGGGTTAGCTGGCGTGGACTCTACCTCTCGTGCCAAGATTCTGGATGAGGTGATGCGGCTTCCGGGAGTCGCTGCGGCTACCACCGTTTATCAATTGCCTTTCGAGCATGCTTCCGGTAATAATATTCTTTTACCGGGCGGGACTCAAGAGCTTTTTAATATCGCCGATCTCTATTGGGTAGGCAACGGATATCTGGACATGATGGAGATTCCCGTGATCCAAGGCCGCTCGTTCACGGAGAATGTGACCAACTCGAGAGAGGTGATGGTAGACCGCCGTTTCGTGGAGAAGATGAAATTGGTAGCGGGCTGGACGGATGATGTTGTTGGGAAGGATATTTGCGTCACCGAGCATAGCAAATGGAATGAGGAGCCATTCACGATTTGCGGCGTGTATGAGAATATCCGTCTGGGAGGAATCTCGAACCAAGATATGCGGCCCTCCGTATTATTCTATGCGCATAAGCCCATGTACACCTTGCAGGTGAAGTTCCATGAGCTGACCAACGATAATATGGCTCGTTTACAGCAGAAGATATCCGAGACATTTCCGGATCGTGAACTGAGCGCTATCTCTTTCCGTTCCGAGATCATGGATCTATATAAGGACTCCCGCCAATTCCGTGATTCCGTGATGATCGGAGGTCTGGTCACGCTTCTTGTTACGTTGATAGGACTTATAGGCTATACGAATGATGAGGTGAGCCGTCGTCGTAAGGAGATCGCCGTCCGCCGGGTGAATGGGGCTACCTTATGGGATATATTGAGGTTGTTCATAAAGGATATCGGATATATATCTGTATCTATGCGGTCATATTAGGCGGTGGCATAGCATACTTTGTCTTGCAAAAGTGGCAAGAGCAATTCACGGAGAAAGTACCTTTGTCATGGTACATATTCTTGGGTTGCGGCGTATGTGTCTTATTGATTATATATTCCGTGGTTTGTCTGGATGCCCGCAAGACGGCTAATGATAATCCGGTGAACTGCTTGAAATCTGAGTAATTGAAAATTTATAATTCATGAATAATTTATTGAACTTTAAGTCCTTTTTTCAAGTTCCTCGGAAGGAATAAGGCTTATACGCTGATAGACGTGTTTGGTCTGTCTCTATCGTTGATGTTTGTGTTATTGATAGCGGTCTATACGGTACAGGAGATGTCTACAGATAAATTCCATACCAAGGCGGATCGTATCTATCTGGTCGGGAATGAAAATTGGATGGCCACCGGAGCCGCCATTCCTTATAAGATAAAGGAACGCTATCCGGAGGTAGAAAAAGTTTGTCCGGTAGTGGCGGGTAATTCGAGTGATATAGTTGTAGTTTCCGGTGATCGGAAACTGAAGGCAAACGTGATGTTCGCAGACTCTACGTTCTTCGATTTCTTTGATTTCCGGTTGCTACAAGGCACTCGTGAGCAAGCGTTGGCCGCCGGGAACTATGCGGTGGTCTCCTCTTCGTTCGCCCGTAAGATGTTCGGAACGGATGATCCGATGGGACGGAAGTTGGTGGTGGGCGATACCATATCGGCTACTATAAACGGGGTGGTGGAGGATTTACTTCATTCCTCTATTCCCGAAGCCGATGTGATCGTGCGTTGGGAGCAGGTTCGGTATTTGAACTGGTCGTTGGCTCCGGATCAATTGGGGAATGCCGGAAGTACATCGGCTTTTGTCTTGGTGCGTGAGGGTAGTGATTTCCCTTCTCGTGCGGAGGATATGGCCCATTGGTTCAAGGAATTTTATTGGCCGTATCAATATGGGACGGCAAAAGAGGTACGCATATTGCCGCTTAGTGAGCAGTATTTTGCGAAAGCCGCTTCTTACTCTTCTTTGCGAAAGGGAGATTGGCGTTTCGTGATCGTGCTGATGTCCGTAGGTCTTCTTATCTTGATTTTTGCGGTTATCAATTATATTAACTTGACGGTTGCCCAAGCGGGTTTCAGGGCGAAGGAGATGGCTACCCGGCGCCTTTTGGGATCTTCACGGGGTGAGTTATTCATGCGTTTGATGCTGGAGTCCACTTTACTTACGTTTATTTCTTTGATTATCGGGGTTCTCCTTGCGCTGGCGGTCGTGCCGTTTGTCAATGATTTATTGCAGACACGTGTCGATATGAATGTATTGGGTAGACCTGTCTGGCTATTGGCTCTGGTTTCATTAACGGTTGCCGTGGGAGTTTTATCCGGCTTACTGCCTGCTATCATTATTTCTTCTTCTAAACCGATCGAGGTGGTAAGGGGTACGTTCCGGGCTAAGACGAAAATGGTATTCAGTAAGTTCTTTATCGTATTCCAGAATGTGATCACGATCACGATGATCGCCGCCTCTATCACGATGGTTTGTCAGATCGTTCATATGATCAACGCTCCTGTCGGATATAAAACGAAGAATTTATTGGCTATGCGGTCGGTGGATGAAAGGCAGTTATCCGCTTTTGTCGGTGAGTTGAAAGGTTTGTCATGCGTAGATAGGGTCGGGAAGACTCAAGGATTGCCTTTATTCGGTAGTAATAATTGGACTGCTACTTATCAGGGGCAAAATATATCTTTTCAGCAATTCGTTATGGATAAGGAGTGTTACGATATGCTGGGATTGGAGATTTTGCGTGATAACCATTTAACGACAGAGGGCTGGTTCCTAAACGAGCAAGCGATGCGTGAGATGAACTTATCGGAGGATGCGGCCTCTTTTATGCTGGACAGGCAAGAAAGACCGATAGCGATAGCGGGTATCGTCCGGGATTTCTATTGCTTTGGAAATGTGACGACAGGGATGAACCCTGTCATGTTCCGTTTCTTGAAAGATAATGAAGATCCTTGGATGATCTTGATCGAGACACAAGGTGATCCTTTCGCCGCAAAGGAGGCTATCGGTAAAGTATATGAGAAAGTGACCGGACTTGAGTTTGAGGCTTACTTCATGGATGAGCGTTTACAAAACTCATTCGACTCGCAAATCCGTTTGGCAAAGATCGTAATCGTATTCTCGATAATCGCCATCCTTATTTCTTTGCTAGGCTTATTGGCGATGTCCACTTATTTTATCCAACAGCGTTCGCAGGAGGTATCCGTACGAAAGGTATTTGGTTCCAGCAATCGGGAGATATTGGTTAAGCTCGTATTCACGTTCTTGAATTATGTGCTGATCGCTTTCGTGATCGCCATACCTATTATTATGTACTTTATGAAAGATTGGCTGTCTGATTATTCATATCGTATTAGTTTAAGTCCGCTGATATTTATCGCTGCCGGCTTATTCTGCCTCGTGATCTCGTTTGTCTCTGTCTTTTTCCAGAGCTACCGGGCTGCCACGTCGAATCCGGTGGATAGCTTTAGGCATAGGCTTTAATTGTTAAGCATATCATAAAAGGTAATAACGCTTGTTTAAAAATAAGGGGGGAGTAAATACCGACTTTTGATACCTCCCCCTTATTTATTCTTGTCTGTTTTTCTAGCCCTTCAGATCCCGAACAAGAACGGTAACGGCTTGCTGTCCTTGAAATCTTTGGCGGTGTTTCCGGCGTAAATCTCGCCGTTTGTGAGCGTTAGTTTCTTGATAGGTGTACCTGCCTTGAAGTCCAAGCTCTTGAAATCGACCCAAAAGATATCCGGGCTTAAAGTAGACTCGAAGTAATATACCTTATTCTTCTGGTCGGCTACCGTACGCCAGCGGGTAGAGGAGATATTCGGTTGATCCGGGGTCGTGATTCCCAGAGGTACCGATACGTTACGCATTACGCTGAATACCCCGGCTACCGCTTCCCGGAAATTACTTGTCTGCGGGATGGCGTGGATATAGAAAGAGGCACGCACGAAACGATCGGAAGCCCGGTTCGTACCCGGCAACATGACCAAGCCACCTATCTGTTGCCAGTAGTCGTTTAAGGTTAGTTGCTTATCGTATGTAGGGGAATTCGTCATGACTTGGCATTCCCGTCCCTCATGGATAACCAAGTTCCCATTTAGGTACTCGAAGATAGCGCTATTCCCTGATGCGTCCGAGATCGAGAGATGCAAGGTTGATTTCGCCCCGTTCGGAAGATCCGGATCGTCGATGCGGAAGACCTCCTTGCTTAACTCGGCAACCGCCTCATCTACCGTGGCGAAATTATCGAGTACATACTGCGTCCAGATGCTAAGCCCCATAACCGGGCGGTTATCGTCCGGTCGGAAATAAGATGACTCGGTGAGGAACAATAGGTTGGCTACAAGTCCCTTCTCGTTCATGCCGTCGCACGTACCGATATCATACCCGGCGGTCACCACGCTTCCGTATTTCGAGGTCCATTGGATGGTATTATCGGATATCGCTCCCCTTCTCTGTACGCCCCGGGGGAAGAGATACAGGTTGGATTGCGGGTCCTCTTTCCAATCCATGGTACGTCCGGTTACGACCATATCGTCCGGCCCGAGGTAAACGGCCCTTGTACACGCCTCGCTTCCCATAGGGTTCATGAACATGAACAAGCCGGCGAAAAGAGAGGCCAGTGTTAAATTCTTTGATTTCATAAGATCTATATTATTAGGATAATCTATTTATGAAACAAGTGGCTTTAAGGAATGTTTTAGAATGATATACGGGATACGGAGCCGTGTGAACAACCCCCATTTCGTTTTTAGGCTTTCAAAATTCGTTTTGTTCGTAAAGGAGTCTTATTTTTCAAGTTTTTAAAGAACTTCGCGTATCGATTAAATAAGAAACATATGAATTTAAATTCTATATCATGACAGCAAAACAAAAAATGTCACGCCGTAACTTCATACGGAGTTCGGTCGTTATGGGTGGCGCATGGATGGTGGCAGGTTCTATACCTGTAGAGAGTATCGCAGGCGAAGTGAGGCCGGAGATTGCGAAAAGCGAATCCTCTGCCGGAGTTTCGAAGGTATATATGTTGAAAGATATCACTCCTCAGAACATGATCCGTCTCTACGACGCCTTGGGACGGAAGGCCAAGGGGAAAGTGGCGGTGAAGCTCTCTACCGGAGAGCCGGGAGGCCATAACTTCCTGCAACCTACACTTATCAAAGACTTGGTAAAGAAAGTAAACGGTACGATCGTGGAATGTAACACGGCTTACGGAGGCGGACGCGCGGATACCGACAGCCATTTGAAAGCCGCCGCCGATCATGGCTTCACGGCCATCGCTAAGGTGGATATCATGGATGCCGACGGCGAGGTGGCTCTTCCGGTTCAAGGCGGTAAACACCTGAAAGAGGATTTCGTAGGCTCCCATTATCTGGATTATGATTTTACGGTCGTCCTTTCCCATTTCAAGGGACATGCCATGGGCGGTTTCGGGGGAGCGCTGAAAAATATCTCTATCGGTATAGCCTCATCCGCCGGAAAGGCTTGGATACATACGGCGGGTAAGACGAAAACCGACTTGTGGAACAACCTTCCCGAACAGGATCATTTCTTGGAATCAATGGCCGAGGCGGCTAAGGCCGTGACTACCCATTGTGGCGAAAATATACTTTATATCAGCGTAATGAATCGACTCTCCGTAGATTGCGATTGCGATTCGAACCCGGAAGAGCCGAAAATGGCGGATATCGGTATGCTAGCCTCACTCGATCCCGTGGCCTTGGATAAGGCTTGCGTAGATCTGGTTTACGCCTCGCCGGACCCTGGCCGTGTCCACTTGATCGAGCGCATGGAATCCCGCCATGGCATCCATATCGTCGAGCATGCGGAGGCGTTGGGTATGGGAAGCCAGCGGTATGATTTGGTCTCCTTGGACGATAAATAATATCGTAAATTAAAAACATTTAATAACTTCCTTTTTATCGGGCTTATTACCTCAAAGGCGTTATCTTTGCCCATGAATAAATAACAGTTTTGGGAGTACAAACTAAAAACGATTTGATTATGTTCTCAGGTATTGTAGAAGAAGCGGCTCAGGTAGTAGCCCTCCAATCCGATAAAGGAAACCTTCATCTGACGATGAAGTGCTCATTCGTGAATGAGCTGAAAATAGATCAGAGCGTGGCTCACAACGGCGTTTGCCTTACGGTGGTAAGCATGACGGAAGATACGTATACGGTTACCGCTATCAAGGAGACCTTGGAACGTTCGAACCTCGGGAACCTGAAAGTGGGCGATAAGGTGAACTTGGAGCGTAGCATGTTGATGAACGGCCGTCTGGACGGGCATATCGTACAGGGGCACGTGGACCAGACTGCCGTTTGTGCGGAGGTGAAGGAGGCGGACGGCAGCTGGTACTATACGTTCGAGTACGCTTTTGATAAGGAGATGGCCCGGCAGGGGTATATGACCGTGGAGAAAGGCTCCGTTTGCGTGAACGGCGTCAGTCTGACGGTATGCAACTCCCAGCAAAACAGTTTCCAAGTCGCTATCATCCCTTATACGCACGATAACACGAACTTTTGCCAGATCGAGAAAGGTACGGTAGTGAACCTAGAGTTCGATATTGTCGGGAAGTATATCAGCAAGATGATGCAGTTTAAATAAGGTTCGAAGAATTTCCTATCCATAAAAGGCTTTAGCGGTATCTGATGATCCCGGCTAGAGCCTTTTCTATCTACGGACAATCTTAATTCCGTGCGTGTACGATTAAAAACGTTTTAAGTAAATTTTCACTAACCAAAACTATCCTTGGTATGTTTATTGTTATATAATTATATGAGAAAAAAATAGACTAAACATATCAGATTATGGCCTATATCGATTATTACAAGATTTTGGGGGTGAACAAGGACGCTTCTCAGGATGATATCAAGAAAGCCTATAAGAAGTTGGCTCGGCAATATCACCCTGACTTGAATCCGAACGATCCCGACGCCCATCGTAAGTTTCAGGAGATCAATGAGGCGAACGAGGTGCTTAGCGATCCGGAAAAGCGTAAGAAATACGACCAGTACGGGGAGAATTGGAAACATGCGGATGAGTTCGAGGCTCAACGGAAGCAGTATGGCCAGCAAGGTGGCGGCTTTGGCGGTGGCTTCTCGAACGGCGGAGGTACGTATTGGTCCTCCTCCGGCGATGATGGAGAGTTCTCGGATTTCTTTGAGTCTATGTTTGGTTCCCGCCGGGGTGGCGGTGGCCGTTCTAATCATGGATTCCGTGGACAGGATTACACGGCCGAATTGCACTTATCCTTGATGGATGCGGCCAAGACACATAAGCAGGTGATCACCGTGAACGGCAAGAACCTGCGTATCACGGTTCCCGCCGGCGTAGCCAACGGGCAAACCATTAAGCTGAAAGGCCAAGGCGGGCCGGGCATGAATGGAGGACCTGCCGGTGATTTGTACATCACGTTCATTATTCCGGACGACAGCCGTTTCAAACGGGTGGGAGACGATCTGTACCTGACCGTCCCCTTGAACCTCTATACGGCGGTCTTGGGTGGCGAGCAGATTATCGATACCTTGGATAGCAAGGTGAAACTGAAAGTAAAACCGGGCACGCAAAACAATACGAAAGTCCGGTTGAAAGGTAAGGGATTCCCTGTTTACAAGAAGGAGGGGCAGTTTGGTGACTTGATTGTCACGTACTCGATCGAGGTGCCGACCAACTTGACGGAGAAACAGAAGGATTTGTTCCGGGAAATACAAAGTCTAAATTAAAAACAGGTGTATTATGCAAACAGATTTAGTTATTGTCAGTGAATACTGCCAGAAATGCCATATAGACCCTTCGTTCATCATTTTGCTGGAAGAGGGAGGTTTGATAGACATTAATATCACGGATGGAGAGAGGTATCTCTTCTCTTCCCAGCTCCGTGATCTGGAACAATACACACGTATGTATTACGACTTGTCTATTAACATCGAGGGAATCGAGGCCATTCATCATATGCTGGACCGGATGCGGAATTTGCAGGCGGAGATACAATCGTTGAGAAACCGTCTGCATTTATATGAACCATTCGGTTTTGATACGATCGAGAATTTCTAGTGTCAAATTGCTGCTTAACAAGGCTTCACTGCCCGATAGCGAAGGGTGTACGCAAACAAATTGAAAATATTTCTTGAAAATGTTTGGAAGTTTGGAATGTAATATATACCTTTGCACTCGCAATCAAGAAATGATAGCGACTATATCGCGGAGTGGAGCAGTGGTAGCTCGTTGGGCTCATAACCCAAAGGTCGTAAGTTCGAGTCTTGCCTCCGCAACTAAAAAGTCCTCAAGTCATTGACTTGAGGACTTTTTCTCTATTCAATCAAGCGATCGGGCGATGCGACCCCGATGGAAACGAATAATAAGCTATGCTTATTTCTTCCGTAAAGGCCCTTTGTTCTTCCAGAATCCCAATTTATAATAGATATAGGTGATTGTAAGCCCGATGCAAAGGCTGGCGCCGATGGCCCACCAGATACCGCTCCGTCCCCAGATAGAGCTAAACCAATAGGCGAGGGGAATGCGTATCAGCCAAAGACAAGTGATGCTTACTGCCATTGGGAACAGGGTATCGCCAGCTCCCCGTAATGCCCCGTTGAAGACGTTCAAGCCGCCGTGTACGATAAAGAATCCTCCCATGATCAATAAATATTCCTTGCCAATCCGGATCACCTCCGGGTCCTTGGTGAAAGCCAGCATCATCTTGTCCCCGAAGAAATAGATGGCCGTGAAGGTTGCTAGACCCAGCAATAGGTTGACAAGCATGGCGAATCGTACCCCGTCACGTACCCGGTCCAAGTGCCCAGCTCCGATGTTTTGCCCGCAGAAAGCAGCTAGCGCCCCAGAGAGGGTCAATACCGCTTGGATGATGATCGTGTCGATCTTTCCCGCTGCCCCGTAAGCGGTGAGCGTATCCGTGCCGAAACTGTTCACGATCCCCAGTAAGGCAATCAATCCTAGCGAGATGGCACATTGCTGTACGCTGGAGGGAAGCCCGATGCGGAGCCCTTCCTTGAACAGTCCCATATCGAACAATAAATCCTGTTTCTTGATAGAGAGCAGGGGATGGGTGTTGTTCACGTAGCCTAGGGCCACGCACATGCCGATCCCTTGGGCGATCACCGTAGCCCGTGCCGCCCCTTCGATCCCCCATTTGAAAACGACAATGAAGAGTAAATCCAAGGCTATATTCAAAATCGTGGTAAGCAGGATAAACAGCATGGGGCGCACGGACTCCCCGACACCCCGCAATATGGAGATAATGCTATTGAAAGTGACAAACAAGAACGTACCCCCTACATAAATCCTAAAATAAGCGACCGCCTGCGGGATCACGTCCTCCGGTGTGTTCGTCAGCCTGAACATCGGCTCGGCAAAAATAATTCCCGCTATGGACAGCAATACCCCTGCGACCAACATGAAGATAAAGAAAGAGGAGAAGGCCTTCTGCACCTTATCAAACTCCTTCGCCCCGAAAAACTGTGAGATCACCACCGACGTACCGCTCCCGATACCGATCACCAGCGAGATAATAAAGTAATAGATGAAGAAGGAAGCCGATACCGCCGCCAGCGACTCTTTCCCCAGAAACTGCCCGACGATGACGCTGTCGGTCACGTTATAGAGTTGTTGCAGCAGATTGCCGATCAGCAAAGGGAAAGCGAAACGCAGGATCACCTTCCATACCGCCCCACTCGTCAAATCCCTATTTCCTGTATTAATTCTCAATTCTCAATTCTCAATTTTCAATTCCCTATAGGTCTTTCAGCAGGATATTGTCGTTTGCCTTTATCATATCCTCACGTGTCTTCAGCAGGGCTTTCCATTCCTTGCTGAAAAGCTTGCTCGTGTCAATCTTAAAGTTCTCGGAGCCATACTCGTCCATGCGGGTCAGCAGGTAGCTGACCGTGATCTTATTGACATCGATCGCCGGCTGGTAGTATGCCACACGGTCGTCATTCCCGTAGTTCACCTCGATGATGATGTTCAACTCCGTGAGCAGGTATAAGATCTGTGTCGTTATGCGGATAGGGATGCGGTAAGCGTCGGATAGCTCGTCGGCCGTATAGGGTTTCTCGCCTTTCACGAACCGTTTGACGATCAGCGAGGCGATCAGCAAGGTCAAGAAATCCTTGTACCGGCGGCTGATACTTTTGCTGTCCCTCTCAAAGCTGAATTTCTTCACGTTCTGGGAGGCGTACGACAGCTCTGCGCCAAACAAGCAAATCAACCAAGAAAGCTGCAACCAAAGCAACAACAAAGGCAGTGCGGCAAAACTACCGTAAATAGCGTTGTACTTGCTCACCCAAATCTGCCCACTGATATAAATAAATTGGAACAACTGGAAGGCGCAACCAGCGATAAAGCCTGCCACCAACCCGTTCACGAACCTTACTTTCGTATTCGGCAGGGAGACGTACAGCCCCGTGAAAGCCAATGTCGTGATAATATAAGGCGCTATATGCAAGAACAGCTCTACGAGTGGCGTAAAAAACAAGTATTGCCCCAAGAACGAGTTCTGCAAGGTAGACATGAAGATGGACAAACCGCTGGATGCCGTCATCAGCACCGGCAGCACGAGGAATAAGGCCAGATAATCGGATATCTTCCGGTACCACGGACGGGATTTCTGGATCTGCCAGATGTCGTTGAACGTATCCTCCACGGACGAGATCAAGTTGATCACCGTATAAAACAATAAAATCAAACCGACCCCGATGATCACTCCCCCCTGCGCCTGCGCCAGATAGCTCTCCACGAACTCGAACGCCTTGTTCAGCTCCATCTCGTGCCCGGGGAAATAATCGAACAACTCCTGCCGTACCGTCCCTTGGAAACCGAAGCCCTTAGCTATACCTAATAATACGGCCAGCAAAGGTACGATAGATAACAAGGTGCTGTAGGTAAGCGCCGACGCCTTGGTTTGCAGGTTCTCGCTCTGGAAACCCCGCACGGCGAGTATGACCGTCTTGATGATATTGATATAAATCTCCTTCAGCCCACTAACTTCATTCTCGGTAATCCGCCAAATGTCGTAGGTAACGAAACGGATGGTTCGTGCTAATAATGCGCTGATCCGTTCTCCAATAGGTTTCTTTTCTTCCCGTGGCTTGTTTTTGGGCATATCGGCACATGATTTAATTGGCAAATAAAAAAAGCAGTCTGCCTATAAGCCGGGTCCTGTACCTCTTTGGAAAGAGGCGCCTGCCATTTATCTTGTCTTACCGTCACCGGTAAGCTTTAGCGGTCTACCCCCCGGCATCGGACGAGCCATCCTACATGCGCCGGTATACATGACCTTACAACCCATAAGACGTACGGCATCCCGTATTGCTACAAGACCCGGTGAGCTCTTACCTCACCTTTTCACCCTTACCGGACGAGTCCGGCGGTTATTCTCTGTTACGTTACTCTACCCTTACGGACAGCTTCCCGTTAAGAAGTATGGTGCTCTTTGTTGCCCGGACTTTCCTCACACCCGAAGGTGAGCGACAGACCGGCAGACTGCGATAGGACAAAGATAGGTATTTTAGTTGACAGTTGACGGTCGGCGGTTGACAATTATTTTGGAGACGCATCGGAGAGATAGGATAACATTTTCTTTTTCAGCCGTAAACATATTCTGTCTCCTAGGTGTTTTTTTATACGAACAGGGATTCTAGATTGCCAGTAACCGACTGTCATTTATCAATTGTCGACTGTCAGTTATCGCATGTCAACTGTCAATTCGTCTGCTGTTTAATTGTTAAAAAGGTACTTTGCAATACACAGTACTGTTAAGTGCGGTTAAGCCTCTGTGATGCCTCGTTAAAAGTGATAAAAAATACGATGGAAATGGAATATCCGCACAATTTTTGAGTTTTCTTTGCCGTAAAGAAACTGTTAAATTTAAGTGTTTAATTAAATAAGAAAAGTATGAAAAATATCTGGAAGAATGTGCTTGGTGTTGCTCTGATAGCAGCCATTAGTTCTGGTGCCGCGATCGGAACGAGTACTTACCTGATGAATAAGAATCAACGTCCGGCGGAGTTGGCCTCCGGAGTTGAGAATACCTTCAAGCAACCGTACCGATTGACGAATTATGGAACCGTGGCCGCCGAGAATATCGATTTCACTACGGCCGCCGAGAGCGCCATCCACGGGGTTGTCCATATCAAGGCCACGGCTAATGCGCAAGCCTCTAACGGGGACGGCGGTCAGCAGTATATGGACCCGTTCGAGTATTTCTTCGGCTTCGGTGGCCGTGGAGGGTTCCAACGTCCGCAACAGCAACCTCGTGTGGGCGCCGGCTCGGGTGTCATTATCTCTACGGATGGTTATATCATCACGAACAACCACGTGATCGACGGAGCAGATGAGCTGGAGGTTACCTTGAACGATAACCGGAAATTCCCGGCAAAGATTATAGGGGCTGATCCGACAACAGATATCGCCTTGATCAAGATCGAGGCAACCGACTTACCTACGATCCCCTTTGGTGATTCTGAGAAGTTGAAAGTAGGTGAGTGGGTGTTGGCGGTAGGTAACCCGTTTAACTTGACCTCTACCGTTACGGCAGGTATCGTGAGCGCTAAGAGCCGTGGTAACATCGGCGCCGGTGGCAAGGATCGTAGCAAGATCGAGTCGTTTATACAGACAGACGCCGCCGTGAACCCGGGTAACAGTGGTGGGGCGCTAGTGAACACGAAAGGCGAGTTAGTCGGTATCAATACCGCTATCTACTCCGAGACCGGTAACTTCGCCGGATACTCTTTCGCCGTGCCTATCAGCATCGCCGGTAAGGTGGCTAACGACTTGAAGCAATTTGGAACCGTGCAGCGTGCTGTATTAGGCGTATTGATACAAGACCCGCAATACGTGCCCGACGCTGAGAAAGAGAAAGTGAAAGTATTCGAGGGCGCTTACGTAGGTGGTTTCGCCGAGCGCAGCTCCGCTAAGGAAGCCGGAATCGAGAAGGGTGACGTGATTGTAGCTGTGAACGGCGTGAAGATCAAATCGTCTAGCGCTTTGCAAGAGCAGATCAGCAAATACCGTCCGGGCGACAAGGTAGAGTTGACGATCAACCGCAACGGTAGCACGAAGAAATTCACGGTAGAACTCCGTAATGCGCAAGGTAGCACCAAGGTCGTGAAGGGTGGCGACAGCGCAGAGGTTATGGGCGCAGCGTTCAAGGCTTTGAACGACGAGCAGAAACGTAAGTTAGGTGTAAGTTATGGTATCGAGGTCACCGGTCTGACCAGCGGCAAACTGAAAGACGCCGGTATAAAGAAAGGCTTCATTATCATGATTGTAAACAACCAGAAGATCTCTGCTCCGGAAGACTTGGAAAAGATTGTGGAAAGCATACTTCAAGGACGTACGGAAGATCAAGGCCTCTTCATTAAAGGCTTCTACCCGAACGGACGTACGAAGTACTATGCGATAGATCTTGCCGAATAAGATAAACAAGGACTGTAGTCTTATAGGTGTGAAAAGATTGTTAAAGGTTTTTAATTGGCTGGATGTGGGGTGCATCCAGCCAATTCTTTCAACAAAAATGGTTATCTTTGCACCCCGTATTCTCAATTAAACAAATTGAATGAGACAATTAAAGATCACAAAGTCCATTACCAACCGCGAAAGCGCTTCGCTGGATAAATATCTTCAAGAGATTGGTCGAGAAGATCTTATCACGGTAGAAGAGGAAGTGGAATTGGCACAGGCTATCAAAAGAGGAGACCGTAGGGCGTTAGAGAAATTGACCCGTGCGAATCTCCGTTTCGTCGTTTCTGTGGCTAAGCAATATCAGAACCAAGGTTTGAGTTTGCCCGACCTTATTAATGAGGGTAACTTAGGCTTGATCAAGGCTGCCGAGAAATTCGATGAGACGAGAGGTTTCAAGTTTATTTCCTATGCTGTATGGTGGATTCGCCAATCTATTCTGCAAGCTTTGGCAGAGCAGTCAAGAATCGTGCGTCTTCCGTTGAACCAAGTAGGCTCGCTGAACAAGATCAGCAAGGCCTTCTCCAAGTTCGAGCAGGAAAACGAGCGCAGACCGTCTCCAGAGGAACTTGCTGATGAGTTGGATATCCCGGTGGATAAGATTTCTGATACGTTAAAGGTGTCCGGACGACATATTTCCGTGGATGCTCCGTTCGTGGAAGGCGAAGACAACAGTCTTTTGGATGTGCTTGTTAATGATGACGCTCCTATCGCTGACCGGTCGTTAATGAACGAGTCATTGGCAAAAGAAATTGATCGAGCCCTTGCTACACTGACCGAAAGAGAATGTGAGATAATCAAGATGTTTTTCGGTATTGGCTGTCAGGAAATGACATTGGAAGAGATTGGCGACAAATTTGGCCTCACTAGAGAGCGTGTCCGCCAGATCAAGGAAAAAGCAATCAGAAGATTAAGACAAGGAACTCGTAGCAAGCTTCTAAAATCGTATTTAGGCTAATTTAAGGAATTATTGAGTTGGCGAAGGCTCCGGTCCGAAAAGGATTGGGAGCCTTTATTTTTTTTCTTAACTTTGCCACTGGAATATAATACCATAAAAACTATATAAATGACTACAAGACGTAATTTCCTGAAAACAGGATCTATTTCCTTGGCCGGCCTGTTGGTTGGCGAGAAGGTATACTCCGCCGTGAGTACGCCCGACAATAAAAAGAGTTTTAGCACGATCGCCTCTAAGGTGACCGGCGATTACGCCAGCAAGCGCCCGGCTCCCGAGGCCCGTAAGTTTACCTCCAAGGCGGTAGAGGAGCAACTGAAGGCTTCCAAGGCCCGTATCAAGGACCCGAAGCTGGCTTGGATGTTCGAGAACTGCTACCCGAATACCTTGGACACGACCTGTGAGTTCAAGATGGTAGACGGCAAGCCGGATACGTTCGTGATCACCGGAGATATTCACGCCATGTGGTTGCGTGACTCCTCGGCGCAGGTTTACCCCTTCGTCACCTTGGCGAAGAAGGATAAGGACTTGCGGCAAATGCTGGTCGGAGCTATCAATCGCCAGACCGCCTGCATCCTGATCGATCCCTACGCTAACGGCTTCAACGAAGGCCCTACCGGGAGCGAGTGGGAGAGCGACCGCACGGAGATGAAGAAAGAGCTTCACGAGCGTAAATGGGAGATCGACTCGCTTTGCTACCCGATCCGCTTGGCGTATCATTATTGGAAAGAGATTGGCGATACCTCCGTATTCGACAGCAAATGGGAGCAGGCAATGGAGGCCGTTTACCGTACCTTCCGTGAGCAACAGCGCAAGGATAGCCTCGGGCCGTACCGTTTCTCCCGTGTGACGGACCGCCAAGGCGATACCCTCTTGAACGATGGTTGGGGTAGCCCAGTGAACCCGGTGGGCCTAATCGTCTCTTCTTTCCGTCCTTCCGACGACGCTACGCTGTTCGGCTTCTTGGTACCATCGAACTTGTTCGCTATCACCTCGCTTCGTCAGGTGGCTGAGATTCTTCGTGTCGTAAGAAATAACACGGACTTGGCCGGCCGTTGCGAGGCGTTGGCGGGTGAGGTAGAGGAGGCCGTGAAGAAATACGCTATCGTGGAGCATCCGGAATTCGGTAAGGTATACGCCTTCGAGGTGGATGGTTATGGTGGACAGGTATTCATGGACGACGCTAACGTACCGAGTTTGCTGGCTTTGCCGTTCTTGGGTTGCGTGGACGTGAACGACCCGGTTTACCAGAATACCCGCCGCTTGGTGCTGAGTCCTTCCAATCCTTACTTCTTCAAGGGAAAGGCCGGCGAGGGCATCGGCGGTCCGCATATCGGTTTCAACTATATCTGGCCGATGAGCTTGATCATGCGTGCTACGACTTCCAACGACGAGAAGGAGATCCGGTATTGCATAGAGACGCTTCGTGATACGGACGGAGGCACGGGCTTCATGCACGAGTCTTTCCATAAGGACAATCCTTCCGATTACACCCGCTCGTGGTTCGCTTGGACGAATACTCTGTTTGGCGAGTTGATCGTGAAGCTGCAATCCGAAGGCAAGCTGAAAGACCTCCTCGGCTAATACCACCAAGGTTAATATCACCAATTGTAGAGACGGGACATGCCCTGTCTCTACAAGTCTGTAGCTGAGTGTATTTAGGCAAAATCAATCAAAACAACATAAATCTAAGCGGAATACATGAAAACAAATAAACTATTCATTCTGACAGGTCTGGCGGCGATAGCCTCCACCTCCTGTAGCCAAAAAGAGAATACGTCCGGGCAGCCCGCCAAGCCCATGAATATCCTTTATATCATGACGGACGATCACTCCTTCCAAACCATCAGTGCCTACGACAAGCGATACATCCAAACCCCCAACATCGACCGCATCGCAAACGAGGGCGTACGTTTCACCAATAGCTTCGTAGCCAACTCCATCAGTGGCCCCAGCCGTGCCTGCATGCTGACCGGCAAGCACAGCCACAAGAACGGCTTCATCGATAACGCCCATACCTTCGACGGCTCGCAGCAGACCTTCCCGAAGCTATTGCGTAAAGCTGGCTACCAAACCGCCATGATCGGTAAATGGCACCTCACCTCCGATCCCACCGGTTTCGATTACTGGAACATCCTCGTAGGCCAAGGCGATTACTATAACCCCATCTTCATCGATAACGGCGAGAAGCGTCAGATCGAAGGGTACGCCACGAACATCACGACCGATCTGGCTCTTGATTGGCTGGACAATAAACGAGACAAGAGCAAGCCTTTCTGCCTCCTGCTGCACCATAAGGCCCCGCACCGTACTTGGATGCCCGATACCTGCGACCTGCGTCTTTACGATGATGTGACCTTCCCGCTGCCCGAGAACTTCTACGACGATTACGCCGGCCGCATCGCCGCCTCGGAGCAGGAGATGAGCATCATCAAGGATATGGATATCGTATACGACTTGAAAATGGCCGATAAGGAGAACGAGATCCATTCCTCCAACGCCGATCTGGAGAAGTACGGCCGTGAGCTTTATAACCGCATGAATCCGGACCAGAAAGCCGCTTGGGACGCCTATTACGATCCGATCATCCAAGACTTCAAGGCGAAGAAACGCACGGGTAAGGAGCTGGCCGAGTGGAAATACCAGCGTTATATGCACGATTACCTTCGGGTGATCCATTCCGTGGATCGGAACATCGGTATCGTGCTCGATTATCTGGAGAAGAACGATTTGCTGGATAACACGTTGATCGTCTACACCTCCGACCAAGGCTTCTACATGGGCGAGCATGGCTGGTTCGACAAGCGCTTCATGTATGAGGAATCCTTCCGCACCCCGTTGCTGATGCGTCTGCCGGGTGGCAAGAAGGGTGATATCCCGCAGCTCGTGCAGAATATTGATTACGCCCCCACTTTTTGGAACTGGCCGGAGCCCCCATCCCAGCCGACATCCAAGGCGAGTCCTTGCTTCCCTTGCTGAAAGGCGAGCGGCCGGAGAACTGGCGTAACTCCCTTTACTATCATTACTACGAGTATCCCGCCGAGCATTCCGTGAAGCGTCATTACGGCGTACGTGACGATCGTTATAAATTGATCCATTTCTACAACGACATCGACGTATGGGAGCTTTACGACCTCCAAGAAGATCCCCACGAGATGAATAACCTTTACGGTAAGCCCAGTTACGAGGCAGTGATGAAACGCATGCGAGACGAGCTTTATAAGCTGCAAAAACAATATGATGATCCTGTGGGAATACGCTTCAATGTGTCGGACTGATGAGAGCGGACATTCGTGTTCTGTTATCAGATTTTTTAATTAGTTGTGGATTAAGGTGCATAAAGGACTTGGAACTTGGGGGATGAGAAGTTGAGTCTTTGCGCTTGATGACTTAGCTCTTTGCGTTCTTTGATTTAAGTCATTGGCTTGAAGGAATTAAGTCTATCGTATGGCTCTTCTTTGCTTATGCGTGTATCGAATTAAAAAATGACTATAGGCAGGTTTCAAGTTTCAAGGTTTCATGAAACCTTTTTCTTCACACACACGATACGTACATTATATAGGTTTCAAATAAATCCCTTTATGTTTGTTATGCGGGATGGATAGCCTCGAAGAACTTGCGTAGCCACGACATGATGTTTTTACCCGAGGCGGACGGAGCGATCATGAGGAACTGTATTATATGTACTTGTGCGTGTGTGAGGAAAAGGGGTTCGTGAAACCTTGAAACTTGAAACCTATTTCCATGCCCATCCAGATATTGTCAACATCAGTACAGATAAATATATGTGCCTTTATCGTGTGCGTACATTAAACGTAAGGATTGTTGAGCCATGAGAAAAAACTTGAAAAATAATGCCGAAAATGTTTGGAGGTTATGTTTTATAGCGTTACTTTTGCACCCGCATTCGAGAGAGAACGGCGATACCGAAATAATGAAACAAATTTTTCTTGAAAAAAGTTCTGAAATAATTTGGAAGTTTAAAAGAAAAACACTTATCTTTGCATCCACGTTCGCAAAACGAAAGCGACAAAAGAGTTCTTTGAGAGATTTACATAATTCAACAAGTAGTACAAGTATTAGGAAAATTAATTTTCCGGATTGATACCGTCAAGAGAAGTATGACTTTGGACTACAATAACGGATTCCGGAGCGAGGATATTAAGAAACAATTTAAACAACGAAGAGTTTGATCCTGGCTCAGGATGAACGCTAGCGACAGGCTTAACACATGCAAGTCGAGGGGCAGCACAGGTAGCAATACCGGGTGGCGACCGGCGAACGGGTGAGTAACGCGCGTATGCAACTTGCCTATCAGAGGGGATAACCCGGCGAAAGTCGGACTAATACCGCATGAAGCAGGGGCCCCGCATGGGGATATTTGCTAAAGATTCATCGCTGATAGATAGGCATGCGTTCCATTAGGCAGTTGGCGGGGTAAACGGCCCACCAAACCGACGATGGATAGGGGTTCTGAGAGGAAGGTCCCCCACATTGGTACTGAGACACGGACCAAACTCCTACGGGAGGCAGCAGTGAGGAATATTGGTCAATGGCCGAGAGGCTGAACCAGCCAAGTCGCGTGAGGGATGAAGGTTCTATGGATCGTAAACCTCTTTTATAAGGGAATAAAGTGCGGGACGTGTCCCGTTTTGTATGTACCTTATGAATAAGGATCGGCTAACTCCGTGCCAGCAGCCGCGTAATACGGAGGATCCGAGCGTTATCCGGATTTATTGGGTTTAAAGGGTGCGTAGGCGGCCTTTTTAAGTCAGCGGTGAAAGTCTGTGGCTCAACCATAGAATTGCCGTTGAAACTGGGGGGCTTGAGTATGTTTGAGGCAGGCGGAATGCGTGGTGTAGCGGTGAAATGCATAGATATCACGCAGAACCCCGATTGCGAAGGCAGCCTGCCAAGCCATTACTGACGCTGATGCACGAAAGCGTGGGGATCAAACAGGATTAGATACCCGGTAGTCCACGCAGTAAACGATGATCACTAGCTGTTTGCGATACACTGTAAGCGGCACAGCGAAAGCGTTAAGTGATCCACCTGGGGAGTACGCCGGCAACGGTGAAACTCAAAGGAATTGACGGGGGCCCGCACAAGCGGAGGAACATGTGGTTTAATTCGATGATACGCGAGGAACCTTACCCGGGTTTGAACGCATTCGGACCGAGGTGGAAACACCTTTTCTAGCAATAGCCGTTTGCGAGGTGCTGCATGGTTGTCGTCAGCTCGTGCCGTGAGGTGTCGGCTTAAGTGCCATAACGAGCGCAACCCTTGCCACTAGTTACTAACAGGTAAAGCTGAGGACTCTGGTGGGACTGCCAGCGTAAGCTGCGAGGAAGGCGGGGATGACGTCAAATCAGCACGGCCCTTACATCCGGGGCGACACACGTGTTACAATGGCGTGGACAAAGGGAAGCCACCTGGCGACAGGGAGCGAATCCCCAAACCACGTCTCAGTTCGGATCGGAGTCTGCAACCCGACTCCGTGAAGCTGGATTCGCTAGTAATCGCGCATCAGCCATGGCGCGGTGAATACGTTCCCGGGCCTTGTACACACCGCCCGTCAAGCCATGGGGAGCCGGGGTACCTGAAGTCCGTAACCGCGAGGATCGGCCTAGGGTAAAACTGGTGACTGGGGCTAAGTCGTAACAAGGTAGCCGTACCGGAAGGTGCGGCTGGAACACCTCCTTTCTGGAGCTTCAGGATTCCGTACCGAGGTCATACGAGGTATTGATCCCTTGTGCTGCTGTTGAGATTATGTTTATTATATAGATCAATGACCGGAAGGCCGGTCGGAGAGAAAAAGATGACGCTGGGACGTAAGTCTTGGCAAAGTTGACAGTCCTATAGCTCAGTTGGTTAGAGCGCTACACTGATAATGTAGAGGTCGGCAGTTCAACTCTGCCTGGGACTACTCCGAATGAGGGGGGATTAGCTCAGCTGGCTAGAGCATCTGCTTTGCACGCAGAGGGTCAACGGTTCGAATCCGTTATTCTCCACACATCCCGCGAGGGAAAGAGGATCTTTGACATGTTGGACATCAAAAAGAAGAAACAAGTAGAGCGAGCTTAAGATATATCAACCCGTGCGTCAAGTGCGAGGTGAGAGAAAGTAAGCAAGGGCAGACGGTGGATGCCTTGGCTCTCGGAGGCGACGAAGGACGTGATAAGCTGCGAAAAGCCCGGGGAGGCGCAAATAGCCCTTGATCCCGGATATCCGAATGGGGGCAACCCGGCAGGCTGAAGGCCTGTCATCCCGTAAGGGAGGCGAACGTGGGGAACTGAAACATCTAAGTACCCATAGGAGGAGAAATAAACAATGATTCCGTAAGTAGTGGCGAGCGAACACGGAAGAGCCCAAACCCATGTCGTCTAGGCGACACGGGGGTTGTAGGACCA